>Ga0180008_1000002_pt1 | contig 423344 bp, 371 predicted proteins | sample MM_PW_MetaG_FD_121121 | JGI IMG/M metagenome (GOLD analysis project Ga0180008, IMG submission 121121) | Groundwater microbial communities from the Aspo Hard Rock Laboratory (HRL) deep subsurface site, Sweden - MM_PW_MetaG | ecosystem: Environmental > Aquatic > Deep subsurface > Groundwater... | reverse complement strand
GCGGCTCAAGGGCTACCGCCGAATCTTCTCCCGGTTCGAAAAGCTTGATGCGATGTTTCTCGGCTTTCTCAGCTTCGTGCTCGTGGTCGATGGGCTTCGCAGTTTGTGTTAACAGGCCCTAGTCACAGATGGATCGCTGGTCCGTGTCCTAGTGGCGCGGATGAGCATGCGGGAGGCCGAGTGGCAAGCCGCTGCCGCCAACATGGACCACGGGGTCCAGCTGAAGCCGACCGAGCGGCGGGGAGTGTTCCGCGCGTTCATCCGTGCAAGGAAGCACAAGAACCGAGCTGGGCAGCATCTGTCCTACCGGGACATCGGGGCCAAGCTCGGGATGAACCACAACACGTTGCGGAACTGGATGGAGAAGGACTTCCCTGACACCTTCCGAGCGATGAGCAAAGAGGACCCCGGCCCGGCCCCTGGTGGACTGGTTGAACCGCCTCCGGGCCCCTCGGTGCTGGACGGGGTTAGGCAGGACCTGGATCGGGTTGCCACGCTGGCCCTGAGCCTCCCGCCTGACCAGCGAGACATCCTCGCCCGTGACCTTGCGTCCCTCCTGGCGAAGCTCCCGGCCCCACCTCCAGCGCCATCTGACGAGTTCTGAGGCGGGCCCTCGGGCTGTACAAATTGGACACCTCCAGGCATCAAGAATCGGGCGACAGCCCGTATTCATCGCGCTTGCGGGGCGATTGATCCCCCTCCGGTTTTGCTCGGGGCGGTTCAATGATCCACGGGCGCGCCTTCGGGCGCACCTGTCTTTTTTGGCGGGCGCTAACGGGGCCGGGCTGGGGTTGACGCCCGGTCTGATCCTTCCCACAATTCGGGCCTGAAGGCTTCCCACAATGGGGAGCCAGCCAAGTGGGTCAATCGGGCAGAGTCCCTTTATTCATCGGTGTTCTGAGCGTTTGACGGGTCTCGGCTCCTGGAGTCGAATCCTCTCACCCCGACCAGGAATGCAAAAAACGCCGCAGCATGTCTGCGGCGTTTTTGTTGGCGCGCATCAGGCGCCGTTGCGCAATTCCTGCAACAGCCGCCCGACTTCCAGGCTGGCGCGCTCGCGATGGCGCTCGACGGCCTGGCGAACGGTGTCGGGGGAGGCCCGGTCGATGTGACCGTGGCGGGCTCGGCTGATGGCGCGCAAGGTGGGTTGCAGGGCCTGCAGCGAATCGATCTCGGTCAGCGCTTCCTGGCAGGTCTGCATCAGGTCCAGGGCCGCGCGGCGTGCATCGGCGGTGAGCTCTTCCAGGTCAACCGTTTGATCGGTGGGACGGCCCAGGTGGTTGCTCATGGTGAGCTGGGTCGATTGCGGGTCGGTGCGCCAACCGGTCAGCACGCGGGGCGGGGTTTGGGGGTCGGGGCGCACCTCGACGCGGCCGTCGGCACGGTGCTGCCAGGACAGCCCGCGGGCCAGGGTCTGGGCGCGGGTCACCTGGCCGTCGTTGGCCGAGGCGTTGAGGCGGTCGGTGTCGAAGCTCAGGCGGGGCAGGGCGTTCAGCGGGGCGAGCAGCAACTCGCTGAGTTGCACCCGGCGCAGGCGCGCATTGTCGCGGGGCTCGAATTCGGCGTCGTCGGCCATGGAGCCATCAGGGGGCAGGGCCTCGGCGATGAACTGCAGCACATCGGTGACCCCGCAGTAGGTGGCCGCACGCAGGCGCACAGCCACGCTTTCACCGGGCCGCTCGGGCAGGGCCAGGTGGAAGGGATGTTGCCCCAGTGCGAGCGTCAGGTCAGGTGCCCCGGGCGGCAGCAACTGACCGAACTCGATGGTGCGGTCGATGTAGATGTCCATGGCGCAGCACACTCCCAAACCTCCCGTCTGTGCGGGATGCATGGACAGTGTGCCACGAGTGGACCTGTCATGGTTTGCGCATCATGGGATCACCCGGCCAGGGGGGTGAGGTCATCGTCCATGAGGCCTTCGCGCGACGCCGGGCGTGTTTTGGTGCGCGGCGCGTGCACCTCGCCTGGGCGCATCAGCATGGGGCGGACCCAGTGACCTGCTCGGCTTTTTCACGCCAAACATTCCTGGAAGACGGCGGGTTGTGGAAGGGGCAGATACTGCTGTTTGAACTCGTGGGGCGTCAAGTAGTCCAGGCTGCTGTGCGGCCGCACGGCGTTGTAATGGCGCCGCCAAGCTTCGATGATCACAGCCGCCTCGCGGCGTGACCTGAACCACTCCAGCGACAGGCATTCATCGCGGAACTTTCCGTTGAAGCTCTCGTCGGTGCCGTTCTGCCAGGGCTTGCCTGGATCGTTGAGCACCGTGCAAATGCCGCTTTGGCTGATCCACTCCAGGATGGCCACGCTCACGAACTCGGGGCCGTTGTCTGATCGCATGAACAGCGGCGCACCATGGATGCTCACCAGCCTGGACAGCACGTCGATGACTCGCCTGGAGCGAATCGACCCTGCCACGTCGATGGCCAGGCACTCGCGGGTGTACTCATCCACGACGGTCAGACACTTGATCTGTTGGCCATCAGCCGTGGTGTCGAAGACGAAGTCATAGGCCCACACCGTGTTGGCCTTGAAGGGCGTGAACGGTCTGCGTGGCTCGGTGATGGCGGCGTGGTGCTTGACGATGACCGGCTGCAAGGCGTCCCGCAGATCGGCGGCGGGGTCACGCTCACACCGCCCGGTGGCGATCCCGTAGCGGAAGCCCTGCCCGCACGCCTGGCGCACGCGGTGGGCCGTTTCGATGGCGCCCCGGGCCTCGACCTTGCGCAGGGCCTCCAGCAGCTTGGGTGCCGTCACTTCGGCGATGGGCAGGGCGCCGAACCATGGGAAGGCGTCTTGCTCCAGGCGCAGCAGGGTCCGGGCGGCGTGGCCCTCGGTCACTGCGGCCACGTGCACGGCCTGGTGCCACTCGCGGGCCACAGCCTCGAAAGTGTTCGCGGCCAGCTCGGCCCGGGTGGCCTTTTCCGCCTTGCGCTTGGCGCCAGGGTCGATGCCTGCGGCGATGTCGCGGCGGGCTTGCTCGCGGCGTTCGCGGGCGTCCTTCAGGCTGACTTCGGGGTGGGTGCCGAAGGACAGCATTTTTTCCTTACCGTCGATGCGGTAGCGGAAGCGCCACCACTTGGCGCCGCTGGGTTGCACCTCCAGGCCCAGGCCGCCGCCGTCAGCCAGGTTGAAGGGCCGGGCCTGCGGCTTGGCATTTCGGATGGCCGGGTCCGTGAGCTTGTTCGTGGCGTTCTTGATGGGCATGCGGGTAACACCGTTGCGGGTAACTGGGTTGCGGGTAGGTCGCTTACCCGCAAAGTTACCCGCACAGGTGCCCGGATGTCCATAGACTCACTCGCACGGCTGCGGACAAGAAAAAAGCCCTAGAGCGTTGATTCTCTAGGACTTTTTGGATGCTTGCGGACTGTGCCGGAAGCTTTTTTGGTGGAGCCGGGGGGAATTGAACCCCCGTCCGTCAGCCATCAACGAGCAGATCTACATGTTTAGCTGTCTGATTTGGATCTCGCCAACCTGATCGCGCAGCAGCACGCTACCAGGCCAGCCAGTCACTTGATCTCGACCTCACTTGAGTGACCCAGGTGAAGCCCAGCCCATGAAAATGACCTCTCAGTCCTTGCCTTGCGGCTCAGACCCAGCCCATGGGCCGACTGTTGAGAGGCTCACCGGTATTAAGCGGCGAGTGCGAACTTTTGATCGTTTGCAGTTGGTTTTTTTCCAGTGGATTTACGAGCGAACTGGTGCTCGACATGCCCTGTCCCGAATCCGCACCAACGTCGAAACCAGGTCGGCCCCAGGAAATGGGTGTCCCATTGTAGGCGCTTCCTTCCGCCACTGCCTGGGACATGGTCTGCAATTCGGGGCGGTCCGGCTGATTTCAAGCCCTGAATCGTCCTGGCTTCAGCTCCCGGGCTCCGCCACCAGGCTGGCGCAGAAACCGTCCAGGCTGTCCTGCTCCTCGCCGGACAGGTCACCTGCGGCCAGCCGGGCCATGCGCTCGATGGTGGCCAGGCGGTGACCCAGGGCGTCGAGCACCGCTTCGGCTTCGGCGATCTGGTCGATGCCGATCGCGTTGGGGCTCCACAGTCCGCTTTCGTTCCAGCCCTGGCGCAACTTGTGCAGCAGGTGGCGGCACAGGTCGGCCGAGCGCGTCAGGTTGGGGCCGGGGTTGTCGGGCAGCATGAGTTCGAGGCGGTTCATCGCGCCTTGCAGGGCGAAGTCCAGGTTGGCGAGCTCGTGCAGCAGGTCTTCACCCGAGCGGCGCGGCCGCAAGGGGGCCACCACGCGGGCGGCAGCCGCCAGCGGGCCGCTCAGGTGCTCGTCGAATTCGCCGGGCACCACCCGCAGTGCGACGCTGGCGTGGTGCAAGGTGGCGTCGGGCAGGCGCAGGGCAGAGAGGGCTTCTTCGGTGGCCGACAGCAGTTTGCCGAGCGCCGACATCCGATCGCCGGTGAGCAGGTGCGGGTAGCCGGAGCCGTCGAGTCGTTCGTGGTGTTCGGCCACCGCTCGCACGATGTCGCGCGGGTAGTCGGTGAGCTGACCGAGCAGCAACTGGCCCACGTGGGGGTGCACCACGAGCTGGCGGTAGGTGTCGACATCCAGGGTGGCGCCAGCGTCGGCTTCGCCGTACTCGGGCGAGATGTACATCTCGCCAACGTCGTGCAGCAGGCCGGCGGTCATGGCCTGGCCAATGAGGCGCTCGTCACCGCCTCGCGCATGCATGAGCGCGCCGGCCACGGCCATGGCGTCGAGTGCGTGCGCAAAGGCAGCGGGGCGGGCGGTTTCGACAGCGCTCAGCAGCAGTTGCACCACGGAGTGCAGGCGCAGGCTGGCCGCACCGTGCATCAGGGCGTCTGCATGGGGGCGCAGCAGGGGGCTGAGCATGCCCTCGGTGTCGATCAGGCGGGCCAGGGCACGTTTGAGGCTGCCTGGCGTGACCCCGTCCTCGGCCATCAGGCAGGTCTCCAGCGGTTTGCGCAGGGAGCGGTCCATCAGCTTGCGCTGCAGGTCCGCCGTGACGGGCTGGTTGCGCGCCCACAGCTTCATGCCGTTGATGTCGAAGATGTCGCTGGAGGCGATGATCGACCGGGTTTCGCTGGCTTCCAGGATGGTGGCCAGGGCGTGGGGGTTGGCGACCTGGAAGTCGCTGGGTACGGCGTGCACGGCGTTGGGGCTCATGACCACTCCTCGCCCCACGGTGAGGTGCAGGGCTGACCCATTATGGGACGGCGGCAGGCGCGTGACACACGTGAAAACGCCAGCCCGGCGCCTGCTGGCACCTTGGGGCTGGCGTCTGTGACGGATCTCACGATCCGTCCGGGGTCAGCTGCGGTAGTCGGCGTTGATGCTGACGTAGTCGTGCGAGAGGTCGCAGGTCCAGACGGTGGTGCTGGTCTGGCCACGGCCCAGGTTGACGCGGATGGTGATTTCCGATTGCTTCATGACGCGCTGGCCGTCTTCCTCGCGGTAGGCGGGGTTGCGGCCGCCCTGGGTGACCACGTGCACATCGTCGAGGTGCATCTCGATGAGGTTCTGGTCGAGGTCGTCGATGCCGGCATAGCCCACGGCGGCCAGGATGCGGCCGAGGTTGGGGTCGGAGGCGAAGAAGGCGGTCTTGACCAGGGGCGAGTGGGCGATGGCGTAGGCCGCCAGGGCGCATTCGGCTTCGTTGCGGCCGCCTTCGATGGTCACGCTGATGAACTTGGTGGCGCCTTCGCCGTCGCGCACGATGGCCTGGGCCAGCTTTTGCGAAACCTCGATGAGGGCAGCGCGCAGGGCCTGGCCGTCGGCGCTGTTCAGGTCGGTGATTTCGGCGTGGGCGGCCTTGCGCGTGGCGATCAGCACGAAGCTGTCGTTGGTCGAGGTGTCGCCGTCGATGGTGATGCGGTTGAACGAGGCGTTGGCGGCGTCGGTCACCAGGCTGTGCAGCAGAGCCGGGGCGACATTGGCGTCGGTGGCCAGGAAGCCCAGCATGGTGGCCATGTTGGGCTTGATCATGCCGGCGCCTTTGCTGATGCCGGTGATGGTGACGGTCTGGCCGCCCAGGGTGATCTGCTTGGAGAACGCCTTGGGCAGGGTGTCCGTGGTCATGATGCCTTCGGCGGCCACGGCCCAGTTGTCGGCCTTGGCGTCGGCGACGGCGGCCGGCAGGCCGGCTTCGATGCGATCGACCGGCAGCGTCTCCATGATGACGCCGGTGGAGAAGGGCAGCACCTGGCGCGGCGAGAGCTGCAGCTGGCGGGCCAGGGCGACACAGGTGGCGCGTGCGCGCACCAGGCCGTCTTCACCGGTGCCGGCGTTGGCGTTGCCGGTGTTGATGACCAGGGCGCGGATGTCGCTGCTGTCCTGCAGGTGTTCGCGGCAGATCTGCACGGGCGCGGCGCAGTAGCGGTTCTTGGTGAACACGCCCGCCACGGCGCTGCCCTCGTCGAGCGTGATGACCGTCAGGTCGCGGCGGTTGGCCTTGCGCACGCCCGCCATGGTGATGCCCAGCTTCACGCCGGGAACGGGGTGCAGGTCAGAGGGGTTCGGGGCGGTCAGGTTGACGGGCATGGTGTGTGGCGCGTGGCGTGGCGCTTGTCGTGGGCGCCTGGGTGGCATGTGGGGCGGTGGGGCCCGATTGTGCAGCATCGTTGCGGGGGTGGCTGGGCGCAAGGCCCCGCCTCACATCGCTTTGAATCGGTGGGCGTACATGCGGCTGACTTCGAGCGTTTCGGCGCGGCCTCGGATGTGGATGCGCAGCTTGCCGCCGTCGCGGATGACGCGGTCGATGGCGGTGACGTTGACCACGGCGCTGCGGTGCACTTGCCAGAAGCGGTTGGCATCGAGCCGGGGCAGGAGTTCGCGCAGGGGCGTGCGGATGAGCAGTTCGCTGCTGCCGGCGCGGTCGGTGACCAGGCGCACGTATTTGTCGGCGGCCTCGAAGCAGAGGATGTCTTCGACCGGCACCATGACCAGCGTCTGCCCGGCTGCGACCTGGATGATGGTCAGGGGCTCGGGCCGGTGCAGCGTGGGGCGGCCCATGGCGCCGTCGGCATCCTCGCTCAGGTTGGGCAGGCCGGGGTGGTCAGCAGAAACGGGGGACTGCGTTTCGGCTTCGCCGCCACCTTGCTGGCGCCAGCTCAACTGAGCCTGCAGGCGGGTGACGGTGGTGCCCAGGCGGGCCGACTGAACCGGCTTCAGCACGTAGTCGACCGCGGCGTGTTCAAAGGCGGCCAGGGCGTAGTGGTCGTAAGCGGTGACGAAGACGATGAGCGGCAGGGGGCGGTCATCGGGCCAGCGTTCCAGGATCACGTCGGCGGCGTCCAGCCCGGTCACGTCGGGCATCTGGATGTCCAGGAAAAGGATGTCGGGCAGGCCTTCCAGCGCGGCGTCGATGGCGGCCTGGCCATCGGGGGCGGCGGGCAGCAGTTGCAACTCGGGCCACAGGCGTTGCAGCTTGCGGGCGAGCGCCTCGGCCAGCAGGGGTTCGTCTTCGGCGATGAGGGCCAGGGCGTTCATGGCGGTGGTGGGGCGTGTGGGCTCAGGGCAGGAAGCGAGAGGGACCGAACGGTGAGGGCTCTGGCGCAGGCGCGGGGGCCGGGGCATCGGTTTGCAGCGGCATGCGCACGGTCACGCGGGTGCCTTCGCCGCCGGGGCCGGGCACCATCTCCAGGCTGATGTCCTGGCCGTAGGCCGAGCGCAGGCGCTCGCGCACGCTTTGCAGGCCGAAGCCTGGGCCGCTGCTGGTGGCGTCCTCTTCAGACAGGGTGCGGCCGGTGTTGACGACATCGAGCAGCAGGTGTTGCCCCTGCTGTCGGGCGCGCACGGTGAGCTGGCCTTTGCCCCGGCTGGATTCGAGCCCGTGCTTGATGGCGTTCTCGACCAGGGGCTGCAGCAGCAAGGTGGGCACATGGATGCCGGCGAACTGGGGCGGCAGGTCCACTTCGATCTGCAGTCGAGGGCCCATGCGGATCTGCATCAGCGCGAGGTAGTCCTGCAGGCGGGCAAACTCGTCACGCAGGGGGTGGCTCAGGGCGCGGCTGCCTTGCAGGGTGGCACGCAGGAAGGTGATGAGGTGCTCGAGCATGGCCTGTGCGCGCGGCGGGTCGGCGTCGATCAGCGCGTGCAGGTTGGCCAGGGTGTTGAACATCATGTGCGGGTCGAGTTGGGCCCGCAGCAGTTGCAGCTGGCTCTCGACCGCCTGACGTTGTGCTGCCTCGGTGCGCACCTCGTTGGCGGCCAGTCGCACGCGCATGTAGTCCAGCGTGAAGGTCAGCAACGCGATGCTGCAGGTCATGACCATGGCCACGCCGAAGGGCAGGGTGTCGCCGATGTGGGCGCTGCCCGGCCAGGGCAGGCTCAGCACCGCGCGGGCCAGGAACACGCCGAAGCCCGCAGCGATCGGCATGCACACCAGCGCGCAGAGCAGGTGGGTTCGCCAGCGCACCAGGCCGTACACGCCGCTGTGCAGGTAGCGGTGACGCAGCTCGGGCTGCTGGCGCCAGACGTAGCGGGCTTCGGCGAGGAAGACGATGCCGGTCAGCGTCCATGCCCAGTAGCCCAGGCTGATGGCGTAAGCCAGGAAGACGATGAGCGAGTGGCCCTCGTGCGGGCCGGGGGCGGCCACTTCCAGCGCCCACATGAACAGGGCAATCGCCACGCTCCAGGCCAGGTTGAACCAGCCTGTGCGCGGGATGGACCCGAGCGTGGTCGGGTCGCTGGATGGGGCCTGGGTGGACATCCCCCGATTGTGTCAGCCGCGTGCGCTCAATGCAGCGTCGGCATGATCCAGCCTTTGAGCCAGCCCTGCAGCTCGGGGAACTCTCTGATGGCGAGTGGCCCGAAGGACACGAGGATCAGGCCCACCGTCATGACGGCGCAAGGCAGGATCCAGCGTTCGTAGCGGCGGTAGAAGGAGCGCTGGTGGGCGGCTTCTTCGTCGGAAGCTTCGATGAGTGCATCACCCACGGCTTGTCGAGCCAGCAGTTGGTTGAGCGCCACCGGCGGCATCAGGTAGCCCAGCTCGAAGGCCACCAGCACCATCATCCAGAAGTGAACGGGGTCGATGCCGCTTTTGTAGGCCAGCGGAGCCAGCGTGCCCGAGACCAGGAAGATGGCGCCCAGGGGCTCCATGAACATGCCCAGCACGACCAGGGCGGTGGCCATGAAGGCCATGGCCGTCCAGGCGCTGTCGAACACGTCGGGTGCGTAGTGGATGATGCCCGAGCGCTCGATCACACCACCTGCTGCTTGCGACAGCAGGATCAGGAAGAGGTAGCCACCCAGGTGCTCGACCGTCTCCATGGTGGAGACACGGATCGACGACTCGATGCCCTTTTCGCGGTGCATGGCGAAAGCCAGCTGGGTCGATTGCGGGCCGAAGCCACGGGCCTGCAGCAGTTTGTCGAACACGACGATGAGGATCATCATCACCGGCATGATGATCGGCGCGGTGATCTCGTTGAGCGGCGAGTTCAGCACCGTGGCGTAGAAGGCGCTGACCACGGCCACGACGGCCACATAGGGCAGCAGCGTCGGGATCTGGCGCAAGGTGGCGGGCAGGGCCTCGCTCACCGGGGCGATGTCGATGGTGTGCTTTTCACGGCGCAGTTGCGAGGCGATGAAGAACAGCGCGGACGTCAGGAAGAAGACGTACAGGCCCCAGTGGAAGAGCTCGTCGCTGGTGACTTCCTTGTTGACGGCCACGATGGCGATGACCAGCAGGCTGGGGCTGAGCACCACCCCCAGCGAGCCCGACATGGCGGTGGCGCCCAGGGCGTACTGGCTGCTGCCGCCCACGGCCCGGATCTCGTGATAGATGATGGCGCCAGCGGCCATCACGAAAGCACCCGAGCCGCCGGTGTAGGCCGTCGGGATGGCGGCGGCCAGCAGCACGAAAAAGGTCAGCGCTTCGGGCGAGAGCTTCCAGGGGCGCAGCAGGTTCATGAAGACATCGACCATGCGGCTTTGCTTGAACAGCATGCCGCACCAGATGAAGAGCGCGAGCTGCAGCGGCAGGTTCGGGAACTCCATCAGGGCGTTGGTGTAGATGGCCAGGCCCGAGGGGTGGTTGGCGCCGAAGAAGTAGTTGGCCGAGCTCAGCGTCATCAGGCCGGCGAGCGGCACGCACTTGAGCGCGTTCAGCCAGCTGCCTTCGCCAATGTGGTGGGCGTCGTTCGGGCGATGCGGGCGCACGGTCTGCCAGGCGCTCACGAGCATCAGCGAGCCGAACAGCGCCATCCAGGCGAAGTGGATGTGCGGGTCTTCGACCTCCACGCCCGAGGCCACGGAGATCTGGTAGTAGCGGATGGCCGACCACATCGAGACCGACGAGGCCGCCAGCATGGTCCAGGCCTGGATCTTGAAGTCCCGGGGGAAACGGGGCGCGATCAGGCTGATGTGGTGGTAGCCCAGCGTGGTGGCCACGATGGTCACGCCCATGAGCAGCAGCAGGATCAGCGGGCGGTTTTCGGTGCCGAACTGGAACAGGCCGAAGAAGCTGGTCTCCAGGGTCCGGTAGGCGATGACGGTGGGCGTCAGGTGCGTGATGGCCTTCTGGTACAGCTCGTGGCGGGCTTGGCATTGCTGCAGGGACACGAGCACGGCATGGCGGCGAGCCACCGGGTCGATGGCCGAGGCTTCGAACAGGTCGTCGAGCGCGTCGCCGGTGCTGCGCTGGTCTGCGGCGATCTGGCGGGCGACCTCGGCATCGACGTTCAGGCTCGGGTCGCAGGCGGGTTTTTCAGGGTCGGCGCGCAGCATGAAGTACTGCACCCCGTTGTCCTTGTCGCCGAACATGGACTCGCCCATGCGCAGCAGCTGCCCGTGCAGCATCTCGCCAGTGCCGATGACCAGCACGAGCAGCAGCAAGGTGATGGTGGGCAAGCCGACCAGCCATTCGCTCGGCTTGCGGCCGAAGAGGCTGAACCTGGGTGGGGCGTGCAGGGTGGTTTCTGCTGACATGGTTTGTCTCCTGGTACCAGCGCAGGCCTCTGGCGGACCTCGTCGCTTTTTGTGTGGGTTTCCAGGCGCGACTCTAGGGACAAGGTCAAGCGCGAAACATTAGGGAAAGATGGATGGCGGGCTGGGCGGCGCGAAACGGCATCTGACGGGAGTGAATGGCAAGGCGCCAATGAGAAGGGCTCCCCGCAGGGAGCCCTTGTTGCATCGCGAAAGCGCCAGCTTGGGCGCAGAAACCGAGGCGATCAGGCCAGTTTGCCGTGGCAGTTCTTGTACTTCTGGCCGCTGCCGCAGGGGCAGGGGTCGTTGCGGCCCACGCGCGGCACGTCTTGTTTGGCGGTGGCCGGGTCGGTCTCGGTGACCACCGAGCCGTCTTCTGCCGGGTGCGTGTAGGTGACGTTGCTCAGGCGCTCGCCCTGGTCTTCGATGGCCTGGGCGGCTTGCGCAGCCTCTTCCTGGCTCTGGATGCGCACCGTCAGCAGCTTGCGGGTGACGTCCATCTTGACCACGTCGAGCAGCTGCCCGAAGAGCTCGAAAGCCTCGCGCTTGTACTCCTGCTTGGGGTTCTTCTGGGCGTAGCCGCGCAGGTGGATGCCTTGGCGCAGGTAGTCGAGCGCAGCCAGGTGCTCGCGCCAGTGCAGGTCGATGGACTGCAGCAGCACCATGCGCTCGAACGGCGCGAACTGCTCGCGGGTGACGGCATCGACCTTGGCCTGGTAGGAGGAGGTCGCGGCTTCGAGCACGCGCTCGAGCACGTCGTCGGCCTCGACCGACTGGGCGCCTTCGACCCACTTGACCAGGTCAACGTCGAGTTGCCACTCTTCTTTGAGCAGCTTCTCGAGTGCGGTCAGGTCCCTTTGCTCTTCGAGGCTGTTCTCGGGCACGAAGGTGTGCACGACATCGCCCAGCGCGCCCTTGCGCAGGTTGGCGATGGACTCGGCCACCTCGGTCGATTCGAGGATCTCGTTGCGCTGCTGGTAGATGACCTTGCGCTGGTCGTTGGAGACGTCGTCGTACTCGAGCAGCTGCTTGCGCATGTCGAAGTTGTGGCCTTCGACCTTGCGCTGCGCGCTTTCGATGGAGCGCGTGACGATGCCGGCTTCGATGGCTTCGCCCTCGGGCATCTTCAGGCGGTCCATGATGGCGCGCACGCGGTCGCCCGCGAAGATGCGCATCAGTGGGTCGTCCAGCGAGAGGTAGAAGCGCGAGGAGCCCGGGTCACCCTGGCGACCGGCGCGGCCACGCAGCTGGTTGTCGATGCGGCGCGACTCGTGGCGCTCGGTGGCGATGATGCGCAGGCCGCCCAGCTCCTTGACCTTGGCATTGATCGACTGCTGCTCGGCCTTGAGCGCGGCGATCTTGGCTTCCTTGGCAGCGTGGTCCAGCGACTCGTCGGCTTCGATCAGCTGGATGTCCTTCTCGACGTTGCCACCCAGCACGATGTCGGTGCCCCGACCTGCCATGTTGGTGGCGATGGTGACCATGCCCGGGCGGCCGGCCTGCGCGACGATGTCGGCTTCGCGGGCGTGCTGCTTGGCGTTGAGCACCTGGTGGGGCAGGCCCTCTTTGGTCAGCATCTGAGCGATCAGCTCGGAGTTCTCGATCGAGGTGGTGCCCACCAGCACGGGCTGGCCGCGGCCGTGGCAGTCCTTGATGTCGTCGATGATGGCCTTGTACTTCTCTCCGGCGGTCTTGTAGACCAGGTCGAGCTGGTCCTTGCGCAGCATCACGCGGTTGGGCGGGATGACCACGGTTTCCAGGCCGTAGATGGACTGGAATTCGAAGGCTTCGGTGTCGGCCGTGCCGGTCATGCCCGAAAGCTTGCCGTACATGCGGAAGTAGTTCTGGAAGGTGATCGAGGCCAGGGTCTGGTTCTCGGCCTGTATCTGCACGCCTTCCTTGGCCTCGACGGCCTGGTGCAGGCCGTCCGACCAGCGGCGACCCGACATCAGGCGGCCGGTGAATTCGTCGACGATGACCACTTCACCGTTCTGGACCACGTAGTGCTGGTCCTTGTTGAACAGGTGGTGCGCGCGCAGGCCCGCGTACAGGTGGTGCATCAGGGTGATGTTGGCGGCGTCGTACAGCGAGGCGCCTTCGGCCAGCAGGCCGGCGTCAGACAGCAGGCGCTCGGCGTTTTCGTGGCCGGCTTCGGTCAGGAAGACCTGGCGGGTTTTCTCGTCGGCGGTGAAGTCGCCCGGCTCGATGATGCCTTCGCCGGTTTTCGGGTCCTCTTCGCCGATCTGCTTCTTGAGGTGGGGCACCACCGCGTTGATGCGCAGGTACAGCTCGGTGTGGTCGTCGGCCTGGCCGGAGATGATCAGCGGCGTGCGGGCTTCGTCGATCAGGATGGAGTCGACTTCGTCGACGATGGCGAAGTTCAGGCCACGCTGCACGCGGTCGCGCACCTCGTAGACCATGTTGTCGCGCAGGTAGTCGAAGCCGTACTCGTTGTTGGTGCCGTAGGTGATGTCGCAGGCGTAGGCGGCTTGCTTGTCCTCGCGGGGCATTTGCGGCAGGTTGATGCCCACCGTCAGGCCCAGGAAGGTGTAGAGCTTGCCCATCCACTCGGCGTCACGGCGCGCGAGGTAATCGTTGACGGTGACGAGGTGCACGCCCTTGCCGGTCAGGGCATTGAGGTAGACGGGCAGGGTGGCGGTCAGGGTCTTGCCTTCGCCGGTGCGCATTTCGGCGATCTTGCCGTTGTGCAGTGCCATGCCGCCCAGCATCTGGACGTCGAAATGGCGCATCTTGAAGACGCGCTTGGAGCCTTCGCGAACCACGGCGAATGCTTCGGGCAGCAGTTTGTCGAGCGATTCGCCCTGGGCGATGCGCTGCTTGAACTCGTCGGTCTTGGCGCGCAGTTGCTCGTCGCTCAGGGGCTCGAGGCTGGGTTCGAGCGCGTTGATCTTGGCGACCGTTCGACGGTATTCCTTGAGCAGGCGTTCGTTACGGCTACCAAAAATCGAGGTCAGGAGCTTGGGCAACATGGAGCGGTCAGTTCAATCAGGCCGGCCTGTCGGGTGACGGCCGGCTTCGGCGAGCGGGGTGATCGGCCACGCCGATCGAAGCGAAAAAGTGTAGCACCGGGGTGTGACCCGGCCATGGCAGGGTCACCCGGCCCGCGAATGGGGGGCTGAAGCAGCGTGCTCCGCAGGGGACAGCCAGGTCGTCACCAGCGAGCTCAGGGCCACGCACACCACCATCACGGCGCCCGAGGGCAGGTCGAACATGGCCGATAGGCACAGCCCGAGCAGGCAGCCCAGCCCACCCGTCAGCCAGCCGGCCAGCATCGCGGCGCGTGGCGGCAGGTGCCGCACGGCCAGCGCCGGCATGATCAGGCAACTGAAGACGAGGTAGACCCCCACGAGCTGGACCGAGGCCGTCACCGCCACGGCGAACAGCATGTAAAAGCCGGTGCGGCCCAGTCGCTCGCCCAGGCCGAACCACAGCGACAGCAGCACGGCGGTCAGCCCGGCCATCAGCTGCAGCTGGCCTGACGTCACCCACAGCACCTGCCCGACCAGGAGGTCCTGCAGGTGCTCGCCGCCGTGCGGGTTGTTGGCCAGCAGCAAGATGCCGCTGGACGAGGCCAGCACGAACAACACGCCGATCAGGGCCTCCTGGATGTCGGGCCAGCGGCGCTCCATCCAGGTCATCAGCAGGGCCCCCCCGGCGGCGGCGCCCATGGCCGTGGCCTGCACCGCCCAGCCCTGGGGCTCCCAGCCCAGGGTGTGCGCCGCGATCAGCCCCAGCCCGGCGATCTGGGCGATCGCCAGGTCGATGAAGACGATGCCTTTGCGGAGCACCTGCCGCCCCAGCGGAACGTGCGTGGCCAGCACGAGCAACGCCGCCAGCAGGGCCGGGCCGACGATGCCCCAGTCGATGGGGTGCAGGCCTTCGATCATCGGCGGGCTTTCAGCAACAGGTCGATGGTCTCGTCAAACAGGCTGAACAGGTCCTGCGCCCGATCGCTGCCGCCCACCGTGTAGGGCACCACCACCACGGGCAGTTTGCTGCGGTCAGCCAGCCATTGCGAGGCCCGACCGTCTTGGTAGGCCGCACGCAGGATCAGCTTGGCGGGTTGCCCCTGCAGTTGCTGCAGCACGGCCGACAGGTGCGGGCTGGTCGGCTCGACCCCTGGTTTGGGCTCCAGTGTTGCCACCTGCCTGAGGCCCAGCCAGGCTTCCAGGTAAGGAAAGCCGCGGTGCTGCACGACGATGGGCGTGCCCTTCAAGGGTGCTGCAGCCAGCGTCCAACGCTGCACGGCCGGCGTCCAGCGGGCCTGGAAGTCGGCCAGTCGCTGGCGGTAGAGCGCGGCGTTGGCCGGGTCGACCTCGGCGAGCCGTTGGGCCAATGCCTGTGCCACCTTGCCAATGTTGCGCGGATCGGTCTGGATGTGCGGGTTGCCCTCGGCGTGCACGTCGCCATCGGCACGGTCCAGGCGACCCGGCACCTCCAGCATCGTCACCTGATCGGCGGCCTCGAAGTTGCCAGGTTTGCCCGGCTGCACAGCGGCGTTGCCGGCCTGGCGCAGCAGCACGGGCAGCCAGCCCACCTCCAGCTCGGCACCGGTGCACACCAGCAGGTCGGCGTTGCGCACGGCGGCGATCAGGCTGGGGCGGGCCTGGATGGCGTGAGGGTCCTGCAGGGCGTGGGTGGCGGCGTAGACGCTGGCCTGGTTGCCGGCGAGTTCCTTGGTCAGCGCGGCCCACTCGGGCTCACAGGCCACGACCTTGATCGGGCTGGAAGCGTGAGCGGGGGAGGTGGCCAGTGACCCGGCCAGCAACGCGGCCGAGGCCAGGCCGCGCCAGGTGGCTGCGGCGATGCCAACGATGCGCGGGCGTCGCTTGGCGCGCAGGGTGTTGTGGATGAGGCTCATGTCAGCGCCTTCTTCAGAAGCTGTGCGCGCCGTGGGCGCCCAGGTTGACCTGGTAGCGCAGGAAGACCTGGTGGTCCACGCCGTCGGCGCGCACGCGGTCTTCGCTGAGTTGCAGGCGCCAGCGGCTGAACTCGCTGGGCGACCAGTCGAACATCAGGCTGGTGCGGCGCGGCTTGCGGGTGCCCTCGTCTGCGCTGGCCAGGGCGGCGTTGCCACCGAAGTTGACCGAGCCGCCATCGAGCTGATCAAAGCGCAGCCCGGTGCGCCATTGCGGCATGAACTGCCACACGCCCTGCAGGTACCAGCCAGATTGCGCCGAGCGGTAAGCGTCGGTGGTGTTGCCCGCGCCAGTGAGGTCGGCGGTGTCGTAGGTCACGTCACCACGCTCCTGGCGGCGGAAGTACTCGCCTTGCAGTTGCAAGTTGGTGACCTTGGCGTTGCCGTTGGGCGCCCATTTCCAGACACCGTCAACCGCCCAGATGCGGCTGCGTCCGGTGAAGCTGTTGACCAGCGGGGCGCTGCCACCGTTGGGGTCTTCGGACTCCCACTCGCGGCCATCGGCATGGGTGCGCATCCACGACACGCCGGCGCGCCAGCTCTGGCTCAGCCCGATGTCGCCACCCGTGTGGGCCGACAGCAGCAGGGCGCCCGCGCCATTGCGGTTGCGCTCGCTGCCCGGGAAGTTGTTGCCATTGCCCAGCTCCACGCCGAGCTCGACGTAGCGCTCCAGGGGCAGCACCCAGCGCGCCTGCAGGCCTTCTTGCTTGAACTGACCGCCCAGCAAGGCCTGGTGGGCCAGCGGCGCATCGACGAAGTCCCAGGCGTGGGCGTGCTGTTCGTTGAGGTAGCCCAGGCCCGCGAAGAAGCGGCCGGCCTTCAGGCGCAGCCCTGCGGGCAGTGCGGTGGTCTGCACATAGGCTTCTTCGACCTCGGTTTCGTTCTCTGGCGTGACGGCCAGCGTCAGGGAGCCATAGAACAAGTGATCGACGTTGGTCGCCAGCGTGATCTCGGACTCGCTGAGGGTCAGGCCGCGCGAGCCTGGGCCCACCTCGCCGCCCGTGGGCAGGAAGCCGGGGATGGCCCAGGTTTCGGGGTCCTTCGACAGGCCGTTGTAGCCGCCGCTGAGCACGGCCGACACGGAGGGGTTGAAGCCCGCTGCGCCCTGGCGGGCCATGGGACGGGCCGGGTCCAGCGGGGCTGAGCGATCTGACGCCGCAGGCGCCGTGGTGGCGTTTGGCGTGGCGTTGGCCACCGCTGACGGCGCGGTCGCTGCGACAGCTGGTTGCTGTGAGCGCTGGGCCGCCTGCAGCCTGGCCTCGAGCGCCTGGATGCGGGCGTCGTACTGGCGGCGCATCTCGTCGAGCTGCTGGCGAAGCTCCTGGAGCGAGTCTGCAGAAGATGGGGCTGTGCTCTGGGCCCAGACCGGGGCGTTGCCCAGTGCGGTGCTCAGGACCGCAGCCAGGGCCAGGGCGCGCGGGGTGTGGGGTGCAGACAGGGGCGAGGCAATGCGCGCGCGCAGAGCGCCGCGTTGAGGAGTGCGGGACATGGTGATGCTTTCCCGGGCCGGTTTCAGATGTGATGGCCCGATGTGTTCGAAGCAGGCTTCGATCGAAGGAGGTGGCGCGGCCAGGAGCTCCTGCCTTTCAAGGGGCGGGCGCGTCGAGGGCCGACGGCATGGCGACGGGGGAGGCGAGCGCCTCAGGCCAGGAAAGCAGGGGGGGCACGGGCCCGGTGCGCCACCACCGTCACAGCAGCCGCCACCAGGCCTGCACCTGCCATCTGGGATGCGACGGCATCGCAATCCGGCAGGCTCACCAAAGGCGTGCCCGAGCTGGCGTGGTCAAGGGCGTGACCCGCCAGGCAGCTCAGGCATTGGCTGTGGGCCGCGTGGTGGTCGGGGTCGGCCTCGTGCTCGAGCGCGTGGCGCAGCACCAGCTGCTGCGTCAGCAGCAACAGCAGGGCCAGTGCGAGGTGCAGCAGGCCGTGGCGCAGGTGTTTCGGGCTCGTTGGGAGACGCATGAGGACGCAAGCTTAACGGATGCTTGCCAAGCGTCAGCGGCTGACCTTGGCGGCGTTGTTGCCCCCGGCCGATTGAAGGAAACGCGTCGGGTTCTGCTGAACCCCGTCAACCAGCACCTCGAAGTGCAGGTGCGGCCCGGTGGAGCGCCCGGTGTTGCCTACCTCGGCGATGCGCTGGCCCCGCTTGACCAGGTCTCCTTGCTTGACCAGCATGCGCAGGGTGTGGGCGTAGCGCGTGACCAGCCCGTTGCCGTGGTCGAGCTCGACCAGCAGGCCGTATTGAGGGTGAGGCCCCGCCGACAGCACCACGCCGCCCGCGGCCGCCACGACGGGGGTGCCGGGGTCTGCGGGGAAGTCGAGCCCGGTGTGCAGGGCCGGCCGACCGGTGAAGGGGTCGCTGCGGAAGCCGAAGCCTGAGCCGATGGGGCCGTCCACGGGCTGCGTGCTGGGCATCAGCAGCGCATCCAGGCGCTTCTCGAACAGGTGGGACTCGATCAGCGTGAGCACGTCGGCGTGGCGCTCACCCAGCGCGTGGAGGTGTTCGACCTGGCCGTTCAGCGCCGCGAGGATGTCGGCGGACGTGGTGGCGGGGCCGGTGTCTTTCAGCGACACCAGGGGGCCACCGGATGCCGCAGCGGCACCACTTGCCGAGCCCAGGACTCCTGACGCCCCCGAGGCGGCTGGCGTCGGTGCCTCGATGGCCTTGAATTCTTCGGCCTTCATGCCGGCCATGCCCGCCACGCGTTCGCTGACAGCTTCCAGGCGCAGCAGTCGGGCTTGCATCTCGCCCACTTTTTCGGCCATGGCGTCGAGGTTCTCGCGCATGAAACGGTCGCGCTGGGCCAACTCCTGCCGCTCGACGAAACGCACTGCCTCGGAGATGATCGGCCAGCGCTCGTGGGCGGCCTTGAGCACCACGGCGTGGTACACAATCAGGCTCAGGATCATCAAGGGGATGATCAGCGCCAGCCCGGTCAGCACCAGGCTCCAGGGCGTGAACTGAAAGACCTTCGGCCTTGACAGCGCACTGGTCGTGATCAGGATCTGCATGCGTGACTTCCTTTGCTGAACCCATGAGCAAGCGCTCCCAGCCCCCATCAGGCGGCCGAATCCGCTCCGTCACCCCGTCGCTGCATTGCCGGCCGATGGTGCCGGACGTGCCGCCCGTCACCCGGGCGCTCGACCGCGCATCGCCCCTGTCCAGCCTGATGCAGCGCCTGCGGCATTCGCAGGCTTGTCTCGAAGCCGTCAAGGAGGTGCTGCCGCCTTCGCTGGCGGCTCAGTTGCAGGCCGGGCCGTTCGACGAAGAGGGATGGACCCTGCTGGTCGCGAACCCGGCCGCGTCGGCCAAGTTGCGCCAGTCGCTGCCGCACCTGAATGAGGCGCTGTCAGCGAAGGGGCTCAAGGTTAACGCAATCCGCGTCAAGGTCCGCGGACGCTGAAGTCACCAGGTGTTCGTGCCTGGTGCGCTGGATCAAGCCAGCAGGGCGGGCGTCTGGGCCGCCAGCGCCTGACGCTGCGCGGTCGCCTTGCCTTGCAGGACAAAGCCCAGCAGTTGCTCACCGGCCATGAAGCGCGCCTCGATGGCTTCTTCGGTCTCGGTGACCTCCCACTCGCCCTGGGCATCGCCAGCGGGCGGGCAGACCACGGTCGGCCAGGCAGGCGTCTTGACCACCACGGGCATGGCCGGGTAGCTCACCTCGGTGGGCTTGCCCGCCAGGGTGGCTGCCAGGGCGCGGGCTTGACCCATCAGCGGCAGCACGTAAGGCAGCAGGTGGCCGGCCACCTCGGCGCAGTCGCCCACGGCGTGCACATGGGGCACGCTGGTGGCCAGGTGGCGGTCAACGACGATGCCGCGGTTGACGGCCAGGCCAGCGTCGGCGGCCAGATGGGTGCGGGGCTTGAGGCCAATGGCCGAGAGCACCAGGTCGGTTTCAAGCTGGCTGCCATCCGACAGCGTCAGCACCAGGCCGTTGGCGCCGAGGTTGACGGCGGTCACGCCAGTGCCGAAGCGAAAGCTCGCGCCGCCAGCTTCGAGCTTGGCCTGCAGGCGCGCCGAGGCCTGGGGTGGCAGCAGGCGCGGCAGCACGCGCTCGGCCAGGTCGAGCACGGTGGGTTGCACTTCGCGGTGCAGCAGGTCGTTGGCGAATTCGCAGCCGATCAGGCCGGCGCCCAGGATGGCCACGCGCTTGACGGGCTGGCCGCCCGGGCCTGCGGTGTCGAGCGCCTCGGCGAAGCGGGCGAAGTCGTCCAGGTCGTTGACCGACAGCACGGTGCCGGCGGCGTCGCCTTCCAGGGGCAGGCGGATCGGGTCTGCGCCCAGGGCCAGCACGAGGTCACGGTAGGGCAGCACCTCGCCGCTCGACAGCGTGAGCGTGCGCGCCGCGGTGTCGAGCTTCGTCACGCTGGTGCGGGCCAGCACGCGCAGCTTGACCTCGTCGGCCATTTTTTCAGCCGACTTGGTCACCAGCGAGGCAGCCGTTTTTTTGCCCGCCAGGGCGTTCGAAAGCATGGGCTTGGAATAGAAACCGGCCTCGTCGCGGCTGACCACCACGATGGGGACCTCGGCGTCGGCCTTGCGCAGTTCGCGCGCGACGTTGTAGCCCGCCAGCCCGGAGCCGACGATGACGACCGATTCACTCATGCCCGCTGCTCCCAATCAGATCTCGATCATTTCGAAGTCGGACTTGCCGACGCCACAGTCCGGGCATTCCCAGTCGGCGGGCACGTCTTCCCATTTGGTTCCGGGGGCGATGCCGTCTTCGGGGGCACCTTTGGCTTCGTCGTAAACGTAGCCGCACACAACACACTGGTAGGTCTTCATGAATTCTTCCAAAAACGGGGGTGGATTCTGGGGCCAAGGCCGGCCAGGGCCGGGGTGCGATGGCGTCAAAAGGGCAGCCGAGGCGTCAAAACGGCGTCTGACGCCAAGGTGTCGGCGTTCGGCTGACCGCCGAGGGGGCAAGGCAGGTGATCAGTCGGGGGCGTCCAGCAGGTCTTCGGTGGTGGGCTTGGCCTCCACCCGGTAATGTTCCGATGCCCAGGCGCCCAGGTCGATGGCTTTGCAGCCTTTGCTGCAGAACGGGCGATACGGGTTGTCGGTGCTGTAGACGTGCGTGACGCCGCAGGATGGGCAACGCACCTGGGGGCCGGCGCTTGCGGCGCCTTCGTTGGGATGCTTGGGCGGGGTGGGCACGGCGAGGGCTCGCGGGCAGAAAGTCGGTAGGGAACGGGCGAAATCCTGGGCTAGGTCCGCGTGACTCAGGCGCAAAGCGTCAACTCGAAGCTCGCGTCCGTGTCGGAGGCGATCTTGAGCTTGCCATCGGCGTCGGGACGCATCAGGCGGATGGACACCATCAGGCGGTTGGCGCTGATCTCGGGAACCAGGCCCAGCGCCGGGTCGATTCGCAGGCGCAGCAGGTGGAAGCTGCGTGAGTCTTTCAGGTTTTGCTGGTACTGCCCGCAAGGCGCGGCGACCATGTGCGGGTGACCGCCATCGCGTTGCAGGCCCAGCACCAGGCGAACGGCCTCGGCGAAGGGCGCCAGCGTGCCGGCCCACTGCTGCAGGTCTTCCTGGCGTTTGGCGGCTGGCTCGTGTTGCCAGGCGTAGTACGAGGGCAGGTCGAACTCGCAGGTGCCGCCGGGGATGCTGATGCGGCTGCGGATGCCCATGAGCCAGTCGTTGGCGGCCAGCGCCTGACCGGCCTTGCCGGGCACCTGGTTGAGCGCGTGGTGGATGCGCTCGATGCGGGCCAGCACTTCGTCGAGCGCGGCTTCCTGGATGGCGGGGTTGCCGCGGTAGGCCATGAACTGCTGCTTGTGGCGATCGAGGTCGCGCAGCAGGTCGCTCTTCAAGTCGGCGCGGGCGGCCACGTCCATGATCTCGAAGATGGTGGCCAGCGCGAAGTGGTGATCGACGGGGTCTTGCCGCCAGATCAACACCCCGAGGCGGTCGAAAAGGTGCTCGAGCCGCAACGTCGTGCGGATGCTTTCGCCGAAGGGGTATTCGTAGAGGATCAACGCGCCACCTGAAACCTGCAAGCCGGGTCAGCTGCCATTGTTCCACAAGCGCCAGAGCTTGCCGACCTCGTCGCGAAGTTCTTCCAGGCTCAGGCCCTCGTTGAGGATGACGTGGTCGGCGATGGCGCGCCGCATTTCGCGCGTGGCCTGCTTGGCGAGCACGGCTTCAACCGCCTCGCGCGGCCAACCGGAGCGCACCATCACGCGGGCGATCTGGGTCTCGGGTTCGGTGTCGATGACCAGGATGTGGTCGACCTTGTCGCGCCAGCGCCGCCCCGACTCGGCCATCAGGGGCACGTCGTAGACGATGTGTTGTCCGGGCGCTGCAATGCGGGCGTGTGCGTCGGCCTGCTGGCCGATCAGCGGGTGCAGGATGCCTTCGAGGCGGGCCAGCGCGGCCGGGTCGGCGAAGGCCAGCTCGCGCATGCGGGCGCGGTCCATCGCGCCTTGGGCATCGATCAGGTGCTCGCCGAAGTGCTCGGCGATGTGCGGGATGGCGGCGCCGCCGGGCGCGGTCAGCGATCGAGAGATGGCGTCGGTGTCCACCAGGTGCGCGCCCAGGTCCGTCAGCATCTGGCTGACGGTGGACTTGCCGCTGCCGATGCCCCCTGTCAGACCGATGACCAGGCCCTGGCCATGCGGGTGTCGAGAGCTGCTGGGTGGGTGTTGGCTGGGCATGGCGGGCCTCAGGCCCAGCCCAACCAACCCAGCACCCTGGGTGAGCCGGCCAGGGCGACCACCAGGCCGGCACCGGCCAGGAAGGGCCCGAAAGGCACGTAAACGCCTTCGCGCAGCTTGCCCGAGACCTTCATGCCGATGCCCACCAGCGCGCCGATGACCGAAGAGCCCAGGATGATGGGCAGGATCATGGGCCAGCCCAGCCAGGCGCCCAGCGCGGCCAGCAGCTTGAAGTCGCCGTGACCCATGCCCTCCTTGCCGGTGGCCAGCTTGAAGAACCAGTACACGCTCCACAGCGAGAGGTAGCCCGCCACGGCGCCCCAAAGGGCGTCAATCAAGGGCAGGTTCCAGCCCAGCGCCGAGGCCACGAGGCCAGCCCACAGCAGGGGCAGCGTCAGGTCGTCGGGCAGCAAGGTGGTGTCCCAGTCGATGGCCGAGGCAGCCACCAGCACGGCCACGAAGCCGCACCACAGCAAGGTGGTGGGTTGCGCGCCGAACTGCAGGCCGCAAGCGGCGAACAGGGCGGCCGTCAGCAACTCGATGAGGGGGTAGCGCACCGAGATGCCGGTGCCGCAGGCGGAACATTTGCCGCGCAGCACCAGCCAGCTCACCACCGGGATGTTCTCCCACCAGCGGATCTGGTGTCCGCAGGCGGGGCAACGCGAGGCCGGCTTGGACAGCGTGAGTGCCTCGGCTGGCTCCGGCTCTTTGACCTCTTGGCCCAGGGTGTAAGCGGCGTCCAGCTTCCACTGCTGCTCCAGCATCTTGGGCAGGCGGTGGATGACCACGTTCAGGAAGCTGCCCACGCACAGGCCCAGCACAGCCAGGCCCCAGGGCGTGAGGATGAAGCCGGTGAAAACCGGCCAGAAGGCGTCAGACGACATCGGGGGCAAAACGGGAGCGAGCGACGTCAGACCACCTGACCGAGCTTGAAGATTGGCAGGTACATCGAGACGACGATGCCGCCGATGATGGTGCCCAGGATCACGATGATGAAGGGCTCCATCAGGCTGGACAGCGCCTTGACGGCTTCGTCGACTTCCGCTTCGTAGAAGTCGGCGGCCTTGCCCAGCATCTGGTCAAGCGAGCCGGACTCTTCGCCGATGGCCGACATCTGCAGCACCATGTTCGGGAACAGGTTCGCCGCCTGCATGGCGTTGGTCAGGCTGGTGCCGGTGGAGACGTCTTTCTGGATCTGCTCGGTGGCTTCGGCGAAAACGGCGTTGCCGGCGGCGCCGCCCACCGAGTCGAGCGCCTCGACCAAGGGCACGCCCGCGGCGAACATGGTCGAGAGCGTGCGCGTCCAGCGCGCGGTGGCCGACTTGAAGAGCAGGTCACCGAAGACGGGCATTTTCAGCAGCATGCGGTCCATGCGCTTTTGCATGGCTTCGGAGCGCTTCCAGGTCTGGAGGAAGAAGTAGATGCCGCCTCCGATGGCGCCGAAGATGGCCCACCAGTACTTCACGAAGATCTCGGACATGGCCATCACGAACAGCGTGGGGGCCGGCAGGTCGGCGCCGAAAGAGGTGAACACCTCCTTGAAGGCCGGGATCACGAAAATCATGATCACCGCGACCACGATGAAGGCCACGACCAGCACGGCGATCGGGTAGGTCAGGGCCGACTTGATCTTCTGCTTGATGGCGATGGTCTTTTCCTGGTAGACGGCCAGGCGGTCAAGCAGGGTTTCCAGGATGCCCGCTGCTTCACCGGCTTCCACCAGGTTGCAGTACAGGGCGTCGAAGTGCATCGGGTGCTTGCGGAAGGCCTGCGACAGGCTGGTGCCGGTCTCCACGTCCCCGCGGATGTCGTTGAGCAGCTTGGTGACCTTGGGGTTGGTGCTGCCGCGCGCGACGATGTCGAAGGACTGCAGCAGGGGCACGCCGGCCTTCATCATCGTGGCCAGCTGGCGCGTGAAGATGGCGATGTCCTTGGGCTTGATGCTGCCCCCACCACCCAGGCGGCGCTTCTTGACCTTCTGCACCAGGATGCCCTGGCGGCGCAGCGTGGCGCCCACCATGGCTTCGCCGCCAGCGCGCATTTCGCCGCGCACGACCTTGCCCTGGCGGTCCTTGCCTTCCCATTCGTAGATGGTGTCCTGGACCTGCGATTTCTTGGCTGCTGCCGTGGCCATGTCGGAACTCCGTGACTGATGTCGGCTGGTGGGCTGACTTAAGGGGCGTGGGGGGCGCTGATGCGTTGGCTCATTCGTTGGTCACCGAGATGACCTCTTCGAGCGAGGTCAGGCCTGCCTTGACCTTCACGAGCCCGGATTCGCGCAAGTCTCGCACGCCTTCCCGCTTGGCTTGCTCAGCAATATCCATCGCTGTCCCCTGACTGAGGATGATTCGTTGGATTTCCTCACTGATGGGCATGACCTGGTAAATGCCGACGCGGCCTTTGTAACCGTTGTTACAAGCCGAACAGCCAATCGCTTTGTAGGGCTTCCAGGTGCCGTCCAGGTCGGCTTCCTTGAAGCCGGCCTTGAGCATGGCCTCGCGCGGGTAGTCGGCCGGGGCCTTGCAGGTGTCGCACAGCTTGCGCGCCAGACGCTGGGCCGTGATCAGGATGACCGAGGAGGCGATGTTGAACGGCGCCACGCCCATGTTCATCAGGCGGGTCAGGGTGGTGGGCGCGTCGTTGGTGTGCAGCGTGGACATCACCATGTGGCCGGTCTGGGCGGCCTTGATGGCGATGTCGGCGGTTTCCAGGTCGCGGATTTCACCCACCATGATGACGTCCGGGTCCTGGCGCAGGAAGGCCTTGAGCGCCACCGAGAAGTTCATGCCCGCCCGGTCGTTCACGTTGACCTGGTTGATGCCGGGCAGGTTGATTTCCGCCGGGTCTTCAACGGTGGAGATGTTGACGCCCGGCTGGTTGAGGATGTTCAGGCAGGTGTAGAGCGACACCGTTTTGCCTGAGCCCGTGGGGCCCGTGACCAGGACCATGCCGTAGGGCCGCACGATGGCGTTCATCAGGCGCTCTTTTTCGATCGACTCGTAACCCAGGGCGTCGATGCCCAGTTTGGCCGAGGACGGGTCGAGGATCCGGATCACGATCTTCTCGCCGAACAGCGTGGGCAGGGTGCTGACGCGGAAGTCGATGGCCTTGTTGCCGAACTTGAGCTTCATGCGGCCGTCCTGCGGCACGCGTTTTTCGGCGATGTCCAGCTTGGAGATCACCTTGATGCGGGAAGCCAGTTTGTCCTTGATGGCCACGGGCGGCTGGGTGACCTCGCGCAGCTCGCCGTCGACGCGAAAGCGCACGCGGTAGTTGTACTCGTAGGGCTCGAAGTGCAGGTCGGAGGCGCGCGCGTTGATGGCGTCGATCAGCATCTTCTGCAGGAAGCGCACCACGGGGGCGTCTTCGACGTCGGTGGCGGCGGCATCGGCTTCCTGGGCCTGGGTGCCGGTGTCTTCGGTGACGTCGAACTCGAAGTCGGACGAGGCGATGGCGTTGAGCTGGTCTTCGGCGCTGGCGGTCAGGCCTTCGAGCAGCTTGGCCAGCTTGTCGTGTTCGACGATGACCCACTCGGGCGTGAGCTGGGTGGCGAACTTGATGCGCTCGATGGCTTCCTGGTCGGTCGGGTCGGCGCCGGCCACGAACAGGCGGTTGCCGCGCTTGGACAGCACCATCACCTGGTACTGCGAGGACAGTTTGTTGTCGATCACGCCCTTGGGCAGGCGCTGCGTGTCGACCGCGTTGAGGTCGAGCAGGGGCACGGCCAGGGCCTGCGACAGCGTGTGGGCCAGGTCGGCGGGCTGGATGCGACCGGTGGCCACCAGGGCGCTGACGAAGCTGCGCTTTTGCTCGCGGGCGGTGCGCGTCAGGGTTTCAGCGGACTTCGCGTCGAGCTTGCCGGCGTTGACCAGCACGCGCGCGACACCGGAGAGGGTGCCGGGCGAGTCGGCCAGGGTGGACTCTGCTGCCATGGCGGGGAATGCTTGGGTGACGGGCGCAGGGCGCCCGGGGTTTGCTGCGATCCCGATGTTGCCACGGATACCGGCAGGTGAAAGCGGGTGGAAACCGTGGAAGGCTGCTCAATCAGGCGGCTTGCGATGCTGGCGCGGTGCCCAGGGCGTGGTCTTCGCAGGCTTGGAGCAGGTCGCGACCGTGGTCGCGCCAGGCCCTCAGGGGCGCCTGGCCGATGGCCTGGCGGTTCGCGTCGAGCTCGGCGGTTTGGGTCAGGGCCCAGACCAGCGAGGCGGTCATTTCGCCCGGATCGAGCGGGGAGTAGTAACGAGCCAGGTCCCCGCCCACTTCGGGGATGGAGGTGGCGTTCGATGCCAGGCAGGGCGTGCCGAACCAGAGGCTCTCGCCCACGGGCAGGCCCCAGCCTTCGTACAGGCTGGGGTAGGCGCTGAACAGGGCGTGACTGTAGAGCCAGGCCAGGTCGTCGTCGCTGCAGCCTTCGATCACCAGGATGCGCACGCCGCGCTCGGTGGCGCGGGCCAGCGCGGCCGAGAAAGCCTCCGCCAGCCAGCCCGGGCGCCCGGAGAACACCAGGGTGACGTCGCGGCGACCGGTTTGGTCCAGGGCAGCCACCCATGCGTCGATCAGCCTGGCGCCGTTTTTGCGCCCTTCGACCGAGCCCACGCAGATGACGAAGGGCTGGCCATCGAGCTGGCGCAGGGCGGGGCGGGCGTTGGCGGGCAGCGGGGGGCGGGCACCCCGGGGCTGGCCTTTGAACTCATGGGCCAGGGCGGTGACCTCGATGGGGGTCTGTCGCCCGCGCTCTTGCAGGTAGCCGGCGAGGTCTCGGGCGGTGTTTTGCGACACGCACACGAACTGCGTGGTGCAGCGCGCCATCTTCTCGAGCCAGCGGCCGAAGGCGCTGTTGACGCTGCCCTCGTGCAGGTCGGTGCGCAGCACGGGCACCAGGTCGTGGATCATCTGCACGACCTTGCCACCGCGCGATGCGTGCCGCTCGGCGATGTCGGTGGACCACTCGCGGTTCCAGGCGGTGCCCAGGCAGACGTAGACGTCCGAGGCTCGCAGCGCGATGTCACGTTGCACACCTCGCTGGCTGGGGTGGCTGGCGGGGGCGCGCAGCAGGCCTTGATCGATCAGGGGGGCCGGGTTCAGCCGGGCCTGCAGCAGGGTGCCGGCTTTGATCAGTTGGCGCTGGATGCGCCGCCAGGTACCTGGACCCGGGTGGGCGGCCAGGCGTTGCTTGAGCCGGATTTCGTTGGGCGAGCGCTCGCTGATGTCCTGGCAGCCTCGGCGGTGGAAATTTTCGGGGTCGAACTGCGATTGCTCGGCCAGGAAGTCCAACTCGAAGGCGTGGCAGCTGCCGTTTGGCTCCGCCACCAGGCCCTTGAAGGGCAGGCGCCGGGGCAGGCGCATGATTTCCCACAGGGCGTTGATCTCCACCCGCTGGATGCCGGTCAGCGTGCCGCCCCGCCTCAGGAACAGCATCACGTCGGTGAGGTCGACAAAGATCGTGGTCAAGGAAGGCGCCTTTGCTGATCGGCCTGTGGCTCGCCGGTGCCTTGGCCTGTCTTTCGGAGGCTCAAAGTGTAGTGGCTGCGGCGAAGTCGGCCGGGCTCAGGATCAGCTCGATGCAGGTGTGCCGCACATTGGCCTGCTCGGGGGGGCAGGGCTCCAGCAGCGTCAGGCCGTCGTCCAGGGCGGTCTTTTTGAGTGGCAGGCTGGCGCGCCGCCTGAAACCCAGGCGCTCGTGCAATTCGATGACCAGCCAGTTGTAAGACAGCACTCGAGCGGTGATTTCGGCCGAGCCCATTTGATCGAACAGCCAGGCCAGCAGGGTGCGCTCGGCGTGCTGGATCAAGGTCGGGTGCCCCCCACCCACGCCGCGCATGAGGTTGTCGAGTTCGGCGGTTTCGTCTCCGATGCCGGAGAAGCCGCCGTGACCCACGCAGCGGTCATCGGCGTCGTGGATGAAAAAAAGGATGCGGTCGGCCTCACCCACGGAGCGCTGTTCGAGGTAGCGCAGGGTGCGCTCGGGCGTGGAGTCGAACTGCGCCATGAACATCTTCATGGCCGCCTGGCGCCAGTGGCAGATCAGGCCGATGTGGTGGGCGTCATCCAGGATCCAGGGGCCGATCGGCACCAGGGAGCCGATGACCGCGCCATCGGCCTCGATGGGGATGCGCAGGGCGCGGGCTTGCTCCAGCGTGTCGGCCTTGAGGGCGCGGATGCGCGCCAGGCGGGTGGCGGCGTCTGGCTTCATGCCTTCTTGAATCGGTGGCCCACGGCGACCGAGCCCAGCGTGATGCGGCGCGGCACCATGTGGCGGGGCAGGCGTTCGGTGAGGTGCTGCATGAGGGCGTCGCGCTCCAGCGTGGCGCCTTCTTTGGTTTGCACGGTCATCTCGACGTGCTGGCCGGTGATGGGGTTGCTGCGCGGCACGGCCTTGGCCAGGCTGACGTCGGGGTGCTCCAGCGCGACGCGCTCGACGTCGGCGGCCATGAACTTGAGCCCGCCCACGTTGATGACGTCGGAGACGCGCCCGTTGACGCGGAACCAGCCGTCGTCCTGCTCGACCACGTCCTTGGTGTTGTACCAGCCCTCGTCGTCGAAGGGCGAGTCGGCATTGAGGTAGCCCAGCATGCGGGTCTGCGAGCGGATCTTGAGCACGTGGTCGTCCACGCGGGTCTCGACGCCTTCGCCGCCGACCTTCATGAACAGGCTGTCGCGGGCGCGGGACTTCACGCGCAGGATGCCCAGCTCGCTCATGCCGAAGGTCTGGCGGAAGTCGACCTGGGGCAGCAGGCGGCACAGGGCGTCCAGCGTGGGCTGGTCCATCTTCTCGGTGCCGTAGGTGATGACCTTCAGGCTGGGCGGCACCTGGTCGGGCACCGCGCCGCTCATGAGCATCATGCGCAGGAAGGTGGGGGTGGTGGGCAGCAGCTCGACCTCGAAAGCGCGGCAGGCGCGCAGCACCGATTCGATGCTGCGGTCGGTGGCGGCGACCACGGTGCCCCGGTTGAACAGCGTGTGCAGCAGCGTGTTGAGCCCGCCGATGTGGTCGAACAGCAGGAAGTTCAGCGTCTTGAGCGTGGGCCGGGGCTCGTTGAAGCGTTTGAGGAAGTGCGTGAAGTCGTGCAGGATGGCCTTGGGGCGGCCGGTCGTGCCACTGGAAAACAGCACCAGCCCAGGGTGGCCGGCGGCGCGCAGCTGCTCGATGAAGGGGTGCTTTTGACCGTGGGCGCGGCGGCTCACGCTGTTGCCTTGCACCACCACGTCCACCAGGGCGGCGTCGAAGAAGTACGCGTGGTCGTGGGCCGTGTCCTCGGTCAGGGGCACGACGATGCAGCCGCGATCGAACAGCGTCAGCAGGCGCGAGATGGAGCGGGGCTCGAAGTCGCCGATCAGGGCCACCACGTCACCCGATCGGACTCTGGCGAGGTCGGACGTGTCCTGCGCGGCCAGGTCGGCGAAGCGCAGGGCACTGGTTTCGGACACCAGAAAGGGGTCGTCGGAGTGGCCCCAGGTGCGCTGCAGGGTTTCGACCAGGCTCATCATGCGCCTCCGATGTGAAAGACCTGTCCGCTCAGCGAGGCCGAGCGTTCGTCCAGCAGCAGCTCGACCACGTCGCACACCGCCGAGGCCTCGAAAGGTTTGCGCAGGATCTGCTGCTCGATGATGCGGTCGATGTTGGCCTGCGGCAGGTTCTTGAGCAGGTCGGTCTGGATGGGGCCGGGCGCGATGCAGTTCACGCGCACGCCGAAGTCGCCCATCTCGCGGGCGAAGCTGCGGCTGAAGCCTTCGACGCCGGCCTTGGAGGCCACGTAGACCGATTCGCCCTTGAGCCCCAGGGGCACGGCGATGGTCGAGAAGTTGATGATGGCGCCCGCCTTGTTGCGCGCCAGCATGCCACCAAAGCTCTGGCAGGCGTGGATGGTGCCCATCAGGTTGGTGGCGACGATGCGCTGCACCACCGACGGGGGCGTGGTCAGCGCCAGGTTCATGGAGGCGATGCCCGCCGCGTTGACCAGGCCGGTGATGACGGGCGTGTGGGCCTTGACGGCCCGGGCGGCGGCCTTGACCTGCTCGGCGTCGGCGACGTCGCAGGCGAAGGCGGGGAAGGGCAGGCCCCCGGTGTGGCGGGCCAGGCCGAAGACGGGCAGGCCCTTGGCGATGAGCCGATCGGCGATGGCGCGGCCCAGGCCGCGGCTGGCGCCGGTGACGACGATCATGCGGCCCCCTGGCTTTGGCGCACGAACTCGTCGGCCAGCGCGCCAGCGGTGCGGAAGATGCTGCGCGAGCGCGACATGGCCGCCTCGGAGGTCCAGTCGAACTCGAAGCCGTGCTCGCTGGCCAGGTCTTCCAGGCTCAGGCAGAGCTCGACCAGGCGCATGGAGTCGAGCACGCTGCCGTCGCCGATCAGGGGGGTGGTGTCGGTGATGGTGTCTGTTGCTCCCTGAGCGAGCTTGGCGATGGCGGAGAAGACGGCATCGCGGAGGGCGGTCTGCTGGGCGGGCTGTGTCATGGTGCGCATGGAGACGGTTTTCCGTCCATGAAATTTGACACAGATGCGAGATGGCTAACGCGAGAGATGGTGCGACCTGACCGGGGTGTTTTGGGCATTGGGGGTGGGGCCGCGGTAGTTTCTGCTCAGGTCTTTACTGTTGGCGGCACTCAAATCTGAAGCGCAACACATGGCCATGTTGAACAGATCAGTGGATCCGTGGCCTGAGCCATTTCAGAGGCCCCTTGGATGAGGTCTCGGAACGCCTGGATGGGCTTTGACGAAGACACGCGATCAGGTCCTTGCGCAACTCACCCTTGGGGTGCGCATAGATGGCGGTGTAGATGGTCTCGTGCGAGACGTGCAGTTCAGGTTTGTCGGGCCACATGGTGCGCATGCGTCTGCTGGATTTGCTGTGGCGACCACAGCCAACCCAGCATGTGCTTGACCAGGGGCCAAAGAGGTCCTTCGAGATCAAGCTTCGAGGCTGGCCTGGCCTTGGCGCGCCGTGTGTCGCATCGCGCTTGCGCGTCACGGCAGACGTAGGCTCCACCACGGCCATTGCGCGCCAACTCGCGACTGAGCGTCGATGGGCTGCGCTGCAAAGCCGAGGCGATGCTCCGCAGGGACATCCCCTGCAACTTCATCGCCGCCAGCGCCATGCGCTCTTCGGCTCGCATCTGTTGGAATCTTCTAGTCATCGGCGCACCTTGCCGGAGGGGCAAGGTGTTGCACTTCAGATCTGAGGCTGCCGTGTCTATACAGCAAGGGCCTCGCGCTCAGGGGCAGGATGCCTGTGGTTACGTTCTACAGCGACTCTGTAGCGTGCCATCACACCCCCCACATCCCCACAAGATACACTGCCACGGCATCAAGCGCCGCCGGTCGAACGTTGTGATGAAAACTTCGTCGGATCAATGGTGCCTATATCACTGGCGCTAAACCTAGAACCACCGCGGAGTCTGGATGATCAAATCGAATAACCCTCACCGTTTGTATGAGGACATGCCGGCTTATTGGCGCGAAGACGCGCTGAGCACCGGCGAGTTCGAACAGGACTTTCGGCGTTGCGTGAGTTGGTGCGCCAAGCACGGCAAGGTCGCAACCTACCATCGCCAAGCATTTGGCATGTCGATTGAGCCGTATGGCTTGGACCTGTCTTCTTCAGGACTTGATGCGGAAGCCGCTGCTGAAGCTTTGACCGAACATGCCATGGCGTTGGTGTCCCCTGTCATGCGGCATTGGCAGTGGCTCTATTCGAAGCTCAAGGATGAGGACTCGCGCATCTTGCTGCTGACTGTTCTGGCGTATCGAGCGCTCGGATGGCAGTATGTGCAGATGCCTCTGGACAGTGAGGCATTCTGGCAATGTATGGGCACGCTCTCCGCCTCTGAAAAGTCCAACATGCCTCTGGCAAATGAGTTGCAGAAGTGCGCACCTTATCCGATGAGCCTTTTTGAATTGAATGGCAATTCGGGGAAAGTCCAGCTGTACTCGAATGCGTTTGGTGTTTTCAATGAGTTCATATATTCTCAATATACGTTGAGATCCCGGTTGGGGGTGATTCGACCTAATCCAGGTGACATTGTTTTGGACTGTGGAGCCTGTTACGGTGGGACGTCTCTGCAGTTCGCTGATGCCGTTGGTCCTGGTGGAACCGTTGTTGCGTATGAGTTCCTGCCAGAAAACATCAAGATATTTGATGAGAATATTCGTATAAATCCGGATCTGGGCGCTCGAGTGAAATTGATGAAGCGTCCCGTCTGGACGGATTCAGGGGTTCATATGTCCATCGAAGGTAGCGGCCCCGCAACGCAGGTGCACATCGCCAAAGGCGATGCTTCATCCCATCAGGCTGGACGCTCATTTGAGTCCATCAGCATTGACGATACCGTTCGGGAGTTGGGCTTGCCCCGGGTTGACTTCATCAAGATGGATATCGAGGGGGCGGAGATGATGGCGTTGCGAGGTGCAAAACGCAGCATCGTCAAATATCGACCTAATATGGCAATTTGCGTGTATCACAAGCTGATAGATTTTTACGAGATTCCTCAATTCATTGATTCGCTTGGCCTTGGGTACGAGTTCAGTCTTCAACATAGTACCGTGCATGGCGATGAAACCGTGGTTTTTGCCACGCCCAAAGAAGGTCGTCCTCTTTCTGCTAATTTGTGGCCTCGCCCCGATCTTAGGTGGATCGGTTATAGGATCAAAAGGCGAAACAAACTGTCGTGATTGGTTGATAGGTTTGATTTTAATTTGTATTGATCAGGGGGGGTAAATGAGTTTGAGTCTGAAAGTCAGAAAGATTTATGCAAATTTCGCTGCATTCAGGGGCAGGACGAAATTTGAGCGCAGGCAGATTCGGCGCAGGATAATGGGTGCGACCAGGGAAAATGATTCTGTCGATACGCATCACACCGACATCGAAGTCAGTAAACTCATTCAGCAGCGCACTTTTCCGGCCGAGGTGAAGTCGGCTAAACGGCTGCTGGTTTTGCTTGTGCCAGAGCACAATGCCATGAGTGGGGGAATCTACTCAATTTTCTCCATAACCGAGCAGTTGCGGCGGTTGAGACGTTTCCATGGTTACGAGGTAGTGCTGATGACCCGGCCAAACAGTGAAGGGGAAACGTATTTCAGGAACACTAATTTTAGGAATCCTGAAAATGTGTATCGATTTTCCCAGTTACTGCAATGCACGGGTGTCGAGGAACTCTACCTTCAAATTCCGGAGTACGCGACCGCGCATTTTTGTGATGACTTGAGTCGGCATGAGTTGGCTTACCTTGCTGGTCGAAAGGTGTTTGTGAATATCTTGAACCAGAATATTCAATTGATGCCGGAAGCAGCGCAGTTGCTCCCTTTGAAGAGCGTGGCAAAAGAGGTGACTCAATCTGTCGCGCACCATGCCTATTTCAATCAGGAGATGGCGAACAAATACAACATTCCCACACTCCTGCTACCTGCTTACACCGACCTCAGTTCGTATCCTGGGTGTGGATTTGCTGGTAAAGAGAAACTGATCATTTACTCCCTCGACAAGGCTGAGCACAAAGCGCGTTGCCTGCAAAGAATCGCTGCGGAACTCCCTGATTACAAGCTGATTGAAATCAAAGACATTACCTTTGATCGATTCATGGATTTGGCGACCCGGTGCATGTTCTCGATCACATTTGGTGAAGGCTTTGATGGATACTTGGCGCAGCCCATATTGCAGGGGGGGGTTGGTTTTGCTGTGTACAATGACGACTTCTTCCCGTCTCCGCATTTTAAAGATTATGAAAACATATTCAGTAGCGGTGAAGAAATGGTGAGTCAGATTTGTGAGGTCATGCGCAATTTGTCCAGCGATCAGGCTGCGTACACGGAGCTGAATAAGAAGTTTGCCGCGGAGTATGATAGGCTGTATTCCTTTGAGGACTATGTGGAGCGGGTGAGGAAGCTTTCTCTTCGAGATTTTGAGATTTTCCCCAACGGAGGTTGAAGTGCCGGATAAGACTCGTCTCGTCGTTTGCGGTCCAGGCTTGATCGGCAAGAAGCATGTCGAGCTCATTCTGGGGCGTGCTGACTCTGTTCTCGTTGCGATGGTCGGGCCGGCTACTCAGGAAAACATTGGATATTCGCATCGTTGCGGCGTTTCTTTGTATGAAAGCATCGATGCTGCATGCAAAGCCGGCACCGTTGATGCCGTGATCATCAGTTCTCCCAATGCATTTCACAGCGAGCAGGCCCTGACATGCATACGGCAGGGACTGCCGGTGCTGGTTGAAAAACCGCTGACGGACTCGCTGGATGATGCCGCTGTGCTGGTTCGGGAAGCCGAAGAGCGAGGCGTGGCAGCTCTGGTTGGGCACCACCGCACTTACAGCCCCTTGTTGAGGGCTGCCGACAGCTTTTTGCGCTCGGACGCATTTGGCCGCATGGTTTGCATGCAGGGTGCCGCACTCTTTTATAAGCCTGCACATTATTTCTTGGATGGCGCGTGGCGCACCAAGAAAGGCGGCGGCCCTATTCTCATCAACCTCATTCATGAGGTTGGATTGATGCGCCACTTCTGCGGTGAAATTAGGAGTGTCTATGCCATGGCCAGCAATCGGGTTCGCCAATTCGAAGTTGAAGATACCGTGGCGATTTCCATTGAGTTTTGCAGTGGCGCGTTGGGAACTTTCATATTGTCTGACACGGCCGCCAGTAGCAAGAGTTGGGAAATGACGAGCGGGGAAAATCCTGCGTACCCTCACCACCCGACTGACAATTGCTACCATTTTTCTGGGACGAGAGGATCTTTGGATTTTCCCAGTATGGTGACGCGCACATACGCGCCTGGCGTCGATCCGTCGTGGTGGCAGCCGTTTGATTCCGGACGACTTTCGTTCTCACCGCACGATCCACTGGCGCTGCAATTGGAGCACTTCTTGGAGGTGGTGCGCGGCCAAGCCTCCCCGCTGGTGTCGTTGCGCGACGGGTACGCCAACATGCAGGTGATCGAGGCTATCGGAAAATCAATTGCGAAACGAGAACCTGTGTTGGTGGAAGTCTGAGTGAGGTTTGATCGAATGAAGATCTTATTGATGGACGCCGCATTTGCGGCCGAGCCAATTTACGAAGCGCTGATTCGGTCCGGCCATGAGGTATGGGTGATTGGCAACCGCGCGTCGGATGTGCTCGCCGCAAAGGCCGGCCAGCGCTGGCTCAAGCAGGATTACAGCAAGGCTGACGAGGTTCGTGATCATCTGATCCGACAGGGCTTTGATCGCGTGGTGCCGGGATGCACCGACGTTTCGCTGGAAACCTGCGTCAAGTTGGGCAAGCCTTGGTTCCATGGTGATGCCATGGAAACCAATGCCGCGCTTTCTGACAAGGCGGCATTTCGACGGATGTGCGTGGAACTCGATCTGCCTGCCCCCCGGGTGGTCAGTGCAGATTCATTTCCTCGTGAGGGCAAATTCATCTGCAAGCCGGTCGATGCTTTCAGCGGAAGAGGCATCTCCGTGTTCGATGGCAGAGACATGGCCAGTCTCCGCTCGGCTGTGGCCTTTGGCTCAGCGGAGAGCCGCAGCGGCCACTGCGTCATCGAAACATTTTGTGAAGGCTTTTTGTACAGTTGCAGCGCGTTTTTGGTCCAAGGCAGGATTGAACAGTCGTTTTATGTGCGGGAAGGCTCTTCCGTCAATCCTTATGCTGTCGATACCAGCTATGTCGATGTCGACTTCGGGGGGGAGGCGCAAGCTAAGCTGGAAGATGGGCTTCAGAGGTTGGCGGTGCATTTGCAATTGACCGATGGCCTGCTGCACACGCAGTTCATCCTGAGCGCTGGAAAGCCATGCCTCGTCGAGTTGACTCGGCGTTGCCCTGGCGATCTCTATTCGCTCCTGATTGAGTTCAGTACGGGAATTCCCTATGCTGAACACTACGCTGCTTTTTTCGTGGGCGGCTCGATGGTCAACACCTCGCCGCAGACCTGTCACGTGCTCAGGCACACCGTCACAGCCGATTCGGCTGGGGTCTACAATGGCCTGCGGTTCATTCAGCCTGAGCCGATCAAGGCCTTCTTTCCGTTGTTGCCTGTTGGTGAGTCGCTGTTGCCTCGACAGGGCAATCGTGCTGGCGTGCTGTTTTCAGCTTATGCCTCTCAAAACGGCATGACGCAAGCATTCGAGAGATTCATGAATCGCTCAGCTTATTTTGTTGTTTGAGCTGAATTGTAATTTTCTTCTAGTTTGCATGGCCCCCAGGGTTTGTGAATTCTGATTTACCAGTGAGGGCATCTGTAGCTCATGTCCAGACCTCTTTACGTTACTCAACCGCTGCTGCCCGAACTGGGTGATCTGAACGCGCTGCTTGCCGAAATATGGCGCACGAAGGTTTTGACCAATGGAGGGCCGTTGCATCAACAACTGGAGCAACAGATGCGGGAGCATCTTGATGTTCCCACTGCGATGTTGTTCAACAATGGCACGATAGCGTTGCTGGTTGCGCTCAAGCTTTTCGATTTGCCAGAGGGCAGCGAAGTAATCACCACGCCGTTGACATTTGCTGCAACGGCGCATGCCATCAGCTGGAACGGTTTGACCCCGGTTTTTGCCGATGTGCTGCCCGATACCCTGACCCTCGATCCGGAGGCAGTTGAAAGAGCCATCACCCCAAAAACATCGGCCATCCTCGGTGTCCATGTCTACGGCACGGTGTGTGAGCTAGATGCCCTGCAGGGCTTGGCTGATCGCCACGGACTCAAGCTGATCTACGATGCCGCTCACGCGTTTGGAACCAAAGTGAACGGCCGCTCAATCGCCTCTTACGGTGATGCGTCGGTGTTTTCTTTTCACGCCACCAAGCTGTTCAACACCTTGGAGGGCGGTTTGATCGCGACGCCTCGCCCCGAGGACCAAGGAGCGATTTATTTCCTTCGGAATTTCGGCATTAAAAACGAAGAAGAAGTCGTCTCTGTTGGCATCAATGGAAAACTCAATGAGGTTCAGTCCGCCATCGGTATCCTGAACATGCGAGGCATTTCAGGTGAAATGCAAATGCGCGCCACGTTGAGGCAGAATTATTTTGAAATCCTGGGTGGTTTGCCGGGCGTTGCTCTTCAGCCCAGGCAGCCTGGCGTGACGAGTTCAGAGCAATATTTCCCTGTGGTGATCGATCAGGCAAGTTTTGGTCGGACTCGCGACCAGGTGTACGAGGAATTAAAGGCGCTTGGTATTTTTTCGAGAAAATATTTCCACCCGATTTGCACCGATTTCCTTCCGTATCGCAATTGCCAAATCCATTCCGTGAGACCGGTGCCGCATGTTTCGCAGATCAAATCTCAGGTCTTGTGTCTGCCCTTCCACAGCGGCGTGGACGCGCAAGACTTGGTCGATATCGAAGCGGTCTTCAAACGCAAGGCCTGAGCAAACGATCCTTACTCATGCTTCCCGTCTGCTGAAGCATTGCGCCCGAACGATTGTATATTCCATCAATAATTCAGTGATGAGGTTGTTATGATATTTGATTATATGGCTTCCCGCGTTGAGAAATTTCTCAATACATGGTCTCCTTTGAGGTTGCGACAGAAAATCCGCGCGATCAACAAGGAAAAAGAATTCCATGCGTTTTCGGTGCGCCAGATGATTGCGCAACGAGCTCGCTTGTTCGAGTTGATCGAGTTGATCGGACGCCTGTCTAAGTTCGATGACGGTGGCTCCGTTGAATCCGTTGCCAACCAGGTCAGGAAAACCGAATCGCAGTTCTATCAAGACATCCTTGGCTTGCTGCTCGCTCGCGGCAAAAAAGGCGGTTATTTTGTTGAGTTCGGGTCCTGCGACGGTGTCAGGATCAGCAACACATATGTTCTCGAAAAATCCTTTGGCTGGACGGGCATCCTAGCTGAGCCAGGCCGAGAGTGGCATGAGGGCCTGAAGAAGAACAGGTCTTGCCATTTGGAGACGATGTGCGTCTGGTCCAAATCCGGCGAGAAGATCCCCTTCTATGAGGCGGATCAGAATCAGCTTCAATCATCAGCTGAGGCCGATCATATGCACATTGATAGGGAGGCCCTGTATCAGGTCGAGACCATATCTTTGCACGACATGTTGAAGAAATACAATGCGCCTCAGTTCATTGATTTCATGTCGATCGACGTTGAAGGTTCCGAATTCAAGATCCTGGAAAATTTCCCCTTCGATTCCTACAGTTTCGGCCTGATGTGCGTGGAGCACCATCTTCCCGAAGAAGAGGAGCGGATCAAGAACCTGATGGACCGCAATGGGTACAAGCAGGTCCTCAGGTCGGTGTCCGACTTTGACGGATGGTACGTTCCGAAGTCTGTTGTCGCCTGAGCCACGACAATTAGCGACCGCGCGGCATGGAGTGTGCTGTCAACGCTCGTCGCGGACCGAATGGTCCGGGCAGCAAGCCCTCTGCTGGACTCACTGCACACCCTCCAATGGAATGTCGAGGGCCTTTGCATAGCGCGAGATATAGCGCCGGATGCACTTGTCCCACGTGAAATTCTGGGCCCACGCCTTGATGCGTTCTTCATTGCCCGGTTCGCTCAGGTCCTGCAGGCCGGATTGGATGGTCTGCATCATGGAGGCAGGTTCGAAATCCTGGAAATATCTTGCGGTCTCTCCACCAATTTCAGGAAGGCTGGTGAGCGAAGAGAGAAAAACGGGCCTGCCAAAATACATGGCTTCTATCGCCGGCAGGCCAAACCCTTCGGTTAGGGAGGGCATGAGCAGGGCTTCGCAGTGGGAGTACAGCCATGCTTTTTGTGATTCGCTGATATCGAACAGGAACCTCACGTTGGTAAGTCCGCGAGCTTGGGCCTCGCGTTGGAACCCCTCGGTGTATCCGCTCTTCGGGCCGGCAAAGGCAAATTGCTGGTCTGGCCAATGTTCGGCCAAATTGATCAGGCATCCCACGTTCTTGTTGGGTGTCATTCGCCCAATGTGGAACAGGTAGGGTTGCTGTTCGAGTTCAACGATGGGGGTCTGCGGTTGGGCTGCGAGAGAGTTCACCCCGTTGTGGATGCGGATCGCTGGTGTTTCGAGCCGCGTGTGCCGCCTCAGATCCGAGAGGACATGGTCGCTGATGCAAATGATTTCATCGGCGCGCTTCAAGAGCCGAATCTGTTTTCTCAAGGCGCGCCAACGAGAGAATCCTTGCTTCGCATAGACCATGTTGAGGTCATGCAAGGTGGTGATGCAATGGCGTGTTCCCAACGGCGGGCGATGCCGGATATGTTGGTGCAACTGGTGCCAGACGTCGAAGCGGTGCGGTTGCCAGTGGAAGTGACGTTGGCCCGGTTGAGTCGCCAAATAGGATACGCCATCTCCGAAGATGCCATGCCAATTTTTTGGCAGGTGGAAATGTACCTGGAGGCCAAAATCCTGGAGCCAAGCCTTCGCATATGTCGCGATGTGAAGGCCATGCTGTCTGGAAAATTCGCCCAGGCCATCGTGGAAATGCCGGATGTCGCCAAAGCCGATGCCGATGTGTCGAAGAGGTGTTGACATGCTGGAGTGGGGCAAGTATCGGTCAGATGATGCGTGCGCTCGCCGCTCTCAACGCATTCGGCGCAAGCGGGCCCATGCCAGTTGCAGCCTCTGGCGCCAAGCGTCCGCGTGCCAACCCAGGTGCTGAGTGCGTTTCTTCAGCAGCGTCTGGGCCGCTGCGAATTCACCTTGCCGAATCAGATCGCGGATCAGGTGCCTGGCGTCGCTTGATGCGGCCAGGTGAGCCGGCAAGGCCGCTGAAAACTGCACCAGCTCGTCGCTGCTCAGCACATGCGGCAGGTTGAAAACGGCATGGAAGCCAAAGGCGGGCCGCCAAGGTCCGCGCTCACATGCGAAGCGGCGCGCGGTCTGCGTATCGGCAAAGCGTATGTGGTGCTCGCGCTCAAGCCCTGCCCGATGGGTTACTGCGATGCACACGTCTTCCGGGTTGTGCGCGGCGTACTCATCGCTTTGCAGCGCCTGCAATAGCTGGCGTGAACGCAGAGTGAACCCGCCATTGCCCACTTGGTCGGCCAGCGCCCCACTGGTCCATGGCGCGCCGATGTAATCAAAGTCCAGGAAGTCGTCTGACCACATCTGTGCATCGCGCACAAAGCCATCCCATTGGATGAGTAGCACATGGGATGTCTGCACGTGATCGGCCAAGCGTTTGATGACGAATTTAGAGTAGTCATCGATCGCCTTGAGGGGCTCGATTTCGACTAGGTCAATGCCGCCCAGATCTAGGTGCCGTGCCTGTGCTGAGCTGATCAGAACGCAACGTGCGAACGCCAGGTGCTGCATGCAGCGTCGCATGGCGTAGAGAGCCAGCTCGGGGCTCCTCGTGTCAATGCAGCAAAGCGTGACCTGCGCAAGATTGGTGCGAGCGTTTGCTGGCAGGGGGGGCTTCAGCATGTGCGATCAGCGATAAATGTCATCGCGGGTCAAGTGCTGCCCCACGTAGTCGGCCACGCCAGCCTCCAGGGTGTGGAAGGCCGCGTCGAACCCAGCCGCGCGCAGCTTGTCCATGCGCGCCTCGGTGAAGTATTGGTAGTTGGGCCGAATGCTCTCCGGCATGTCCACGTACTCGATGTTCACGGGTTTGCCCAAAGCGGTGCCAATGGCCTGCATCAGGTCCACGAAGCTGCGCGCCTGGCCGGTGCCCAGGTTGAACACGCCGCTGACTTGCCGGTTGTCGAGCAGCCACATCATCACGGCGCAGCAGTCCTTGACGTAGACGAAGTCGCGCAGCTGGCCACCATCCACGTAGCCATCCTTGTGCGACTTGAACAGGCGGATGGTTTCGCCCCGTGCGATGAGCGCGGTGTTCTTGGCCACCAGGCTGCGCATGTCGCCCTTGTGGTACTCGTTGGGGCCATAGACGTTGAAGAACTTCAAGCCCGCCCATTGCGGTGGGGCCTTGCCCTCCGAGGCGCGCTCCACGGCCCACTTGTCGAACTGGTGCTTGGACCAGCCGTAGAGGTTCAGCGGAGCGAGCTTGTCCAGGGCCTCGGGCGCCTGGTTGTCGTCAAAGCCCTCGTCGCCATCGCCGTAGGTGGCGGCGGACGAGGCGTAGACGAAGGGCGTTCCAGTCTGGGTGCACCATTTCCACCAGGCCATGGTGGCGTGCAGGTTCACGCGCAGGATCTCGTCGCCGTCGGTGGAGGTGGTCGAAGAGTTCGCACCCATGTGAAAGACGGCGTCGGCTGGCTTGAGACGCGGCAGCAGCGAGTCCAGGTCGCGGTAGTCAACCAGGTCCACAAAGCGCCGCTTGGCGATGTTCTTCCACTTGCCCTGCGTGCCCAGGTCGTCGACCAGCAGCAGGTCGGTGCGCCCGCGCGCGTTGAGGTCGGCGACGATGTTCGAGCCGATGAAGCCGGTGGCGCCGGTGACGATGATCATGGCTTTGCTCTCCTTGAAAGGGTCAGTCCGCAGCCTGGATGCGCACCATGCCGGCGTACAGGCCGCCCAGCGCCATCAACTCGGCGTGCGTGCCTTGCTCGACGATGCGGCCTTCGGACATCACGCAGATGACGTCGGCGTTCTTGATGGTGCTCAGGCGGTGGGCGATGAGGATGAGGGTCTTGGCGTGGCGCAGGTCTTCGATGGAGCGCTGCACCACGGCTTCGGACTCGGAGTCGAGCGCCGAGGTGGCTTCGTCGAAGATCCAGATCGCGGCGTCGCGGTAGAGCGCGCGCGCAATGGCCAGACGCTGGCGTTGGCCGCCCGACAGCATGCTGCCGTTGGCGCCGATGGGCGAGTCCATGCCTTGCGACATCGCTGACACATGAGACCACAGGTTGGCGGCGCGCAGGCACTGCTCCACCTTGGCGCGGTCAACGCCATGCGGGCTGGCATAGGCCACGTTGGCAGCCACGCTGCCGTCGAACAGGACGATGTCTTGCGAGACCACGGCGAAGTGGCGACGCAGGCTGGCCAGCTTCAGCTCGTCGATGGGCACGCCGTCGAGCTGGATCTGGCCCGAAGCGGGTGTGGCGAAACGCAGCAAGGTGTTGACCACGGTGGTCTTGCCCGCGCCAGAGGAGCCCACCAGGGCCACGGTCTGGCCGGGTTCGATGTGCAGCGTGAAGCCATCGAGGGAGGGGGTGGCTGCGCCCTCGTAATGCACCTTGACGTCGGTGAAAGCGATGTCGCCACGCGAGGTCGGCATCTCGCGCGTGCCGTTGTCGGGCTCGATGGGGGCGTTGACGAGGTCGAACGCACCACGTGCGGTGATGAGCGCACCCGTGACCGGCTGGTAGACGTCGGTGAGGTGCCGCATGGGCGAGATCGTCATCAGCAGCGCGGTGATGAACGAGACGAACTCGCCGATCGTGGTCGAGCCCTGGCTGGCCTGGTAAATGGCCAGCGTGATGATGATGGACACGCCGATGGCCGCCACGACCTGGGTCATGGGGGTGATCAGCGAGCTGGTGGCCATGGTCTTGAGCACCATGCGGCGCAGCACGTTCGCTTCGGCGTCAAAGCGCTTGAGTTCGAACTCGGCGGCGTCGAAGGTGCGCACCACGCGCCAGGCGCGGGCGTTGTCGTCCACCGTGTTGACCAGGCGCTGCTGCGACTCGTACTGGGCTTGTCCCACGCGAGACAGCCTTTTTTGGACTTGCTTGAGCAGCACGCCCAGCAAAGGCATGCTGATGAACGACAGCAAGGTGAGCTGCCAGTTCAGGTAGAGCAGGTAACCCAGCAGGAACACCAGGGTCATGGTGTCCTTGATGACCGAGATGACCACGTTGCCCAGGGTCTGCGAGGCAAATTGCGGGTCGTTGATGATCTTGGTGACGGCCAGGCCCGGGCTGATGGTGGTGAACAGCTTGGCGTCGGCTCGCAGCAGGCCCCGCATCAGGTCGCGGCGCAGGCTCAGCACCACGTTCGAGATGCTGGCGGTCATCGCGTAGTTGCCGGCGAAGTTGAACAGCCCGCGCACCAGGAACAGGCCGATGATCACGATGGGCACGAGCCACAGCGGGTAGTTCAGGCCTTCCTTGAAACCGGAGTCGATCAGCTTCTTGAACAGAGCCGGCACGATGGGCTCGACGGCTGCGCCGATCGTGAAGAACACGAAAGACGCGACGAACATCTTCCAGTGCGGCTTGCCGTACGCAAGGATCTTGCGTCCGGTCTCCTTGAGCTCCATGGTCTGTTCAGGCGTGTTTTGCGCCACGGCGAGCCTCTTTGAGCAAGTCGAGCACGCGCTCGACGGTGATGTCCGACAGCTTTTCAGCCGTGACGTTGTGCATGTTGACCGGGTCCTGGTCCAGCGTGGGGCGCGAGCCGATGATCACGAAGCTCGGGCGACCCACGGCGGCTGCCACGTTGGTCATGCCGGTGTCGTTGCCGACGCAGAAGTCGGCCACCTGCAAGGCGGCGGCGCTGCCCAGCACCGGGGCGTCGGTGACGATGGTCAGTGCGTGACGGACCTTCTCCGGCATCAGGGCTTCGATCTCGCGCGCCAGCGCCACCTCCCCTGGGCCGCCCAGCAGCATCACGCCACCGCCCTCGGCGATCAGCGCGCAGGCCAGGTCGGCGAAGTTCTGCACGCCCCATTGCTTGTGGGTTTCGCTGGTGCCGATGGCGAAGGCGTACAGGGGGCGGGGCAGGTGGGCCAGGCGTGCCTGCATGGTCGCCAACTGCGCCAATGGGGGCGTCATGTGGGGGATGACCGGCGCCGGGCAGTAACCGTGCGCCACCATGAAGGCGCTGGCCTCGGGGTACACGGCCAGTGAGGGCCCCTTGTAGGCCTCGATGTAGGGGCCGCTGTTGAGGAAGATGCGCTGCAGGAATCGGTATCCAAAACCCTGCCGAGTGGGGATGCCGCTGAGCCAGGCGATCAGGCCGCGGCTGGGGCGCCCCGAGAACAGGATGATTCGGTCAAAGCGGCCGGCGCGCAGTTGCTGGGCCATGCGCCACATGCCGGCGATGCCGGCGTGGGCGCCCCGGCGCTTTTCGCCCCGACGTGGACGGTGGTCGTGCTCGATCACCGCCTCGACCCAGGGCTCGTGTCCGATGAAATGCTTGGTCAGCGTCGAAGGCTGTGCCACCACCGTGACCCGACCGGCCTGGCTCTGCTCGGCGATCATCCGGAAGTAGGGGATGTGCCAGATCAGGTCGCCGATGCCGGCGTACTGCAGCACGATGACGGTGCGTGGCTTGGGATCGCGGGAATCGGTGGATTCACGGGTTTCGGACATGTGGGGCGGGGGCGGAATACAGCCCGCTATTGTGCCTTGTTGTGCCCTGGTGGCGCCCGTGGGGTGCAGGCCGGCGTGCTCTGGCGTCCCAGCCCCGATTCATGGGCGATTTCTGGGGACAATACGGTCCCATGAAGTCTGCCGCCCACCCCGCCCGCGAAACCCTCGCCGCCCGACGCGTCCTCGTCGTGGGCGACGTCATGCTCGACCGCTACTGGTTCGGCGCCGTCGAGCGCATCTCTCCCGAGGCGCCCGTGCCCGTGGTGCGGGTGGCCAGCGAGCAAGAGCGCGTGGGTGGTGCCGCCAACGTGGCGCTCAACATCAAGACCCTGGGCGGCCAGGTGACCCTGCTCAGCGTGGTCGGCCAGGATGAGCCTGCTCGCCGGCTTCAAGAGCTGCTGGAAGGCCACGGCGTCGGCACCGTGCTGGGCCAGGACCCGCGCATGCAGACCATCGTCAAGTTGCGCGTGATCGGCCGCAACCAGCAGTTGCTGCGCGTCGACTTCGAGCGCGAGCCCGACCACGAGTTGCTCGGCCAGATGCTGGGTGACTTCGAGCGCGAGCTGCTCAAGCACGATGTGGTGCTGTTCTCCGACTACGGCAAGGGCGGCCTGGCCCACATCCCGCGCATGATCGAGCTGGCCCGTCAGGCGGGCAAGGCCGTGCTGGTCGACCCCAAGGGCAGCGACTACGGCCGTTACGCAGGCGCCACCGTCATCACGCCCAACCGGGCCGAGCTGCAGCAGGTGATCGGTGGCTGGAAGGACGAGGCCGAGCTCACCGCCAAGGCCCAGGCCCTGCGTGAGCAGCTGGGTCTGCAGGCGCTGCTGCTGACCCGCTCCGAAGAAGGCATGACCCTGTTCGAGGCCGACCGCGTCAGCAGCGTGCAGGCCCAGGCCCGTGAGGTGGCCGACGTGACTGGCGCGGGCGACACCGTCATCGGCACCTTGGCTTTGATGCTGGCCTGCGGCCTGTCACTGGAAGAATCCATGGGCCACGCCAACCGCGCCGGCGGCCTGGTGGTGGCCAAGTTCGGCACCGCCACGCTGAGCTTCGAGGAGCTGTTCGCATGAGCGGCCAAGGCACTCACCTGACGGACAAGATCTGCGCTCGCGAAGACATCGCAGCGCGCATCGCCGAGTTGCCCAAGCCGGTGGTCTTCACCAACGGCGTGTTCGACGTGCTGCACCGGGGGCATGTGAGCTACCTTCACGCTGCACGCCAGCTGGGCGGCTCGCTGGTGGTGGCCGTCAACAGCGATGCCTCGGCGCGCATGCTGGGCAAGGGCCCGGACCGTCCGCTGAACCAGGACATCGACCGCGCGGCCGTGCTGGCCGGGCTGGCTTCTGTCTCGCTGGTCACCTTCTTTGATGAGCGCACGCCGGTCGAGCTGATCAAGCAGGCGCGCCCCGATCTCTACGTCAAGGGCGGCGACTACGACATGGAAACGCTGGAAGAGACGCGGGTGGTGCGCTCGTGGGGCGGCGAGGCGTTGGCGATTCCGTTTGTCGATGGCTTTTCGACCACCTCGCTGGTGCAGCGCATCCGGGCAGGGCAGTCGTCCGCCGTGGCGGCAGCTGCCAAGCACCCGTCGGCGTTGACCTCACCCCGCAAGGCGGCTTTCCTCGACCGCGATGGCGTCATCAACCTCGATCGCGCCTACGTGCACCAGTGGGACGAGTTCGAGTTCGTGCCGGGGGCCGTGGACGCCATGCGCCGCCTGCGTGAAGCTGGCTACGTGCTCATCGTCGTCACCAACCAGTCGGGCCTGGCGCGCGGCATGTACACCGAGGCGCAATTCCAGGAGCTCACGGCCCGCATGCGCGAGGCCCTGGCCGCAGCGGGCGCTGAAGTCGAGGCCGTCTACCACTGCCCGCACCACCCCAAGGGCAAGGTGCCCGAGCTGGCCGTGGACTGCGATTGCCGCAAGCCCGAGCCCGGCATGATCCTGCAGGCGGTGCGCGAGCACGGCCTGTCGCTCGAGCACTCTTTCATGGTGGGCGACAAGCCCTCCGACATCGAGGCCGCACGCGCAGCGGGCCTGGGGCGGGCCTACATCGTGCAGTCCGACAACGAAGAGTCGACCGACGACCTGGCGGGCGCCGACGCGGCCTACGCCGACCTCGCTGCTTGCGTGGATGCGCTGCTCAAGGCGGCTTGAAACCGACGCCGGTTTGGCGGGTGGCTTGATCGAAAGGGCTGCCAGGCGCTGAGGTCGTGTCCTCAGGCAACTCGGCGCTTGGCCATGGCCAGCTGGTACACGCCCAGGTTGCCCTCGACCATCGCTTCAACCGAGAAGCGCTCGACCACCCACTGCCGGCCCGCTTGCCCGTAGCGCTGGCGCAGCTCGGCCGAGCCCAGTAGCTTGTTCAGCTCGCGCACCAGCGCCGCCGTGTCACCCGGCGTGATCAGTTCACCGTTGAGGCCCGGCTGGATGATCTCGGGGATGCCGCCCGCGCGCCCGCCCACCAACGGCACGCCGCAGGCCGCAGCCTGCAGCAGCGACACGCCCAGGCCTTCCATGTGAGCGGGGTGGGCCAGCACATCGAGGCAGGGCAGCACGCGGTCGAGGTCTTTGCGGAAACCCGGCAGCTGCACGTGTTTTGACAGCAGCACGTCGCCTTTGACTCGGGCGTTGATTTCATCCCAGAGCGGGCCCTGGCCAAACAGGATCACCTTGAGCCCGGGGTGCTGGGCCAGCACATCGGGCAGCGCGTCGAGCAGCGTGACGTGGCCTTTGCGCGCGATGAATTGCGCCACCATGCCGATGGTGAGCTCACCGTCGGCCACACCGAAGGTGTCCTGGAACCAGCGCATGTGCGAGCGATCGGGTCGGTAGCGCTCGGTGTCGACCGCGCTGAGCACGCAGTGCACCTTGGCCGGCGGCACGCCCTCGGACAGCAGCACCTGGCGGATGCCCTCGGAGATGGTCACCACCTCGTCGTATAGGCGGTACTTCAAGTTCACCACGAAGCGCGATTCCGGGTTGTCGACTCGGCGGCTGAGCACCACGGGCACGCCTTCGAGCCGACCCGCCAACGCGCCCCACACGTCGCTGCCCCGGCGGCTGTGCAGGTGAACCACGTCGGGTCGCACCTCGCGGATCAGCTTGCGCAAGCGGCCGGTGAGGCCGATGTCGGCATCGCCACGCATCGTCATCTCGACCACGCGGGCGTGCGGTGCGGCTTCGGTGGCGATGGCGCTGCCGGTGGGGCAGGCCAGGACGCAGTCGATGCCGCGCGCTTTCAGGCCGCGCAGCAGGAAGACGACTTGCAGCGCGCCGCCGTAGAGGTGCATGCCGGCCTCGACGTGCAGCACCCTCATGACTGGGGCTCCAGTTGGGCCAGGGCGGTTTGCAGCACGCGCTCGGTGGTCAGCCCGGTCATGCAGGTGAAGGCGCCGTTGCAGGTGGGGCGCCGGCGGCAGGGCGAGCAGGGCAGGTTGTCGTACAAGATGCATGTGCGGGAGATGCCTCCAACCTTGGGGCCCTCGCGGTAAGGCCGGGTCGAGCCGAACAGCGCCACCGTCGGGATGCGCAGCGCCGAGCCCATGTGCGTCAGGCCCGTGTCCACGCCGACCAGCAGTTGCGCGTCGGCGATCAGCGCCACGCTCTCGTCGAGCTTCAAGGCGCCAGCCAGGTTGATCAGTTGCGGCTGGCCCGCGCAGATGCGCTCGGCGGCTTCTCGGTCGGCCGGGCCGCCCAACACGACAGGCTGCAGCCCCTGCGCCAGCATGCGCCGCCCCAACTCGGCCCAGTTGGCCTCCACCCAGTGCTTTTGCGGGCGGGTGGTGAAGGGGGCCAGCACCACCAGGGCACGGGGAGCGTGCGGCGCATCAGCGCTCGCGCCATCGCCCCAGGCGCTTCGCAGGCGCTCGCTCAGCACCTCGCGGGCGCGCAGCCGCTGCGCCTCGCCCACGGCCAGGTCGTGCACGAAGCTGCCATGCGGCGCACCCAGGTAATGAGCCAGGTAGCGGTACTCCGAGCCCATCACCGGGTCGGCGCCGGGCGGTGGCGTGACCACCTCGTGCACCAGGCGGTGGCTGCCCTCGCGAGCGATGATGCTCACGCGCCGTGGCGCGCCGGTGAACCAAGCCACCAGACCACTTTTGAGCAGGCCCTGGCCATCGAGCACGAGGTCAAATTGTTCGGCCTTGAGCTGCGCGCGGAAGGCTCGCACGGCGCGCCACAGGTCCAGGTAACGTTTGGCCTTCCAAAGCGCCTGCCACTCCCCGCGCGGCCAGACGATGACCTGCTTGAGCCGTGGGTTGTGCTTGAGCAGCGGCGCGCACACCGGCTCGCACACCCATGAAATCTCGGCGTTCGGGAAACGGGTTCTGAGCGCCGGGATCAGGCCCGAGGCCATGACGATGTCGCCCAACGCCGAGAGGCGGACGACGAGGATTCGACGGGGCTCGGGATGGGGGGCGCTCATGGTGTGATGGTGTCAGGCCGCGCGGCCAAGGCAGCGTTGGTACAGCGCCAGGGTGCGATCGAGCATGCTGCGGGCCGTGAGTTGTTCTTGGTACAGGCGCGTGATGCCTTGCGCCAGGGCTGCCGCGTTTTCGGTGGGCACGAGCAAGCCGGTGTCCTCATGGCGCACGATCTCGGGCACGCCGCCCACGCGCGTGGCGACCACGGGCACCCGCGCCGCGAACGCCTCGATGACGGCGATGGACAAGGCCTCGCGGCGCGAAGCCAGGGCAAAGGCGTCGAAGGCTGGCAGCAGCCGCTGCACATCAGGCCGGAAACCCAGGCAGTGCACGCGCGCAGCCAGCGCCGGCTCGGTTGTCAGCAAAGCTTGCACCTCGCGCCCGAACTCGGTGGCTGGGTCGCCGACCAGGTAGAGGTGCACACCGGCCGGCACGGAGCGCATGGCCTGAACCAGCAGGTCTTGCCCTTTGTCACGCACGAAACGGCCCACGTGCACCACGGCGAACGCATCCACGGGGATGCCCAGTTCTGCACGCAGCGCGGCGCGCTCTTCGGGCGACGGCGGCACAGGTCCTTCTGGCACACCGTTGTAGACCAGGCTGACGTCGCGCTCGGCGTACCCGGCGGCCAGCAGCCCATCACGCACCGCGCCCGACACCGCGATGATGTGCGCGCATCGTTGCATGTGCGTGCGCGCCGTGGTGGCGTGGGCCGTGCAGATGGCCAAGGGCGCGCGCTGGCGGTGGCCCGCCCGGCCTGCGTACATCGCACCACGGATCAGGTGGCCATGGACGATGTCGGCATGCCAGCGCTTGAGCAGCGCACGCAGCTTCCAGTGCGACCACAGGTCAAACAGCCCGTGCATGGGGATGTGTTCGAAAGCGATGCCGGCCTTCTCGCACTCGCTACCAAGCCAGGAGTCCATGGGGCCGGCGTAGCAGACCTCGTGGCCCGCCTCGCGCTGCAGCTTCATCATCAACAGGGCGTGGCTTTCGGCGCCACCGTAGCCGTGGCTGTGCAGGACGTGGACGATGCGCATGTTGCGGTGTGCCTCGGCTCAGGCCGCGATGCGGTCGGGCACGGCGCCCTGGCCCTTGCGCCCTTGCTTGGCGTGCAGCTTCCAGGCAAAGCCCACAAGGTTGTCGCCATAGGAGATGGCCTTGCGCGTCAGCTCAAACGGGTTGTCCGAGAAGTTGGCTGCACCGCGGATGCAGGTCGTGGCCGTCAGGTAGCCGGCGTCGCGAACCATGTCTCGCGAGCGCTCGGTGTAGTCGCCAAAGGGGTAGCAGAAGTGGTCGACGCGCTCACCCAGCAGGTCCTCGAGCGCCTGTTTGCTGCCGACGATTTCATGGCGCTGACCTTCGGCGCTCAGCGTTGACAGGCGCGGGTGCGACATCGCGTGCGAGCCGAAGTCACAGCCCTCGCTGCGCAGTTGGCGCACGGCATGGGCGTCCATCAGGCGCGGCAATTCGGGCCGGTCGGTGAGCCAGTCGGCACGCTTGCCCACCAGCGAGCTGACCAGGTAGACCATGGCTGGAAAGCCGTGGGCCTTGAGCGCTGGCCAGGCGTGCTCGCGGAAATCGTCGTAGCCATCGTCCACGGTGATCACCACCGAGCGGCGCTTGAGTGGCCGGCCTTCGAACAGGCAGGCACGCGCCTGGTCCATCGACAGCACGTCCACGCCCATCCACTTGAAGTAGTTGAGCTGCGCCTTGAAGCGGTCGATGTGGCAGAACAGCGCGCGGTGCGCGTCCGGGCGCGGGTAGCGACCGATCTGGTGGTACATCAAGATCGACAGCGGCGGTGTGGCCGGGGGCAGGGTGGTCATCGGTCGGCGTTTCGTGCAGAGGCGCACTTTACCGCAGCGGGGCCCGGGCGTCGGTGCGGCGCCCGTGCGGGCAGTAGCCAGGGCGCGGGCCGACCTGCGGGTGTTTGCGGCAGGTGTTGGGCCGCTTGTCGTAGACCGTGCAGCGACGCGTTTGGGCGTCCAGGAAGCGGCAGTCGCCATCGGCACGGCGCATCACGGTGAAGATGCCGGACTTCTGGTGAAAGCGCTCGATCACACCTGCCTTGACCAGGCGCTTGGCGATCTGCCTGGGGTCTTCGTGCTCGGCCTCGAACGGGTCGACCAGCTCCAGCCTCACCAGGTCGGGCAGCTTGATCTCCAGCGGCATGGTGCAGCAGTTGGCCATGCAGGTGTCGCACATGCCCGCCTTGTAGTGGGACCAGGTTTCGGTGCGGTCGACATCGACGATGTTGATCGGGGAGCGCATGGGGTCTTGCGGCGGCGAGGCTGGCAAACGAAAAAGCCCTTGAGTCCGGTGGAATCAAGGGCTTGGATGTTTTGGTGGCCTGGGGCGGAATCGAACCACCGACACGCGGATTTTCAATCCGCTGCTCTACCAACTGAGCTACCAGGCCTTTTGTCTTGGCTGAAAGCGTTTGTGCGATCAGCGAAGACTCTCAGTATACATCACTTTTTGAGGCTTTTTGGCCTCATCAGTTCATGGCCGTTTTCTTGTTGCGTCCGAGGTCCACGCCCAGCTGCTTGAGCTTGCGGTAGAGGTGGGTGCGCTCAAGGCCCGTCTTCTCGGCCACGCGGGTCATGCTGCCGCCTTCGCGTGCCAGGTGGAACTCGAAGTAGGCGCGCTCGAAGTCGTCACGCGCTTCGCGCAGCGGACGGTCCAGCTGAAAGAGCTGTTCGTTCGAGGGGCCCGACAGCGCAGTGCCGTGCGAGGCGGGGGCGTGCACGTGGTGGTGAGCCGGTGCGCTGCCGTATGTGGCAGGTGCCGTGGAATTCACGTGGGGGGCTTCGGTGTGCAGGTGCTGCGTCGGGGCCATCTCGGTGCGCAGTGCGCCGCCGCCGTTGTAGGACGATGCCGCCGTGATGGGCGTGACCGTGGCCAGGTGCACAGGCTGCACCATCGTGGTGGCGAGGTGGCCGCTGTGATGGGGGGCGTGAGGCGCTGCACCGTTGGTCGCACGAGGGGCCGCCGGTTTGGCCAGACCCTGCTCGACCGTGCGCAACAGCTTTTGCATGGTGATCGGCTTTTCCAGGAAGGCCTGGGCGCCGAACTTGGTGGCCTCGACTGCGGTGTCGATGGTGCCATGGCCCGACATCATGATGACGGGCATGGTCAACTGGCCGTTGGCTGCCCACTCCTTGAGGAGTGTGACGCCATCGACGTCCGGCATCCAGATGTCCAGCAAGACGAGGTCTGGTTTGCATTGCTCGCGCAGGGTGCGCGCTTGGGCGGCGTTTTCCGCCACTTCGACAGAGTGACCTTCGTCGCTCAGGATTTCTGACAGCAGGGCACGGATGCCCAGTTCGTCGTCGACAACAAGAATGGTGGCCATGTAATTTCTGATACCCGGGTGTGGGTGCAGTCCCTAGTGTGACCCACTTTGGTGTGGGATGGATGACAGCACCGAAAATGATAGCGAAACTTGTGCCCCGATCGCCGCCGGGGCACCCGGGGAATTGCCCTGCGATGCGTTTTCCATCAGGTTGCGGATCCTCACCAGGGCCTTGTGCTCGTCTGCGATCTTCTTGACCACAGCCAGGCCCAGGCCCGTGCCTTTGGCTTTCGTGGTCAGGTAGGGCTCGAACGCCCTGCGCAGCACCTTGTCCGGGAAGCCTGGGCCGTTGTCGCGAACGGCCAGTCGCACGGCGCGGATGCTGCCGTCTTCATTGCGCGGCGTGTCGGTGCGAACGGTGACGCGGGCCGCGCCTCGCGCTGAGGCCCGATCGCTTGCTGCGTCTTGTGCGGTGTCCAGCGCGGCATCCAGGGCGTTCTGCACCAGGTTGTGCACCACTTGCCGCAACAGCGCGGCGTCACCCTGGATGTTGGGCAGATCCGGCGCGAGGTCCAGCGTGAGCGTGCCTTGCTCGATCGCCTGCCCGTACAGGGCCATCACCTCGTTGACCAGCTCATTGAGGTTCAGCGGCGCCAGCTTGGCCGAAGGCAGGCGTGCGTAGTCTCGGAACTCGTTGATCAGGTTCTTGAGTGCCTGCACCTGCGTGACGATGGTGTTGACCGAGCGGGTCAGCAGCTGGCGTCCCGGGTCGTCGAGCTTGTCGGCGAGCTTGATCTCCAGCCGCTCGGCCGAGAGCTGGATCGGTGTCAGCGGGTTCTTGATCTCGTGGGCGACCCGGCGCGCCACCTCGGCCCAGGCTTCGGCGCGCTGGGCCGAGACCACCTCGGTGAGGTCGTCGAAGACGATGAGGGTTTCGTCGGGCGGCAACTCGGCGCCGCGCACCAGCAGGGTCAGCGGGTCAGGGGAGTGGGGCAGCTTGAGCTCGTAGGACTCCTGCCATTGCTGGCGCTCGCCTGGCGTGGGGTCGTTGGCGTAGAGCTCGAAGCGCTGGGCGATGGCGGTGGCGAAGTCCTGCAGACCCGTCACGTCGGTGAGTGGGCGGCCACGGTAGGCCGAAATCGGCAGCTTGAGGATGCGTGTGGCGCCGGGGTTGACCATGTCGATGCGACCCTGCGCATCGAACACGATCACGCCGGCGCTGAGGTTGTCCAGCACGGTCTGCAAGTGGGCGCGGGCGCTTTCGAGTTCCTGCACGCTGCGCTCGGCCAGGGTGCGCGCGTCGGCGAGCTGCTGGGTCATGGCGGCAAAGGCGCGCGTGAGGCCCCCGAGTTCGTCCTGGGTGGCGAAGATGGTCTTGGGGCGCAGGTCGCCTCGGGCCACCTCCTGCACGCCTTCGGCCAGCAGCAGCAGGGGGCGCGCCAGTTGCTGTCCGAGGATGGCCGCCAGCAGGAAGGCCCCGAAGACCGCCAGCACCAGCGCCAGCGTCAGCGTGCCGATGTACATCTTGCGCAGGCCGCCACGGCTGAGTGCTCGCTGCTGGTACTCCTGGTAGGCACTTTGCACGTCGAGCGCGTTGCGAACCAGCTCCGTGGGGATGAGCTGCGTGACGACCAGGAAGTGGCCGCTGGACTGCAGGCTGAAGCTGCGATCTGGCATCCAGGCGATGGCGATGATGCGCGGTGGGCCGGCGCTGTCGGCCTGCTCTTCCAGGCCTTCGATCTGGGCGTAGATGCCGCGGTTGCGAGCTTCGTTGCGCCAGCTTGCAGGCAGGCGTTCAGTGGCCAGCAGGCGTGTGCCGTCACCTCCGGCGGTCATGGACACGAGGCCGCTTTCGCTGGCCACCGAGACGGTGCGGGCTCGGATCTGTTCGCGAAGGCGCTCGAGCTCCAGCAGGCCGGGCTGGGTGCCGGCGCGGGGCTCTTCGGCCAGGCGCAGCGCGGCGGTTCGGGTTTTGGCCGACACGTCTTGCGTGAGCGTGTCGAGTGTGCTGCGGCCCAGGTTCAGGCCGGCTTCGAGCGCGCCTTCGACGCGCACGTCGAACCAGGTCTCGATGCTGCGTGAGACGAACTGGTAGGACACGGTGTAGATCAGCAGGCCGGGCAGCAGGCCGACCAGGCCGAAGATGCCAGCGAGCTTGAGCAGCAGCCGGCTGCCGAACTTGCGTGCGCGCAGGCGCAGGGCCAGTCGGCCCAGGGCGATGGCGATGGTCAGGCCCAGCACCGTGGCCACCGCCAGGTTGCCCCAGACCAGCCAGGCGAAGTAGGGCTCCAGGCGCTCGCTGTTTTGCGTGGCCATGACCAGCAGGAAGGCCAGCACCAGGCCTCCGCCGGAGAGGGCGGTGCCGGCCAGGACCCACGCCCAGCGGTTGGCCTTGATGGTGCTCATGGGGTGGCGGTGCTCACGGCCATGCTCAGCGCATCGCCGCACTCAGGTTGATGCGCCTCGCGATCGAGAGGTCCCAGCCCGACTGGGGGCCCAGCCCGATTTGCAGCGGGCGGGGCAGCTCTTCGGTGTCCAGGCGGAAGCGAAAGATGACGTGGTGTTCGGCTTCGTCGCCCGACGCGATGGGGTCGCCGATGCGCCAGCGTGTGGTGCGGCGCATGGCGTCGAGGGCTTCCTGCAAGGTGACGAAGTGGCGGCTCAGGCCGTCCTGGGTCAGTTTCCAGCGGCGTGTCAGTGGTTGCCAGCCCAGGCGCCAGCGGCGGGTCGCCTCGGCCCGGCTCTGGTCCAGCCAGTACCAGCGTTCGCGCATCAGTTCGGCTTCGGCCACGAAAACCAGGGTGACGCCGCGCAGCAGCATTTGCTCCAGGTCTTTGGACAGCTCCAGGCGCACGCTGTAGGTCAGCAGCACGCCTTCGTCGCCGAGGTTCACGGCAAGGCTGGTGAGTTCGGCGACGTTGCGGTTGGGGGCGCTGTCAGCCCAGGCGGCAGCCGGCCTCAGCCATGCGGCAGCCAGCGCCAGGCTGGCGCTTCGCTGGAGCAGGTCGCGGCGGCTCAGAGGCGACATCAGGCACCTTGTGAGGGTTTGGCGAGCAGGGCGTGGAAGAAGCCGTCGCCTGGGTCGGCTGCGGGAGCCCCCGGGGTGGCTGGTCCCAATGGCCGATGGGCGGTGGTCTCGGGGTATTCGACCACAGGGAGGATGTGGCCGGGCGCGGGCAGGCGCCGGGCGCCAGGCGTGCGTTGCAAAAACGCGTCGATGCGGTCTTCGCCCTCTTCGCGGAAGACGGAGCAGGTGCAGTAAAGCAGGTGGCCGCCTGGTTTGAGCAGGGGCCACAGGGCGTCGAGGATGGCGTCCTGGATGGCTGCCAGGGCCGCGATGTCGGTGTCGCGGCGCAGCCAGCGCGCGTCGGGGTGGCGTCGCACGATGCCCGAGGCGCTGCAAGGCGCGTCCAGCAAGATGGCGTCGAAGGCTTGGCCGTCCCACCAGTCGGCCGGGCGGCTGGCGTCGGCGGCGATGGCGCGGGCCTTCAGACCCAGTCGACCGAGGGTGTCGCCGATGCGCTTGAGGCGCTCGGGGTCGGCGTCGAGGGCGGTGACGTCGAAGTCGCCGAGTTCGAGCAGGTGGGCGGTCTTGCCGCCTGGTGCGGCGCAGGCGTCGAGGATGCGGGAACCGGCGGGCAGCAGCTTGCCGCCGGCTTGCAGCAGCAGCGGAGCGGCCCATTGGGCGGAGGCGTCTTGCACGGAGGCGTCGCCCTCGGCGAACCCGGGCAACTGGTTCACCGGCACGGCGCGGGGCAGGACGATGGGCTCGGGGCCCAGCGGCGTCGGGGGGGCGCTTGCGGGGTCTCTCGCACTCACGGGCAGCAGGCCGACATCGGCCAGGCGCTCACGGTAGTCGGCGACGCTGCCGTGGCGGGTGTTGACGCGCAGGGTGAGCGGCGGCTGGGCCTGGTTGGCGGCCAGGATGGCCTGCCAGTGGTCGGGCCAGTCCTTTTTCAGGCGCCTGATCCACCAGCCGGGGTGGTTGTGGCTCGCCACCTCGTCGTTGGCCAGGGAGGTCATCAGCTCGGCGCGTTCGCGCAGGAAGCGTCGCAGCACGGCGTTGACCAGGCCGCTGGCGGCTTGCCCGACCTTGCGGTTTTTCTTGCAGGCGTTGACGGCCTGGTCGACCAGGGTGTGGTCGTCGTAGCCGCCTTCGTCGATCAAGGCCAGAGCAGAGATCAGCAGCGCATCGACCCAGAGGTGGGGGGCCTTGGGCACCAGCTTGTGACGCAGGGCCTGAGCCAGGCCCATGCGGCGCATCACGGTGAAGGCCAGGGCCTGGGTGCCGGGGCGCTCGGGCGCCGGGGTGGCGGCGAGCGCTTCGTTGAGAGACTGGCCTTTGCGCACAGCGGCGACCGCGTTGGCGCATCGGCCCAGCAACTGGGACAGGGGCAGGCTGTGCCCCGGGGTGGGTCGGTTCATGCCGCGCAGTCTATGCGCAGCGTGAACCGGTGGCCTTCAGCCGGGCTTCAGGCACCCAGGAAGTGGCGGCGGTAGCGGGCCGGCAGGTCTTCGATGCGCATGAGCATCGGCAGGTCGGCGGTGTTGAAGTCGGGGTCCCAGGCGGGCGCACCCAGCACCTTGGCGCCAACGCGCAGGTAGCCTTTGATCAGCGCGGGCGGCTCGACCTGCAGGTGGCGGTCCAGCTCTTCGACCGGCAGGGGCAGGCGCGGGCGCACCTGCAGGTCGATCGGGGCCAGGTGCGTCTGGCGCAGTTGCTCCCAGAGCGAGGCGGCCACGTGACCGCCGTCGCGCATCGAGATGCTGGCGCAGCCGATCATGGTGTCCAGGTCGTTGCGGACCATGAACTCGGCCAGGGCGCCCCACAGCGCCATGATGGCGCCGCCGGTGCGGTGGTCGGGGTGCACGCAGGAGCGGCCGAGCTCGACCATCTTGCCGCGCAGGCCGCGCAGGCGGGTCAGGTCGAATTCGGTCTCGCTGTAGAGGCCGCCGACGCGCTTGGCCGAGGCAGGCGTGAGCACGCGGTAGGTGCCGATGACCTGGCCGGGCTCGCCATCTTCGCTGATCAGGCGCACCAGCAGGTGCTCGCAATAGGGGTCGAACAGGTCGATGTCGTGGCCTTCGGGGCTGCCGGCGGGCACGTTCAGGCGCGCGCCCATTTCGCCGACGAAGACCTCGTGCCTCAGGCGTTGCGCCGCACGAACATCTTCTTCAGTGCGAGCCCAAACGACCTCAAAGGCCTGGCGTTCCGAGCGCGGGTGAAGTGACCTCCGGGCGGCCGTGCTGTCGGCCGACGGGGTGGACAGGCCTGCGATGGGCAGGGTGGGCAGCGGGAGGTCTCGCATCGTCGGTCTCCGTTCTAGGGGCCAGGTTCCGTATCGCCGTTTCGCGTTCTGAGGCGCAGTGTCCAGGGCGTGCATGACGGCGCCGTGACGCTCACGTGACGCCTGAATGACGCCGACGGCGGATGGGCCCGGCATCCGGGGTTGACACGCATCACAAACCCCGAGCCACACGGGCTGCACGGGCTGTTACGATCGAGGGCATGAGCATCCAGATCTTCGGCCTGCCGGTTTCGCGCGGCGTGGCCATCGGTCGCGCGGTGCTGGTCGCTTCCAGCCGCGTCGACGTGCCCCACGTCTTCATCGATCCTGCGCGGACCGAAGAAGAGATCGCGCGCCTGATTTCGGCCCGCGACACCGTTGCCGTCGAGTTCGATGCCCTCAAGCGCGACCTGCCCGCCGACGCCCCGGCCGAGCTGGCAGCCATCCTCGACGTGCACCAGATGCTGCTGCAGGACGAGGCGCTGATCGGCGCTGCAGCCGAGTGGATCCGCGAGCGCCACTACAACGCCGAATGGGCCTTGTCGGCGCAGCTCGAAGTGCTGGCCCGCCAGTTCGACGAGATGGACGACGCCTACATCCGCGAACGCAAGGCTGACCTGGAGCAGGTGGTCGAGCGCATCCTGCGCAACATGGACCGCGAGGTCGCGGCTTCGGGCCTGCAGGCTCCGGCCCATGGTCCGCGTGACTTCGGTGGTGACGAGCCGCTGATCCTGGTTGCCAACGACATCGCCCCGGCCGACATGGCCAGCTTCAAGCGCAGCGTGTTCTGCGGCTTCGTGACCGACGTGGGCGGCAAGACCTCGCACACCGCCATCGTGGCGCGCAGCATGGACATCCCGGCCGTGGTGGGCGCGCGCCAGGCCAGCGGCCTGATCCGCCAGGACGACCGCATCATCGTCGATGGCGATGCCGGCCTGGTGATCGTCGATCCGTCCCCCATCGTGCTGGAGGAATACCGCTTTCGCCAGCGTCAGGCCGAGCTCGAACGCGGTCGCCTGGCTCGCCTGCGCCACACCCCGGCTGTCACGCTCGATGGCGAGCGGGTGGAGTTGGTGGCCAACATCGAGATGCCCGAAGACAGCCCGGCAGCGCTGGAAGCCGGTGCCGTGGGCGTGGGCCTGTTCCGCTCCGAGTTCCTGTTCATGAACCGCGCGGGCAACCTGCCCGACGAAGAAGAGCAATACGACGCCTACCGGCGCGCGGTCGAGGCCATGAAGGGCCTGCCCGTGGTCATTCGCACGGTGGACATCGGTGCCGACAAGCCGCTCGAGGGCCTGACGGCCTCGGAGTTGCGCCACGAGTCGGTGCTCAACCCGGCGCTGGGCCTGCGGGCCATCCGCTGGAGCCTGTCGGAGCCCAGCATGTTCCGCCGCCAGTTGCGCGCGCTCTACCGCGCGGCGGTGCACGGCCCGGTCAAGATCCTGATCCCGATGCTGGCCAGCCAGCGCGAGATCCGCCAGACGCTGGAGAACATCGCCCACGTGCAGCGCCAGCTGACCGAATCGGGCAAGCCCTTCGGGCAGTGCGAGCTGGGCGCCATGATCGAGGTGCCGGCTGCTGCGTTGACCATGCCGCTGTTCTTGCGGCACTTCGACTTCGTCTCCATCGGCACCAACGACCTGATCCAGTACACGCTGGCCATCGACCGTGCCGACGAGGCCGTGGCCCATCTCTACGACCCTTGGCACCCGGCGGTGTTGCAGCTGATCCGCACGACGATTGCTCAGGCGCGGGCGGCGGGCAAGGGCGTGAGCGTGTGCGGTGAAATGGCGGGCGACCCGGTCTTCACCGAGTTCCTGTTGGCCATGGGCCTGCGCAGCTTCTCGATGCACCCCTCGCAGATCGCCTCGGTCAAGCAGCGGGTGCTGCGCGCCGACACGCGCCGGCTGGCGCCGCTGGTCGACGAGGTCATCCAGTGCGATGACCCGGAGGCCGCGTGCATGCAGGCGATGGCCGGTTGGGCCGCAGCGAAGCTGGCTTCGGCCGCCTGACGAACGCTTGCTCGCGCCCGGCTGGGGGCCGTGAGCACGGCGAACAGCGGTGAACCCTGAAGGCGTTCACCTCGCCGTCAACGCTCAGCGCGCGCCGAGCTCTTCCCAACGGGCCAGCGCCGCCATCAGCTCTTCGTCGATGGCTTCGACGCGGGCGTGCATGGTGGTCACGTTGCCGGCTTCCTTGCGGTAGATGTCCGGGTCGGCCAGCTGTTTGTTGAGCTCCGCCTGCTCGGCCTCCAACGCTTCGATGCGGGCGGGCAGCTCGTCGAGCTCGCGCTGCTCTTTGTAGCTGAGCTTGCGTTTGGGTTGTGCCACCACGGGTGCAGCCGGGGCGGCAGCCGGCGCCGTGTCGGCGGCCACGGCCACGGGCGTGCGCAGGTTGGCCTCGGGCGTTTGCTTGACGGCAGCTGCGATGGCCGCCGCACCGGGCTTGCCGGCCGCGATCGCCTGAGCGCGGCGCGACTGGATCAGCCAGTCCTCGACACCACCTTCGTACTCGCGCCACTGGCCGTTGCCCTCGGACACCAGGGTCGAGGTGACCACGTTGTCCAGGAAGCGCCGGTCGTGGCTGACCAGGAAGACGGTGCCCGGGTACTCGGCCAGCAGGTCTTCGAGCAGGTCGAGCGTGTCGATGTCGAGGTCGTTGGTGGGCTCGTCGAGCACCAGCACGTTACTGGGCTTGGCGAACAGGCGCGCCAGCAGCAGGCGGTTGCGCTCGCCGCCGCTGAGCGTGCGCACCGGCGAGTTGGCGCGCGCCGGCGAGAACAGGAAGTCCTGCAGGTAGCCCATGACGTGCTTGCGCGAGCCGTTGATCTCGATCCATTCGCTGCCCGGGCTGATGAAGTCGGCCAGCGTGGCGTCGAGGTTGAGGTGGTCGCGCATCTGGTCGAAGTAGGCGACCTGCAGGTTGGCGCCTTGCTTGACGGTGCCGCTGTCGGGCGCCAGCTCGCCCAGGATCATCTTGAGCAGCGTGGTCTTGCCCGCGCCGTTGGAGCCGACCAGGCCGACCTTGTCGCCGCGCAGGATGGTGCCGGTGAAGCCCTTGACGATGGTGCGGTTGCCGAAGGACTTGGAGACGTTTTCGAGCTCGGCCACGATCTTGCCGCCGCGCTCGCCTTGCGAGACTTCGAGCTTGACGCGGCCGGTCACGTCGCGGCGCGCGGCGTGGGCGGCGCGCAGGCCTTCGAGGCGCTTGATGCGCGCCACCGAGCGCGTGCGGCGCGCTTCCACGCCCTTGCGGATCCAGACCTCTTCTTGCGCCAGCAGCTTGTCGAATCGCGCGTTGGCCACGGCCTCGTCGGCCAGCTCTTGGGCCTTGAGGGCCTGGTAAGCGGCGAAGTTGCCGGGGTAGCTGCGCAGGATGCCGCGGTCGAGCTCGACGATGCGGGTGCAGACGTTGTCCAGGAAGGCGCGGTCGTGCGAGATCAGCACGATGCTGCCCTTGAAGTCCTTGAGCAGGTCTTCCAGCCAGGTGATGGCGTCCAGGTCGAGGTGGTTGGTCGGCTCGTCGAGGAAGAGCACGTCGGGGCTGGCCACCAGGGCGCGGGCCAGGGCCACGCGCTTTTTCATGCCGCCTGACAGGCTGGCAATGGGCAGGTCGGCCGAGAGGTTCAGTCGCTGCAGCGTCTCTTCAACGCGCTGCTCCCAGTTCCAGCCGTTGCGGGCTTCGATCTGGGTCATCAGCGACTCCATCTGGTCAGCATCGCCCTCGCCATGCGTGATGGCCTCGAAGCGCTCACGCAGTTCGCGGATGTCACCCAGGCCTTCGCTGACGGTGCTCTCCACGGTGGCGCCGTCGGCGAACGAGGGCTCCTGCGGCACGTAGGCCATCTCGATGCCTTTTTGCGCCTGCACCTGGCCGTCGTCGAGCTTGTCGATGCCGACCATGATCTTCAGCAGCGAAGACTTGCCGGTGCCGTTGCGGCCGATCAGGCCGATGCGCTCGCCCGTCTCCAGCGAGAAGGAGGTGTGGTCAAGCAGGGCGACGTGGCCAAAGGCCAGGCACGCGTCGTTCAGGGACAGGACAGCCATGGAAGGTCCGGGTGAGCAGGGGAGGGCCCCATGAGGTCATGGGTGGGCGAGGGGCAACCCGGTATTGTCGCTGTTTGGCGTGTCGCTGTCTGCCATGGCGGGTCTTGGGGCCTTGTCAGGCCCGCAGCCGAGGGGCCTGTGCCGATTTCACCTGGCGGCAGAAAGTCAGCCCGCCAGTTTGGCCTCCAGAGCGTCCACGAAGCGCTGAGCCACGTTGAAGCCGGTCTGATCGGTGATTTCCTGGAAGCACGTCGGGCTGGTCACGTTGATCTCGGTGAGGCGGTCGCCGATGATGTCCAGGCCCACCAGCAGCAGGCCGCGCGCCGCCAGGATCGGGCCCAGGTGCTCGGCGATGGCGCGGTCGGACTCGCTCAGCGGGTGGGCCACGCCCTTGCCGCCGGCCGCCAGGTTGCCTCGCACCTCGCCACCCTGCGGGATGCGGGCCAGCGTGAAGGGCACCGGCACACCGTCGATCAGCAGCACGCGCTTGTCGCCTTCGCTGATGGCGGGCAAGAAGCCCTGCACCATGATGGTCTCGGTGCCGTCCTTGGTCAGCGTCTCGGCGATGGAGCCCAGGTTCAGGCCATCGTCCTTCACGCGGAAGATGCCCATGCCGCCCATGCCGTCCAGCGGCTTGAGGATGATGTCGCGGTGCTCGGCGTGGAAGGCGCGCACCGCAGCCATGTCACGCGTGACCAGCGTGGGCGCGATGTGCTGCGGGAACTCCATGATCGCGAGCTTTTCGGGGTGGGCGCGCAGCGCGGCCGGGCTGTTGAACACACGCGCGCCCTCGCGCTCGGCCTGCGTCAACAAGTGGGTGCAGTACAGGTACTCGGCGTCGAAGGGCGGGTCCTTGCGCATCAGCACGGCGTCGGTGCGACACAGGGGCAGGTCGGTGGCCTCGATTTCGTCGTACCAGGCGTGCGCGTCACCCGTGAGCTGGATGCGGCGCGCGCGTGCCGTCACCACGCCACCACGTTGCCACACCAGCTCCTGCGGCTCGCAGGCCCAGATCTCGTGCCCGCGCGAGGCGGCTTCGCGCATCATCGCGAAGGTGCTGTCCTTGTGGGTCTTGAAGGTGTCGAGCGGGTCGGCGACGAAGAGCAGCTTCATGGTGTCTCACGGGGCGTTGTCCGCCACATCGGCCCCCTCGGGCCTGGAGCGGTAGTGTTCCACGAACAGGGTGACCCCACCGGCCACAAGGCCCCAGAAGGCCGAGCCCACGCCCAGCAGCACCACGCCCGACAGCGTGACCAGGAAGGTCACGATGGCCGCCTCGCGCGTGCTGGGGTGGGCCAGCGAGGTGGCCAGCCCGTTGGCGATGGTGCCCAGCAGCGCCAGGCCCGCCACGCCCATGACCAGCGCGGGCGGGAAGGCGGCCAGCAACCCCGCCACGGCGCCGCCCAGCAGCCCCATGGCGATGTAGAACAGGCCAGCCCACACCGCGGCGGTGTAGCGCTTGTCTGGCGCAGCGTGGGCGTGCGGGTTGAGCACGATGGCCGCCGTGATGGCCGCCAGGTTGAAAGCGTAGCCGCCGAACGGCGCCAGCAGCACCGTGGAGATGCCCGACCAGCTCATCAAGGGTGAGACCGGCGGCTGGTAGCCCGACACCCGGATCGCCGACACGCCCGGCACCGCTTGCGAGGCCATGGTCACGATGAACAGCGGCAGGCCCATGCCCAGCACCGCCTGCCAGGACCAGGCTGGCGTCACCCACACCGGGGTGGCGAACTGCAGGGTCATCAGCCGCGTGTCGAGCAGCCCTTGCGATGTCGCCACCGCCGTGCCGCCGATCAGCACCCCCAGCACCGCATAGCGTGGCCACAGCCGCTTGCCGATCAGGTAGATCATCAGCATCGAGATGATGAGCAATGGCTGGGGTGTGGCCGCGGCGAACGACAGCAGTGCGAACTTGGCCAGGATGCCCGCCAGCAGGCTGGAGGCCAGCGCCAGCGGGATGCGGTTCATGATGCGCTTGAACCAGCCGGTGGCTCCACTGAGCCACATCAGCACGCCACAGACCAGGAAAGCGCCCACGGCATCGGCCAGGCTCACACCCGTGGCGGCGCTGGCGATCACGGCCGCACCTGGCGTTGACCAGGTGATGAGCACCGGGATGCGCGTCCAAAGCGACAGCCCGATGGTCGACAAGCCCATGCCGATGCCCAGAGCCAGCACCCAGGACGTGACCTGCTCGGGCGAGGCGCCCAGCGACCGCGCGGCGTGAAAAATCAGCGCGATCGTGCTGGTGAAGCCCACCAGCGTGGCCACGAAACCCGCCGAGATGGACGACAGCGAGGTGTCCCGGGCGATCTGGCCCAGGCTCGCGCGCTCAGCGGGGGTCTTCAGCTCAGATCTCCACCTTCGAGCCCAACTCGACCACGCGGTTGGTCGGCAGGCTCAGGAAGTCGGCCACGCCCGAGGCGTTGCGGTGCATGCCGGCGAAGAGCTTCTCGCGCCAGGGCAGCATGCCGCCGCCGATGGTCGGGATGACGATGTCGCGCGAGAGGAAGTAGCTGGTCTCCATGTCATCGACCTGCACACCATGTTGGCTCAGCAGCTTGAGGGCACGTGGCACATCGGGCTCATCCTTGAACCCGAAATGCAGCATCACCTGCCAGCAGTCGTTGCCCAGGTCTTCGATCTCGATGCGTTGCGCCGATTCGATCCAGGGCACCTCGTGTGAGCGCACCGTCACGAACAGGTTCTGGCGGTGCAGCACCTTGTTGTGCTTGAGGTTGTGCAGCAGCGCATTGGGGGTGGTGCCCGCGTCGGCATTGAGGAACACGGCCGTGCCTTCAACCCGCAGAGGCGGGCTGCAGAAGACGGCTTCGAGGAAGGGGTGCAGGTCGATGGCGTCCGAGCGCAGTCGCTCGCTCAGCAGCGCACGGCCATCCTTCCAGGTCGTCATCAAGGTGAACATGATGACGCCGATCAGCAGGGGGAACCAGCCGCCGTCGATGATCTTGAGCGCGTTGGCCCCAAAGAACATCAGGTCGATGAAGAAGAAAATGCCCGTGGCCCCGATGCAAAGCGGCAGGCTCATGTTCCAGGCAAAGCGGATCACGAAGAAGGTCATGATGGTCGTGATCAGCATGTCCAGCGCCACGGTGATGCCGTAGGCAGCCGCCAGCTTGCTGCTCGAGCCAAAGAACACCACCGCCATCACGATGCTGGCGTACAGCCCCCAGTTGATGAAGGGGATGTAGATCTGGCCGGTTTCGCGCTCGGAGGTGTGCAGCACGCGCAGGCGCGGCAGGTAACCCAGCTGAATGACCTGTTTGGTGACCGAAAACGCCGCCGAGATCAGCGCCTGGGACGCGATGAACGTGGCGCAAGTGGCCAGCCCCACCAGCGGATACAGCGCCCATTGGGGGGCCATCTCGTAGAAGGGGTTGCCGATGTTGTCGGGGTGAGCCAGCAGCATGGCGCCCTGCCCGAAGTAGTTGATCACCAGCGCTGGCATGACCAGGCTGAACCACGCCAGGCGGATGGGACGCTTGCCGAAGTGTCCCATGTCGGCGTACAGCGCCTCGGCGCCGGTTGCGCACAGGATCACCGCCCCCAGCGAGATGAAGGCCAGACCCGGGTGATTGAAGATGAAGCCCAGCGCGTGGTGCGGGCTCAGCGCCACCAGGATGGCCGGGTTGGCGATGACGTGCTTGAGCCCCAGCACCGCCAGCACAAGGAACCACACCACCGTGATCGGTCCGAAGAACTTGCCGATGCCGCCGGTGCCGTGCTTCTGGATGGCAAACAGCGCCGTCAGCACCACCAACGTCACCGGGATCACGTACCGCTCCAGCCCAGGCGTTGCCACCCCCAGGCCTTCGACGGCAGACAGGACCGAAATGGCCGGGGTGATGACCCCGTCACCGAAGAAGATGGCTGTGCCGAAGATGCCCAGCCCCAGCAGCACCTGCCGCAATTGGGGGCGGTCTTTCACGGCGGTGGACGCCAGCGCCAGCATGGCCACCAGGCCGCCTTCGCCATTGTTGTCGGCCCGCAGGATCAAGCTGACGTACTTCAGCGAGACGATCACCGTCAGCGTCCAGAACATCAGCGACAAGATGCCGTGGATGTTTTCCGGGCTGGGGTCCAGGTGTCCGTGGGCAAACACCTCCTTGAACGCATAGAGCGGGCTGGTGCCGATGTCGCCGTAGACGACCCCGAGGGCTCCCAGGGTCAGCGCGGCCAGCGAAGATTTGTGGCTCGGGTCGTGGGAAGGATGCTGCACGGAAAAAGGGCGGTTTGCCTTGAAGCGGCCATTTTGCGCCCGTTCCGCCCCGATCGGAAACTCCCCCGAGCAGGGGCGGTGCCTCAGGTCAGCTGTAAACCTCGGCGTCCGGGTCGGTGGCCGCCAGTTCGTAGCTTGCAGCCAACATCGCCAGTCGTGCGATGACGCCGTACATGTAGAACCGGTTGGGTGCGCTCACCCCTGGTTTGACCCCGGGGCGCGGCAGTTGCGTCGGCTCCGCGAACGCCAGCGGCACGAAGCTGGAGCCCGGCGCGTTGAGGTTTTCGTCGATGCCGCGCTCGGCGTGCACGCGGTAGAAGCCGCCCACCACGTAGCGGTCGATCATGTAGACCACCGGTTCGGCCACGGCGTCGTTCATGCGCTCGTAGGTGGGCACGCCCTCTTGGATGATCACCTGGCTGACGGCCTGGCCGTCTTTGACCACCGACATCTTGTTGCGCGTGCGACGGTTGAGCTCTTCCAGCTCCTTGGCGTCGCGCACCGTCATGATGCCCATGCCGTAGGTGCCGTTGTCCGCCTTGACCACCACGAAGGGCTTTTCGTTGATGCCGTATTCCTTGTACTTGCGGCGGATCTTGCCCAGCAGGGTGTCGACCTGGGATTGCAGGCATTCCTGACCGGTGCCCTCCTGGAAATCGACCTGATCGCATTCGGCGTGCATCGGGTTGATCAGCCAGGGGTCCATGCCCAGCAGCTTGGAGAACTTCTTGGCCGCCTCTTCGTAGTACTTGAAATGCTGGCTCTTGCGGCGCACGGCCCAGCCAGCGTGCAGCGGCGGCAGCAGGTACTGCTCGTGCAGGTCCTTGAGCACATCGGGGATGCCGGCCGACAGGTCGTTGTTGAGCAGGATGGTGCAAGGGTCGAAGTGCTTCAGTCCCAGGCGGCGCTTGCTGCGCAAGAGCGGCTCCAGCGTCAGCGTGCCGCCATCCGGCAAGGCGATGTCCGTGGGTTCGGTGATGGTTTCATCGAGCGTGCCCAGGCGCACATTCAGGCCCGTGAGCGTGAAGATCTGGACCAGTCGCGCCACGTTCTGCAGGTAGAAGGTGTTGCGGGTGTGCTTCTCGGGGATCAGCAGGAGGTTCTTGGCCTCTGGGCAGATCTTCTCGATGGCCGCCATCGAGGCCTGCACGGCCAGCGGCAGCATCTCGTTGGTCAGGTTGTTGAAGCCGCCAGGGAAGAGGTTGGTGTCCACCGGGGCCAGCTTGAAGCCGGCGTTGCGCAGGTCCACCGAGGTGTAGAAGGGCGGTGTGTGCTCCATCCATTCGAGCCGGAACCAGCGCTCGATGGCCGGCATGGATTCCAGCATGCGCTGCTCCAGTTCGTTGATGGGGCCGGTCAGCGCGGTGATGAGGTGAGGGACCATGGGTGGAGCGGGCGTCAAGCGGTGGACACCGGAGCATTCTAGGAACATCCGGACGAGCCCTCGCACATGGGGACGGATGGGCGAAAAAAAAAGGCCACCCGGAGGTGGCCCTGTCGTGGCGGGCGCGGGGGCCCGTTTCGGCGGTCAGCCGAAGATCACTTGGCGATCACTTGTGATAGGCGGTTTCGCCGTGCGAAGTGATGTCCAGGCCTTCGCGCTCTTCTTCTTCCGGCACGCGCAGACCGATGACCACGTCGACGATCTTGTAGGCGATCAGGGAGACGATGCCCGACCAGGCGATGGTGATCAGCACACCCTTGGCCTGGATCCAGACCTGGCCGGCGATGGAGTACGCGTCGGGCGCAACCATGGCAACCGTGGTCCAGTCAGACACCAGCGAGGGGCCGCCCAGGTTGGGCGAGTTGAACACGCCGGTCAGCAGGGCACCCAGGATGCCGCCGATGCCGTGCACGCCGAACACGTCCAGCGAGTCGTCAGCGCCCAGCATCTTCTTCAGACCGGTCACGCCCCACAGGCAGATCAGGCCAGCCAGCACGCCGATGATCAGCGCGCCACCGATGCCGACGTTGCCGGCAGCAGGGGTGATGGCGACCAGGCCAGCGACGGCACCCGAAGCGGCACCCAGCATCGAAGCCTTGCCCTTGAGCAGCGCTTCACCCAGGATCCAGCCCAGCACAGCGGCGGCGGTGGCGGCGAAGGTGTTGATGAAGGCCAGGGCGGCGAAGCCGTTGGCTTCCAGGGCGGAGCCGGCGTTGAAGCCGAACCAACCCACCCACAGCAGCGAGGCACCAACCATGGTCAGCGTCAGCGAGTGCGGGGTGAAGGCTTCCTTGCCGTAGCCGATGCGCTTGCCCACCATGTAGGCGCCCACCAGGCCAGCAACAGCGGCGTTGATGTGCACCACGGTGCCACCGGCGAAGTCCAGCGCGCCGTGTTGCCAGATCAGGCCGGCCTTGGCGGTCATGGCTTCGGCCACTTCAGGCGAGCTGTAGGCGTCCGGGCCCATCCAGAACCAGACCATGTGGGCCATCGGGATGTAGCTGAAGGTGAACCACAGCACCATGAACAGCAGCACGGCCGAGAACTTGATGCGCTCGGCGAATGCGCCGACGATCAGGGCGCAGGTGATGCCGGCGAAGGTGGCCTGGAAGGCGGCGAACACGATCTCGGGGATGTAGACGCCCTTGGAGAAGGTTGCGGCGTTGGCGAAGGTGCCCGCTGCGTTGTCCCAGATGCCCTTCATGAAGAGGCGATCGAGGCCGCCGATGTAGGCGTTGCCCTCGGTGAAGGCCAGGCTGTAGCCATAGATGAACCACAGCACGACGATCAGCGAGAACGTGACCATCACCTGCATCAGCACGGACAGCATGTTCTTGCTGCGCACCAGGCCGCCGTAGAACAGGGCCAGACCGGGCACGGTCATCAGGATCACCAGCAGCGTGGAGACCATCATCCAGGCGGTGTCGCCCTTGTTGGGAACGGGAGCAGGGGCCGCAGCGGGGGCGGCGTCGGAAGCGGCTTCGGCCGCAGCGGGTGCGGCGTCGGATGCCGCAGCCACTGCCTCAACGGCAGCGGATGCGACTTCGGCGGCGGAGGCCGCGGCTTCTTGGGCGTTGGCAACGCCGAAGAGACCGAAGGCCGCCAGCCCCAGCGCGAGGGACGCAATGAGCTTTCTCATGAAATGCCTCTTGTCAGGTCAGAAGGGGTGAATTCAGGGTGACGCCCGCCCGGTGAGGTGCAGGTTGTCAAAGGATGTGGAGAACGTGCGCCAGTTCGGTGCAGAGGATCAGAGTGCGTCCTGACCGGTCTCGCCGGTGCGGATGCGGATGACCTGCTCGAGCGAGGTCACGAAGATCTTGCCGTCGCCGATCTTGCCGGTGCGTGCCGACGATTCGATGGCTTCGATGACGCGGTCGAGGATGGCCTCGTCCACGGCTGCTTCGATCTTGACTTTGGGCAGAAAGTCGACCACGTACTCTGCACCACGGTACAGCTCGGTGTGGCCCTTCTGACGGCCGAAGCCCTTGACTTCGGTCACGGTGATGCCCTGGACGCCGATGGCAGACAGGGCCTCACGCACTTCATCAAGCTTGAAGGGCTTGACGATGGCGGTCACCATTTTCATGGTTGGTTCTCCGGTGAGGTTGGCAAAAGGATGGACTGCGAGATAACTGCATGTTCCATGCCAGCGGTCGAGCGGGAGCCCCGCCATGCCGGGCTGCACCGCAGCATGCACATTTCGGTGCGTGCACGCAATCGGTGCGCCCCGCGATGCGGGTTCGCGGGCCGCTGCGCGCACCAACATGGTGATGCACCCCTCGTGGGGAGTGCGCCTGACTCCCTGTGTGGTCAGAATGGGCGTTTTTGCATCGCGCAAACGCCTTCAACATGTCACTTGCCGTCGTCCGCAGCCTGGCCCTGGATGGCTTGAGCGCTCCAGAAGTCACCGTTGAGGTGCACTTGGCCAACGGCCTGCCGTCCTTCACGCTGGTCGGTCTGGCTGACACCGAGGTCAAGGAGGCCCGAGAGCGCGTGCGGGCGGCTTTGGCGAGCGCAGGGCTGGCGTTTCCGCACAACCGGCGCATCACCGTCAACCTGGCGCCAGCTGACCTGCCCAAAGAGTCCGGCCGTTTTGACCTGCCCATCGCTGTGGGCATCCTGGCGGCGATGGGTGAGATCCCCTTGCCGCACCTCGAAGGGCTGGCTTTGGCGGGTGAGTTGTCCCTCGGGGGAGATTTGAGGCCGGTGCGAGGTGCGCTGGCCATGGCCCTGTCGCTGCGCCGGCGGGGTGGCGATGCGGCTTCTGTCGGGTTGGTCTTGCCATCTGCCAGTGCCGCCGAAGCCGGGTTGGTGGACGGCGTGCCGGTGTGGGGCGCAGGTGGTCTGGCCGAGGTGGTGGATGTCCTCAAGGCAGGTCGCCCGCCCTGGCGCTCACCCCCTGCGGTGATGGCGGGGGCGGACGCGGTCAGTGGCCTCGACTTGCGAGACGTGCGTGGCCAGTCGGTTGCCAAGCGGGCGCTGGAGATCGCGGCCGCTGCGGGGCACAGCCTGCTCATGGTGGGGCCACCTGGCACAGGCAAGTCGATGCTGGCGCAACGCCTGCCCAGCCTCTTGCCTCCGCTGGAAACCGACGAAGCCCTGGAGTCCGCGGCCGTGCACAGCCTCTCGGGTGGTTTTGACGCCGTGCGCTGGCGTCACAGGTGGGTGAGGGCGCCCCACCACTCGGCCTCTCGAGCGGCCCTGGTGGGAGGTGGCTCACCGCCCCGTCCAGGGGAAATCTCCCTGGCTCACCGTGGCGTGCTATTCCTTGATGAGCTGCCAGAGTTCCCTCGAGGCGCCCTGGAGGCATTGCGTGAGCCGCTGGAGACAGGGCACATCTCCATCGCTCGGGCCCATCGGACGGTCGAGTTTCCGGCGCGTTTTCAGCTGGTGGCCGCCATGAATCCCTGTCCTTGCGGGCACCTGGGGCACCCCGTCAGGGTCTGCCGTTGCACACCCGAGCAGGTCTCGCGTTACCAGTCTCGCCTGAGTGGCCCGTTGCTCGATCGCATCGATCTGCAGGTCGAGGTGCCGATGCTGCCCCCCGAGGTGCTCTCGCGTGCGCCCGATGGGGAGTCAAGCGCCCAAGTGGCCGAAAGGGTGAGGGCGACTCGTGCGTTGCAGTGGCAGCGTCAGGGCTGCCTCAACGCCGAGTTGGACGCGGCGGGGCTGGACCGCCATGCTTGCCTGCAGCAGGCTGCTCGTCAGTTGCTGAACCAGGCGGCGACCAAGCTGGGTTGGTCTGGGCGGGCCCTGCATCGCGTGGTCAGGCTGGCTCGGACGCTGGCCGATCTGCAGGGTCAGGAGGCCATTGGCCCAACGCACGTGGCAGAGGCCATTCAGTTCAGGCGAGCGCTGGGGGCGATGGCGACGGCGGCTTGATGCGGTCCTCGGCGCCTCCACCCATTCGGCACGGCGCGGGCCCCGGCTTCAAAGGTCCTCGAGTTTGCGAGGCGGGTAGGTTTCCCAGCCCTGGCAGCCAGGGCATTGCCAGAAATGGTGCTGGCTCTCGAAACCACAGGCCGCGCAACGGTAACGCTGCAAGGGCTGTGCGGCCGTCGCCAAGGACTGCTGCATGCGCTCGATCTCCGGCTCTTCCAGCGGCTTGTGCGTGATCAGGCGCTCGCGGATCAGGCCCTGCGCTGCAGACAAGGAAGGCTGGCGCGCCATGTGCGTCATCAGGGCCTGTCTGCGCAGGTCGGGGTCGGGCTGCAGCGCGTTGAGGGCCAGCAGCACATCGACCGAGGGCATCTGCTGGTAGAGACTCTCGAGTTTGCGCAAGGCTGCCGAGGCCTGGCCCTGAGTTTCGGCGCAGCGCGCGTAATCCATCGCGACCAGAGAGAAAGACTGAGGCTGCATGGCCATCAGTTCGTCCCAAGCCGAAAGGGCGTCGGTTGGGCGCGCTTGTCGCAATGCACGCTGGCCGGCCAGCACCAGAGGCCGAGCGGCCTGGGGAGCGGCCTCGCGGGCGCGATGCAGGGCCTGTTCGGCTTCGTCCAGGCGGTCTCGGGCATCGGCCTCCTGTGCGATTTCACACCAGTGGTGAGCCATGCGTTGAGAGAACGAGCCCGTGCCAGCGGCTTCCAGCTGGCGCGCGACTTCGATGGCGCCATGCCAGTTGCGTGAGCGCTCGTGCAGCGACAGCAACGCCAGGCGCGCGTCGGTGCTGAAGGCGGTGCCTTCAAGCGCCTGAAAGGCCGCCTCCGCGCGGTCGAACAGCCCTGCCTTCATGAAGTCCTGCGCCAGGGCGTGCTGGGCCTTCTCGCGCTCTTCGCGCTTGAGGTCGGCGCGGGCCAGCAGGTGCTGGTGCACGCGGATGGCTCGCTCGTACTCGCCACGGCGCCGGAAGAGGTTGCCCAGTGCAAAGTGCAGGTCGGATGTGTTGGGATCGTGTTGCACCGCCTCGATGAATGCATCGATGGCCTTGTCCTGTTGTTCGTTGAGCAACAGGTTCAGGCCCTTGAAATAGGCCTGAGGCGACGCCTGGTCCTCGCGCTTGAGTTGGCGCAGGTCGAGCCGCGATGCGATCCAGCCCAGCAGGAAGGCCAAAGGCAGGGCAAGCAGCAGCCAGTAGAAGTTGAAGTCCATGGGCGGGGCGCCTGTGCGCTGTCCGGGTGAGCCGAGGTCGGCGGATGCAGGCCGTGGTTGACAGGTGCGATCAGGCCGCAGTCACTTGACCGGCTTGCGGGGGGCCGGCATGTCCGGCGGGAAGGGCAATTCGCTGGGCAGGTTCAGCGGCTCGGCGTTGGCGCTGGGCGTGGGGCCGGTCGTTGCCGTCACCGGATCGGGCATCAGCAACTGACGGTTGCGCGCCGTGCGGCGGTGGCGCCACCAGCTCGGCAGCATGGCCAGCACACCGGTGACGCAACCCAGCGCGAAAACGGCCAGGACAACGAACACCATGGGGGCTTGCCAGCGCCAGCCAAAGACCCACTTCAATTCAACCAGGTGCTGGTTGTTGAGTGCGAAGGCAAACAGGATGAAGAACAGCAGTCCGCGCCACAACCAGTTCAAGGCTCGCATGGGTCAGTTTGGCTTGGTTTCGTTGGGGGCTGAGAGATCGGTTTGAGAGGCCAGTGTAGCGGCTTGATCGACGCCTTCGCGCAGGGCCTTGCCGGGCTTGAAGTGCGGCACCAGTTTTTCCGGGATCAGGACCTGTTCGCCGGAGCGCGGGTTGCGGCCCATGCGCGGCGGGCGGCGGCTGATCGAGAAGCTGCCGAAACCACGGATCTCGATCCGATGCCCTTTGGCCAATGCCTCCGACATGGCGTCGAGGATGGTCTTGACGGCGAATTCGGCGTCGCGCTGGGTGAGCTGGCTGAAGCGCTCGGCCAGCCGGGCGACGAGATCGGAGCGTGTCATGGATGCGGTCGGAGGCTGGCGTGCCGAATGCGGGTGTCCGGGGGGGACTGAGGTGAGCGGCAGCAGGCGTCTGTTGAAGGACGCTTGCCCCGCTCAGCTCAATCCCCTTCGCGCCGGAGCAGGCTCCGGCGGTCGGGGGAAAAGAACGCTGGCTGGGATCAGCCGTTGTTCTGGTCGAGCTTGGCCTTGAGCAGGGCGCCCAGGCTGGTGGTGCCGGAGCCTTCCTTGGTGGTGTCGGCGCGCAGCGATTGCATGGCTTCTTGCTGCTCGACGTTGTCCTTGGCCTTGATCGACAACTGGATGCCGCGGGTCTTGCGGTCGATGTTGATGATCAGGGCGGTGACTTCGTCGCCTTCCTTCAGCACGTTGCGAGCGTCTTCCACGCGGTCGCGGGAGATTTCCGAAGCGCGCAGGTAACTGATGATGTCGTCACCCAGGGTGATTTCGGCGCCCTTGGCGTCCACGGTCTTGACCACGCCGGTGACGGTGGCGCCACGGTCATTGAGGGTGGTGAAGTTGGTGAACGGATCGGAGTCCAGCTGCTTGATGCCCAGGGAGATGCGCTCGCGCTCGACGTCGATGGCCAGCACGACGGCTTCGACTTCCTGGCCCTTCTTGTAGTTGCGCACGGCGGCTTCGCCAGGCTCGTTCCACGACAGGTCGGACAGGTGCACCAGGCCGTCGATGCCGGCAGCCAGGCCCACGAACACGCCGAAGTCGGTGATCGACTTGACGGGGCCCTTGACCTTGTCGCCACGGTTGAACGACTGGGCGAAATCGTCCCAGGGGTTCGGCTTGCACTGCTTCATGCCCAGCGAGATGCGACGCTTGTCTTCGTCGATCTCCAGGACCATGACTTCCACTTCGTCGCCCAGGTTGACGATCTTGTTGGGGGCCACGTTCTTGTTGGTCCAGTCCATCTCGGAGACGTGCACCAGGCCTTCGATGCCGGGTTCGATCTCGACGAAAGCGCCGTAGTCAGCGATGTTGGTGACCTTGCCGAACAGGCGGGTGCCGGCCGGGTAGCGGCGCGAAACGCCAACCCAGGGGTCGTCGCCCATTTGCTTCAGGCCCAGCGAAACGCGGTTCTTCTCGGCGTCGAACTTCAGGACCTTGGCGGTCAGCTCTTGGCCCACGGTCACCACTTCGGACGGGTGACGGACACGGCGCCATGCCATGTCGGTGATGTGCAGCAGGCCGTCGATGCCGCCGAGGTCCACGAAGGCACCGTATTCGGTGATGTTCTTGACCACGCCGTTGACGATCGCGCCTTCGCGCAGGGTTTCCATCAGCTTGGCGCGTTCTTCGCCCATCGAAGCTTCGACCACAGCGCGGCGCGACAACACGACGTTGTTGCGCTTGCGGTCCAGCTTGATGACCTTGAATTCCATGGTCTTGCCTTCGAAAGGCGACATGTCCTTCACGGGGCGGGTGTCGAGCAGCGAGCCGGGCAGGAAGGCGCGGATGCCGTTGACCAGGACGGTCAGGCCGCCCTTGACCTTGCCGTTGACGGTGCCGGTCACGAAGTCGCCAGACTCCAGAGCGGTTTCCAGCGACAGCCACGAGGCCAGGCGCTTGGCCTTGTCGCGCGACAGGATGGTGTCGCCATAGCCGTTTTCGATGGCGTCGACAGCCACGGACACGAAGTCGCCCACTTGGACTTCGATCTCGCCCTGGTCGTTCTTGAACTCTTCCAGGGGCACGTAGGCTTCGGACTTCAGGCCGGCGTTGACGACCACGAAGTTGTGTTCGACGGCCACCACCTCAGCGGTGATGACTTCGCCCGTGCGCATGTTGGCGCGCTGCAGCGACTCTTCAAAAAGGGCGGCAAAGGATTCAGACATGGAATTTCCTGTGCTGGCGTGAACCAGCGATAACGCCCGGATCGACAGGAACGACCCGAACGGGTTGGGTTGAAGAACATGGCGCCCGGGTGCCCAAAGATGGCAGCCCTGATTGCTCAAGCCCCCACCTGGCAGCAGGGGCTGGACGTCACAGCCTTGTGTTTGTCACGGAACGTGACGTGGCCCCTTCACAATGGGCATTGGCCTGAAGTCGGTTGAAACCAGGTCAGTGCCGCACGATGACGTGGGGCCAGCCAGCCACCCACCACCCCAGCACCGTGTCGACCGATTGCTCGATCGTCAGGGCCGAGTTGTCGAGCAACTGGGCATCTTGTGCCGGCTTCAAGGGCGCCACCGTACGGGAACGATCCCGCAAGTCGCGCGCCTCCAAGTCGGAGCAAATCTCATCAAGGGTAACAGAAACGCCCTTGGAAATCAATTGACGGTGCCGGCGCTCGGCGCGCTCGGCCACGGCGGCGGTCAAAAAGACCTTGAGTGCGGCGTCCGGGAACACCACGGTGCCCATGTCGCGGCCGTCGGCCACCAGGCCCGGCAGGCCACGGAAGGCTTTCTGCAGCTCCAGCAGCGCCTGGCGCACGCCGGGGTAAGCGGACAGGCGAGAAGCGGCTTGTCCGATTTCCTCGCGGCGCACGGCCTCGCTCACGTCGCGGCCATCGACCCAGATGTGTTCGCGGTCGAAGCGCAGGGAAATGGCTTCGCCGAGTTGGCGGGCGAGCTGCTCGAGTGCGTTGGCGTCATCGAGGTCGATGCCCTGCTCGACGGCCAGCAGGCCAGTGATGCGGTAGAGCGAGCCCGAGTCCAGGAACTGGTAGCCCAGGCGGGTGGCCAGGGCGCTGGCCAGGGTGCCCTTGCCCGAGGCGGTGGGGCCATCGACGGTGATGACGGGGATCCAGTCCGGGCGCGTTTGAGCAACCTGGAAGAGCGCCTCGAAGTAATCGGGGAAGGTCTTGCCGACGCAGCGCGGGTCTTCGATGCGCACCGACACGGGCTTGTCGGCGTCGGCCGTGGGCGCCAGCGGGTTGAAGGCGGCCAGCGAGAAGCACATGGCCATGCGGTGGTCGTCGTAGGTGTGGATGCTGGCGTGCTGCCAGCCATCGCGCGCCGGGGGCGTCACCTCGATGAAATCCTCGCCCTCGACCACGGTGGCGCCGAGTTTGCGCAGCTCGGTGGCCATGGCGGCGATGCGGTCGGTTTCCTTCACGCGCCAGCTGGCGATGTTGCGCAGGCGGGTGGTGCCTTCGGCGTACAGCGCCATCACGGCCAGGGTCATGGCCGCGTCGGGGATGTGGTTGCAGTCCAGGTCGATGGCCTTGAGCGGCCACGCGCCGCGGCGCACCTCAAGCCAGTTGGCGCCGGAGCTGACCTTCGCGCCCATGGCCTCGGCGGCCTCGATGAAGCGGATGTCGCCCTGGATGGAGGCGCTGCCCACACCTTCGATGCGAACGGGCTCTTCGATGCCGGCGATGGCGCCGGCGGCGATGAAATAGGACGCCGACGAGGCATCGGCCTCGACGTGGATGTGACCGGGCGACTGGTAGCGGCTGCCACGCGGGATCACGAAACGCTCCCAGCCCTGGCGTTGCACCTGGATGCCGAAGCGCGCCAGCAGGTTCAGCGTGATCTCGATGTAGGGCTTGGAGATGAGCTCGCCCACCACGTCGATGACCAGGTCCTGCTCTTGCGAAACCAGGGGCAGCGACAGCAGCAGCGCGGTCAGGAACTGGCTGGACACGTCACCGCGGACCTGGATGGGGCGGCCGAGGTTCAGGCGACCACCGGCCAGGCGCAGCGGCGGATAGCCTTCGTTGCCCAGGCACTCGACCACGCAGCCCAGCGGGCGCAGCGCGTCGACCAGGTCGCCGATGGGGCGCTCGTGCATGCGCGGCACGCCCGTGAGCGTGAACACGCCGCCTTGGGTGGCCGACAGCAGGGCCAGTGCCGCGGTCAGCGGGCGGATGGCGGTGCCGGCGTTGCCCATGAACAGGTCGGCCTGCAGCACGGCCAGCTTGCCTGCCAGGCCCGTGATGTGCACGGTGTCGCCGTTTTGCTCGATGTCGCAGCCGAGCGCACGCAGGGCGTCGAGCATGACGCGCGTGTCGTCAGAGGCCAGCAGGTCGTGGACGACGGTGGTGCCTTCGCTCAGGCCGGCCAGCAGCAGCACCCGGTTGGAGATGCTCTTGGAGCCGGGCAGTCGCAGGGTGCCTCCGGCGGTCAGCAGCGGGGGCAGGTCGAGGAAGGCGGTGGTGTACATGCGAAAACGGGGAAAACTTCAGCGGACGGTCTGGGGCGGCTTGCCGCCCCCCAGGCTCCACTGGCTGCGGGCATCGGAAGCGGTCTGGATCAGGCGCTGCAGGTCGGGGCCACTCCAGTCGCGCATCTGGCGCTCCATCGCCTCGAGGGCGTGGCGGAAGGCCTCGGACTGCCGCAGCACTTCCTCGCGATTGGACAGCAAGATGTCGCGCCAGACGGTCGGGTCGCTTGCGGCGATGCGGGTGAAATCACGGAAACCGGGGCCGGCGAGCGAGAGGTACTCCTGCCCGCCAGGTTGCTCGCCCATCGCGTTCATGTACGCGAAGGCCAGCAAGTGGGGCAGGTGGCTGACGGCTGCGAAGGCGGCATCGTGGTGCTCGGGCGTCATCTTGAGCACCTGGGAGCCGACCGCAGCCCAGACGTCGGTGGCCTTTTGCACCAGCGTCGGGTTGGTCTGCTCCAGGGGCGTGAGGATGACCTTGCGGCCTTGGTAGAGCGCGGCGTCGGCGTGCTCGATCCCCGCGACTTCGCGGCCGGCGATCGGGTGGGCCGGCACGAACGAGGGCAGGCGTTCCTTGAGCACGCGGCGCGCTGCGTCGACCACGTCGCGCTTGGTCGAGCCGACGTCCATGAACAGCACGTTGGGGTCGACCAGGTGGCGGATGGCCTTGAAGGTGCCTTCGCTGGCGGCCACCGGCACGGCGATCAGCACGATGTCGGAGCCCGAGACCGCCAACAGCGCCGATTCGGCGGCCACGTCGATGACGCCCAGGCGGCGGGCTTTTTCGACCGTCGAGGGGGACTTGCTGTAGCCGATGACGCGCTTGACCAGGCCGGCTTTTTTCAGCGCCAGCGCGAAGGAGCCGCCCATCAGGCCGCAGCCGATCAGACCGAGCTGGTTGAACATGGTGGTCGAGGTCCTGGTGACTCAGTGCACGTCCAGCGGGTAGCTGCCGAGCACCTTGAAGAAAGAACACTGGGCGCGCAGCTCGTCGAGGGCGGCGGCCACGTTGTCCTGGGCGGCGTGGCCGGCCAGGTCGATGAAGAAGAAGTACTCCCACTGGCCCGAGCGGGCCGGGCGGGACTCGAAGCGGGTCATGGACACGCCATGGCGCTTGAGCGGCACGAGCAGGTCGTGCACGGCGCCAGGGCGGTTGTCCACCGAGGCGATCAGGCTGGTGCAGTCGCGACCGGTGGGGCCGGACGGCGGCTGTCGCTCTGGCCGGGTGAGGACCACGAAGCGGGTGCGGTTGTGGGCTTCGTCCTGCACGGCGCGCTGCACCACGTGCAGGCCGAACATGGCCGCAGCGCGTTCACTGGCCAGGGCTGCAACGCTGGGGTCGGCGGCGGCCAGGCGTGCACCTTCGGCGTTGCTGCTCACGGCATGGCGCTCGGCTTGCGGCAGGTGCTGCGCGAGCCAGCCCTGGCACTGTGCGAGGGCCTGAGGGTGAGCGGCCACCGCGGTGATGCCTTGCAGCGACGGCGTGCCGCGAAGCAGGTTGTGCTGCACCAGCAGCGAGGTCTCGCCCATGACGACCAGCGGCGATTGCAGCAGCAGGTCGAGCGAGCGGGCGACCACACCTTCGGTCGAGTTTTCAATGGCGATCACGCCGAAATCGGCTGAGCCGGCTTCGGTGGCGCGGAACACCTCGTCGAAGTTGGCGCAGAGCACCGGCTCGATGGACGAGCCGAAATACTTCAGGGCGGCCTGCTCGGTGAAGGTGCCCACGGGGCCCAGGAAGGCCACGCGCTGCTTGGCTTCCAGCGCACGGCAGGCCGACATGATCTCGCGCCAGATGGGGCTGATGCTTTCAGGCAGGACGGGCCCCGGGTTGCCTTGGCGCAGGCCTTCGATGACCTGGATTTCGCGATCGGGCCTGAAGACGGGCGATCCGTCGATTTTCTTGACTTCGCCCACCGCTTGCGCCAGCTTGGCGCGCTGGTTCAGCAGCGACAACAGCTGCTGGTCGACCGAGTCGATCTGCACGCGCAAATCGGCGAGCTGTGCATCGACCGGGCGGCCGTCGGGCTGGAAGTGGCCGGATGCGGAGTCAGGGGTGTCAGCCATGGGTCGTCGCGAAGTGCTTCATGTAGTCGACCAGGGCCTGCACGCCTGCCATCGGCATGGCGTTGTACAGGGACGCGCGCATGCCGCCCACCGACTTGTGGCCCTTGAGTTGCAGCAGGCCGGCGTTCTTGGCGCCGGCCAGGAAGGCCTCGTTGAGCGACTCGTCGTGCAGGAAGAAGGGGATGTTCATGCGCGAACGGCAGTTCACGTCCACCTTGTTGAGGTAGAAGCCCGAGCCGTCGACGTAGTCGTAGAACAGCTTCGATCGGGCGATGGCGCGGGTCTCCATCGCGGCCAGGCCTTTGAGAGTGCCTTGCGGCGTGACCTCGGTCTGGCGCTGGATCCACTGGAACACCAGCCCGGCGATGTACCAGGCGTAGGTGGGGGGCGTGTTGTACATCGAACCGTTGTCGGCCACGACCTTGTAGTCGAAGGCCGAGGGCGTGATCGGCAGGGCCTGGCCCAGCAGGTCTTCTCGCACGATGACCAGCGTCAGGCCGGAGGGGCCGATGTTCTTTTGGGCGCCGCCGTAGGCCATGGCCACGCGCGACCAGTCGATGCTGCGCGAGAGCACGTGCGAAGAAAAGTCGATGACCAGCGGCGCCTTCGATCCCAGCGCTGCCAGGTCGGGCAGCTCGTGCATCTCGACGCCGTGGATGGTCTCGTTGCTGCACGCGTGCACGTAAGCCGCATCGCTTGAGAGCTGCCAGGTGCTGGCGGCGGGCAGCGAGGTGTGGTGGTCGGCCTCGTTGCTGGCGGCGATGTGCACGTCGCTGAACTTGCGTGCTTCTTTGGCCGACTTCTGCGACCACGAGCCGGTGACGACGTAATCGGTGCGGCCGCCGCGCGAGAGGTTCATCGGCAGGATGGCGTTTTCGGCGAGCGCGCCACCCTGCATGAACAGGATGCGAAAGTTGGCTGGCACCGCCAGCAGGGTGCGCAGGTCGGATTCGGCCTGCTGCGCGATGGAGATGAACTCCTTGCCCCGGTGGCTCATTTCCATGACGCCCATGCCGCTGCCTTGCCAGTCCAGCATCTCGCGCGCCGCTTGCTGCAGCACTTCTTCTGGAAGCGTGGCCGGTCCGGCCGAGAAGTTGAAAGGGCGGGTCATGGCGCGCGGGAAAAGGCGTCTTGAAAAACGGGTCGGGGCGCCGTCGGGCGCCCCGCACCACGATAGAGGGCTCTAGCTTACTTCTTGGTGGCCGGCTTGGCGGCGCCAGCACCACCCTTGTCGCCCGCGCTCAGCTTGCCGCCCGAGGCGGTGTCCAGCAGCTTGCGGATGTTGCCTTCGGCGGCTTGCAGCTTGGGGTTGACGGCGGGGCGTGCGTCTTCGACGACCTTTTCCAGCAGGGCGTTGCTCATCTCGGGCAGGGCCGACTGGTAACGCTTGAGGATGGGCGACTCCAGCATCACGACCAGCTGCTTGAGTTCTTCTTCGGTGAAGCGCTCTTCCAGGATGGGGCCGATGGCGGTCGGGGCCAGCTTGATGGCGCTGGCGCGCACAGCGGGGATGGCGCCATCGAGGTACTTCTTGATTTCGGCATCGACCTGCTTGGCCGTGGCCTCGCGCTTGTCCTCCGGCACGGCTTGCACCAGGATGTTGCGGGCACCGCCGGCCAGCTGGCGGGCGGGCTGCTCGGCCACGCCGCGGGCCATGTCTTCCAGGGCGGGCTGCTGCACGGACAGCACCTTCTGGATCTGCTCCTTCTTGTCGGCGTGGGCCGACAGGCTGCACAGGGCCAGGGTGGCGGCCACGGCGGCCAGAGCGGTTTGGCGGAACATCATCTTGCGGTCCTTGTCTTTTCCGGTTGCGAAAGGGGCGACATCTTCGCCCGGCAGGATGTCAGATCGTCGTCAGGCCTCGGAGGTTCCCTCGGCGTTGTCACCAGGGGTGCCGACTTCCGGGGTTTCGGCGCCTTCTGCCTCGTCGGCCGTCGCCGCATCGTTCTCGGCGATGCGCTGCAGGCCGATCAATTTGGCGCCTTCGTCCAGCGAAATCAGCGTCACGCCCTGGGTGGCACGTCCGAGTTCACGGATTTCTGCCACGCGGGTGCGCACCACCACGCCCTTGTCCGTGATCAGCATGATCTCGTCCTCCGGACGCACCAGGGTGGCCGCGACCACCTTGCCGTTGCGCTCGGACTGCTGGATGGCGATCATGCCCTTGGTGCCACGACCATGGCGGGTGTACTCGACGATGCTGGTGCGCTTGCCGTAACCGTTTTCGGTGGCGGTCAGCACGCTTTGCGTCTCGTCTTCGGCCACCAGCATGGCGATGACCGACTGGCCTTCTTCCAGCATCATGCCGCGCACGCCGCGCGCCGATCGACCCATCGGGCGCACGTCCTCTTCGTCGAAGCGCACGGCCTTGCCGCCATCGGAGAACAGCATCACGTCGTGCTTGCCGTCCGTCAGGGCTGCGCCCACCAGCACGTCGCCCTCGTCCAGGCCCACGGCGATGATGCCGGCCTTGCGGGGGTTGCTGAAGTCGGTCAGCGGGGTCTTCTTGACGGTGCCCAGGCGGGTCGACATGAAGATGTAGTGGTCTTCGGGGAAGCTGCGGAACTCGCCGGTCAGCGGCAGCACCACGTTGATCTTCTCTTCCTTTTCCAGCGGGAACATGTTGACCATGGGCTTGCCGCGCGAGTTGCGCGAGCCCTGCGGCACTTCCCAGACCTTGATCCAGTAGACGCGACCCCGGTTGCTGAAGCACAGGATGTAGTCGTGCGTGTTGGCGATGAAGAGCTGGTCGATCCAGTCGTCTTCCTTCGTGGCTGTCGCCTGTTTGCCGCGGCCCCCCCGCTTTTGCGCACGGTACTCGGACAGCGGCTGGCTCTTGATGTAACCGGTGTGCGAGATCGTCACGACCATGTCGGTCGGCGTGATCAGGTCTTCCGTGCCCAGCTCTTGCGCGTTGTGCTCGATGGTCGATCGGCGAGCGCCCAGCTTGGTCTGACCGAACTCGGTGCGGATGGCGATCAGCTCGTCGGAAATGATCGACGACACGCGTTCCGGCTTGGACAGGATGTCCAGCAGGTCGGCGATCTGGGCCATGACGTCCTTGTACTCGCCGATGATCTTGTCCTGCTCCAGACCCGTCAGGCGTTGCAGGCGCATCTGCAGGATTTCGCCGGCCTGGTCTTCGCTCAAGCGGTACAGGCCATCGGGCTGCATGCCGTAGTTGGGCGACAGGCTCTCCGGGCGGTACTGCTGAGGGTCGCCATCGACGCGGGCGAGCATCTCGCGCACCAGCGACGAATCCCAGCTCTTGCTCATCAGGGCCGTCTTGGCCACCGGCGGCGTCGGCGAGGTCTTGATGGTCTCGATGAACTCGTCGATGTTGGCCAGCGCCACGGCCAGGCCTTCGAGCACGTGCCCGCGCTCGCGCGCCTTGCGCAGCTCGTACACGGTGCGGCGCGTGACGACTTCGCGGCGGTGCTCCAGGAAGACCGTGATCAGGTCTTTCAGGTTGCACAGCTTGGGCTGCCCATCGATCAGGGCCACCATGTTGATGCCGAAGGTGTCCTGCAGCTGGGTCTGCTTGTACAGGTTGTTGAGCACCACCTCAGGCACTTCACCGCGCTTGAGCTCGATCACCACCCGCATGCCGGACTTGTCGGACTCGTCCTGGATGTGGCTGATGCCTTCGATCTTCTTTTCGTTGACCAGCTCGGCGATGCGCTCGAGCAGGTTCTTCTTGTTCACCTGGTAGGGGATCTCGTCGACGATGATCGCCTGGCGGTCGCCCTTGCCGATGTCTTCGAAGTGAACGCGGGCGCGCATGACCACGCGACCACGGCCGGTGCGGTAGCCCTCGCGCACACCGCTGAGGCCATAAATGATGCCGGCGGTCGGGAAGTCCGGCGCCGGGATGATCTCCATGAGCTCATCGACGCTGCAGTCGGGGTTCTTGAGCGAATGCAGACAGGCGTCCACCACCTCGTTGAGGTTGTGCGGCGGGATGTTGGTGGCCATGCCGACCGCGATGCCGGCCGAGCCGTTGATCAGCAGGTTGGGCAGGCGTGCCGGCAGCACGAGCGGCTCTTTTTCGGAGCCGTCGTAGTTGGGGCCGAAGTCGACGGTTTCCTTGTCGATGTCGGCCAGCATGTCGTGGGCGATCTTGGCCAGGCGGATTTCCGTGTACCGCATGGCGGCCGCGTTGTCGCCGTCGACCGAGCCGAAGTTGCCCTGGCCGTCGACCAGCATGTGGCGCAGCGAGAAGTCCTGCGCCATCCGCACGATGGTGTCGTACACAGCCGAGTCGCCGTGCGGGTGGTACTTGCCGATCACGTCGCCGACGATGCGAGCCGACTTCTTGTAGGGGCGATTCCAGTCGTTGTTGAGCTCGTGCATCGCGAACAGCACGCGCCGGTGCACGGGCTTGAGGCCGTCGCGGGCATCGGGCAGGGCGCGGCCGACGATCACGCTCATCGCGTAATCGAGGTACGAACGCCGCATCTCCTCTTCGAGGCTGATGGGCAGGGTTTCCTTGGCGAATGACGTCATGCGTGCTTCACTGATATGGGAGAGCGCCTGGCTTGGACGGTGGTCCCGGTCCAAACGAGCATTGTAATTGGCCGCTCATGTCGCCCTGAAGCAACAGCGGCGAGCTGCGCGACGCTGCAGCCCGGGGGATGCTTGAGCGAATGGATCGCTGTGGCACAATGATTTGGTTACCAGCCCTAGGGTGATCCCTGTTCTTCAGGGCAAAAGCCCGTTCTGGGGTACTGCCCACATGGGCCGTTCGCAGTTTTTGTCTGCGCCTAATACTCGTGAGGACCTGCATGATCAAACTCAACAAGATCGCCGCGCTGTTTGCCACTGCTGCACTGGCCGGTGGTGCATTCGCCCAGAACGTCGACAACTGGCGTGCCACCGACGGCACCGTCTGGAAGAACGGCTCGAACGAATACTGCTGGCGCGACACCGGCTGGACCCCGGCCACCGGCGTCCAAGGCTGCGACGGCGTGCCCGCTCCGACTGCCCCGGCTCCTGTTGCCGCACCGGCTGCCCCCGCAGCTGCCCCGGCTCCGGCCCCCGTCGTGCCCGTGGCGCCTGCCACCGAAAAGGTGAGCTTCGCTGCTGACGCCTTCTTCGACTTCGACAAGGCCACCCTCAAGCCTGAAGGCAAGGCCAAGCTGGACGATCTGTCCGACAAGGTCAAGGGCATCACCCTGGAAGTCATCATCGCCGTGGGTCACACCGACTCCGTGGGCGCTGACGCCTACAACCAGAAGCTGTCCGAGAAGCGCGCTCAGGCCGTCAAGGACTACCTGACCAGCAAGGGCACCGACGCTTCCCGCGTGTACGTTGAAGGCAAGGGCGAGAAGCAGCCCGTTGCTGACAACAAGTCGGCTGATGGTCGCGCCAAGAACCGCCGCGTCGAAATCGAAGTGGTCGGCACCCGCACCAAGTGATGCACGGCGGGCTTGAGGCCCGCTGATTCGCACGCACCGAAAAAGCCCTGCAGGCAGCTGTGGGGCTTTTTCTTTTTGGGACGGGAGGCTTGCTCGCGTGCTGAAGGTGGCTTGAGGGCGTTTGGTCGTCCTCGTGACCTTCGGGCATGAAAAAGGCGACCTCATGGGTCGCCTTGGGTACTGGAATGCCTCGGCTGAGGCCTGCGTGCGCGTCAGGCCAGTGCCACGTCCTTGTCGCTCAGCCGCTTGGCCAGTTGCGTGGCCATGCGGTTGACGATGCCGTAGATCGAGAGTTGCGGGTTGGCGCCAATGCTGGTGGGGAAGATCGATCCGTCGTGCACCGAGAGGTTCTCGATCTGCCAGTGCACGCCGTCCGGCCGCACCACGCCGAGCTTTTCTGAGCCGCCCATGCCGCACCCGCCCATGATGTGGGCGCTGCCGCCGCCGACGTAGTACGCCTTCATCTCGAAGGCCTCGATGGCGGCCTTGGCCTCGGCCCAGCTGGTGTAGTAGCGGCCTTGTTCGTGCAGCGGCAACACCTTGGTGGCACCAGCTGCGAACTGGATTTCGGCCATGGTCAGCAAGGACTGCTTGAAGCCGGCCAGCACGTAGTCGCTCATCACGTAGTTGAGCAGCGGCATGCCATCGACGTTGAGCAGCACCGTTCCGCCTTCGGACTCGGGGTGGAAACCATCGCGCATGAGCGACAGCATCGTTTGCGTGTGCGGGTAGTTTTCGACGCGCTCGGCCAGGGCCTTGCCGTAGCCGCCCATCAGCACGGACATCAGGCCCGGGTGGATGGGGGTGGCTTCCAGCTTGTAGCCGATCGGGCCATCAAACGGCGCGTTGTGCACGAAGTGATCGGAGTAAATGGACTGCGGCGCGCCGCTCCAGCCTTCCACGCGCTCCTTGTAGACGCCGTTGGAAAACGCCACTGGGTGCAGGAAGGTGCGCTTGCCCAGCAGGCCGTGCGGGTCCGGGGCGTCGGAGCGCTTGAGCAGCGCGGGCGAGTTGATGGCGCCGCCGGAGACCACGTAATGGCGAGCCTTGACGCGCATGACCTGGTCGGACGTGCGGGTGCCGTTGATGCGGATGCCCACGCACTCCAGGCCCGTCACGCGGTTGCCATCGAATTCGAAGCGCTGGGCTCGGGTCTGGTGAAACAGCCGTGCGCCTGTTTCGAGGGCAGCTGGGATCGTGGTCACCAGCATCGACTGCTTGGCATTCGTCGGGCATCCCATGCCGCAAGAGCCGAGGTTGTAGCAGGTCTTGACGTTGCGCGGGATCACCTCGGCTGAGATGCCGAGCTTGTGCGCGCCGGTGCGCAGCAACTCGTTGTTGGGGTTGGGGGGGATGTCCCACTTGTGCACGTTCAGGCGCTTTTCGGCTTGATCGAACCAGGGCGCCATGGCGGCTTCGCTGAAGTCTTTCAGGCCGAACTTGTCCTGCCAGTAGCCCAGGGTGCTGGCGGGCGTTCGGAAGGAGCTGGTCCAGTTGATGACCGTGGTGCCGCCCACGCAGCGGCCCTGCAGCAAGGTGAGCGCACCGTCCATGGTGCGGCGACCTGCGCCTTCCTGGTACAGGCTGGCGTAGGCCTCGGATTCTTTCTGGTTGAAATCCGAGCTGGTTTTCAGCGGGCCTTCTTCGATCAGGACGACATCCAGGCCAGCCTTGGTCAGCAATTCAGCGGTGATGCCGGCGCCGGCGCCAGAGCCCACGATGGCCACGTCGCACTGAATCTCTTGGGGCAGTCCCGCCTCGCCATTGGTGGCTTTCCAGCCACGCGCCAGGCCTTCGCGGAAGGGATCGGGGAGTTTGCTCATAGTTCGACAGGGCCTGGGTAGCCGGTCAAGGACCAGTTGGCGGAGTTGGAGAAAAAGACCATGCAGGTCACCGAACGGACCACCTGGTAAGTCAGACGTGTGGTGGGCAGCGGGTTCAAGCGCATGGTCTCGATCGCGTCGGCGATCTCGGCTTCAGAGGCTTCGCTCCAGCGCTTGCCCAGGCCAGTGAGCATCTTGCGTGTGGGCAGGTTGCCCAGCAGGCCCAGCACGGCACCGATCTGTCCCTTGAGGAAGGTGGGCAGGCCGTTCAAGAACACTTCGACGCGTTCAAGGTGGACTTCGAGTGCCGCCTCGCGGGCCTTGGCATCGGTGGGCAGCATGGGGCCGACCATGCCGATGGCGAGTCCGCGCAGCACATCGCGGCCATGTTCGGTCAGCTTGTCATCGGCCATGCCGCGGTGCCAGTAAACCAGGCCGCCGAGCGACGCACCAACGGCGCCGATGGCCAACGCGGTCTTGAGGAACCAGCGTCGCTTGGGGGTGAGGGGGTGGTCAATCTCGCGGTCAGCCATGTCGAATCTGTCTCATCTGTGGGGGCGCCAAGGTGAAAACATTCTGAGTCAAATCAGCCGAAGATTGTGCCCGTGACAGGGTTCACACATACCCTGAGCGCGACGCCGCCGATACCGTGTTCAATGGTCATCGGCGTTTCAAACAACGATCACGGCGTGTGCGGTCTCGGGAAAACCCTTAGTCGCGAATGTTGCAGAATCCATGCAGCGAACAACGCTCCAGTTTCAGACTGTCACGCTTGGTGACAGTCCTGCCTCCATCGACCCATCAGAGGAAGACAAATGACGACTTCTCAACCATGGCTGGCCAGCTATGAGCCCGGCGTGCCCGCAACCATCAACCTGGGCGAGTACAACTCGCTGGTCGATCTGCTGGATCAGGCTTTCAAACAGCACGCCAAGCGCGACATGGCCGCGTTCATGGACGTGCACTGGACCTTCGAGCAGGTCGATGAGCTCTCGCGCTCCTTGGCGGCCTACTTCCAGTCCTTGGGGCTGGCCAAAGGTGCACGCATCGCGCTGATGATGCCCAACGTGCCGCAATATGTGGTGGCGATTGCTGCGGTGCTGCGTGCCGGCTACGTGGTGGTCAACGTCAACCCGCTCTACACCCCGCGTGAACTCGAGCACCAGCTCAAGGACTCTGGCGCAGAAGCCATCGTGATCCTGGAGAACTTCGCGACCACGCTGCAGGAAGTCATCGCGCGCACGCCGGTCAAGACCGTGGTGCTGGCCGCCATGGGCGACCTGCTGCCCTTCCTCAAGGGCGCGCTGGTGAACCTCGTGGTGCGCCACGTCAAGAAGATGGTGCCGGCTTTCAGCCTGCCCACCGGCTCGGTCAAGGTGGTGTCCTTCAAGGACGCATTGGCCAAGGGTGCTTCGGCCAAGTACAGCCGCCCGAACATGCAGCCCAGCGATGTGGCCTTCCTGCAGTACACCGGCGGCACCACGGGCGTCTCCAAGGGCGCCACGCTGCTGCACAGCAACGTCGTGGCCAACATCCTGCAGAACGAAGCCTGGTTCAAGCCTGAGCTGAGCAAGCTGGGCAACCAGCCGCTGGTGGCTGTGTGCGCTTTGCCGCTGTATCACATCTTCGCGCTGACGGTGTGCTACTTCATGGGCGCTCGCATGGGCAGCATGAACATCCTGATCCCGAACCCGCGTGACCTGCCGGCCGTGATCAAGACGCTGGGCAAGTACAAGATCAACCAGTTCCCCGCTGTGAACACGCTGTTCAACGCGCTGGCCAATCACCCCGATTTCATCAAGCTGGACTTCTCTGGCCTCAAGGTGTCAATGGGCGGCGGCATGGCCGTGCAGCAAGCCACCGCAGAGAAGTGGAAGAAGGTCACGGGTTGTGCCATCGTTGAAGGCTATGGCCTGTCGGAGACCTCGCCGGTGGCCACGGCCAACCGCCTGGACAACACCGAGTTCAACGGCTCGATCGGCTACCCGCTGCCTTCGACCGAAGTGGCGATCCTGGACGACGATGGCAACCACCTGGAAATTGGCGCCGTGGGCGAGATCGCCATCCGCGGTCCGCAGGTGATGGCCGGTTATTGGCAGCGTGCCGATGAGACCGCCAAGGTCATGACCGCCGACAACTTCTTCCGCACGGGCGACATCGGCATCATGGACGCCTCGGGCCAGGTCAAGATCGTGGACCGCAAGAAGGACATGATCCTGGTCTCGGGCTTCAACGTGTACCCCAACGAGGTCGAGCAGGTGGTGAACCTGCACCCTGGCGTGATGGAGTGTGCGGCCGTGGGTGTGCCGGACGAGAAGTCTGGTGAGGCCGTCAAGCTGTTCGTGGTGCGCAAGGACAGCACGCTGACCGAAGCACAGCTCAAGGCTTACTGCCACGAGCAGCTGACCGGCTACAAGTGCCCCAAGTACGTCGAGTTCCGCAACGACCTGCCCAAGACCAACGTGGGCAAGATCCTGCGCCGCGAACTGCGCGACGAGAAGAAGGCCGCCTGATCTGCTTCAGGTTGCTGAATGAAAAAGCCGCTGGTGAAAGCCAGCGGCTTTTTTGTTTGTCGAGGCACTTGCCTGCCTTGCCTGGTGCGACAGTGATGGGCCCAAGGGCCTTCGTTGAAGCTCACTCGTTGAGAAAGAGGGCCTGCAGGTCGCTCAGGAAGTCGAAGCCCTTGTCGGTGGGCCAGGCGCGCGCCAGGTCGCGTTGCAGCAGGCCTTTGGCCTCGGCTTCGGCCAGCGGTTTCTGGATGCTGGCCAGCGTCAGGCCCGTGCGCTCGGCAAAGCGCTGCAGCTCGAAGCCGTCCTTCAAGCGCAGCGCATTCATCATGAACTCGAAGGGGCGCGCCGACAGGCCGACATCGTGTTCGTTCGAGGTGGCCTGGCCTTGCGCGGCCTGGTCCATGTAGGTGTTCGGCTCGCGCCAGCGCACCTGTCGCACGATGCGGTCCGGGAAGCTGATCTTGCTGTGCGCGCCTGCGCCGATGCCCAGGTAGTCGCCGAACTGCCAGTAGTTGAGGTTGTGCTCGCAGTGGTGGCCAGGGCGCGCGTAGGCCGAGACCTCATAGCGCTGCAGACCTGCCGCGGTGGTGCCTGCGGTCAGCAGGTCGAGCATGTCGAAGGCGGTGTCGTCGTCGGGCAGGTTGGCAGGTGGGCGGCTGCCGAAGACGGTGTTGGGCTCCATCGTCAGGTGATAGAGCGAGAGGTGCGGCGGCGCGAAGGCCAGTGCCTGATCGAGGTCGGCCTGCAGCTCGGCCATGGTCTGGCCGGGCAGGGCGTACATCAGGTCGAGGTTGAAGGTGTCGAAGCAGCGCTGGGCTTCTTCGACCGCAGCGATCGCTTGCGCGCGGTCGTGCACGCGGCCCAGGGACCTGAGCTTGGCGTCGTCGAAGCTCTGCACGCCGATCGACAGGCGCGTGACGCCGGCCTGGCGGAAGGCCTTGAAGCGGTCGCGCTCGAAGGTGCCGGGGTTGGCTTCCAGCGTGACCTCGCAGCCGGGCTCGAGCGGCAGGCGCGCGCGGATGTCGGCCAGCAGGCGGTCGATGGCCTCGGGCGAGAACAGGCTGGGCGTGCCACCACCGATGAAGATGGTGTGCACGCGGCGGCCCCAGATCTGGGGCAGTGCGGCTTCGAGGTCCGCGCGCAGGGCGTCGAGGTAGCGGGACTCCAGCGGTGCGCGCTCGTCGGCATCACCGCGCAGCTCGTGTGAGTTGAAGTCGCAGTACGGGCATTTCTTGAGGCACCAGGGCAGGTGCACGTACAGCGACAGCGGTGGCAGGGCCGTCAGCGCGCCTGGGCGTTGCAGGGTGATCATGGCGTTGCCTCGGGGTGCTCAGTGTTGCCAGGGCCAGGCCGACGTTGCAGCGCCGCCATCGAGGCCCCAGCGCGCGCGCATGAGCGCCAGCAAATGCTGACAGGCGAGTGCGCGGTGACTGATGGCGTTCTTGATGGCCGGATCGAGCTCGGCGGCGCTGTGGCCGTGCGAAGCGATCCACAGCAGCGGGTCGTAGCCGAAGCCGTGTGCGCCTTGTGGTGCGTCGAGCAATTCACCGCGCCACTGGCCCTCGGCGATCAAGGGCTCGGGATCTTCGGCGTGGCGCACGGCCACCAGCAGGCAGGTGAAGTGGGCGCCACGCTGAGCCTGGCCCTTCATCTGCGTCAGCAGCCACGCGTTGTTGGCCTGGTCGATCTGTTCGCGCGGCAGGCCTTCGGCGATGCGGCCGGCATCCACCGCGTGGCGAGCGGAGCGAACGCCCGGCGCGCCGCCCAGCGCATCCACGCACAGGCCGGAGTCATCGGCCAGCGCCGGCCCACCCGCTGCGGCGGCGGCATGGCGGGCCTTGGCCAGCGCGTTCTCGACGAAGGTGATGTGCGGCTCTTCGGCCTCAGGGATGCCCAGGCTGCCCTGTGTCACCAGCTCGACCCCGAGCGGGGCGATGAGGGCCTGCAGCTCCTTGAGCTTTTTGGCGTTGTTGGAGGCGAGGATCAGTCGCTTGCTCATGCTCGGGGCTTTCGGAAGGCTGGCAGGTCAGTGAGGCAGGGCAGGATGCTCAGGCGTGCCCATGGCGATCACGCGTTGAGCCTGCCTGGGTTGTTCATGCTTGCGCTAGGGCAGCGGCCTGGGCGGCCACGAGTTCGCGGATGCCCTTTTCGGCCAAGGCCAGCAGTTGGTCCATCTCGGCGCGGGTGAAGGCCACGCCTTCGGCCGTGCCTTGCACTTCCACGTAGTGGCCTGCGCCAGTCATGACGACGTTCATGTCGGTGTCGCAGGCCGAGTCCTCGATGTATTCGAGGTCGAGCAGCGGCGTGCCTTCGACGATGCCCACGCTGATGGCGGCCACCGGGTTGAGGATGGGGCTTTCGCTGATCTTGCCTTGGGCGATCAGGCCCTTGACGGCATCGGCCAGGGCCACGTAGGCGCCGGTGATGGCCGCGGTGCGGGTGCCGCCGTCGGCCTGGATGACGTCGCAGTCGATGACGATGGAGCGCTCACCCAGCTTGGCCAGGTCGACCACGGCACGCAGGCTGCGGCCGATCAGGCGCTGGATCTCCTGCGTGCGGCCGCTTTGCTTGCCGCGCGCGGCCTCGCGGTCGCTGCGGGTGTGGGTCGAGCGGGGCAGCATGCCGTACTCGGCTGTCACCCAGCCTTCGCCGCTGCCGCGCTTGTGCGGCGGCACCTTCTCTTCGACGGAGGCCGTGCACAAGACCTTCGTGTCGCCAAAGCAGATGAGCACCGAGCCTTCGGCGTGGATGGTGTAGCCGCGGGTGATGGTCAGGGGACGCAGGCTGTCGAGCGCGCGACCGTGGGGGCGGTTGTAGGCCATGGTGGGGTCCGTGAAAAAGGGGTGACGGTGAAAAGCAAAGGCCCGAAGCGGGTGCCCGGGCCGGTGAGAGGGGCGGGTGGCTTTGCGAGCCGGCCGCCGAGGGTCATGATGAGATCAGGCCTGATTCAATCGGTTCAAATCAGGTCGTTTTTTTGGCTGCGGCACTGGCCGACGAGCGCCGGATGGCTTCGTTGATCTCGCGGATGGAGCGTTCGATTTCGGCCTCGTCCAGGTCGTCGACCTCGACATTGTCGCCCGGGGTGCCGGTGTTGCCCACGCTGGCCTGGATGGTCGAGGCGAACACCTCGTCGCCCAGGCTGTCGGTGCTCACGCCAGGTTGTTCGTCGTTGGCGGCCGATTCCCACTCCATGGCCAGCACCGTCACGTTGTCGCACTTGGCGCCGCCATTGCGCAGGGCCATCTCGACCAGTTCGGGCACGGCGTCGGAGATGGTGCGCGTGGCCAGGTTCTGGGTGATGGCGTCGTCTTCAACCGTGCCCCACAGGCCGTCGGAGCACAGCATGATGCGGTCGCCTTCTTGCAGCACCAGCGGGCCGGCGGTATCGACCACCGGCTTGCCCGGGCTGCCCAGGCAGGTGAAGAGCACGTTGCGGTTGTAGCGCTCGTTGAGCGGCACCACCGAGGACAGCGTGTTCTGCAACTCGGAGTAGGAGTGGTCGCGCGTGCGGGCGATGAGTTTGTCGCCGCGCACGAAGTACAGGCGCGAGTCGCCGCAATGTGCCCAGTAGGCCGTGTTGCCCTGCATGATGCAGGCGACGATGGTGGTGCGGGGCGTGTCCATCAGGCCGCGCTCGCTGGCGTAGCGCAGCAGCTGGTGGTGGCCCGCCATGATGGCGTCCTGCAGGAAGCGGATCGGGTCGGCCAGGCGAGGCTTGGCGTCGCGCTGGTACAGGGCCGCCATGGTCTGCAAGGCGAGCTGCGAAGCCATCTCGCCCTCGGGGTGGCCACCCATGCCATCGGCGAGGGCGAACAGACCTGAGTCCCGCGTGTAGCAGTAGCCCATGCGGTCTTCGTTCTTTTCACGGCCGCCCTTGCGGCTGATCTGGTAGACGGAGAATCTCATGCCTTCGCACCGGACTTGAGGTTTTCGAGTTGCAGCTTCACGCGCTCGGAGAAAGTGAGCTTGGAGTAGCGGCGTTCGGTTTCACGCGCGAGCTCCTTTTGCAGCGCGAAGACGCTCTGCGGACGGGCCAGCGGGTCAAGGGACATGCACCACTCGGTGACCTCGATGAGGTTGTCCGAGTAGACGTTGCGCAGGCGCGAGAGCGACAGGCTCAGGCGGTCTTTTTCGAGGCGCTGCGGCGCGTCGTTGGGCGGGTAGCCCTGCATGCAGGCGTAGATGCAGGCCCCGATCGCGTAGATGTCCGTCCAGGGGCCGAGAGAGCCGTCGCGGCGGTACATCTCGGGGGCGGCAAAGCCCGGCGTGTACATCGGGCGGATGAAGTTGCCTTCCTTGCTCAGCACCTCGCGCGCGGCGCCAAAGTCCAGCAACACGGCCCGGTTGTCGTTGGTGATGAAGATGTTGGCCGGCTTGATGTCCAGGTGCAGCATCTTGTGCTGATGCACGATGCGCAGGCCTCGCAGGATCTCGTCGAAGAGGCTGCGGATGGTCGATTCGCGGAACACCTTGTCGCGCTTGAGGTCGCGCGCGGTGACGATGAAGTCCTGCAGGGTGTCGCCCTGGAGGTAGTTCATCACCATGTAGACGGTTTCGTTCTCGCGGAAGAAGTTCAGCACCGACACCACACTCGGGTGGGCGATCTGGGCCAGCGAGCGGCCTTCTTCGAAGAAACTTTTCAGCCCCAGGCGGTAGAGTGGCTGCTTGTCGGGCTTGACGCGGGGAATGAGCTCACCGGCCGAACGTTCGGCCAGCGAGGCAGGCAGGTACTCTTTGAGGGCGACCAGGCGCTTTTCCGGGTCTTCAGCGAGGTAGACCACGCCGAAACCGCCTGCGGCAAGCTTCTTGACGATCTGGTAGCCGCCCACGACGGTGCCCGAGGGCAACGGAGCGGGTTTCGGCTTTGACATAATCGTGTTTTATCTGGGTGAAATAGATCCATGTCAGTCTACTCCATGACCGGCTTTGCCAGCGCGGTCGCGTCGGCACCCGACCACGTCGGTGAAAACACGGACGACTCGGAAGCGTCGAATGCGTCACGCAAGACGGCATCGGGGGCGGTGAGCGCCGAACTGCGCTCGGTCAACAGCCGTTTCCTGGACCTGAGCTTCAAGCTGGCCGACGAGTTCCGCGCCCTGGAGCCTGCCCTGCGCGACCTGCTGACCGCCGCCTTCAAGCGCGGCAAGATCGAGCTGCGCATGCAGCCCCAGCGCGCCGCCGACGCTGGCTGGCCCCAGCCCCAACCTGAACAGCTCCACACCCTGGCCCGCCTCGAGGGAACCGTGCAGAACTGGTTGCCCAAGTCGCAGCCGCTGTCGGTCAACGAGGTGCTCAACTGGTGTCGCGCGGCCGCTCCCTCGGTGCGCCTGGAAGACGCCGCCCTCGAAGCCACCCGACAGGCCATCGCCGCCCTGATCGAGGCGCGTGAGCGCGAAGGCGCCCGCCTGGTCGGTGTGCTCAAGGAAAAGCTCAACGGGCTGAAGAACCTGGCCGAGCAGGCCCAGCCCCTGGTGCCCCAGGCCGTGCAACGCCAGCAAGAGCGGTTCGTTCAGAAGTACACCGAAGCCCTGCAGGCCGTGGGGGGCAGCGTCACGCCCGAAGCCGCGCAAGAGCGCGCTCTGCAGGAGGCCGCGGCCTACGCGTTGCGCATCGATGTCGACGAAGAGCTGCAGCGCCTCAAAGCCCACCTCGACGAGATCGGCCGCCTGCTCAAAAAGGGCGGTGAGGTTGGCAAGCGCCTGGACTTCCTGATCCAGGAGCTGCACCGCGAGGCCAACACCCTGGGCTCCAAGGCTGCCGCGCTGGAGCTGACCCAGATCTCGGTGGACATGAAGGTGCTGATCGAGCAGATGCGCGAGCAGGTGCAGAACATCGAGTGAGTGCAGGTTGATGCAATGGTGCCCGTGGCGTATGGCGTCATGCACGCTGGTCGGTGAGAATGCGTGAATTCCTTCACCCATTTCCCGCCTGACCCCATGACATCGAGCACGCACCGTTGGCGCTTTTTCCGAGCCGGTGGCTTCGACCAGGTCCGCCTGGACACCGGAGCCGACCTGGCCCACCTGGCCGAGCTGGACCAGAAACTCTGGGTGGCCCTCTCGTGCCCGACCCAGGGGGTGGAGCTCGATGCCGCCACCCTGGCCCTGGTCGACACCGACGCAGACGGCCATGTGCGCGCGCCAGAACTCATCGCCGCCATCGACTGGGCGATCGCCCGTCTGCGCTCGCCTGACGTGCTGGTTCGCGCTGGCGCGCTGGCGCTGGTCGACATCAACGGGGAAGGCGAGGACAACGCCAAGCTGCTGGGCGCCACGCGCCGCATCCTGGCCAGCCTGGGCAAGGCGGATGCCACGCACATCAGCGTCGAAGATTGCACCGACATCGGCCGCATCTTCGGCGGCATGCCTTTCAATGGCGACGGTGTCATCGCGGCCAAGGGCCTGAGCGACGACCTGCAAGCCGCCATCGCCACGCTCATCGACCGGTTGGGTGCCGTGCCCGATCGCAGTGGCGAGCCCGGGGTCAACCGCGCCACGGTCGAGCGCTTCTTTGAAGAAGGTGCTGCGTTGCAGGCCTGGCGACAGGATGCGCGCGCAGCCGTCAGCGGTCTGCCCGAAGAGGCCAGTGCTGCCGATGTTTTCTCCGTCCTGCAGTCCGTGCGCGCCAAGGTCGACGATTTCTTTCAGCGTTGCCAACTGGCGGCGTTCGACCCGCGTGCCGCCAACTTGCTCAACGGCAGCGAGGACGACCTTCAACGCATCGGCTCGCAGCTGCTCGGTGGCGGTGCTGGCACCCAGGACGTCGCCACCTTACCGCTGGCCTATGTGAGCAGTGGCGCCAGCCTGCCCCTGAGCGACAAGCTCAACCCGGCCTGGGCGGCCGCCGTGCAGGCCTTGTACCGACAGGTGGTGCGGCCCCTGCTGGGTGACCGCGCCGAGCTGAGCGAAGTCGAATGGCGTGCCCTGGTGGCGCGCTTCGCCGACTTCGAGGCCTGGCAGGCCGCTCGCCCCGAAACCCCGCTTGACCAGCTCGATGCCGAGGCCCTGGCAGCACTGCTGGCCGGCGACGTCAAGTCGCGCTTGCTCGACCTCGTCACCCAGGACGAAGCCGCCGCCGAAGAGGCTGCGTTGATCGGTGACGTCGAGCGCCTGGTGCGCTACACCCGCGACCTCGCCAAGCTGGCCAACAACTTCGTCGCTTTCACGGACTTCTACACCCGCCGTGACAAGGCCAGCTTCCAGGCCGGCACGCTCTACATCGATGGGCGCAGCAGCGACCTGTGCGTGAAGGTGCTGGACTCGGGCAAGCACGCCGCGCTGGCCACGCTGTCGGGCGTTTACCTGGCCTACTGCGAGTGCAGCCGGGCGGGGGAGAAGCTGACGATTGCCGCAGCCATCACAGCGGGTGATGCCGACCAGCTCATGGCCGGGCGAAACGGCGTTTTCTACGATCGCCAGGGCCGCGACTGGGACGCCACCATCGTCAAGATCGTCGACCACCCGATCAGCATCCGCCAGGCTTTCTGGACGCCTTACAAGAAGGTTTCGCGCCTGATCGGCGAGCAGGTGCAGAAGTTCGCGGCCAGCAAGGCCCAGGCTTCGACCGACTTCACGACACAGGCGGTGGCCAAGGCTGGCGAGAAGGCCGCGGCGGGTGCGGCTGCTCCGGCCGCGCAAGCAGCACCGCCCGCGCCTCCCGCGCCCGTGGATGCAGCCAAATTCGCGGGCATCTTCGCGGCGGTGGGGCTGGCCATCGGTGCCATCGGCACGGCCTTGGCGGCCGTGGTCACGGGCTTTCTGGGGCTCAAGGCCTGGCAGATGCCGCTGGCGCTCCTGGGCCTGATGCTGCTGATTTCGGGCCCGTCCATGGCCATGGCCTTTTTCAAGCTGCGCAACCGCAACCTGGGGCCGATCCTCGATGCCAACGGCTGGGCCGTGAACACGCGCGCCCGCATCAACATCCCGTTTGGTGCGGCCTTGACCCAACTGGCCAAGCTGCCCGATGGCGCCGAGCGCGCGCTCACCGACCCTTACGCCGAGAAGCGCTCGCCCTGGAAGGGCTACGTGCTGATGGCCGCCATCACCCTGGGCGTGGTGCTTTGTGTGCACTGGATGGGCGGGTGGCCGGGCATTTTCCCGCCTGCGCCCTGAGTTGGGTGGGCCGCTATGAGGCGGGGGAGGGCGGTTGCGGGTAGACTTGCCTGGCTCCCAACCTCCTTCGCAGGGGCTGTTGTGACCGGCTGAACACCGGTGCCAACGGTCCCTGGGCCCGTTCCATGGACTATCCCGGCAACCTTTTCGTGGTGTCTGCGCCCAGCGGCACTGGCAAATCCAGCCTCGTCAAGGCGCTGCTCGAGCTCGACTCCCGTCTGCAAGTCAGCGTCTCGCACACCACGCGCCAGCCGCGCGGTCAGGAGCAGCACGGGCGCGAATACTGGTTCGTCTCCAAGGACGAGTTCCAGGCCATGATCGAGCGGGGTGACTTTTTCGAGCACGCCGAGGTCCATGGCAACCATTACGGCACCTCACGCCAGGCCATCGAAGAGCGCATCAAGGGCGGCGAAGACGTCGTGCTGGAGATCGACTGGCAGGGCGCGCTGCAGATGAAGGAAACCTTCCCGTACGCGGTGCTGGTGTTCATCCTGCCGCCCAGCTACGAAGAGCTGCTGCAGCGCTTGCACCGACGTGGCGAGGACACGGCCGACGTGATCGAGGTGCGCATGGCCAATGCGCGCGTCGAGGTCGAACAGGCCCAGCATTTCGATTTCATCGTGGTCAACGCCCTGTTTGAATCGGCTTTGTTCGATTTGAAGGCGATTGTTCACTCGCAGCGGTTAAAATACGCCGCTCAGCGCCGGAACAAGTCTGCCGTGTTCCGCGCTCTCCACCTGGTCTGACCAGGCCCCACCTGAGTTCACCTCCTGGAGTTGACATGGCCCGCATCACCGTCGAAGACTGCCTGCAAAAGATCCCCAACCGCTTCCAGCTGGTGCTGGCCGCGACCTACCGCGCTCGCATGCTGAGCCAGGGTCACACCCCCAAGATCGAGTCGCGCAACAAGCCCAGCGTGACCGCCCTGCGCGAAATCGCCGCTGGCCAGGTTGGCCTGGAGATGCTGCGCAAGGTCCCGACCTGAGCGTTTGAGCGCCTGCAGCCTGTCGCGCCAGACGCGACCAGGCCCGCTTCACACCCCATCAGCCCGCTTCGTGCGGGCTTTTGTTTTTGGCGCGCTGGCGCTGCAGCCTGGTGGGCCCCGCACGCGCTGCAAAGGCGCCGGCCTTGACCCTTTGGGATAAGCTAATTAGAATCCATACGTATTTATTCAAATGGCGCCGATGGTGCCTGCATCGCATGAGCCGACCCAAATCCATCGATCGAGCCCTTGTGCTGGACGCTGCCGAGCGCATCGTCGTCGAACAAGGCGCCAGCCACCTGACCTTTGAGTCGGTATCGCGCGAAGTGGGTGTCACCAAGGGCGGCATCCAGTCTTGCTTTGGCACCAAGGAGGGCTTGGTCACCGCCATGCTCAAGCGCTGGGGTGAGAGCTACGACGAGGCGCTTGGGCGCCTGCCGAATTCGCCTGCGCCGTTTCAGGACGCGAAGGACCACGTGAGGTTGACCGCCATCTCCCACGACCTCAACGCCCGCTCGGCCGGCTTGCTGGCGGCGCTGATGCAGTCCAAGGAGCAACTGAACTTTGCCCGCGAGTGGTACGCGCGGCACTTCGAGGGCTTCGACCTGCAGAGCGAGCAGGGGCGGCGTGCGCGCCTGGCTTTTTTCGCCACCGAAGGCATCTTCCTGCTGCGTTACCTGGGCCTGGCCGACATCACCCAGTCGGACTGGGATGATTTTTTCAAGGACGTCGAAAGTCACCTTACGACGTGAGTGCCTCGGGGGCGCGCCCGCTTTGGCAGCTGGCCCCCTGGGGCTGTTTGACCGAACTGGAGCAGTGACATGAGCTGGGTTTACCTGACCCTTGCCGGGTTGTTTGAAATTGGCTGGCCCGTGGGCCTGAAGATGGCGCAGGAGCCGGGTACCCGTTGGCTGGGTGTGGCGATCGCCGTGCTCTTCATGGCGGTCAGTGGCGCCTTGTTGTGGATGGCGCAACGTCAGTTGCCCATGGGGACGGCTTACGCGGTCTGGACCGGCATCGGGGCGACAGGCACCTTCCTGGTCGGGGTGCATTGTTACGGTGATCCAGCCACGTTGATGCGTTACGTCGGGGTGCTGTTGATCGTCTCCGGGGTGCTCACGCTCAAGCTTGCACATTGATCGTCGCCGCGATTCCTGCGTGGAGAAGCTGTGCACCGGAGGGCGCTCGCTTGTTTTGTGTGCTCAAGGTGCGGTCGAAGAGGGCCTTGCTGCCGCCGCGGCCTTGCATCCGCGCTACAGTTTGCGCATGAACACCGTCACCGATGCGGCAGCCGCTTCATTTGCCGCGCTCACCCACAAACTCGACTACCTCGATGAGGCGGACATCCGCCGGGTGCGTGACGCTTACCGCTTCGCGGACGAGGCCCATCTGGGGCAGTTCCGAGCCAGCGGTGAGCCCTACATCACCCACCCGATCGCGGTGGCTGGCCTGTGCGCCGACTGGAAGCTCGATGCCCAGGCCATCATGGCCGCGCTCATGCACGACGCCATGGAGGACTGCGGCGTCACCAAGATCGAGCTGATCGAGCGCTTCGGGGCGCCAACGGCCGAGATCGTGGACGGCCTGACCAAGCTGGACAAGCTGCACTTTTCCACCAAGGAAGAGTCGCAGGCAGAGTCTTTCCGCAAGATGCTGCTGGCCATGGCGCGCGACGTGCGCGTCATCCTCATCAAGTTGTCGGACCGGCTGCACAACATGCGCACCATGGATGCGATGGCCGCGCCCAAACGGGCCCGCATCGCCCGCGAGACGCTCGACATCTACGTGCCCATCGCGCACCGCCTGGGCCTGAACCAGACTTACCGCGAGCTGCAGGAGCTGTCCTTCCAGTACATCAACCCATGGCGTTACGGGGTGCTGGCCAAGGCGGTCAAGAAAACACGCGGCAACCGCCGTGACCTGGTCGAGCGCATCCGCAAGGACGTCGACGGAGCTTTCACCGATGCCGAGATGCACGTCGAGGTGTTCGGCCGTGAGAAGACGATTTTCTCCATCTACAACAAGATGGTTGAAAAGCGCCTGAGCTTTGCCCAGGTCAGCGACATCTTCGGCTTTCGCATCGTCACGCGCGAGCTGCTGGACTGCTACCGCGCCCTGGGCGTGCTGCACCAGCTCTACAAGCCGCTGCCCGGCCGCTTCAAGGACTACATCGCCATCCCCAAGGCCAACGGCTACCAGTCGCTGCACACCACGCTGGTCAACCCGGTGGGCACGGCGGTGGAGTTCCAGATCCGCTCGCAGGCCATGCATGCCGTGGCAGAAAAGGGCATTGCCGCGCACTGGATGTACAAGGAGAGCGAGGGGGCTGAGCCCGACGCTTCGCCGCAGGAAGGTGCCGTGTGGTTGCAGTCGCTGATCGACATCCAGCACGAGACGCGCGATTCGGCCGAGTTCCTCGAGCACCTCAAGATCGACCTGTTCCCCGAGTCGGTGTACGTGCTCACGCCCAAGTCGCGCATCGTGGCTTTGCCCAAGGGCGCGACACCGGTGGACTTCGCCTATGCCATCCACTCGGGTGTGGGCGATCGCTGCGTGTCGGCCAAGGTCAATGGCGAGGCGGTGGCGCTGCGCACCGAATTGCGATCGGGTGACGTGGTCGAGATCGTCACCGCGCCAAGCGCTCGCCCGAACCCGGGTTGGCTCAATTTCGTGCGCACGGGCCGGGCCCGCTCCAAGATCCGCAGCTACCTCAAGAACATGGAGGCGGAAGAGTCGCTGGCCCTGGGCGAGAAGCTGCTGGGCCAGGCGCTGCGAGCCGAAGGCCTGTCCATGCCGGCTGGCAGCGAGGAAAGCGAAGGCGATGCCGGCGCCTTGTGGCAGTCGCTCACGCGCTGGGGCGGCAACCGCACGCGCGACGAGCTGCTGGCCGACATCGGCCTGGGCCGCAAGATCGCCACGATGGTCGCCAAGCGCCTGGCCCAGAGCATGGTCGAGCAGGGCGAGCGGCCTGATGCGCTGACGCTGACGCTGGGTCGTTTCTCGGATGAGGGCCCGACCAACGCGGCCGTGGTCATCGACGGCAGCGAGGGGGCCACGGTCCAGCTGGCATCGTGTTGTTGCCCGGTGCCGGGTGACCCGATCGCCGGCTACCTGGGCCGGGGTGAGGGCCTGGTGGTGCACACCCAGGTTTGCGGTGTGGGCAAGCGACTGTTCGAGCGCGACAGCGAGCGCTGGATCGACGTGAGTTGGTCGGACGAGCCCACGCGCCTGTTCGAGACCGTCATCAAGGTGCTGGTCACCAACGGCAAGGGTGTGCTGGCGCAGGTGGCCGCGTCCATCAGCAGCGCCGAGACCGACATCACCCACATCGAGATGGGTGATGAGCGCCTGGGCGAGACGGCCGAACTCAAGCTCACCGTGGCCGTGCGCGACACGGAGCACCTCACCGATGTGATGCGCACCCTCAGGCGTTGCCCTGTGGTGCTCAAGGTGGATCGCGTTTGAACTTGAGCCACTTGGGCCGCGCCTGAGCCGTCGGCCTGGCTCGTTGCGCCTCAGTGAGCCGTCTGCGGCTTCGGGTAGCGCACCTCGATCACCTCGATCTTCTCGATGCCGCCTGGCGTCATCAGCGTGACCTCGTCGCCTTCGCGTGACTTGAGCAGCGCCCGGGCAATCGGCGAGACCCAGCTGACTTCTCCTTGCAGCGCGTCGGCCTCGTCGATGCCTTTGATGGTGATGGTGCGCGCCACACCCGACTGGTTTTCGTAGGTGACGGTGGCGCCGAAGAAGACCTGGTCGCGCCCATGGTGCTGACTGGGGTCGGCCACCTCGGCGATGTCCAGGCGCTTGGTCAGAAAGCGGATGCGGCGGTCGATCTCGCGCAGGCGCTTCTTGCCATAGATGTAGTCGCCGTTTTCCGAGCGATCGCCGTTGGAAGCGGCCCAGTGCACGATCTCCACGATCTTCGGACGCTCGATGTCGATCAGGTTGAGCAGCTCGGTGCGCAGGCGCTGGTAGCCCTGTGGCGTCATGTAGTTGCGCGTGCCCGCAGGCAGGGGGGGCAGGGCGAGGTCGTCGTCGTCCTCGCTGTCGGGTTCCTTGGTGAATGCCTTGCTCATGGGCGGCGATTGTGCCGAATCCTCGGGCATCGGGCCAGCGCAGCTGCAGGCGGACGCGGTAGCGTCATTTGTTCACGGCTGCCCCATGTTTGTGCGCCGTTGGGCGTTCCTGAGCGCGATTCAACTTGCAAAAATGAAACCGCTGCCGAAAACAAGGCCAGATCAAGCAAGCGCTTTGGAGTTCGCGAAGATGTCACAAGTGATCCCCCTGGGCCCTGGTTCCCGAATGCTCACCACCCGAGAGGCCGCTCAGCGCCTGGGTGTGTCGTTGCGGACGGTGCAGTTGTGGGTGGAGGCGGACATCTTGCCGGCCGCGCGCACACCGGGTGGGCATCGCCGCATCCCGCACAACGCGGTCGAGGCCCTGGCTTTGTCGACGGGCCTGGGCGGTGAGCCGCTGGCTCGCCCGTCGCGCGCCGAGGCCAGGACGCGTGATCGCGACCACGCCCACGCAGAGGCTGCGGTGAGCGAGGCGGAGCGCCCCCCAGCGCCCGCAAATGGCCCGGTTCTGCGACCACGGGACGTGCTGCTGGTGGCGGACAACCCCATCTGGCAGGTGCGTTGCGAGCAGGCCCTGGCGCCGTTTTTGCCGAGCATCGAGCTGCGCTTTGCCGAAACCGGCTACCTGGCATTGTTGCAAATCGGCCAGAAGGCCCCCGACCTGCTGATCACCAACCTGGAGTTGCCCGGCATGGACGGCCTGGCGATGTTGCGCACGCTGGAGCGATGCGAGTCGATCGCCGGCATGCGCATCCTGGCACTGAGCCACCTGGACGAAGCTGAGTTGAAGCGCCGGGGCGGTTTGCCCGCCAGCGCTGAATTGATGCAATTGCCGGTCTCGCCCGAGGGCGTGGCGGTGCGGGTGGGGCGCTGGTTGCTCCATCAAAGAGTGTCTTGACCTTGAGGCCCTGAGAAATCCGAGGACGCCACCATGAACGAAGCATTCAGACTGTTGTTCGATCAGGTCAAAAGTGGCGTCGTCTGGGTGCAGCGCGACGGTGTGGTCCGCTACGCCAACAAGGCGGCGGTTCAGATGACGCCTGTGATGCTGGGTCAGGTCATGATGGACCCGGTGGCCGATCGCACCGTCAAGGCCGCTGGCCAAGGCATGCTGAAGCTGCCCTTTCATTTCGAGCTCACCACTCAGGAGGCCCACCCCGACAGCATCCGTGCTGCGGTGATCGGTGCCCCGGTCGGCAGCGACCTGATGGTGGTGCTCAACAACGTCTCCGAGGAGCGCTGGTACTCGCAAGCGCTGGAGAACCTCATCGGCTACATCGAGGCGGAGATGGCCCACCCCATCGAGGCCCTGGCCCAGAAGCTGCCCAAGATCGCGCAGATCGTGCAGCAGCAAGGCGCAACCGGTGAGCTGGCAGCATTGGTCGAGGACGCCAGCAACCTGTCGACGAAGCTGGGCAAGTTGCGTGACCTGGTGTCGGTGTTTGGCGAGAGCGCCATCCAGCGCGATGAACGCATCCTCTTGTCCGACCTGTTGCGCCGCGCCGTGGGCGAGGTCATGCCGATGGCCAGGGGGCGCAACATCACGTTGTCAGCCAATGGCCTGAGCGACGAGTTGCCTGCCGTCTACGGCAGCGCTCACTGGTTGAGCAAGGCGATGTCGGAGTACCTGGAGCAGTCGGTGCGCAGCGCCCAGTCGGGTGACCTGATCGAGCTGTCCATCCAGGCCGTGGGCACCCGCGTCATCGTGCGGGCGCGCAACCAGGGCCTGTTTGTCTCCCAGCACGAACGGCGCAGCGCCTTCGTTCCTTTTGGTGTGGGCGACTCGGCCAAGCCTGGCGAGGCGCGTCAGGGCATTGGCCTGGCTTTGAGTCAGCGCATCCTGGAGCAGCACGGTGGCTGCGTGCGCATCGAGGACGAGTTCGACTCGGTGGACTTCGTGCTTGAGTTGCCCGCCGGTGCGCCCAGCACCCAGGACGCCCAACTCTCGGTCGAGCAGGCGCATCGCTACGCCCGCGACATGTCGGAACTCTTGAACCGCAGCATGTCTCGGCGTGCCAAGGGCAGCGAAGCGACACCACCAGCCGCGGTGAAGGCGCCTTGACACATGGAACAGCCGACACGAACCCGGATAGCACCACACGACGCCCACATTCACGGAGCACCTCATGGCCCACCGCATCCTCATCGTTGAAGACCAGCCAGACATCTGCAAACTCATCCGCATGACGCTGGAGTTCGGTGACTTCGAAATCCACGAGGCCAACGACGGCGAAACCGGGCTGAACATGGCCCGCGCCATCAGGCCTTCCATCATGTTGCTGGACGTCATGATGCCCGGGCTGCTGGACGGCTACCAGGTCTGCACTCGCATCAAGCAGGACCCTTCGCTCCAGTCGATTCAGGTGGTGATGCTCACCGCTCGAGGGCAGGCCTCGGACATCGCCGCAGGCGAAGCCGCAGGTGCAGACGCCTACCTGGTCAAGCCCTTCAGCCCGCTGGAGTTGATCGAGCGGGTCGAGGCCATGGTGAGCGCGGCCGCCTGAGTCAACCCAACCAAGCATCACCAAGCGCCAGCCATGGCCGACCAACCAGGTCAACAGCCCCTGCCGCCCTTGCTGTTGAAGGCGCTGGATCGCCTTGAGCGCTGGACGGGGCGCATCCCCAGGTCCCAGGCCCTGATGGCGATCGTGTTCGTGGGGCTGCTCATGACCGGTCTGGCCGGCAGCCTGGTGTGGTGGGTCGAGCGGCACAGGCAGCAGGACTTTTTCCAGACCTTGGTTCACCAGCAGCAGATGGCGGTGCAAGCCCGGCTTGATCGACAACAAGCGCTGATCGATCAGGTGGCGCACTGGACCCGTGAACAGGTGCGTTTGTCTGGCGTGCTCAATGGCACCTGGTCGGTGGGCGGCGTCACGGTGGTGCGCAGCGAAGACCTGGACGCCGACATGTTGGGGGGCAGGCTGGACCTCGATGAATCGAGCGCTGTCGCGTCTGCTGCCTGCCTGCAACGAGCACAGGCTCAGGCACGCCACATGTTTTGCGCCCTGGGCGGGCGGCCCGATGCCGTTGGAGGGTGGTTGATGGCCACCCGACTTGAATCTCCGGCGCGGGGCTGGGTGATCATCCCGGTCTGGCGTGACTGGCTGTTTGGCGAGGGCCGCGGTGCCCCAGGCGTCCGCGGTGATGCCGAGGTGTCGCTGCAGGTGATGCTGGACGGTCCTGCAGGTTCGGCTGCGGTGCCTTCGGCTGATTTGTCGGCGCCCGCGCAGGTGAATGCGGCAGGCAGCGACCTGAAGCTGCGTGTGTGGGCCCAAACCGTCAGCGTGCCCTGGCACGAAGTGCTGGGGCGTCAGGCCGGCATCTGGATCGCCTGTGGCCTGGGCCTGCTGTTCACGCTGGCCGCCGTGCATGGCTACCTCATGTTGATCTCGACGCGCTTGCGAGCCCGAGAGATGGCGCGGGACATGGGCATGGCCTTGCAGCGCACGCAGTCGCGCAACCAGGCGGTCATGGACACTGCGCCTGACGCCATCCTCATGGTCGACAGACAGGGACAGGTGCGTTGGTGCAACCAGGCGGTCACCAGCATCTTTGGGCAGCCCATCGAGTCGCTGATCGGGCAGCCCATTCAATTGGTGCTGCCCTCGCTGGGCGATGGCAGCCTGGACGACTGGTTCAACACCTGCGGGTTCTCCAACCGCGTCATCGGGCACGAGAGCACCGGGCGTCGCAACGAGGGCGTGAGTTTCCCGGTGGCGGTCTCGGCCAGCCGCGCGATGGTGGATGACGAGCTCATCCAGACCTTCATCGTGCGCGACACCACGGACGCCAAGTGGGCCGAGCAGGAGCTGGAGTTGCGAGATCGCGCGCTCGCTTCATCTGCCGACGGGGTGGTCATCGTCTCGATGACCTTGCCCAACCAGCCGATGATTTATGCCAACCACGCGTTCGAGCAGATCACGGGCTACGAGACCCACGAGCTGCTGGGCTACAACTGCCGATTGCTGCAGCGAGACGACCTGCAGCAACCCGGCATCGAAGTCATGCGGCAAGCCATCCGCGAGGGGCGCGCCTGCCAGGTGGTGGTGCGCAACTACCGCAAGAGCGGCGAGCTGTTCTACAACGACCTGGCGATCTCGCCCGTTCTCAGCTCGGAGGGGGTGTTGACGCATTACGTCGGGGTCGCCACCGACATCACCGACCGCATCGCGGCCGAGCAGGTGCTGCACCTGCGCACGGAGCGGCTCAATGCGGTCTTCGAGCTGAGCCCAGACGGATTCGTGGTGCTGGACAGGCGAGGTGAGGTCAGCATTGTCAACCCGGCCTTTGAGCGCATGACGGGCATGCTCGCCGCTGACCTGGTAGGACAGTCGCTGTCGGTGTTCGAGGAGCAGTTGCTCGAGCGCTGCCGCTCACGGGAGGTGCTCGATGCAGACGGCAGTGTCGTGGCCGCCAGCGAGGGTGACACCGTTGCCTCCGCGACCAGGGAGGTGCTGCACCTGCACACCCCGTGCACGCGCACCTTGTTGCGGCGCGTGCGCCAAGACGAGCAAGACAACGAGACGGTGATGTACTTCCGGGACATCACGCACGAACAGGAAGTCGATCGCATGAAGAGCGAGTTCCTGGCCATGGCCGCGCACGAGTTGCGAACCCCCATGGTCAGCATCTTCGGTTTCACGGAGTTGCTGCTCAAGCGGCGGTTCACGGACGAGCGCCGAAATGACATGCTCTCGACCATCCACAGGCAGGCCTCGGTGCTCATCAACCTGGTCAACGAGTTGCTGGACCTGGCGCGCATCGAATCGCGTCGGGGCAAGGACTTCAAGCGCGAGCGCCTGCAACTGCAACCGCTCATCGAGGCCACGGTGGCCGGTTTGCTGATGCACAACGACCCCCGCAAGGTGGACGTCAGCTTGCCGGCCGAGCCCATCGCGGTCGATGCGGATCGCGAGAAGCTGTCGCTGGCCATCACCAACGTGCTGTCCAACGCCTACAAGTACTCGCCCGATGGCGGTGAGATCGCCCTGGACCTGGTTTGGCGCGACCGCGCAGGCAAACTGGAGTGCGGCATCCGCATCACCGACCAAGGCCTGGGCATGACACCCGAGGAGCTGGGCAAGGTGTTCGACCGGTTCTTCCGGGCAGACACCTCGGGCAAGATCCCCGGCACGGGGCTGGGCATGACCATCGTCAAGGAAATCGTCGAGCTCCATGGCGGGCAGGTGAGCCTGAGCAGTGAGCGCGGTGTGGGCACCACGGTGACCCTGTGGCTGCCCACCTTGGGGACTGCCCAGGAGATCCAGGAGGACCGGGAGGGCTGCGAGACGGATGTTGCGCCTAGCTGAATGGCGTTGAACGATCCCCGGAATGGAGGGGGCAAGGGCGCGACACAGGGCCAGCCCGGCTGACGTCGCCGACCAAGTGGTTCAAGATCCGGCATCCCGAAGGTCCATGTTGTCGGGGCGGATCGGGCCGCCCTTTGCTGGAGTTGCAAGTGCGTGTCGAAGAACCCAGTCGTCCCCTGCCGTGGATGCGCTGGCTGTTGCTGGGTGCCTATGGCGTGGTGCTGGTCGGGCTGATGCTGGCCTGGCAGGACCCGGCCTGGCAGCAGCACATGTCGCCCGAGGCGCTGAGCCGCCACGGTGCCTGGTTGCTGTCGCAGCCGCTGGGGCCCGTGGCCGTGGTCGGTGGTTACGTGTTGATGGTGTTGATGGCCGTGCCCGTGCTGGCCCTCATCAGCGTGGGCACCTTGGTGTTCGGACCCTGGCCGGGCATGGCTTATTCGTTGCTGGGCATGGTGGCGGGCGCCACGGTGGCCTATGGTTTCGGGCGCTTCACGGGCGCGCAGGGCATGGACCGCTTCGCCAGGGGGCGCCTGCGCCTGCTGGACACGCACCTCAAGCAACGCGGCTTTGTCACGATGGCGCTGGTGCGTTTCATGCCGGTGGCGCCGTTCATGGTGGTCAACCTGGCCGCCGGTGCCTTGCGGGTGCGCTTGCGCGACTACGTGCTGGGCACCTTCTTCGGGCTGTTGCCCGGCACCGTGGTGCTGTCGTTCTTCCTGGAGCAACTCAAAGAGGCCTGGCGCAACCCGGATGCGAGCACGTACGCGATGGCCGCCGCCTGGGCCGTGGTGACGCTGCTGGCCTTGTGGTGGCTCAAGCGCTACCTGTCCAGGCGTCCTGTTTGAATGCGGGCAACAAAAAACCCACAGGCCGTTTGACCTGTGGGTTTGGATGTTGGTGCGGCTGGCAGGATTCGAACCCACGACCCCTTGGTTCGTAGCCAAGTACTCTATCCAACTGAGCTACAGCCGCATTGTTGTTCAATGCACCGAACCCAACAAAGGGACCGGGATGTGAACTGGTTTCTCTGGTGCGGCTGGCAGGATTCGAACCCACGACCCCTTGGTTCGTAGCCAAGTACTCTATCCAACTGAGCTACAGCCGCCGAGAGAAGCGAGACTATAGCATGTTTTCGAGCCGCTCATCAAGCCTCGCGGCCGTCGCGTGATTGCGACTGCCGCGAACACAGGCTGTTCAGCGCGCCGTTTCCAGCAAGGCCGCCAGGCGGAAGAAGCGGGCGGCCTCGTCGCTGCGTTGCTCTTGCTCCGCCAGTTGGCCCAGCCGGGCCCAGGCCAGCCGACGACCGTCGGCGTCGAGGTCCAGGTCGTTGGCCGCTGACAGCAGCATGCCGCGCGCCTTGCCCCACAGCTGCCTTTCGGCCAGGGCCATGCCCAAGGTCAGGGCCAGGTGAGGGTTGCGCAGCGCGGCCTGCGTGGTGGCGTCCAGGCGCGGCAGCCAATCGGCTTCGAGGTCCAGCAGCGCATGGCGCAGCGCGTTCGCCAGGGCGGTCGATTGCTCCACCGTCAGCCTGCCGATCTGATCCCACAGCGGCGCGATCCATTGGCGGGCTTCCTGGGGGGCGCCCAGGTCGGCCATGCGCCGGGCGGCTCGAGCCGCCACCAGCGGATCGCGACGATCGCTGGCGTCGAGCGTGTTCCAGAGGGCACGCAACTGGTCGACGTCGCGGGCGGCCCCCAGGGCCTCGCTGGCCAGCGAGCGCAGCAGGCCCTCGGCCGCACCGGCTGTGAAGCCCTGGTGCTTGGCCAGCAGGCGAGCGGTTTTGAGCGCCTCCATCGGCTGGCGAGCAAGGCGGCTGGCCTGCAGCTTCAGGCGCAGTGCCTGGGTGCGGCGGGCCACGCCCGGTGGCAGCTCGGCCAGGTCACGCAGTGCCCGGCTTGCATCGCGGTCTTCGAGGGCGCATTCGGCTGCCAGCAGGCGGGCGCCTTCTTCGGTGGCGCGTGGTTTGCGGGTCAGCTGCGACAGCTCGATGGCGCGCTGCAGGTGCTCGTCGCGGTGGGCCCGGTCTTGCAGGCGGTGCAGGCTGCCAGCCGACAGCAGGTGGGCCAGTGCGGTGAACTCGGCGTCCAACGCGAGTTCGGGCGTGTCGGCCTGGATGGCGATGGCGCGCTGACAGGCCTTGTGGGCGCGCGTGTAGCGGCCGGCCATGTACAGGGCCAGGCCTTCACGCAGGGCCGCCTGGGCCAGGCGGTCGCGCTGGGTGATGCGCCAGCGACGGGCGCGCTCGGGCAGGTTGAGCAGGCCATCGAGGCCACGGATCAGGGAATAAACCGCCAGGATGAAGACGAACAGGCCCAGCAGGAACAGGTTGAGCGAGAAGTCGACCCGCCAGCCCATCCAGAACAGGGTCACGAGGCCGTCGTTGGCCCCCAGGGCGGTGGCGCCAACGACGGCCGCCACGGCCAGCAGCAGGATCCAGACGATGCCTTGCACGCGGGTCTCTCCGGTCAGCGGGCGCCGGTCGAGGCGGCCACGGTGGCCAGCGCGGCCAGGGTGTCGTCAGGACGAGGAACCTGGGTCAACTGGCTTTGCGCGATGGCGTCGATCACCATGGATTGCAGCAGCTGGGTCTTGCGCGACTGGGCGTCGAAATAACGCGGCAGCAGTCGCTCGATCTGGCGCAGATCGGCTGCGGCCTGGGTGGTCTGGCGGCTCATCAACGCCAGGCGCGCGTTCAGCAGCCTGAGCTTCATGTTCTCGCGCAGGAAGAAGGCCTGATCGGGGGCGATCAGCATGGCCTCCGGTTGGGCGATGCGGGTCAGGCGCACGAGGCCGCGGGTTTCGGTCCACACCGCTTCGGCTGCGCCCTTGCCCCAGCCCAGGAGGGCCGCTCGCCAGCCGGTTTCTTCTTCGGGCGTGGAGGCGGCGTTGGCGTTGGCAACGGTTTTGCCGGGTACCGCGTTGCGGTCTTTCGCTGGGGCGCTGGCTCGCGGTGCGGTGGGGCCCGTGGGGCCGGTGTCAGGCTGGTTGAGCAGCGGCACCTCGTCGACCAGGCGTGCGGCCTCATCGAGGCGAATGGCCAGCGTGTTGATGTCGGCGACGCGGGTGGCGCGGGCGCGGTCGAGGTCTTTGGCCAGCGCGCGGCGGATGTTGTCCAGGCGCGGCTGCTTGGCGCGAGCCAGGCGTTCGTCGGCCGATTGCATGGCAACGATGAGCGGCTCTGCGCTGCCGGTCAGCGCAGCTTGCTGGGTGGCCACGCGCAGGCTGGACTCGATGTCGAAGACGAGGTTTTCGTCGCGCGAGAGGCTGAGGTTCTTGATCAGGTCTTCGACCTGGCTGCGTTGCAGCGCGATCTCGGTCAGGCGGGTTTCGAGCAGGGTGGCCCGGGCGGCGGCTTCACGAGACAGCTCTTCGGCTTGCTTGGCCAGCACGCGTGCTTCGGTGGCCTGGCCCTGGCTGTCTTGCTGACGGCGCACCAACTCCTTCTCCAGGCTTTGAACGCGTTTGCTGGCCTGCCATGCCTGCCAGCCGACACCAGCCACTGCCACGCTCAGGATCACGACGGCGTAGCGCACCCAGCCACTTGGTTCGCCGTCGTGCGGCTGGTGGTGGGTGGGGGGCGGCAGGTCGGCAACTGGCGGCAGCGCCGGGTTGGCGGGGAGGGGGGAGGAGGGTTCGCTCACGATTTCATTGTATCGACGCGCCCAGGCGGTGGTGTGTCGCAGCGTCGAGGCGGCCGCAAACAGGCCGCAATCTGGCGGTGATCAGCCGTTTGAACGTCGTGCCTGCACCACTGAGGCCAGCGTGGGTGCGCAGCGTTGGGTGTGGCGGATGCCGCGCCGGGCTGCGTGCTCGGCAATGCGAGGGTGGGTGCACAACAGGCGCAGGTCAGCGGTTTGGCTGCCTTGCCAGTGGGTCGGCCCCAGTCGTGGCAGGTGGTGATCGAGCAGGAAGTCAAGGGCCTGAGAGCTGCTCAGCAACCAGGTGGTGTTGGCTTCGCGCAAGGCGTCCTGAGCCAGGCGTGCCTGCTCGGGCGTCCAGTTGCCAGGTCCGCGCTGGTAGGCCTGCACGGCTTGAACCTCGGCGCCGGCATCGCGCCAGCGGTCGGTCAGCCAGGTGCGGCCTTGAGCGCCCGATGCATCGCCGCCGCTGACGATGACCACGCGTGCACCCTGCCAGTTCATGGGTGCCAACAAGGGCCACAGGGCCTCTGAGTCGAATTGCTCGGCGTCTGCAGAGGGCGACACGATGTGAGGTGCGCGCAGACCAGCGCTGGCGCCGGCCTGCAGCAACACCTGAGCGGTGCCTGGCCCCGGTGCGGTGGCGAGCGTGCCCTGGGGCCAGGTGCAACCTTCGGGGCGCAGGCGGAAAAAGCCTTCGACCGCAGCGGGGCTGACGAACATCAGGGCACGAGGGCTGTGCAGCCCGGGTGGCCTTGGCTCGGTTGCCGAGGTGGCCGAGTCGGGGTGGTCGCCCAGCTCCTGCCAAAGCCGGGTGACGGCCGCGGGCTGCGGTGGCGCGGTGATGGCGATCAGGGGCAGGGCTTGTGCGGGCACGCCCGCTTGCCGCAATGCTTCGGCCCAGGCCGAGGCCTGGGGTTCAGGGCGGGTGACCAGCAGGGTCATGCCTGGGCTTTGCGCTTGCGCCGTGCCCGTTCAGAGCGCGGCCAGCCACTCGGGGCCGGCTGCGGCCTGCAGTTCGGCGGCCACGGCCCGACCCATGGTCTCGGCCTCGGCCAGGGTGTTGATCGGGCCTTGGCGCTGGGCCGAGACCAGTCGGCCATCGGCGGGGTGGCCTAGGCGGCCTCTCAGGCGAAGGGTGGCCTGGCCTGCCTCATGGTGCCAGTCGCCGTGGGCAGCCAGGGGCATGGAGCAACTGCCGCCAAGGGCGCGCGAGACGGCGCGCTCGGCCGCGGTGGCCAACCAGGTGGGCGAGTGGGCGAGTTGGGCCAACGCTGCGGGCAGCTCGGTGTGCGTGGCGCGGATTTCCAGGCCCAGGGCGCCCTGTCCGGCAGCGGGCAGCATCACCTCGGGCTCGATCACCTGACGGATGCGGCTGGCCAGGCCCAGGCGCTTGAGGCCGGCGGCGGCCAGCACGATGGCGTCGTATTGGCCTTCGTCGAGTTTGCGCAGGCGGGTGTCGAGGTTGCCGCGCAGGGGCTCGATGCGCAGGTCGGGGCGCAGGGCGCGCAGTTGGGAGAGCCGGCGCAGGCTGGAGGTGCCCACCACCGCGCCCTGAGGCAGGGCTTCGAGCGAGTCGAAACGAGGGCAGACGAGCGCGTCACGCGGGTCCTCGCGCTCGAGCACGGCGGCCAGCACGAAGCCTTCGGGCAGCTCCATGGGAACGTCCTTGAGCGAGTGCACGGCCAGGTCGGCGCGGCCAGCTTCAAGGGCCACTTCGAGTTCTTTGACGAACAGGCCCTTGCCGCCCACCTTGGACAGCGAGCGGTCGAGGATCTGGTCACCCTGGGTGGTCATGCCCAGCAAGTCGACCTGGCGGCCAAAGCGGCTTTGCAGCAGGTCGCGCACGTGCTCGGCCTGCCAAAGGGCGAGGCGGCTTTCACGGGTGGCGATGACCCAGGGGGTGGAGGGGGCGGAAGCGGAAGACATCCGCCGATGCTATCAGCGACGAGGGCGAGACCCGTCAGCCGGCCAGCACGATGCGGCGCTTCTGCGTCTGGTTGATGTAATGCTGCAGAGCGCGGTCTTGTCCATCGATCCGGGCGAACTCGCAGCCCAGTCGGGCCCCCCGGGTGTCCGGGTGCAGGGCGGTGCGGTAGTGGATCAGCAGGTTGACTTCGAGTTGCGTTTCGCCGTCAAAACGCAGCAGGCAGTCGTTGACCTGCACGCCGGCTTCGATCGCGGGGACGTTCTCGGGCAGGAACAGGGCCACGCCACTGAGGCTGACGTCCAGCACGCGCAGGCTGACCTTCATGTCGGGCATGGCCGGGTGGCGGAAGGTGGCGGTGGGGCCGTGCTGCGCAAAGGGCTCGACCCGAAATGCGGAGCGGCGCTGAAAGCGAAACAGCTCGCTGGGCATGCGGGCGTTGAGCACGTCGTGCTGCTGGCCCTTGACCTGCACCAGGTCTTCCACGTCGAACTGCACCTTGATGCGATCGAGGTAGACCACAGCAACGATTTCTTCGCTCTCGAGCAGGCTGCGCAGCGAGGTGTCGGTGCTGTCGCCGCTGAACGAGATCACGCCTCTGGGTGCATCGATGCCCCACAGCAGGGTGGTGAAGCTCACGCCGTCCGGTGTGCTCAGGGTGACGAGGCAGCGCTCTGCTTCCATGCGCTCGAGCATGGCGGCGACCTCGGCGCTGGCCGAGAGGCGGAAGTCTTCTAGGCTGGCCTGACTGGCTCGGGACGTCTGCATGCTGGTGTCCGATCAGTGCATTTTTTCGGGGTCGGTGCCGCCGTTCATCATCGAGCCGAGTTCGTTGATCCAGGGCTCGGCCAGGTTGCGGATCTCGGCATCGTTGACGAGGATGCGTTGCATGATGCGCGACTTCAGCGCCTGCTCGGTCGGGCCCATCGGGTGGTCGGCCGAGGCATGCTTGAGGCGGGCGATCAGCACGGCGCAGGCGCCTTCGAGCTTGACGACGCGGTCCCAGTCGCCGGTGCGGGCGGCTTCGAGCATGCCCAGGCTGGCGTTTTCGATGGCTTCGTAGTAGCTCAGCAGGTTGCCGGCGACGACCTCTTCATCGGGGGCGGTGATCAGTTCGGGGGCGTTCATGCGCGCACCTCCATGGCCATGCGCACGACTTCGGCGTTGGCCGGTGTGATGGCTCCCCAGGCTTCGCGGATCGGCTCCATCAGGCTGACGCATTCGTCGAGGGCCGATTCGTCGTTGCTCAGGTTCGCCTGGGTCAGGCGAAGGCACACGTAGGTGTAGAGGCTGTGCAGGTTGTTCGCCAGCTCGCCACCGGCCTTGGCGTCGAGGCTGGCCTTGAGGCCTTCGTCGACGATGCGGATGGCGCGGGTGATGGCCTTGGTCTTGCCTTCCACATCCTTCTTGCGCATGTGGCCGCGGCTTTCGGCAACGGCATCGAAGAAGCCGTCGAGCAGCAGTTTGACCAGTTGATGCGGCGAGGCGCTGCTGATGCTGGTCTCGACACCCACTTGTCGGTACAGGCCGGACATCGAGCGATCACCGGCGGGGATGGGGCGGGAGAAGGGGCTGGCTGGTGCGTACATCTTCAAACTCTGCGGGTTGGTCCGTGTTGATTGAGTTATCGACGTTTGCTGACAAACCTTGATCACTCAGACCCAGGAAGAAGTGCCTATCCAGGCCCTACTTTGGGTTCAGGATTTGTTGAGCGCAGCCAACTGGGCGGTCACGTAGCTCTGCAGGCCGCTGAGCTTGCTGTAGCTGGCGTCCAGGGCGGTGTACTGCTGCCGCAACCGGGCTTCGAACAGGCCGGCGCGGTCGTTGATGCTGTCGATCTTGCTCGTGTTGCGCTTGATCGTGGCTTTGAGCCCGTCGGTGCTGTTGGCAATCGCCCCGTTGGTGTCCAGGATCTGGGTGGCCAGGTTCTTGATGCGCTGGCCCATGCCGTTGTTGGCGGCCACCACATCGTCGCTGTTGGCGAAGTACTTCTGCATGTCCGCCAGCTTGCTGCCCATGGCGTCGTTGAACTTGCTGGTCGTCATCTTCAGCGTGCCGTCGGTGTTGGTCACGATGCCCATGTCGAAGAGCCTGGAGAACGACGCGGTGGCGGTGGAGTCGCTGGTGATCAGGTTGCGCATCTGGCTGAGCAGGCCGCGCGCGGTGGAGTCGCCCTGCAATGGCCCTGCCGTCTTGGATGCCTCGTCATACAAGGTCTGCACGCGGATGGTGCTGACCACGTTGTTGTAGGCCGAGATGAAATCGTTCACGCCTTTGCTGATGGCCGCGGTGTCGGTGGCGACCGTGATGTTGGCCGGCGTGGTGGTGGCCTGCTTGAGCGTGAGGGTGACGCCGTCCATCACATCGCTGAGGGTGTTGGACTCGGATGAAACGAGCAGGCCGTTGATGGTGGCCTCGGCGTTCTGTGCGCTTTGGCTGCGGGTCATGGCCGAGGTGCCGCCGGTCTCGGCGGTGTAGGCGAGTGCCGACAGGCCGGGCACCGCGCCGTTTTCAGTCACCGTTACCTTGAAGGCGTTGCTCTCGCCGTTGGCGCCGCGCATGACCAGGCGGCTGCCCGATGCGTCGTTGACGATCGAGGCCGTGATGCCGGCGTTGGCGCCGTTGATGCGGTCGCGGATTTTCTCCAGGGTGTTGTCGCCGGGGCCGATGGCGATATCCACCGCCGTGGCGGCAACCTTGGCGTTGAAGGTGACGGCCGGAGGCGCCACGGCGTTGTTCGTGACGTAGGTGCCCAGCTCGATGCGCAGCGTGCCCTCGCCAACCGGGGCCGTCTTGCCAGCGGTGAAGGCATTGCTGGCCACCATCTGGCCCTGTGCCAGTTTGGTGACCGAGACAGCGTAGGAGCTCGCCGCAGCGCTGCTGGTGGTGCTCACGCCCACTGCGGCGTCGTTGCTGGAGGTGGCCGTGGTGCCTTTCCAGAAGTCGGACTGGGTCAGCTTGTTGGCCGCGTCCTTCAGGGAGGAAAAGGCGCTCTGGATTTTTCCCCACGTGGAAACCTTGGTTTGCAGCGTGGTGTTCTTGGTGGTGAGTGCGTCGGCGGGCTGCTTTTCGAGCGCCACCAGTTTGGTGATGACGTTTTCGTCCAGGCCGGTGCCGCTGACGCCAACTGAGCTGAGTGAGGGCATGATTTCTTCCTCTCAATGCAAGAGCGCCCGGAAGGCACTTTTGGCCACCCGGACGCCGTGCTCATCGGTGACTGGCATGAAAACTTGATGCTGTGTCGGGTCCCGGCGTGAAAAATGGGCGGAATCAGCGACCCAGGAGGCTCAAGACCTGCTGTGGCAGCTGGTTGGCCTGCGCCACCATCGCCGTGCCGGCTTGCTGCAGGATCTGGGCGCGAGACAGGTTCGCGGTTTCGGCCGCGAAGTCCGCATCCATGATCCGGCCCCGTGCTGCGGCCTGGTTTTCCACGCTGACTTGCAGGTTGGAGATCACGGCTTCGAAGCGGTTTTGCGATGCACCGAAGGAAGCGCGCTTGTCGTTGATCACGTCCAGCGCGGCGTCGATGACGTTGATGGCGTCGTCGATTTGCGAGGTCGTGGCGATGTTGGTGGCCACACCGGAGGCCGCGCCACCGATGGCCAGGCCGTTGGTGCCGTCCCAGTTGGCCGTCACGGTGGCCAGCAGGTCCTGATCGGCCGTGGCGCTGGTGGAGTCGACCACGGTGGCGGTGCCGGCGGTACCACCACCCAGCACGGCGCCTTCGATTTCGATGCGGTCGGTCACGTCGGTGCCGGCGCCCACCTGGAAGGACAGGGTGGTCGGGGCGCCCGAGTCAAAGAGGGGCTTGCCGTTGAAGCGCGCGCCGCCAACGGTGCGCGAGATTTCTTCCTGCAGCTGCTTGAACTCTTTTTGCAGGTTGGCGCGGTCGCCATCGCTGTTGGTGGCGTTGCGCGACTGGACTGCCAGTTCACGCATGCGCTGCAGGTTGTCGCCGATCTTGCCCAGCGCGCCTTCAGCGGTCTGGGCCAGCGAGATGCCGTCGTTCGCGTTGCGGATGGCGACATTCATGCCGCGCACCTGGGTGTTCATGCGTTCGGCGATCGCCAGGCCAGCGGCGTCGTCCTTGGCGGAGTTCACGCGCAGCCCGGATGACAGGCGTTGCATCGAGGTGGCCAGCGACGTCTGAGACATGTTCAGGTTGCGCTGTGCGTTCATCGAAACGATGTTCGTGTTGATCGTTTGGGGCATGTTGCACTCCTAAAGAATCGAGATAGTCCCGGCTCACGCCGGCCGGCTTTCTTGCAAAGCTGGCCAAAGATGCTTTCGGATTACCTCTGACCTGTGCCCTGATGTTCGACCAATTCGAGCCGAGGCAAAAACGGGATGTGAAGGCCTTTTTGCCCCTTGTTTCGATTCCTGTGCACCCAATGGAAAAGCCGCCCCGGCTGGGGCGGCTTCCGAGGGCGCCAGCGCGGTGGCTGGCGCGGGCTGGCTGAAGATCAGCGCAGCAGAGACAGGACCTGCTGAGGCAGCTGGTTGGCCTGGGCCACCATCGCCGTGCCAGCCTGTTGCAGGATCTGGGCTCGAGACAGGTTCGCGGTTTCCGTTGCGAAGTCTGCGTCCACGATCCGGCCGCGGGAGGCGGTCTGGTTCTCGATGTTGGTCTGCAGGTTCGAGATCACGGCTTCGAAGCGGTTCTGCGAGGCACCGAAGGAGGCACGTTGGTCGTTGATGGTGTCCAGGGCCTTGTCGATGACGTTGATGGCGTCGTCGATCTGCGAGGTCGTGGCGATGTTGGTGGCCACACCGGAGGCGGCGCCACCGATGGCGATGCCGTTGGTGCCGTCCCAGTTCGAGGTCACGGTGGCCAGCAGGTCGGCGGTGGCCGTTGCAGCGGTGGAGTCAACCACCGTGGCGGTGCCAGCGGTGCCGCCACCCAGCACGGCGCCGTCGATGTCGATGCGGTCGGTGGCATCGGTGCCAGCGCCCACCTGGAAGGACAGGGTGGTGGAGGCGCCGGATGCGAACAGGGCGGTGCCGTTGAACTTGGTGCCTTGAACCGTGCGGTCGATTTCAGCCTGCAGCTGCTTGAATTCCTTTTGCAGGTTGGCGCGGTCGCCATCGCTGTTGGTGGCGTTGCGAGACTGGACAGCCAGTTCACGCATGCGCTGCAGGTTGTCGCCGATCTTGCCCAGCGCGCCTTCAGCGGTTTGGGCCAGGGAGATGCCGTCGTTGGCGTTGCGCACCGCGACGTTCATGCCCTTGATCTGAGCGCTCATGCGCTCGGCGATGGCCAGGCCGGCGGCGTCGTCACGTGCGCTGTTGACGCGCAGACCCGACGACAAGCGCTGCATCGACATGGACAGGCTGGATTGAGAGGTGCTCAGGTTGCGTTGTGCGTTCAGAGCGACGACGTTGGTGTTGACTGAATTATCCATGATGAGTTCCTTTGGCGATGATTACTACCCGGCGATAGCGCCGGCGAACAAGTGCTGGCTGTCTTTCGACCTTCCAGATTGACCTGCCCGACGCTAGTCAGCCCATTCGCCTTCGTGGTTGAACCACTCCAGACTCTGGCCGGCTAACCGGACCCCGAAACCTTTCGATCCCGTTGGTTGGTGTATCGGACCGATCTGACGCCTTCTTGAGTGTCTTTTTTCTCGTTTTGGGCGGGTCTTTGCACAGTGACTGCTTGACGTGTCCGGGAAATGCAGACCCTTTTCGGCGCACTTGTCGGGTTCTTTAGCCCCTCGTCTTCATAGACTTCGTAAAGCCCCGTGAAGCGTCTCGCGATGGGGCCTTGCCATCCGAGGAAGCCCATGAAAGTCGTCAGCCGACCCAAGTCTGCATCAACCCAGAAGGCCCGTCAGCACTGGGAACGCGGCGTCACCCTGTTGAAGGCGAAAGACTGGGTTCCTGCCCTGCAGGCCTTCGATGCCGCGGTCAAGCTGCAGCCCAACGACCCGCTGTATCGGCTCAACGCAGCGCGTTGCTGCCTGGAGCTGTCGCGTTTCGAAGAGGCTTTGAAGCATGCAGACCGAGCGGCCGAGCTGGAGGCAGGCTCCGAGGTGGCTGCTTTCATGCGCGTGCGCGCCATGCACCGCCTGCAGCGCAACACCGAGATCCTCCAGGTGCTCGCGGCCATGCCGGAGTCTCAGCGCAACACACGCGAGTACTGGGTGGCCAAGGGCTGTGCCTTGCAAAATACCGGCAAACACCAGGAGGCCATCCAGGCCTTCATGGACGCCATCATGTTCAGCATGGACGATGCCCTGTCGCACTACCGCATGGGCATTTCCTTTTATGAGCTCGAGCTCAAGGAAGAGGCGTCGGAGTGCTTTCGCACCGGCCTGGTCCTGGGGCTGGGGCCCAACGCCTTGCATGTGCACGGCATGCTGGCCTACGCCGAGCGAGAGAACTGCCGCTGGCCACAGGCAGCCGAGCAGGAAGCTCAGTTGCGCAACCTGGTGACCGCCGCGTCCGACGACGCCCGGATCATCACGGCCCCCTTTGCCCACGTGACGTTGACGGACGACCCGCTCCACCAGCGCAAGGCCAGCGCCATCATGTCCAACACCTGGCTGGGGCTCAAGCCCGTGGTCAGGCCGAGCCGGGCCTCGCATCCTCAGCGCCTGCGCGTGGGCTACCTGTCCAGCGACTTCCACCAGCACGCCACCTGCGTGCTGATGTGCGAGGTGTTCGAGCACCATGCCCGCGATCGCTTCGAGATCTTTGCCTACTCAACAGGCCGCGACGACGGCACGGCCATGAGGCGGCGCGTGATCAAGGCCGTCGAGCACTTCGTGGACCTGCAAGGCCAGCCCGACCACGTGATCGCACAGCGCATCGCCGACGACGACCTGGACCTGCTCATCGACCTCAAGGGCTACACCGCCGGCAACCGCATGGGCGTGCTGGCGCGCAGGCCGGCGCCGCTGCAAGCGGCCTTCCTGGGCTTTCCTGGCACCACGGGCGCGCCGTTCATCGACTACATCGTGGGCGACCCGCTGGTCACGCCGCTGTCGCACGCACCGAACTTCTCCGAGCACATCGCGCAGATGCCGCTGTGCTACCAGCCCAATGACCGCCAGCGCCCCCGCCCCCAGCCGATGACGCGCGCCCAGGTTGGCTTGCCCGAAGACGCGGTGGTGCTGTGCGGCTTCAACCAGGCTTACAAGATCAACCCCGAGGTGCTCGACACCTGGGTGGGTGTGCTCAAAGACTTGCCCGAGGCCGTGCTCTGGTTGCTTGACTGGCACGGGCAGGCCAAGCCACACCTGCTGGAGGAGCTGGCGCAGCGCGGCATCGGTGCCGAGCGCGTGTTCTGGGCCCCACGGTGGGACCTGGGTCCCCACATCAGCCGCGTTCGCCTGGCCGACCTGTTCATCGACACCTGGCCTTGCAACGCCCACACCACCGCCAGCGACGCCTTGTGGGCCGGCCTGCCCGTGGTCACGCTCATGGGGCAGACCTTTGCCTCGCGCGTGGCTGGCAGCCTGCTCAATGCCGTGGGCCTGCCGGAGCTGATCTGCACCGACACGCAGCAGTACCACCGCACCATCGTCGAACTGGCCCGAGACCCGCAGCGCCGCCAGGCCATGCGCGAGCGCCTGGATCAGGCCCGCGAAGACAGCCCCTTGTTCGACAGCGCTCGTTTTGCGCGCGAGTACGAGGCGCTGCTGGCGCGCATGATCGAGCGACAACGCGCAGGCCTGGCTCCTGCGGCCCTGCCTGCGGCTTGACCACCCTTGCCTGGCGCGACGCCGGGGTGCCAAGCGACATGAGAAAGGCCGGGTCTCCCCGGCCTTTGTTCTTGTGCTGACTGATCAGCGGGTGTCAGCGAAAGCTCAGGTTGGTGCGCTTGCCTTGTTTGACGTGCAGCGCACCCAGCAGCTGGCTCGGCACCTCGACGTAGGTCACGTCGTTGATCTCGACGATCTTGTCGAGCACCTGGTCGATGCCGCTCTTGCGGCGCACCAGCAGGATGTCCGACCAGTCGGTGTTGGTGATCATCACGGGCATGAAGTCGGCCATCTTCATGAAGGTCAACGTGGCTTCGAGCACGCCCAGGTTCTGGCGCACGCCGGCGGGCGAGTGGCAGCAGTCGTTGAGCTGCAGCATGCCGTCCAGGCCGAGCAGGCTGTCGTAGAACATCAGGTCGTCCAGCACCGACTCGTACTGGTGGCTGGCGTCCACGTAGATGTAGTCGAGCTTGCGATCGCCCAGCAGGGCGCCCAGGTGCTCGCGCGCGGGCAGGGTGGGGCTCTTGATGACGCTGGCGTGAGGCTTGTGCTGGAAGCGCTCGACGGCTTTGGCGTGCAGGCGGTCCATCGTGGCTTGCTCAGACACCGGCCCGCCAAAGTAGTTGGTGAAGCTGTCGATGTCGTTGACCCAGGGGCGGTGGCGGTTGTTGCGGCGGTAGTCGTCAAAGGCCTGTGAGGACCAGGCGTCAACGAGGAACAGCTTTTCCGGCGCGATGATCTGGTCGATCACCTCGGCGTTGCGGCCGTCCAGAACGCCCAGCTCAGCGGCCCAGGGTTTGGTGCCGACGGCGTCGAAGCACCCACGCATGATCTTGTAGATCAGGTCTCGGTTGTTGATCAGGACTTTCATGGGCGGGCTCCTATCTGGAAGGGGGTTCAGCAGCGCTGCAGCGCGTCAAGCAGGGTGTCGGAGACGAAATCGCATTGCTCGTCCGTCATCTCGTAGTAAAGCGGCAGGCGCAGCAGGCAGTCGGCAAAGCGGTCGCTGTGAGGCAGGGCTCGGCCGTCGTGCTGTTGCTGGAAGTAGGGGCTGCTGTGCAGCGAGAGGTAGTGAAAGACGGCGTGGATGCCGGCCGCACGCAGCTTCTCGAGCACGCAGGTGCGGTGTTCCAGCGAACGACACACGATGTAGAACAGGTGGCCGTTGTTGGTCGCCCACTTGGGGATGTAGGGCGCCTCGACCTCGTGGCGCTGCAGGGCGGCGGCCAGCTGGTCGTGATATCGCTTCCACAGCGCCTTGCGGCGAGCCTGGATGGTGTCGAGCACCTCCAGTTGCGCGTACAGGTAGGCCGAGACGATGTCCGAGGGCAGGAAGGACGAACCGATGTCCACCCAGCCGTACTTGTCGATCTCGCCGCGGAAGAAGGCGCTGCGGTTGGTGCCCTTCTCGCGGATGACCTCGGCGCGCGCGACGTGGGCCGTGTCGTTGATGGTCAGCAGCCCGCCCTCGCCAGCGATGACGTTCTTGGTCTCGTGAAACGAGAAGGCGCCGAACAGACCCAGGCTGCCCAGCGGCTGGCCCTTGTAGAAGGAATCGATGGCCTGGGCAGCGTCTTCGACCACGGCGATGCCGCGCTCACGCGCCAGCGCCAGGATCGGGTCCATGTCGCAGGCCACGCCGGCGTAGTGCACGACCACGATGGCGCGGGTGCGCGGCGTGATCAGCTCGGCCAGCTTGGCGGCGTCGATGTTGGGGTTGTGGGCCTCGCTGTCGGCGAAGACGATGCGGGCGCCGCGCAGCGCGAAGGCGTTGGCCGTCGACACGAAGGTGAAAGCCGGCACGATCACCTCGTCGCCCTCGCGGATGTTCAGCAGCAGGGCCGCCATCTCCAGCGCGTCGGTGCACGAGGTGGTCATCAGCGCCTTGCGGAAACCATAGCGCTGCTCGAAGAAGGCGTGGCAGCGCTGCGTGAAGACGCCGTCGCCCGAAATCTTGCCCGAGGCCACCGCCTCGGCGATGTACACCAGCTCCCTGCCGTGCAGGTAGGGCTTGTTGAAGGGGATGTTGGGGCGCGCCGCCAAGGGCGCAGCCGGCATGTGAGCTTGCATGAGCCACCTCCGATGCTGGCATCTTGAGGTTTTGGCGCGGGGCCAAGGCGCCGATAACCGGCTTGGCGGCAGCCCTGTTGAGGCCTTATCCGGCTGCGTGCTTTCGCCTCAAGCCGCGGCCCTGCGCTGATCTTGGCGAAACAGCTTGCTCAGGTCGCTTGCCAGTCGGTCAGCGCAGAAGTGAGCGCGTGCGAGCTCGATGTTGCGCTCGCGCAGGGCACTCGGCAAGGGGGTGGGGTCGAACTGGTTGAGGTCGCAGGTGGCCAGGCCCAGCTGGTTCAGGTAGCGGGTGTGGGCCTGGTCGGGGCGCATGAACACCTTCTTGCCCAGCGCCAGCAGGCTGACGATGTTGCCCATGCCTTGCTGACGGTTGTGGTGCATCACGGCGATGTCGATGCCGGTGAGGAAGTCGTTGTAGGCCGCCAGGGGCAGCATCTCCAGCATCGGTTTGAAGCGCGCGCCGAACATCGCGCGGCCATTGGCCATGACCAGTTCGCGGTATTTGGGGTCGCCGTAGGACAGCGGGCAGTGCACTTCCATGTCGTCTCGCGCATGCCGCCCGATCAGTGCAAAGGCTTCGAGGTGGCAGTTGGTCTCGGTGGCGGAGTTGCCGACCAGGATGCGCACGCCGGGCTGCCCTGTGGGCGGCGGGGCATGACGCGGCGCGATGTTCGACGGGTAGGCGAAGGTGCTCAGGTGCTGGGCCTGGCCGCCGTAGCGCTTTTGCGCCAGGACCATGTCGCCAGGGATGCCGGCCATGCCGCCCAGTTGCGAGATCACGCCCTGGCGCACGATTTCCTGGTGCAGCCAGCCGGGCGACGGCTCGGTGGGCACAGCCTGGTACAGGTCGCCGCCCCAGATGACCCAGTGCGACTTGCGCGCCAGCGCGGGCAGGGCGTAGAGGATGCGGTTGATCGCCTCTGACCACAGGCCGTGCAGCACGATGCGCTCTGCGCTGTGCAGGGTCTCGACCAGGCGGACGTGGTCGTCGGCGCTGGCCACCCATTCCACCGGGTGAGCCGGGGTGAGGCCGTGCTCCCAGCGCGCCGCGCCCATCAGGCAGAAGCGGTGCTCGGCCAGGTCGAAGTGTTCAGCCACGAAGTCGATGAAGCGCGGGATGAACTTGTCCAGCACCATCAGGTGCACGGTGCGGGCACCGGGTGCTGCGCGGGTGCTCATGCGGCGGCTTCCGTGGCGTCGGCTTGTGCGCTCAGCCGGGCCTGGATGTGCAAGGCGGGCAGGCGAGAGCTCGTGCAGCCGATCGTCACGTCCGGCATGACCTGGCCGATGAGGTCTTGCGCCTGGCGCAGCTCGTCAGCCGGCAGGCCCAGCATCCACAGGTCGAAGTGGGTGGGGTGCATCAGCGGTGCGATGGCCGCCAGGCCCACCAGGGGCAGGCGCTTGCCGCCCCATGCATCGGCCGCGACGACCACCGTGTCGAAGGCCGGGCCCTCGGGCACGGCGGCCAGCTCGGGCAGGTAGGCGGGGGCATCTTCCAGGATGTATTCGGCCCAAGGCGCGATGACGTCGTCCTGCACTGGCGCCAAAGGCGTGGCCGATTCGGTGGCGCGCAGCCGGGTCACGCAGGCGCCATGCTGGGTGGCCAGGCAGGCCAGGGCCTCCAGCGCGGGCCCGGTGCCGATGCACAGCACCTGCCTGCCCGGGATCAGGCCCAGGTGCTGTTGCCAGGCCAGCAGCTGCACGGCGTCGAGCGCGTTCAGTTCGTTGGCGGGCACGGTTTGCAGCAAGCTGGGCACCTGCTGGGCCAGGTGAACCGCGCAAGCGGTCTCCCATGGAGAGGCTGCTGCCACGGGCGCAGCGGGAGCGGTGCGGGCCACTGGGGCGCTTGCTTCGGCGAGATCGAGGCGGGGCAGCGGTGCTTTGGACAGCACGATCTGCGCACAGGCGCGTTGCTTGGGCGAGGACAAGGTCTGCCGCTCCTCGGCCTGGTTGTGGTGCGACTGCGGGTTGCTCTCGGTGTAGCGGTAGGCGTGAACCGGGATGTAGTGGTAACGCCGCGTCTGGTCGAGGATGGGGTAAGCGATGGCGAGGTCGCAGGCGGCGTCCAGCCATTGCCCATCGGGGTACTGGAAGTATTCCTCCGGCACCGTTTCGAGCAGCGAGGCCCGGAAGCTGAAGAGGTGGCTGGTCAGCCAGCGCTGGGCGCGGGGCGACTTGTTGCGGTCCAGCGGGCCGTTGCCGCCGAAGCGGCCGTGGTCTGTCAGGTAGTTCGTCCAGACGACGTCGTTGCCTTGGCGGTAGGCGTGGGCGAGTTGCGCCAGCACGGTCACGTCCAGCAGGAAGTCGTCCGCGTCCAGCACCGCGACGATGTCGTGCTCGCGCGCGGCGCGGCGAAGGTGGGTGCTGGCGTTGCAGGCCTTGCCCATGCGCTCAGGGTTGCGCACCAGCTCGAATCGGCCGGGCAGCAGCTCGGACAGGGCCGCCTGGGCGGCACCCGCCGTGTCGTCGTCGGAGCAATCGTCGATGAACAGCACGTGCACGTTCGGGTGCGTCTGCCGGGCCACCGATCCAATGGCCTCCCTGACGTAGGGCGCGCAGTTGCGACCGGTCATGAACATGAGCACGCTGAGGGGCTGGCTGCTGGCCATCGTCGATCCTTTCAGTCAGGACCATCGCGGGCGCCTGCATGGCGGCCCTGCGCAGGCTCGGGCGGCCTGGGTCCATGCTCGCCAGAGTAGGGCTCGCTGGCCCGACCCGCTGGGCCGATGAACAGGGCGCGCAGGCCCCAGTTCCGCCGATTCAGCCGGGGTGCGCTTCGCTCAGAAGATGCGCCGGCCGGTCAGGCGCTCGTGCTCCCGCACGGCGAAGCGGTCGGTCATGCCCGAGATGTAGTCGGCCACGGCGCGGTGCAGGTCGTCGCGCTGCGCGTAGGCCGGTTTCATCTCGGAAGGTGAAGCCACGTAGGCGTGGAACAGCTCGGTGAGCACCTGTTTGGCCCGCGCCGTGGTCTCGTTGACCTGCGGGTGGCGGTACAGCTCCTTGAACAGGAATCGCTTGAGCTGGGTGCTGGCTTCGCGCATCTCGGGGCTGAAGCGCACCAGGGGCGGGCAGCGGCGGGCCTCGTCGGCGTCGGCGGGCCGGTGTTCGGCCAGCTTTGCCCGCGTGGCGTCGATCACGTCGTACACCTGCTGAGAAAGCATGCGGCGGATGGTGTCGAAAAGCAGGCGGCGGCCCGTGGCGCCGGGGAACTCGGCCAGCGTCTCGTCGCGAAAGCGCGTGAACAGCGGCACGGCTTCGAACTGCTCGATGGTGACCAGGCCAGAGCGCACGCCGTCATCGATGTCGTGGGCGTTGTAGGCGATCTCGTCGGCCAGGTTGCACAGCTGGGCTTCCAGGCTGGGCTGGGTGCCCTCCAGGAAGCGCTGGCCCACGCCGCCCGGCTCGGCCGTTTCGAGCAGTTCAGCGTTGCGCCTGGAGCAGTGCTTGAGCACACCTTCGCGTGTTTCGAAGGTCAGGTTCAGGCCGTTGAAGGGCAGGTAGCGCTCCTCCAGCTCGTCGATCACGCGCAGCGACTGCAGGTTGTGCTCGAAGCCGCCGTGCTCGGCCATGCATTCGTTGAGAACGTCCTGGCCCGCGTGGCCGAAGGGCGTGTGACCCAGGTCGTGTGCCAGCGCCACGGCCTCGACCAGGTCTTCGTTCAGGCCCAGCGAGCGGGCGATGGAGCGGCCCAGTTGCGCCACCTCCAGCGAATGCGTCAGCCGCGTGCGGAACAGGTCGCCCTCGTGGTTGAGGAAGACCTGCGTCTTGTAGACCAGGCGCCGGAACGCCGTGCTGTGCACGATGCGGTCGCGGTCGCGTTGGTAGTCGCTGCGGGTGGGGGCAGAGGGCTCGGCGTGTCGCCGTCCTCGCGAACGATCGGGCCGGCTGGCGTAAGGGGCGTTCGTCATGCGCGGATCGTGCGGGGCTTGAGCGAGTGAGGCCTCAAGCGGGCTTGGCCACGTTGGCGGCGATCACCTCGCGCACCACGTCTTCCGGTGCCGGCTGCATGGTGGCTTGGCCCAGCGGCCCGATCACCACGAAGCGGATCTGCCCGCCTTCGGCCTTCTTGTCGACCTGCATGAGTTCCAGGTAACGCTCGGCGCCCAGGTCGGGTCCGACCACGGGCAGGCCCGTGCGTTCGATCAGCGCCTTGATGCGCGCCGCGGTGTCGGCGTCGATCAGGCCCAGTCGAGCCGACAGATCGGCCGCCATCACCATGCCGCAGCCCACGGCCTCGCCGTGCAGCCACTCGCCATAACCCAGGCCCGCCTCGATGGCGTGGCCGAAGGTGTGGCCGTAGTTCAGGATGGCGCGCAGGCCCGATTCCTTCTCGTCCTGGCCGACCACCCAGGCCTTGATCTCGCACGAGCGGCGCACGGCGTGGATCAGCGCCTGGCGGTCACGCGCCAGCAGCTTGTCGAGGTTGGCTTCCAGCCAGGTGAGGAATTCGGCATCGGCGATGGGGCCGTACTTGATGACCTCGGCCAGGCCGGCCAGCAGCTCGCGCTGGGGCAGGGTGTCCAGCGTGTCGAGGTCGCAGACCACGCGCAGCGGCTGGTAGAAGGCGCCGATCATGTTCTTGCCGGCGGGGTGGTTGATGGCCGTCTTGCCACCCACGCTCGAATCCACTTGCGCCAGCAGCGTGGTCGGCACCTGCACGAAGGGCACGCCGCGCATGTAGCAGGCCGCAGCAAACCCGGTCATGTCGCCCACCACTCCACCGCCCAGCGCGTAGAGCACCGTCTTGCGGTCGGCGGCTTCTTCCAACAGCTTGGTGAAGACCTGGTTGAGCGCGGGCCAGTCCTTGAACTGCTCGCCATCGGGCAGCTCGACGTCGAGCACTTCCGTGTGCAGCGGGGCGATGGCCGCGCGCAGTTTGGCGGTGTAGATCGGGCCGACCGTGGTGTTGGTGACGATCAGGGCCTTGGACGATTTGGGCAGCCCGGCGAAGCTCTCGGTTTTGAGCAGCCCTCCGCCGATCAGGATGTCGTAGCTGCGATCACCCAGGTCGATGGGCACCAGGGTGTGACCTGCATCGGTCAGGCGTGCGGGGGACGGGGCGGAGGGGGAAGCGGGTGCCATCGGGTCGCTGCGGTGTCGTCAACAGGTGCCCCGAACGTTTGCGCAAAGTTCGGACCTGGCCGCGATGCGAGGGGCATCCATGAGGTGAAAAAGGGTGACGAGCCTTGACCCTGGCACTGGCGGCAAACGGTTAGGGCTGCTTCGTTCCCGATCTGACCCGGTTGGCCGCGCCTCCATGCAGGGAGGCCCGTCATCGACCATTGTACGCGAGGCCCGGCACGCGCGGGCCTCGAGGGCTCAGATTCACTCGCCCAGCATCGCTGGCTTGAGCAGGTTGTCGGCCGGGTTGGCGCCGATCCAGATCCGCAAAATGGCGTTGTAGAAGGCGCCGTCAGGCATGGTCGAGCCCAGCTGCTTGCCATTGAAGGTGATGGTGGTGCCCACGCCGGGGACGTAGTCGCCGATGATGACGTCGCCCTTCTTGGCCCCATCGAATTCGGTGAACAGCTCGCCCATCTTCGTGATCTGGTTGATGAACTTGCTCTTCTCGTCTTTTTCCAGGTTCTTGTTGATGCCCGCGACGAAAGCTTGTCCAAATTCATCGGAGGTCAGTTCACGCAGGAAGACGATCTTGAAGCGCTTGGGGCCGCTCAGGGCCAGCACGTCAGCTGGCGAGCTCTTCTTCTCGGTCAGGTACAGGCCGATGGCGTAAACCTTGAAGACGGCCTTGATGCGGGCGCCAGCGCCATTGAGCACCAGGGTCTTGCCTGCCACGGTGGCGGAGTCTTCGATGTTGACGCCCTGGACCTGGACCGCCTGGGCAGCGGGCAAGGCACCAAACGTCAGGGCGGCGGCGGTCATCAGGGCAGAGAGTCGGGCTTTCATGGTGGGTTCCTTTGCGATCGATACACGCGGGTCAGGGGGGGAGCGTCAGGCGTTCGAATCCAGCTTGAACACGCTGACCACCGCAGCCAGGTTGTGTGCCTGGTTCTGCATGGATTCGGCGGCCGCAGCGGCTTGCTCGACCAGGGCGGCGTTCTGTTGCGTCACGCCATCCATCTTCTGGATGCTTCGGGTGACCTCTTCGATGCCGTCGCTTTGCGAGCGAGAGGCGGCGGTGATCTCGCCAATGATGTCGGTCACGCGCTGCACGCTCGAGACCACGTTGTCCATGGTCTGGCCAGCGTCGCTGACCAGCTTGCTGCCTTGCTCGACCTTGTCCACCGACTCGTTGATCAGCGACTTGATTTCCTTGGCGGCGGTGGCCGAACGCTGCGCCAGCGTGCGCACCTCGCCAGCCACCACAGCGAAGCCACGCCCTTGCTCGCCAGCACGAGCGGCTTCAACGGCGGCGTTCAGCGCCAGGATGTTGGTCTGGAATGCGATGCCGTCGATCACGCTGATGATGTCGACGATCTTGCGCGACGAGGCGTTGATCGCTCCCATGGTGTCGACCACCTGGGCCACGACCTGACCGCCTTGTGCCGCCACCTGCGACGCCGTGGAGGCGAGCTGGTTGGCTTCGCTGGCGCTCTCGGCGTTCTGTCGCACGATGCGGGTCAGCTCGTTCATGGCCGAAGAGGTGTGGGCCAGCGATGAGGCCTGCTCCTCGGTGCGCACCGACAAATCCGAGTTGCCCGAAGCGATTTCAGACGAGGCCGAAGCGATGGCGACGGTGCCCTGGCGCACGTCACCGACGATGCGCTGCAGGCTGCGGTTCATCTCGTCGAGGGCGCGCATGAGCTCGCCTGTCTCGTCCCGGCTCTCGCTCTGGATCGAGGCGCTCAGGTCGCCTGCCGCCACTTGCTTGGCCAGCGACACGGCGCGCGTCAGGGGGCGGGTGATGCTGCGGGTCGCGAACAAGGCCACGCCGACGCTGACGGCAACGATCGCGCCCGCGAGGCCCAGGATGAACACGGTGGTGTTGCGGGCGGTCTCTGCAGAGCGAGCGCCCGCGGCCTCCATCAGGCCGTTCTGGCGCGCATTGAGTTGCTCCAGCGCGTCGAAGTACTTGGTGTGCATCGAGCGCACCGAGAACAGGAACTTGGTCAGGGCATCGTCTTTTTGACCTGCCTGAACCAGGTCCACGAACGCCTTTTGGGCCTTGTTCGAGCGTTCGCGGAACTTGGTCAGGTTGGCCAGCAGTTCCTTGTCGGCTTCGTCGGTCAGGGCCTTCTCGACCTCGGCCGCCAGCTCGACATTGAGCTTTTCGTACTTGGCGATGTTGGCCAGCTCACCCTTGATCTGCTCGTCGTCGCTCATCACCAGCACGCTGAGCATGCTGCGAGAGATTTCGTTGAGGTGGGCCTTCATCCGGTTGGCGGTCACCGTTTGAGGGTAGGTGCCGTGCACGATCTCCGTGGTCTCGTGGCTCAGGCCCTGGATGCGGGTCAGGGCCAGGCCAGCCAACAACACCATCAGGGCGATCACGAGGCCGAAGCCGATCGTCAGTCGTTGACCAATGCGGATGTTGCGGATGTTGATCATGTGGTTTGCCCAGGAAATGCGAAAGGCGCTCTCCCCGACGGATCGTCACCCTTTTGCCTGAAGCAAAGCCGGTGAAATCCATCACGGATGAGCGCCTTATCGGCGGTTCAGGGGCAAACTGAATGCACACCGAGGGTTGCCCCTCGGGTGGCGTCAGCGCAGTTGCAGCTCCTCTGCGCCGTAGGTCACACCCAGCGGCTCGATGACGACCTGCTTGGGGCCGTCTTCCACGCGGCCGGCCACCCAGGCGTCGATGCCCAGTGACTTCGAGATCGCGACCACGCGCTCTGCCTGCTCGGCCGCCACGTACAGCGCAAAGCCCGCACCCATGTTCAGCGTGCCGTAGGCCTCGTGGTCGTCCAGGCCGCATTCCTTCTGCATGAAGGCCAGCACCGGCGTCTTCGGGGGCACGGCGGTGATGCGGTAGGTCAGTTGCTTGGGGTGGCGCAGCAGCTTGCGCCAGCCGTGGCCCGTCACGTTGGCGCAGTAGTTCGGGATGATGCCCTCGGCGGCCATGGCCTCGGTGACCGGCGAGTACAGCGTGGTGGGCGCCAGCAGGGCCTCACCGTAGCTTTGCCCGTTGCCGATGTCGGTCAGGTAGCCCTGGGGCAGGCGCTCGGCCAGCTTGCGCGCCAGCGACAGGCCGTTGGCGTGGATGCCGCTGGAGGCCAGGAAGACGATGGCGTCGCCCGCGCCCAGCTTGTCGCCCACCGACAGTCGGGTCTTGGGGCTGATGATGCCGGTGCACGATGCGGCCAGGTCCACGCGGCCATCGGCCACGATGCCGGCCAGGGCAGGGGTCTCGCCGCCGCCCCAGGCCACGTTGCAGACCTCGCAGGCCTTCTTCCAGCCGGCCACCAGGGCGTTGGCGCGCACCTTGTCGCCGAACCAGTCGGAGCCGCCAGCGGCCCAGTAGGCCTGAACCACCAGGGGCGTGGCGCCCACGGTGATCAGGTCGTTGACCGCCATGGCGATGGTGTCCTGCGCGATGCCGTCGTAGAAACTTTTGCCCGTCAGGGTGGCCATCTCATCGGCCACCAGGGTCTTGGTGCCCAGGCACTCGACGATGGAGGCCAGGTACATCGGGCCCACGTCAACCACGTAAGCCGACTCGCCACGCGAGGCCAACACTTCGCTGAAGCCGTGGCTGGCCAGGTGGGTGCCGGTGGCTGCCGCTGCGCGCTGTGCCGCCACCTTCAGCGGGTCGATCAGGTCGTAGTTGACGCCGGCCTGGTCATACGTCAGGGGCGCATTCGTGATGGGCGCGTTCTGGTTCGGGGGCGTGGCGGCGGTCATGGGCGGGCGTCGTCGTGGAGCGGAAAACCCGTAATTATCGTGCAGGCCAGGGCTCACTGGCTGAGTTTGCGCGCCTCCTCGATCTGGAGTTCGAAGTAACGCTGTCCGGAAAAGGCGATGGTGGCCATCAGCACGCCAGCGCCGATCAGCAGCGCCAGGGCGATGCCGATCACCGTCAGCCACCCGGCTTGCGGCGCTTGCGAGGCAGGCGTGCCGGGGTTGTGGCGGGCGTTCCAGCGCTCGTCCGGGGTCAGCCCGTAGAGGATGGCTTGCAGCATGGTGGCCGCCACGGTGAAGCCCAGCACCGGGATCAGCGCCCAGGACAAGTGGTCGTCCTGGCCGAACTCGGCCACCCGGTTGAGGCCCCACAGCCCGATGGCCGTGGGCACGGGCAGCAGCCAGCCCAGCAGGTCGCCCAGGCCGTGCAGGTAAAAGCGGTGCAGGCCCAGGGGGCCGCCGAGCAGCGCCAGCCAGGTGGCCAGGGTCTTGGAGCGGGGCGCGCGTGTCGAGGGAGAGGTCGCCATGGGCTGGAGGTGTTTGCAGCGAGCTGTCGAGAGTCGGTGCTGTCAGGGGGCGAGGTGCAGTTTTTTGCGCAATCTCGTGTCGTCAGACTATAATCCGAGGTTTTGCGGCCCGAGCTGGGCTGGTTGATGCTTGGCAAGGCTTGTTTTTGCCGCAGCAGCCGGCCTGCGCGTATCTAATCGTGCCGCCGAAAAATCAACCGCCGGCAGGCCTGATCCCCCCGATGAGTCGAAGGGTTGCAGCGTGCCGGCTTTGGCTGCCGATCCCCGAGTGTCTCCCGGGCGAGGTGGCCGCCCAACTGATCTGAAGGACACACCATGGTCGTGATTCGACTTGCACGTGGCGGCTCCAAGAAGCGCCCTTTCTACAACATCGTCGTTGCTGAACAGAAGAACCGTCGTGACGGTCGCTTCCTGGAGCGCGTGGGCTTTTACAACCCCGTGGCTTCCGGCAAGGCCGAAACCCTGCGCCTGTCGCTCGACCGCGTGAACCACTGGGTGGAAAGCGGCGCTCAGCCCTCCGCCGCCGTGACCCGCCTGCTGCGCGAAGCCGGCAAGGCCCAGCCCGCCGCCTGATCGATCAGGCATGACGGATCGCGCCCCGAGCACACCGCTGGTGCTGGACGACGGAGTCGTCTGGCCCGAAGACGCGGTGGAAGTGGGGCGCGTCGTCGACGCCTGGGGCGTCAAGGGCGGCATCAAGGTGCAGCCCTTTTCATCCGACCCCCAGGCCCTCTTCTGCACGAAGAAATGGTTCCTGCGCCCCGCTGAAGCCAGCGCGGGTGCTGTGGTTCGCCCCGGTGCTTCACCAGCTGCCCAGGCCACGAAGGCCGCAGGTGCCGTGACCTCCGCGGGCGCGGCCAAGCTGGCTCGCCCTCGTTTCCTGCAGGTCAAGACGGCCCGCGAGCAGGGCGATGTCGTGGTCGTCACCGCCGATGACCTGGTCGACCGCAACGCCGCCGAAGCGCTCAAGGGCGCTCGCGTTTTTGTTTCGCGCTCGGCCTTCCCCACGCCCGACGAGGGTGAGTTCTATTGGGTCGACCTGATTGGCCTGGATGTGCGCAACCCGCAAGGCGAGTCCCTCGGCCGCGTGATCGACCTGCTCGACACCGGGCCCCAAAGCGTGCTGCGTTGCGAGCACGAAGGCGCCGATGGCAAGCCTGCCGAGCGCCTGATCCCCTTCGTGTCGGCCTACATCGTGAGCGTCAGCCTGGCCGACAAGCTCATCGTGGCCGATTGGGGCCTCGATTACTGATCACCTGCACGGGTGACCAGCGCCCAAGGGCTGCGCTGAGCTTGGGAGTTTGTCCATGGCCGTTCGCTTCGACGTCATCACGCTGTTTCCCGAGTTGTTCGTGCCCTTTCAGCAGGCCGGGGTGGCGCGGCGCGCCTTCGAGTCAGGCCAGGTGGACCTGCGCCTGTGGCAACTTCGCGATCACGCCGAGGGTGTTTACCGCCGGGTCGATGACCGGCCATTCGGTGGTGGACCAGGCATGGTGATGCTGGTCGAGCCCCTGGTGCGCTGCCTGGGCGCCATCCGTGCGCAGCAGGTCGAGCAGCGTGGCGAGCGCCTGCCGGTGATCTGGTTCAGCCCGGCCGGGCCGCGCTTGACGCAAAAGCGCGTGCAGCAATTGGCCGCCAGCCCTGGCGCTGTGCTGGTGTGCGGCCGCTACGAAGGCGTGGACCAGCGTTTCATCGATGCCCACGTGGACGAAGAACTCAGCCTGGGTGACTACGTGCTCTCGGGCGGTGAGTTGCCCGCGCTGACGCTGATCGATGCGGTGGCGCGCCTGCAGCCCGGCGTGTTGCACGACGCTGCCTCGCACGAGCAGGACAGCTTCTCGGATGGCCTGCTGGACTGCCCGCATTACAGCCGCCCCGAGGTGTTGCCGGGCGCCGAGGGCGCTGCCGATCAGGCCGTGCCGCCGGTGCTCATGTCGGGCCACCATGCGCAGATCGCACGCTGGCGTCGCGAGCAGCAACTGGCGTTGACCGCGCGTCGCCGGCCAGAGCTGATCGAGGCGGCCAGGGTGCGTGGCGAGCTGTCGAAAAAAGATGAAGACTTTCTCCGCAGTTTGACGCTATAATCTGCGGTTTTCCGATCCTCTGCCCGGCTTTGCTGGGGCCGCTCTTGCAAAGGGGCGTGCACTTGGCGCCAATTTTTCAACGCGCGGGCATGATCATCAAGGAGCCTTTGATGTCCAACATCATCCAGCAGCTCGAGCAAGAAGAAATCGCTCGTCTGAACAAGACCATTCCCTCTTTCGCCCCTGGCGACACCGTGATCGTGTCCGTCAACGTGGTCGAAGGCACCCGCAAGCGTGTCCAGGCCTACGAAGGCGTGGTCATTGCCAAGCGCAACCGTGGCCTGAACTCCAGCTTCATCGTCCGCAAGATCTCCAGCGGCGAAGGCGTGGAGCGCACGTTCCAGCTGTACAGCCCGCTGATCGCTTCGATCGAAGTCAAGCGCCGCGGTGACGTCCGCCGCGCCAAGCTGTACTACCTGCGCCAGCGTTCGGGCAAGTCGGCACGCATCAAAGAGAAGCTCGCGTAAGCTGGTCCTCTTTCGCAGTCATCACTGCTCAAGCCGCCCTCGCTCACGCGACGGCGGCTTTTATCATTGGCGCATGGCCCTCACCATCGACCCGCGTGCCGCCGAGTTGCTCGGGCACGACCTTCACCTGCCTCCCGTCTCGCCTGATCGATTCTCGCGTCAGGCTTTGAGCGCGCGCTTTGCGTCACCACCGATCTGGCAGCCAGACATCGAGGTCGAGAAGTGGTATCGGGCGCCCGACCCGGTTCAGGCGGCGGTGCTGGTGCCGCTGGTCATGCGTGAACGCGCTTCGGTGCTGCTGACCCAGCGCACTGCACACCTGAAAAAACACGCTGGGCAGATCAGCTTCCCGGGGGGGCGCATGGAGCCCACCGACCTGAATCCGGTGGCAGCAGCCCTGCGCGAAGCACACGAAGAGGTGGGGCTGGAGCCCGAGCGCATCGAGGTGCTGGGCAGCCTGCCCACGTACACGACCGGCACCGGCTTCATCGTCACGCCGGTGGTGGGCCTGATCACGCCGCAAGCGGGTGAGCACGAGGGCCTGATCATGCGGCCCGACCCGGGCGAGGTGGCCGAGGCCTTCGAGGTGCCGCTGGACTTCCTGATGGACCCCCGCCACCACCAGCGCCGCGCCTTCGACATGTCGGGCACGCAGTTGGACTTCTTTGCCATGCCCTGGTCGCCGCAGCCCGACAAGGAGTACTTCATATGGGGTGCGACAGCGGCGATGTTGCGAAATTTATACCGCTTCCTCTCGGCCTGAGCCCGGCACGGCGCCCCGGGGGCAATTACACGGGATTTGATCGGGTTGGGTCACAGCACCACCGCTATCATCGGCGCATGAGCTTTTTTGCCGTGCTCTTCGCCTTGCTGGCGGAGCAGCTCAAGCCCTTGTCCAACCTCAACCCCATCCACCACGCGCTGGCGGCCTGGGTGCGTTGGGCTGGTCGCAATTTCGACGCCGGTGCCGACGTGCACGCTCGCGTGGTTTGGGCCATCACGGTGCTGGCGCCCGCCTCGCTGGTGGCCCTGAGCTACTTTTTCATCGACCGCTACAGCACGGTGCTGTCGCTGATCTTCGACGTGGCGGTGCTGTATTTCACACTGGGTTTCCGCCAGTTCAGTCACCATTTCACCGACATCCGCGATGCGCTGGAGGCGGGCCGTGAAGACCGTGCCCGCGAGCTGCTCGCGCATTGGCAGAACCTGGACGCCAGCGAGTTGCCGCGCACCGAGATCCTGCGCCACGTGCTGGAGTACTCGCTGCTGGCGGCCCACCGCCACGTCTTCGGTGTGTTTTTCTGGTTCGTGGCGCTGTCGACCGTTGGCCTGGGGCCGGCTGGCGCGGTGCTCTACCGACTCGCCGAGTTCGCCAGCCGCTACTGGGCCTACCGCAGCCGCGTGACGGGCACGCCCACGCACGACCGGCTGATGAACCTGTCTCAGACCTTGTTCACCTGGCTGGACCACGTGCCGGCGCGCATGACGGCCTTTGGTTTTGCGGTGGTGGGCAACTTCGAGGACGCCATCGACGCCTGGCGGCGCCACGCCGCTTTGTGGGTGCGCCGCAATGAGGGTGCGATCCTGTCTTCTGCCTCGGGGGCGCTGGGTGTGCGCCTGGGCGGGCAAGTGGCCCCGGTGTCGGGCTCGCCCGATGTCAGCCGCACCATGAGCCAGGGCGATTCACCCGATGTCATCGAGGCTCAGGGCAGCACCCAGGGCTCGCCGCCGATGCTCGCGCACCTGCGCAGCGTGGTGGGCCTGATCTGGCGCTCGGTGGTGCTGTGGATGCTGCTGCTGGCGCTGCTGTCGCTGGCCAACCTGGTGGGTTGACGCCCGGCGTGACGATCAGAGCGCGCGGGCGCGCGTCAGCCAGTCGCTCAGGGCGTCGACCATGTCACCCTGGCTGAACGAGCAGCTTTCTTCCGTGAACAGGGCGGCGCTTTCGAGTTGGTTGAGCACGCGCTCGAGCACGTACTGGTAGCGCTGCGGCAGCGCGGGCTGGTGGCCTTGTGCGGCATCGCGCCAGGTGCGGGTCAGCTCGGTGAGCGGCAGCTGCCCGCTGCGGAAGGCGTCGAGCGTGGCGGGCAGGGCTGAGAGGCGATCGGTCATGCGTCGGTCACCAGCGAGGCTGGCTCAGTTCTTCGAAGAGGTCGGTGTACAGGCTCAGGCGGATGGGGCTGACCTCGCCGCGTTCGACCGCTGCGCGCACGGCGCAGCCGGGCTCTTGCCGGTGCGTGCAGTTGTGGAAGCGGCAGTCGGCGAAGTGGGCGGCCAGGTCAGGCATCAGGCGCACGAGCTCGGTCGGCGGGATGTGGTGCAGGCCGAATTCCTGAAAGCCTGGCGAGTCGATGACGGCGCTGGTGCGCGTGTCGTCGAGCCAGTACCAAAGGCTGGAGGTGGTGGTGTGGCGGCCTGAGTTGAGCGCTTGCGAGATCTCGCCGACCTCGGCGCGGGCGTCGGGCAGCAGGGTGTTGATGAGCGTGCTCTTGCCGGCACCCGAGGGGCCCAGCACCAGCGAGGCTTTGCCTTGCAGCATGGGCAGCACCTGTTCGCGGGCGGCGTCGCCTTCGCCTTGGCCCTTGTCCTTGAGGGACAGCTCGACCACGTTGTAGCCCATGGCTCGGTAGGGCGCCAGGCGCTGGCGCGCGGTGTCTGCGCCGGGCAGGTCCACCTTGTTGAGCACGATGGTCACGGGGATGTCGGCCGAACGGGCGGCAATCAGGGCCCGCGTGAGCTGCATCTCGCTGAAGACGGGCTCCACCGCGATCCACATCAGCAACTGGTCGAGGTTGGCCGCGAAGGACTTGCTGCGCCATTCATCCTGGCGCCACAGCAGGTTGCGGCGCTCGTCGACCGCGACGATGACGCCTTCGTCGCCGCCTTCGATGTGTTGCCAGCGCACGCGGTCGCCGACCACGGCTTCGCTCTTTTTGCCACGGGGGTGGCAGATCAGGCGCTCGCCATCGGGGTCCTCGACGACCACGTGGCGGCCGTGGGTGGCCACGACCAGGCCGCCTTCGGTGCCTTCGGTGTTGGGGGCCTTGTCCTTGCTGCGCGCGGGGCGGCTGCTGCCGTGTGTGCGCTTCATGCGAGCAGGGCGTCGACCCGGGCCGCGCAGATGAAGTCGTTGATCGACAGGCCGCCGACCGAGTGGGTCGACCAGTTCACGGTGCAGCGGCTGTAGGCCACGAGCAGGTCGGGGTGGTGGTCTTGCTCGTGAGCGATCCAGGCGACGGCGTTGACAAAGGCCATGGTGCGGTGAAAGTCGGGGAAGCTGTGGGTGCGGGTCAGGACCACGGCGTCGCCTTCGCGCTCGATGGTCCAGGCGGTGAGCTGCTCGAGCAGCCTGGCGGCTTGTTCGTCGGTCAGGGCCGGGCCGGTCTGGTGGCTGCAGCGTTGGGCGGTCAATGATGGGGTCTGCATGCTCGTCTCGTGCGCGGGGCGGTGTGTCATGTCGGGCTCTTCACGCAGGGGTGGGCGTGGAGATGGCGCGCATGGCGGCCAGTCGTTCCAGTGCTGGCGGGTGCGAGTAGTGAAAGCGCACGTACAGCGGGTCGGGCGTGAGCGTCGATGCGTTGTCCTGGTAGAGCTTGACCAGGGCGTTGGCGAGGTCGCGACCATCGGACTGGGCGCAGGCGTAGGCATCGGCCTCGTATTCGTCGCGGCGCGAGAAGCCAGACATCAGCGGCACGATGAAGAAGGCAAAAGGCGGCAGCGCCAGCATGAGCAGCAGCAGCGCCAGCGCGTCATTGGGCGCGTTGAGGTTGGGCGAAACGCCCAGGCCCAGGTAGAAGTCGGCCTGGCGCGAGAGCCAGCCCAGCAGCGCAAAGGCCAGCAGGCTCAGGCCGAACATCATGACCATGCGCTTGAGCACGTGGCGGTGCTTGAAGTGACCGAGTTCATGGGCCAGCACGGCTTCGACCTCGCCATGGCTGAGCTTGCTCAGCAGCGTGTCGTAGAACACGACGCGCTTGCCCTGGCCCAGACCGGTGAAGTAAGCGTTGGCGTGCGCCGATCGGCGGCTGCCGTCCATCACGAAAAAGCCCTTGGCGGTGAAGCCGCAGCGGTCCATCAGGGCCTTCACGCGCTCGGCCAGGGCCTGGTCTTTCAGGGGCTCGAACTTATTGAACAGCGGTGCGATGAAGACAGGGAAGACGATCATCATCAGCAGGGCAAAGCCCACCCAGGCCCCCCAGGCCCAAAGCCACCAGGCGTCGCCGGCTGCGCCCATGAGCCAGAGGATGAGGGCCGCGATGGGCGCGCCGATGACCACGCCGACCACGCCCTGGCGGATCTGGTCGCCGACCCACATCGGCCACTTCATGCGGTTGAAGCCGTGGCGTTGCTCGATGCGGAACGTGTGCCAGGCTTCCAGGGGCAGGTCGACCAGGGCGGAGATCAGCGTGAAGGCGCCCAGCAGCGTCAATTGGTAGACCAGTGGGTGAGCGCGCTCGCCACCGCCCACAGGCAGCAGCCAGTTTCGCAAGGTGGTGTTGAGGGCGTCGAGCCCGCCCAGCAGGGTCCATCCCAGCAGCACGGCGGTGCCCACCAGGGCGCTCACCATGCCGAAGCGCAGCTTGTCGAGCGTGTAATCGGCGGCGCGCTGGTGGCTGCGCAGGGTGATGTTGCCGCTGAAGGGCTGGGGCACGGCTTCGCGGTGGCGGGCGACGTGGCGGGCCTGGCGGCTGTCCAGCCACAGGCGCACGAGCACCGAGGCGAGGACGAAGCTCACGAAAAGCGTGGTGACGAGGCTGGCTTGCATGCCCGGGAGTGTACGTTTGCCGCACAATCGCGACCACGGCGGCGCGGCCAAGACCCTGGTGAGCAGGGCGGTGTCGGCGCGGCTTTTGTCAGCACATGAGGATGTCGATGAGCGAAACCACCCCCGGCGCCGAGCAGGCCCCCGTCACCCTGGTCAAGAGCGACCAGAACCTGATCTGGATCGACCTGGAGATGACGGGCCTCAAGCCCGAGACCGATCGCATCATCGAGATCGCCGTGGTGGTGACGGACGCGCAGCTGAACAACCGCATCGAAGGCCCGGTGTTTGCTGTGCACCAGAGCGACGCCACGCTCAACCTGATGGACGCCTGGAACAAGGGCACCCACGGTCGCAGCGGCCTGATCGACCGGGTCAAGGCCTCGACGGTGAGCGAAGAGCAAGCCAGCCAGGCGGTGATCGACTTCCTCAAGCAATACGTGCCGGCCAACAAGTCGCCCATGTGCGGCAACTCGATCTGCCAGGACCGCCGATTCCTGGCCAACTACATGCCCAAGCTGGAAGCCTTCTTCCACTACCGCAACCTGGACGTGAGCACGCTCAAGGAGCTGGCCAAGCGCTGGAAGCCGGGCCTGGCCGAGGGTTTCCGCAAGGCGCAAAAGCACACGGCGCTGGCCGACATCCACGAGTCCATCGACGAGTTGGCGTACTACCGCGAGCACTTCCTGGTGAAGTGAGGTGGCGGTGAGCGAGCTGAATGCGCCGAGCGTGCCTGCCATCGTGAAGGTGGCGCAGCCTTCCAGCGTCGGGACGATCGATCACCCCAGGCCCGACCGGCTGGTGCGAGGCAACCCGCGACGTGAAACATGGTCGCTGTACGAGTCGGGCGACGGGGTGAGCAGTGTCGGCATCTGGGCTTGCGAGCCGGGGATGTGGCGCATCGTGTTCGCCGCGAACAAGGAAGAGTACTTCTTTGTGCTCGAAGGACACGTGCGGCTGCACGACGAAGCTGGTGTGGCGGTGGACGTGCGCGCCGGTGAAGGCGCTGTGATCCCGGCCGGCTTCGTGGGCGCCTTCGAGGTGGTGGAGCCAGTGCGCAAGCACTTCGTGGTCATCGAACGGCCAGGCCTTCAGCCTCAAGCCCCGCTGGGCTGACATCGCCAGGCGGCCACGGCCGAGGCCAGCAGCTCGCTGAGCGATGCGCCTTCGCCTGCTTGCCAGCCGGGCGTCAGGCCGGAGGCCGAGGCTTCTGCTGTGGCTGGGCTGGCCAGTGCCATCAAAGCCGTTCGCACCGAGCGCGCTGGGTCGGTGAGGTCCAGCGGCGCGGCACCATTCTGCTTCGAGAGCTTTTCGCCGTTGTCGCCGTTGACCAGCGGGGTGTGCAGGTAACGCGGCTCGGGCAAGCCCAGCAAGCGCTGCAGGTGCAGCTGGCGCGGGGTGTTGTCGGCCAGGTCCTCTCCGCGCACAACGTCGGTGATGCGTTGCTCGGCGTCGTCCACCACCACGGCGAGCTGATAGGCCCACAGGCCGTCGGCACGCTTGACGACGAAGTCGCCCACGGCGGTGCCCAGGGCCTGCTGTTGTGTGCCCAGCCTGCGGTCGTGCCACTTGATCACGCCAGCCTCGCCGTCGGGCACGCGCAGGCGCCAGGCTCGGGCCTCGCGGCCGTGCAGCCCACCGTTTTCAGGGCGACAGGTGCCTGGGTAGACCAGCTCGCCATGGCGGGCCTTGGGGTGGCCTGCTTGCTCGTGGGCGCGGGCAATGTCGGCGCGGGTGCAGGCGCAGGGGTAGGCCCAGGCATGGACAATGGCTCGGGGGCTGGTGATGCCGCCCTTGGGTGCGACCAATTGGTCCAGGGCCGCCTGGTACAGCTGACCGCGCCGGCTTTGCCAGACGGGCGGCTCGTCGGACCTGAGGCCGCAAGCGGCCAGTTGGGCCAGGATGAACGCGTCGGCGCCGGGCACGCAGCGGGGCGTGTCGACGTCCTCGATGCGAACGAGCCAGGTGCCGTGGTGCGCGCGCGCGTCCAGCCAGCTGGCGAGCGCGGCCACCAGCGAGCCGGCGTGCAGCGGGCCGGTGGGGGAGGGGGCGAAGCGACCTCGGTAGGGTGCGTCACTCACAGGATCAATCCCTCGTGCAGGTCCAGGAGCGCGCGCCGTGTCTTGGGGCTGGCGAGCTGGTGCAGCCACCAGGTCAGCGCCATGCCGGGCTGTGAGCTGGTCTGGCGCCAGGCGTAGTGGGTCTCGAAATTTCGCGGTGGGCCATCGACTTCCTTGCGCAGCAGTCGGCCAGCGGCCACGTGGGCGCGCACCATCGGTTCGGGCAGGTAGCCGATGCCCATGCCTCGCAGCTGGGCCTCCAGCTTGGCCGCCATCGATGGCACGGTGAGCACGTCTTGTCCGGGCAGGATGCCGCTCGTGGCAGGGGGCAGGCGTTTGGCCGAGTCGGCCACCGCGACGATGCGGTGCTGCGCCACGATCCCCGGGCTCAGAGGCTCGGGCTCCTGCGCCAGGGGGTGGTGCGATGCCACCGCCAGCACGAAGTGGTGCTTGCCAATGGGCTCGCAGCGGATGTCGGGTGCGCTGAGCCGGTCGCTGGAGATGCCGATGGCCAGGTCGGCCTCGCCGTGCAGCAGCGGCTCCCAGGTGCCGGTCATCACCTCGCTGCGCATTTTCAGCCGGGTGGGCGGCTTGAGCGCCAGGAAGGCCTCCATCAGGTCGAACACGGCGTGCGGCGCGATGGCTTTGTCCACCACCACGGTCAGCTCCGTTTCCCACCCCGAGGCGACGCGCTTGACGCGGTTGGCCACGGCGTCGAGCTGCTGCAGCAGCAACTGGCCTTCGCGCAGCAGCTCTTCGCCGGCGGCGGTCAGCTTGGCCTGGCGGCTGCGGCGGTCGAACAGCAGCACGTCCAGCGCGTCTTCGAGCTGGCGCACGCTGTAGGTGAGGGCGGAGGGCACCTTGCCCAGCTCGCGCGCGGCGGCGGCAAAGCTGCCCGTGCGGGCGATGGTCACGACCATCTGCAGGGCGTCGGGCGAAAGGGCGTGGTAGCGGTCCATGGCGGCCGGAGGGTCGTTCAAAACATTTGAATGATGCCATCAGCGCGGCTCAGCCACCGACCGGTGCTCGGTGCCTACAGTGAAGCCATGGTCACACGACGTGACCCCCACGCGAACTTCACAAAGTAGGAGCTTCACATGCTGACCCTGCGCCGATCCGACGAACGCGGCTTTGCCGACCATGGCTGGCTGCAGTCCTTCCACAGCTTCTCGTTTTCCGAGTACTTCGACCCGGCTCACATGGGCTTTGGCCCGCTGCGCGTGATCAACGACGACATCGTGGCGGCCGGGCGTGGTTTCGGCATGCACGGCCACCGCGACATGGAGATCGTGACCTACGTGCTCGAAGGCAAGCTCACCCACCAGGACAGCCTGGGCCACACCGCCGACATCCTGCCTGGCGACGTGCAGCGCATGACGGCCGGCCAGGGGATCATGCACAGCGAGTTCAACCGCACGCTGCACGACCGCGTGCACCTGCTGCAGATCTGGATCGAGCCGACCGAGAAGGGCCTGCGCCCGGGCTATGAGCAGAAGAACTTCGGTGAAGCCGACAAGCGCGGGCGACTGCGCCTGGTGGCCTCTCCCGATGGCCGAGATGGTTCGGTGACGATCCACTCGGACGCTTCGCTGAGCGTGGGCCTGTTCGATGGCGACGAGCGCGCCGAGCTGGCCCTGAGCCCGGCTCGCAAGGCCTATGTGCACGTGGCCCGTGGCGCGATCACGGTCAACGGCCAGGCCCTGCAGGCGGGCGACGCGGTCAAGCTCGAGGGCGAGTCGACGCTGTCGCTGAGCGATGGCCAGCAGGCCGAGGTGCTGGTCTTCGACCTGGCAGCCTGAGCCGAGGTGGCGTCGTGTCAGCTCTGCTGCGCTTCGAGGGTGTAGGCGGCGTAGTCGTCCAGGCCAATGGTCTCGACCAGCCATGGCAGCGCTTCGGCCAGGCGGTCGTAGAGCGTCCAGGGCGGGTTGATGATGAACATGCCGCTGCCATACAGCCCCAGGCCGCCCTTTTCGGCGCCCTTGACGCGCAGCGTGGCGTGCACCCAGTCGACCTTGGCCAACGAGCCGCCCAGCCGCTTGAGCTGGGCCCCGAACTGCTGCGATTCCATGCGGGCGACTTCGGGGTACCAGATGGCGTAGGTGCCGGTGGCGAAGCGCTCCGTGGCCGCGCGCAGGGCTTGCAGGACCTTCTTGTAGTCGTCCTTCATCTCGTAGGGCGGGTCGATGTGGACCAGCCCGCGGCGAGGCGGGGGTGGCAGCACCTTGGGCAGGCCGCTGAACCCATCGGCCTCTTCGATGCTGACGCCGCGCTTGACGCCCGCGAAGTGGTCGCGCAGCAGGCCGATCTCGGTGGGGTGCAGCTCGTAGAGCCGCAGGTGGTCGCCCTGGCGCAGCATCTGCGCGGCCAGCTGCGGCGAGCCGGGGTACCAGCGCAGGTCGGTGCCGTTGTTGAGGGCGGCGATCTGGTCGAGCAAGGCCTTGACGGCCACGGGCGTGCCGGCCGCCTTGCGCAGGGGCCAGATGCGGGCGATGCCGCCTTCGAACTCGCCGCTCTTGGTGGCGTAGTTGCTGGTGAGGTCGTAGAGGCCGCCACCAGCGTGGGTGTCGATCACCCAGAAAGGTTTGTCCTTTTGCAGCAGGTGCTCAAGCACCTGCACCAGCACCATGTGTTTGAGCACATCAGCGTGGTTGCCCGCGTGGAAGCCGTGTCGATAACTGAACATGCCCCGAAGGGTAACGGCTTTGCCGCCTTTCAGCCCACGGATCGTGTGTCTTTTTTGATGGCCTGAGACTGGCCGAGTTCCCTGAAACCTTCCCTCCCGTCCCTTGAAAGGAATCACCATGAGCAAGCAAATCGTCGTTGTTTACTTCTCCGGCTACGGCCACACCCAGCGCATGGCCGAGTCCGTGGCCCAGGGTGCGGGCGCCAGCCTGCTGGCCGTTGACAAAGAAGGCAACTTGCCAGAAGGCGGCTGGGAGCAGCTGGCCGCAGCCGACGCCATCATCTTTGGCGCGCCCACCTACATGGGCAGCGTGCCCTGGCAGTACAAGAAGTTCATCGACGCCACCTCCAAGCCCTGGTACCACCAGCAGTGGAAGGACAAGATCGCCGCCGGTTTCACCAACTCGGCCTCGATGAACGGCGACAAGCTCTCGACCTTGCACTACCTGTTCACCCTGTCGCAGCAGCACAGCATGATCTGGGTGGGCACGGGCCTGATGCCCAGCAACAGCAAGGCCGCCACGCGCAACGACGTGAACTACGTGGCCTCGTTCAGCGGTGCCATGGCCTCGACGCCATCGGACGCCAGCGTGGATGAAATGCTCCCTGGTGACCTGGAAACCGCCCGCCTGTTCGGCGTGCGCGTGGCCGAAGTGACCGCAAAATTCAATGCTTGAACGAGCTCGCCGTGCCACATCGGCACGACCCTCGCCCTGAACCGGAGTGCCCATGACCACCACCCCTTCCACCCGTGCACCGCGCTTGCTGGTGATCGCCGGCAGCGCCCGCATCGGTTCGCTCAACCGCCAACTGGCCGACCTGGCCGCGCGTCGCGCCCAGGCGCTGGGAGCCGAGACCACCGTGGTCGACCTGCGCTCGCTGGAGCTGCCGGTCTACGACGAGGACTGGGCGCAGGCCCATGGCAAGCCGGCTGGCGCGCGTCGCCTGCGCGATTTGTTCGCCGAGCACGACGGCCTGATCCTGGCCAGTCCGGAGTACAACGCGCTGCCCACGCCGCTGTTCATCAACAGCTTCGACTGGTTGTCGGTCATCCCGGCCGAAGATGGCAAGCCATCGGGCACCGGCGCCACGGGTGGCAAGCCAGCCGGTTTGCTGGCGGCTTCACCCGGTGCGCTGGGCGGCATCCGCGCTTTGCCCATCGTGCGGACCTACCTGAGCACCAATTTCGCGATGCTGGTGGTGCCCGAACAGCTGGCCTTGCCGCTGGCCGACCAGCAACTGACCAGCCCCGAACACCTGGCCAAGCCTGAGCTGGACGCGGCGCTCGATCGCGTGGTGGCTTCGGTGGTCAAGCAGGCGCGCTGGCGCGTGGCCGCAGGCTGATCGTCAGTTCGCCAGGAAGGACACCAGGTCGGGCAGCGTGCCTTCCGGGTCTTCTTCCTGGGGCAGGTGGCCCAGGGTCGGGTAGGTGACCAGGCGGCAGCGCTGGATGTCCTGGCAGAACAGCGTGCCGTGCTCGGGCGAGATCATCTCGTCGCGCTCGCCCCAGATCACCAGCGTGGGCTGCTGAACGCGCCGGATCAGGGTCGAGTTGCCACCGAACTGGGCCTGGTCCATGCGCTGGAACAGCGCGCGGCGGTTGCCCACACGCAGGTTGAGCTCGAAGTAGCGGTCGATCTTGTCCTGCGTGACCTTGTCCGGGTCACCGAAGACGTTGCGCACGCTGGAGGCCACCATGGCCTTGGGCAGGATGCGCTCGGACACCCAGCGCAGGCCGCGCATGCTGGCGATCTGGAAGGCAATCGGCATGGACAACACCGATGGCTGGTAGCCGTCGGCGTCGATGAGCACCAGCTTGCGCACGCGATCGGGCGCGAGCACGGCGGTCTGCCAGGCGATTTCGCCGCCCAACGCGTTGCCCGCCAACACCACCTGCTTGACACCCAGCGTGTCGAGCAGCCGCAGCACAAAGCGGGTGTAGGCGTCGATGCGGTAGTCGCCTTGGGGGCTGGGACCCGTCAGGCCGAAGCCGGGCAGGTCGACGCTGATGACGCGGCGCTCGCCTTGCAAGGCGGTTTGCCAGCCTTCGTAGGTGTGCAGGCTGGAGGACATGCCGTGCAGCAAAACCAAAGGCATGGGGTCGTTGCGCGGGCCGGTGTCGCGGATGTGCACCTGCATGCCATCGAGCTCCAGGAAGGTCGATGGTTCAGGTGCCCAGCGGGCCATCAGCGAGCCCAGCTGGCGGTCGGGCTCCCAGGTGGCCCAGACGGTGAACGCCAGCGCCAGCCCGAAGAGCACGCCCGCCCACCACAATCGCTTCAGCCAATTCATCCGCGCATCATGCCGTGGAACCGGGCGCACCCGGGCCGCGAGCCTTGAGGGATGTCACCAAGTGACGCGGGCTGGCCTCATCACATGTCCGCCAACCCCACGTCTGGTGGCGTCAGCTGGCGTTGCGCGCGGCGTGTTGGGCAGACGAGCGGCGCGAGTTGTTCATCTTGCGCACTTGCTTCATGACCAGCACCTGGTAGGTCGAGCCCAGCAGGCGCACAACCTTGTCCAGGAAGCGGGCGTCCGGGCCGACCAGCACGCGACGCTCGTTGTTTTCCACGGCCTTGAGGATCTGCAGCGCAGCGGCCTCGGCGGTGGTCACGTTGATGAGCTTGTTGGCCATGCGCTTGTGGTCGGCCTCGCTCACGCCCGTCTTGGAGGTGACGGACTCGTCGATCTTGCCGGCCATGGCGATGTTGGTGGCGATGCCGCCCGGGTGCACGCAGGTGGCGCTGACGCCGCAGCCTTCCATTTCCAGCTCCATGCGCAGGGCCTCGGTGTAGCCGCGCACGGCGAACTTGCTGGCGTTGTAGGTGCCTTGCGTGGGCACGGCCATCAGGCCGAACAGGCTGGAGGTGTTGATGACGTGGCCATCGCCGCTCTTGCGCAGGTGGGGCAGGAAGGCTTGCGTGCCGTGCACCACGCCCCAGAAGTTGATGCCCATGATCCATTCGAAGTCCTGGATCTTGACGCCTTCGACGGTGGCTGTCAGGGCCACGCCGGCGTTGTTGAACACCAGGTTGACCTTGCCGTGATCGCGCGCGGCCTCATCGGCCCAGGCGAAGACCTCGTCGCGGTTGGCGACGTTCACCTTTTTGACGGTGACCTTCACGCCGTGCTTGGAGGCCAGCTCGGCCGTCTTGACCAGCTCGGCCTCGTTGACGTCGCTGAGCGTCAGGTGGCAGCCACGGCGGGCGAGTTCGACGGCCAGCGTGCGGCCCATGCCGGATGCAGCGCCGGTGATGGCAGCGACCTTGTTCTTGAAGTCTTTCATGGTGTCTCCAGGGGGGGGCTTTGTTCAGCTGTGTGGGTCAGCGGTGGCCGGTGACGCGGGCAGCGAACTCGCCGCATTCCTTGAGCGTCTGGCGGGCTTCGGGCAGCATCAGCATGGTGGGCCACACGTGCGGCATCTTGGCCTTGAGGTGCAGCTCGCTGGTCACGCCTTGCGCCTTGGCGCGCTCGTGCAGCCGGGTGGAGTCGGCCAACAGGATCTCGTGCTTGCTCGCGTGGATCATCAGCGGCGGCAGGCCGCGCAGGTCGGCGAACAGCGGCGAGGCCAGCGGCGTGTCGGTGGGCTTGCCGGCCAGGTACAGCGCAGCGGCTTCGGGCAGCGAGTGAGGGTTGAACATCACGTCGGCGTCGGCCAGGGTCTTCATGGTCTCACCCGAGCACGACAGGTCGCTCCACGGCGAGAACAGGATGGCGCCGGCTGGCAGGGGCAGGCCCTGGTCGCGCGAGGCCACCAGGCAAGCCAGGGTCAGGCCACCGCCTGCGGAGTCGCCGGCGAAGACCACGGTCTTGGGGTCGACACCTTGTTTGAGCAGCTCGGCCCACCAAGCCACGGCGTCGTCCACCGCAGCAGGGTAGACGTGCTCGGGCGCCATGCGGTAGTCCACTGACAGCACGCGCGCCTGGGCCGTGCGGGCCAGGTAGGCGCAGGTGGGGCGGTGGGTTTCGAGGCCGCAGAAGAAGTAGGCGCCACCGTGAAAGTAGACGACGGTGCGCTTGGCGTTGGGCGCGTTGAGCCACTCGGCGGCGCACAGCTTGTGCTCGGGGCGTGCGGCCACCGGCTTGTGTTCGATGTCAGCAGGTGGCGGCGGGTAGCGCTTGGCCATCTTGTTGACCATGTGGCGCGCCTTGTTGACGTCCAGCTTGCCTTTGCCCTGGCGCTTGAACTGGTGACGCAGGACGAGGTTGGTGATGAAGGACTGGATGCTCATGCGCGTTCTGCCTGGTACTGCTGGAGTTTGAATCGGCGGGTCTTGAATCTGTAGGCGAAGGTGAAGCCGGGCCACGCCGCCGTGTTGCGGCCCTGCTCGTTGACGTACCAGCTCTTGCAGCCTGACTGCCAGACGGTGCGCTCAAGCTCCTTCTGCACGCCGTCCACAAAACGTTTTTGCACCTCTGGCTTGACCTCCAGGGCGCGGATGCGGCGCTCCTTCATGGCCTTGAGCGCTTCGAGGATGTAATGCGCCTGCGATTCGATCATGAAAACCATGGAGTTGTGGCCCAGACCGGTGTTGGGCCCCATCAGCATGAAGAAGTTGGGAAAGCCCGCCACGGTGATGCCCATGTGGGCCTCGGCGCCTTGCTTCCACACCTCGGCCAGGTCGGCGCCGCCACGGCCGAACACGGTGGCCTTGGGAATCGGGTCCTGCACCTTGAAGCCGGTGCCGAAGACGATGGCATCGACCTCGTGCAGTCGGCCGTCCTTGGTCACCACACCCTGGGGCACCACGCGCTCGATGCCCTCGGTCACCACCTCGACGTTGGTGCGCGCCAGCGTGGGGTAGTACTCGTTGGAGATCAGCAGGCGCTTGCAGCCGGGCGTGTAGTCAGGGGTGAGCTTGGCCTGCAGGGCCGGGTCCTTGATGTGTTTGCGGATGCGGTGCTTGCCCACCTTGGCCACCAGGTTCATCCACTCGGGCTTGAACTTGAAGGCCAGGAAGCGCGCTTCCAGCGTCCAGTACAGCTTGGTGCGGGCGATGCGCTGGCGCCAGGGGTTGGCGGTGAAGTCGGCACGTTCTTCAGGGCGCACGGGGCGGTCCATCTTGGGCACGACCCAGGGTGGTGTGCGCTGGAAGTAGCTCAGGTGAGCCACCTTGGGTGCGATCGCCGGCACGAACTGGATGGCGCTGGCCCCGGTTCCGATGACGGCCACGCGCTTGTCGTCAAGGTCGAAGTCGTGGTCCCAGGTGGCCGAATGGAAGGCGCGGCCCGAGAAGGTCTCGATGCCGGGCACGTTGGGGTAGGCCGGGTTGCTCAGGCCGCCCATGCCTGACACCAGAATTTCGCCTTCGAAGACGCGGCCGTCCTCGGCCTTGACCACCCACAGCTTGCGGGCCTCGTCCCAGCGCGCGCCCGTCAGGTTGGCGTGAAAGCGGATGTGGCGCAGCAGGTCGTACTTGGTGGCGACGTGCTTGAGGTAGGCAAAGATTTCAGGCTGCGGCGCGTACAGGCGCGACCAGTTCGGGTTGGGCTCGAAGGAGAACGAATACAGGTGCGATTCGACGTCGCAGGCGCAGCCGGGGTAGGTGTTGTCGCGCCAGGTGCCGCCGACGTCACCCGCGCGCTCGAGCAGCACGAAATCTTCTTCGCCTTGCTCGCGCAGCTTGACGCCTATGCACAGGCCTGAAAAGCCCGTGCCGACGACGATGATGCGGTGGCGCTCGACGCCGTCGCCACCGGGCGCGGGGTGCGCGGCAGGCGAGTGAAAGTGTTGCGGTTTCATGGTGGCGTGTCCCCGAAGATGCCTTGACTTTTGACAAAGATTCTTGTCAGAATAACTTTGACAATGATCCATGTCAACATAGGGATCTCCATGGAAGCCCCGACGCCAGCCTCACCTTTGTCTCCACGCCGCCGCTATGGCGGGGTCCTGCCCGAAGAGCGGCAGCGGCTGCGCCGTGCCAAGCTCATCGAGGGCGCCTTCGAGGTGTTCGGCACGAAAGGCTTTCACGCCGCGACGGTTCGCGAGGTCTGCGTGGCCGCCCACCTGACCGAGCGCTATTTCTACGAGTCGTTCAAGACGCTGCCACAGCTGTTCATGGCCACCTACGGCGAGCTGCGCGATCAGCTCATGGCCCAGACCCTGGCCGTGCTCAAGGAGGCCGAGCCCACGCCCCTGGGCATGCTGGAGCCGGCCATCCGCGTCTTCCTGGAGTTCATCCGCGACGACCCGCGGCGTGGCCGCATCATGCTGGTCGACTCGCTGGGTGTGAACGACGAGGTGGCGGCGCTGAGTGGTGCCACCGCGCGCGACTACTCGAACATGATGCGCCAGCACCTGCACCTGCTGGTGCCCAAGGCCCGACTCGACGAGGTCAACCTCGACCTGCTGGCCGACGGCATGATCGGCCTGAACGTGCTGCTGGCCGCCAGGTGGATGCAGGATGGGTTTGCCGAGCCGATCGACAAGGTGGTGCGGACCAACCTGATGCCGTATCAAGGGCTGCTCAAGCTGATGGCTTGAGCCCCAGTCGCAGCCTGGTTCGCGTCGGTCGCCTCAGAGCTTGCCGTTGCCCGCGAGCCAGTGCACGACCTTGTCGAACTGTTGCGAGGTGTGGGGGTGGGACAGCAGGCCCTCGACCACGTAGGTGCCCACCGTCGCCATGACGGACGCTTTCGTGCGTGACATGCCCTTGGACACCATCTGCTGGATCAGCATCGCGTCGAGCATGTCGTGAAAGCGCTCGTGCCATTCCCGCACCGTCTCGGACTTGTCCAGGCGGGCATGGACCGTCGAGATCAGCTTGCTGGCCTGCTGAAACTCGCCCAGCAGCCAGCTCAGTTGTTCGCCCAGGGATTGGTCCTGCATGCCCGTCATCCGGGTCAGGGCCCTGCCGACCAACCGGTTCAGCGTGGCCACCAGCAGGTCGTCCTTGCTGGCGAAGTACCAGTACAGCGTGTTGGGCGCCACCCCGGCTGCCTTGCCGACAGCCGCCATGGACGTGGCGTCATAACCGTCGGCCAGGAAGAGCGCGCAGGCGGCTTCCTCGATCTGCTCGCGCTTCACCTCGGCATCGACGTCTCGCTTGTTCCTCGCCATGGGGGCATCTTAAATGACATCTTGAATGGCATTCAAGATCATGAACGTCGCACGTCAAGCCGTCGGTGAACCGACCGAATCAGCCCTCCTGGCCATGGGCTTCAAGGACCTCATGGCCTTGTTCGACAAGCTGCCAGCGCCCACCATCCAGGAAATGGACGGTGAGTTCGCCGCGCGCCTGCTGGCGCAGCCCAACGCCGTGGCCCAGGTCATCGGCAACCTGACGGTCAACAACCCGCTGATGCCGGGGCGTTGGCTTTGCAAGGCCTTCAAGCCGGTGTCGGCGGTGGGTGGTCAGGGCTACAACAGCTTCGCGCACCTGGGGCGCACGGTGCAGCGCTACCCCATGCAGACGCTGATCGCGCCGTCCCGCTACGACGGGCGTCCGGCGTACACCCTGGTCTACGCCGCGTTCCAGTCCATGTGCGGGGCCATCCACATGGTCGACGAGGTCCGCCGGGTGGCGCCAGGCCTTTACCTCGGCATCGGAACCTGGGGCTTCACGGACGGGCAGCGACAGGTTCCGCTTCCCTTCGTCCTGCGCGGCCCCATCGCGCCCTACGCTGGCCACATTGGCCGGGCCAAGCAGGGCTTCAACGCCCAACAAGAAATCCCCGCGTTCAAGCACAAAGGCTGATCCACATGAGCACCCCACGTCGCAAGGCCCTGATCACGGGCGCATCCGCTGGCATCGGCGCCACGTTCGCCCGCCACCTGGCCGCCCCAGGCTACGACCTGCTGCTGGCCGCGCGCCGCGGTGACCGCCTGAAGGACCTGGCCCAGGAGCTGTCGCAGCGGCACAAAGTGCAGTGCGAGGTCCTGTCGGTGGACCTGGCCAGCCCAGGTGCCGCGACCCAGGTCATGGCCCACCTCGACCAGATCGGCTGGCGCATCGACTTTCTCGTGAACAACGCGGGGCTGTCCGGGCACTCGAAGTTCGCGGGGTCCCCCTGGGCACCGCTGGGCGGCGAGATCCAGCTGATGATGACCACCTTGACCGAGCTGACGCACAGCATCGCGCCCGGCATGATCGAGCGTCGTTGGGGGCGCATCATCAACGTGTCGTCCCTGGCGGCCCTCTCGCCACCCGGTGAAAGCCTGCTGTATTCGGCCATCAAGACCTATGTGCTGGTGTTGTCGCAGTCGCTGGACATGGAGTTCAAGCCGCATGGTGTGCACGTGACGGCGCTGTGTCCCGGCTTCACACACAGTGAGTTCCATGATGTGATGGGCACGCGTGACACGGCCAACCACTTGCCGAGCATCCTGTGGCAGCAACCCGAAGACGTGGTCTCCGAAGGGTACAACGCCGTGATGAAAGGCAAGCCCGTTTGCGTGCCTGGTGCGGTCAACAAGTTCCTGGCGGCCATCATGCGCCCGATGCCCCTGTGGATGGGCTACCTGATGGGCAAGACCTTCAACCCGTTCAAATGACGCGCGGCTGACAACATGGTGTGGATGATTTACGGCGCCAATGGCTACACGGGTGAGCTCATCGCCCGCGAAGCCGTTGCCAGGGGCACGACCCCGATCCTGGCGGGACGCAGCCGCGCCAAGATCGAGCGCCTTGCACGAGAGCTCAAGCTGGACTTCCGGGTCTTCGGCCTGGACCATCCCGCCCACATCGCGGCCCAGCTCAAGGGCGTCAAGGCGGTCCTGCTGACGGCGGGGCCGTTCTCATCAACGAGCCAGCCCATGGTTCAGGCCTGCATCCAGGCGGGTGCGCACTACCTCGATATCACCGGGGAAATCGACGTGTTCGAGCAGGTCGCCAGCAGCGATGGCGCGGCGCGGCAGGCCGGCGTGGTGCTTTGCCCGGGCGTGGGCTTCGATGTCATCCCGACCGACTGCATCGCGGCCGCGCTGAAGCAGGCCCTGCCTGATGCGGTGGAGCTGCGCCTGGGCTTCGACACGACCGTGAGCCTGTCACCCGGCACGATGAAGACCACGCTGGAGAGCACGCCCGAGGGTGGGCGCGTTCGCCGCGACGGCAAGCTGATCAAGGTGCCCTTGGCGCACGAGGTCAGGCGCATCGATTTTGGTCGGGGAGAGCGCCTGGCGGTGGCCGTGCCGTGGGGCGACGTGTCGACCGCGTTCCACACCACGGGCATCCCCAACGTCACGGTGTTCATCCCCACGTCCCGGCTCGGGGTCATCGGCATGAAGCTGGGCAACGTCTTCGCCCCGCTGTTGAAGCTGCCTGTGGTTCAGCGGGCCTTGGGCGCCTTGGTGTCCAAGCTCGTCAAAGGCCCCGATGAGGCGGCGAGGGCTCGAATGCCCGCCTACGTTTGGGGCGAGGCCGTCAACGCGCGTGGCGTGCGCCGCACCGCCCGCGTGCAAACGGTCAACGGCTACACCCTGACCATCCCGGGGGCGCTCACCGTGACGGAGCACCTGCTCAAGCACGGTGCACCCGCTGGCTTCACCACGCCATCGAGGCTGATGGGCTCGGGGCTGGTGAGCCAACTGCCAGGGTGCGGTCAGATCAGCCTTGGCTGAAGTGGTACGCGTTGAGTGAAGCGTGGCGCGTGAGCCAGCGGTAGCCGAAGGTGAAGCCCGGCCAATTGGTGCTGTTGTGGCCGTTGGCGTCCACGTACCAGCTTTTGCAGCCTTGCCAAACGGTGGCGCGCAGGCGGTTCTGGATGGTGCTGTTGAAGCGGGTGTAGCGCTTGGCATCCACCTCCACCGTGCTGGCGCCTGCCCGGTCAGCGGCCTTGAGGCAGCGCATCACGTGGGCGATCTGGCTTTCCAGCATGTAGATGATGGAGTTGTGGCCCAGGTTGGTGTTGGGGCCATAGAGCATGAAGAAGTTGGGGAAGCCCGGCACGGTCATGCCCAGGTAGGCTTGCGCGCCCTGTTGCCAGGCGTGGTTGAGGTCCTGCCCATCGCGGCCCGTGATCGTCATGGGCGCGAGGAACTCCGTGGCGGCAAAGCCGGTGCCGTAGACGATCGCATCAGCGGGGTGGTGTTGCCCGTCCACTGTTTCCACACCATCGGCCGTGATGCGGCGGATGCCCTGGGTGACCAGGTTCACATTGGGCCTGGTCATGGTGGCCAGGTAGTCGTTGGACAGCAGGATGCGTTTGCACCCGATGGGGTAGTCGGGCGTCAGTTGTGCGCGCAGCGCGGGGTCTGGCACTTGCTTGCGAAGCAGCGCCTTGAACGGCACGCCCACCGCCAGCTTCATCAAGGACTTGATGCGGGTGAAGGCGATGGCGCGGCTTTCGTAATGGGCATAGATGCGGGCCCGGTGAAGTCTCATCGTCCAGGGCAGGGCGCGGAACAGGGCCTTGCGCCAGCCAGCATAGGGGCCATCAGGGCGAGGCAGGATGTAGGCGGCCGAACGCTGAAACACCGTCAGCTGGCTCACCTGGCCCGCGATGGCGGGCACGAACTGGATGGCCGAGGCACCGGTGCCGATCACGGCGACGCGTTGGCCGGTCAGGTCATGGCTGTGGTCCCACAGGGCCGAGTGACAGACGTGCCCCTTGAACTGCGCCATGCCCTCCAGCTTGGGGTAGACCGGGCGGCTGAGCTGCCCCGTGGCCGTGACCACGTGACGCGCTTGCAGCACCTCGCCGCTGGTCAAGTTCACGGTCCACAGCGCGAGGCCCTCGTCGAAGCTCGCCCGCGCCACCTCGCAGCCAAAGCGGATGGACGGCAGCAGGCCGTGCTTTCTCGCGCAGTGCTGCAGGTACTGATGGATCTCGGCCTGCCGAGCAAACACGCGAGACCAGTTCGGGTTGGGCTCGAACGAGAACGAGTACAGGTGCGATGGCACGTCGCACGCGGCGCCGGGGTAGGTGTTGTCTCGCCACACGCCACCCACGTCGCTTTGCTTTTCCAGGATGAGGAAGTTGCCCAGGCCCGCCTTCTTCAAAGAGATGGCCATCCCGATGCCTGCGAAGCCTGATCCGATGATGAGGGTGTGGAAGGGGGCGCTGCCCTCTGAGCCGGTGCGGTGCATGTGTTGAAGCCTCTCGTTGCGACGAAGGTCTGTTCCTTGAGCGCGAATCATGCGCAACGCCACCCGCGTCGGGAATGTTGACTCAGGTCAATCGCTTTATGATTTGGGCCAAACGCATCGGTGTTCACCCTCCATCGGCCTTCCATGAACTTCTGGGATTTCAAGCGCAGTTCGGCGAGCGTGCGGCTCATGGTCGAGTTCGGCCAGGAGCGCGGTCTGGACGCCGCCAAGATCCTGGCGCGCTCGGGCCTGAAAGAAGCCGATCTGGCGGACCTGTCCATCGAACTCGACGCCAGCCAGGAGCTGTGCGTGGTGGGCAACCTCATTCGCGCGTGCAGGCAGCCTGGGCTGGGGCTGGAGATGGGCATGCGCTACAACTTCGCTTCATACGGGTTGTGGGGCCTGGGCTTGATCAGCAGCGCGACGGCTGGCGACGCCTTGGCGCTGGCGCTGCGGTTCATTCCCCTGACGTTTGCGTTCTGCCGCATATCGGGCGGCATGGAGGGCGACATGTTCACCGTGACCTTCGAGGCCCCGGACGTGGAGCCTGCGGTGCAGCGCTTCCTGGTCGAGCGAGATGTGGCCGCAGCCGCTCGGCTCATGAAAGAGGTGCTGGGGCCGGAGTTTGCTTTGTCGCGGTTCACCCTCCAGCACACCGTTGAGCGCGGTGGCGGCCGCGTTGAAGACCTGGTGCGGGTGGTGGGGGTGAGGCCAGAGTTCGGTGCGCCCAGCAACAGCCTGACGTCAGATCGCCAGCTGCTGGCCTTGCGGCTTCCGCAGGCCAACCCGGTGACGGTGGCGATGTGCGAGCGGGCCTGCGAAGAGTTGATGGAGCGGCGCCGAGCCCGACTGGGCACCGGTGAGTTCTTGCGCCAATACCTGGCGGCTGCACCGATGAACATGGCGCCGGACCTGCCCCAGGCGGCGCGGGCGCTGGGGCTCAGCGACAGGACGCTCAAGCGCAGGCTTCAGGACGAAGGGCTCACCTACCGGGCGCTGCTGGCCGAGGTGCGCGGTGGCCAGGCGAACCAGTTGTTGGGGGATCAGACCCTGTCGCTCACCGAGATCGCAGAGCGCATGGGGTTCAGTGATCATTCGAGCTTTTCGCAGGCTTACAAGAGGTGGTTCGGGGTGGCGCCGAGTGTGAGGCGAGTGGGCGGTGGCGCAGCTTGACGTCTCGCGTGACGGGAGCGGCTGTTAGCGGTTGGTTCGACTGGATGGTTTGCAGTGCCATCCATCGACGCCCAGTCGGGATTTGTCGCGCAAGCCGCCCACGGCGATGCAGCTGACGCACGCCTACATCGAGTCGGAGAGCGCGGCCGGCGGCGAACCGTCGGCCGACTCCTGCCTATCGCACGTTCACCGCTTTTGCTACAAGGCTTATTGCTCGATCTCCAAGACGTGCCACTGCGCAGTGGCGGAGACGGTCAAGGAAAGCTCACGTCCGCTGAGGGCGGGAATCGGCCGACTTGTGGGGGCCGCGCTCCCCAACTTGTATTCCTTGATCGAGCGCACAGCGGTGGTGGTGGGCAGCACGACCTTCAAGTTGACGGGCGCTGTGGTGGCTGTGACCGGAACTGGCCGCACCACATGCACCACGAACTTGCTCGTGGGCGTCGACGAGATCTTGTTCTCGCCCCAGCTGACGAGCACGCCTTCCATCGCCGCGGCAGGTGCGCCGCTGGCCCACTTGACGTCCAACCGCGACTTTCCGAAGCTGTTGGTGGTGGCCGAGGGCGCCAGGGCTGGCAGTGCCGAAGCGATGACCGGATCGCCCACTTTGATCTTTTCGCGCACATCGCCGGCAATGTAGACGTTGCCGACCCCGGAGGGGCCGTTGGTGCTGGCCGTGATGCCAGGCAGTGTGATCGATGTGCCTTGAGGCACGTTCCCGGCCAGGGGCTGCCCAGTGGGGCTGACCAGCTTCACCATGGTGCGGCTGGCGTCGTCCGGATAGAACTCGGCGCTGCCGACCGTCCACAGCGATTGGCCGCGGTTCAGGAAGTCGGCTGCCTCGAAGCCGGTACGCAAGTACGTCAGTTCGGCGCCCCTCGGCACCGCCTGCGCCGTGGCCGAGCTGACGACCAGATGCCTTGCGTTGGCATCCTGCGTGTATGTCACAGCCACCGGCCCGCTGCTGGCCGGCTTGAACACGGCGTAGCCAGGAGTGCCTGCGGTCAGGCCCGCAAACAGCTTTTCGCTGGACAAGGTCAGGCGCGCTTCCGTCTGGCCGGCCTTGGGGCCGCTGGTGTGTGTGTAGTCGACATTGGCGGCCACATAAGGAAGGGGCGTGAGACGGCGTGTGAACTCAATGGCCTGCCGGCTGTTGGTGGGGGTGATCTGCCGGACGGCCGAGCACACCCCGATCTGGTCCGCGTCCGACTTCGCGAGGTAGAGCGCACCCACGGTGGTGACCATGGCGGTGACGTACGTCCGGTCATTGATCGTCACCTGTGAGCCGGCGGGAATGGCCTTGAGCGTGCCAATCCCTTCGAAATCAAGCGCGATCACATTGGGGTAGGAGGGGTGGGGCGTCTTCTTGGTGACGCGCGATGTCTCCATGAAGCCCATGTGCCCGTCGATGACGTAATTGTCGAACAGGCTCTTGTTGCCGCTGATGAGGTTGAAGACATCGGCGAAGCGCGCCGGGTCACCGAAGTAGCGCTCGGCCTCGCCTGTCCGGCATGCGCCGGGGAAAGTGCCAGGCGAACACATGTAGATGTCCCAAGGGGCGACCGCCTGGGCACCCAGGGCATAGGCGCTCATGGTCACGCGCCGGTATTCGTCGGTTTGCCGCTGCTCGGTGCTCATCACGGGGATGGGGCGGGAGCCATGGCAGGACGGAATCGGGGACGGCTCTTGCTGCAGCCTCAGCACAGGGTTGAGCACGACGCGCTTGCCAGTGAACTTGAATGGCGCGATGAACTGCGTGAGGGCGAACGGATCGGTCTGGCTCAGTGGCAACTCGGTGTTGACCCAATCTATGTTGCGGTCCATCACCTTGGAGTAATAAGGCCAGTAGGCGGTGTTGGCCATCAGCGTGCCGCTCGCGCCCATCACGTTGCGCACTTCATTGCGCAGCGAGCCCAGGTGGTCGTTGCTCACCTTTTCGCTGAAGCGCAAAAACAGGCTCTGGAGTTCAGCTGTCAGAGGGGCATTCTGGAAGCTGTATTCGCCGCGCACGTACTTGGCATAGTCGAACTTCTCGCCGGTGGTCGAGATGTCAAGCGACGGCAGTTGCTGCTTGAATGCCGGAGCCAGTCGGTCTTTCAGGAAGGTGTTGAACTGGCTGCTGCCGTGGCAACCCTTGCGGCCATCCCTGTCGCCGGTCAGCGCGCTGGCGAAGTTCGTGCCGCCGTCGTCGTACTGAACGGAGTTGCAGCCGGCTGCCTTGGCATCGGCAATGAGCGTCTTCTGGAGTTGCTCACGCTTGAGTGCATCGCCGATGTACTTGCCGGCGACGATCGCGTTGAGAGGCAGACCATCGGCACTCAGACAGGCCTGCGCTTCATCAGCCGTGCTCTGGTTGTTGATCAGGACGTGGTTGTTGATGGTGCACTGCGCCTTCATGCCCAGGTTGATGAAGGGCTGGGTGGAGTAGATCCCACCGTTCTTGGATGTGTAGTGCCACCAGAGCACCGTGGCATGGAAGCCGTCGGCCGCCTGGAGGGCGGCCGACTGGGTGGCCGGTGCCGCGCGTCCATCAAAGCGCCAACTGAACAAGATGTCGCTGGGTGAAGGGGCCTGGGCCTGGACGGGGGCGGATGCGGTCGCAGCCATGCCGGCTGCCAGCGCGAGCGCGCTGTAGCGATGTCGTTGCTTCATGATTCCCTGCTTTGTGATCGATGTGGGTAGAGAGCATCGAGGCCCTCTTCGGACATTTCATCACAGCTCTCTAAAGCAGGGTGTTACAAAACGCTGAACCTGCGCAGGCCTTCTTGGAGGTGGTCGCGCCATGCTGCGAAGACAGGCGCAAGTGCGGCGAGGCCCTGAAGCCCCGAAATCGGGCTCCGGTGTCAGACCCCATTGCGCCTCTTGCAAGGCCGTTATGCAAAAGCGCATCGCATCCAGCCCTGTGCTGCTGAAGTCGATGTACTCGTGGCACGCGTGGTCGGGCACCGCGGGTGCGTGCAGTCCGATGTCGGGTGGTATGAAACGGGTCCGGCTCGCGATGCCTCACCGACCGAGTCCACGGTTCCGAGCTGCCTGCAGTCACCGTTCGCCGGTGACTTCTCAAGCCTCGCTGCTGGTTTCAAAGCCCTGCTCACCTCGCTCAACCGGGCGTGAACTCACTTACGGCTCAAACAACCTCCAGCACCTCAAACTGCTGCCGGATCTGAGCGACCTGTATCGCCACCTCATCCCCCTCGAACTTGCCCAGCAAGGCCTTGCCCAATGGGGCTTCGACGCTGATGACCTGAACGGGCTGAGTGCCGCAGACCAACTTCATGCTGCCCCCAACGGGTCCCAGAAAGAGTCGTTGCTGCTTGTCGGTGGCATCTGCCAGGCAGACCAGCGCGCCGAGCTGTATGCCTTTGCTGGGCTCGTAGGGACCTGGGCGGAACTGACGCCAATTGGCCATCACCTGGCGGATGGCTTCGGCGCGCTGAGCTTGGCCGGAGGCCAGGTAGGCGGCTTCGAGTCCCAGCGTGTCGTATTTGTTTTCGGCGATGTTTTCTTCGTGGGTCGCCGTTTCATGGGCCACCCGCGCTGCCTGTTCGGCTTGCAGCAGGTCTTCGGCGAGCCGTTCCAGCACCTGCTGCTTCAGCAAGAATTTATCCATGGTGAAAGGCAGGCGCATCGCACGAGGTTGGGCTGGTTTCGATTATCACGGGGCCTGCCAGCCTTCTGTGCATCTGTGTCAGTCCGCAGCATACTGGCCCGTCCAAACCAAACCCAGGAGCCCCCATGCCACCCCTGCGCCTCATCGGCATGCTCGACTCGCCCTATGTGCGCCGCGTGGCCATCTCCATGCACTGCCTGGGCGTGCCCTTCGAGCACGAGGCCGTCTCGGTCGTCAGCACCTTTGCGCAGTTCCAGCGCATCAACCCCGTCGTCAAGGCGCCCACGCTGGTCTGCCCCGATGGCGAGGTGTTGATGGACTCGTCGCTCATCCTGCAGTTCATCGAGGCGGCGCACAGCCAGGGTCGGCACCTGTGGCCCACCGAGGCCCACGCGCTGCAGCACGACTTCCGCGTCTTGAGCCTGGCCATGGCCGCGTGCGACAAGGGGGTGCAGTCCATTTACGAGCGCAAGCTGCGCCCCGCGGACAAGCAGCATGGCCCTTGGCTGGAGCGCGTGCGGGGGCAGCTCGTGGCAGCGCTCGCGGGCCTGGAGCAAGCGGTGGCTCGGCAGCCCGAGGCGCTGGCGCCGGTGCAGGGCCAACCCACGCGGCAGGCGGGCATCACGGCCGCCATCGCCTGGCAGTTTGTCGGTGAGGTCGAGCCCAGCCTGGCGGTGGCGGCCACGCACCCGGCGTTGGCGGCCCTGGCCGCGCAGATGGAATCCACCGAGGCCTTCAAGCGGTTTCCGCCTGTGGGGCCTGGGGTGAGCCCTCCTGCGGCGTGACGCTGGCGGGCTGGGGCATGACCAGGCCTCAGGCCGCAGCCCCCACCTCATCCTTCATCCCGAAGGCCTTGACCAGCCGCTTGCGCTGCGCCGGCAGGAAGTTGATGCGCGAGGCGTCGCCACCCGTGGCCTTGACCACGCGCTTGTCCATCACGGCAAACCACAGCCAGGGCACGTAAGCGACCAGGAACATGCCCGTGTAGCCCAGCGGCAGGAAGGTGGGGATGTCGTGGAAGCTGCGCAGCGACTGGTAGCTGCGCGTGGGGTTGGCGTGGTGGTCGGAGTGGCGCTGCAGCTGGAAGGTCAGGATGTTGGACAGCACGTGGTTGCTGTTCCACGAGTGGTGCGGCTGGCAGTGCTCGTAGCGGCCATCGGCCTTTTTCTGGCGCACCAGGCCGTAGTGCTCGATGTAGTTGGCCGAGGTCAGCATGAAGGCGCCCAGGAAGGCCAGCACCATCAGCAACACCAACGCTTGCGTGCCCAGCCACAAGGTCATGCCACCCCAGACGATGGCGGTGCCGATCCAGCCCTGCACGATCTCGTTGTCCAGGCTCCAGGCCGACTTGCCCTGGCGCTCCAGGCGCTCGACCTCCAGGTCCCAGCCGCGGAAGTAGGCGCCGGGCATCTCGCGGAACATGAAGCGGTAGATGGTCTCGCCCATCTTGGACGAGGCCGGGTCTTCCGGCGTGGCCACGTGGCGGTGGTGGCCGCGGTTGTGCTCGATGCAGAAGTGCACGTAGGCACCCAGCGAGAGGTTGAACAGCGCGGCCTTGCGGGGCAGCCATTCCTTCTTGTGGCCGAGCTCGTGGCTCATGTTCATCACCAGGCCCAGCATGAAGCCGTTGATGATGACGGTGGTGACGACGCCATACCAAGGCACCGCGTGCGTGCTCAGGAACCACACGTTGAACAGCGTGGTGGCCCAGCCCACGGGGATGGCCAGGTAGATCATCCAGCGGTAGAAGGCGCGGCGCTCGAGGTCGGGCACGGCGGCTTCGGGCGGGTTGCTGGTGTCGTCGCCGATCAGCCAGTCGAGGATGGGCACCAGCACGAACAGCACCAGAAAGGGCAGGACGTACCAGGCGGCGTGGTCTTGACCCATCAGGTGGGCGATGGGGCCTGTGGCGACGATGGCCGGGATCAGGGCGGGCAGCAGCCAAAGCGGTTTCTTCGGGTCCCGGTAGGACGTGGCCAATGGGTCGGGTAGCACGGCGCTCATGTTGTTGTCTCCTCGGTGTGTCTCGGTGTGAAACCGTGAAATGGGGTGATGCGATCTTGCGAGGGCAGGGCGAAATGGGGTACCGTCGGCGCTGGCAACTTATCGTCATTTGGTGACAAACCCTGTGAGCCCCCGAACCCTTCCCGCGCAGGCGGCCGACTGGCTGGCGCCCGCGCTGCACCCCATCTACGCCCGGCTGATCTGCGCCGAGATGCGCCGCCGTGGCTTCGATGAGGCGCAGATCCTGGCGGGCACTCGGTTGAACTGGGCCGCGCTGCACGAGGGCAACCGCTACCTGAGCTTCGACGAGGTGACCCGGCTGATCCGGCGCGCGGTGGCGCTCACGCAAGAGCCCTGGCTGGGCATCACGGTGGGTTGGGGCACGCAGTTGTCGGCGCACGGGCCGGTGGGCGTGGCGGCCATGTCGTGCGACAACGTGGGGCAGGCGCTGGCTTTGATCCAGCGACACGCCGGCTTGCGACAAAGCCTGATCTCGCTGGAGGTGGCCACACAAGGCGAGGAGGTGACCTTGTGGATGCGCGAGCACCTGCAGGCGCCCGACGTGCGCGAGTACATCATGGGCCACCTGATGGGCGCGGGCCTGCGCCTGCTCGACACCCTCACGGGGCTGGACATGACCCGCGTGGCGCGCGTGGAGTTCGCCTTTCCGGAGCCGCCTTGGGCCGATGCCTACCGGCGCTGGTGGCCCTCGGTGAAGTTCGGTGTGGAGCGCTCGGCCATGGTGTTGCCGGCCTCCTTGCTCAGCCACCCGGGGCTGGCCCCGGACCCGCAGACCCACCGCATGGCCCTGCGCGAGTGCGAGCGCCTGTGGTCACAGCAGAACGACCCGCGCGACCGACTGGGGCCCGTGGGCGATCGCGTCTTGCGCCAGTTGCTGGCCTGCGAGGGCCGCTACCCGACCCTGATCGAGCTGGCCGAGCGCGAGCACGTCTCCAGCCGCACGCTGATCCGCAAGCTGCGCGACGAGGGCCTGACCTACCAGCAACTGCTGGACCGCGTGCGCGAGGACCTGGCCTGCTGGTGGCTGCTCAACTCCGACCTGACGGTCGAGGTCATCGCCGACCGGCTCGGCTACCAGGACACGTCCAACTTCAGTCGCACCTTTCGGCGCTGGGTGGGCATGCCCCCGAGTGATTTCAGGCGATCGGCCGGTGCTCAGACCTTGAACACCGCCACCGACTGAACCAGCTCGGCGGCCTGGTGCTGCAGGCTCTCGGAGGCCGAGGCCGACTCTTCCACCAAGGCCGCGTTCTGCTGCGTGCCGTGGTCCATTTGCTGGATGGCCTGACCGACCACCGACACACCGGCTTGCTGCTCGGCGCTGGCCGTGCTGATCTCGGCCACGATGGTGTTGACGCGACCGATGGCGTCCACGATCTGGACCATGGTGTCGCCCGCCTGGTTGACCAGCGTGCTGCCACGCTCGACGCGCTCGGCACTGGCCGTGATGAGGTGCTTGATCTCGCGGGCGGCACCCGCGCTGCGCTGCGCCAGCGAACGCACCTCGGCAGCCACCACCGCGAAGCCTCGGCCTTGTTCACCCGCGCGGGCGGCCTCCACCGCCGCGTTCAGCGCCAGGATGTTGGTCTGGAAGGCGATGCCGTCGATCACCGAGATGATGTCTGAGATCTTGCGCGAGGCCTCGTTGATGCCCTGCATCGTCTCGACCACTTCGCGCACGACCCCGCCACCTTCTTCTGCGACCCTGGCCGCTTCCTGAGCCATGGTGGTGGCCTGCAGCGCGTTCTCCGCGTTGCGCTGCACCGTGTGCCCCAGGTCCGACATCGTGGAGGCGGTTTGCTGCAGCGAGCCGGCTTGTTGCTCGGTGCGCTGGGACAGGTCCTGGCTGCCTTGTGAAATCTGCGCGCTGGCCGTGGCCACGGCTTCGGCGTTGCCGCGCACCCTCGTGACCACCTGGGTCAGGCTGCTTTGCATGTCGCACAGCGCCTCCAGCAACGGGGTGAACTCGTCGCGGTGGTCTTCCTGGATGGTGGTGCGCAGGTCGCCGTCGCGCACGCGTTCGGCCACCTCTCGAGATCTGTCCACTCGCCGCTTCAGGGTGCGACCGATCCACCAGGACAGCGTCACCATGGCGCCGCCGATGAAGACGAACACACCGATGAGCACCGTCAGCGTCTGCTGGATGCTGGACTGGATGCGTGCGATGTCCTGCTCGGCGCTGTCGCGCTGGTAGCTCACGGCTGCTGCGAGCTCCTTGAGCAACGCGTTGCGAGCGGGGATGGTGTGATCCACCAGGTAAGCGAAGGCTTCGTCCTTGCGGCCCTCGGTGATGAGTTTGACGTTGGTTTCCCCTTGTACCCAGAAGGCCTGGACCGCCGGTGGGATGGCTTCAAAGCGTTGCTTGCCAGATTCGGTGAACAGCTGTTGCTCGTAGGTTTTGAGCAACTGCTCGATCAGCTCGCGCTTGGCTTGAACGTCCTGCAGGGCCGCGTCGCGCTCGGCGGGCGTGCGCGCCAGCATGGCGTGGCGCAGTTGCAGTGAAGCCCGGGTGACGTTGAGCTCAACCTGGGCGATCCCGGCCAGTTGAGGGATGCGGTTCATGGCCGTCAGCCCGCTGGTGGCCGAGACGTCCTGCAGACGCCACACCGTGAAGATGGCGGCCCCGATCAACCCGGCGCAAACCAGCACCGAAGCCAGGGCGATGCGGGCAGCCAACCCGCGCTCACGGAAAAACGACATGTCGTGCTCCTTTTCGCATTCATTGTCGTTGTCGGCATGGCTCCTGAGGACTGAATGCTTGAGGCGCTCATTCGGCCGCAAATTGATACATCCTGCACGCCTGAACCCGCGAATCTGAAAAAACCACCCAAGGCGTCGAGAGCGGGGCGCAGGGCGCCGGCTTCTTACAATGGCTTCATGCCTTTCGTTCACCTCCGCGCCCACACCGAGTTCTCCGTCGTCGACGGCACCGTCCGCATCGACGACCTGGTCAAGCTTGCAGCCAAGGACAGTCAGCCCGCTGTGGCGGTGACCGACCTGTCCAACCTGTTTGGCGCGGTCAAGCTGTATTCCGCAGCGCGGAAAAAGGGTGTGCAGCCCATCATTGGCGCCGACATCTGGCTGGAGCCCGAAGAGGCCGGTCGCGCGCCCCTGCGCTTGCTGCTGCTGATCCAGAACCGCGCGGGCTACCTGCGCTTGTGCGAGCTGCTCGGCGAGGCCTGGACGGCCCCGGGCCAGCGCACGCACGCCTGGGTGAGCTGGGCCTCGCTGACCGAGCGCAACGAGGGCCTGATCTGCCTGTCCGGCGCCGAGCTGGGCCCGGTCGGCCAAGCCATCTTGATGGGCGATGTGGCCAAGGCCGAAGCCTGGGCGAAGAAGCTGGCCGAGGCCTTCCCGGGGCGCTTCTACATCGAGTTGCAGCGCGGCGGCCACCCCACCAACGAGCCGCACATCCGAGCCGCCGTGCCGCTGGCCGCCAGGCTCAAGCTGCCGGTGGTGGCCACGCACCCCATCCAGTTCCTCGCGCCCGATGACTTCGAGGCCCACGAGGCGCGCGTGTGCATCGCCGAGGGTGAAGCGCTGGGCAACCCCAAGCGCATCAAGCGCTTCACCAAGGAGCAGCACTTCAAGACCACGGCCGAGATGCAGGCGCTGTTCGCCGACATCCCGTCGGCCATCGCCAACACGGTGGCGATCGCGCGGCGCTGCTCGCTGACGCTGGTGCTGGGCAAGCCGCAGCTGCCCGACTTCCCGACGCCGATCATGCCGGACGGCCAGCCGCAGCCCATGGACGCGTTCTTCCGCGAGCTGTCGCACCAGGGCCTGCAAGAGCGGCTGGAGCACCTGTTCCCCGATGTCGCCGAGCGCGATGCCCAACGCCCACGCTACGTCGAGCGCCTGGACTTCGAGATCAACACGATCCTGAAGATGGGTTTCCCGGGTTACTTCCTGATCGTGCAGGACTTCATCAACTGGGCCAAGAACAACGGCTGCCCGGTGGGCCCGGGCCGGGGCTCGGGCGCCGGCTCGCTGGTGGCCTACGCGCTCAAGATCACCGACCTCGACCCGCTGAAGTACAACCTGCTGTTCGAGCGCTTCCTGAACCCCGAGCGGGTCTCGATGCCCGACTTCGACATCGACTTCTGCCAGGGCAACCGCGACCGCGTCATCGACTACGTGAAGGACCGCTACGGTCGCGCTGCTGTTTCGCAGATCGCCACCTTCGGCACCATGGCTGCCAAGGCCGCGCTGCGCGACGTGGGCCGCGTGCTGGGCATGGGCTACGGCCACGTCGACAGCATCGCCAAGCTGATCCCGGCACCGCCGGGCAAGACGGTGACGCTGGCCAAACTGCCACCCGACTTCGACCCCGAGAAGGCGAAGGTCATCTACGCCCGCCACGAGGCCCCCGAGATCAACGAGCGCGAGAAGGCCGAAGAAGAAGTGGCCGCGCTGCTCGAACTCGCAGAGAACGTCGAAGGCCTGGTGCGCAACATCGGCATGCACGCCGGGGGCGTGCTGATCGCGCCGGGCAAGATCACCGACTTCTGCCCGCTCTACCAGCAGCCTGGCAGCGACTCGGCCGTGAGCCAGTACGACAAGGACGACGTCGAAGCCATCGGCCTGGTGAAGTTCGACTTCCTGGGCCTGGCCACGCTGACCATCCTGGAGACGGCCAAAGAGTTCATCATGGCCCGCCACCCGGACCAGAAGGACTTCGACTTCGCCAAGATCCCGCTGGACGACGCGCCCACCTACCGGCTGCTGTCCGAAGGCAAGACCGTGGCCGTGTTCCAGCTTGAATCACGCGGCATGCAAGGCATGCTGCGCGACGCCAAGCCCAGCGTTTTCGAGGACATCATCGCGCTGGTGGCGCTGTACCGCCCGGGCCCGATGGACCTGATCCCTTCTTTCTGTGCGCGCAAGCACGGCAAGGAAGAGGTCGTGTACCCGCACCCCCTGATGAGCCAGGTGCTGGAAGAGACCTACGGCATCATGGTCTACCAGGAGCAGGTGATGCAGGTGGCCCAGATCGTGGGCGGCTACTCGCTCGGCGGCGCCGACCTGTTGCGCCGCGCCATGGGCAAGAAGAAGGTCGAGGAGATGCAGCACCACCGCGGCCTGTTCGCGGAAGGGGCGGCCAAGAACGGCATCAGCACCGAGCTCGCCAACGAGATCTTCGACCTGATGGAGAAGTTCGCGGGCTACGGCTTCAACAAGTCGCACGCGGCCGCTTACGCCTTGTTGGCCTATCACACAGCCTGGCTCAAGCACCACTACACGTCCGAATTCTTCGCAGGCAACATGACGATCGCCAGCGACGACACGGACAAGCTCAAGATCTTCCACGACGATGCCACGCAGAACTTCGGCATCACCTTCTCGCCGCCCAACGTCAACGAAGGCGAGTGGCGCTTCATCCCCACGGGCGACAAGTCCATCTGCTACGCGCTGGGCGCAGTCAAGGGCACGGGGCAGGGCGCCATCGAGGCCATCGTGGCCGAACGCCGGGCCAACGGCCCGTTCAAGAGCTTCTTCGATTTCTGCACGCGCGTGGACCGCAAGCTGGTCAACAAGCGCGTGGTCGAGGCTTTGATCAAGGCCGGCGCCTTCGACACCTTGGCGGACAACCGCGCTGCCCTGCTGGCCAGCGTGTCGCTTGCCTTCGAATACGCCGACACGCTGGCGGCCAATGCCGACCAGGGCGGCCTGTTCGACTTCGGCGACAGCCACGCCGCGTCCACCAACGAGCCCGAACTGGTGCCCACCGACCCGTGGGCGCTCAAGGAACAGCTGGGGCTGGAGAAGACCGCCATCGGCTTCTTCCTCACAGGCCACCTGTTCGACCAGGCAGAGGGCGAGATCCGGCGTTTTTGCAAGCAACGCATCGCCGACCTGCGCGACAGCCGCGACCCGCAACTGGTGGCCGGCATCGTCAGCGAGATGCGCGTCATCAACGGCGCGCGCGGGCGCGTGGGCCTGTTCAAGCTCGACGACAAGAGCGACGCCATCGAGGCCGTGGCCAACCAGGACACGCTCGACGCCAACAAGGACGTGCTCAAGGAAGACGAGCTCGTCATCATCCAGGGCAAGGTGCAGAACGACCGTTTCTCGGGCGGCCTGCGCCTGAACGTGCAGCAGGTCTTCAGCCTGGCGCAGGCGCGCTGCCGCTTTGCCCGTTTCGTGCGGGTGCACGCGCCGGGGCAGCAACTGCCCGTGGGCGAGTGGTTGCGCGAGTTCCCGGGGCGGCGCGTGGCGGCGCCTCAGCCTGACCTGCCCGACACCGTGCAGGGCCTGCCGGTGCGCGTGGTGATCGAGCGCCACACCGAGGGGCTGTCGGCGCGTGGCGAGGTGGAGCTGGGTGAGGCCTCGCGCGTGTTCCCGAGCGACGAGGCCATGGTGCGCATGCGCGAGCTGATGCCGCAGGCGCAGCCGCAGGTGGTGTACGGGGAGGGGTGAGGCCGGGGCTCAGATGATGAGCAGCGGCTTGGCGCTTTCAACATCGATGAGGCGCACACGCACCAGACCAATGTCGAAGCCGAAGGTCTGCAGCAGTGGCTCGACCACCAGGTCGGCAATCAACTTCAGCGGCGCCATGACCACGCTCTGAAGCCAGCTCAGGTCAAAAGGCAGGAAACCCAGCACCACGAACTTGATGGTGGTGTCGTCACCCAGCAGTCCGCCCAGCGTGCCGCTGCCCACGCCCTGTGTGGCCACGGCCCTTGGCAGTTGAGCGGTGCTCTGGATGGCGAAGGGCGCGCTGGCGTTGCTCGCGCTCAGCAGCGGCAACTTCAGGTCGATGCCGACCACGGGGATGCCCAGCACGGACACCGTGGCGCGTTTGCTGCCGTCGGTGGTCTTGGCGTCGTTCAGGCGCAGCACGATCACGTCGCTGGCGATGCTGAAGTTGCCGGTGGTGTTGCCCGGGGCGATCGCCAGGCTGGACAAGCGGCCTGCCGTTTGCAGGGTGTCCACGTACAGGGCCATGTCCAGGGCCGCCACAACGAGGTTGAGGTTGAGCCCCACCTTCAGGGAGAACTGAGCTGACTTGGCCTCGGTGCACCAGGCACCTGCCAGCGATTTGCCGGCGGGTCCCACGGCGATCTTCGGTGGGTTGAGCAGGTTCAACGAGATGTTGCCCACGCCCAGGATGTTCAGCCCCAGGTTGATGGTGCCTTTGCCCTTGCCCACCAGCAGGCTGGTCTGGATCAGGTCGAGCAGGTTGATGTCCACGGTGGCCGAGGCCGCCGAGGCGGGCACCTGGATGTTGAGCACGTCACGCAGGCGCACCTTCAGGCCTGAGTTGACCGAGATCGACCCCAGCTGATTGAGTTGCGTGGCCGCTGCAGCCGACGGGGATGCCGTGGCCAGCCAGCGAAACAGCTCGTCGATGGGCACCTGGCGGTCCAGCAGCTCTTCGATGGTGGCCGCGCCAGCAGCGGCTTGCAGCGCCAGCAGGTTGACCGATGTGCCAGCCAGGTCGGTCAAGGCCGCCACGCCCAGGTTCAAGCTGCTGTTGCCCAGCAAGGCACGGAACAGCGCGGTGGTGAAGTCGGCTTGGCGCTGGGTGATGCTGGCGAAGCTGGCAATCGAATAAGTGGCCTGGGGCGGGCCGCCCTTGGCCGTGGCCGTCACCTTCATCACCGTCGAGTTCGAGGAAAGCAAACCACTGGCCAGCACGCTGGGCTCGACCGTGCGGGTGAGCGTGACCTGCGCGGCGTTGCTGCTTTCAGACTCGTTGGCCTGGAAGGTGTTGACGCGGGTGGTGGCGTCGCGGCCATGGATGCCTCGCTGCAAGTCCAGGCTGTAGCCCGACGTCAGGCCGTTGGCCACCACCACGGACTGCGCCGCCTGCAGCGCGGACGTGCGGGTGCTGCCACAACCGGTGTGACGCGCTGCCGCCATGGCCGCCATGTCGGCGGTGGACTGCAACTCGCGCTTGGTCAACCACAGGCGCGCGGTCTCCAGCGTCAGGCCAGTGAGCATCAAGGCCAACAGCAGCGTGAAAACGCCCAACAGGGTGATCATGCCTCGCTGCTGCCGAGCGAGCGCGCCCAGGCGCCGCGCTCGCTGGCGGGCGCGTGGGTGCTGGGCGTGCTGGCTGGCTGGCATCGGACTGTCGTGGGATGAAGCTGTTTAATGAGGCTTGTTAAGCGTACTCATTTGTTGGCTGGCAGGCTTTCCCTCAATTGCTGGGGAATGTCGACTTCGAAGGTGCGCAGGTAGCGATCGTGAACACGGCGCAAGGCAGGGCCTGACAGGGTCGGCCGTGTGGCCGAGGCCTGTTCGCGACTGCTTTGGCTTTGCAGCCATTGACGGGTGGCCCGGCCGGTTTCCGGCAGCTGCCGCCTTTGCTCAAGCTGCCATTCCTCGGTGCTGAAGGGCTCGGTTGCCGGGGCGGCGGTGGCGGGCGTCGCGTCGGCCTGCGTGGCGCGAGCGCTTTGGCAAACGAACAGGGCGGTCAGCAGGGCAGCGCCCAGCACCCACGGCTGTTCGGTCCAGGCGCGTGATGCGCGGCGGTTGGTGGCGGTGGGCTGTTTCATGGTTGGGCGGGTGTGGAGGCGGGAGCGGACGGGGGCTGAACGGGGGCAGGCAGGTCGGCACTGGATTGCGCCAGGCGAGCCACGGTGGCGGCATCCAGTCCCAGCGACGCGGCGAGTTCGCGGGCTTTGTCGGCGCGGCCTTCGCGCAGCGTCAGCAACACGAGGTTGCGGGCGGCTCGGGCATCGCCGGGTGCGAGCTCCAGCACGGTGAGGAATTCGAAACGGGCGTCGTCGTGGCGTTGGGCCAGCAGCAGGGCGTAGCCGAGGTCGTTGCGCACGCGGGCGTCGGTGGGCTGCAGGTTGCGGGCGCGCTCCAGCGACGCGATGCTCTCGGTTGACTGGCCACGCTGCGCTTGCAGCAAACCGAGTCCATGCCAGGCACGCCCCTGCAGGCAGCCGCCGAGCAGGCTTCGGTAAAGGGTCTCGGCCTGCGCAGGTTTGTCGATGCGCCGCAGCGCGTCGGCACGGGCCAGGTCCACCTGCGGCGGGCGCACCCCTTGTGCTGCGAGCGCGTCGAGCTGGGCCAGCGCCGCGTAGGGCTTGCCCTCGCGCAGCAGCTGTTCGATGCCGGCCAGGCGAGTGTTGTCGGTCGGGTTGAGCTCGCTGCCACAGGCGCCGCCTGCCAGGGTGCCAGCCGGCGTGACAGGAGGCAGCGCGCATCCGGTGAGGCTGCCCATGAGCAGTGCCAAGCCAAGCAGCTTGCGCAGGCGCGTCGTCGAGGGGGGCAGGTGTGGGGCGCTCATGACATCCTCTTGAGGGCGTTGATCAGCGCCAGGAAGCCAGGTCCAGCCAGGAACAGCAGCAGGGCCGGGAACATGAACAGCATCATCACGATGCTGAGCTTGGCCGACATCTTGCCCACCTTGTCGCGCAGGCTGGTCATGCGCCGCTCTTCCATCATCTTGACGTAGCGCATCAGCGATTCGCGCAGGTTGCCGCCGTAGCGTGCGGCCTGCTTGAGCATGGCAACGGTTTCCGTCAGCTCGTCGACTTCGAGGCGGCGGGCCAGCTCTTCGAGCGCGTCACCGCGCTCCTGGCCGTGCTGGATGCGCTGCAGCACCCAGGCGAATTCGTCGGCCAGGTTGGGCGTGACCTGGCGGCCCTGTTCGCTGATGGCTTTGAGCGTGTGTTCCAGAGACAGTCCCGCGTCAAAGAGCAGCCGCATCAGGTTGAGTGCCACCGGCATCTCTTCGCGGATGGCCAGCCTGCGTCGCTCGGCCAGGTTGCGCAAGATGGCGCGTGGGGCGATGTAGCCCACGGTCAGGCCGGCAAAGGCGGAGTGGAACATGGGCCAGCCCTTGGCCGACCCGATCAAGGCGCTCAGCACGGCCAGCACCAGCGGGGCCACCCACAGCGAGGTGTAGACGCGCGAGCGAAGTGCGTCGTCCATCAGCGCAGCCTGGCGAATCAGCAGCTCGATCTCCTGCATGTCCGAGCCCGGCAGGCGCTCGAGCATGCGGCGAAAGCGCCGAGTCAGTCGGGCCATGCCACTCACGCGCCGCTGTTGCAGCCAGGCGCTTTCGTCGTCGGCCTCGAGCACCTCGTTGAAGCGCTTCTCGGCCTCGGGCTGCGCGCCTTCGTCGCGGGTGAGCGTCAGCAGCACCCAGGCCAGGGACAGGAGCATCGCAGCGAGCAACCACCAGATCAGCATGCCATCGTCCTCACAGGCTCTTGATCATGCGCCACATCACGAGCGCGCCCAGGGCCTGCAGGGCGGCGGCCACCACCAGCACGACCTGTCCGGTGCTGTTGTCCCACATGGTCATCATGTACTTGGGGTTCTGCCAGAGCATGTAGGCCACCAGCACGCCGGGCGTCAGTCCCAGCACCCAGGCCGTGACACGCGTCTCGCCGGTCAGGGCCTTGAGTTCTTCCTGGGCCTGCTGGCGCTGGCGGATCATGCTGACGATGCTCTCGAGCATCTCGCGTGGGCTGCCGCCGTAGACGCGCGAACTGTGGATGGTCAGCGCCAGCAAGTGCAACTCCTTGATGTCGTAGAACTGCGCGGCCTCGCGGAAGGCATCGCCCAGGTCAACGCCCAGCTCGACGTTCTGCTGCGCTCTCACCACCACGCTGCGCAGGGGTTCGCGCAGGTCCTCGGTGGCCATCTTGATGGCGCCTTCGATGTTGCGGCCCGTGACCAGGCCACGCACGACCTGGTCGATGAACAGCGGGATCTGCTCGACCAGGCGGTTGACCTTCTGGCGGTAGCGCACTTGCGGCACCAGCACGATCACCACGGCGGCCAAGGCCCACCAGCCGATGCCGAACAAGGCACCCAAGTTCTGCCACAGCAGCACGCCCATCAGCACCACGCCGGCCAGCATGACCAGGGCCATGGTGGGCGAGAGGTTCAGCCCCACCCGTTTGAGCCACAGGTCCAGCGACGCGGTCAGCGCGCCGAGTTGCACATCGGGCTTGTGGGTTTCGTGCGGCAGGAAGGCCACCGCCGCCAGGCGCTGGTGCACCTTGGCGATCTGCTCCTGTCTTTGCGCCCGGATCATCGAGAGCACGGCGCCCAGCATCATCAGCAGGGCGATCAGGAAGAAGATGGCGCTCAGCATGGCTTCAGTCCGTCACCGTCACCACGAGCGGTGGAACTTGGTGGCCTGCTCGTCGTCCGGCAGGCGCAGCTTGGGGCTGGCCGGGCTCAGGCCGGTGGACTCGAAGGCCTTGCGATCGGGCTGGTAGACGAAGAGCTCGTTGGTGACGATGCGCTCGTCCTGCACGCCCAGCACCTCGCTGATGGCCAGCACGCGGCGGCGGCCATCGGCCAGGCGGCCCACCTGGATGACCAGGTCCAGCGCCGTGGCGATCATGTGCTTGAGGGTGACGTCCTGGCCCTGGAAGCCCGCAAAGCCCGCCAGCATTTCGAGGCGCAGCAGCGCGTCGCGCGGGCTGTTGGCGTGCACCGTGCTCATGCAGCCGTCGTGGCCGGTGTTCATGGCCTGCAGCATGTCGAGCACTTCGTGGCTGCGCACTTCGCCCAGCAGCACGCGGTCGGGGCGCATCCGCAGGGCGTTGCGCATCAGGTCGCGCGCGGTGACCTCGCCCCGGCCATCGACGTTGGGCGGGCGGGTCTCCAGGCGCACCACGTGCTCGTGGCCCAGCTGCAATTCGGCTGCGTCTTCGATGGTGACCAGGCGCTCATACGGCGAGATGCTGCGGCTGAGCACGTTGAGCAACGTGGTCTTGCCCGCGCCCGTGCCGCCGCTGATCAGGATGTTGCAGCGACGCTGGACGGCCCCTTCCAGGAACACCAGCATCTCTTCGTTGAAGGTGCCAGATGCCAGCAGGTCGGTGGCCTGCAGCGGGTCCTTGCGGAATTTGCGGATCGACAGGCAGGGGCCGTCCAGTGCCAGCGGCGGGATGATGGCGTTGACCCGGCTGCCGTCGGGCAGGCGCGCGTCCACCATCGGGCTGGACTCGTCGATGCGGCGACCCAGTGGCGCCAGGATGCGGCGGATGACGCGCAGCACGTGCTCGTCATCGATGAAGCGCATGTCGGTCTTGCTGAGGATGCCGTTGCGCTCGACGTAGATGTGGCGCGTGCCGTTGACCAGGATGTCGTTGATGCGGTCGTCGCGGATGAGCTCTTCGAGCGGGCCATAGCCGGTCAGCTCGTCGACCATCTCGCGGCTGAGGTTCTCCATCTCGTGGCGGCTCACCGGCAGGCGGTGTTCGGCCACGTACTGCTGAACCTTCGAGAGCACGAACTCCGACAGCTCTGCCTTGCCCATCTCGCCGATCGAGACGCGCTCGGTGTCGATGCGGTCGATCAGGTAGTGGTGCAGGCGCAGCTTGACGTCCTGGTAGCTGTCGCTGCTTTTCAGGCTGTAGTCGGTGGCGAGCGATCGGTAGTCCATGGCGCTCGGCTCAGGTGGTCTTGAAACGGCTGGTCAACTGGTTGAGCCAGCCAGAGCCCACATCGATGGGCTTGAGCGGTGCACGCGGGTCGTCGCCCAGGCCGATCGCGATCTTGCGGATGGCCACGGTGTACGGATCGCGCGGGGCCGAGGTGAACAGGCTCTCGCCCGAGTTCATCATCGTCAGGCGCGCCATGCCCGAGGAGGGCAGCGTGCTCAGCAGCGGGATGCCAAAGCCCTTGGCGATGGTCTCGGCATCGGGCGGCACGCTGGGCAGGTAGCGATCGACCACCAGGCTGATCTGGCCCGAGCCCATCTTGTCGACCTTGGCGTCGCGCAGCTTTTGCAGCAGGTTGCGGTTTTGCTTGCAGCTGGGCACGCTTTGCTCGACCAGCAGCAGGGTGCGGTCGGTGCGGCCCAGCAGCACGTACAAGAACTCGGAAGCTGGCACGCCGCCCAGGTTGACCACGATCTGCCTGAAGTGGCGCTTGAGCGCGCTCAGCAGCACGTACAGGTCGGCCGAGGTGATGCGGCTCATCTCCAGCGCGTCCTCCGGCATGGCCAGGATGCGCAGGCCGGTCTCGTGCTTGGGAAACGCCGTGTTGATCAGGGTTTCGTCCAGACGCCGCAGGCTGCGGATGGCGTCGACGAAGGTGTAGGTCGGCTCGATGCCCAGGTACTGCAGGCTGTCGCCCGCGGGCACGCCCAGGTCGAGCAGCAGGATCTCGTCCTTGGGGGCCTGCTCTTGCAGGGCCAGCGCCAGGTGCAGGGCGAACATCGTGGTGTCACCACCCGGGCGAGCGCTGGCCACGGCGGTCATCGCGCCTTCGCTGCCACCGTTGCCTCGTTGCGGGTCGCTCACCTCGCGCTGGGCGGCGCGGCGCACCAGGCTGATGACCTCACCGGGGCGCATGTCGGGCTAGAGGGGTCAACGTGGCGCCCATCATCCCATTTGTCAACGAGCCCGAGATCGAGCGCCTGGTGGATGCCGCGGCCGATGCGGGCGCTTGTGCCATCCACTACACCATCGTGCGTTTGCCCTGGGAGGTGTTGCCGCTGTTCCAGGGCTGGCTGGCCGACCACCTGCCGGAGCGTGCCGAGCGCGTCATGGCGCGCATCCGCGAGATGCGAGGCGGACGAGACTACGACGCGAACTTCAGCCTGCGCATGAAGGGGCAGGGCGTCTGGGCCGACCTCATCCGCCAGCGTGTCAGGGGCGCGGCGGCGAGGCGGGGCATCGGGCATGGCGGCCCGGTGCTCGATGGCTCGGCGTTCGATCCCGGTTTGCTGGGTGAGCCGCCGGCCCAGTCGAGCCTGTTCTGAACGCTGGTCAACCGGCGAGGGGCTGCGCATGGCCGGGCAGCAGCCGCGCTGCCGGACTGGGGGCCCGACTCAGCCGACGATCGGGTTGAAGGCCGAGCGCTTGACTTCGGCCATCGGCACCTCGTCGCCGATGCACAGCGGGATCGCAGGACCAGGCAAGCCCAGTTGGTGGATCAGCTGCTGGCACAGGCCAGCGCGCTGGGCGTTGTTCAGGTCAGGCACGTCCACGAAGAGCAGGTAGGCGCGTCGGTCGCTGTGCTCGGGCAGGCGCCGGCGGCACAACCAGGCCTGGCGAATGGCGGGGTGCCATCCCAGCACCTCGCGCGTGTCTTCGAGTTGCACCTCGTCGAGGTCGTGGCGCTGCAACTGGGTGAACCAGGGCGGCTCGGTCAGGGCTTCCCACACAGCGTCGTCGGCCGCCTGCGCGTCCTTGACGCGCTGGCGCCATTGTTTGAGGGCGATGGCGTCGGGCTCGGTGCCTCGTGGTGGCCGCTCCAGCCAGGTCACGGCCTTGCGTGCCGCGAAGTGGCGGTGGTCGGGCGAGCGCGACCACAGCTGATCGAGCCAGCTCAGGCGCAAGGCCGGTGGCGCGTCCTCGCAGGCTTGCACCAGGCCTAGCAGGGCATCGGCGTGGGCCGGGTTGCGCTCCAGGGCTTGTTGGTACAGCTTGACGACGTCGATGTCGCTGTGCAGGCGGCTCTCGCAGCGCGCCCACAGCACCAGCTCGTCGGTGCCCAGTGTTTCGGCGCGGGCACGCCAGCCTTCGACACGCTGCTTGAGTGCCTGCTGGCGCTGGTGCTGGGCCTTCCATGCCTTCGCCTGGTCCTTGCACCAGGCCTGGTCGAAGCGCTGAACCCACGCCTCGGCTTCGGTGCCCAGCAGCGCCAGGGCGCCCTTGCTGGACCAATCGGGCAGGTTGGCAGGCACCTTCAGGGCACCCAGGCGTTCTTTGAGCACCGGGTGGGTGTCGTCGATGTTCGAGACCTCTTTGAGCGAGCGGCGCAGGGCCTCGCGAGCGAAGCCTTCTTCTGGCGGGCTCAGCAGCAGGTGACGCAAGGCCTTGAAGGGGCCGACGGGCAGGGCGTGATCGGTGGCGCCTTGCCAGTGCTGACGCCAGAAGTGCTCGCCCATCCAGGCGCCCTTGATGTCGATTTCGACCAGTGCCGCACCAGCAGTGGCCGCCCCCACCAGCCGCGCCGAAATGCGGTCGGCCTCGTACTCGTCCTGGCGGGCCAGGGCAAAACTGCGCGCCAGGAAACGCGGCACATACCAGCTCATGAAGCGCGCGTTTAGCCAGCCGCTGATGCTGTTGTCTTCGCCCAGGCGCTCGTTCATGCGCAACCAGCTCAGTCGGGTGCGGTAGATCCAGGCGGCGAAGCGGCCATGGTTGCCGCGCAGGTGGCCGTACTCGTGGGCCAGCACGGCGCTCAGGCGCTGCACGTCCAAGGCCATCAGCAGCGGCAGGCCGATGGTCAGTCGATTGACTGGGCGACCGAGCAGGCCAAAACGTGGCACCTGCGAGATGCTGGCGTTGAAGCGGTCGTCCAGCCAGACCTCGTCCAGCCTGGGGCCCTTGACCTTGCGCCTGACCTGGCTGATGAGCTTGAACAGCGCCGGGGCCTGCTGTTTGGTGAGCCGATGGCCTTCGGGCTCGGCATCCAGGCGAACCCACAGCGATCGAAGGCTGGTCCAGGCCAGGCCGGCCGCACCGATCAGCAAGAAGATCGTGCCCCCTCGGGCGCGGCCGCTCGCGAGGTGCTGGATGGCCCATGTGGCCAGCCAGATGGACACCAGCAGGCAACCACCGATCCAGGCGTAACCCAGCCCTGCGAACCACGCCACGCGCCGCCGGTAAGCGCTGGGGTCTTCGGCGCTGAGGTATTCGTTGACGCGGACGTGGTGGACGAAGTCGGCCTGTTCCATGCGGCTTCTCCCGGGTTTCGGTGTTCTGCCCGACATTCAAGCACGGGCCAAGCAGGCCGCTGGCGTCTAGAATCCGCTGTTTCGTTCTTCTTTTTGCCTGACCATGTCCAAATCCACGAAGGCCACCTCATCCACCAAGGCCGCCAAGCCCGTGAAGGCTGCTGCCGCTCCTGTCACCGCTTCTGCCCCCGCCGTGGCCAAGAAGGCTGCTTCTGGCGTCAAGAAGGTCGTGCTGGCCTACTCCGGTGGTCTGGACACCTCCATCATCCTGAAGTGGCTGCAAGATGAGTACGGCTGCGAAGTCGTCACCTTCACCGCCGACATCGGCCAGGGCGAAGAGATCGAACCGGCGCGCGCCAAGGCCCTGAAGATGGGCATCAAGCCCGAGAACATCTTCATCGAAGACCTGCGCGAAGAGTTCGTGCGCGACTTCGTGTTCCCCATGTTCCGCGCCAACGCGCTGTATGAGGGCGAATACCTGCTGGGCACCTCCATCGCCCGCCCGCTGATCGCCAAGCGCCTGATCGAAATCGCCAAGAAGACCAAGGGCGACGCCATCAGCCACGGCGCCACCGGCAAGGGCAACGACCAGGTCCGTTTCGAGCTGGGCGCCTACGCGCTGCTGCCGGGCGTGAAGGTCATCGCCCCGTGGCGCGAGTGGGACCTGCTGAGCCGCGAAAAGCTGCTGGCCTACGCCGACAAGCACGGCATCCCGGTGGACTTCAAGAAGCGCAAGGGCGGCGCCCCGTACTCGATGGACGCCAACTTGCTGCACATCAGCTACGAAGGCGGCGTGCTGGAAGATCCGAACTTCGAGCCCGAAGCCAACATGTGGCGCTTGACCGTGTCGCCCGAGAAGGCGCCCAACAAGCCCCAGATCATCGAGCTGACCTATGCCAAGGGTGACGTGGTCGCCATCGACGGCGTGAAGATGTCGCCCGCCACCGTGCTGACCAAGCTCAACGAGATCGGCGGCAAGCACGGCATCGGCCGCCTGGACAAGGTCGAGAACCGCTATGTGGGCATGAAGAGCCGTGGCTGCTACGAAACCCCTGGCGGCACCATCCTGCTGAGCGGCCACCGCGCCATCGAATCCATCACCCTGGACCGCGAAGTCCTGGCGCTGAAGGATGACCTGATGCCGCGTTACGCCCGCATGATCTACAACGGCTACTGGTTCAGCCCCGAGCGCGAGCTGCTGCAAGGCCTGATCGACAAGAGCCAGGAAACCGTCAACGGCACCGTCAAGCTCAAGCTGTACAAGGGCACCATCCTGGTGGTGGGCCGCGAGTCCAAGACCGACAGCCTGTTCGACGCCAAGATCTCGACCTTCGACGACGACGGTGGCGCCTACAACCAGGCCGACGCAGCTGGCTTCATCAAGCTCAACGCCTTGCGCCTGCGCATTGGCGCCAACGTGAAGGGCGCGCGCGCTGCATCGACCAAGCCTGCTCGCAAGGCGGCTGGCAAGAGCGCGGTCAAGAGCGCAGGCAAGGCAGCAGCCAAGCCCGCAGCCAAGAAACCCGCTGTCAAGGCCGCTCGCCCGGTGATCAAGACGGCTTCCAAGTGAGCTCAGCCCTCAACCTGAGGCCGTGGCAGTTGCCGCGGCCTTGTTTGTTCTGAAAGACCTCAACATGACCACCACCACCCTGGCCGGCACCGTTGCCACGCAAGCCAATGTGTACTTCGACGGCAAGTGCGTTTCTCACACCGTCACCCTGGCCGACGGCACCCGCAAGTCCGTTGGCGTGATCCTGCCCGCCTCGCTGACCTTCAACACCGGCGCGCCTGAAGTCATGGAAACCGTCGCTGGCAAGGCCACCATCAAGCTGGCCGGATCTTCCGAGTGGAAGACCTATGGCGCTGGCGAAAGCTTCGACGTGCCGGGCAACTCGTCCTTCGAGATCAAGGTCGAAGGCGAGCCCTACCACTACATCTGCCATTTCGGTTGATGCCGCTTGGCCCGGTCACCTCGGTGACCGGCGCATGAAAAAAAGCCGCTGAGGATTCAGCGGCTTTTTTGTGGGCCCAAGTCGGCGTTCTTGGGCTTTTTGGCTTTCGTCGCGCCCTCATCGGGCGGCCAGAGCCATGCTCAGAGCTTGGGCTCGGGCAGCTCGTCCGGGTCGACCTTCTCACACGTCATCTGCATGGTGCCGATGAGGTCGTCGTTGAAGTCGAGCAGTTCGCCTTCGAGCTCACCTTCCTGCCGGTCGATGGCCAGCCGGATGGTGGCCAAGCGCTTGAGGTTGGGCTGCCAGACCACCCAGGTGCCGTTCAACCAGTCATGGTAGTAATGCGTGCCGGGCTGACGCAGCTTGTAGACCATGGTGTAGTCGGTCGGCGTCTGCGTGTAGTCCAGGCGCTCGCCCTTGGGCAGCACGTTCGAGCGCTGGATCAGCGCCGTCGTGTTGTTGTCCCGCAGGGCGAGGTCGAGGTGGGCTGGCTTTGATTTGCCCGAAGCCGACAGCGTGCCCTTGCACTTGACGTACAGGTGGAACTCAGCGGCTTGGGCGGTCGTGGCATGGGCCCCCAGAACAAGCAGGGCGCAGGCCACGGCCTTCCGAAGGGGTGTCGGTTGGGTCATGGCGGTGCGAGGCAAGGGCATCACTTCTTGGTGGTGGACTTGGTGGCGGGCTTGGTCGTGGCTTTGGGCTTGGCGTCCAACTCCTTCGAGGCGGCGGTTTCGCCACCTTGCACGCCCAGTCGGCCGCCGGTGCCCAGGCCGCCCTTGACCTGTTGCGCCTTGTAGTTGCGCAGCGCCTTGACCATCTGGTTGAAAGAGTCCGCGAAGGCGGCGGTGATGACCTTGCCTTGCGGGGTCTTGGCGTAACCGCCACCACCACCGCCCAGGCTGCCACCGAAGGCCGCGCCGAAGATGCCGAAGTCGTAGTTGCCGGCGGTGCCTTCTGCAGCCGAAATCTGAACGCCCGAGCGGTTGTCGATCAGCAGCAGCGTGGTCGAGGCTTCGTTCTTGCTGACGCTGCCGGCCACCAGGCCCAGGATGCCGCCACCGAAGCCACCCAGGCCGCCACCACCACCACCGGTCTTGCCGGAGAACTGGATGGACGGGCTCATGGTGTAGTCGGCCGCGACCATCTGGCCCTTCTGGAAGTTGCTGCCGGCACGGCTTTCGTCACCGCGGGCGAACTCGCGCTCGCGCATCATGTTGTTCATGGCCTTGCCGCGCTCGACGATGACGAAGCAGTTGGACTGCTGGATCATCAGACGCAGCACCGGCACGGTCGAGCCGAGCTGGTACTCGCGCAAGGTGATGTACCAGGGGGCGTTGGTGTCCTCGTCGATGGCCAGGGTGCCCAGGGTTTCGTCGCACTTCTCGAGCTGGCTGTTGTTGTTCTCGGCGGTGGCGCCACCGGCGGCGCCGCTGACGGTGCCCTTGTTTTCGCCCATGGTGGGCGCGGTGGCCAGGCAGCCCGACAGCAGGGTGGCGCAGGCGGCGGTGATGGCCAGCAGGCTCAGGCGGCCTGCGGTGGAGATGTTGCTGACAGCAAACGACATGGAAGCTCCCTCGGTGCAAATGCGTGACTCGACAAAGCGAGGGCCATTCAGGCCCCCGTCATGAACGACGGGAAGTTTAGCCCGATCAAACCGGCGTCGGGAGCCCCCCCCTAGATCACCACCGGCTCTGGCTCCAGTCGGATGCCGAAACGCCCATAAACGCTCTCCTGGATGGCTCGCGCGAGCGTCACCACTTCGGCGCCGCGGGCGTCGCCCCGGTTGACCAGCACCAGCGCCTGCTTCTCGTAGACGCCGGCCTGGCCCACGGTCTTGCCCTTCCAGCCGCAGGCGTCGATCATCCAGCCGGCGGCCAGCTTGAAACTGCCGTCGGGCATGGGGTAGTGCACGATCTCGGGGTCGCGCTGGATGATGTCGCGGCACTGCTCGGGCGTGACCACGGGGTTCTTGAAGAAGCTGCCGGCGTTGCCGATGACGGCGGGGTCGGGCAGCTTGGCGCGGCGCACGGCCACGATCCAGTCGAAGATCTGACGGGCGCTGGGGGCGGTGATGCCGGTCTCCTGCACCTTGCGTTCGAGCTCGGCATAACCCAGCATGGGCACCCAGGGGCGGGGCAGGCGCAGCCTCACCGTGGTGATCACGCTGCGGCCAGCCAGGGCCTGCTTGAAGATGCTGTCGCGGTAGTCGAACTGGCACTGTTCTCGGTTGAACGTCACGGTGCGGCCGGTCATGAGGTCAACGGCGTCGAGCGACTCGAAGCGGTCTTTGAGCTCCAGGCCGTAGGCGCCGATGTTCTGCACCGGTGCGGCGCCCACCGTGCCGGGGATCAGGGCCATGTTCTCCAGGCCGGGCAGGTCCTGGCCCAGGCACCAACTGACGAGGTCATGCCAGGCCACACCTGCACCGGCCTCGACGACCCAGGCGTCGTCGCGGGTTTCGAGCAGGCGGATGCCGGGGATCTCGACCTTGAGCACCACGGCCTTGATGTCCTGCGTGAACACCAGGTTGCTGCCGCCACCCAGGATGAACTTGCGCGCCAGGCCCAGTTCGCGGTCGTTGACCACGCGTTTGACATCGGCTTCCGAGCGGATGCGCACCAGCGTCTGCGCCACGCAGGGCAGGCCAAAGGTGTTGTAAGGCTTGAGGTTGATGCCGTTTTCCACGGACAGGGCGGTGTGCATGCGAGAATTTTCGCAGACAAAGGAGAACAACCATGCCCAGTTTTGACGCCAAGCTCGACCCGAACCTCGAATCCGTCGGCAATGCCGTGGACACCACCGCCAAGGAAATCGGCACCCGATTCGACTTCAAGGGCACCAGCGCCGCCGTCGAATTCAAGAAAAAAGAAAAGGAAGTCATCGTCTTCGGCGACAGTGATTTCCAGATCGACCAGGTCCGCGATGTGCTGTTCAACAAGCTGACCAAGCAAAAGGTCGACATCCGCTTCATGGATGTGGGCAAGGTCGAGAAGATCGGTGGCGACAAGGTCAAGCAGGTGATCAAGGTCAAGGCCGGCATCGAGGCCGAGCTGGCCAAGAAGATCACCAAGCTGATCAAGGACAGCAAGATCAAGGTCAACGCCAGCATCCAGGGCGAAGAAGTGCGCATCCAGGGCAACAAGCGCGACGACCTGCAGGCGGCCCAGGCCCTGCTGAAGAGAGAAATCACCGACGTGCCGCTGGATTTCGGCAACTACCGAGACTGATCGGTTGATGCGGACGAGGTGTCCGCGTTCGGCAGCCAGCGCGCAAAGCAGGAACAAACAGGGGGAACGGGCTGTGAAACAAGATCGATCGATGACAACGTGGGGGCGCTCGGCGCTGGTGGGTGCCTGGCTGGCCAGCGTGGCCTTGTCCGCTTCGGCCCAGAGCGTGGCCATGACCGGCAGCATGGGCAGCAAGGCCTTGCTGGTGGTCGATGGCGGCGCGCCCAAGGCCCTGGCCGCTGGCGAGACCCATCGGGGCGTCAAGGTGGTGGCCGTGCGCGCCGACCAGGTCACGGTGGAGGTGGGCGGCAAGCGTCAGACCATTGACCTGGGCGGAGCGCCCGTGAGCATCGGTGGGGGCGGTGGTGGCTCTGGTGGCACGCAGATCGTGCTGACGGCCAGCTCAGGCGGGCACTTCGTCACCAGCGGCAGCATCAATGGCCGCGCCACCCAGTTCATGGTGGACACCGGGGCCACCAGCGTCGCCCTGAGCGCCGACGAGGCGCGCCGCATGGGCATCAACTACGAGCAGGGAGAGCGAGGGCAGGGCAGCACGGCCAATGGCGTGATCCCGATCTGGCGTGTCACGCTCAAGTCGCTGCGCATCCAGGATGTCGAGGTCTACGGCGTTGACGCGGTGGTGGTGCCTTCGGGCATGCCGCATGTGTTGCTGGGCAACAGCTTCCTGACTCGCTTTCAGATGAAGCGCGAGAACGACATGCTGACCTTGACCCGCCGCTTCTGAGGCGGCCCGTCTGAAGGCTGGTCCTTCAGGCGCTGGCCGGGATGGCCACGACGGCCTGCGTGTCAGGCGACGTGTTCAGCCGGGCGCGCTGGCAGGCGGTGGTCGCGCGTGCGCATGTTCGACAACTCGACCGGATCGTGGGCGGAAAACAGCGTCACCTCGTCACCATGGGCATGCTTGAGTTCGCGCAGGCGCTTCTGGTTGGCGATGCGGCTGGGGCCATGCATCTGCAGCAGGCTCTGGAACAGGCTCAGGCCGATGGGGCAGTGCGGATCGGGCTCCATCTCGCCGCGGAAGAAGTAGGCGTCGCCGCAATGCAGCAGCCAGCCCCGGTCGGTGCGCACGGCCACGCCGCAGTGGCCTTGTGTGTGACCGGTCAGGGGCACCAGCAGAACCTCTTCGTCGGTGTCGGGCAGGGCGCGCACGGCGTCGAAGCCGAACCAGCTCTCGCCCGTGACCTCGCGTGCGGCCCACTTCGGGCCATGCGCCCACTGGGCCGGGATGTAGCGGTCGCGCTCGCGGAAGTTGCTGCGCGCCATGGCGGCGTCGAGTTCGGTTTTGTAGACGTGCACCTGCGCGCCAGGGAAATCGCCCAGGCCGCCCGCGTGGTCGAGGTCCAGGTGCGTGGGCACGATGTGGCGCACGTCGCGCGGGTCCAGCCCCAGGTCGCGGATCTGCTGGATGGCCGTCTCCTGCATCAGCAGGCGAGGGCGCACCACGTTCACGAAGGGCAGCCCCAAGCGTCTCGGGTCGGTCACGTCGCCGGTTCCCAGGCCGGTGTCGACCAGGGTCAGGCCGTTGCGGCCTTCGATGAGCAAGCAGTGGCAGCACATGTGCGCCGATGCCAGCCAGCCGCCTTCGCCGTTGATCAATCGCTTGCCGATCGGGCACATGGAGCCGCAGTTGAGGTGGTGGATGCGCATGGTTTGCTGCTTCGGGAGACGGTGCGTGCGCATCATGGCAGCACAATGTCGGCTTGACCAGCGCTGTCGCGCCGCCCCTGTTCGCGTCACCCTTTTTGCCAAAAACGCCTGCCCCATGTCCCGCCGAACCCGCCTGCCTGCCGGCCACCAGCACCTTGCCGACATCCTCTTCGACCAGGGCTTTGGTGAGCGGCGTGTGTGCGATGGCCTGATCCTCAAGGGCCTGGTGCAGGTCGAAGGCGAGACAGTGGACGACCCGGACGCCGCCTACCCGGCTGACCGCCTGAACCTCGTGGTCGATGGTCAGCCCTGGGTGACCCACATTCAGGCCCTGGTGATGCTGCACAAGCCGGCTGGCTACGAATGCTCGCTCAAGCCAGGTGCCTGGCCTGGTGTGCACAACCTGCTGCCCGTGCCACTGCGTCGACGTGGTCTGCAGCCTGTGGGCCGGCTCGACCAGGACACCACCGGCTTGCTGCTGCTGACCGACGACGGCCCGCTGCTGCACAAGCTGACTTCGCCCAAGAAGAACGTGCCCAAGGTTTACGAAGTCACCTGCAAGCACCCCGTCACCCAGGTCATGTGCGACAAGCTGCTCAAGGGCGTGGTGCTGGACGACGACCCGGCGCCCGTGGCAGCCCACGCTGCCGAGCGGGTGCTGCCTGATGGCGCCCCGGCCGATGCCGCCGCCGAGACCCTGCACCTGCGCCTGACCCTGCTGCAGGGCAAGTACCACCAGGTCAAGCGCATGGTGGCGGCCGTGGGCAACCGGGTCGAGGGCCTGCACCGCAGCAGCATCGGGCGCCAGGCGCTGCCCGCTGACCTGGCTCCAGGCCAGTGGCGCTGGGTCGACGACCCGGCCATCGTGCTGCCCTGAGCCGATAATCTGCCCCCATGCAAGTCTTTCGCGGTTTTCACCATGCGGCACTGGCGCCGGCCTGTGCCCTGACGATCGGCAATTTCGACGGCGTCCACCGTGGGCACCAGGCCATGCTGGCGCTGCTGCGCAACGAAGCCCAGCACCGCGGCCTGCCTGCCACCGTGCTGACCTTCGAGCCGCATCCGCGCGACTACTTCGCCGAGCTGGCGGGCAAGCCCGAGCTGGCTCCGGCCCGCATCGCCACCCTGCGCGACAAGCTCTCCGAGCTGGAGCGCTGCGGCGTCGATCAGGTCGTGATCCTGCCTTTCGATGCGCGACTGGTGGCCCTGAGCCCGCAGGACTTCATCCAGCAGGTGATCGTGGACGGGTTGCACGCACGCTACGTGCTGGTGGGAGACGATTTCCGCTTCGGCGCCAAGCGCGCCGGTGACTACGCCACGCTGGACGCTGCAGGCGTGGCCCACGGCTTCGATGTCGCCCGGATGATGAGCTACGAGGTGCACGGCCTGCGTGTGTCGTCCTCGGTGGTGCGTGAGGCGCTCACCGCTGGCGACATGGCCCGCGTGGCCACGCTGCTGGGGCGCCCCTACACCGTCAGCGGCCACGTCGTGCACGGCCAAAAGCTCGGCCGCAGCCTCGATTGCCGCACGCTCAACGTTCGCTTCGGCCATGAAAAACCGGCCACCACCGGCATCTTCGTGGTCCGCACCCATGGCCTCGCAGGCCACCCGCTGGAAGGCGTGGCCAGCCTGGGCGTGCGCCCCACCGTGACCGAAGCCGGGCGCGTGCTGCTGGAGGTGCATTGCTTCGATTGGCCTGCCGACCTGGGCCTCGAAGGGGGCTACGGTAAAATCGTGCGCGTGGACCTGCTGCACAAACTCCGAGACGAAGCCCGCTACGACGGGCTGGACGCGTTGCAGGCCGCCATCCACAAGGACATCGCCGACGCCAAGGGCTTTTTCCAGGCCCAGGGCCGTCAGACCACCCGCGACCGAATTTGACGCGGGCGGCCCCGTCCGCGAGCTGCCCGGCCTGAGGCCGACAGCGCCGGACGGTGTGCAGGTCTCGCCCGCCTGCCGTCGCCTTCGCATCGGCCTGCCTCGCAGGTCGCTGCACCCGAATCCCCCATGACCGTGGCAACCGGGGTGCGCTCAACCTGACGCACGCCTGGGCCGCAGTCGGACCCAAGAGATCGCCATGAGCCAAGACAACAACGCCAAGCCCGGCAAGAACCAGCAAGATGCCAAGAAAGGCGGCGGCAAGCCCTCGGAGGCAGTGCCCGAGTCGAAGTACCGTGCCACGCTGAACATGCCCGACACCCCCTTCCCGATGCGGGGTGACTTGCCCAAGCGCGAGCCGGCTTGGGTGGCCGAGTGGGAAAAGAACGACCTCTACGGCAAGCTGCGCGCCGCACGCCAGGGCGCGCCCAAGTTCGTGCTGCACGACGGCCCGCCTTACGCCAACGGCAACATCCACATCGGGCACGCCGTCAACAAGGTGCTCAAGGACATGATCGTCAAGGCGCGCCAGTTGGCCGGCTTCGACGCCAGCTACATCCCCGGATGGGACTGTCACGGCCTGCCCATCGAGAACCAGATCGAGAAGACCTTCGGTCGCAACCTCAGCCGCGATGACGTGCAGGCCAAGGCCCGCGCCTACGCCGCCGAGCAGATCGACGGCCAGCGCACCGACTTCAAGCGCCTGGGTGTGCTGGGCGACTGGTCCCACCCCTACCTGACGATGAACTTCGGCAACGAGGCCAACGAGATCCGGGCTCTCAAGAAGATCATGGATCGCGGCTACGTGTACCGGGGTCTGAAGCCCGTGTACTGGTGCTTTGACTGCGGCTCTTCGCTGGCCGAGTTCGAGATCGAATACGCCGACAAGAAGTCGCAGACGCTGGACGTGGCCTTCCTGAGCGCCGAGCCTGAAAAGCTGGCAGCCGCCTTCGGCCTGCCGTCGCTGAGCAAGGAAGCCTTCGCCGTGATCTGGACCACCACCGCGTGGACCATCCCGGCCAACCAGGCGCTGAACGTGCACGCCGAACTGAGCTACGCCCTGGTCGACACCCCCAAGGGACTGCTGGTGCTGGCCGAGTCGCTGGTTGAGAAGGCCTGTGAGCGTTACGGCTTCGCGGCCGATGACTGCAAGGTGGTCGCCACCACCTCTGGTGCCAAGCTCGAAGGCCTGAAGTTCAAGCACCCGCTGTCGCATGTGCATGCTGGCTACGACCGCACCAGCCCCGTCTACCTGGCCGAATACGTCAGCGCCGAAGACGGCACGGGCATCGTGCACGCCGCACCGGCCTATGGCGTGGACGACTTCAACAGCTGCGTGGCCCACGGCATGAAGTTCGACGACATCCTCAACCCTGTGCAGGGCAACGGTGTCTACGAAGCCGAGCTGCCGCTGTTCGGCGGCCAGCACATCTGGAAGGCCGCACCCGTGGTGCTCGAGACCCTGCGCGAGCACGGTCGCCTGCTCGCCTCCAAAGACATCGTCCACAGCTACCCGCACTGCTGGCGCCACAAGACGCCGGTGATCTTCCGCGCCGCCGCTCAGTGGTTTGTGCGCATGGACGAAGGCGAGGGCGTGTTCACCGCCGACAAGGCTCCCAAGACCCTGCGCCAGACCGCGCTCGACGCCATCGACCAGACCACCTTCTACCCCGAGAACGGCCGCGCCCGCCTGCGCGACATGATCGCCAACCGGCCCGACTGGTGCATCAGCCGTCAGCGCAACTGGGGCGTGCCGCTGCCCTTCTTCCTGCACAAGGTGACGGGCGAACTGCACCCCGACACGCCCGCGCTGATGGAGCGCGCCGCGCAATTGGTGGAGCAAGGCGGTGTCGAGGCCTGGTCCAAGCTCGACCCCGCCGAGTGGCTGGGAGCAGCGCAGGCTGCCGAGTACAGCAAGTCCACCGACATCCTGGACGTGTGGTTCGACTCGGGCACGACCTTCTTCCACGTGCTCAACGCACAGAACGGCAGCCACCCGAACGCCGGCCACCACCAGGGCCCCGAGGCCGACCTCTACCTCGAAGGCCACGACCAGCACCGCGGCTGGTTCCACAGCTCGCTGCTGGCCGCTTGCGCCATCTATGGCCGCGCGCCTTACAAGGGCCTGCTGACCCACGGCTTCACCGTCGACGGCCAGGGCCGCAAGATGTCCAAGTCGGTGGGCAACACCGTGGCGCCGCAAGAGATCAGCAGCAAGATGGGCGCCGAGATCATCCGCCTGTGGGCCGCTTCGACCGACTACTCGGGTGACCTGGGCATCGACGACAAGATCCTCGCCCGCGTGGTGGACGGCTACCGCCGCATCCGCAACACGCTGCGCTTCCTGCTGGCCAACACGTCGGACTTCAATCCCGAAACCGACGCCGTGCCGTTGAACGAGCTGCTGGAGATCGACCGCTACGCGCTGGCCCGTGCCTCGCAGTTGCAGGAAGACATCCTGGCCCACTACGAGCGCTACGAGTTCCACCCCGTGGTGGCCAAGCTGCAGGTCTACTGCTCGGAAGACCTGGGTGCCTTCTACCTCGACGTGCTCAAAGACCGGCTCTACACCAGCGCCGCCAAGAGCCACGCCCGCCGCGCCGCGCAGACCGCGCTGTGGCACATCACGAACGGCATGCTGCGCTGGATGGCGCCCTTCCTGAGCTTCACGGCCGAAGAGGCCTGGCAGGTCTTCAAGGGCCCGAACAACCCCAGCATCAGCCTCTTCACCGAGACCTACTGGGACTTCCACGAGGCCGACAAGGACACCGAGCTGCTGGCCAAGTGGTCGCGCATCCGCGCACTGCGTGAAGAAGCCAACCGCCGCATCGAAGACGTGCGCACGCGCGGTGAGGTGGGTGCATCCCTGCAGGCTAAGCTGTTCATCACCATCGGCACGCAAGACGAGCAGGGCGCGCGCCTGCTGGCCGACCTGCGCAGCCTGGGCGATGACCTCAAGTTTGTGTTGATCGTCTCCGAGGTCGAGTTGGCCGAAGGGCACTCGACGCAAATCGAGGTCAACCCGTCTCATGCCCTCAAGTGCGAGCGCTGCTGGCACTACCGCGACGACGTGGGCGTCAACCCCGAGCACCCGACGATCTGCGGCCGTTGCGACAGCAACCTGCACGGCGCCGGCGAACACCGCGAGCACGCCTGACCATGGCCAAGACCTCCAGCAATTCGCTGTGGCCCTGGCTGGGCATCGCCGCGATCATCATCCTGGCCGACCAGTTCACCAAGGTGCTGGTCATCGGGGCGTTCGACCTCGGCCACAGCCAGCCGGTCACGTCCTTCTTCAACCTCGTGCGGGTGCACAACACGGGTGCGGCCTTCTCGTTCCTGGCCCACGCGGGGGGCTGGCAGCGCTGGTTCTTCGTGGGGCTGGGCGCGGTGGCCACGGGCTTCATCGTCTACATGCTGCGCCAGCATGGTGGACAAAAGCTGTTCGCCTGGGCGCTGACGCTGATCCTGGGAGGTGCCATCGGCAACGTGATCGACCGGCTCATCCATGGCTACGTCGTCGACTTCCTGGACTTCCACTGGGCCTTCCTGTCGCCGATGTTCCCGGGAGGGCACTTCCCGGCCTTCAACATCGCGGACTGCGGCATCACCATCGGGGCGATGTTGCTGATCCTGGATGAGTTGCGCCGCGTGCGGCGGGGCTGAGCGCTTCCGTGACGCCAAAAGGGCGCTTGCGTGGTGACATGCAAGCGCCCTTTGCGCATGCCTTTACGCGATCTTTGCATGGCCCTTTGCCAGGCACGTGCTTCACGGGCCTTTACGATCGGGCGCAACACCAAGCCTGATCACCCATGCCTGTCCTGACCTCTCGACGCTGGATCGCCGGCGTCGTCCTCATCGCCTGCGGCGCCGCCGCGCTCGTGCTCTGGCCCCACCGCGCATCGGTGGCCCAGAACCAGAAGGCCGATGCCGGCAAGGCAGCGCCCCGGTGCCCGTGCGCGTGGCCCAGGCCGTGGTGCAGGACCTGCCCCTGGCCATCAGCGCCGTCGGGCAGGTGCAGGCGGTGCGTCAGGCGGTGGTGCGGGCGCGCATCGAAGGGCTGCTGACCGAGGTGAACTTTGTCGAAGGGCAACCCGTCAGGCAAGGCCAGGTGCTGGCCCGCCTCGATGACCGCAGCCTGCAAGCCCAGGTGGACCAGGCCGAAGCCGAGCTCAAGCGCCTGCAGGCCCAACTGCAACTGGCCGAGCTCGACCTCAAGCGCTACCAGGGCCTGGCCGAGCAATCGGCCGTGTCCACGCAGCAGCGCGACCAGCAGCAGGCCCATGTCGACCAACTGCGCGCCCAGGTGCAATCGCAGCAGGCCAGCCTCAGCCAGGTGCGCACCCAGCTGTCCTACACCGCCATCACGGCGCCATTCAGCGGTCGGGCAGGCCTGCGGCTGGTGGACGTTGGCAACATCGTTCGCCCCTCTGATGCACAGGGCATCGTGACCCTGGCGCAGACCGAGCCACTGACCGTGGTCTTCAGCGTGCCCCAGGCTCGCCTGGCCGATGTGCGCAATGCGCTGGCGCAACCCAAAGGCGCGGTGATCAGCGTGTCCGAGCGAGAAGGCGGCGCGAGCCTGGCGCAAGGCCGCCTGCGCTCGGCCGACAACGCGGTGGACGCGGGCTCCGGCACGCTCAAGCTCAAGGCCGAGCTGGCTCCTGCGGGCGACCGCCTGTGGCCTGGTCAGTTCGTGACCGTGAGCCTCAACACTGGTGCCTTGTCAGGTGCCCTGACGGTGCCCGCCAAGGCAGTTCAGCGTGGCCTCAAGGGCTCTTTCGTTTGGCGCGTGGAGCAAGGCGAGGCGCAGATGGTGAGCGTGCAGCCGGCCTGGCAGTCCGATGTGGTGGTGGTCGTCAAACCCGCGGCCGACGGCCTGAAAGCGGGCGACCAGGTGGTGGTGGACGGGCAGTCGCGCCTCAAACCCAAGGTCCGCGTCAAGCTGGTGGCTGAGCGCGGGACGGCGGCCGCCGAAGCCACCTCTGCTGGCAAGCCATGAGTCGGGTTCAGCATCGGAATCCACCATGAGCCAGGACGTTTCTTCTTCCTCCGCCGCGAACGCCGCACAGTCCGTGGGCCGCGGCCTGTCGGCCTGGTGCATCTCGCACCCAGTGGCCACCACGCTGCTGACCCTGGCGCTTGTGCTGCTGGGCCTGTTCGCCTTCCCGCGCCTGCCGGTGGCCCCGCTGCCCGAAGCCGAGTTCCCCACCATCCAGATCAGCGCACGCCTGCCCGGCGCCAGCCCCGAGACCATGGCCTCGGCCGTGGCCACGCCACTGGAGGTGGGCTTGAGCGGCATCCCTGGCGTCACCGAGATGTCGTCGACCAGCTCGCTCGGCAGCACTTCGGTCACCCTGCAGTTCACGCTCAGCAAAGACATCAACGAGGCTGCGCAGGAGGTGCAGTCGGCCCTCAATGCGACCGCCGGCAAACTGCCCGACGACATGCCTTCGCCGCCCACCTGGCGCAAGGTCAACCCGGCCGACGGCCCGGTGCTCATCCTCAAGATGCAGTCCGAGGTGCTCAGCCTGACCGAGCTCAGCGACCTGGCCGAGACCGTGCTGGCGCGCCGCCTGAGTCAAATTGACGGTGTCTCCGAGGTCGCCATCTCCGGGCAACGCAAACCGGCCATCCGCATCCAGGCCTCGCCCGCGGCCCTGGCGGCGCATGGCCTGAGCCTGGCCGACATCCGCGCGGCGGTGCAAAAAGCCAGCGTCAACCAGCCCAAGGGCGTGCTGCTGGGCGCCGACCGAACCAGCACCCTGGCCACGAATGACCAGCTCTTCGATGCCTCTGACTACGAACAGCTCACCATCGTCGACCGAAGCGGCGTGCCGGTGCGCATCGGTGACGTGGCCAAGGTCATCGACGGCGCCGAGAACGACTTCGTCGGTGCATGGCAGAACGGCCAGCCGGGCCTGGGCATCATCATCCGTCGCCAGCCAGGCGCCAACATCGTCGCCACGGCCGACCGCATCCAGGCGGCGCTGCCCGAGCTGGCCGCTCGCCTGCCGGCCAGCGTCACGGTCGAGGTGCTCAACGACCGCACGCGCACCATCCGATCCTCGCTGCACGAGGTCGAGCTCACGCTGGCGCTGACTTTCGTGCTCGTCGTGGTGGTGATGGGCGCCTTCTTGCGCCAGGTCTCGGCCACCGTCATCGTCACGGCGGTGCTGGGCGTGTCGATGATCGCGACGGTCGCGGCCATGGACGTGCTCGGCTTCAGCCTCAACAACCTGACGTTGGTGGCACTGATCATCGCCATGGGTTTCGTGGTCGACGACGCCATCGTGGTGGTCGAGAACATCCACCGCCACCTCGAGGATGGCCTGCCCATGCGCGAGGCCGCGCTCAAGGGCTCCAGCGAGATCGGTTTCACCGTGCTGTCCATCAGCGTCTCGCTGGTGGCGGCCTTCATCCCGCTGCTGTTCATGGGCGGAGTGGTGGGGCGCCTGTTCAGCGAGTTTGCGGTCACCGTCACGGCGGCCATCGCGGTCTCGGTGATCACCTCGCTCACGCTGGCGCCCATGCTCGCCTCGCGCTGGATGTCGCGCGCACCGGCCCACCACGAAGGCGGCTGGGTGCAGAGGCTGATCGACGCCTATGGCCGCAGCGTGGGCTGGGCGCTCGACCACAGCCGGCTGATGCTGGGCCTGTTCTTCAGCACCATGGGTCTGGCCGTGGCGGCCTACACGTTCATTCCCAAAGGCTTCTTCCCTCTGCAGGACACGGCCTTCGTGCTGGGCACCACGCTGGCGGCACAGGACGAGTCCTACGAGGCCATGGTCGAGAAGCACGCGGCGCTCGCCCGCATCCTTGACGAAGACCCGGCGGTGCTGGGCTACAACCAGACGGTGGGAGGCTCCAGCGGCAGCGTCTCCGGCGGCCGCTTCTTCATCGTCCTGAAAGACCGCTCCAAGCGCGACGTATCGGCCCAGGGCTTCATCGACCGTGTGCGCGCCAAGACCTCGCAAGTGCCCGGCATCACCCTGTTCATGCGCGCCGCGCAAGACATCAACCTGGGCACCGGCTCGCCCCGAACGCAATACCAGTACGCACTGCTCGGTGACGACAGCGCGAACCTGGGCCAATGGGCCGAAAAGCTTACCGAACGCCTGGCGCGCCTGCCCCAGTTCCGCGACGTCTCCAACGACCTGCAACTCGGCGCTGGCATCACCCGCCTGACCATCGACCGCGCCGCCGCGGCCCGCCATGGCCTGAGCGTCGACGACATCAACCAGGTGCTCTACAGCGCCTACGGCCAGCGGCAGATCGCCGAGACACAAACCGAGCAGAACCAGTACCAGGTCATCCTCGAAATCGATCCCGCCTTGCGCGGTCAGACCGACAGCCTGAACTGGCTGCACCTGCGCTCCGCCAAGACGGGGCAGATGGTGCCGCTGGCCGAAGTGGCCCGCCTGGAGTCGCCCGAAACCGGTGCCGTCAGCATCGCCCGACTGGCCATGTCGCCGGCCGTCAACCTGTCGTTCAACCTCGCGCCGGGCGTGGCCCTCGGTGATGCCGTCAAGCTGATCGACGACGTGCGCCAGGAGCTGCAGGTGCCCGACAGCATCAGCGGCCGGTTCCAGGGCGCAGCGCAAGCCTTCCAGGACTCGCTGGCCACCCAACCCATCCTGATCCTGGCGGCGCTGCTGGCGGTCTACATCATCCTGGGTGTGCTCTACGAGAGCTTTGTGCACCCCCTGACCATCCTCTCTACGCTGCCTTCGGCCGGCATTGGCGCGGTGGCAGCCTTGTGGCTCAGCGGACAGGACTTCTCCATCATGGCGCTCATCGGCGTGGTGCTGCTGATCGGCATCGTCAAGAAGAACGGGATCATGATGGTCGACTTCGCCCTGCAGGCCCAGCGCGAGCAAGGCCTGAGCCCGCGCGAGGCCATCCAGCAGGCGTGCGTGGTGCGCTTTCGCCCGATCATGATGACGACGTTGGCGGCGCTGCTGGCCGCGATCCCGCTGATGCTGGGCTTCGGCACGGGCGCGGAGCTGCGCCAGCCACTGGGTTACGCCGTGGTGGGTGGCCTGCTGCTCAGCCAGGTGCTCACGCTCTACACGACGCCGGTGGTCTACCTAGCGCTCGACCGCCTGTTCCACCAGCGGGCGAGGGCAGCGTCGCCACAAGACGTGCCAGCATGAAAAGGCACAACCAAGGGCACAGCCAGGGGCACAAGCAGGAGGGACAAGGGATAGCCTGACGCGTGCCTGTCAGGCTGCTGTGCTACGCTGATTTCAATCATTTGACTGCACACGCCATCCCATGTCCGGCCTGCTTCCCAACATCGATCCCGACGGTCTGCTCGAGTTCTCGGTTGTCTACACCGACCGCGCGCTCAACCACATGTCCAAGCGCTTCCAGGGCGTCATGACCGACATCTCGGCCATGCTCAAGCGCGTCTACAACGCCCCGTCCGCCGTGCTGGTGCCCGGCAGCGGCACCTTCGGCATGGAGTCGGTGGCGCGCCAGTTCGCGCAAGGCAAGCACGTGCTGGTCATCCGCAACGGCTGGTTCAGCTACCGCTGGACGCAGATCTTCGAGATGGGCTCGATCCCGGCCAGCCACACTGTGCTCAAGGCCCGCCGGATTGCCGACGGCCCACAGGCCGCCTGGGCCCCCGCACCCATCGACGAAGTCGTCGCCACCATCCGCCGCGAAAAGCCCGCGCTGGTCTTCGCCCCCCACGTTGAAACCGCCGCCGGCATGATCCTGCCCGATGGCTACCTCCAGGCCGTGGCCGACGCCGCCCATGAAGTCGGCGGCCTGTTCGTGCTCGACTGCATCGCCTCCGGCGCCATGTGGGTCGACATGAAAGCCACCGGGGTCGACATCCTGATCAGCGCACCGCAAAAAGGCTGGAGCAGCTCGCCTTGCTGCGCCATGGTCATGCTCAGCGAGCGCGCTCGCGTGGCCATCGACGCCACGCAAAGCACCACCTTCGCCATGGACCTCAAAAAGTGGTTGCAGATCATGGAGACCTACGAAGGTGGCGGGCATGCCTACCACTCCACGCTGCCCACCGACGCCTTGCTGCGCCTGCGCGACGCCATGGCTGAAACCGAGGCCTACGGTTACGAAAAGGTGCGCCAGGAGCAAATCGCCCTGGGCAGCCAGGTGCGCGAGTTGATGGTGCGCCACGGCTACCCCAGCGTCGCAGCCGAAGGTTTCCAGGCACCGGGCGTGGTGGTCAGCTACACCACCGACCCCGACATCCAGAACAGCAAGAAGTTCCTGGCCCTGGGCCTGCAGACCGCCGCCGGCGTGCCGCTGCAATGCGACGAGCCGGCCGATTTCCGCACCTTCCGCGTCGGCCTGTTCGGGCTCGAGAAATGGCACAACGTCAGCCGCTCGGTGACGCACCTGTCGAATGCGCTGGAGGCCATCGCCGCCACCCGTTGAACCCGACCGCTGGCTTTCACCGATGACGTGAGCGTCAAGCAGCCTTAACTTGGGGGCTCCTCATCTCGATGGAGGGGTCTTCATGGGCACGGTCAGCCGCTTGTCGCAGCACCACGTGGTTTCTCGTCGCCGAACGACGCGCCGCAAGGCCGTCCTCAGGCGTCACCTCGCATGGCCACCAGCCGATGGCGTGTCGTCCTCTGATGAACGGGCGGTGGCGTCGTCGGTGGCGGCCGCGCAGCCCAACGCCGACGGCCTGGCGCCGCTGGGTTTTGACACCCGCCCCGAGCCCAGCGCCCTCGACCTGCCGCTCAACACCTTGCCTTGGTCCGCGCCATTCGCCTGGCTGAAAGCGGGCTGGCGCGACTTCACCCGGGCACCGGCCATCGGCCTGTTTTACGGGCTGTGCTTCGTGCTCATGGGTTGGGCCCTGGTGGGCACCTTCCAGCGCGCACCTGAATACACCCTGGCGTTGTCAGCCGGTTTCCTGCTGCTGGGCCCCTTCCTGTGCCTGGGCCTGTACCACGCCAGCCGCGAGCTGGAGCAGGGGCGTCAGCCAAGCCTGCTGCGCTCGCTGACCGCCTGGCGCATCAGCAGCGCGCAACTGGCCATCTTCGCGGCCGTGTTGCTGGTTCTGGAGATGCTGTGGGGGCGCGCCGCCATGATCGTCTTCGCCATCAGCTTCGAGGGGGTGCCTGACTTCAATGGCCCGCTCTCGAGCTTCCTCACCGAAGAGTTCATCACCTTCGGGGTCGTGTACACGGCCGTGGGCGCCATCTTCGCCGGGCTGATTTTCGCCATCAGCGTGGTCAGCATGCCCATGATCCTCGACCGCTCGGTTGACGCGGTTTCGGCGGGCTTGCTGAGCATGCGCCTGGTGGCCACCCAGCCGGGCGTGATGTGGCTGTGGGCGGCGCTCATCGGGCTGCTCAGCCTGGTGGCGATGCTGCCAGGCTTTGCGGGCTTGCTGCTGGTGGTGCCGGTGCTGGGCCACGCCTCGTGGCACGCCTACCGCGCGGCCCTGGCCCAGGGGCCAAACAGCCCACCCTGAACAGGGGGGTGAATCCGCGTGAGCGGGTGCATCTGTCCCTCGACCCCGGCCCGTAGTGGGGGTGCGCGCATCGGAAAGGTCTGCTGCGCGAACCACAAACTACCCGGAGTCCAGCCATGTTCAAGCCTTCCATCCTGGCCCTGGCGGCCATCTTCTCTGTGTCCGTTGCGCAAGCCGAAGCCCTCTACGGCCTGACCACCGACAACCGCCTGATCACCTTCGACACCGCGGCACCGAGCATGGGCTCGGCCGTCGGCCTGAGCGGCCTGGCCGCCTCAGAGAAGCTGCTTGGGCTCGACACGCGCCCCACCAACGGTCAGCTCTACACCTTGAGCAACCTGGGCAACGTCTACACCCTCGACGCCAGCACCGGCGCCGCCACGTTCGTGACCGCGCTCAAGGCGCCCATCAACGGCAGCCTCCTGGGTTTTGACTTCAACCCCAACGCCGACGTCAGCGGCGCGGCCTCCCTGCGCGTCCTCACCGCCGCAGGCGACAACTACGCCGTCAACGTCAACCCAGGCGCCAACCTGGGCGCCGTCGCCAAGCAAACCAACGTCAGCTCGGCCAGCGGCTCGCTCAAGCTCACTGGTGCGGCTTACAGCAACAACGACACCAACCCGGCCACCCCGACGGTGCTGTTTGCCATCGACACGATCAGCAGCAGCCTGTTCTCCACCTCGGCACCGGCTGGTGGCGTCTACACCCGCGTGGGCAGCCTGGGCGCCAGCTCCCTCAACGTTTTCGGCTTCGACATCTCCGGCTCGGGCGTGGCTTACGCCGGGCTGACCGGTGACGACAGCTACTCCAGCCTGTACACCATCAACCTGCAGACCGGCGCGGCCAGCCTGATCGGCGCTTTCGGTATCCAGGGCAACACCGCGCTGCCCACCATCGTCGGCCTGGCTGTCGCCCCTGCCGTGCCCGAGCCCTCGACCGTCGGTCTGATGCTGGCAGGTCTTGGTGCCGTCGGCTTCGGTTTGCGCCGCGGCCGCGCTCGCGCTCAGGCCTGAAGCATCTCAAGTGCGCAAGGGGCCGAAAGGCTCGCCCCCCCGAGAGGGGGCTCGGTTGGCCTGCTCTAATGCAGGTTCTTCGCAGAACGCTGCCAACAGCAGACCAAGAATTGGCAGCCCAAGAATAGGCAGACCGAGCCTTGTCACTTGCTTCATCCCTGTCCTGGCGAACAGCCTGGCTGCTCGTGTTGCCGCCCATGCTCTGGGCTGGCAACGCCGTGGTCGGCCGCATGCTGGTCGGCAGCATGCCGCCCGTGGCGATGAACGGACTGCGCTGGCTGCTTGTCGCCATCTTGCTCGCGCCCTTGGGCTGGCGGGTCCTCCAGGAGCCGTCGGCCATTGTCCAGCGCTGGCGGCACCTGGCCTTGATCGGTTCATTGGGCGTGGGCACCTACAACGCCCTGCAGTACCTCGCGCTGCAAACCTCCTCACCCATCAACGTCACGCTGATCGGCGCCAGCATCCCCGTGTGGATGATGGTCGTGGGGCGCGTGTGCTTTGGACAGCCTCTGTTGCGACGGCAGATGTTCGGCGCGGCCTTGTCGGTGGCGGGCGTCTTGCTGGTGATGTCCCAAGGTCAATGGGCCACGCTGGCCAAACTGCGCCTGGTGCCGGGCGACCTGCTCATGCTGCTGGCCAGCCTGGCCTGGGCTTTCTACAGCTGGTTGTTGGCCCGCCCGCCCGCGTCGATGCAAGGCCAGGCCCGGCCTGACTGGGACTGGGCCGGTTTCCTGTGGATCCAGGTGGGGTTCGGTCTGCTGTGGGCGACCCTGTGTGCGGGCGCGGAAGCCGCCTGGACTCCAGGCTGGAGCGATGGCTGGCGCCTCGATGCCGGCACCCTGCTGGGCCTGCTGTTCATCGCCATCGGCCCATCGATCCTGGCCTACCGTTGCTGGGGCTTGGGCGTGCAAGCGGTGGGCCCGACGGTGGCGGGCTTTTTCAGCAACCTGACGCCGGTTTTCGCGGCCACCTGGTCCACCTTGCTGCTGGGGCAGGGGCCGCGTTGGTATCACCCGCTGGCGCTGCTGCTCATCGCAGCGGGCATCGTCGTGTCATCGGGCTGGCGACCACGCCTCAAAAGCGCCGACGGGGGCCGCCGCGATTGAACGGCGGCTGGCCGCGCCAGTAGCGCAGCATCAACCAGCCGCCCAGCATGCCGCCCAGGTGGGCAAAGTGGGCCACCCCCGAAGACGTGCCCGTCACACCCAGGAACAACTCGATGCCGCCGTACACGGCCACGAACACCTTGGCCTTCATCGGGATGGGCGGGAACAGCGGCATGATCGTGCGCTCAGGGAACATCATCCCGAACGCCAGCAGCAGGCCGAACAGCCCGCCCGAGGCGCCCACCGTGGGGTTGTGGTAGCCCGCCAACATCGAAATCAGCAGTTGCGTGGCCGCTGCGGTCAGCACGCTAGCGCCCAGGAACTCGATGTATCGGCGCTGGCCCCAGATGCGCTCGAGCTCGCTGCCGAACATCCACAGGCCCAGCATGTTGAAGAAGATGTGGCCGATCGAGCCGTGCAGGAAGGCGTAGGTCAGCACCTGCCACGGGTAGAAGAGACCGCTCTCGAGTGGCCACAGGGCCATGTACATGGACAACGCCCCCCCCAGGAGGTCGTCCAGGAAATACATGGCCACATTGATCAGGATGAGCGCCTGGGTGATGGGGGGCATCGGTGGCATGGGGCAACAGCGGATGTGTGGTTGACCCCGGATCATAGATGCAAGCGCCCCTGTGCTATCCTTGCGGCCTTCCTGCACCAGGGCCCTGGTGGTGAAATTGGTAGACGCGCCGGATTCAAAATCCGGTTCCGCAAGGAGTGTCGGTTCGAGTCCGACCCGGGGCACCAAGCAGCTTGCACAAGCCTGCACACAGAGCCGGCACATGCCGTGAGCGATGGCCGCGTGAAGTCATGACCTACCCGACTCTCGAAGACGCCATCGGCAAGACCCCGCTGGTCCGCCTGCAACGCGTGCCCGGTGCCGACAACGACGCCCGTGGCAACGTCATCCTCGCCAAGCTTGAGGGCAACAACCCGGCCGGCTCGGTCAAGGACCGCCCCGCCATCAACATGATCCGCCGCGCCGAAGAGCGTGGTCAGATCAAGCCCGGCGACACCCTCATCGAAGCAACCTCCGGCAACACCGGCATCGCGCTGGCCATGGCCGCCGCCATCCGGGGTTACCGCATGGTGCTGATCATGCCGGAGGACCTCTCCATCGAGCGCGCCCAGACCATGAAGGCCTTCGGCGCCGAGCTCGTCCTCACGCCCAAGAGCGGCGGCATGGAATACGCCCGCGACCTCGCCGACCAGATGGTGCGCGAAGGCAAGGGCGTGGTGCTCGATCAGTTCGCCAACCCCGACAACCCGGCGGTGCACTACGACACCACCGGCCCCGAGATCTGGCTGGACACGCAAGGCCGCATCACCCACTTCGTGAGCGCCATGGGTACCACGGGCACCATCACCGGTGTCTCCAAGTTCCTCAAGGAAAAGAGCCCAGAGGTGCGCATCGTCGGCGCTCAGCCGCAAGATGGCTCGCGCATCCCCGGCATCCGCAAGTGGCCCGAGGCCTACCTGCCCAAGATCTACGAGCCCAGCCGCGTCGACGACATCATCCACGTCAGCCAGGCCGATGCCGAAGACATGGCCCGCCGCCTGGCACGCGAAGAAGGCCTGTTCTGCGGCATCTCGGCCGCAGGCGCCTGCTGGGCGGCCCTGGAGCTGGCCAAGCAAGTCAGCAACGCCACCATCGTCTTCATCGTCTGCGACCGGGGCGACCGCTACCTGTCGACCGGCGTCTTTCCCGCCTGATCAACGGCCCAACCCGGCCCGCAACCTTCGCAGCCTCAGCCATGGACCTGATCCACAAGGAACTCGACGCCCGCGGCCTGCTTTGTCCGCTGCCCATCCTCAAGGCCAAGAAGGCCTTGTCGGACATGCACAGCGGTGAAATCCTGCGCGTGCTGGCCACCGACCCAGGCTCTGTGCGCGACTTCCAGGCTTTTGCCCGCCAGACCGGCAACGACCTGGTCGATCAGCAGGCCCGGGAAGTGGACGGCAAAGAGGAATACACGCACCTGCTGCGTCGGCGCTGAGAGGCGCCCGGGCACACGCCGGGGCAGCCCCGGGGCTGTCGTGCTGCCCTTGCGTGTCCAGCACGCTGCAGCGCTGAGTTCGGCTCAGTCGCTCAACCTTCGTCCAGCAAGTTGCCACCCTGTGGCGCGATCAGCCCCAGGTGCCTGAAGGCGGCCGACGTCGCCACCCGCCCGCGCGGCGTGCGCTGCAGGAAACCTTGCTGGATCAGATAAGGCTCGATCACGTCCTCGATCGTGTCCCGCTCCTCGCCGATGGCCGCAGCCACGTTGTCCAGGCCCACCGGGCCACCGTCGAAGCGGTGAATGATGGCTTCGAGCAGCTTGCGGTCCATCACGTCAAAGCCGATGGGGTCCACGTCCAGCATGGCAAGGGCCTTGTCTGCGATCTCTTTGGTGATGTGCCCTGTGCCCTTGACGTCGGCGTAGTCGCGCACCCGGCGCAGCAGCCGGTTGGCGATGCGGGGCGTGCCGCGCGATCGACGCGCCACCTCCAACGCGCCCTCGGCGTCGATCGGCGCGCCCAGCAGCTTGGCCGAGCGCGTCACGATGCGCTGCAACTCAGCCGCCGTGTAGAACTCCAGCCGCGCCACGATACCGAATCGGTCACGCAGCGGGTTGGTCAGCATGCCGGCCCGCGTGGTGGCGCCCACCAGCGTGAAGGGCTGCAGGTCCAGCTTGATCGAGCGCGCCGCCGGCCCCTCGCCAATCATGATGTCGATCTGGTAGTCCTCCAGCGCGGGGTAGAGGATCTCTTCGACCACCGGGCTGAGGCGGTGGATTTCGTCGATGAACAGGACGTCGTTGCGCTCCAGGTTGGTCAGGATGGCCGCCAGGTCCTTGGGCTTTTCAAGCACGGGCCCCGAGGTTTGGCGCAAGTTGACGCCCAGTTCGGTGGCGATGATGTGGCTCAGCGTGGTTTTACCCAGGCCGGGCGGGCCGAACAGCAGCACGTGGTCGAGGGCCTCGCTGCGCTTTTTGGCTGCGCCGATGAAGATTTCGAGCTGCTCGCGCGCCTTGGCCTGGCCGATGTACTCGTCAAGGTCTTTCGGGCGCAGCGCACGCTCCAGCGCGTCCTCCTGGGGGGAGCTGACGCCAGCCTCCACCACACGCCCCGAGGGCACGCTCTCGGGGGCGCCGCCCTGGCGAGAGGGGCGCTCGGGCTCGCCGCGGCCGGAGCCGAAATCGTCGGTCTGGATGCTCATGGTGTGATTATCCGGCCCAGGGCGGTGTTGCATCAGGGCAACGATGAGCCGCATGGAGCATCGTTATGACAACCATGTCATCAAGCAACTTTGAAGAATCTGGTGCAATCCCCAACAGTTCCAGCGCTCGAACGGCGTGGCGGGGTCACCCAAGTGACTTGCAGACACGCGCCGGCGAAGCTGGAGCCTCTGGTTCAGACTTTGGATAACTCCATGAAAAAGACTGTGCTGGATCTGGCCGCCATCGCTGCCTCCTCGGCTGCCTTCGCTCAATCCTCCGTCACCCTGTACGGTGTGGTCGACGCTTCTGTTGAGTCCGTCAAGGGCGACAAGACCGTCACCCGCGTGTCCTCCGACAACCTGGCTTCTTCGCGCATCGCCTTCAAGGGCGTGGAAGACCTGGGCGGCGGCCTGAAGGCCACCTTCCTGCTGGACGCGAGCGCCAAGGTTGACAACGGTGGTTCTGACTCTGCCTTCTTCAGCCGCTCGGCTTACGTCGGCCTGGCCGGTGGTTTCGGTGAAGTCCGCCTGGGTCGCCAAGACTCGCTGATCGGCGCTCAACTGTTTGGCGTGACCGGCGCCCAAGCCTACGACGAAGGCAAGATCTCCGGCGTGCTGGCTGGCAACGACCTGCGCCGTCTGGACAACGCCATCACCTACATCGCCCCGACCCTGGTTCCCGGCCTGACCCTGGCTGCCCAGTTCTCGACTGGCTACAGCTCGAGCGTCACCACGGAAGACAACGGCAACGACGGCCGCACCTACGGCTTCAGCGCCGCCTACGCCAATGGCCCCCTGTCGGCTGGCTTGAGCTACATCAAGGCCAACACCGATGTGGCTGGGGACGTCGAAAACACCGGCGTGCTGGTTTTTGGTGCCTACGACTTCGGCGTGGCCAAGCTGACTGCCTATTACAACACCGACGACCGCGACACCGCTTCTGGTCAACAGTACGACGATCGCAACCTGTACGGTTTCAAGGTTGCCGTGCCTGTGGCGACTGGCGTGACCCTGACCGGCGGCTACGCCCAGGTTCGTGGAGCTAAGGGTGACGCAACCAACACCGCAGTTGCTGGTAGCTTCAACAACAAGAACACCCAGGACGACAAGGCCAGCATCCTGACCTTCCGTGCACAGTACGACCTGAGCAAGCGTACCGCCTTGTACGCCCTGTTCACGCAAGTGCGCAACGACAAGAACACCGACCTGTCGGTGTCCGGCGTGACCATCGCCAACGACAAGTCGTCGCGCGGTCTGGCCGTCGGCGTTCGCCACTGCTTCTGATCGGTTTCCAACCGACTCAGCAAAAAGGGGGCTTCGGCCCCCTTTTTTCATGCCTGTCCGGCGTTTGATCTGCCCCCTTGTGTTTGATCCATGTCCGCTGCCGTGCCGAGGGTTGTCGCCCTGGCGCAACAACCTAGCGGAAACCTGAGTGTCGTGCCCGAACCCCTCAGCAACAATTCCTCACGCCCCCCGTTTCAGGGGGGACATCTAGGAGATCCAAATGCAAAAGCGCGTTCTGTCCTCGGCCATCGCTCTGGCCCTGACCGCCCTGGCCTCGGGCACCGCACTGGCCCAGTCCAGCGTCACCATCTACGGCAACATTGACGTTTCGGTTGACCGCGTCAAGCGTACTTCTGGCGATGCCATCACAGCCCCGGCATCGACGGGTCTTCTCGGCGCTGGTACCGCCGCTGCCTTGTCTTCGGCCTTGCGTTCCCAGCAGAGCATGACCAGGGTAGGGCCGGACACAAGTTCGCAGTCGTCGCTGGGCTTCCGTGGTGTCGAAGACCTTGGCAATGGCTACAAGGGCAACTTCGTCCTGGAAGGCCAAATGGGCGTGGATAACGGTGCCCTGCTGCGTGACGGGCGCCTGTTCGGTCGCCAGGCCTATGTCGGTCTGACCACGCCGTTCGGTGAGTTCCGTGCTGGCCGTCAATACGCCCCCATCTTCTTTTCTAGCGCCTTGGTCACCACCGAACGTTTCGGCTCGACCGACCAGTTCGTTGAAGGCGGTCTGTCCAACAACCTGAACATCCGCTGGGACAACGCGCTTACCTATTCGCTGCAAGCGGGTGGTTTCCGCGGCCAGCTGGGCTATTCGCCCAACGCGGGCGTGGCCCAGAAGGTCAACGCGCTGCGCAGCACCTCTGGCGGTTCCGATGCCAATGGCCAGATCCTGGGCGGTATCACGGCTGCCAATGAAAACAAGGACGGCCGTGGCCGCAGCCTGGGTGCTTTCGGCGCTTATGCCATCAGCGATCTGACCGTGACACTGGGTTATGGCCGCACCAATTTCGACAACACGCCGGTCGTGGCAATCATCAGCGGCTCGGCCACCACTTTGTTCCAGGTCGATGATTACTCGGTCTGGAACCTGGGCGGCAAGTACGTCTTCAAAGAGCTTGGCCTGACCCTGAACGGCTCCTTCGGCCGCGCCGCCTACGACATCAACGGCGCTGGTTTGCCCGCCAGCCTGGTTGGAATCACGGACGGCAAGCTGAAGGTCAGTTCGCTGGTGCTGGGCACCCGTTATGAAATCGGTGCCATGGCTTTCCTGGCGCAATGGTCTGAAACCAAGTTCCGCAACGAAAGCCGCGGCAAGAACCAGGCATACACCCTGGGTGCCGAGTACTCGCTGTCCAAGCGCACCACGCTGTACACCCGCTACGAGCAGATCAAGGACAAGGGCGTGGGCCCCGCTGTTACCCTGGCGGCAACCGGCATCCGCGAAGTGCCCACCCTCGCTGGTCTGGGCATCTCACCCGACGGCAAGTCCACCCAACTGGCCTTGGGCGTTCGCCACAACTTCTGATAGAGGCTCTCGCTTCGTCACCCAAAGCCGCCCTCGGGCGGCTTTTTTCATGCGACGTCCACCCAAGGCGTCCAGCGATCGCCACCCGCTGAAAGAAAACGGGCCCCAAGGGGCCCGTTGTGCCGACCGATGCGGGGCGGATCGCCCCAGGCGACTCAGTCCTTGATCAAGCGCTCATTGGCCAGCAACTGCTGCACCGTCTCGCGCTCGCGGATCACCCAGGTCTGCTCGCCGTCCACCATCACCTCGGCCGCGCGGCCTCGGGTGTTGTAGTTGCTGGCCATCGTCATGCCGTAAGCGCCAGCCGACAGAACGGCCAGCACGTCACCCGCCTGCACGGCCAGCGAGCGGTCGCGGCCCAGCCAGTCGCCCGACTCGCACACCGGGCCGACCACGTCCCAGGTCAGGGCAGGGCTGCCCTCGCGCTGGTGCGTGTTGACGATGCCCATCCAGGCCTCGTACAGGGCAGGGCGCATGAGGTCGTTCATGGCCGCGTCGACCACGCAGAAGTTCTTCTGCTCGCCCTCCTTGAGGAAGAGCACGTCGGTCAGCAGCACGCCGGCGTTGCCCACCAGCGAGCGACCCGGCTCGAACATCACCTCGCGCTGGCCGTGGCCACGCGCGTCGATCTTGGCCAGCAGCTTGGCGATCAGCTCGTCCGCCTTGGGCGGGGTCTCGTCGGTGTAGGTGATCCCCAGCCCGCCGCCCAGGTCCAGGTGGTGGATGGGGATGCCGGCGGCTTCGATGGCCTCGACCAGGTCGAGCACGCGGTCGAGTGCGTCGAGGTAGGGCGAGACGTCGGTGATCTGCGAGCCGATGTGGCAGTCGATGCCGACGACCTGGATGCCGGGCAGGGCGGCGGCGCGGCGGTAGGCGGCCAGGGCCACCTCGTGCGCCACACCAAACTTGTTGCCCTTCAGGCCCGTCGAGATGTAGGGGTGGGTGCCGGCGTCCACGTCGGGGTTGACACGCAGGCTCACGCGAGCCGTCAGCCCCAGGCCCGATGCCACTTGCGACAGCACCTCGAGCTCGGCCGTGCTCTCGACGTTGAAGCACTTCACGCCGGCCTGCAGCGCCTCGGCCATTTCAGCGCGGGTCTTGCCCACGCCGGAGAACACCACCTTGGCGGCGTCACCACCTGCTGCCAGCACGCGTGCGAGCTCGCCCGAGGACACGATGTCGAAACCGCAGCCGGCCTGGGCGAAGGTCTGCAAAACCGCCAGGTTGGAGTTGGCCTTGACGGCGTAGCAGACCAGGTGCTTGCGGCCTTGCAGGGCGCGTTGGTAGGGCGCGAGCGCGGCCAGCATGGCGCGGCGCGAATAAACGTACAGCGGCGTGCCGTGCTGGCGGGCCAGGTCGGCCAGACGCACGTCATCAAGGTACAGGTCCGGGCCGCGCCAGGACAGGAAGGGGGAGCCGGGGAGGGTCATTGCGAGGCTGCGGGGGCGGGTTGAGGGGTGGCCTGGGCCGGGGCGGGCAGGTACAGTGGGCCCTTGAGGCCGCAGCCGCTCAGCAGCAGAGAGGCCCCAAGTGCGACGGCGGCTGCCAGTCTGCCTAGAATTCGGATGTTGTGTTCCATGCCCCCGATTCTAAGGAAACCGCCATGTCCACCCCCGGCGCCCCCCAGGCCCTGACCGATGCCCAGTACCACGAGGTCATTTCCGCCACGCTGGCGCGCATCGAAAAGACGGTCGACACCTGGCTCGAAGAAGACGTCATCGACATCGATGCGGCCCGCACCGGTGGCATGTTGACGCTGAGCCTGCCCGATCGCAGCCAACTCATCGTCAACGCTCAGCCACCTTTGCAAGAGCTGTGGCTGGCGGCCAGGCGCGGCGGCTTTCACTTCAAGCTGGACGATCAGGGTCTGTGGCGCGACACACGCTCTGGCGAAGAATTCTTCGCCTTGCTGTCTGCCTGCGCAGGCGAGCAGTCTCGCAAGCCTCTGAAGTTCTGATCACTCTGGCTTGGTGCCGCCGAAGAGGTCGAGGATGCCCTTTTTCTCTTCCTGGCTGGCGGGGCTGGGCGCAGGCTGAGCCGGGTTCTCGCCTTCGCCTTCGTGCGCAAGCTCCTTCACGCCGGTCGACGGGGTGTACTCCTCGTAGAACCATTCGCCGCCGATGTTGACCACGCCTTCGGGCGGCACGGGTTCGGCCACCGGCACGTTGCGCAGGGCGGTTGACATGAAGTCGATCCAAACGGGCAGGGCCAGGCCGCCGCCGGTTTCCTTGTCGCCCAGCTTGCGGGGCTGGTCGTAGCCGATCCACACCACGGCCACGTTGTTGGGCTGGTAGCCGGCGAACCAGGCGTCCATCGAGTCGTTGGTGGTGCCGGTTTTGCCGTACAGGTCGGGCCGCTTGAGCGTGGCCTGCGCGCGTGCGGCGGTGCCCGAGCGGGTGATCTCCTGCAGCAGGCTGCCCATCACGAAGGCATTGCGAGCGTCGATGGCGCGCATGCTTTCGTCGAGCACGGCGGGGCGGTACTGGGCCAGCACGGCTCCTCGGTTGTCCGTCACCCGCGTGACCAGCAAGGGGTTGACGCGGTAGCCACCGTTGGCGAAGACCGCGTAGCCGTCTGCCATCTGCAGCGGGGTCACAGAGCCGGCGCCCAGGGCCATGGTCAGGTAAGCCGGGTGCTTGTCGGCCTCGAAGCCGAAGCGCGTCACCCACTCCTGTGCGGTTTTGGCGCCCACGGAGCGCAGCACGCGGATCGACACCATGTTCTTGGACTTGGCCAGCGCCCGGCGCACGGTCATCGGGCCTTCGAATTTGCCGTCGTAGTTCTTGGGCTCCCAGGGCTGGCTGCCCGTGGTGCCGGCGTCGAAGAACAGCGGTGCGTCGTTGACCACGGTGGCCGGTGTGAAGCCTCGCTCCAGCGCTGCCGAGTAGATGAAGGGCTTGAAGCTCGATCCCGGCTGGCGCCAAGCCTGCGTCACGTGGTTGAACTTGTTGTGCGTGAAGTCGAAGCCGCCCACCATCGCTCGGATCAGGCCGGTGCGTGGGTCCATCGACACGAGGGCGCCTTGCACCTCGGGGAACTGCATGACCACCCAGCGGTCCTGCTTGGTGTCTTTGCTCACGCGGATGACGGCGCCACGTCGGATCTGTTGTTTGGGCGTGGCTTTCTCGTTGAGTGCGTTGCCCACGGCCTTCAGCCCTTCTGGCCCCACCTCGACCTGCTCGCCCGATTGCAGCGCTGCCACGATCTTGCGGGGCTCGGCCACCAGCACCACGGCAGCGCGCATGTCTTCGCTGTCGGGGTGGTCTTCCAGGGCTTCGGCGATGCGCACGTCGACCAGCTTGGGGTCCTGCGGCAGGTCGATGTAGCCCTCGGGGCCGCGCCAGGCCTGGCGGCGATCGAAGTCCAGCAGGCCTTTGCGCATGGCCTTGTTGGCCGCTTCCTGCTCGACCATGTTGATCGAGGTGTAGACGTTCAGGCCTCGGGTGTAGGCATCGGGGCCGTACTGCTCGTGCATGAGCAGGCGCGCCGCCTCGGCGGCGTACTCGGCGTGCAGCGGGATCGGTGCCTTGTTGCGGTACTTGAGCTTTTCGGCCTTGGCCTCGTCGCGCTGCTCTTCGGTGATGAAGCCGTTCTCGAGCATCCGGTCGATGATGTACTGCTGACGGATGGTGGCACGACGGGGGTTGCGAACGGGGTTGTACGCCGATGGCGCCTTGGGCAGGCCCGCCAGCATGGCCGCTTCCGCGATGGTGACGTCCTTGATGGGCTTGCCGAAGTAGGTCTCGCATGCCGCAGCAAAGCCATAGGCTCTTTGACCCAGGTAGATCTGGTTCATGTAGAGCTCCAGGATCTGGTCCTTGGTCAGCAGGCTCTCGATCTTGAGCGCCAGCAAGATCTCGTAGATCTTGCGGGTCATCGTTTTTTCGGTGGGCAGGTAGAAGTTGCGAGCCACCTGCATCGTGATGGTCGAGGCGCCCTGGCTGCGGGATTCGCCGAAGTTGGCCAGGCCGGCTCGCAGCACGCCCAGGTAGTCGACGCCTCCGTGGCGGTAAAAGCGGGCGTCCTCGATGGCCAGCACGGCATCGCGCATCACCTTCGGGATCTCTGCGATGCGCATGAAATTGCGCTTTTCTTCCCCGAATTCGCCGATCAGGATGTTGTCGGCCGAGAAAACGCGCAGGGGCATCTTCGGTCGGTAATCGGTCAGGCCCTTGACGTCTGGCAGGTTCGGGTAGGCCACAGACAGGCCGATGCCCACCAGCAGGACGCCCGAGAGCACGGCTGCGATCACCAAGCCGCTGAGCACCAGGATGGGTCTCATGACCCAGCGCTGCCACCAGGGGCCTCGGCTGGCCGAGGAAGTGGCGCTGTCGCCGCGGGAGTCTGAATCGCTCATGGGGAGGTGCTCAAAGAGGTGCCGAATTATAGAAACCCTGGGCACTCAGCTCAGCTGGCGTGTCGCGTTCCCCTCGATATTAGGCAAGTTGTTGATTTTGAAACTGTCTGTAAGGCGTGTGCATACCGCAACGAGCCTGGGTTTTCTCCTGCTTTCCACGCGTTCAGTGACAAAACCTTTGCTGATAGCATTGAAGTGGTTTATTAACTTTCCAGCGTCCGTGGACGCATGGGGGACGGTGTGAGCTTTCTTGATACGCTCTTGAGCCGCAAGCACGCGCCAATGATCGGGCTGGACATCAGCTCGTCAGGCGTGAAGCTGGTCGAGCTGAGCCAGACGAACACAGGCGAGTACGTCCTGGAACGGTTCGCGTCTGAACCATTCGAAAAGGGCTGGATCGCCGACGGGCAGATCGAGAAATTCGACGAAGTGGCGGAAGCGGTCCGCAAGGTGGTCTCCAAGAGCGGCTCGCGGACCAAGCAGGTCGCCATGGCCATGCCGCAATCGGCCGTGATCACCAAGAAGATCATGCTGCCCGCAGGCCTGCGCGAAGAAGAGATGGAACTGCAGGTCGAGGCCGAAGCCAACCAGTACATCCCGTTCTCGCTCGACGAAGTCAGCCTGGATTTCTGCGTGATCGGCCCCAGCGTCACGTCGGCTGGTGATGTGGACGTGCTGATTGCCGCTTCGCGCAAGGACCGCGTTCAGGACCGCCAGGCCCTGGCTGAGGCTGCGGGCCTGAAGCCCGCGATCCTGGACATCGAGTCGCACGCTTCCCGCCTGGCCATGGAGCGACTGGTCTCGGCCCTGCCAGGCGAGGGGCGTGATGCCCTGGTCGCCCTGTTCGAGATCGGCGCCGAGAACACCAGCCTGAAGGTCCTGCGCGACAACGAGTTGCTCTACGACCGCGATCAGGCCTTTGGTGGCGCGCAGCTGACCCAGTTGATCTCGCGCCAGTACGGCTTCTCGTTCGAAGAGGCCGAGGGCAAGAAGCTCTCGGGTGACCTGCCAGAAGACTTCCAGAACACCATCCTGGCGCCCTTTGTCGACAGCCTGTCGCAGGAAATCGGTCGCGCACTTCAGTACTTCTTCACCAGCACGCCGCACCACAAGGTGCACTACGTGATGCTGGCCGGTGGCACGGCCACCTTGCCCGGTCTGAAGGAGCGCGTGACCGACCTGACCGGTTTCGCATCCATGGTCGTCAACCCTTTCGAAGGCATGAAACTCGGTTCGGCCGTGCGTGAAAGCAAGCTGCGCCGTGAGGCCCCCGCTTACCTGACCGCCTGTGGCCTGGCCATGCGGAGGTTCCTCGCATGATTTTGATCAACCTCCTGCCTCACCGCGAGGAAAAACGCCGCCTGCGCAAGCAGGCCTTCTTCGCTGGCCTCGGGCTGTCCCTGGCCGCTGGTGCCTCGATCGTGGCGCTGGCGTACGGCGTTCAGGTGCAGATGATCTCCGGCCAGCAGGAGCGCAACCAGTACCTGCGCTCGGCCATCACCAAGCTCGACGAAGAAATCAAGGACGTGTCGGCCCTCAAGGCCGAGATCGAATCCCTGAAGGCCCGCCAGCGCGCCGTGGAAGACCTGCAAACCGGCCGCAACATGCCGGTCTACCTGCTCAACGAGCTGGTGGCCCAGACGCCCGAAGGCATTTACCTGACGTCCATTCGCCAGAACGGCCGCACCGTGCAGGTGACCGGCATGGCGCAGACCAACGAGCGCGTCTCCGAGTTCCTGCGCAACACCGGCGGTCGCTCGACCTGGCTGGAGCGCCCCGAGCTCGTCGAAATCAAGGTGTCGAACCAGGCCTCGAAGGATGCCCGTGCGGCCAAGCGCCTGTTCGAGTTCACCATGCGGGTCTCTTTGAAGCAGCCTGCCTCCGAAGAGAGCGCCGAGAGCGCATCCCGTCCGCGTGGCGCAGGCAAGCCTGCGGCCAAACCTGCCGGTCAGTCCTGAGGAGTCGCAGGTGGCCAAAACCAACATGAACATCGACGTCAACGCCCTCTTTGAACAGGCCCAGAGCCAGTTCAGCGGGCTCAATCCCAACGAGCCGGGGCAGTGGCCCTTGCTGCCCAAGCTGGCAAGCTTCGTCTTCGCTGCCATCCTGATTTTTGGCGTGGGCTGGGTTGCCTTGCTCTCCGGCCAGCGCGACGAGCTCGAAGCCGAGCGCAACAAGGAGCCGCAGCTCAAGCAGGAGTTTCGCGACAAGGTGGCTCAGGCGGTCAACCTGGCCGAGTTGCGCAAGCAGCTCATCCAGGTCGATGAGTACGTCAAGCAGCTCGAAAAACAACTGCCCGGCAAAGCCGAGATGGACGCGCTGCTGTCCGACATCAACCAGGCTGGCCTGGGTCGTGGCCTGGATTTCGAGCTGTTCCGCCCGGGTCAGGTCGTTGTCAAGGACTATTACGCCGAGCTGCCGATTTCGATCCGCGTGACGGGTCGCTATCACGACGTCGGCGCCTTCACCGCAGACATCGCCAACCTGTCGCGCATCGTGACCTTGCACAACCTGGTGATCACCAACGTGGGCAAGGATGCCGGGCAAGGCAACCTGGCGCTGGAAGCCACTGCACGCACCTACCGTTACCTTGACCAGGCCGAGCTCGACGCCATGCGCGCCGAAAAGAACAAGGCTGGCAAAGGCAAGAAAGGGGGCAAGAAATGAACGCGCCCTTGAAGAACGTGAAGGCAACGCGCCTGGCCTGTCTGGCCCTGGTGCTGCCGCTGATGCTGAGCGCCTGCGGCGGTGAGCAAGATGAGCTGCAGGCCTGGATGGACCAGGAGCGTCAGCACGTCAAGCCCAATGTGCAGCCGCTGTCGCCGCCTCAGAAGTTCAACCCGGAAACCTACGCCGGCTTGGATGGCGTCGAGCCTTTCAGCACCCAGAAGCTGACGGGCGCCCTCAGGCAGGAAGCTCGCCAGCCGAACTCTGCGGTGGCGGCCGAGCTCAACCGCCGCAAGGAGCCCCTGGAGGCCTACCCGCTGGACAGCATGTCCATGGTGGGCAGTGTCCAGAAGCAAGGGCGGCCATATGCCCTGCTCAGGGTCGACAACCTGCTCTATCAGGTCAAGGCAGGCGACTACCTGGGTCAGAACTACGGAAAGATCCTGAAGATCACCGAAACCGAGATCTCACTGCGTGAGATCGTGCAGGATGCCGCTGGCGAGTGGATCGAGCGGCCGACCACCCTGCAGTTGCAAGAGGGTGGCAAGTGATGATGAAGCTGGAGAATGCATCGATGAAAACGTGGCGTCTTGCGATGGCTGGGGTTGCCCTGGCACTGGTGTCGCCCCTGACCCTGGCGGCTGCGGCCATTCAGGCCATCACCAGCACGCAGCAGGCGGGCACGGAGGTCGTGAGAATCGACCTGTCCGAGCCCCTTGCCACGCTGCCGGCCGGCTTCGTGGTGCAGGCGCCTCCGCGCATCGCCATTGACCTGCCTGGTGTGACCAACGCCCTGGCGCGCAACGTGGTCGAGATCAACAACGGCAACCTGCGCACGGTCAACGTGGCCAACGCCGGCGACCGCAGTCGCGTGGTGCTCAACCTGCGCCAGGCGACCACCTACCGGGCGCAGTTGCAGGGCAAGTCCCTGTTGCTGATCCTGGATCCGGCCGTCGGTGCTGCCCCGGCTCCGGCCCAGACCGCGCAGCCCGCCCAGGCTCAGGTCAAGGCAGGCGCTGCGAACGCCGAGCCGGTGCATTTCGCCGAGAACAAGAACGCCACCCCGCTGGCCCTCAAGGAAGTCGATTTCCGTCGAGGGCAGGACGGTGCGGGTCGCGTGATCGTCGAGCTGCCCAACAACCAGGTGGGCGTGGACATCCGCCAGCAGGGCCCGTCCCTGGTGGTCGAGTTCGTGCGGGCCACGCTGCCCGAGCGGCTGCGCAAGCGCTTCGACGTGGGCGATTTCGGCACCCCGGTGCAGAAGGTCACGGCTTCGCAAAGCGGCGACCGCGTCAAGCTCACCGTCGACCCCACGGGTGACTGGGAACACTCTGCCTACCAGAGTGACAACCAGTTCGTGCTGGAAGTGCGTGCGCGCAAGGTCGACCCCAACAAGCTGACCAAGGGCCCGGGCTACTCGGGTGAGAAGCTGTCGCTGAACTTCCAGAACATCGAAGTGCGTGCGCTGCTGCAGGTGATCGCCGACTTCACGAACTTCAACGTTGTGACGTCTGACACCGTCACGGGTAACGTGACCCTGCGTCTCAAGGACGTGCCCTGGGATCAGGCCCTGGACATCATCCTGCAGTCCAAGGGGCTGGGCGTTCGCAAGTCCGGCAACGTGCTGTGGATCGCGCCCAAGGACGAGATCAACGCCAAGGAAAAGATCGACCTGGAAGCCAAGGCCCAGGTGGCGGCGCTTGAGCCGCTTCGCACGCAGTCCTTCCAGCTGAACTACGCCAAGGCCGAGGACATTGCCAAGGGCCTGGCTGGTCGCAGTGCGGGTGGTTCGGGCGGCGGCAGCGGGCAGGGCAACGGCCGGATCCTGTCGCCGCGCGGCAGCGTGATCTCTGAATCGCGCACCAACCAGCTGTTCGTCAACGACATCCCGTCCAAGCTGGAAGAAATCCAGGCCCTGATCACCAAGATCGACGTGCCGGTTCGCCAAGTGTTGATCGAAGCTCGCATTGTCGAGGCCGATGACTCGTTCAGCCGCAACCTGGGTGTTCGCCTGGGCACCAAGAACAGCGGAGCGGTCGCTTCGTCTGGCAACCTGAACGTGGGCGTCTCCGGCAACTACTCCGGCGTGGTGGCCGAAACCGGTCAGACCCTGTCTGGCTCGGCCGCCAGCGTGGCCAACAGCTACTTCGTGAACTTGCCGGGCGCCGGCATCAACGGCTTCAACGCCGCATCGGTCGGTGTGTCCTTGTTCACCTCCAGCGTGAACCACGCGCTGAACCTGGAAATCTCGGCCCTGGAAGCCGATGGTCGCGGCAAGATCGTCTCGAGCCCGCGTGTCATCACGGCCGACCAGGTCAAGGCGCTGATCGAGCAGGGCACCGAGCTGCCCTACCAGACGGCGACGTCCAGCGGCGCCACCGCCATCACCTTCCGCAAGGCCAACCTGAAGCTGGAAGTCACGCCGCAGATCACGCCTGAAGGCAGCGTGATCCTGGACGTCGACGTCAACAAGGACAGCGTGGGCCAGATCACCACGGCCGGCTTCGCCATCGACACCAAGCACGTGCAGACGCAGGTGCTGGTCGAGAACGGCGGCACCGTGGTCATTGGCGGCATCTTCCAGCAGACCGAGAGCAATGCCGAACAGCGCGTGCCGCTGCTGGGCGACATCCCCTACCTCGGCGCTTTGTTCCGCAACAGCTCGCGCAGCACCCAGCGCCGCGAACTGCTGATTTTCCTGACGCCCAAGGTGGTGTCCGACCGCACGGCATTGCGCTGATGTCGTCGGTGGTGGCTTTGGTGGGCTTGCCCGGAGGGGGCAAGTCCACGGTCGGGCGGCAGTTGGCCCGGCGACTGGGGGCTCGCTTCCTGGACGCGGACGCGGTGCTCGAAGAGCGGATCGGCATGCCGATCCGTTCGTATTTTGAGCAACACGGAGAGCAGCCGTTTCGTGACCTCGAAGAGCAGGTCATTGAAGAGCTGACGTCGCCGCAGCAAGGGCCCTTGATCCTGGCCACGGGCGGTGGCGCGGTGCTGCGCCCAGCCAATCGCAAGCGCCTGCACGAAGGCGCCACGGTCATTTACCTGCGATCGACACCCGAAGAATTGTTCAAGCGCCTGCGGCACGACACCCAGCGCCCGCTTTTGCAGGTTGCCGATCCGCTGGCCAAGCTGAGGGAACTCCACGCACAGCGTCACCCCCTGTACGAGGAGGTGGCGCATTACCGCGTGGACACAGGGCGGCCGTCGGTGGCGACTTTGGTCAACATGATCATGATGCAGCTTGAACTCGCGGGGCTGTTGCCTGCGCTGACGGTGCCGCCTGCGGAGCCGTCGCCACCGGTGTGATGCGCCGCCACGGCGAACAACCATGAAAAAGGCCGAACAATTGTTCGGCCCTTTCGTTTGTTCGTTCAGGCCTGGGGCCTGCCGCCCCAAGCCCCGGAATCAGCCCAGTCGGGCCAGCTGACCTTGCAGGCGCTCCACCGTCGCGCTGAAGTCGGCCACGCGCTGCTTCTCCTGCTCGACCACGGCTGCGGGCGCGCGGGCCACGAAGCTTTCGTTGCCCAGCTTGCCTTGGGCCTTGGTGATCTCGCCTTGCAGGCGGGTGATCTCCTTGCTCAGGCGGGCCTTCTCGGCCTCGATGTCGATCTCGACGTGCAGGGCCAGGCGGGCCTCGCCGTGCACGGCCACCGGGGCCATTTGCGTGGCGGCGGCAAACGCCGCTTCGTCGAGCACCTGCACCTCGCTGAGCTTGCCCAGGGCCTGGATGATGGGTGCGGCCTGGCGGATGAACTCGGCGTCGCCCGTGGTCAGCAGGGGCATGCGTTCGGCGGGCGAGAGGTTCATCTCGCTGCGCAGGGTGCGGGTGGTGCCCACGATGGCCTTGAGCTTGGCGACCCAGGCGTCGGACTCGGTGCAGACGCGGCCCAGATCGGCGCGGGGGTAGGCTGCCGTCACCAGGGTTTCGTCGCTGTCGGCCTGCTTGCGGCCGGCAACCGGTGCCACCACCTGCCACAGCTCTTCGGTGATGAAGGGCGTGATGGGGTGCAGCAGGCGCAGCACGGTTTCGAGCACGCGGATCAGGGTGCGGCGGGTGGCGCGCTGCTTGGCCTCGTTGCCCTCGGCCTTGGCAGCGTTGAGCTGGGCCTTGGCGATTTCGATGTACCAGTCGCAGTACTCGTCCCAGACGAACTGGTAGATGGCGTTGGCGACGTTGTCGAGGCGGAAGTCGGTGAAGCCTTGTTCGACCGCCGCTTCGACGCGCTGCAGCTCGGACACGATCCAGCGGTCAGCGGGGCTGAAGTCAAGGTAGCCACCTGCGGCGCACACGCCAGGCTCGTGCGTCTTGAGGCCACAGTCCTGGCCTTCGGTGTTCATCAGCACGAACTTGGTGGCGTTCCAGAGCTTGTTGCAGAAGTTGCGGTAGCCCTCGCAGCGCTTGGAGTCGAAGTTGATGGCGCGGCCCAGGCTGGCCAGCGCGGCGAAGGTGAAGCGCAGCGCGTCGGCGCCGTAGCCGGGGATGCCTTCGGGGAACTCCTTCTCGGTGGCCTTTCGCACCTTGGGCGCGGTCTCGGGCTTGCGCAGGCCGGTGGTGCGCTTGTCGAGCAGTGGGGCCAGCTCAATGCCGTCGATCAGGTCGACCGGGTCCAGCACATTGCCTTCGGACTTCGACATTTTGTTGCCTTGGGCGTCGCGCACCAGGCCGTGGATGTAGACGTGCTTGAAGGGCACCTTGCCGGTGAAGTGCTTGGTCATCATGATCATCCGGGCGACCCAGAAGAAGATGATGTCGTAGCCGGTGACCAGCACCGACGAGGGCAGGAAGAGGTCGAGCTCCTTCGTCTGCTCGGGCCAGCCGAGGGTGGAGAAGGGCACCAGCGCGGACGAGTACCAGGTGTCGAGCACGTCGGGGTCACGGGTCAGCTCACCGGTGTAGCCGGCGGCGCTGGCCTTGGCGCGCGCATCGGCCTCGGAGCGGGCGACGAAGATCTCGCCGTTGCTGCCGTACCAGGCCGGGATCTGGTGGCCCCACCACAGCTGGCGGCTGATGCACCAGTCCTGGATGTTGTTCATCCACTGGTTGTAGGTGTTGACCCAGTTTTCGGGCACGAACTTGACGTCGCCCGAATCCACCGCTTCGATGGCTTGCTCGGCGATGCTTTTGCCGCCAGCGCCGGGCTTGGTCATGGCCACGAACCACTGGTCGGTCAGCATGGGCTCGATGACCTGGCCGGTGCGGGCGCAGCGCGGCACCATCAGCTTGTGCTTCTTGACCTCGACCAGCTGGCCGTCGGCTTCGAGTTTGGCGACGATCTGCTTGCGGGCCACGAAGCGGTCCAGGCCGACGTACTCGGCGGGGATGTCGGTGGCCTCGTGGGCGCTGACCTTGGCTTCGAGGTCGAAGATGGTCAACATGGGCAGGCCGTGGCGAAGGCCGACCTGGTAGTCGTTGGTGTCGTGGGCCGGGGTGACCTTGACGACGCCAGTGCCAAATTCTTTGTCGACGTGCTCGTCGGCGATCACGGGCACCAGGCGGCCGGTGATCGGCAGGCGCACCTGCTTGCCGATGAGCGCCGTGTAGCGCTCGTCTTCGGGGTGCACCATGACTGCCGTGTCGCCCAGCAGGGTTTCGGGGCGGGTGGTGGCCACGACCAGGCTGGCGTCCGAACCCTCGACGGGGTAACGGATGTGCCACATCGAGCCGTCTTCTTCCTCGCTCTCGACTTCCAGGTCAGAGACGGCGGACTTGAGGATCGGGTCCCAGCTCACCAGGCGCTTGCCGCGGTAGATCAGGCCTTCTTCGTGCAGGCGAACGAAGGTCTCCACCACGACCTTGGAGAGCTTGTCGTCCATGGTGAAATACTCGTGTTCCCAGCTCACCGAGTCGCCCATGCGGCGCATCTGCTGGGTGATGGTGGAGCCGGACTTTTCTTTCCACTCCCAGACCTTGGCGACGAAGGCTTCACGGCCGAGGTCATGGCGCGACTGGCCTTTTTCCTGCAGCTGGCGTTCCACCACGATCTGCGTGGCGATGCCGGCGTGGTCGGTGCCTGGAATCCACAGCGTGTTGTGGCCCAGCATGCGGTGGTAGCGCGTCAACGAGTCCATGATGGTCTGGTTGAAGGCGTGGCCCATGTGCAGCGTGCCCGTCACGTTGGGCGGGGGCAGCTGGATGCAGAACGAGGGCTTGGCCGCGTCGAGGGTGGGCTTGTACAGGCCGCGTTGCTCCCACAGGGGGCCGTGCTGGGCCTCGATGGGGCCGGGTTCGAAGGATTTGGCGAGTTCGGTCATGGTGTGAGCGGCTGGCCGAGCGGGGCTCGGCGGCGGAAAGTGGTGCGGCTGTGGGCGGTGGTTGGCCGCTGCGCAGGGCAAGGGGCCAGCCCGCGCGCAGGCCAAACCTCGATTTTAGGTTGCTGCGGACCTTGTCAGGCGAATTCCTGCGCGTGGCGCGGACGCCGACCCGCGGGTCCAAAACATGATGTGAGTCAAGTGTGGCGGTGATTGCCGCCGAACGGGGTGGGGCGGCGGCTTGGCGGCTTGCTCCGCTGCGCCTACGATGAGCCGAGTTTCACCTTTTGCTGGAGGCGATCATGTACGAGCATTTGCTGGTGCCGGTGGACGGCAGTGAGTTGTCGCACAAGGCCATGGCCCACGCCATTGGGCTGGCCAAGATGCTGGGGGCGTCGATCACGGGCTTCACCGCCGAGCCGCCGCTGCCGGTGCTGGTGGTGGAGCAGGCCGCCGTGGCCTATGACGTGGCGACCTTCCAGGATCACGAGAAGCGTTGCGAGGCCCATGCCCGAGAGGTGCTGCTTGACTTCGCGGGCCGGGCCAAAGCCGCCGGGGTGACGTTCGACGGGCAGTTCATGATCACCGATGACGTGCAGCAGGCCATCGTCGACATGGCGAACAGGCAGCATTGCGACCTCATCGTGATGGCCACCCATGGCCGCCATGGGCTGGACGCCCTCATTCACGGCAGCCTGACCAAGAGCGTGCTGGCCCACAGCCAGGTCCCGCTGCTGGTGGTGCATTGACCCCATCGTTGAAAACATGCCGATCGATCTGACTTTCTATGGTGCGACGGGCACCGTGACAGGCTCGCGCAGCCTGGTGGACGTGGCGAGCCAGGCTGGCAGCCAGCGCCTGTTGGTGGACTGTGGCCTTTTCCAGGGCTACAAGACCCTGCGAGAGCGCAACTGGGCCGAGCTGCCTTTTGATGTCCGCAGCCTGGATGCGGTCCTGCTCACCCACGCCCACATCGATCACAGCGGGGCCTTGCCTTTGCTGATGAAGGCGGGGTTCAAGGGACGCATCTGGACCACGGCCGCGACGGCCGAGCTCGCCGAGGTCCTGTTGCTTGACACGGCGCACCTTCAGGAGGAGGAGGCCCGCTACCGCAACCGCCACGGCAAGACCAAGCACCAGCCTGCCGAGCCGCTCTACACGGTGGACGATGCGCACCGAGCCATCCAGCACCTGCAACGCGTGGGCTCGGATGGTCGGCTCGACCTGGGCGGCGCTCAGATCGAGTTCACGCCCGCAGGTCACATCCTGGGTGCCAGCAGCATCCGCGTTGGAAACGGCGAGCGCAGCGTGCTGTTTTCAGGTGACCTGGGGCGCGACGATGACCTGGTCATGTTGCCTCCTCAAGCCGGTCAGCGGGCCGACTGGGTGGTGATCGAGTCGACCTACGGCGATCGCCATCACATGGAGCAAGACCCGATCGAGCAACTGGGCGACATCGTGCGACGCACGGCAGCCCGAGGCGGGGTCGTGATCGTGCCCGCGTTCGCGGTGGGGCGCACGCAAAGCCTGTTGTACGGGCTTTACCGGCTCAAGCAGGCCGGTGCCATCCCGGACTTGCCGGTGGTGCTGGACAGCCCCATGGGCATCAAGGCCACGGGCCTGTACGAGCGCCACAACCACCTGCACCGGCTCAGCGACGACGAGTGTGAGGGCATCCGCCACATGACGCGCTTTGTCAGCTCCGTGGATGAATCGAAGGCGCTGATGCGGCAGCGCTACCCGATGGTGGTCATCGCGGGCAGTGGCATGGTGACGGGTGGGCGGGTGCTGCACCACATCGCTAACTTCGGCACACACCCGCGCAACACCATCGTGCTCAGTGGCTTCCAGGCCGGGGGCACGCGTGGTGCGGACCTGGCCGCAGGCGCCAAGTCGATCAAGCTGTTTGGCGAATACGTGTCGATCCGGGCCGAGGTGGCGCAGATCGAGGGGCTGTCGGCGCACGCCGACCAGAGCGGCCTGCTGAGCTGGCTCAAAGTCCTGGGCGAGGCGCCCCGGCAGGTGTTCGTGACCCATGGCGAGCCCCATGCCGCCGACACGCTGCGCCTGCGCATCCAGGAGCAATTGGGCTGGTCGGCCCGGGTGCCCGATTACCGCGAGACCTTCCGGCTCGACTGAGCCGGTGGTTTTCGGCTCAGCGGCCGAAAAAGAATCGGGTCATCTCGTCGGTGGCCGACAAGGCCGTGCTGCCTCGCCCGCCTCGGGCCTTCTGACCGCCCGGCCAGGAGTGCCCACCTGTGTCGGTCACACACAGCTTCACGCGGGCGCCACCCTGGCAGCCATCGTGCTCGGTGCAGCTCGCGCCAGCTTGCGTCGGCACCGTGCGGGGCGTGGCCTGGCACGCGTCGTGGGTCACCCAGCGCGCCACCGAGTCGGCCACGGACGTGAAGTCGGTCACTTGCTGGGAGGCCTTGCCGGCGCCACCGTTGAAGAGCACCCGCTCGTCGTCCTTCGCGTGGATGTGCAGCACCGACACCGGGCGGCTTGGCTGGCAAGTGCGGGTGTTGTCGGTGCCCGCGACGGCGGTGATGGCGGTGAACAGGTCGCTGGCTTCGCACGCCAGGCGGTAGGACATCATGGCGCCGTTGGACATGCCGGCGGCGAACACCTGCCTGGGGTCGACCTGGAACCGCTTGCCCAGCTCGGCGTGGATGGCGCGCACGAAGCCGACGTCGTCGACCTGGTCATCGCGCGCGGCGCCGCAACAGTTGCCGGCGTTCCAGGTGGCGAGCTTGCCGGACTTCAGTCGGCCGTGGCCGTTGGGGAAGACGACCAGGTGGCCCAGGCGGTCTGATGCACCGATCTGCCCATAGAGGCGGTCATCTGAGCCGTGTTCCATGTTGCCACCGCCTCCGTGGAAGAAGTAGACAACAGCCGTGGGCCGACCCGACTGGAAGTTGTGCGGCACATGCAGCATCCATTGGCGGGTCTCGCCGCGCCAGGTGAGCGTGAGTCGGTGGGTGCCTGGCGTCGTGGGGACATGGCTGGCGCCTGGTTCCGTCGCACCCGATGCCTGGGCCTGGCGGCGCTCGCGCAGCTTCTCGAGCAGCGGGCCGGCGTTCACGGCGGTCACGAGGGCCAGGCCGGCCAGCGATGCGGCCAGGAGTTTGAGGGGCGTCATGAGGCAAGGTTGCGTCGGGTTGGAGGTGGGGCAGCACGCAGGTGTGACCCAAGCAGGCTAGTGTCCCCTGCAGCCGGCGTCAACGCCGGGGTCCCTACAATCCGGGGATGAGCTTTCCGACCCCGTCTCCCGCCGAGTCCTCGCCGTTGCTGGCTGGCCTCAACCCCGAGCAACTGGCCGCCGTGACCGCCCCGCCAGGCCCGTCGCTGATCCTGGCCGGCGCCGGCTCGGGCAAGACGCGCGTGCTGACCACCCGCATCGCCTGGCTGATGCAGACGGGGCAGGCCTCGCCGGCCGGCATCATGGCCGTGACCTTCACCAACAAGGCCGCCAAGGAGATGCAGGCGCGCCTGTCGGCCATGCTGCCGGTCAACACCCGCATGATGTGGATCGGCACCTTCCACGGGCTGTGCAACCGCTTCCTGCGCGCGCACGCCAAGGCGGCCGGTCTGCCGCAGGCCTTCCAGATCCTGGACACGTCGGACCAGCTCTCGGCCGTCAAGCGCGTGATCAAGGCGCTGAAGTTCGACGAAGAAAAGTGCGTGCCCAAGCAGACCACCTGGTTCATCGCCAACTGCAAGGAAGACGGCAAGCGCCCGCAAGACCTGCAACCCCGCGACGAGCTCGGCCGCATGCAGCTGGCCGTCTACCAGGCCTATGAAGACCAGTGCCAGCGCGAAGGCGTGGTCGACTTCGCCGAGCTCATGCTGCGCACGTATGAGCTGCTGCGCGACCACCCCGAGATCCGCGAGCACTATCAGCGCCGCTTCAAGCATATCCTGGTCGACGAGTTTCAGGACACCAACCGATTGCAGTACCTGTGGCTCAAGATGTTCGCGGGCGACCCGGATGTGACGGGCAACAGCGTCTTCGCCGTTGGCGACGACGACCAGAGCATCTATGCCTTCCGGGGCGCGCAGGTCGGCAACATGTCCGACTTCGAGCGCGAGTTCCGCGTGCCGCGCGTCATCAAGCTGGAGCAGAACTACCGCAGCCACGGCCACATCCTCGATGCGGCCAACACGCTGATCGCACAGAACAGCAAGCGACTGGGCAAGAACCTGCGCACCGACGAAGGCCAGGGTGAGCCCATCCGCGTGCACGAGGCCGCCAGCGACTTCGCGGAGGCGCAATGGCTGATCGACGAGATCAAGCAGATCCGTCGCGGCGAGGAGCCCTTGCACGAGGTGGCCATCCTCTACCGCAGCAACGCGCAGTCGCGGGTGATCGAGTCGGCGCTGTTCAACGCCGGGCTGCCGTACAAGGTGTATGGCGGCCTGCGCTTTTTCGAGCGCGCCGAGGTCAAGCACGCGCTGGCCTACCTGCGCCTGATCGAGAACCCCAACGACGACACCAGCTTCCTGCGCGTGGTGAACTTCCCGGCCCGCGGCATCGGCGCGCGCAGCATCGAGCAGCTGCAGGATGCGGCGCAAGCCAGCGGCCGCAGCCTGGCGCAAAGCGTGACGGCGGTGCCGGGCAAGGCCGGCGCCAACCTGCAGGGCTTCGTGGCCCTGGTCGACGCCATGCGCGAGGCCACGCGCGGCCTGACGCTGCGCCAGATCATCGAGCACGTGCTGGACACCTCGGGCCTGCGCGACTTCTATCGCAACGAGAAGGAAGGCCAGGACCGGCTGGAGAACCTGGACGAGTTGGTCAACGCCGCCGAGGCCTTCGTGACGCAGGAAGGCTTCGGCAAGGACGCCGTGGCCCTGCCGGTGGACGAGTCGGCCGGCACCATCGCAGCAGGTCTGCCAGCCGCCGTTGCCCAGGTCGACACCTTGCCCGACGCCGAGACCGGCGAGATCATCTCGCCACTGCTGGCCTTCCTCACGCACGCCTCGCTCGAGGCCGGCGACAACCAGGCCCAGGCCGGCCAGGACGCGGTGCAGCTCATGACCATCCACGCCGCCAAGGGCCTGGAGTTCGTGCACGTCTTCCTCACGGGACTTGAGGAAGGCCTGTTCCCCCACGAAAACTCGATGTCCGACACGGATGGCCTCGAAGAAGAGCGCCGCTTGATGTACGTGGCCATCACCCGTGCGCGCCGCCGCCTGTGCATCAGCTTCAGCCAGACGCGCATGCTGCACGGCCAGACCCGCTACAACGTCAAGAGCCGATTCCTCGACGAGCTGCCCGAGGGCGCACTCAAGTGGCTGACGCCGCGCAACCAGGGCTTCGGCTCGGGTTTCGCCAAGTCCTACCAGGACGCGTGGTCGAGCGGCAAGGGCATGGGCTCGATGGTGGGGGCCGGGGCGCAACCCTGGCGCAGCAACACGCCGCCATCGTGGGCCGGGGCGCGCCGCGCAGAAGACAACTTCAAGGACCTCACCGCGCCCATCCCCAAGGCCATGGCCGAAGCCAAAACGGCGGGTGGCTTGCGCGTGGGGCAGGGCGTCTTCCACAACAAGTTCGGTGAAGGCGTGGTGCTCACGCTCGAGGGCAATGGCTCCGAGGCCCGCGTGCAGGTCAACTTCGGGCGACACGGCACCAAGTGGCTGATGTTGAGTGTGGCCAAGCTGACGCCGATCGAGTGAGCCCACACCCTGCTGCCCTGGCCGGTGGTGCAGGACTGGTGTCGCGATAGATTCTGGACAAGCGTTCGATAGAAGCGCTTGTGTCGGGTTTGTGCAGGCTGGGTGTCAAGCGTCACGGACCCTTGCTACAGTCAGAACATCCATTCAATTTTGTCTGCTCAGGAGATTGATCCATGGCCAAGACCGACAAGAAACCTGCCGCCAAGTCCGCCACCAAGGCTGCGGCCAAGCCGGTGCCCAAAGGCCAGGCCATTGACATCGGCATTTCCGCCGGCCACCGCGCTGCCATCGCCAAGGGCCTCAATGGCCTGCTGGCCGACACCTTCACGCTGTACCTGACCACGCACAACTTCCATTGGAACGTGACGGGACCGATGTTCAACACCCTGCACACCATGTTCATGGACCAGTACACGGAGTTGTGGAACGCGGTGGACCCGATCGCCGAGCGCGTTCGCGCACTGGGCTTCACGGCCAAGGGCTCGTTCGCTGACTACGCCAAGCTCAGTTCGCTGCCCGATGCGCCCAGCGAGCCGCCCAAGTCCAAGGAGATGATCCGCATCCTGGTGGCCGGGCACGAAGCCGTGGCACGCACCGCTCGCTCCTTGTACCCCTTGGTCGATGAAGCCTCCGACGAGCCTTCTGCCGACCTGCTGACCCAGCGCCTGGACGTGCACGAGAAGGCCGCCTGGATGCTGCGCTCGTTGCTCGAAGACTGAGCAAGGAAGGGCGCTGGCCGCTGCCTCAGCCGGGGGCCAGCTTCCGACGGCACTGAGCGGCCAGCGCCTCGGCGATGCGATCGCGGTCGTAGTGTTGCTGGGCGTAGGCGCGAGCCGCTTCGCCCAGTTGCGCCGCTCGTTGTGGGGCCGCCAGCAGCTCCAGGCAGCCCTCGGCCATGGCCGACGGGCTGTCACGCAGCAGCGCCTGTTGCCCATCGGTGAAGCCAAGGCCCTCGGCGCCCAGCGTCGTCGACACGATGGGCTTGCCGCGCAACGCCGCTTCGATCAGCTTGACTCGCGTGCCTCCGCCCGTGAGGATGGGGCAGATCACCACGCTGGCTTGCGCGTACACCGCTTCGATGTCGTCCACAAAGCCCAGCAGCTTGACGCCCTCGGGCATGCGAGAAGCCTCGCCGATGGCCTGCGGGCTGGCGCCTGCGAACCAGACCTCGGCATCGGGCCGGGCCTGGCGCACCAGAGGCCAGGTGTGCTCGATGAAGTGACGCGCGCCTTCGCCGTTCGGCTCGTAGGAGTAGATGCCGACCATCAGCAGGATGGGCGCCTGGGCAGCGGGCATGGACAGGTTCGGAGCCTGCGAGCTCACCGTGCCCTGTGAGCCCTGCGGCGGCAAAGGCAGGCCGTTCGGCACCACGGTGACCCGTTCGGTCGGCACGTCGCAGAAGTCGGCCAGCAGTTGCGCATCGTCACGGGCGCACACCAGCGTTTTCCAGGCGCGCCGCACGGCCTGACGCTCCAGGCGTGCCAGGGCGGGCAACTCGGCGCGCGACAGCCAACGCTCGCGTGTGCTCTGGCCCAGGCCCATGCGGCGCTGGTGCACCACGTGCTCGATGTCGTCCATGTCGAACACCGCTGTCGGCAGCCCCTGGCAGGCACAGAGCAAGGCCATGCTGCGCAGCCGATGCGCCAGCACCAGCACGGGCTTTTCATCGAGGGCGCGTTGCAGCACCTCGAGCTGGCCCCCGGCCACCGCTGCGCGCATGCCGGGCGACCAGCGTTGCGACACGCAGCCCAGCAGCTGTTGAACGATGTAGGGCGTGTGCACGTCTTTGACCGAGCGGGTCAGCCCGAGCACGCGCGCCTGCAGGCCCCAGTGCTCGCGGATGCCGTCTGACACGCGCGCCAGGGCCGCCGAGTCATGCCCTTCCACCCGGTTGCCTTGCGAGCACACAACGTCCAGCATCAAGCCGGTTCCAGCCATGGCCGTCATCAGCATCCGCAGGCGCTGGTAGATGCCGTGGCGGCTGGCTTGAAGGTCGTCCAGGGGCAGGGCAGTGACGATCAGGCAACGGCCACTGGCCAACGGTGGCGAGGCGTCAAAGCGGTCTGGCGTCGAGGCGGGCTGGTTCATGGTGGCCTGGGTGATGGGGCGTCGGCGAGGGACTGCGCGGGTTTCATCGACGCCACTGAAGCGCGTCGATGACGCGCCCCAGGGCCTTGGAGTTCTTGCGCAGCATGTCCAGGTCGTTTTTCTCCCAGGCCCCGATGTTCAGCGTCAGGATCAGGAAGAGCACCCCGAACAGCACGGTGGACACCAGCGTGCGCCAGATCGAACTCGGGTCATGCAGCGCCAGCTCGACCACGCCCAGCGCCATCAAGGCGGCCAGCAGCTGCAGCGCCACGTTGCGCACCGGGAAGCGGATGCCCAGGCTGCGATGCGCCACCGTGCCCACCATCGCCACATAGAGGATGTTGCCCACGGCGTTGGACAGCAGCGCGCCCGTGTAGCCCAGCCAGGGGATGAACAGGAAGGCCGTGGCCACCGAGATGCCGGCGCCTGCAAAGATGAAGCGCAGGCGGGCCTGGTGGTTGTCGGTCGCGATGAACACGGCCGAATAGGAAGCCGAGGACGTCGTCAGCCCGCCGACGATGGCCATGGTCTGCAGGGCGGGGATGACCTCGTCGTAGGCATGGCCGTACAGCGTGTGCACGATCAGCTCGGACATCAGCCAGCCGCCTGCGGCCACCAGCACACCCATGAACTGGTAAAAGCGCACCGAGACCGAGAAGATCTCCTGCACCTTCTCGCGCCCACCTTCTCCTTGCGCGCGCGAGATGAACGGCAGCAACATCGACGAGAAGCCGTTGGTCAGCAGGTCCATGCCGCTCTTGGACAGCGCGCCGGCGATGTTGTAGAAGCCGACGTATGTCGTCATCGCGCTCAGGCCCAGCAGGTAGGTGTCCATCGACTTGGACGACAGCATGCCCACCAGCGTCAGCGAGGTGTTCCAGCGCACGCCCTCGTTGAGCTTGGCCTTGATGTCATCGGGCAGCGGGCCGTCCGAGGGGCGCAGGCCGGCGCGGCGCATCAGCACGTGGGCGATCACCGGGTGCAGGGCCGCTGCCACCAGGAACAGCAACAGGTAGGCATCCAGCCCCTGCTTGGTCATGAACAGCGTGAAGGTCGTGGCCGTGGTGCCCAGGCTGATCAGCGTGGTGGTGATGGCCTCGGTGTGAAAGACCGAGTAGCCCTTGGAGGCAGAGACCTCGAACATGTACAGGGCGCGCAACACGGCGCACAGCACCACGAACACCAGGTGCAGCACCAGCCGCTGAGACACCTCCACCGGGTACACGGCGGGCAAGAAGGCCGTGGCCAGCAAAAGGGCCCCCATGCCGGCCAACGCCAGCCACAGCACCTTGCGCAGTCGCAGGAAGATGGCATGGCCCTGCTCGACGTCACCGCGCCCCACAGCCTCGGCGATGAACCGGATGGCTGTGACGTTGAGGCCGCCGCCGGCCAGGCTCACGGCGGTGCTCACCATCCAGATCAGGTAGGAGTAGACCCCGTAGGCCTCCGGGCCCAGCCCCCGGGTGATGAAGATGCTGTTGACGAAGCCGGTGACGAAGACGATGTAGCTCGACCCCGTCATCCATTTGGCCGCGTCAAAGGCCGACTGCTGCGAGCGCTTGATGTTCATGGGTCGCGATCATCCCTTGTCCGAAAGGGTTTTCGGCGGGGAGGGCGTGCCCCTGAACCACCAAATCAGGGGGAAATGAGCGCTCAGACCAGCCCGTTGCGGATGGCGTAGACCGTCAGCTCGGAGTTGTTGGTCAGGGCCAGCTTTTCCAGCACGCGGGCGCGGTAGACGCTCACCGTCTTGGGGCTGAGCAGCAGCTGCTCGGCGATGTCGGACAGGCGCTTGCCCGAGGCGATCATCACCAGCGTCTGCAGCTCGCGGTCGGAGAGCTTCTGGTGGGCGTCTTCCTGGGCAGGGGTGGTCAGGTTGTCGACCAGCATCTGTGCCATCTCGGGCGTGACATATTTCTTGCCCTGCGAGACGGTGCGCACGGCGGCGACGATCTGGGCGGCGTCGCTGCCCTTGTTGAGGTAACCGCTGGCGCCCGCTTTCAGGGCCCGCATGGCGTACTGGTCTTCGGGGTACATGGAGACCACCAGCACCTTGACCGGGTTGCCTTCTTCCTTGAGCACGTGCAGCACGTCCAGGCCGCTGCGGCCGGGCAGGTTGATGTCGAGCACCAGCACGTCGCAGCTCTGGTCGCGAAAGAGGGCGCGCAGCTCGCCGTAGTCGGCGGCTTCGCCCACGACATCGATGTCTTCGGCGTCGGCCAGGGTGTCGCGGATGCCGCGTCGGATCAGCGCGTGGTCGTCACAGAGGATGACTTTGATCATAGGTTGCCCCAGGCGGTCGGGTCGTCTCGGTCCGGGTCAGCGATCGCTGCGTCACCATCCAGTGCGGGCAGCAGTCGATCGATGAAACCGTTTTCAGGGCCGGAGAGCGGCACGGACAGGATCAACGAGGTCACGCCGGGTTTGCTGCTGAGGTCGACCCAGCCGCCCACCGTCTCGGCGCGTTCGTGCAGGCCGCGGATCCCGAAGGAGCGCGCCTTGGCCAGGTCCTCCGGGCTCAGGCCTCGGCCATTGTCGGTCACTTCGATGGACAACACGCCACCGGCCTGCGAGACATCGACGCTGACCTTGCTGGCCTGTGCGTGTTTGGAGACATTCGTCAGCGCCTCCTGGGCGAAACGGTAGGCCACCAGGGGCACGCCGATGGCCAGCTGCATCTTCTCGTGGCTGGTGCGGAAGGTGGTTTCGATGCCGGTGCGCTTGCCGAAGCGGTCGGTCATCCACTGCAAGGCGGCGACCAGGCCTTGCTCCAGGATGGCCGGGCGCAGGTTGTGCATGATGCGCTGGCTGGCCTCGTGGGCGTGTCCGATGGACTCCAGCGCTTGCTGCACCCGTTCGGCGATCTCGGGCGTGGGGGCGTGGCGTTCGATCCAGGCCAGGTCGAATTTCACAGCCGTCAGGGCCCCGCCCACGTCGTCGTGGATCTCGCGGGCGATGGCGGCGCGTTCCTGCTCGATGCTGGTCTGCAAGTGCTGTGCGAGTTCGCGCAGTTGCTGACGTGAGCGGGTCAGGGCGTGGTCGGCGCGTTGCTTGGCGATGCGCGTGCGGTTGGCCTCGATGGCCAGCAGGGCAGCCGGGGCCAGCCGGGCCAGGTTGCTTTTGAGCAGGTAGTCGTTGGCGCCATTGCGCATGGCCTGCACGGCAATGTCCTCGCCGATTTCGCCCGAAACCAGGATGAACGGCACGAGTTTGCCCAGAGCGCGCACCTTGTCGAGCGCCGCCAGGCCGGAGTAGCCCGGCAGGTTGTAGTCGGACAGGATCAGGTCCCAGTCCTCCGCCAGCGCCTCGATGAGGGCCCGCTCGGTCTCGACCCGGGTGATGTCGGCCTCGATGCCGCCTCGGCGCAGGTGGGCGGTCACCAGGGCGTGGTCGCCTTCGTTGTCCTCGAGGTGCAGAACCTTCAGGCGAACGGGCGGCAAGCCCGTGCCCGCCCCATTGGCCGGGGGATTCGGTGTGGGCGAGTGTGAGAACTCTGGCACAGGTGCGTTTCCGATCCTTCGATTTGAGCCAAGTTTTCCCGCGTCATTTTGAACACCGACCGGCGAGAAGTGGAAAAAATTGTACCAACCGGCCAAAGCGCAAGGTCCGATTATGCAAAGCCCTAAGGATCTGCGAAAACCTGCCGAGAACCCCATGTGTCCGGTCATGACTCGTGCATGACCGTCCCCCAATCCGGTTGAGTGGAGCCACGATGAGCTACGAAGACCCCGGCACGGACCGGCCGCCAGAGATGCCTCTGCTGCTGGCTGCGGAGCTGCAGGATCACATGATGACGGCCACCAACGACCTGGAGCGCCTGCAGCGCTTGCTGGACGATGCCTGCCAGGCCCTGATGGAGGGCTTTCACACCTCTGCAGGCCAGCTCGGCACGGTCATCGACCAGGGGCATGAAATCACGCCGCACCTGCACGAGGTTCGCCAGACCCTGTTCAAGGCCGTCACGGCCCTGCAGTTCCAGGACATGGCCACCCAGCTGATCGCCCACACCAACAAACGCCTGCGCAGTTGCGCTGACCAGATCGCCCGGGATGCCTTGGGCGACGACGACCCGGACGGGGCTGCCGTGGTCGAAGAAGGCCCGCTCAAGCCCAACCCTGTCACCCAGGACGAGATGGACGCCGGCTCTGTGGAGTTGTTCTAAAGAATGACTTACCACCTGCCGAAAACATCCATGCCGTTGACAGGTTTCAACACACCGATTCCCTCCTGATCACACTCATCCAGCAACGGAGCGCGCCATGCACTCGATTCTTGCCGTCGACGATTCCGCATCCATGCGTCAAATGGTCTCCTTCACGCTCAAGAGCGCGGGCTACAACGTCATCGAGGCCGTGGACGGCCAGGACGCCTGGGAGAAAGCGGGTGGACGCAGCTTCGACTTGGTGCTCACCGACCAGAACATGCCCCGCATGGACGGCATCAGCCTGACCAAGAAGCTGCGTGAGTCGCCCCAGTTCAAGAGCACCCCCATCCTGATCCTGACCACGGAGTCGAGCGATCAGATGAAGCAGGCTGGCCGCGCTGCAGGCGCAACGGGCTGGCTGGTCAAGCCGTTCGACCCGAACAAGCTGATCGAAGTGATCCAGAAGGTCATCCGCTGAGCGCCTGACCGACCGAGCGAATCGGCCCACCCGTTACACATCTGGAGCCAGACATGGCAGACACGAGCACCGACAACAGCACGTCATCCGCGGGCATCGACCTCAGCCAGTTCTACCAGGTCTTCTTTGAAGAAGCCGGTGAGAACCTGGAGAACATGGAGCAGCTCCTGCTGGAGCTCGACATCGAATCCGCCGACGACGAGGAGCTCAACGCCATCTTCCGTTGCGCCCACTCCATCAAGGGTGGTGCGGCGACGTTTGGCTTCAGCGACGTGGCCGAGCTGACCCACCAGATGGAGACGCTGCTGGACAAGCTGCGCCGCCATGAGCTGACACCCACGGCCCCGATGGTCGACGTGCTGCTGCAGTCGGGCGATGCGCTCAAGGCCATGCTGGGTCGCCACCAGGGCTCAGGTGCCGATGCCATCGACACATCTGAGCTGCTGGTCAACATCCGCGCCATGGTCGCTGGCGATGCGCCGGCTGCCGCTCCCAAGCCCGTGCCCGCTCAGCCCGCTGCCGCAGCACCCGCCCCCAGCAAGGGCGCCGCCGCTGCGTCGCCTGACGGCCAGCGCACCGTTGAGTTGCGTGTGGGGCCGCTGGACAACCCATCTCAAGCCGACAACTTGGTTGATCTGTTCAAGGAAATCGTCGACCTTGGCACCATCGAGCCTCTGCCGGATGACGCCATGCTCGTGGGTGTGCGCCGCTTCAAGGTCATCACCCGCACCCCCGAGTCCGAACTGCTGGACCTGTTCACGTTCCATGTGGCGCGCGAACAAGTGGCATTCTTGGCAATGGGCGAGACCGCTCAGCCCGCAGCCGACGCCGGCTACGGCTTCTTCGATGCCCCCGAGGCCGCTGAAGCGCCCAAGGCGCCAGAGGGTTACGGCTTCTTCGACAACGCCCCGGGCTCGCCCGACAAGCCCGCACCGGCCGCTGCTGCAGAAGCTCCGCAGCTCAAGCCCGTGGCCGCTGCGGCCAAGCCCGCCGCCAAGGCTGAAAAGCCCGCTGCCGGCCCTGAAACATCGACCATCCGCGTCTCGGTCGAGAAGGTCGACCAGCTCATCAACCTGGTGGGCGAACTGGTCATCACCCAGGCCATGCTGGCCCAGAACAGCCGCGGCCTCGACCCGGTGGTCTACCAGCAACTGGTCTCGGGCCTGACCGACCTGGACCGCAACACCCGCGACCTGCAAGAAGCCGTGATGTCGATCCGGATGATTCCGATGTCGACGGTGTTCAGCCGCTTCCCGCGCATGCTGCGCGACCTGGCCAACAAGCTGGGCAAGAAGGTCGAGCTGGTCACCCAGGGTGAAGCGACCGAGCTGGACAAGGGCCTGGTCGAGAAGATCACCGACCCGCTGACCCACCTGGTGCGCAACTCCTGCGACCACGGCGTCGAGATGCCGGCAGACCGCCTGGCCAAGGGCAAGCCTGAGGTGGGCACCATCACCCTGGCGGCATCGCACCAAGGCGGCTCCATCGTCATCGAAGTGCGCGACGACGGCCGTGGCCTGAACCGCGACAAACTGATCAAGAAGGCCCGCGAGAAGGGCATCGATGCGCCCGACACGATGACCGACGCCGAGGTCTGGAACCTCATCTTCGCGCCGGGCTTCTCCACGGCCGACGAGGTCACCGACGTCTCGGGCCGCGGTGTCGGCATGGACGTGGTCAAGAAGAACATCACCTCGCTGGGCGGCACGGTCGAGATCGACTCGGCCGAAGGCTACGGCATGCGCGTGGCGGTTCGCCTGCCGCTGACCCTGGCCATCATGGACGGCATGAGCGTGGGCGTGGGCGAAGAGGTCTACATCCTGCCGCTGTCTTCGGTGGTCGAGAGCTTCCAGGTCAACCAGGACGTCATCAAGACCGTCGGCGGCTCGGGACGCGTGGTCGAGGTGCGCGAGGAGTACATGCCGGTCATCGAGCTGGAGAAGGTCTTCCAGGTGCCTCGGTTCGACTGGGAGCACAACAGCGGGATCATGGTGGTCGTCGAAGCCGAAGGTGGCCGCGTGGCGCTGCTGGTCGACGAACTGCTGGGCCAGCAACAGGTCGTGGTCAAGAACCTCGAATCCAACTACCGCAAGGTCAGCGACGTGTCGGGCGCCACCATCATGGGCGATGGCCGCGTGGCACTGATCCTCGACGTCGGCAGCCTGGTGCGCCGCTCGCGTCACTGACGCCAGGCACACCCAGGGCACAAGGAGAACAGCATGGGCATGATGGAAAAACTGGACGTGCAGACCGAACTGGCGCGCGAGTACCTGACCTTTCGCCTCGGTGACGAGGAATACGGCATCGACATCCTGAAGGTTCAGGAAATCCGCGGCTACGAGAACCCGACCCGCATCGCCAACGCGCCGCACTTCCTCAAGGGCGTGCTGAACCTGCGAGGCACGATCGTGCCGATCGTGGACCTGCGCCTGCGCTTTGGCTGCGCCACGGTCGAGTACAACGCTTTCACGGTCTCCATCGTGCTGCACATCGGCCAGCGCACCATCGGTGCCGTGGTCGACTCGGTCAGCGACGTGATGGAGATCCCCTCCGATGCGGTCCGTCCGGCACCGGAGATGAATTCGGCCATCGACGCCACCTACATCCGTGGGCTGGCCCAGATCGGCGAGCGCATGGTCATCCTGCTGGACATCGAAAGCATGCTGATGAGCCAGGACATGTGCCTGATCGACTGAAGCAGTTGAGCAGAGACAGGCGATCTCGTTGGGGCCGGGCGTCTGCCAGCGGCTTCGACACCAACCTTGTTGAGGAACGCGAGATGAAAAAGCACATCAAGTGGATGGTCGCCGCCGTGGTCGCCACCGCAGGTCTCTCCAATGCTGCCCTGGCTGCCGATGGTGGCGCCACCAAGGACGATGCCGTGGGCATGGTCAAAAAGGGCGTGGCCCACGTGAAGTCGGCTGGCAAGGACAAGGCGTACGCCGAGTTCAGCGACAAGGCCAACACAACCTGGCGCAAGGAAGACCTGTACCTGGTGGTATATGGCCTGGATGGCACCGTGCACGCCCACGGCGCCAACGCCAAGATGATCGGCAAGAACCTGATCGAGTTGAAGGACATCGACGGCAAGCTCTTCGTCAAGGAGCGCGTCGACATGGCCAAGAGCCAGGGCACCTTCTGGCAGGACTACAAGTTCACCAACCCCGAGACCAAGAAGATCGAGCCCAAGCAGATGTACTGCGAAAAGCTGGATGACACCGTGGTCTGCGGCGGCATCTACAAGTGATCTGATTCGGTTCGGGAAGCGGGCCCGAGCGGCCCGGAGGAACGCCCATGAAACTCCGCGCCAAACTGATGATGGCGCCGGCCTTGGTCAGCGGTGTGTTGCTGCTGGCGCTGGGCGGGTATATGGCGGTGATGGCTCACTTCCGTGAGCAGAGTCACGCCAGCTATGAGGACGCCGTCGGGCGCCAGGTCAGCATCGCCAGCGTTGGCGATGTGCTGGGCGAAGCGCACGTCGACATGTACCGAACCGTCTCCATCATCGGCTCGCTCGACGATGCACAGCTCAAGGCTCGCCGAGAGGCCTTGCCTCGCGCCGCCGCACAGGTCAAGCAAGGGGTTGAGAGCAATTTGCCGCAGGCTGCGCGAGGGTCCGAGACGTTTGCTGCTTTCGAACAAGCCTTGAGCAAGTACGTCAAATCGGCCGATGCGGCGATCGATCTCTCCACCATCGACCCGAACACCGGCATCGCAGCCCTGCAGACGGCCGACGCGGACTTCAAAGCCGTGGCCAGCAGCCTGGATCAGCTCGAAAAGCTGGTTCGCGGTGCGGCCGACGAGTCGGTTGCAGAGCTCGAGGGCGTGGCAGTTCGCAACAGCCTCCTGCTTTCTTTGTTTGGGGTCCTGTCGGGCGTTGCCGCCCTGGTCTACGCGTGGCGCCTGCAAGGTCAGGTGCTGACTGACTTGCGCCGGGCGGTAGATGCCTCGGAGGCGGTGGCCCACGGGCGCTTTGACACCGACCTGTCGGCTCGCACGCAGGACGAAATCGGTCAGTTGATGGAAGGCCTTCAGCGCATGGCCGCAGAGCTGTCGTCGTCGATGCAGGTGGTGCAGCGCGCAGCACAGTCCATTGAAACCGCGTCCACCGAAATCGCAGCTGGCAACCAGGACCTCAGCCAGCGCACCGAGCACACAGCGTCCAGCCTTCAGGAAACGGCTTCATCCATGGAGCAGCTCACGGGCACGGTGCGCCAGACGGCTGAGTCAGCGCGAATGGCCAACGACTTGGCTGCCAGCGCCACCCAGGCGGCTCGCCAGGGCGGTGACGTGATGCACCAAGTGGTCACCAACATGAGCGAAATCGACGCGGCCTCGCGCAAGATCAACGAGATCATCGGCGTGATCGACGGCATCGCTTTTCAGACCAACATCCTGGCCTTGAACGCAGCTGTGGAAGCAGCCCGCGCGGGTGAACAGGGGCGCGGCTTTGCCGTCGTGGCGGGCGAGGTCCGTTCGCTGGCTCAGCGCAGCGCCAACGCCGCGCGCGAGATCAAGGGCCTGATCGGTTCCTCGACCGAGCGCGTCGAAGCGGGGTCCCGACTGGTGCAAGAGGCGGGTGCCTCCATGCAGGGCATCGTCGAAGGGGTCGAGCGCGTGACACAGATCATCCGCGAGATCACCCAGGCGGCAGACCAGGAATCCGATGGCATCGGCCTGGTCAGCCAGGCGGTGGGCAAGCTCGACCAGATGACCCAGCAAAACGCGGCCCTGGTGGAGCAATCGGCCGCTGCAGCCGAGCACCTCAAGGGCCAGGCCGAAACCTTGGCCGAAGTGGTGGGGCGGTTCCGCCTGCGCTGAGCCGCTCTGTCCCGGGGCCATGCGCCCTGCCAGCCCTGTCCGAGATGGACGGGATCAGTGCGCGGACTTCGGGTTGCGGTAGGCGTCGAGCAGCTCGCCTTGCGGTCCGAACAGCCGGTTGCGCCATGCCTCTTCCAGCTCTTGCGTGGCCTGCTGGCGCGGGTGGAACTTGCGCCGCCAGAACTTGGGCATGTGGCGCAGCACCGAGCTGATCAATGCCTTGGGGCCAAACAGGGCCTTGAAGCCGCGCCGGTTCTCTTTCAGGTTGAAGAGTTGCCCCTCTTTGACCAGCAGGTGGATCCAGCTGGCCACCACCGGCAGCATCACAAAAATGCCCACGAGCCAGCCGGCTTGCTTGCGCTCGCGCTGGGCGCCACCAATCAGCTCGAAAACGTCGTAGGCCACCGACTTGTGTTCCAGCTCTTCGAGCGCATGCCAGTACCAGAGCTGGAGCATCTCCGGGTCAGATGATTTCGCCAGGGCCTCGTTGGTCAGCCAGACTTCGGCAAGGTGGGCGGTGAAGTGCTCCATCATGGTGGTGCACGCCAGTTGCAACCGGGGCGAGAAGCGCTCGAGCTGGCGCAGTCCGAAGCGCACGTAGCGAGCAGGCAGGTCCACGTCGAGGCCGCGCTCGCGGAACAGGTCGTTGAGCCGGTCGTGTTCGCGGCCGTGCAGGGCCTCCTGTCCCATGAAGCCCGAGACCTGGGCCTTGAGCACCGGGTCGGTGATGCGGTCGCGGAAGTGGCGCACCGACTCCATGAAGAAGCGCTCGCCAGGCGGGAAGATGCCCGAGAACACCACGAACATCAGGCTGGCCAGCGGGTTCTGGTCGTAGAAGAAATACCGCTGAGACGCCTGAGAGAAGCGAAAGTCGATGTGGCGGGGCGGGATGCCCACCTGGGCGCCGGTGAGCGGGCGGGTGGCGACGGTGTCTGACATGCGTTGTCTCCTGATGGGGGCACGTTTGCTTGACGTGCACGATAATCGGTGACAGTTTGATCCGAATGTTCATTCGGATTCAATTCGGATCCTTTCACGTCAGCCATGCCACGCATCCCCCTACAGCAACGCGCCAAGTCCACGGTCGAAGCCATCCTGGACGCCGGCTACATCAGCCTGGGCAGGCACGGCCTGGCGGGCACCACCACCACCCACATCGCCGACATCGCTGGCGTCAGCGTGGGCTCGCTCTACGAGTACTTTCGCAACAAGGAGGCGATCTACGCGGCCATGCAGGAGCGCTTCGTTCGCGACCTGGTCAGCACCTTGCAGCCCCTGACGCCCAAGATCGTGCGCACGCCTCTGACGCAGGCCATCCCGACGCTGCTCTACGAGGTGCAGGCCCTGCTGCTGCGCGACGAGCAGCGCTACCTGCGCTACGCCAGGGTGATCTTCAATGCCGATTTCCGGCTCGACCTGACCGAGGTCTCTCGCCTGCTGGGCGACATCATCGTGCAGTACCTGCTGCACAACCCGCAGTACGCGCGCATGCAGCGCTTCGCGGCCATGAGCTACATCTTCGTGAACGCGGGCATGTTCACGGTCATCCGGCACCTGTCCGATCCGAACCCGCCCATTTCATATGACGAGCTGGTCGATGGCCTGGCCCACATGGTGAGCCATTACGTGCGGATGGAGCAGCAATTGATGCAGGCCGACGCAGGCGCGAAGCCCGTCTGAGGGCTTGGTTCAGCCTGCAGCGAGCGAGTCAGCGACCCGGCGATCCAGTTCCAGCAACGGCAGCACAAGGCGTGCCTCGGCGTCCGGCACCTCGCGTTGCTTGGGCGCCCACACCGGCGCAGGCCAGCGGGCGTCCCAGTCGAAGCGGGCGATGACGTGCCAGTGCAGGTGTGGCACCACGTTGCCCAGGCTGGCCAGGTTGACCTTGGTGGGCTTGATGTGCTCGCGCAGCACCGTCTCGACCTTGGCCACGGCCTGCATGATGCGGCTGCGATCGTGAGGGGGCAGGTCGGTCCACTCGGCCACGTGCGCGTTCCAGATCACGCGGTAGAAGGCCGGGTGATCGGCGTCCTGCGCGCGGATCACGCGCAGGGTCTCGTTGCGAAAGACGGCGATGCCGCCCTCCTGTTCGCACAGTTCGCAACCTGCCATCTTGGTCACACCAGGACTCGCTCGATGCCGCCGGTGTTGGCCCGGTCGACGTACTCGCGCATCCAGTTTTCGCCCAGGATCTGGCGGGCCATCTCGACGACGATGTAGTCGGCTTCGAGCAGGCCGTTCTGGGTGTCTTCACCGTAGCGGCTCAGGCCTTGCAGGCAGGCCGGGCACGACGTCAGGATCTTGACGTTGTCCTTCTCGCCCAGCAGGCCCTGGTTGCGCAACGCGGCCTCGCCCTTGCGGATCTCTTCTTCCTTGCGGAAGCGGATCTGCGTGGAGATGTCCGGGCGGCTCACGGCCAGTGTGCCGGCCTCGCCGCAGCAGCGTTCGGACTTGATGACGCCGTCGCCCACCAGGGCCTTGACGGTCTTCATCGGGTCCTGCAGCTTCATGGGCGTGTGGCAGGGGTCGTGATAGAGGAAGGCGTCCTTGCCCTTGAGCGTGATGCCCTTTTCCAGCAGGTACTCGTGGATGTCGATGATGCGGCAGCCCGGGAAGATCTTGTCGAACTGGTAGCCCTGCAGCTGGTCATAGCAGGTGCCGCAGCTGACCACCACCGTCTTGATGTCCAGGTAGTTCAGCGTGTTGGCCACGCGGTGGAACAGCACCCGGTTGTCGGTGATCATCTTCTCGGCCTTGTCGAACTGGCCCGAGCCGCGCTGGGGGTAGCCGCAGCACAGGTAGCCCGGCGGCAGCACGGTCTGCACGCCCGCATGCCACAGCATGGCCTGCGTGGCCAGGCCGACCTGGCTGAACAGGCGTTCCGATCCGCAACCGGGGAAGTAGAACACCGCCTCGGTGTCGGCCGTCGTCTGCTTGGGGTCGCGGATGATGGGGACGTAGTCCTTGTCCTCGATGTCCAGCAAGGCGCGCGCGGTCTTCTTGGGCAGACCGCCCGGCATCTTCTTGTTGACGAAGTGGACGATCTCTTCCTTGAGCGGGGCGCGGCCCACCGTGGCAGGTGGCGCGCTGGTCTGCTTGCGGGCCACCACCTTCATCACATCGTTGGCCACGCGCTGCAGCGGCATGGCCACGTCCACCAGCGCCGTGCGGATGAACTTGATGGTCTGCGGGTTGTTGGTGTTGAGCATGGCCATGCCAGCTGCACCAGCGGGGCGGAAGCTCTTCTTGCCCATCTTGGTCAGCAGGTTGCGCATGTTCATCGACACGTCGCCGAAGTCGATCTTGACCGGGCAGGGCGTCAGGCACTTATGGCAGACCGTGCAGTGGTCGGCCACGTCTTCGAACTCGGACCAGTGCTGGATGGACACGCCGCGGCGCGTCTGCTCTTCGTACAGGAAGGCCTCGACCAGCAGCGAGGTGGCCAGGATCTTGTTGCGCGGGCTGTAGAGCAGGTTGGCGCGCGGCACGTGGGTGGCGCACACCGGCTTGCACTTGCCGCAGCGCAGGCAGTCCTTGACGCTGGCCGCGATATCGCCAATATCCGACTGCTGCATGATCAGCGACTCGTGGCCCATCAGGCCGAACGAGGGGGTGTAGGCCTCGGTCAGGTCGGCCGCGTGCACGTCGTCGCCCAGGGCCTTCAAGGCGGCTCCGCGCAGCAGCTTGCCCTTGTTGAAGCGGCCTTCGGGGTCGACTTTCAGCTTGTAGGCCGTGAAGTTGGCGATCTCTTCGTCGGTCAGGAACTCGAGCTTGGTGATGCCGATGCCGTGCTCGCCCGAGATCACGCCGTCGAGCGAACGCGCCAGCTTCATGATGCGCGCCACGGCTTCGTGCGCCGTTTGCAGCATCTCGTAGTTGTCGGAGTTGACCGGGATGTTGGTGTGCACGTTGCCGTCGCCGGCGTGCATGTGCAGGGCCACCCACACGCGACCGCGCAGCACCTGCTTGTGGATGCGCTTGAGCTCGTCGATGACGGGGCTGAGCGCCGCTCCGTTGAAGACCTTGGCCAGCGGCTCGCGGATCTCCTTCTTCCAGCCGGCGCGGATGGACCACGTCTGCAGCAGGTTGAAGACGGTGTCGCGACCCGCGGTGATTTCATCGGGCACGTAGGTGCCGTCCTGGTGCTGGGTGTAGCCGAGCGCGACCAGGTCGCCGCTGACGTCGGCCAGCGGGGTGTCGAGGTGCTGGTACAGGAAGCCCCAGCGGGCGCGCACCTGGTTGAGCAGGTCGCGTGCGGCCTGCACCTTCTCGGTGAGCTGCTCGTCGCTGGGCAGCTCCGACGGGTCGTCGGTTTTGCCCATGAAGCCGGCGATGGCCGCGTTGCCGCCCTTGAAGAAGGCGTCGAAGGCGTCGAGCAGGGCCAGCTTGTTGCGCAGCGAGAGCTCGATGTTGATGCGCTCGATGCCCAGCGTGTACTCGCCCATGCGCGGCAGCGGGATCACCACGTCTTCGTTGACCTTGAAGGCGTTGGTGTGCTTGGCGATGGCGGCGGTGCGCTTGCGGTCGGCCCAGAACTTCTTGCGGGCATCAGAACTGACGGCCACGAAGCCTTCGCCGTTGCGGCCGTTGGCCAGTCGGATGACCTCGCTGGTGGCACGGGCCACGCGGTCTTCGTCGTCACCGACGATGTCGCCGATCAGCACCATCTTGGGCAAGCCATTGCCACCCACCGTGCGCTTGCTCTTGGTGGCGTAGCCCACCGCCTTGAGGTAGCGGTCGTCGAGGTGCTCCAGGCCGGCCAGGATGGCGCCACCCGGTTGTGCCATCTCGGCGAACATGAAGTCCTTGATCTCGACGATCGAAGGCACGCACAGGGTCGGGTTGCCGAAGAACTCCAGGCACACCGTGCGGGTGTGCTTGGGCATGCGGTGCACCACCCAGCGGCAGCTGGTGATCAGGCCGTCGCAGCCTTCTTTCTGGATGCCGGGTAGGCCCGCCAGGAACTTGTCGGTGACGTCCTTGCCCAGGCCTTCCTTGCGGAAGATGCGGCCGGGGATGTCGAGCTTTTCGGTGCGCAGGTGGGTCTTGCCGTCGGCCGCGTAGTAGTGCAGCTCGAAGCTGGCGACTTCGACGTCGTGGATCTTGCCCAGGTTGTGGTTGATGCGAACCACTTCCAGCCATTCTGCGTTGGGCGTGACCATGCGCCACGAAGCCAGGTTGTCCAGCGCGGTGCCCCACAGCACGGCCTTCTTGCCGCCGGCGTTCATGGCGACGTTGCCGCCCACGCACGAGGCCTCGGCCGAGGTCGGGTCCACGGCAAAGACGTAGCCGGCGCGCTCGGCCGCATCGGCCACGCGCTGGGTGACGACGCCAGCGCCTGTCCAGACGGTGGGCACCTTGTGCTGCACGCCAGGCAGGTCAACGAGCTCGACCTCGGTCATCTGCTCGAGCTTTTCGGTGTTGATCACCGCGCTCTTCCAGGTCAGGGGCACGGCGCCGCCGGTGTAGCCGGTGCCACCCCCACGCGGGATGATGGTCAGGCCGAGTTCGACGCAGCCCTTGACCAGGGCGGCCATTTCTTCTTCGGTGTCCGGGGTGAGGACGACGAAGGGGTACTCGACGCGCCAATCGGTGGCATCCGTCACGTGGGCGACGCGGCTCAGGCCATCGAACTTGATGTTGTCGGCGCGGGTGACGCGGCCCAGTGCGTCGGCGGCGCGCTTGCGCAGGGCGGCCATCTGCTCGAAGGCGCGCGCGAAGCGGTCGATGGCCTGGCCGGCGGCTTCCAGCAACTCGCCCACGAGCTTGTCTCGGGTGGCGTCGCTGCCGGGGGTGCGGCGCTTGTTGACTTCGCTGAGGCGATGGTAGAGCGCGTCGATCAGCTGGCCACGGCGCTTGGGCGTGTTCAGCAGGTCGTCCTGCAGGTAAGGGTTGCGCTGCACCACCCAGATGTCGCCCAGCACTTCATAGAGCATGCGGGCGGAGCGGCCGGTCTGGCGCTCGGTGCGAAGCAGGCTGAGCACCTCCCAGGCGCGCTGGCCCAGCAGGCGCTGGACGATCTCGCGGTCCGAGAAGGAGGTGTAGTTGTAGGGGATCTCGCGCAGGCGGGGTTGGCCGTCGGCGTGGCCGTCGGCGACCTGGGCGGTCATGTGGGTCAGCTCGGTGGGTGCGTTCATGAGGGCGCCGGGCGCGAAAGGCCAGTTTTGGCCAGGTTCCTGAATGAAAACGCCACGGAGCCGGGGCGACACGAAAGCCGCCCAGGCACTGCGGTGAGGGGGGTGGTTTTCGCGCCTGAGGCGAGATGTTAACGCACCCCACCCACCCCTTCCCGCGAAAAGGGCACTTCACACCCCCCTGTGGATCGTTTCATGCTTGAGGGGTTTCGCTATCCTGACACCCATGCCGACGCCGACCATCCCACTCGATCCTTGGCCTTACCCTTGCTGGATTGCCCACCGTGGCGCCGGCTCGCAGGCCCCTGAAAACACGCTGGCTGCCTTTCGCCTGGGTGCCGAGCATGGTTTCGGGATGTTCGAGTGCGACGTCAAACTGAGTGCAGATGGGGAGCCTTTCCTGCTGCACGACGCCGATTTGGAGCGCACCACCAACGGGCAGGGCTTGGCCGGCGCGCTCACCTGGGACGCCTTGTCCAGGCTGGACGCTGGTTCGTGGCACGGTCGGGCCCACGCCGGTGAGCCCTTGCTGCGGCTGGAGAGCCTGGCGCGCTGGCTGCAGGCCTTGGGGCTGATGGTCAACCTGGAAATCAAGCCCACGCCTGGCGACGATGCCCGCACGGGCCGCGTCGTGGCCGACCGGGTTGCGCAATGGTGGTCGCAAGCAGAGGTCAAGCCCTTGCTGAGCTCGTTCAGCCTAGAGGCCCTGGACGCCGCGCGCGATGCCCAGCCCGACCTGCCCCTGGCCCTGCTGGTTGACCGCTGGATTCCCGAGGCGATCGACCAGGCGGTTGAGCTGGGTTGCTGCGCCTTGGTTGTGCACCAGGCTTTTTTGAACGACCGCCGCATCGAGATCATCCACGAGGCGGGGCTCAAGGCCCTTGCTTACACGGTGAACGAAGCCGAGCGCGCCGACACGCTGTGGGCGGGCGGGCTCGATGGCCTCATCACGGACCGGGTCGATGCGTTCGAGCCCCAGGCCCGACTCGGGCTTCGCCCACGCACCCGCTTCCCGCTGGACCAACTCATCGCCGAGTCGGCCACGGCGCCCGAATCCGAGTCGGTGCCCGACTGAGGCTGCCGCGACGCCTGGCTGACGCCGGGGTGCCCTCGGTTCAGCTCAGCGCCGACAAGAGCTTGGAGTGGATGCCGCCAAAGCCGCCGTTGCTCATGCACAGGATGTGATCACCCGGCCGCGCGACCTTGACCACCTTGGCCACCACGGCGTCGATGGTGTCGGCCACCAAGGCGCGCTCGCCCATCTCGGCGAGTGCCTCTGCCGCGTCCCAACCCAAACCGCCTGAGTGGCAAATCGCCAGGTCGGCGTCTTCCAGCGACCAGGGCAGCAGGGCCTTCATCGTGCCCAGCTTCATGGTGTTGGAGCGCGGCTCGAACACCGCGATGATGCGCGCGTCGGGCCCGACCTTGCGGCGCAGGCCATCGACCGTGGTGCGGATCGCGGTGGGGTGGTGGGCGAAGTCGTCGTAGACGGTGATGCCGCCCACCTCGCCCTTGACCTCCATGCGCCGCTTGACGTTCTCGAACCGGCCCAGCGCCTCGCAGGCCTGCTGAGGCGGCACGCCCACGTTTTCGGCGGCGGCGATCGCGGCCAGCGCGTTCATCTGGTTGTGCTCGCCCAGCAGGCTCCACTCCACGCGGCCCACCAGCACACCTGCCTTGAGCACGTCGAACGAGTGGGGCTCGCCACGGGCCCGAAAACCCGGCGTGTCACCGCGCACGCCGAAGCGCGCCACGTCGCTCCAGCAGCCGCGGGTCAGCACGCGTTCGAGGGCCTCTTCGCGGGCATTGACCACCAGGCGGCCCGACGCCGGCACGGTGCGCACCAGGTGGTGGAACTGCGTCTCGATGGCGGCCAGGTCGGCAAAGATGTCGGCGTGGTCGAACTCGAGGTTGTTGAGCACCGCGGTGCGCGGGCGGTAGTGCACGAACTTGCTTCGCTTGTCGAAGAAAGCCGTGTCGTACTCGTCGGCTTCGATGACAAACGGGTGGCCACCGACGGGGCGCGAGACCTCATCGTTGCGGCCCAGTCGGGCCGAAACGCCGAAGTTCTGCGGCACGCCGCCCACCAGGAAGCCGGGCTGCAGGCCGCAGGCCTCCAGGATCCAGGTCAGCATCGAAGTCGTCGTCGTCTTGCCGTGCGTGCCGGCCACGGCCAGCACATGCCTGCCTTGCAGCACGTGTTCGCTCAGCCACTGCGGGCCGCTCGTGTAGGGCAGGCCCGCGTCGAGGATGGCTTCCATCAGCGGGTTGCCCCGGCTGACCACATTGCCAACCACGAACAGGTCGGGCTTGAGTTCAAGCTGATCGACGCCGTAGCCTTCGATCAGGTCGATGCCGAGGGCGCGCAGCTGGTCGGACATCGGCGGGTAGACGCCGGCGTCGCAACCGGTCACGCGGTGGCCGGCCTCACGGGCCAGTGCGGCCACGCCACCCATGAAGGTGCCGCAGATACCGAGGATGTGGATGTGCATGGGGTCGCTTGAAAAAGGGGCCTCAGAGCCGGCGGAAGGCGTTGGCCGCGGCCGCGACCGTGTCGGCGATGTCCTGGTCGGTGTGGGCGGCGCTGACGAAGCCGGCTTCGTACATGGCCGGCGCGAGGTACACGCCCTGGTCCAGCATCAGGTGGAAGAAGCGGTTGAAGGTGTCGGTGCCCCGCGCCATGACTTCCTGGTAGTTCTGGGGCAGCTCGGGGGCAAAGAAGAAGCCGAACATGCCGCCTTCGCTGTCGGCGGTCAGGGGCACGCCGGCATCGGTTGCCACCTTCACGAAGCCGCCCATCAGCTGGCGTGTGCGAGCCGACAGCTGTTCGAAAAAGCCTGGCTGCTGGATGAGCTTGAGCGTGGCCAGGCCACAGGCGGTGGCCACCGGGTTGCCCGAGAGGGTGCCGGCCTGGTAGACCGGGCCCAGCGGCGCCAGCTTGGACATGACCTCGCGGCTCGAGGCAAAAGCCGCCAGCGGCATGCCCCCGCCAATCACCTTGCCGAACACGCTCATGTCAGGCTGGAAACCCGGGATCAGCTGCGCGTACAGGCCCTGGGCGCTGCCCAGCCCAACACGGAACCCGCTCATCACCTCGTCGAACACGAACAGGGCACCGTGCTGCTTGCACAGCTCGCTGACGCGCTGGATGAAGGGCACGCTGGCGCGCACGAAGTTCATGTTGCCGGCGATGGGCTCGATCATCACGCAGGCGATGTCATCGCCCTGGGTGGCAAAGGCCTGCTCGATCTGCTCGATGTCGTTGTAGGTCAGCACCAGGGTGTGCTGCACCACCTCGGCCGGCACGCCGGCGCTGGTCGGGTGGCCGAAGGTGGCCAGGCCCGAGCCGGCCTTGACCAGCAGCGCGTCAGCATGACCGTGGTAGCAGCCCTCGAACTTGATGATCTTGTTGCGGCCGGTGTGGCCGCGCGCCAGGCGGATGGCGCTCATGCCGGCCTCGGTGCCCGAGCTGACCAGGCGCACTTGCTCCGCGCTGGGTACCAGTTTCAGGATTTCTTCTGCGAGCTCGATCTCGCGCTCGGTGGGGGCGCCAAAGGAGAAACCCTCCAGCGCTGCTTTTTGCACCGCCTCGAGCACCTCGGGGTGACCGTGGCCCAGGATCATCGGGCCCCAGGAGCCGATGTAGTCGATGAAACGGGTGCCGTCGGCGTCCCAGGTGTAGGCGCCCTGGGCGCGTTGGATGAAGCGGGGCGTGCCGCCCACGGCCTTGAAGGCACGCACGGGCGAGTTCACGCCGCCCGGGATGACGCGCTGGGCGCGCTCGAACAGCTGGGCGTTGCGGGACATGTCGGTGGACGTCAGTGGACGTTGCGGGAAGAGGGCGGCGGGGTGTCGTCGAGCGTGGGCTGGCCCGGCTCGCTGCCCTCGGGCAGCGGCTCGCCATCCACCGAGGCATCGCCCGGGGGCAGGGCCCAGAAGAAGCGGTCGGGCACGACGTTGCCCATGCCGGGGCGAAAGCCCGCGTCCAGCGCCTGGTCCAAAAAGCTCAGGGCCTCGGACACGGCGACATCGAGCTCGGTGCCGCTGGAGAGGATGGCTGCCAGCGCCGCCGACAGGGTGTCACCCGCGCCCACGAAACCGGCCTCGAAGCGCTCGAAGCGCTCGCCCGCCAGCGCGCCTTGCGGCGAGGCCAGCACGTTGTCGATGAACTGGTCGGGCAGTTGCACGCCGGTCACCAGCACGTAGCTGGCGCCCAGCTCGGAAGCGGCCACGGCCAGCTCGCGCGCCGAGGGCATGCGCTCGGATTCCCACTCGGGCAGCAGGAAGTCGGTCAGGGTCTGGTGGGCGCCAACCAGCACGTGCGTGGCCGGCAGGATCAGCTCGCGGTAAGCGTCCAGGTAGGCCATCTGGGCGTCGTCGTCCATCCACGACAGGTTGGACAGGTGCGCCACCAAGGGGGTGTCGGGGTAATCCGACAGGATCTCGGCGACCACGCTGATGTTCTCTGCGCTGCCCAGGAAGCCCACCTTCCAGGAGGCGACGGTCACGTCTTCCAGGATAGAGCGGGCCTGCTCCATGACGGCTTCCGGGTCGATTTCGACCGACTCGAACACCTCGGCGGTGTCTCGGATCAGCAAGCTCGTGACCACGGGCAGCGCGTGGGCGCCCATGGCGGCCACGGTGGCGATGTCCGCACCGATGCCCGAGGCCCCGCTGGGGTCGTTGGCATTGAAGCTCATGACGCAGGCTGGCGCACCCCCGTCCTGGTCGGTGGGGGGCTGGGCTTCGTCCGGGCCGGTCTGGAGTGCGTTCATCAGGTGGGTAAACAGTGTAAGAAGCGTGAGCCATTGCCGGCAAACCCTGCGGTTTACACAAAAAAGGCGTGGCTACAATGGCCTGATTGTATTCAAGCTGGTCTGAACCAACGTGAGCGAGTTTCGTACCTGGATGTGCCTGATCTGCGGCTGGATCTACGACGAGGCTGCGGGCCTGCCAGAGGAGGGCATCCCCCCCGGCACCCGCTGGCAGGACGTTCCCATGAACTGGGTCTGTCCCGAATGTGGCGCCCGCAAGGACGATTTCGAGATGGTGCCTCTCTGAGCCCCTCGACCATGAAAACGCTGCCCGATGGCCCTCAGGGCATGTCGGCCAGATGGAGGAGTGTTTGCAGTGTCTGAATCCGTGAACCCCGACGCCCCCGCGCCCCGGAAGGTGCTTGTCATCGATGACAGCAACACCATCCGCCGCAGCGCCGAGATTTTCCTCAAGCAGGGCGGCTACGAGGTCGTGCTGGCCGAAGATGGCTTCGACGCCTTGTCCAAGGTCAACGACCACGCCCCCGACATCATCTTCTGCGACATCCTGATGCCCAGGCTGGACGGTTATCAGACCTGCGCCATCATCAAGCGCAACCCGCGTTTCGCCAACACGCCCGTGATCATGCTGTCGTCCAAGGACGGGCTGTTCGACAAGGCACGTGGCCGAATGGTGGGTTCGCAGGACTACCTGACCAAACCGTTCACGAAGGACCAGTTGTTGCAGGCTGTCGCTCAATACACCGCTGAACACCGATAGAACGCCCCCAGGGGGGGTGCGGCCGCGCCGAGCGGGCTGTGCGACCTCCCGAAGTCCCCAGAATGTGAAGATCCACGCCACGCGCCATGTCACGGGAGGGCGCAGTGGCGAACGACAAGAGGTTAGCCATGTCCATCCAGAAAATCCTGCTCGTTGACGATTCCAAGACCGAACTTCACGTTCTGTCGGAATTGCTGACCAAGAAGGGCTACAAGGTGCGCACCGCCGAGAATGGCGAAGAAGCGCTCAAGCGCCTGCAGGAAGAAAAGCCCGACCTGATCCTCATGGACGTGGTCATGCCCGGCCAGAACGGCTTTCAGTTGACACGCGCCATCACCCGCGATCCGGACTTCGCCAACGTGCCAGTCATCATCTGCACCAGCAAGAACCAGGAGACCGATCGCGTCTGGGGCATGCGCCAGGGCGCTCGCGACTACGTGGTCAAGCCGGTCAACCCGGACGAGCTGCTGGCCAAAATCAAGGCCTTCGGCTGATCCGGAGCACCTTCGATGGCCAACAAGGAAGCCCTCAGGGAATTGCAGCAACGGCTGGCCGAGCGCCTGCAGACGGTGCGCGAGCAGGCGCCCACGCGCAGCTGGTTGGCCGTCGAGATCGCCGGGCACGGTTTTTTGTTGCCGCTGGACCAGTCCGGTGAAATCTTTCCGCTCGCCACCATTCACCCGGTGCCGCACAGCGCCGAGTGGTTCCTGGGGGTGGCCAACCTGCGCGGCCAACTCAACGGCGTGGTCGACCTGGCCAGCTTTCTGGGCATGGCCAAGCGCGCGCCGCGCCCCGTGACCGAAGGCGCCGCCCCGCGTGACGCTGGCCGGCTGGTGGCCTTCAATGCCCGCCTGCAGGTCAACGTCGCGCTGCTGATCGATCGCCTGCTGGGCCTGCGCAACCCGTCCAACCTTCAGCCCGTTCCTCAAGTCGAGGACGCGAGGCGGCCGCACTTCATCGGTCAGCAAATGATCGATGCCCAGGGGCGCACCTGGCATGAACTCGACCTCACGGCCCTGGCCTCGGACGAGGCCTTCGCCCGCATCGACGCCTGAAGGGCGTGGACGCGCGAAACAAGAACACAGCAAATCACAGAAGTCACTGGAGCAAGCACATGAGTTTCCTGAGCCGCATCAAGGAGCTGGGCAAGACGCAGGATCGCGAGGAAGTCCAGCCGGAAGCCTTGAGCACGGAGGGCATGGTCACGGCCGATGGCTCCCAGCAGGTGGACACGCAGTCATCGCCTTCGACCATCCAGCCTGGCGGCAACACCACGACTTCGGACTCCATCATTTCTGAGGCCGCGCCTTCGCAGTTCCCCGATGACTACAACGAGACCCGGCTGAACGCGGAGGCCCTGTCAACCCCGGCGCCCGGCAGCGAGTCGCAGACGGGCCTGCCCCTGATCGGCCACCTGCGCCTGGACCGCCAGCAACGCGTCCTCGGTGGTGCGCTGGCCGTGGGCGTGTTGGGCTTGATGCTCGCCGCCTTCCTCTCTGTGAACGCAGCCGACCGACGCGCCGCCCAGACCGGTGCCACCGGTCAGGCCCTGATGCAGTCGCAGCGCCTGGCCAAGTCGGTGTCGCAGGCCCTGATCGGCCGCGCGCAGGCCTTCCCGGAAGTGGCGGACTCGGCCAAGGTGCTCGCCACCAACGTGCGCGGCCTGGCCCAGGGCGACAGCGCACTCAAGCTCTCCGAGGTCTCGGGCGCCGCGCGCGATGCGCTCACGCCCATGCTGCCGCTGGTCGATCGCGCCGAGAAAAACGCCAACTTCGTGTTGAGCCAGAAGCAGACGCTGACCCAGGTGAGCGCGGCCCTGCGCGAGGTCAACAGCCAGTCGTCCGAGTTGCTCGACCTGGCCGAAGGCATCGCCAACGCCCGCATCGAGAAGGGTGGCGTCTCCCCGGCTGAAGCCTCGGCCCTGAACCAGCTGGTGATGCTGACGCAGCGCATCGGCAAGTCGGCCAACGAATTCCTGACGGTGGAAGGCGTGTCGACCGAGGCCGTGTTCCTGCTCGGCAAGGACTTGAACGCCTTCAAGGAAACCGCCGAGGGCCTGCTCAGCGGCAACCAGGACCTGCGCCTGGTCGCCACGCGTGACCCGGAAATGCGCGAGATGCTCGACGCCCTGCTCAAGATCTTCGAGCGCACGCGCACGCAGTCGACCTTCATCCTGGGTTCGCTCCAAGGCCTGGTGGCCGCGCGCGATGCGCAAGTGGCCGTGATCGACGACTCCGAGCCGCTGCGCAAAGGCCTTGAAGAAGTGCAGGCCAAGTTGTCCGAAGGCGCCGGCATCGGTGGCCTGAACGTGGCCCTGATCCTGGTCTTCCTGCTGTTGACTGCCACGGCTTCCTACGGCCTGCTGCGCGTCTTCCTGACCGACCAACGTCAACGCGCTTTGATCGCCGAAGCCCAGCGCCAGGAGGCCGAGCGCCAGGAGCGCGAAGCCAAGCGCGTCAACGACGCCAACCAGGCCGCCATTCTGCGTCTGATGAACGAACTGCAGCTCGTCGCTGAAGGCGACCTGACGCAACAAGCCACCGTGACGGAAGACATCACCGGCGCCATCGCCGACTCGGTGAACTTCACTGTTGAAGAGCTGCGCACGCTGGTGTCTCAGGTGCAAGGCGCTGTGCTGCGGGTGTCGGAAACGACGAACGAGGTGGAAAGCACCTCGACCGAGCTGCTGGCCGCGTCAGACGAACAACTGCGCGAGATCCGTGAAACCGGTGAATCGGTGCTGCAGATGGCAGGCCGAATCAACGAGGTGTCCGCCCAGGCCCAGCACTCCGCCGAGGTGGCGCGCCAATCGCTGGCCGCCGCCGACTCCGGTCTGGCCGCCGTGCAGAACGCCATCGGCGGCATGAACACCATCCGCGAGCAGATCCAGGAAACCTCCAAGCGCATCAAGCGACTGGGCGAGTCGTCTCAGGAAATCGGCGAAATCACCGAGCTGATCTCGGACATCACGGAGCAGACGAACGTGCTGGCTTTGAACGCCGCCATCCAGGCCGCGTCAGCCGGTGAAGCCGGTCGCGGCTTCTCGGTGGTGGCCGAAGAAGTGCAGCGCCTGGCTGAACGCTCTGCCGACGCGACCCGCGAAATTGCCGCGCTGGTGCGCACCATTCAGACCGACACGCAAGACGCCGTGGCCGCCATGGAGCGCTCCACGCAGGGTGTGGTCGAAGGGGCTCGCCTGTCTGACGCCGCCGGATCTGCCCTGGGTGACATCGACCGCGTGTCGCGCCGCCTCGCCGAGCTGATCGAGCAGATTTCGTCGCAGGCCCTGCGCGAAGCCGACAACGCCAACGTGGTGGTCGCCAACATCCAGCACATTTTCGCCGTGACCGAGCAGACGGGTGAGGGCACGCGCTCGACCTCGCAGCTGGTTCGTGAACTGGCCAAGACCGCTGAAGAACTTCAGCAGCAGGTGGCCCGATTCAAGATCGCTTCCTGATCGGCTTCGCAGCACCACGAACGTCAAGACAAGCAAACACCCGGGATCCCATGGACAGCCTGCAAACCGACGCCGCCCTGCCCGCAGACGACCTCAGCGCCCTGGCATGGGTGCAGGACGAGTTGCGCAAGTCGCTGGACGCCGCACACAAGGCGCTCAACCGTGCGCTCAAGGACCAGGCCTCGGCCTCGCAGTCGGACGTCGATGCGCTCGATCCGTCCGTGTTGCGCACCGCTCGCCAGCAGATCCACCAAGGTGTGGGCGCGCTCGAACTAGCTGGCTTGCCTGCCGGCGCGGCCTTGCTGCGCGCCAGCGAAGCGCTGGTGCAGAAGTTCGTGGGCCGTCCGGCCTCGCTGTCGGCCGATGCCGTGCGCGACATCGAGCGTGCCTCGTTTGCTCTGCTCGACTACATGGGCCGCCGCATCGGTGGCAAGCAGGTCTCGGCCGTCGAGCTGTTCCCGCAGTACGAGGCGCTGGTGTCTCGCGTGGGTGGCGGCTTGCCGCGTCCTTCCGACCTCTGGTCGCAGGACTGGCCTTCGCTGTCGCTGGAGTCCCGCCTGGAAGCGCCCGATGACGTCGAGCCCCGCAAGCCCGATGCGGGCACGGTCGATGCCTTCGAGCGTGGCTTGCTGGGCCTGATGAAGCGCCAGCAGCCACAAGACGCTCGTGACTTGGCTCAGGTTTGCGCCGCCCTGGCGCGCGACGCCGAACAGCGCCGCGCCCACCGCGAGGCGGCCACCTGGATGCTGGCCAGCGGCTTCCTAGAGGGCCTGGCCGACCGCCACATCGCGCTCGACGTGCACGCCAAGCGCGTGCTGTCGTCGCTGCTCAGCCAGTTGCGCGTGCTGGTGCGCGGCAATGGTGTGCCGTCTGATCGCCTGGCCAACGAGCTGCTGTTCTTCTGCGCCCAGGCCCAGGAAACGCCAGCTGCCGAGCGCTCCGTGCTCACCCGCGTGCGCCGCACCTTCGGCCTGGAGCGTCATCGGCCGGTCAGCCTGGCGGCGTCTTCGCTGGGGCGGCACGATCCGGCCACCATCGCCCAGGCGCTCAAGCGCGTGGCCAGCGCCAAGGAAGGCTGGTCGGCCGTGGCCGCTGGCGAGGCCCTGCGCCTTGGCGGCCTGAACGAGCAGTTCAGCCTGGTCGGTGACTCCTTGCGCAAGCTGTTCCCCGATGGGGAGGTGCTGGCCACGGCTTTGTCCGATGCCGTGCAGCGCACCGTGCAGTCGTCTCAGGGCCCCGAGGCCGGCTTGGCCATGGAGGTCGCCACCAGCGTGCTGTACGTCGAGGCTTGCCTGGAAGACGGCGAATTCGAGTCCAGCGAACAGCACGAGCGCATGCAGCGCCTGGCCGATCGCATCCGCCTGGTCAGCGAGGGCCAGACCGCTCCGCCGCTGGAAGGCTGGATGGAGGACCTCTACCGCCGTGTCTCCGACCGCCAGACCATCGGCAGCGTGGTGCAGGAATTGCGCACCACCCTGTCGGAGTGCGAAAAGCAGATCGACCAGTTCTTCCGCGACCCCCAGAACCGTGCGCCCCTGGTGAACGTTCCGAACCAGCTGCAGTCCATCCGCGGCGTGCTGGCCGTGCTGGGGCTGGACCTGGCCGCCCACGCGAGCGTGCGCATGCGCGACGACGTCGACCAGCTGCTGCTGCCATCGAGTGACCTGCAAGAGGCGGCCGAATCGGGGGTCTTTGACCGCCTGGCCAGCAACCTGGGTGCCCTGGGTTTCCTCATCGACATGATGGGCGTGCAGCCATCCCTGGCGAAGTCCCTGTTCACCTACGACGAAGCCAGCGGGGTGCTGTCCCCGCTGATGGGCCGCGAAAAAAAAGTCCTGAGCACGCCGGATGACCCGGTCGAGGCCGCTGCGCACCACGTGCAGCAAGTCGAAAAGCAGGAAGCCCAGGCCGTGGCCGAAGAGGTCGTGCAAGCGCTGGAGCAAGCCGGGCAGGGCGATGCGAGCCTGGACCTGGTGTCCGAGCAGTTGCAAAAGCTTGCCGAGACCCCGCACGTGCAGGAACAGTCCGAGCTGGCTGGCACCCTGGCTGCGGCCCAGGCCGCGCTGGATCAGGCTCTGCAGACCGATGACGCCGCATCGACCGCCGCTGCGCGCGAGCAGGTCTCCCAGGTGCTGGCCGACCTGACCCAGCCAGAACCGGAGCCCGAGCCTGAAGCCCCGGCCTTCCCGCCGCAAGCGCCCCTGGCCCCCACCCCGGTGGTCGAGGCCCTGGCCACCGGCCTGGAAGAAGACGACGAGATGCGCGAGATCTTCCTGGAGGAAGCGCGCGAAGTCATCGACCAGGCCCGTGAAGGCCTGCAAAGCCTGAGCGAGCAACCCGACGACGTGCAGGCCCTGACCTCGGTGCGTCGTGCCTTCCACACCCTCAAGGGCAGCTCGCGCATGGTTGGCCTCAAGGAGTACGGCGAAGCCGGCTGGGCCTGCGAGCAGCTTTACAACACCTGGCTGGCGTCCCAGGCCCCTGCCAGCGCCGACCTGCTGGGCCTGAGCCACGAGGTGCTCGATCACCTCGCCCGATGGACCGAGGCCATCGCCGAGCGCCGCGACGCGGCCTGGTCGAGCGCGCCTGTCGTGGCCGTGGCCGATGCCATGCGCCTGCGTGGCGAGCGTCACTCGCTGGCTGCTGCGCCGCAAGTGTCGGCGCCGTCCGATGCCGCCCTGGACGTCCTGCCCACCACGTCGGAGTCGGCACTCGTTGACCTCACCGAGCCCCTGCCCCTGATTGAACAGGGTGCGGACCTGGTGTCGGTCGAAGAAGTCATCTCCCTGGACTTGCCCGAGTTGCTGGCCGAGCCGGTGCCCGCCAGCGAGGCAGCGCTGGTGGCAGCGGTCGAGGCCGGCCTGTCCGACCTGGACTTGCCCGACGCACTGGGCCAACAGCCCAGCCCGGCCGAAGCCACGTCGATCGCCCAAGCCGTCGTCCTGGAAGACGAAGAGCCCCTGGACCTGTCCAACCTGGAGGTCATCGAGCCCGTCGAAATCCGCTCGCCGGACGATGGCGCGCCGACCCAGGCAGGCTCCTTGGGTGACACAGCCCCGGTCGTCACCGAAGTCGACTTCTCGCTGGATCTGTCCTTGGGTGATTCGCCGTCAGGTGAACTCGAACCCGCGCCGGAGCCCGAGTCCGACACAGAAGGCAGCGACGAGCCCGTCAAGGTCATCGGCGACCTGCGCATCCCCATCCCGCTGTTCAACATCTACCTCAACGAGGCCGATGAGCAGTCTCGCCGCCTCGGCCATGCCTTGAGCGAATGGGCGCTCGAAGGCGCGGTGCGCCCGGTGGGCGACGACATGGTGGCGTTGGCGCATTCGCTGGCGGGCAATTCCGCGACCGTGGGCTACACCGATCTGTCCAAGCTCGCGCGCCTGCTCGAGCATGGCCTCAGCCGCGCCCAGACCCTGGGCCGTGTGCGCGAGAGCGATGCGAGCCTCTTCAACGAAGCCGCCGAAGAGATCCGCCAACTGCTCCATCAGTTTGCCGCTGGCTTCTTGCGCCCTGCGTCGCCCGACCTGCTGAGCCGCCTGGACGACTACGACCACGAGGCCTCGCGCCTGATCGAAGCGCGCAGCCTGCAGCCATCGAACGACGACCCGCAGGCAACCGGTCCTGGTGCGCTGTACGAAGCCTCCGAGCGGTCGCACCTGCGCCTGGTGCGTGCCGAGCCGGATGAGTCCGTGGTGCCCGATGAGCACGAGCCCATCCATGCCGAGACCGTTCAGCCCACGCCCGCCTCGGCCGCGCTGACGCCCTTGGCCGAGCTGAACCTGCCTTGGGACGGCGAGGACGACATCGATCAGCTGGACCAGGTGGACGCCGACCTGTTCCCCATCTTCGAAGAAGAAGCTCAGGAACTGTTGCCGCAGCTCGCCAACGAAGTTCGCCATTGGCTGAGCCGGCCTGAAGACACCGAGGCGGCATCCGCCTGCATGCGCACGCTGCACACCTTCAAGGGCGGTGCCCGCCTGGCCGGGGCGATGCGCCTGGGCGAGCTGGCCCACCGACTCGAGTCCGCCATCGAGCGCTTGCTCAGTGCTGGCAGCCCCAGCGCCGATGCCGTGGCCCCGCTGGAAGGCCGTGTGGACCGCCTGGTGGACGACTTCGAGGCCCTGCGTCAGCGCGATGCGACCCAGCAGGCCGATGTGCTGGCGCACTCCCTGGCCAGCCCGCTGACCGAGGCCTCGCCGCCGATGGCGCCCGTGCCGCCTTCCGAGCCCGAGCTGGCGAGCGTCGACATCGACACCGATGGCGCTGCCGACGTGGACGCTCAGTCGGCGGAACCGGCCGGCCTGTCGCCCAGCTGGTCTGCCTCCGTCGTCGATGCAGACCAGTCGACTTTGGCTGCGCCCAACACCGCAGCCGAAGCCCTGGTGCCCATCGACTGGGCCTCGCTGCCCCTCGATCGCCTCACCGCCATGCGGCCTGCCGTGCGTGAGAACACGCAAGGCCCGACCCATGCCGCCGTGCGCGTGCGTCCTCAGCTGCTCGACCGCCTGGTCAACCACGCCGGCGAGGTCGCCATCACCCGCACCCGACTGCAAGGCCAGGTGGGGCAGATCAAGGGCTCGCTGTCCGACCTGACGGAAAACCTCGACCGCCTGCGCCAGCAACTGCGCGACATCGAGCTGCAGGCCGAAACCCAGGTGGCCACCCGCATGGAGCAGGCCCGCGCCGCGTCCCAGCAGTTCGACCCCCTCGAGTTCGACCGCTACACCCGGTTCCAGGAACTCACGCGGATGATGGCCGAGTCGGTCAACGACGTGGCCACCGTGCAGCGCACCCTGCAGCGCAGCATGGAAACCACCGAAGACCAGCTGGCCGCTCAGGCGCGCCTGACGCGTGACCTGCAGGACGACCTGCTGCGCACGCGCATGGTGGAGTTCGAAGGCCTGTCTGATCGCCTCTACCGCGTGGTGCGTCAGGCCGCCAAGGAAACCGCCAAGCAGGTGCGCCTGGACATCGTGGGCGGCAGCACCGAAGTCGACCGTGGCGTGCTCGAGCGCATGACCGGTGCCTTCGAGCACCTGCTGCGCAACTGCGTGACCCACGGCATCGAGTCGCCTGAAGGCCGGGCGGCGTCGGGCAAGGACGCCACCGGCACCATCACCGTGACGCTTTCGCAAGAGGGCAACGAAGTCAACATCGCCTTCAGCGACGACGGTGCGGGCCTGCGCCTGGATCGCATCCGCGAGCGCGCCTTGTCCCTGGGCCTCATCCAGCCTGACTCACAGCTCAGCGATGACGAGCTGGCGCACCTGATCTTCACCCCCGGCTTCTCCACCGCCGACCAGGTCACCGAGTTGGCGGGCCGAGGCGTGGGCATGGACGTTGTGCGCGCCGAGGTCAACGCCATGGGCGGTCGCGTCGAAACCCACACCGAGGCCGGACAGGGCACCCGCTTCACGCTGATCCTGCCGCTGACCACTGCGGTCACCCGTGTGGTGATGTTGCGTTGTGGGCAGATGAACGTGGCCGTGCCGACGCACCTCATCGAGATGGTGCGCCGCTCGCGACCGGCCGAAGTCGAGCAGGCCTACCGCGAAGGCTCCATCCCCTTCGGCGATCAGACCTTGCCGTTCTACTGGTTGGGTGCGCTGCTCGATTTCAGCCCCATGGGCGTGGAGGGTGGCCGCAGCCTGCCGGTGGTCATCGTGCGCTCGGCCCAGCAACGCATCGCCATCCACGTGGACGAAGTGCTGGGCAACCAGGAAGTGGTGGTCAAGAACCTGGGCACGCAGCTCTCGCGCCTGCCTGGTCTGGCCGGCATGACGCTGCTGGCGTCTGGCGCTGTTTCGCTCATCTACAACCCGGTCGCGCTGGCCACGGTCTATGGCGATCAGGCCCGCGAGGTAACCGGCAAGGCCCTGGCCGCGGCGGGCGATGCGGCCGGTGGCTGGCTGCAGCCGCACGCCAAGCCGCTGCTCGTGGCCGAGGCGCAGTCGGCCGAACCCGACGTGCCGCTGGTGCTCGTGGTCGACGATTCGCTGACCGTTCGCCGGGTCACGCAGCGCCTGCTGGCGCGCGAGGGCTACCGCGTCAACCTGGCAAAAGACGGGCTGGAGGCCCTTGAATCCTTGGCTCAGGAGCGCCCGGCGGTGGTACTGTCGGACATCGAAATGCCCCGCATGGACGGCTTTGACCTGGTGCGCAACATCCGCGCTGACCAGAAGCTCGCCGGCCTGCCCGTCATCATGATCACCTCACGGATTGCGCAAAAACACCGTGACTACGCGGCCGAGTTAGGGGTGAACCACTACCTCGGCAAACCGTACCGCGAAGAAGAATTGCTGGCGTTGGTGGCCCGTCATGCCGCCGCGACCGACATCGCCATCTCGTGACGATCGCCCTTTTCGGATTCAAGCTGTAATTGCCACCTTCGCCTCATCACCCTTCAGACATCCCTGCGCCAGCCCCGGCCATGGATGACGCCATCTCCCACCTCGCTGCGCTGACCGCCCAGCGGGACAGGGAGTTGTTGGACGTCACCCTGGCCCAGGGCGTGCTGGATTTGCTGGGCTCGGTCAGCGTGGGGGTGCACCGCCTCATTGGCCGCGAGGACGAGGTACGGCGCTGGTTGTGCTGTGGCCTGGCTCGCAAGGGCCAGATCGCGGTCTCCGACCCGTCCTGGGTCGACCTGCACACCTTGCCGCTGGAGGCCGACCACCCCTTGCGAGCCAAGGCCCTGGCCTCTCGCCTTTCCGAGCAGAGCGGCCCCGACTCAGGGCAGCCCGGGCACCTGATGGTCATGCCCCTGCCCGTCGAGGTGGGTTTGCCCGGCGTGCTGGAGGTCCACTCGGACGAGCCCTTGTCCGTGCGAGCGCAGCGCACGATCCAGACGGTTCTGAAGGTGTTTGGCAACTTCCAGAACTTGCTGGAGTCCAGTCAGCGTGACGCGCTGACAGCGCTGCTGAACCGCCAGACATTTGACGCGACCTTCCTGAAGGCCTCGATGCCGGTGACCGAGCGTGGCGCCGATCACGCCGAGGGCGAGCGTCGTCACAGCGATTCGTCTGGCTATTGGCTGGGCGTCGTCGACATCGACCACTTCAAACGCGTCAACGACGGCTTCGGGCACCTCATCGGTGACGAGGTGCTGGTGCTGGTCGCGCGCATCATGCGCCAGACCTTCCGCCACCACGACCGGCTCTATCGCTTTGGCGGTGAAGAGTTCGTCATCTTGCTGCGCGGCGGCAGCGAAGAGGACGCCTTGGGGGCCTTCGAGCGCTTTCGCCTCAACGTGGCGCAGTACCCGTTTCCGCAGGTGCAGAACGTCACCGTCAGCGTGGGCTTCACCGAGGTGCGCCACCAGGACACCCCCAACGTGGCCTTCGCGAGGGCCGACCAGGCCGTCTACCGCGCCAAGCACCAGGGACGCAACCAGGTGCTCAGCCACGAGGGACTGGTTCGCGCGGGCGTTTTGGCCTCGCCCGAGGCGCACATCGGCGACGTCGAACTGTTCTGAGCGCTCAGGGCTTGCGTGCCGGCTTGGCTGGGGCCTCGGCTTTGACCACGGCGTAACGATCCAGCGTCAGCAGGCGGGCCTCATCGTGCTGCACGATGGGCTGAGGGTAGTCGCGCCCGATCACCACGTCTTCGGCGGCGGCCAGGTCGGCCGGGCGGGCCAGCCAGGGCGCGTGCAGGGCGTTGTCGGGCAGCTTGGCCAGCTCAGGCACGTAGCGGCGGATGAACTTGCCCTGCGGGTCGAACTTCTCGCTCTGGCTGATGGGGTTGAAGATGCGGAACCAGGGTTGCGCATCGCAGCCTGAGGAGGCCGCCCATTGCCAGCCGCCGTTGTTCGCCGCCAGGTCGAAATCGAGCAGCTTCTCGGCGAAATAGGCTTCGCCGCGCCGCCAGTCGATGCCAAGGTCCTTGATCAGGAAGCTGGCCGTGACCATGCGCAGCCGGTTGTGCATGTAGCCGGTCTGGTTGAGCTGGCGCATGGCCGCGTCCACCAGCGGATAGCCGGTTCGGCCCTCGCACCAGGCCGCGAAGTGCGCGTCGGCCTGCTTGCCCTTGGCCCACTTGATCTTGTCGTACTCGCGCCGGTAGGCGTGGCCGACCACGTGCGGGTGGTGGTGCAGGATCTGGTGATAGAAATCGCGCCAGATCAGCTCCGACAGCCACACCTGCGCGCCAGCCGAGCCGCGCTGGCTGCGCTGCCAGGCCAGGTCGGCCAGCTCGCGGATGGACACCGTGCCAAAGCGCAGGTGGGTCGAGAGGTAACTCGGGCCTTTGACGCCGGGGTAGTCGCGCAGTTCGTCGTAGCGGTCGATGCGGCCCAGGAAATCATCGAGCAGGGCGCGCGCGCCACCCATGCCAGCGGGCACCTTGAGGTCGTCCACGGGCTCGAAGCCGATGTCGCCCAGCGTGGGCACGTGGTCCTGTCCGCTGGGGCAGACGGCTGGCGGGATGGGCGCCAGGTGCGCGGCGTATTTCTCGACCGGGTAGGGCTTGACGTAGAAGGGCTCGATCTTTTTCAGCCACGCGTTCTTGTAGGGCGTGAAGACACCGTACGGCGTGCCGTTGCCCGTCAGCACCTCGTTGCGCTCGAAAACAACGTGGTCCTTGAGGGTGTAGAGCGCCGCGCCGATGTCGCTGAGTTTGCCGCGCACCTGGGCGTCGCGGGCCAGGGCGTCGGGCTCGTCGTCGTGGTTGGCGTAGACGGCCTGCACACCCAGCTCGGCAGCCAGTTTCGGGATTTCCACACGGGCGCTGCCCTGGCGCACGATCAGCCCCGAGAGGGTGGGCGAGGGGGCGCCCACCCGCCGCGCCATGTCTCGCAGGGCGGTGTCCAGCTCCACCAGCGAGTCGCGGATGAAGGCCACGCGCCGATCCTGCCGTGGCAGGGTGGCCAGGATGTCGCTGTCAAACACGAAGGCGCACCAGACCCGCTGGGCGTTTTTCAGGGCATGGAAGAGGGCGGCGTGGTCGTGGTGACGAAGGTCGCGGCGGAACCAGACCAGGGCTGAGGTGTGGACGTCGGGCATGGGGGTGAGTTGAAGCAGGGGCGGCGGCGTAAAATCATGACATGTCTGCAGGCTCCCCACCTTCCCGCACCATCGACCTGACCGATCAGTTCCTCATCGCCATGCCCAGCATGCGCGACGACAACTTCGCCGGCGCGGTCGTTTACCTGTGCGAGCACAACGCCAATGGCGCCCTGGGGCTGGTGATCAACCGCCCGACCGAGTTGCCTTTGCAGGAGCTCTTCGAGAAGGTCGACCTCAAGCTCGAGCGACCCGACCTGGCTGACGAGCCTGTGTACTTCGGCGGCCCGGTTCAGACCGAGCGTGGCTTCGTCCTGCACGACCGCCTTGACGAAGAGGGGGGGCATTACAACTCCACGCTCAAGATTGGCGCAGCAGGGCTGGAGATGACCACCTCCCGAGATGTGCTCGAGGCCCTCGCTGGGGGTGCCGGCCCCAAGCGCGTCTTCGTCACCCTGGGCTACTCGGGCTGGAGTGCCGGGCAGCTCGAAGACGAAATTTCTCGCAACGGCTGGTTGACCGTCAAAGCCCAACCCGAAGTCATCTTCGACACCCCGGTCGAGCAACGCTATGACAAGGCTTTGTCTCTGTTGGGTGTGGATCGCAACTTCCTGATGGGCGAGGCCGGTCACGCATGAGCGCGGTTTCCACCTCCGCGGCCGTGCTCACCTACCTGGCCTTTGATTACGGCGCCAAGCGCGTGGGCGTGGCCTGTGGCAACAGCCAGACGCGCCAGGCCCAGCCACTTCAGACCATCGCTGCCGAAGGCACCCTGCGCTTCGAGCGCATCGCGCAACTGGTGGCCGAGTGGCAGCCTGCGGCGCTGGTGGTGGGCGTGCCTTTTCACCCCGATGGCGCCGAGCATGACAACACCCTGCGCGCGCGCAAGTTCGGGCGCCAGCTGTGCGGGCGTTTCCACCTGCCGGTGCACGAGGTCGACGAGCGTTACTCGACCACCGAGGCCATCGCCCACGGTGCGCGCGACCTGGACGCCGCCTCGGCCGCCATCCTGCTGCAACAATACTTTGATGCCATGGGTGCTGCCGCCGCAACCGGCGCCGCTCCCCACACCGAAAGGCCCGCGTGAGTTCCACCCCGCACACCCTGCGCCTCGACGCCGAGGCCCTGTACACCAACCTGCTGGACGGCGTGCGCCGCCTGGTCACGGCCGACACCACCCTGGTGGGCGTGTGGTCCGGTGGTGCCTGGCTGGCCGAGCGCCTGGCCCGTGACCTGGGTCTGAGCACCCCGCATGGCGTCATCTCTTCGGCCCTGCACCGAGACGACTTCGGCTCGCGCGGCATGAGTTCCACCAAAGGCGCCACGCACCTGCCCTTCGAGGTCGAAGGCCGCCACATCCTGCTGATCGACGACGTGCTCTACACCGGCCGCACCACGCGCGCCGTCATCAACGAGCTGTTCGATTTCGGTCGCCCCGCCAGCGTCACCCTGGCCGTGCTGGTCGACCGAGGCGGGCGCCAGTTGCCCATCGAGCCGGCCTATTCGGCCGCCCGCATCAGCCTGCCCGCCGACGAGCGCGTCTCGCTTGACCGCGCCGATGACGGGCGCTTCCAGTTCCATTTCGAGAAGGTGTGATGAGCACCTCCCTGCCCATGCGCAAACCCCAACGCAACCCGCAGCTCAACGCCCACGGCGAGCTCATCCACCTGCTGTCGACCGAGGGCCTGCCCAAGGCCAACATCCACCAGATCCTGGACACGGCCGAGCAGTTCCTGAGCTTCAACGAGCGCGAGGTCAAGAAGGTGCCGCTGCTGCGCGGCAAGAGCGTCTTCAACCTGTTCTTCGAGAACAGCACGCGCACGCGCACCACGTTCGAGATCGCCGCCAAGCGCCTGAGCGCCGACGTCATCAACCTCGACATCGCGCGTTCATCGGCCTCGAAAGGCGAGAGCCTGCTCGACACCATCGCCAACCTGTCGGCCATGCAGGCAGACATGTTCATCGTGCGCCACAGCGAATCGGGCGCGCCTTACCTGATCGCCCAGCACGTGGCCCCGCACGTGCACGTGGTCAACGCCGGTGACGGCCGCCACGCGCACCCCACGCAGGCGCTGCTGGACATGTACACGATCCGGCACTACAAGAAGGACTTCACCAACCTCACGGTGGCCATCGTGGGCGACATCGTGCACTCGCGCGTGGCCCGCTCCAACATCCACGCACTGACCACGCTGGGCGTGCCCGAAGTGCGTGTGGTCGGTCCGCGCACCCTGGTGCCTGGTGACCTGCGCGAGATGGGTGTGCGCGTGTGCCACAGCCTGGAAGAGGGCATCCGCGGTGCCGACGTCGTCATCATGCTGCGCTTGCAGAACGAGCGCATGAGCGGCGGCATGCTGCCCAGCTCGGGCGAGTTCTTCAAGGAGTTCGGCCTGACGCAAGCCAAGCTGGCGCTGGCCAAGCCCGACGCCATCGTCATGCACCCGGGCCCCATCAACCGCGGCGTCGAGATCGAATCCGCCGTGGCCGATGGCAAGCAAAGCGTCATCCTGCCCCAGGTCACCTTCGGCATCGCGGTCCGCATGGCCGTCATGTCCATCATCGCCGGCAACGAAGCATGAAGATCCTCATCCAACAAGGTCGCCTGGTCGATCCCGCGTCCGGCCTCGACCAGGTCGGCGACCTGGCCATCAGCGCTGGCCGCATCACCGCCATCGGCAACGTTCCGGCCGACTTCGCACCCGACCGCACCATCGACGCCAAGGGCCTGATCGTCGCGCCTGGCCTGGTTGACCTGGCCGCCCGCCTGCGCGAGCCCGGTTACGAGCACGAAGGCATGCTGGAGAGCGAACTGGCCGCTGCCGCCGCAGGTGGCGTGACCAGCGTGGTTTGCCTGCCCGACACCGACCCGACGCTCGACGAGCCCGGCCTGGTCGAGATGCTCAAGCTGCGCGCACGCAAGCTCAGCCGCTGCCGCCTGTTCCCGCTGGGTGCGCTCACGCGCGGCCTCAAGGGCGAGAACCTCACCGAAATGGCCGAGCTCAACGAAGCCGGCTGCGTCGGCTTCTCGCAGGCCGAGGCGCCCGTGCAGAACACCCAGGTGATGCAACGTGCGCTTCAGTACGCCGCCACCTTTGGCTACACCGTCTGGCTGCGCCCGAACGACGGCTGGTTGGGCAAGGGCGTGGCCGCCAGCGGTTCTGTGGCCACCCGCCTGGGCCTGTCGGGCGTGCCGGTCGCCGCCGAGACCATCGCCCTGCACACCATCATCGAGCTGGTGAGGGCCACCGGCGCACGCGTGCACCTGTGCCGCCTGAGCAGCGCCGCCGGCGTCGAGTTGGTGCGCCAGGCCAAGGCCCAGGGCCTGCCCATCACGGCGGATGTCAGCATCAACTCGCTGCTGCTGACCGACATCGACATCGGCTACTTCAACCCCTCGATGCGCGTGAGCCCGCCGCTGCGCCAGGTGCGCGACCGCGACGCCCTGCAGGCCGCCCTGGCCGACGGCACGCTCGACGCGCTGGTCTCTGACCACACCCCCGTCAGCGAAGACGAGAAGACGCTGCCCTTCGGCGAAGCCGAGCCCGGCGCCACCGGCCTGGAGCTGCTGCTGAGCCTGGCCCTGAAGTGGTCGGGGGCCGACGCCACCGACTCGCCCGACGCCGCCAGCCTACGCCGCGCCCTCTCGGTCGTCACGCAGGGCCCGGTCAAGGTGCTGGGCGACTCGCTTGGCTCTCTGGCCAGCAGTGCAGGGCGCCTGACCGAAGGCGGCGTGGCCGACATCGTCATCTTCGACCCCGCCACGCGCTGGACGGTGCAGCCCGACGCCCTGGTCAGCCAGGGCAAGCACACGCCCTTTGCCTTCAAGGACACGGGTTTCCAGCTGGCCGGTCGCGTGCGCCTGACCCTGGTGGCAGGACAGGTGGCCCACGAAGCATCCGAAGCCGAGTCTGCCGCCGCAGCCTGAGCACCGCTGCGAGATGTCCCGGGTGCCCCTTCAACAGCATGCCTCTGCCGCCGCGCCCGTTTCCGGGCGCTGGCTGCGCTCGCCCATCGCGGCCTGGCGGCTGACCCGCGCGGTGCTCCACATCCTCTGGGGCGTGGTGCTGGTGCTCACCGTCTGGGACCGGCTCGATGCGCGCCAGCGGCGCGAACGCCACCTCGACTGGTCCAGGAAGCTGGTGAACCGCCTTGGCGTCACGCTGGAGGTGCGCGGCGCGCCTCACCCGTCGGCCAAGCTCGTGGTGGGCAACCACGTTTCCTGGCTGGACATCGTCGCCATCAATTCGGTGATGCCTTCGCGCTTTGTCTCCAAGGCGGAGGTGGCGAGCTGGCCGATCGTGGGGCGCCTGGTGACGGCCGCAGGCACCCTTTACCTGGTGCGCGAACGCCGACGCGACGCCATGCGCGTGCTCGGCCTGATGGCCCAGGCCCTGCGCGACGGCGACACCGTCGCCGTCTTTCCCGAGGGCACGACCGGGCCGGGAGGCCACATCATGCCTTTTCACGCCAACCTGCTGCAGGCCGCCATCGACGCGCCAGCACCGGTGCAGCCCGTGGTCATCGCCTACCGGGAGCACGGCCATGCGGTCAGCCCCTCGGCCGCGTACGTGGGCGACATCGGGCTGCTGCAATCGCTGTGGATGACCGTCACCGCTCGGCAGTTGGTGGTGCGCGTCGAGTTCCTCGAAGCGCGAACGGTGGCCCATGCCGACCGCCGGGCGCTGTCCGATCACCTCCATCAGGACATGAGTGCCACGTTGCAACGGACGATCTGCGAAAACCCGCAGACGTGACATAAGCCCGTTGTACGACGTCTTATTCGGACAACTCTCGCGGGTTTCAGCCGATAGTCTGAGCACTCCACATCGCGACATTCTTGCGGTGCGGTAACAAAATCCGTCTCTCGGTCGGTGTCAATCACTCGATCCGGGGGTCGAACGCTCAATTCACCCTGATGAGGAGCCCCTCCATGTCCGACAAGACACTGCAGCGCCTGCCCCTGGCGCTCGCCGCCCTGCTGACTTGCGTCAGCGCTCATGCCGATTTCACCTCCGCAGACGGCAAGGCCCGTCTCTCCGGGTTCGGCACCGTGGGTGCCGCCCGCACCAGCACCGACGACGCCCTGTTCAACTACCCAGGGCAGGGTGGTGGCGTGGACAAGCAAATGGGCATGGAGCCTGACACCAAGGTGGGTGTGCAGGGCTCTTACAAGTTCACCAACACCATTTCGGGCACGGCTCAGGTGCTGACCAAGTACCGCGCCTCTGGCCAATACCAGCCCGAGTTCGAATGGGCCTTTGCCAAGTGGCAAGCCATGCCCAGCCTGGCGGTCCGTGCAGGCCGCATCGGCGCCCCGTATTTCATGATCTCCGACTTCCGCGATGTGGGCTACGCCAACACGGCGGTGCGCCCACCCCTGGATGTTTACGGCCAAGTGCCCGTGAGCTCGTTCGATGGTTTGGATGTGTCCTACCAGACCGAGTTGATGGGCGCCAACGTGACCTCGACCATTTGGGGCGGTAGCTCGCGCGCGGAGTTTTCTTCGTCTCTGCGCAGTGGCGCATCGGAGGTCGAGCCCAGCGTCGTCAAGATCAAGAACTCCCTGGGCTTCAACCTGCAAGCCGAGTTTGACAACGGCTTGACGGTGCGCGCGGGGCACGCGGGTGGTGCACTGACCGTTGAGTCGAACACAGCCAACTCGGTCATCAACGGGGCCAATGCCCTGGCGGGCAGCGCGACGCTGCAGGCGCTGGGCTATGGTGCCGCACTGGCTGCCGACGCAGCTGCTGTGCGCGCAGCCCTGACCACCCAAGGCGTCCGAGCAACGTTCTCGGGCATCGGGGCTTCCTACGACCAGGACAACATCGTCTTGTCCGGCGAGTTCACCAAGCGGAAAATCAAAAAGGGCTACATCGCCTCCACCACCGGTTGGTATGCGCTGGGCGGCTACCGTTTCGGCAACATCCTCCCTTATGTGGTGGTCTCCAAGTTGAAAGTGGATGATGCCAATGCGACCCTGCCGAGCTTTGCAGGCTACGCCGCGCTTTCGGCTGGTTTGCCTGGGCAGATTGGTCCAGCCGCTGTGCCTGTGCTGACCAGCGCTGGCACCGTTCGCGTGGGCACCAATGCCGTGCTGAACACCCAGAAGCTGGAGCAGAAGACCCTGAGCGTCGGTGTGCGTTGGGACGCCACCCGCAGCCTGGCGGTCAAGGCTCAGTTCGATCGCATCACCAAGCCCGCTGGTTCCGACGGTCTGTTCCTGGTCCCCGATCTCGCGGCCGACTTCGCCAAGGGCAACTCGTCCTTCCTCAACACCAAGAAGAACATCAACGTCATCAGCGTCGCTGTTGACTTCGTGTTCTGAGCTTGATCTGGAAGGAGAAACACATCATGCAAAAGACATCCATCATCAAGTCCCTGCTGCTCGCCGGTCTGGTGACCCTGAGCAACCTGGCTGCGGCCGAAATCGTCGTGATCGTCAACCCCAAGAGCCCTTTGGCTTCGATGACGCCTGACCAGGTCAGCGCCATCTTCATGGGCAAGACCAACACGCTGCCGTCTGGCTCGACCGCCGCCCCGGCCGACCTGCCCGAAGGCAACGCTGCCCGCGACCAGTTCTACAGCAAGGCTGCGGGCAAGTCCTCGTCGCAGGTCAAGGCCACCTGGGCCCGCCTGACCTTCTCCGGCAAGGCCACCCCGCCGAAGGAATTGGGCACCGCTGCCGACGTCAAGAAGTTCGTCGCCAGCAACCCGGACGCCATCGGCTACATCGAAAAATCTGCGGTGGATGGCACGGTCAAGGCGATTTTGTCGCTCGACTGACGCCGTTCGCGGGTTGTCACGCTCCGATCCTGCGTGGCAACCCGCTCATGATCTCGATCACGGATCGCGTGGGTGCAGGCCACTACAATCCGGCACCCGTTGAAAGGTTTTCGAGATGTTTGATTTTTCTTTCCACGATGCCCTGATTCAGTGGGGCATCGGTGGTTTGGTGAATGCCTCGTGGTGGCAGATCGTTCTCTACACGCTGCTTCTCACGCACATCACCATTGCTTCGGTGACCATCTTCCTGCATCGTGCGCAGGCGCACAGGTCACTTGAGCTGCACGCGATCCCCTCGCACTTCTTCCGCTTCTGGCTCTGGCTGACCACCGCCACCGTCACCAAACAATGGGTGGCCGTGCACCGCAAGCACCACGCCAAGTGCGAAACCGCTGAAGACCCCCACAGCCCGGTGGCCCATGGCATCAAGACGGTGCTGCTGCGCGGCCGCGAGCTCTACGCTGCCGAGGCTGCCAACGGCGAAACCCTCAAGAAGTTCGGCCACAACACGCCGGACGACTGGCTCGAGCGCAAGCTCTACACCCCCCGAGCAGTCTGGGGCATCTGGCTGATGTTCGCCATCGACCTCGCCCTGTTCGGCGCCATCGGCATCACCGTTTGGGCGGTGCAAATGGTCTGGATCCCGATCACCGCCGCCGGCATCATCAACGGCCTGGGGCACTGGTGGGGTTACCGCAATTTCGAGGCAGCTGACGCCTCCACCAACGTGTCCCCCTGGGGCATCCTCATCGGTGGCGAAGAGTTGCACAACAACCACCACACCTACCCGACCTCGGCCAAGCTGTCGGTCAAGCCCTACGAGTTCGACATCGGCTGGGGCTACATCCGGGGCCTGGAGATGATCGGCCTGGCCAAGGTGCGCAAGACCCCGCCGCGCCTGCAACTCGGTGACGTCAAGGCCGTTGCCGACGCCAAGACCCTGGAGGCCATCGTGGCCAACCGCTATGAGCTGATGGCCGGCTACGCCCGCGAAGTGCGCAGCGCCTGTCAGGCCGAAATGGCCCGATTGAAAGCCGCTGGCGAAACCAGCGCCGCTTCGCGCCTGGCCCAGGTGCGTCGCTGGATGCACCGAGACGTCGAGCAGATGCCCGCAGGCATGCCCGAGCAGGTGGCCGATGCCTGTGCGCACAACCCCAACCTCGCCAAGCTGATCGCCATGCGCGAAGAGCTGCGGGCGCTGTGGACGCGCACCAATGTCTCCGCCGAGCAACTGGTCGTTGACTTGCAGAGCTGGTGCCAGCGTGCGGAGGCCAGTGGCATCCAGGCCCTGCAGGAGTTCTCGATGAAGCTGCGGGCCGCTCGCGCCACCTGAGCCTGCTCCCTTTTTTGGATCTCCCGGCAACCGCCGAAGCCTTCTGGCTCCGGCGGTTTTTTTTCACCAGTTTGGCTGATGGGGCATTTCGTGCAAAAGCCACGTTTCCCGGGCGCTGATCCGTTTCATTTTTTCGCGCAGCTTCCGTAATCTGAACTGACTCTTCGGTAATCAGGACACGGAGCCGCCAGTGCACACCGATACGCTAGACAACAAGACCCCCGCCGCCAACGATGGCCACGCCGACGCGCAAGCAGGCACCGGCCAGGACAGCAACCCCATGCGCAAGATCATCATGATCGTGGGGGTGGCGATCCTGGTGTTCCTGGGTGTGACCACGCTGTCGGTCCAGAAATCGTTCCGAAGCAGCGACCAGCTCACCAGCATCAAGGACCTGTACTTCCCGGTGCTGCAGAAGATCGAGGCCAACATCGTGCGCCTCGACAAGATGGAAGAGCTGTTCATGCGCGCGGTCATGATCGGCGAGACCGATCCGCTCGACGAAGCCGAAGGCTTCTACCAGCAGGCTGACCAGGCGTTGGTCGAGGTCGCCGAACTCTACCCCGCGCGCAAGGCCGATGTGGAGAACCTGCGCAAGGAGTTCAAGGACTACAACACCCTGGCGAGCTCGACGGCCAAGGCCTTCCTGGACAAGGCCGACATCGACATGCCGACGCAGACCAAGAAGATGGGTGAAGCGCTCAAGCACCTGCGCATGTCCACACAGGTGTTCCGCGACTCCAGCTACGACAACTTCGTCAGCACCCTGGCCGACTCGCAGCAAACCGTCAAGGTCAACCTGTACATGGGCGTGGCCCTGGGGGTGATGAACCTGGCCTTCATGGCGGTGTTGGTCTTCTTCATCCGCAACAACCTGCAGATGATGGCCGTGATCGCCGAGCAGAACGCCAGCCTGGAGCGCCGCGTGGCCGAGCGCACCGCCCAGTTGCGCCAGAAAACCAACGACATCCAGGCCATGCTCGAGAACATGCCCCAGGGCGTGATGACGGTGATGCCCGGTGGTGTGATCCACCCCGAGTACTCCGCCTACATGGAGGCCATCTTCGAGACCCAGGACATCGCCGGTGCCAACGTGATGGAGCTGGTTTTCAGCCAGACCAACCTGGGCTCCAACGACCTGTCCCAGGTGGATGCCGCCGTCGGCTCGTGCATCGGCGAAGACATGATGAACTACGAGTTCAACTCGCACCTGCTGGTCACCGAGTTCGAAAAGACCATGCCCAATGGCGCTGTCAAGAGCCTGGAGCTGAGCTGGTCGCCGATCGCCGATGAGAGCGACACGGTCGAAAAACTCATGCTGTGCGTGCGCGATGTCACCGAACTCAAGCGACTGGCCAGCGAGGCGGGTGCGCAAAAGCGCGAGCTGGAAATCATCGGTGAGATCCTGGCGGTCACGCAGGAGAAGTTCCAGGAGTTCATCGAAGGCTCGCGCAAGTTCGTCGAAGAAAACGAGCAGCTCATCCGCCAGGCTCAGGGCAAGGACGCCGACACCATCGGCCTTCTGTTCCGCAACATGCACACCATCAAGGGCAATGCGCGCACCTACGGCCTGCAGCACATGACCAACACCGTGCACGAGACCGAGCAGGCCTACGACGAGCTGCGCAAGGACCCCGAAAAGGAATGGGACGCCCAAGCCCTGCTGGCACAGTTGGCCCAGGTGGGTGCCCTCGTCGAGGAATACCACAAGATCAACGACCACAAGCTGGGTCGCAAGGGACCAGGCCGCCGCGGCAGCGTGGAGCGCTTCCTGATGGTCGAGAAGGACCAGGTCTCCCATGCCATCGAGCTGCTGCGCAAGGCACACCAGGCCGACGCACAGGAGGTGCGCGCCACCCTGGAGAAGGTCAGCCACACCCTGCAGCTCATCGGCACCGAGAAGGTAGAGCACGTGCTCGCCGGCATCGTCGAGTCGCTGCCCTCGCTGGCGCGCGAGCTGGGCAAGGAGCCGCCCAAGGTGGCCATCCAGGACCACGGCATCATGGTTCGCAACCAGGTCACCGGTCTGCTCAAGAACGTGTTCACCCACCTGCTGCGCAACTCCATGGACCATGGCCTGGAGACCGCAGAGACCCGGGTTGCTGCCGGCAAGGCACCTGTTGGTCAGATCTCTCTGGAGTTGGCGGTTCAGGATGGCCAGATGCAGATGCGCCTGCACGATGATGGCCGAGGCCTGGCCGTCGCCAAGATCCGCGCCAAGGCCATCGAGAACGGCGTGCTGGATCCAGCCTCCAACGCGAGCCCAGAAGAGGTGGCCAACCTCATCTTCGCCTCTGGTTTCTCCACCGCCGAGCAGGTCACCGAAGTCTCCGGTCGTGGTGTGGGCATGGACGCCGTGCGTGGCTTCCTGCAGCGCGAGGGTGGTGACGTGGTCATCCGCTTCCGCGGGGGCCAGGACGGCGACGAATGGCGCCCCTTCGAACTGCTGATCTCCCTGCCCGACAAGCATGCTGCCACCGTGCAGCCTCTGGCGGCCTGACGGCGACGCGGTGCTTCAGGAAGCTGTTGCACCCGTCGATAAGACCTCAGGCATCAACATTCAGAAGAAAGAACGAGGCGTGACATGTGGTTGGATCTGGGCATTTCCGCGGTGAGCCTGATCGTTGGCGGCGGTGTGGCCACCTGGTGGTGGCAGCGACGCCAGTCTGCGATCGGCCCCTGCATTCCCGTGGCCGATGTGCAGGCGCGCGAGCAACTGCTGCAGGCCGAGATCAACAACCTGCGAGCCGAGCATGAGCGCCATCAACAGGCGCTCGAGAGCACGCAGGTCAGCTCCCAGCAGGAGCTTGGCCAGCTGCGTGCCAGCCTGGAAGACCAGTTGCACGACGTCAGGTCCGGTGCCGCCGACTCCCGCGAGCGCACCCTGGCCGCGTCCAACCAGTTGGCGGAGTCCATTGAGAAGCTGCTGGGCCTGATCAAGACCTTCGAGCGCTGGCACGAAGACATGAGCGTGCTGCTCACCCACAACCGCGAGATGCACGAGCGCAACGACGAGTTCGCAGCCATCGTGCGTCAGGTGGTGATCGTGGCGCTCAACGCCTCCATCGAGGCCGCGCGCGCGGGTGACATGGGCAAGGGCTTCGCCGTGGTGGCCAACGAGGTGCGCACCCTGGCCAATCGCGCGGAGGCCCTGTCCAAGGACTACCGCAACAACCTCTACAAGAACGACCTGATCACCACCACCACCTTTCAGGACATGCAGGCGGGCGGAAAGATGATCATCGGGGCAGTCACCGAGCTGCAGTTGATCAACAACAAGACCCGTGGCCTCCTCGCCGAGGTCGCCTGACAGCCATGATCAGTCCATCCGCCCGCGAAGCGTTCGAGTTCTTCGCCAAGCAGGCCATCAAAGGCGCGCTGCCGGCATCGCCCGAGGACACGTGCGAGGTCTCGGTGCTGGAGGATGTTTCCCGCATCCAGGGGCAGCGCATCGTCATCCTCACGGTGTCGTCCTACCTGTTCAGGGCGATGACGCTGGTGTACTTCACGCTCGATGCCAAGCTCAAGCAGCACCTGGCGGCCATCAACCGCCGGCCTGTGGACGAGCTCAGCGAAGAAGAGTTCCTGGACGTGTTGGGCGAGGTGGGCAACATCCTTTGCGGCGCGATCAACCGCGACCTGGCCCAGCACTTCCCTTACCTGGGCATGTCCACGCCCAATTTCCTCGATCGCCATTGCATTGACTTCATCGACGAGCTGGGCGCCGGCTTTGTGCGCCACTTCGAGATCGTGGTCAATGACTCCATGAAGCTGTATGCCACCTTGGCTGTCAGTGAATTCGCGGACATCGATTTCCGGGCCGACACCACCGTGGTTGAGGAAAGCCACGGCGAGCTCGAGATGTTCTGACCCCACCCCACCTTGACAGGAATCCCCCATGGTTGAACAAGCTGAACTCATCAGCAAGGTCCTTGTCCTCGATGACGACGACGACGCGCAGCAAAAGATCAGGCAGTTTTGTGATGAGAACAAGCTGGTGTGCGTCAAAGCGACGGCCGCCAACGTGCTCTCGGTGCTCAAGACCAACGTCGACTTGGGGGCCATCTTTCTGTCGGAGACCTACCGAGTGGAAGGCGACAGTGCGCTGGACTTTGCCGAAGAGATCCACGCCGTTCGCCCCGAGCTGCCCATCTTCCTGCGGCGCGAGGCCTTCTCGCACCTGGACGACCTGAGCGAGCGTCAGCAGCGGCTGTTTGCTGCCGCCTACACCTTGACGGACATCGCTCAGCTCAAGGATGTGATCGCGGCAACGATCTTCAGCCTGATGTATCCCAACGCCCTGGTGCGTGGCATCACCGAGATCACGAAGACGGCCCTGGAAAGCCAGTTCAAGAACGTCGAGGTGCTCACCGAGGCGCCTTACATCGTGCGCGATCGCATCATCTACGGCGAGTTGTTCACCCTCATCCCCCTGGAGAGCAACTGGTGCCGTGGCTACATGATGTTCCAGACCGAAGGCGAGCCTGTGGTTCGCCTGGTTGAAGGCGGGCGCACGCACATCGTTCCAGGTGACCACATCGACTTCCGTGACATCAACCACGTCATGGGCGAAGTGACCAACCTCGTGTGGGGCATGTTCAAGAACCGCTACATCTCCTTCGACCCGATCGATGGCCGCCAGTCTCAGGTGCCCATCATCGTCAACCACGCCCACCGCTACATCTCCTTCGGCTCCGAGGACCCCCAGCTGTGCTTCAAGTACCTGCTGGTCGATCCGGACGAGAAGATGCCGCCGCTGGTGCTGTACCAACGCTTCGTCTTCAACCTCAGCTGGACCCCGGAAAAATTCAAGGAAAACGAGGCAGTTGCCGAAGACCTCTTCGAATCCGGAGAGCTCGAACTCTTCTGATGGCTCTGACAAACCCAAAGGTGAACCAACATGGCACAAGTGCTCGTCGTCGATGACTCCGCAACCGTTCGCAACGAAGTCAGTGACTTCCTCAAGGCCAATGGCCTGGACGTGATCACGGCCGTTGATGGCCGGGATGGCCTGACCAAGCTCAAGGGCGACCCCCGCGTCAAGCTGGTGGTCAGCGACGTCAACATGCCCAACATGGACGGCCTGACCATGGCCGAGAAAATCCGTGGTGAGCTGGGCAATGCGGCGGTCAACATCGTGATGCTGACCACCGAGAACACCCCGATCATGAAAGAGCGGGGCAAGGCCGCCGGTGTGAAAGGCTGGATCGTCAAGCCCTTCAAGGGCGACGCCGTGTTGGCCACATTCAAGAAGCTGGCCACCGGCTGATGGACCGGTCGATGGCTGGCTGAACGGCCTCAGGCCATGATGTTCAGCCCGCCATCGATGTAATGCGTCGAGCCGGTGAGGTGTCGGGCCAGGGGACTGGCCAGGTGGGCGCACGTCATGCCCACATCCAAGGTGTCCACCGGCTGCCCCAGCGGGGCTTCGGCCACCGCGTGGGCCAGCAGCACGTCGAACTCCTTGAGCCCCGACGCCGCGCGCGTCGCAATGGGCCCCGGCGAGATGGCGTGCACCCGGATGCCGCGCGGCCCCAGTTCGTGGGCCAGGTAGCGGCAGGCTGACTCCAGCGCAGCCTTGACCGGTCCCATCAGGTTGTAGTTCGGCACCACCTTGTTCGCGCCGTGGTAGCTCATGGCGAACATCGTGCCGCCGTCGCGCATCAGCGGCACCGCACGTCGGGCCAGGCGCAGGAACGAGTGACACGAGATGTCCATGGCCTGCGCGAATCCGGCGGCCGAGCTGGTGAGCAGACCGCCTTGCAGATCGGCCTTCGGGGCGAAGGCGATGGAATGCACCAGCAGATCCAGCTTGCCCCAGCGCTGAGCGATGGCCTCGAAGACCGCGTCAAGCTGGGCCTCGTCGGTCACGTCCAGGGGCATCACGATGTCCGCGCCCACCGATTCGGCCACCGGCAGCACGTGCGTGCGGGCTTTCTCGTTCTGGTAGGTGATCGCGAGGTCGGCGCCGCATTGGCGAAACGCCCTGGCGCAACCGGTGGCGATCGAGGCTTCGTTGGCGACGCCGACCACCAGGGCCTTCTGGCCAAGCAGCAGCGACGAGGGCAGGGTGGGGTCCATGGGGCCTCCGTGTGTTCGAGGCTTCCCATGGTGCATGAAAAAAACCCGCCTGGCTGGATGCCCGGGCGGGTTTTTTGCGGGAGTGCCAGCCACCAGGGGCTGGCGCTGAATCACTTCAGCTTCACTTCCTTGTAGGCGACGTGCTTGCGCGCCTTGGGGTCGAACTTCATGAATTCCAGCTTTTCGGGCGTGGTCTTCTTGTTCTTGCTGGTCGTGTAGAAGTGGCCGGTGCCCGCAGTGGATTCCAGCTTGATCTTTTCGCGTCCGCCTTTTGCAGCCATGGTGTTCTCCTAGATTACAGTTCGCCGCGAGCGCGCAGGTCCGACAGGACCTGGTCGATGCCGACTTTGTCGATCAGGCGCAGAGCGGCGGTGCTGATGCGCAGGCGCACCCAGCGGTTCTCGCTCTCGACCCAGAAACGGCGGTACTGCAGGTTGGGCAGGAAACGACGCTTGGTCTTGTTGTTGGCGTGGGAAACATTGTTCCCGGACATCGGGCCCTTGCCCGTGACTTGACAGACGCGTGCCATGACGCTTCTCCGTTCGCTTGGTATGCACCACCGAGGTGATGCTGATGTTGCGGTGGCCAGTGTGCAGAGCAGGGGTTCGGTCTGTTGGGCCGGACCCTGGTTCACACCCTTCCGAAACGGGCCTGGTGCATCGACGAGATCGACGCCTCAAGCCATGGCTTCGGGACGAATTTTGCAAAAACCAAGATTATAGACAGATTCCGGCCGTTTGGCAAAGTCTGCGTGATCTCTGGTTCCGCGGGGCGCCGCCCCAAGGGGGTCAGCCGGCGTTTTGCTCCAGGAAGCGCTGGGCGTCGAGGGCGGCCATGCAGCCCGTGCCAGCGCTGGTGATGGCCTGGCGGTAGACGTGGTCCTGCACGTCGCCGGCGGCGAACACGCCCGGCACGCTGGTCATCGTGGCAAAGCCTTCGTGGCCGCCGCGGGTGATGATGTAGCCGTCCTTCATCTCCAGCTGGCCCTTGAAGATGTCGGTGTTGGGCGAGTGGCCGATGGCGATGAAACAGCCCTTGAGCTCGATGTCCTTGGTGCTGCCGTCGGTGGTGTTCTTCAGGCGCACACCCGTCACGCCGCTCTGGTCGCCCAGCACCTCGTCAAGCACGTTGAAGAGGTGCAGCTCGATCTTGCCGGCGGCGACCTTTTCCTGGACCTTGTCGATCATGATGGCTTCGGCGCGGAACTTGTCGCGGCGGTGAATCAGGTGCACCTTGCTGGCGATGTTCGACAGGTACAGCGCTTCTTCGACGGCGGTGTTGCCGCCGCCGACCACGCAGACCACCTGGTCGCGATAGAAAAAGCCGTCGCAGGTGGCGCAGCCGCTCACGCCGCGGCCCATGAAGGCTTCTTCAGAGGGCAGTCCCAGGTACTTGGCCGAGGCGCCGGTGGCGATCACCAGCGTGTCGGCGGTGTAGGTGCCGGCGTCGCCCTTGAGCGTGAAGGGGCGCTTGGACAGGTCGACTTCGTTGATGTGGTCGAACACCATGCTGGTCTTGAAGCGCTCGGCATGCTCCATGAAGCGCTGCATCAGCTCCGGGCCTTGCACGCCGTGCACATCGGCTGGCCAGTTGTCCACCTCGGTCGTGGTCATCAGCTGGCCGCCTTGGGCCATGCCGGTCACCAGGGTGGGCTGCAGGTTGGCGCGGGCGGCGTAGATGGCGGCCGTGTAGCCGGCGGGGCCGGAACCGAGGACGAGGACTTTGCTGTGGTTGTTGGTGCTCATGACGGGCTTTCGTGCGCTTTCAGGGCTCTGTCTGGGTGTTCAGGTGCGGATTCTCGCCCAGCCGGGTGGGACGGGCGCGAACTGTGCGGGATTCACGGCGCTGTTCGGTGCATGCCTCTTGGGCGGACCTCCATAAAGTGCTAAAAAATCCCGCGCCGCTGCCGAAAATTGTAGGGACAGGTTGTTTGTCACACCGTTGCAGGTGGCATTTGTCCACCTGATCACACCCGACACACTCGCATCAGATGGGGCCACGGCCCCTTCTCACAACCCGCTGAAGGAGCCGCCATGGCCATGTTGTCCAACCTCGACCTGATCCGTCGCGTGCCGCTGTTTTCGATGCTCACGCAGGCCCAGGCCGAAGCCATCGCCGAAGGGGTGGTCAAGCGCCGCTACCGCCGCGGCGAGCTGATCGTCGAACGCGGTCGCAAGACCAACGCCCTGTTCATCCTGCTGACCGGGCGCGCCCGCGTCGTGGCCTCCGACGAGCGCGGCCGCGAGGTCATCCTGGCGGTGCTGGAGGCTGGCGATTACCTGGGCGAGATGAGCCTGATCGACAACGAGCCGCATTCCGCCACCGTGCGCGCCGAGGTGCAGACCGATGTGCTGGTGCTGGGCCGCGCCGAGTTCGCCCGCTGCCTGCCCGAGAACTCCTCGCTGTCCTACGCCATCCTGCGTGGCCTGGTGCAGCGCCTTCGCAATGCCGACCGCCAGATCGAATCCCTGGCCCTGCTGGACGTCTACGGCCGTGTGGCCCGCGCCCTGCTGGACATGGCTGACGAGGACGCCGGAGAGAAGATCATCCGCGGCAAGGTCTCGCGCCAGGACCTGGCCAAGCACGTGGGGGCGTCCCGCGAAATGGTCTCCAGGGTGATGAAGGACCTCGAAGAGCGGGGCCTGATCGAAACCCAGGACTCTGGCAGCGTGGTCCTCAAGGACCGGCTGGCCGCGACGGCCTGACCTTTTGCCTGCTGTCAGTCGGTCGCCGGCTGCGGCGACCTCAGCAGTGTGCCAACGCCTCCCCCGTGGAGGCGTTGTCATGTGGGCAGGGCAAGGCGAGCTTTTGCCCCAAAATGGGCGCATGACATTTCCCCTGGGTTCCCTTCAGTCAGATGCCCCTGCCGCCCCCCGTCCGTCAGGGCGGGGTGAGGCGCCCCCGGGCGGCCGCGTTGGCTCCCGCCTTTCCCGCACGGCGGTGCCGGAGCCGGTCGACGTGCCGGTGGCGCCAGAGCACACCTTGCGCTTCCAGATGGCCTTGTTGTTTGGCGGCGTGGTCTGGTTGTTGACCTTGCTGGCCCTGGTCAGCCACCACCGGCTGGATGCCGCCTTCACCACCTCTGGTCAGCACCAGGAGGTGCGCAATTGGGTGGGCGCGCTGGGGGCTCATGCTTCTGATCTGGCCTACCTGCTGTTCGGCTTGTCGGCTTGGTGGTTGCTGGTGATCGGCGCCCGGGCCTGGCTGGGGGCCCTGGCCCGCTGGCTGCGTCGTGACGACGCCCTGGCCAGCGGTGGGTCCGAGCCTGCTGTGCCTGCCTGGCGGATCTGGCTGGGCCTGGTGATGCTGATGTCGGCGAGTTGCTCGCTGGAGTGGTCGCGCCTGTACAAGCAGGAAGCAGCCTTGGCTGGCGAGCACGCCGGCGGGGTGCTGGGCTACACGCTGGGCAAGCTGAGCACCACCTGGCTGGGATTCAATGGCTCGGGCGTGTTCTGGATCGCCGTGCTGGTGGCGGGGCTGTCGCTGGCGCTGCGCTTTTCCTGGCTGGACCTCGCCGAGCGCATCGGCGAGCGCGTCGATGCCCTGCGCGAGCGCCGCGAGGCCAAGCGCGAGGTCGAGCAAGACCTGCGCATCGGCGAGCAGGCCACCATCGAGCGCGAGCGCGTGTTCGAAGAGGTGCGCCACGATCTGCCCCTCGAGCCCATCCCACTGATCATCGAGCAGCCTGTGGTCGAGGTGCCCAAGTCCACGCGCGTGGTCAAGGAAAAGCAAAAGCCGCTGTTCGCCGACATGGGCGACAACAAGTTGCCGCAGATCGACCTGCTGGACGCCGCCCCGGGTCGCATGGAAACCGTGACGGCCGAGTCCCTGGAGATGACCTCTCGCATGATCGAGAAGAAGCTCAAGGACTTCGGCGTCGAGGTGCGCGTGGTCGCTGCCTCGCCGGGCCCGGTCATCACGCGCTACGAAATCGAGCCGGCCACCGGTGTGAAGGGCTCGCAGATCGTCAACCTGGCCAAGGACCTGGCGCGTTCGCTGTCGTTGGTGTCCATCCGCGTGGTCGAGACCATCCCCGGCAAGAACCTGATGGCGCTGGAGTTGCCCAACGCCAAGCGCCAGATGATCCGCCTGACCGAGATCCTGGGCTCGCAGGTCTACCACGATGCGCAGTCGATGCTGACCATCGGCCTGGGCAAGGACATCGTCGGCGCGCCCGTGGTGGCCGACCTGGCCAAGATGCCGCACTGCCTGGTGGCCGGCACCACCGGCTCGGGTAAATCGGTGGGCATCAACGCCACCATCCTGTCGCTGCTGTACAAGGCCGAGGCCCGCGACGTGCGCCTCATCCTCATCGACCCGAAGATGCTGGAGATGAGCGTCTACGAAGGCATCCCGCACCTGCTGTGCCCGGTCGTGACCGACATGAAGCTGGCCGGCAACGCCTTGAACTGGGCCGTGGGCGAGATGGAGCGCCGCTACAAGCTCATGAGCAAGATGGGCGTGCGCAACCTGGCTGGCTACAACAAAAAGATGGACGAGGCCAAGGCGCGTGGGGAGCTGGTGCCCAACCCCTTCAGCCTGACGCCCGATGCGCCCGAGCCGCTCGAGCGCCTGCCACACGTCGTCATCGTGATCGACGAACTCGCCGACCTGATGATGGTGGTGGGCAAGAAGATCGAAGAGCTGATCGCGCGCCTGGCGCAAAAAGCCCGTGCCGCCGGCATCCACCTGATTCTGGCGACGCAGCGGCCTTCGGTCGATGTCATCACCGGCCTGATCAAGGCGAACATCCCGACGCGCATTTCTTTCCAGGTCTCCAGCAAGATCGACAGCCGCACCATCCTCGATCAGATGGGCGCCGAGGCGCTGCTGGGGCAGGGCGACATGCTCTACATGGCTTCAGGCACTGGTTTGCCGACGCGCGTGCATGGCGCCTTCGTGTCCGACGAAGAGGTGCACCGAGTGGTCGAGTACCTCAAGACGCAGGGCGAGCCCAACTACATCGAAGGCATCCTCGAGGGCGGCAGCCTTTCAGATGAGGGCAGCAACCTCGATGGCTCGCCCATGGGCGGCGGCGATGGCGAGCAGGACCCGATGTACGACAACGCCGTGGCCGTGGTGCTGCAGCATCGCAAGGCTTCGATCTCGCTGGTGCAGCGCCACCTGCGCATCGGCTATAACCGCGCCGCGCGCCTGCTCGAGCAGATGGAGAAGTCCGGCCTGGTCTCCAGCATGGCGACCAACGGCAACCGCGAGCTCATCGTGCCGCAGCGCGGTGGCGATGGCGGTGCCACGTCGGCGCCCTGGGACGAGAGCTGAGCTAGCTTGTCTCAGTCGAGGGCTTGGCCCCTTTGCTTGGCCCCTTTGCTTGGCAGCGCCAGGCGACGTGAAACAATCGCCTCACCACCTTGAGAACAGACCGCATCCGATGCCGATGACCCAGACCAACGGATCCATTTTTCTGCCCCGGATGAGCGCCACCTCGCGCACCGCGGCCGTGGCAGTCTGCCTGTCGATCGCGTGCGTGGCGACCGCCAGGGCTGACGCCGTGGCGTCGCTGCGCGCTTTCGTCAAAGACGTGCAGAGCGGGCAGGGCAGTTTCGTGCAGACCGTCACCTCACCGGACGGCAAGCGCACACGCAAGTCCGAAGGCACGCTGGCTTTTCAGCGCCCTGACCGATTCCGGTTTGTCTACACGAAGCCGACCGAGCAGGTCATCGTGGGCGATGGCAAGAAGGTCTGGCTCTATGACGCAGACCTCAACCAGGTCACGGTTCGGCCCATGACGCAGGCTGTGGGCGCAACCCCTGCAGCCTTGCTGGCAGGTGGCGCCCTCGAGAGGGACTTTGTCCTCAGCAATGTGGCGACCATTGACGTGCCTGCGTCATCATCGGGTGCGGCGGCCGCGACCCCGACGGCTCAACAGGCAACGTCCGGTCTGAAATGGGTGGAGGCCCGTCCTCGCAACAAGGATGGGCAGTTCCAGTCGGTGCGTGTGGGGTTCCGGCAGGGGCAACTGGCCGAGCTGGAGATCCTCGACAGCTTCGGGCAGCGTTCGCGCCTGACGTTCACACAGTTCGATTCGCGCGCCAAGCTGGCGGCAGATCGCTTCCAGTTCACGCCGCCCAAAGGGGCGGATGTGCTGGAGCAGCCCTGACGATTGCGCTGGCGCAGCCCGTCAGGGCGCTGATTCAGAGGGGGTGATCGATGGGGCGCTGCGAACCGAGGCCGTGCGCACCATCGTGGGCGGTTTCAGTGTGTTCGCCGAAACCGCCGTGGCTGAGGATCAGCCTTCGCGCTTGCCGAAGCCAGGGCGCTTGCCGCCAGCGGGCTTGAAGCCGCCTTTGTTGCCGAAGGGCTTGTCGCCAAAAGGCTTGTCACCAAACGAGCGCTCGCCGAACGACTTTTCGCCAAAGGGCTTGCCACCGAAGGCCTTGCCACCCTTGCCGCCAAACGGCTTGTCACCGAAAGGCTTGTCACCGAACGACTTGCCGGCCGGCTTGTCGAAGGACTTTTTCTCGAAGGGACGGTCGCCGCCGAAGCTGCGCTCACCTTGCGGGCGGTCGCCAAACTGGCGGTCGCCGAAAGGCTTGTTGCCAAACGGCTTGCCGCCGAAAGGCTTGTCACCAAAGGGCTTGTGGCCGAAGTTGCCGCGGTCGTCGAAGCGCTTGCGCTCGCCGCCACCGAAGCCACCACGGTCGCCGCGGTCGTCACGCGGCGCAAAACCACGGTCTTCGGACGGGCCATTGAAGCGTTGGTCCGGACGTGGCTGGAAGCCACGGTCTTCGCGGGGTGCGAAACCACGGTCTTCACGTGGGGCAAAGCCACGCTCGCCACCGCGGTCGTTGCGATCGCCCCAGCCGCCTTCGCGCTTGCCACCGAAGCGGTCGCCACCACCGAAGCCGCCGCCAAAACCACCGCCACGGCGGCCATGGCCGGGCATCGGCTTGTCATGGCGCGGGCCCCGGTCGTTGAACAGCTTGGTTTGCGGCTCCATGCCTTCGATCACCGATTCGGCGATGCGATGGGTGGTGAAGCGCTCGATGCGGCGCAGCATGCCGATGTCGCGGCGCTCGACCAGGGTCACGGCCAGGCCCGAACGACCTGCGCGACCGGTGCGACCAATGCGGTGCACGTAGTCCTCTGCCTTCATTGGCATGCCGTAGTTGATCACGTGGGTGATGGTCGGCACGTCGATGCCGCGAGCGGCCACGTCGGTGGCGACCAGCACGCGCAGCTGGCGCATGCGCAGGCCTTGCAGCACGCGGTTGCGACGGCCTTGCGGCATGCCGCCGTGCAGGGCGGCCACGGCGTGCCCCATGTCGGCCAGGCGGTCGGCCAGGATGTCGGCATCGCGCTGCGTGCTGGTGAAGATCACGGCCTGGTCAACGGCCTTGTCGGCCAGCAGGTGGTCCAGCAGCTTGTTCTTGTGCACCAGCGAGTCGGCCATGTGCAGGCGCTGCTCGATGTTGTCGTGGCTGTCCGTGTGCGAGGCCACTTCGATGCTCAAGGCATCGCGGGTCAGGCGCTGAGCCAGCTGGCCGACGTGACCGGCGAAGGTGGCCGAGAACATCAGGGTCTGGCGTTCGGCCGGGGTGGCGTCGGCAATGGCTTCGATGTCATCGATGAAGCCCATGTCCAGCATGCGGTCGGCTTCGTCGAGCACCAGCACTTCGAGGTTGGACAGCACGGCAGCGCCGGTGTTGAGGTGGTCCAGCAGGCGGCCGGGTGTGGCGATCAGCACGTCCAGCGGGCCTTTGAGGGCCTTGAGCTGGTAGCCATAAGGCACGCCGCCCACGATGGTGGCCACGCGCAGGCCTTGCATGTGCTTGCCGTAGGTGGATGCGGCCTTGGCAACCTGCATGGCGAGTTCGCGGGTGGGGGCGAGCACCAGCACGCGGGGGCCGTGCGTCTTGCCCTTGCCGCCCTGGTTGTCGCGGCGCTTGCTGTCGCCGCGGGCGGCGATGATGCGCTCCAGCGCGGGCAGCATGAAGGCGGCCGTCTTGCCGGAGCCGGTGGACGAGGCCACGCGCAGGTCGGCACCGTTCATGGCGGCCGGGATGGCCTTGATCTGAACGCCGGTGGGCTGGGTGTAGCCGGAGTCGGCCAGGGCCTTGCACAGCTCGGGGCTCAGGCCCAGCTCTGCGAAGTTGGGGCCGGTGTGTTCGGCAGCGGTTTCCTGGTTGATTTCGTTGGCCTCGTTGCCTTGCGGCAGTTCGGCATCGATGAGGTCACGAGAAGCGTCGGTCATGTTGACATCCAAAGAGAGAGCAGCCCCGCGTCCGCGCAGTTGGCGCGGCAACAACAGAGCCTGCCTGCCGGGCGCAAATGCGCGGCAGGACATGGTGAGTCGCTGGGAACGTGTCCGGACTGCGTGGCGGCCGACGGTCTTGCCGTGGGGCCGGGGTCACGTTGAGTCGGTCAAAGCGACGGCATCGCCGCCAACCGAAACTCAAGACACGACAGGGGCGCTCTGGTGTGTCCTTGCGGATGAGAGAGCGCCGTCCTCGCTTCGGTTGACTGTTTTGCGCTGTGGGCGCAAGCCAACCGGCTTGAAAGAGGTCAGAGGGGATGAACGAACTGCCGAGCCAAGAAAAGTCGGCGCCCGGTTGATGTCCCAGGCTCCTCGGGTTTCCCCGGTATCGGCAAGTCGCGGATCTTCTTACATCAAGGCCGATTTGTCAAGCGTTGCTGCAGAGCGCGCCATGGACAGCTCGATGGTTTGGTGGCGACCGCGAAGGGCCAGGTCGATGGCGACGGGGACGGCCACCAGGGCCAGCAGGGTCAAAGTCAACATGTGGCACCTCAGCGTTGCTCGTTGTGGGTTCGGGGTCTGCCGACCTGAACGAGCGCCGGATGCATCAAGCATGCGCCTGACGCACCTTGTCCAAATCGGTGTTTACCTTCATCAAACCGTCACATTTCAGCCTTTTGTCGCGGCAACTTGCCACGCGCGACAATCGTGCCCATGCAAGACTCCTTGTCCCTGGACTTTCCCGAGCCCATGCCATCCCCGGGGATGGCGAATGCATCGGCTGAGCGTGGCCAAGCCTCGCCCCATGCCCCGCTGGCCGAGCGCCTGCGGCCTTGTTCGCTGGCCGATGTGATCGGGCAGGACCACCTGCTCGGCGAGGGGCAGCCCCTGCGGGTTGCCTTCGAGTCGGGTCAGCCTCACTCCATGATCCTTTGGGGCCCTCCGGGTGTGGGCAAGACCACCTTGGCCCGGTTGATGGCGGGCACGGTCGACGCCCAGTTCATCGCGATTTCGGCGGTGCTGGGAGGTGTCAAGGACATCCGCGAGGCGGTCGAGCAGGCTCATGCAGCACTGCGAAGCGGCCGGCGCACCATCGTTTTTGTCGACGAGGTGCACCGATTCAACAAGGCCCAGCAAGATGCTTTCTTGCCGCACGTCGAGTCGGGGCTGTTCACCTTCATCGGCGCCACGACCGAGAACCCGTCTTTCGAGGTCAACGCCGCGCTGCTGTCCCGCGCCACCGTGCACGTGTTGCGCGCCATGGACCACGAAGCCATGGTGCAGCTGCTGGAGAAAGGGCGCGAGGCGCTGTCGGGGCCCTCGCTGACCCAGGCAGCGCAAGATCGCCTCATTGCTTACGCAGATGGTGACGCACGTCGCGTGCTCAACACCTATGAAGCCTTGTGCGGCATGCTCAAGGGGCGGGATGTGCTGGACGAGCCTGAGCTGGAGCGAGCCCTGGGCGAACAGCTGCGTCGCTACGACAAGGGGGGTGATCAGTTCTACGACACCATCTCGGCGCTGCACAAATCGGTGCGGGGCTCGGACCCCGATGCGGCGCTGTACTGGTTCGTGCGCATGGTCGACGGTGGGGTGGACCCACGCTACATCGCTCGACGCCTGGTGCGCATGGCCAGCGAAGACATTGGCCTGGCGGATCCGCGAGCCCTGCGCATGGCGTTGGATGCTTCGGAAACCTATGAGCGACTGGGCTCGCCCGAAGGTGAACTGACGCTGGCCCAATGCGTGATTTACCTGGCCGTTGCGCCCAAGAGCAACGCCGCCTACGTGGCCTACAAGGCGGTGCGTGCCTGGGTCAAGCAAGACACCACGCGGCCGGTGCCCATGCACCTGCGCAATGCCCCCACCAAGCTGATGAAGCAACTCGGCCATGGCGATGGGTACCGCTACGCTCACGACGAGCCTGAGGCGGTGGCGGCAGGTGAGCGCTACTTCCCGGATGGCATGTCGCCGCAGGCTTTCTACCAGCCCGTGCCGCGTGGCCTGGAGATCAAAATCGGTGAGCGGGTCAGGCACCTGCGCCAGCTCGCCGGTGACGCACGCGCACCGGACGTTGCCAGCGAGCCGGGAGGCCCCGAAGCACCGGGATTGCCAGACGCAGACTGATCAGGGCAGGGTGATGGTGATGTGTGCCGATTGAGGGGCCAGTTGCACGATGTGATGGTGGGCACCCAAGGTTGCCTGGGTGTGTTCCGAGAGCTGCCAGCGCAAGCCGATGAAAGCCAGGGCAGCCATCAGGCCAAACAGCGAGGCGATGGCCCAAAGAGGCACCTGGTGACGCAGTTGGTGTCGCACGCGATCGGGCGCGGCCCAATGGGGTGCGAACCCTGCCGAGTTGCCGCGCATGCGAGCGATCTCGTCGCCCAGCCTGGCGGTCAGGTAGCCCAGCTTTTCGCTGCCTTCAATCAGGTACTTGCCTTGGAAGCCCAGCAGCAGGCACATCTGGTAGACCTCCATCACCTGCAGGCGTGCCGCGCCTTGCTGGCGCATGTCGTCCAGCTTGAGGAAGAACTGCTCACCCGCCAGTTGGTCGCCAAAGAACTGCACCTGCAGGGGCAGGCGTTGCCAGCTTTCACGCACCTTGAACGAGGACATCAGCACGGCCTCATCCACCGTGGCGCAGAAAGCGTACTTGCAGGCGTAGATGTCTTCAGCAGAGGCGCCGAGTTTGCCCGCGCCCCGCTCGAACTGGGTCAAGAACTGCTTGATGCGATCACGGAAGACCTCGGCGTCCGTCGGTGCGTGTTTGCCCTTGAGCAAAAAAAGCAGGTAGAAGCCGTCGTACATCAGGTCGAGCAGGCGCGAGGACGCGGTCGCCGCCGAGGACTGCGCGCTGGCTGCACCATGATTTGGCGTGCCTTGCGGCGGCTGGCTGCTGCCGAACAAGCTGGGCGGATGGGCGGATGCACTCATGGGAAGGGACTCAGGCGTTGATCGCCACCAGCTCCAGGGTCAGGTCCTGGATGCCAGTCGGCGTGTAGAGGGTCAGCGACTGGGCCTGCAGCATGCGCTCGTACAGCGCGCCACGAGGCTCCAGCGAAAAATAGTAGTTGCCAGGACGAACCGGCACCGCGGCGGGCACCTGTGGCACGTGGGTCAGGCGCACGCCGGGCATGGCCGACAGCACGAGCTTGTCCACGTCGTCTGGCGCGCCCACCTTGAAGCGCTGGGGCACGATCTCCACCAGCTCTGCCGGGGGCATCGATGCGCTGACACCCAGGTAGAACTGGGTGCCGGGGGTGATTTGCTCGGAATCCAGGCGGCCACGGTGAAAAGACGGTGCGGCCTCGTGCAGGGAGATGGCGAAACTGCGCGTGGAGATCACTGTCTCGAGCAGCTCGCGGATGACCTGATCGAGCTTGACAAAGGCCTGGCCAGGCTGTGCGTGGTCGTAGGTTGGCAGGTCCGCCAGGGTGAAGCTGCGTGAGAACGTCATCAAGGAGCCCGCCAGCTCCAAGAGCCGCTCGAACAGGCGCTCGGGGTGAAAGCCCGGGTTGCGGGCGAGGTGGGTCAGGCCCGCTAGCGCGGTGCTGGCTGTGTGAAGCAGCCAGAACGAGGCGATGTCACCCGATCTGAACTCGATGACGTGTTTGCTGGGCTCGCGGTGCATGCCGTACAGGGCGTCGACCTTGGCTTGCAGCGCGTCCATGAGCCTGCGCAGGTGCAGGGTCAACATGGGCGATGCCTGGATGTGCAGCGAAGGCGGCATGAAGCGACCGTCGAGCTCGAAGCTGCCGGCGGACGTTCGACGCAGTCGCACCAGGGGCAGGCTCACCAGGTGGTCGCGAGCGCTGGTGTCGGGCAGCAGCCTGGTCGAGCGACGCAGCGTCATCAACTCGGCGCTGACCGCATCGGTGTAGCGGTCGGCGACTTGAACCGGTGCACGGTGGTAGCGAACGGCCGTGTCAGCTTCTTGCTGGGTGGCGGCCATGTTGCTGCCTTGGCTGCGCAGCGCTGCGGTGGCCAGGTGAAAAGTCACGGCGCTGCCCTCCTGAGCCGACGGCAGCGAGCCCAGCACGACAGGAGGGGGCAATTCGTCTTCTGCGGGGGCGTGGACCATGTCGCCGTCGGGCATCACAACCTGCAACTCGAGGACGCGCAGCACGCCGGTTTGCAGGGCGTCTGTGTCGAGCTTGAGGTGGCGCACACCCCAGGCGTGCGGGTGCAGGGAGCGGCTGGCCTGCGTCAAACGCCACTCGTGGTAAGCGTCTTGCTGCTGGAAGTGTTGCGGCCTCAGGAACAGGCCTTCTCCCCACAAGACTTTGGGTGACTGGATCAAGTGCTTACCTCCGGAAATGGCATGTGTTGGCGGCAGGTTGGCTGGACGGCGTCATGCACCGGGGCACGCGACCGAGGCGGACCGCACACGCTCGCTTGACACGCCAACGGCTTGGCCTGTGTGCACGGTCATGGCGCAGGCGTGCAAGCCCACTTCAATGCCTGTGATCTCGGCCTGGTTGGCTGGGAAGGCGTATCTCCAGCGGCCCGCCGCCGGTTGGCGATAAAGGGCCACGATGCCAACGTGAGCGATGTCGCGTGGCAGTTTGTCCGTGGCTTCGTGGCGTTGCCCTGGCACCAGTTGCACTTCGCGCACGGACACCAGGTCGTCGCCCAGGCGCTCTTTTTCGAGTGCAGGGTCGCCGAACGTGTCGGCTGGTGCCTGCAAGAAGCTGTCGGGTGCTCGAAGTCGGTAGACGCGGACCAGCAATGACAGGGACTGTCCGTCTGGCAAGGTGTTGAGGGATGGGCTGGCGTGCAGGCGCCACGTGATGCGGCGGTCGGGCAGGGCGGTGTCCGGCACCTCGGGCTTTTTCAAGCCGGTCAACTCAAGTGCCTTGTCGCCAGCCTTTTCGAGCCAACTGCTCACGCCTGACGCCTCGGTGGCCGATGGCGGCAAGCGCCCTGGCGCAGTGCCGCAAGCACTGAGCGACAGCAACAGCCAGGCCATGGAGATGCTGCGTGCGGTGGTGCTGAGAGCCAGACGCTCATCGCGGCGAACCCCTGATCGGCATTGACGATGCTTGCGCTGCAAGTGGCGCATGGGGTCCTTCCCTTTTGGTCCCTTGGATGTGTGCGGTCGGTGTTGGCGCCGCTTTTCGGCGTGCAGTGTACGGATCAGAAAAGGTGTTCTGGGGTGCATCCCCCCAGCAGAGGGGAGGTGGACATGAAACCAGTTGAAAGAGTCTGTAAATCACCCCCGAAAGAGGGCTGGAGGCCTCCGCGAATTCGGCTCTAATCCGCCGCAATGACGGCCGATCGCCCCGATGGCACGGCGTCACAACACAGATCCAAACAGGGAGCATCAGATTGAGCAGGACGGGCCAAGGCCGTCGGCTTCGCGCCGCGGTTTTCATGGGTGTCAGCGTGGCTTTTGTGGCCACCTTGCAGGGTTGTGCCAGCATGGGTTCGAAGGACCCTCAGGTCGAGAAACGACTGGTGCAGGAGAAGCTGGACGAAAGCCTCAGCGCGGCCGACAAGGCCCAGAAGCAGGGTCAAACAGACCAGGCGCTGCAGCTGCTGGATGAGGCCACTCGAATTGACCCGGCCGCCAAGCAACCCTGGTTGCGCAAGGCGCAGATCCACTTCGAGGCCCGACAGTACGGCCCTGCGATCACGCAAGCGCATGAGGCCTTGCAACGCGATGTGAACGACCTCACCGCTCAGAGCATCCTGGCGGTCAGCGGCTTGCGCGTGAGTGCTTCGGCGCTGGATCAACTTCGCAAAGCCAACGAGGTCACCGGCTCCACGCGCAGCGAGGCCGAAAGCGTGGCGCGCGTCATTCACCAAGCATTGGGTGAGCCCATCTTGCTGGCACCCACGGCTTCAGGGCCTGCCGCCTCGGCCGAGCCTGCCCCTCGGCGCAGCGGCCGGAGTGCCCCTCGGTCTCCGGTGAGCCCTGCTGCGCGCCCAACGAATGGCGCAGCGCCTGCAGTGGCACCCGCGCTGGCGGCGCCGGCAAAGGCGCCGGCAACGCAAGCTCCCACTGTTTCCAAGCCCGCTCCGGCGGCCCGTCCCGCGCCGGCGCCAGCCGGTCGGAACAACCCCTTTGGGGCACTGCAGTAAATCCACCTTCAAGGAGTCCGGCCATGGCCAAGAAAGACAGCGTTCAACAGCGACTCGGTCGCGTGCGTCCACCGCGTGTGCAACTCACTTACGACGTCGAGGTGGGTGATGCCATCGAGCAAAAGGAAATCCCTTTTGTGGTCGGCGTGATGGGTGACTTCACCGGCCAAGCTGATCCGGACAAGCCTTTGCCCAAGCTCAAGGACCGTGCCTTTGTCCAGGTGGACATGGACAACTTCGACGAGGTCATGGCCGGCATGTCGCCACGTGCCAGCTTCCGCGTGCCCAACAAGCTCGCGGGTGAAGGCGAGTTCGGTGTCAACCTGCAGTTCAACAGCATGGATGACTTCCGCCCCGAGTCGGTGGTCCAACAGGTTGACCCGCTTCGCAAACTGCTCGAAGCCCGCACCAAGCTCTCCGACTTGCGCAACAAGCTGGCTGGCAATGAAAAGCTCGAAGACGCGCTGGCCGAGGTCCTGAGCAACACCGAGCAACGTCAGCGCATCGAAGCCGAGGCCGCCCAAGGCCAGGACAAGGAGTGACCCCATGAGCGCCCAACTGCAACCCCAAGGCCAGCCGCAAGCCGCCTCCACCGAAGGCCTCGGCCTGCTCGATGACATCGTCGCTCGCAGCAAGGTCGCCAAGACCGATGTCGAGCACGCCCGTGCCAAGGACATCATTGGCGAGCTGGTGCGCGAGGTCATGGCCGGCACGGTCACCATCTCCGACAACCTCTCGGCCAGCATTGACGCCCGCATCGCCGAGATCGATCGCCTCATCTCGACGCAGCTCAGCGCCGTGATGCACGCACCTGAGTTCCAGAAGCTCGAATCCACCTGGACGGGCTTGCAGTACCTGTGCAAGCAAACATCGACCGGCGAGCGCCTGAAGATCAAGCTGCTCAATGCTACCAAGAAGGACATGGTCAAGGACTTCAAGACCGCCATCGACTTCGACCAATCGGCGTTGTTCAAAAAGGTTTACGAAGAAGAGTTCGGCACCTTCGGCGGCGCACCCTTCGGTGCCCTCATCGGTGACTACGAAATCGGCCGTGGCGCCGAAGACATGTACTTCGTCGAACAGATGTCGCATGTGGCGGCCGCCGCCCATGCGCCCTTCATCTCTTCGGCTTCGTCCGAACTGTTCGGGCTTGAGTCGTTCACTGAGCTGGGTCGCCCCCGCGACCTGGCCAAGGTGTTCGACACGGTCGATTACGCCAAGTGGAAGTCCTTCCGCGAGGCGGAAGACTCGCGTTATGTCGGGCTGACCGTGCCCCGCTTCCTGGGTCGTCTGCCGTACGATCCGAAGGAAGGCACCAGCACCGAAGGCTTCAACTTTGTCGAAGAGGTGGATGGCAGCGATCACAGCCGCTACCTGTGGGTCAACACAGCCTACGCCATGGGTGCTCGCCTGACCGATGCCTTCGAGCATTACGGCTGGTGCGCTGCCATCCGTGGTGTCGAAGGTGGCGGCCTGGTCGAGGACCTGCCGACCCACACCTTCAAGACCGACGACGGTGAGCTGGCCCTGAAGTGCCCGACCGAAGTGGCCATCACCGATCGCCGTGAGAAGGAGCTCAGCGACCTGGGCTTCATCCCCCTGGTCCATTGCAAGAACACCGACTACGCCGCCTTCTTTGGCGCGCAGTCCGCCCAGAAAGCGCGCAAGTACGACAGCGATGCCGCGAATGCCAACGCCACGCTGTCTGCTCAGCTCCAGTACATGTTCGCGGTCTGCCGCATCGCGCACTACATGAAGGCCATGATGCGCGACAAGGTCGGCAGCTTTGCCAACACCCTGGACGTCGAGCGCTACCTGCACAACTGGCTGATGCAGTACGTGGTGGATGCGCAGGATGCCTCCCAGGAGATCCGCGCTCAAAAGCCCCTGCGTGAGGCCAGTGTCGAAGTCAGCGAAGTCCCTGGTCGTCCGGGTTCGTACCGCGCCGTTGCTTTCGTGCGGCCGCATTACCAACTTGACGAACTGTCGGTTTCGCTGCGGCTGGTCGCCGAGCTGCCGGAAGGCTCGAAGTGACCGGTTTCACCATGCCGTCTCGCGCGTCAATCTGACGCAGTGAGCCGGTTCATCAACTCAGGAGTGAGAAAAAATGAAAGACATCTACGTCAAGTTCGGCAAGCCTCTGAACGGCAAGGAAATCAAGGGTGAGTCCCGTGATGCCGGCGCCGGCACGCAGCACGCTGCGCCCTGGTTCGAAGCCATCAGCTGGAACCACGTCATTCGCCAACCCAAGTCGGCCACTGCTTCGACCGCCGGCGGCCACACCGCAGAGCGTTGCGAGCATGGCGAAATGATCTTCACCAAGGACCTGGACCTGGTCAGCCCCCAACTGTGGGAAGCTTGCTCGGCCGGTACCCTGTACGACGACGTGGAAATCCACTTCATGCGCGCCAACGGCACGAATGACCGCGTTCTGTACCTCAAGATCAAGCTCAAGAAGGTGCTGATCTCGCAAGTGCTGCCCCAGGTCGAATCCGAAGGCCTGCCGACCGAATCGTTCGGCCTGCGCTACTCCGCCGTCGAGTGGACCTACACCCAGCAAACCATGGACGGCAAGTCCAAGCCGGGTCAAGTCGCCGCCTGGAGCCTGGCCACCAACAAGGCCGCCTTCGACGCTCCGAACTGATGAGCGAACGCCGGCATCCTCAACGGATGCCTGCATCAGGCGGGGCCGAGCGCCCCGCCTTTTCTTGAGACCTGTGCACCATGTCCAGCGCGCTTCGCATTCGCCGCGGGCTCTTTGACCGCCTGCTGGCCACCGACCCGGATGCTCCCGAAGGGCTGATCCAGACCTGTTCGGTTGAGCAGTTGCGTGACACCGTTGCGCGCGACCTGGAGCGCCTGCTCAATGCCCGATCCGCGCTGCTGTCGACCGACCCCCAGTGGTCGGCCCTGGGGCCCCAAGCCCGTGCGTCGGTGATGTGTTTTGGTGTGCCTGACTTCGCGGGCCGTGTTCTCGCCAGTTCAGAGGATCAGCGTTTCATCGCCGTCGGCCTGGCCAAGGCCATCGAAGCCCATGAGCCCCGCCTCAGGCAGGTCGCGGTCGACTTCCGGCAGGACGATGCCCCCGGCCGTGCCCTCCAGTTCACCATCCGCGCCACCCTGGTGGTGCGCCCGGCTCGCGAGAGCGTCAGCTTTGACGCGGTGCTGATGCCTTCGATGTCTCGCTACCAGGTCACGCAGGCGCGTTTTGCTTCGGCAGCACCGCGCCATTGAGTCGCAACCAGGCAGTTCATGGACGACCTCCTTCCTCATTACGAACGCGAATTGGCCTTTCTGCGCACGCGCGCTGGCGATTTCGCGAAGCAGTACCCCAAGATCGCTGGGCGCCTGCAGCTCAGTGGTGACGTGGGCGATGACCCCCATGTCGAGCGACTCATCGAGGCATTCGCCTTCTTGTCGGCGCGCATCCACAAACGTCTGGATGACGATTTTCCGCTGTTCACGGAGGCCTTGCTGGAGGTCTTGTATCCGCATTACCTGAGGCCTTTCCCGTCCTGCGCCATCGCACGATTCGACCTGGGTGCGCAGGCGACGCAAATGAGCAAGGCCGTCTCTGTGCCACGTGGCACGAGCCTGAGCAGCCGCCCCGTCAAAGGCGTGACCTGCCGCTTTCGCACCACGGCCGATGTGCAGCTCTTGCCCCTGGAGGTCGTGGAGGTCAGTCACCGCCACACGGTGCAGGCCCCAACGGGTACCAGCGTGCCCGACGGGGCCACGTCGGTGTTGTCCATCACCTTGCTCAAACGCTCGCCCCAGGTGAGCTGGGGGGCGCTGCTGTCCAGGCCCTGGCGGGTGCACCTGGACGGCGAGTCGTCGCAAGTCAGTGTCTTGCGCGAGGCGCTGTGTCGGCGCACGCGGGCGGTGCGATTTGCCTGGCAGCCTCACCAGCCCTGGCAAGCACCCGCTTCGCCGGCAGCCCTTCCACAGCCTGCGGGTTTCGGTGAGGACGAAGCCTTGATCGATTGGGACGAGCGCGCTCACCCGGCCTACCGCCTGCTGGCTGAGTACTTCGGCTTTGCCGACAAGTTCAACTTCGTCGACATGCCGGCGCTGTGCTCGTCGCGCGGCGTGTCCGGGGTGAGTCAATCTGAGTCGGGGGGCGTGGTCGGCCACGCCCAAGCCCAGGCTCAGGGCATCGATTCATTGGCTGGCGCGGGTGTTGACGCGGAGCCTGCCCAACTGGTGTGTCACCTGCTGATGGACGGCTTGCGTGCTGATTCCGACGAGGCCAGGCTCCTGGAAACGGTCAACGCGTCGAACATCGTTCTGGGCGCCGTGCCGGTGATCAACCTGTTTCCGCATGCGGCCGACCCGATACGGGTCACGCACAGGCAGGCCGAGTACCCCGTGGTCGTGGATGGGCGTCGCGCTCACGGACACGAGGTCCATTCCTTGCTGCGCGTGCATCGCGTCCGTCAAACGGCGCACGGCGAAGTCATCGACGAGGTCCGTCCCTTCTTTTCGCTGCAGCACGACGAGTTGCTTGATGCGCTCGATGCCCAAGCCGACGATGGGGCCCAGCCACACTGCCTGGCCTACTGGCAGATGCGCCGTGACGAGGACCTGGCCGAGCGCAGCCCGGGGCACGAGGTGTCCATCAGTTTTGTCGATGCGAGCCAGAATCCAATGACGCCAGCGGTTGAAACCCTGTCGCTCGATGTGATGGCCACCAACCGCGACCTGCCGCACCTGCTGGCTCCTGGCACGGTGGGTGGCGACCTGTTCATGGAGGGCGGTGGTCCGGCGCGCAGCATCACCCTGTTGCGCAAACCCACGCGCAGCCATCGCATCGAGCGTGGCAAAGGCATGTTGTGGCGCCTGGTTTCTCAGCTCTCGCTGAACCACCTGTCTTTGACGGCCGGTGGCATCGATGCCTTGCGCGAGTTGCTTCGCCTCTACGACCTGCCGCACAGCGCCAGCAATCGCCGCCAGATCGATGGCCTGGTTGGCATCGAGTTCCAAGCCGACACCGCCTGGATACCGGGCGAGCCGTTTGCCACATTCGTGCGTGGCACGTTGGTGAAGCTGACGGTGGACGAAGACAGTTTTGTGGGCAGCGGTTTGGGCTTGTTTGCCAACGTCATGGATCGCTTCTTCGGTCTGTACGTGCATGTCAACAGCTACGCGAAGTTGCAGGTGCTGTCCGCACGCTCGGGCGAGGTGCTGCTGACCTGCGCGCCTCGGCACGGTGACCGACAGTTGCTGTGAATTGCGCCATGACCCGCGCCACGCACTCCTCCCGCGCCGCATCGCCGGCCGTGCCCTCCGCACGGTTCAGTGCCCCGATCGACTTGCTCATCGGTGAACCCCATGGCTTTGGTTTTTTTCAGGCCATTCGCCTGTTGGAGCGCTGGCTGGGCGATGGGCAGGCCCCGGGCGCGGGGCTGCAAAAGCTGCAGTTTCGCAACTCGGTTTCGTTGAGCTTTCCGGCCAGCGAGATCGAGTCCATGCACGTGAGCTGGCGCGATCCTCAGGCAGTGCGTTTGCCCGCCAACGTGGACAAGGTTGACTTGACGCCAGCCTGCATGGGCTTGCTGGGTGTCACGGGCGCCTTGCCACTGTTCTACACGGAGTGGCTGGGGCAGGTGGAGTTGCGGGGGCGCGACCCATCCGGGAGGGCGTTCCTGGACGTGTTCAGTCACCGTTCGGTGGTGTTGTTCTACCAGGCCTGGCGCAAGCACCGCCTGGCGCTTCAATACGAGGCCGATCGGCAGCGCGCCTTCCTGCCCCAGGTGTTGGCCCTGGCCGGCATCGGTCTCAAAGGCTTGCGGCAGCGGCTGGAGCCGCAACACGGCGGTGTTTCCGATGAAGGCCTGGCCTACTTTGCGGGCGCACTGCAGCAACGCACGCTGCCAGCCCCGCAGCTGCAGCGGCTGTTGCAGCGCTACCTTGGCGTGGCGGTGGAGGTTGAGCCCTTCGTGGGGCGCTGGTATCGCATCCCTGATGAGGGGCGAACCCACCTGGGCCTGGGGCTGGAGCAAAGCGGCGGCTTGCTCGGGCGCAGCGCCGTGGTGGGCGAGCGCGTCTGGCAGCGCAACCTCCGTGTGCGACTGACCCTGGGGCCCCTGGATCATGCCCGGTTCCGGCGATTTTTGCCTGGTGGGCCAGGCGAGCGGGCCTTGCGTCATTGGTTGGGGCTGCTCCTGGGGCCGTCGCTGGAGTTCGAGGTGCGCTTGTGTTTGCGCCAGGACGACGTGCGCCCCATTGCCCTTTGCTCCGATCGGGCCGACAGCCTGGGGCGCCTGGGTTGGGACACCTTCCTGATGAGCCGCCCCGCGCATGCCGATCGCGACGACGTTCGCTACGACATCCAGGCTGCGGCCTGACCCCCGTTACCCCACTACATCACAAAAAAAGGCGAGACCATGTCACACCCCCTCGAACTGCTGATCACCAAGCTCAACGACTCGACCCGGCGTGCCGCCGAGCAAGCGGTGGTGCTGTGCAAGCAGCGCGGCCACCACGAGGTGGACATCGAACACCTGATGCTGGCGCTGCTGGCCCAGCCGGCCAACGACCTGCAACTGCTGTGTCGACATGCCGATGTGTCCATCGATGGCCTGGTGCACGACCTGGAGGCCGAGCTGTCACGCTTTGCCTCGGGCAGCAACCGCCCGCCGGTGTTCTCGGTGCATGTGCCGGTTCTGCTGGAGCAGGCCTGGCTGGTGGCCTCGCTGTCGGCCCCGTCTGCACGCATCCGCAGCGCGCACCTGCTGCTGGCCTGGCTGACCGAGCCCACGCTGTCGCAGCTGGCCGTGCGCAGCTCGCGGCGCCTGGCGCAGTTCAACCTGACCGAGCTCAAGCACCGCCTCGCCGAGCTCACAGCCGGCTCGCCCGAGGCACCGGTGGCCGCCTCCGCATCAGCCAGCGCCGACGGCGCATCGCCAGCTGACCTGGGTGCCGATGCCGCCCAGGGCCCGGGCCGCACCCCGGCGCTGGACCAGTTCACCACCAACCTGACCGAGCGCGCCCGTCAAGGCCAGCTCGACCCGGTCATCGGTCGGGACACCGAGATCCGCCAGGCCATCGACATCCTGCTGCGCCGCCGCCAGAACAACCCCATCCTCACCGGCGAGGCAGGTGTTGGCAAGACGGCCGTGGTAGAAGGCCTGGCCTTGCGCGTGGCCTCGGGCGACGTGCCGCCGGCTCTGCAGGGTGTGGCCATCCATGTGCTCGACATGGGCTTGCTGCAGGCAGGGGCGTCGGTCAAGGGTGAGTTCGAGAACCGCCTGAAAAACGTCATCGACGAGGTGCGCAAGAGCCCGCACCCCATCATCTTGTTCATCGACGAGGCACACACGCTGATCGGTGCCGGTGGCCAGGCAGGCGGTGGTGACGCGGCCAACCTGCTCAAGCCCGCGCTGGCGAGAGGTGAGTTGCGCACCATCGCCGCCACCACCTGGAGTGAGTACAAGCAGTACGTCGAGAAAGACGCGGCCCTGGCGCGGCGCTTCCAGGTCATCAAGGTCGAGGAGCCGAGCGAGGACATCGCTGCAGCGATGCTGCGTGGCATGGCCCCGTTGATGGAAAAGCACTTCGGCGTGCGCCTGCTGGATGAGGCCATCACTGAGGCGGTGCGCCTGTCCTCGCGCTACATCAGTGGGCGCCAACTGCCGGACAAGGCGGTGAGCGTGCTCGACACGGCCTGCGCGCGCGTGGCCCTGGGCCAGAGCGCCACGCCCGCCCGCATCGAAGACACGCGCCGCCGCGTCGAGCAGATCGATGCCGAGGTGGCCGCGCTGCAGCGCGAGGTGGCTGCCCGCATCGAAGGCTCGCCGCAGCGCGGGGTGCGCCTGGATGAGCTGGGCATGGCTCGCCTGGACCTGCAGCACCAGCTCCAAGCCGACGAAGCGCGCTGGGCTCAAGAACAGCAGGTTGTGCAGGCCATCCTGGCGCTGCGCCAAAGGGGTGAGCAGCAGGCCGGCGGTCTGGGCGACGACGAAGCCGCCGAACTGAGTCAGCTTCAGTCCGACCTGCTCGCGCTGCAGGGCGAGGCCCCGTTGGTGCCAGTGCAGGTCGATGGCCACGTGGTGGCTGACATCGTCAGCGGTTGGACGGGCATCCCGCTGGGCAAGATGGTGCTCAACGAGATCGAGACCGTGCGCCAGCTGCACACCACGCTGCAAGAGCGCGTCATCGGTCAGGACCACGCCCTGGGTGCCATCGCGCAGCGCGTGCGCACCGCTCGCGCAGGCCTGGAAGATCCGAACAAGCCGCGCGGCGTGTTCCTGTTCGTGGGCCCCAGCGGCGTCGGCAAGACCGAAACCGCGCTGGCCCTGGCCGACATCCTCTACGGTGGTGAGCGCAACCTCATCACCATCAACATGAGCGAGTACCAGGAGGCGCACAGCGTCAGTGGCCTCAAGGGCTCGCCACCGGGCTACGTGGGCTACGGCCAGGGTGGGGTGCTGACCGAAGCCGTGCGCCGCAAGCCCTACAGCGTGGTGCTGCTCGACGAGGTCGAGAAAGCCCACCCCGACGTGCTGGAGATGTTCTTCCAGGTCTTCGACAAGGGCCGCATGGACGATGCCGAAGGCCGCGAGATCGACTTCCGCCAGACGCTCATCATCCTGACCTCGAACGCCGGCTCGCAGCAGATCATGCAGGCCTGCATGCAGCACGACGAAGAAGCCGGTGGCGTGGTGATGAAGTCACCCGACGCCATGCCCGCCGCCGACGAGCTGGCCGAGGGCCTGCGCCCTGTGCTCTACAAGACCTTCAAGCCGGCCTTCATCGGGCGAACCAAGGTGGTTCCGTACTACCCCTTGCACGACGACGTGCTGGCTGAGGTCATCCGCCTCAAGCTCGAACGCATCGCTGCGCGCGTGAAGGCGAATCACCAGGCTGACCTGACCTTCGATGAGTCGCTGATCGACACCGTGCTGGCACGCTGCACCGAGGTCGACACCGGCGCGCGCGCGGTCGACCACATCCTCAACGGCAGCATGCTGCCCGAGGTGGCCGATGCGGTGCTGGCGGCGATGGCGGATGGGCGTGCGATCGAGCGCATCCGCGTGGGGGCGAACGAGCAAGGCGAGTTCACCTTCGAGGTGGCCTGATGCGCTTGGGCGATGAGCGTTGATCGTCAGCCCAGCTCGAGGATCAGGAGGGCCTCGTCGCGCCAGTAGGTGGCAGCGGCGTAAAAGCCTTCCCAGACGCAACCATTGCAGCCGCGGCCGCAGCAGGTCGTCGGTGCCGGAGGTGGCTCGCGAAGTGTCATGCTGCGGGCCTGGGCCTCGGCCTGCAGGGCCTGGAAAACCGCCTGGGCCGTGCTCAGTTCGTACAGGGGTTGCGTGAACAGGGGGGCGGGTGTGGCCATGGACGCGATCTTACCGGGCGCCGCGTCCTGGGTGAGTTCGCGCCAAGGCGGTCCTGTCGCCATGGCATAGTCTGATGGCAGCTGTCGGCGTGCGCCGACCTTGCCCAGCTTCACGTGACCGAACCCAGCCCTTCTTCCCCATCCTCGGCGGTTGTTGCCGACTCGGCCTCCCATCCAGGGGGAGGGCTGGTCGAGCCTGCCCAACCCATGCTGGCCGTTTACGGCCATGTCGTGACCTGGCGTCACCTGGTCATCACGGCGGTGCTGCTGTTGTTGCTCATGGCCGTCCTGGCCGCCGGCGTGGCCTGGTGGGCCTGGCACAACCTGGCCGCGCGCGTGGTGCTGCGCGAGCAGCACGCCCTGGTGCGGCTGCCCGAAGAGCTGAGCGTGCAGGCTTCGATCAGCCGCAAAGTGGTGGTTCAGGTCGATCAGGTGCTGCCGGTTCGCGTGCCCATCCAGCAAGACATCAGCGTCCCGCTGCCTGACCCGATCCCGGTGCAGGTCAGCATCGACACCGTGGTGCCGGTGAACCTGTCGGTGCCAGTCAAGCACGTCTTCAAGCTCGACCAGGTCATCGAGGTGGACAGCACGGTGCGCACACGCGTGATGGGCATCTCGCTGAGCCTGCCGGTCAAGGGACAGGTGCCGGTTCGTGCCGACGTGCCCATCGACATCGTTGTGCCGGTCAAGCAGGACTTGCCGGTGGCCCTGACCACTCAGGCGCAGGTCCGCATCACCGAGCCCCTGCGCACGCGCATCGACACGGTGGTCGAGGCCAGGGTGCCCATCCGCGAGTCCTTGGCCCTGCCGATCAGCGAGCCGGTGAACGCGCGCCTGACCTTCCCGCAGAGGCAGGTCGAGGCGGGGCTGGACCTGATGTCGCTCACCGTGCCTTTCGAGTCGGTGTCGCTGGGCCTGCGCAGGCCTGCCAAGCCCTGAGCGCGAAGCGATGGCATCGACCCTGGCGCGTGGTGGCTGGCACCGACCGATCAGCCTGAAGTCCCTGCTGATCGTCGGCGGACTGGTGCTGCTGGTGTGGCTCGCGCTGATGCTGGGCGCGGTCTGGTTTGTCTACACCCAGCTCGATGCGCGCATGGACTTGCACGAGCAGCCGGTGACCTTGCAACTGCCCGCAGGCCTGCAGGCCCAAGCCAGCGTGCAGCGGCCTGTGAGCACCCGGATCGATTTGCGGCCCCTGGTGAGCGTGCCGGTTCGCCAGCGCTTGCGTGCCCAGGTTGAGGATTCTTTGCTGACGCGCGCCAGCCTTCAGACGCTGGTGCAGATCGACACCGTGGTGCAGGTCGATCAGGTGGTGCCCGTGCAGACCGAATTGAGCATGCGGGTGCCCTTGTTCTCGTGGCTGCCCGCGTTCGATGTCAGCTTGCCCGTGACGCTGAACGTGCCGTTCAAGGCCAGTGTGCCCGTGCGTGCGCAGGTGCCCGTGAACATGGAGGCGTTGGTCAGTGGGGAGCTGAGGGCGCCAGTTGAAGTGCCTCTGGACGCAGTCTTCCAGCTGCGTCCGCATGTGCAGGCAGACCTGCAGGCCCAACTCCGCGGACAAATGGATTTCGTGGTGCGAGAAACCATGCCCGCCTTGCCTTTGACCATCGTGCGGGCGCGCCTGTTGGTGCCTTTTGACGTGCCCAGCATCCGCCAGCGCGAACGACCCTGAGCCGCAGGCGACAAGCCGTTGACGCGCTTGTGCCTTGCGTCACTTGCGCCTTGCGTGAAAAAGTGCAGGATGCAGGGGTGGGCTTGCCCCAGGGGCCGCGCAAACACCGGGGCGTTTTCTCATGGGCTGCCGCATGATCGCGTCCAGCCTGTGCCCGGTGTTGTGGGGCAGGGCCGCCGCAGGAGTCGGGTTTGTCGCAAGCAGGTGTCATTCAATCAGAGGGTGGTGTGACGGGGCAACAGCCTCCCGATCGCGCTGCGCTGGTCGAGCAAACCCTGAAGCGGGGTTTCCCGCTGATGGTCTTTCCGCCTGCGCTGGAAGCCTTCTTTCAGCAGTAGTGCGCAGCGGACAGGCTGCGACACGTGACGGCGTCCGGTGTGGCGGCGGTGTTGTTGTTTGCCGGCATGTTGGTCAGCGACTGGTGGCTCACGCCGGAGACCCTGGGGTTGGCTGCCGCCTTGCGCCTGGGGGTGTTTGCCCCGGTGGTGCTGGCGGGGCTGTGGACCTTGCGCCTGATCAGGTCTGCGCAGCTGACCGAGTGGGGCATCGCCCTGGCCGGGATGCTGGCGATCTTGCTGACCGGGGTCATCTTGCTCCAGGCCGAGAGTCGATGGGCCCTCTCCAGGGTCGTCGATCTCAACATCATCGTCATCTACACCTGCACGCTGGCCCGGTTCTGGCCGGCGATGGCGATGGCCGGCTGGGTTGCGCTGGTCCAGGCCTTCCTGGTGTTCACCTTGCCGGACTTCACGGGGGTGGTCAACATCAACGCGACCTTGCTGGTGTTGGTGGTGATGTCTTTCACGCTGTTTGGCAACTACACGCTGGAGCGCCACGAGCGCTATGCCTTCCTGATGGCTCAGCGCGAGCGCGCCCTGCAGGATGCGCTCGAGACCTCCCATGCGCAACTCGCTCACCTGGCCACCACCGACGCCCTGACCGATGTCGCCAACCGCCGTTCGGCCGAGTCGTTCCTGGCTCAGACCTGGGCGCATGCGCAAAAGCGTGACCTGTCGGTGGCGCTGGTTGCCATCGACGTGGACCACTTCAAACGCTACAACGACCACCACGGCCACCAGGCCGGTGACCGCTGCCTGCAGTCGGTGGCCCGGGCGCTGACCAGTTGCTCCCGCCGCGCGGGCGACCTGGTGGCGCGCATGGGCGGCGAGGAGTTCCTGCTGATCATGGTGGACGTGGACCAGCGCACGGCGATGTCGGTGGCCCAGCGGGTGCGCGATGTCGTGCGGGGCCTGGCCGTGCCGCATGGCGCCCCGGGCTGCGGACCGGTGGTGACGGTCAGCGTGGGCGTGGCCACGGTCAGGCCGGCCCAGGAGGTCGGTCTGGCCGAGACCCTGAAGCAGGCCGATGAGGCGCTTTACGCAGCCAAAGGCGGTGGCCGCAACCGCGTTTGCACGCGGCTGGCGGACGGTGAAATGCATTGCCTCGATGAAGCCGGGTTGCTGCCACAGGGGGGGGGATCGTGACGAGCCCTGCACACGTTGGGTCTGTGTTGAGCGGACTTGGATTTCGCCGCTTCGGGCGTTTGCGGTTCGAGCCCGCCGAAGAGGCCCGTTTTGTTCAGGACAGCAAGGCTGCGCGGCAGACCCACTTCCTGATCAGTGGCGTCTTTTCCCTGGTGGCCTTCAACCTGTTCTTGCTGTCGGACTGGATGATGGTGCCCGATCGCTTCGAGCTGGCCTTGCGCTTGCGCTTGTTGGTCTACACACCAGTCGCCCTGTTCTTCCTGGTGGTCTCCTGGCAGTTCCGTGATTTTGTGTTGGGGCTGCCCGCGGCCGTCACCGAGTGGGTGGCGATGATTGGCGGTGTGTTCGCGGCCTTGTGCCTGGTGACGGTGCTGATGTTCACCGACAGCCCCTACGCGGGCATGTACCGCTGCGGCTTGCTGCCCATCCTGGTTTTTGGCACTTTGGTGATGCGCTTTCGCTTTGAGCTTGCCGTGGTTTTTTGCGGCTGCATCATCGCCTTGCACCTGCTGACGGTGTGGGGGGGGCAGGGTGTTCCTTCGCCATACCCTGAGCTCGAAGTGCCCATGTTCCTGCTCTTGTTGGCGGTGGCGTTCTATACCCTGGCGATGAACTTTCGCACCGAAGCAGAGGAGCGGTTGCGCTTTCAACGCAAGGAGCGCTCGGCGGCCTTGCGGCGCGAACTCAAGGTCTCGCAGGCCAGGCTGGAGGCTTTGTCCCGCCAGGACGCGCTCACGGGCGTGCCCAACCGGCGCCGCTTTGACGAGGTGGCCTGGCAATGCTGGCAGCGCCATCATCAAACCGGTGAGCAACTGGCCGTGATGCTGCTGGATGTCGACCACTTCAAAGCCTTCAACGACCACCATGGGCACCCCGCAGGCGATCAATGCCTGCGCCTGGTGGCCAAGGCCTTGCAGGACACGCTCGCGAGCGGTGACGGCACGCTGGCCCGATGGGGCGGTGAGGAGTTCATCGTGCTCTTGCCGCACACGGACGAGGTGGTCGCCCACCGGGTGGCCGATCGGCTGTTGCAGTCCGTGCGCGCGCTGCAGTTGCGCCACGAGGCCTCGCCCACGCGCGACGTCGTGACGATCAGTGCTGGCGTGTCTTTGGGGCGCCCAGCCATGGACGGGCGAGACCTGTCGACGATGGTGGCGCTCGCCGATCGGGCGCTCTACCAGGCCAAGCACGATGGGCGTGATCGCCTGGTGATGGACCACACGCCCTCGGGCGGCTGAGCGTCAGCTGACCTGAGTCAGCGGTAAAACCGAGCGGGGGAGGTCGCGTGCGACGTCAACCGCCGACCGGGCTGACCACGGCATCTTCTTTCAGCACCGCCAAGGCTTCCTTGGACCAGGCCAGCCAGCCGGCCTCGTACATGATCCCGGTTTTGAGGATGAGGTGCTGAAGCCTGGCTTCGCGCGACAAGGGCTTGCCAGCCGGGAAGTCCCGGGCCTCGATGGCGCGGTAAGCGGCCAGCTTTTGCGCGTGCAACTGGCCTCGGCGCTCGATCTCGCCTTCCATGCCCAACGGGCCGATGGCGGCGTCGGCACGCAGTCTGACCATGAGCTCGTCGCGCATCTCGACGGGGGGAGCCGGCTCGCGCGCCCAGCGCTTGAGCTCTTCCAGTCCAGCGTCCTGCACGGTGTAGAGCTTTTTGCGGGTGCGCCCCCCGTCCGGCGCGGCCTCGGAGGCGATCCAGCCCGCCCTTTCCATGCGCGCCAGCTCGCGGTAGATCTGCTGGTGCGTGGCTCGCCAGAAGTAGCCAATCGACTTGTCAAAACGGCGGGCGAGGTCGTAGCCTGAAGAGGCCTTCTCGGTCAGGGACGTCAGCAGTGCGTGGGCCAGGGACATGATGGCAGTTTAGACGCGACGCATCTAACCATGCAACCAGTTGCATAGCCGAGGCGATTGGTCTAAAGTTGCCCCGCATTCATGCAACTGGTTGCATAGCTGGCCCCACGCCGGCGGGCAACCCGACGTTTTCACCCACCGAAACAGACCGAGCGAGACCCCACCATGAGCGCCTACCCGCACCTGCTTGCCCCCCTGGACCTGGGCTTCACCACGCTGAAGAACCGCGTGCTGATGGGTTCCATGCACGTTGGCCTGGAAGAAGCCAAGGACGGCTTCGAGCGCATGGCCGCCTTCTACGCCGAGCGCGCCCGCGGTGGCGTGGCCCTGATGGTCACTGGCGGCATCGCCCCCAACGACGACGGCCGCCCCTACCCCGGTGGCGCCCGCCTGGCCACGCTGGAAGAAGCCGAGCAACACAAGGTCGTCACGAAGGCCGTGCACGAAGCCGGCGGCAAGATCGCCCTGCAGATCCTGCACTTCGGTCGCTACGCCTACCACCCCGGCCTGGTCGGCCCCAGCCCCATCAAGGCCCCGATCGCCCCCATGGCCCCGCGTGAGCTGAGCACCGAAGAGGTCAAGCGCACCATCGACGACTTTGCGAACTGCGCCAAGATGGCCCAGGTCGCCGGCTACGACGGCGTCGAGGTCATGGGCTCCGAGGGCTACCTGATCAACGAGTTCATCGCCGCGCGCACCAACCAGCGCACGGACGAGTACGGCGGCTCGTATGCCAACCGCATGCGCTTCCCGGTCGAGATCGTGCGCAAGGTGCGCGAGGCCGTGGGCCCCGAGTTCATCGTCATCTACCGCCTGTCCATGCTGGACCTGGTCGATGGTGGCTCGTCGTTTGAAGAGGTGATCGAGCTGGCTCAGGCCATCGAGGCTGCAGGCGCCACCATCATCAACACCGGCATCGGCTGGCACGAAGCCCGCATCCCGACCATCGCCACCAGCGTGCCGCGCGCCGCCTTCGCCTGGGTCACCGAAAAGCTCAAGGGCAAGGTCAAGCTGCCGCTGATCACGACCAACCGCATCAACACGCCGGAAGTGGGCGAGCAGATCCTGGCATCGGGCCAGGCGGACATGGTCTCGATGGCGCGCCCGCTGCTGGCCGACCCCGACTTCGTCAACAAGGCCGCCGCCGGCAAGGCCGACCAGATCAACACCTGCATCGGCTGCAACCAGGCCTGCCTGGACCACACCTTCAGCGGCAAGATCACCTCCTGCCTGGTCAACCCGCGTGCCTGCCACGAGACGATCCTGAAGATCGAGCCGGTGCAAGCTCAGAAGAAGCGCATCGCCGTCGTGGGCGCTGGCCCTGCCGGTCTGGCTTTCGCCACCACCGCCTCGCAGCGCGGCCACAGCGTGACCCTGTTCGACGCCGCCAGCGAGATCGGTGGCCAGTTCAACGTGGCCAAGCAAATCCCCGGCAAGGAAGAGTTCTACGAAACGCTGCGCTACTTCGGCAAGCAGATCGAGCTGACCGGGGTGCAGCTCAAGCTCAACACCCGCGTGGGCGTTGACGAGCTGGCCGCAGGTGGCTTCGACGAGGTCGTGCTGGCCACCGGCGTGAGCCCGCGCACGCCCGCCATCGAAGGCGTGGACCACCCCAAGGTGCTGAGCTACCTCGAAGTGCTGCGCGACAAGAAGCCCGTGGGCAAGCGCGTGGCCGTGATCGGCGCGGGTGGCATCGGCTTCGACGTCTCGGAGTTCCTGACGCACGAAGGCACCAGCCCCAGCATCGACGCCCAGAAGTTCTACGCCGAGTGGGGCATCGACACCAGCTACACCGAGCGCGGTGGCGTCAAGACCCCGCACCTCGACACCCCGCCGCGCCAGGTCTACCTGCTGCAGCGCAAGGCCAGCAAGGTCGGTGACGGCCTGGGCAAGACCACGGGCTGGATCCACCGCACCTCGCTGAAGAACCGCAACGTCGAGATGATCGCTGGCGCCACCTACCGCAAGATCGACGACCAGGGCCTGCACATCACCGTGGGCGCGCAGGAGATGGTGCTGCCGGTCGACAACGTGGTGCTGTGCGCGGGTCAGGAGCCGTTCCGTGAACTGCAGGCCGGCCTGGAGGCCAAGGGCTGCAAGGTGCACCTGATCGGTGGCGCCGACGTGGCCGCCGAGCTGGACGCCAAGCGCGCCATCAAGCAGGGCACCGAGCTGGCTGCGGCGCTCTGAGCGTCCTTGCGGCCTGGCCGCAATCGCTGTTTGCCACCGTCCAGAGGCCGTCCGGGAGACGACTGGGACGTGTGGCGGCAGCCTCCTTGAAACGCATCGAAGGAGCCCACCCGATGAGTGCCCAGATTCCCGCCACGCTCAAACCCGCCGTGCAGGCCTCGCTGCAAACGTGGCACGACATGGTCGCCGCGCGCGACCTGTCGAAGCTGCCCGGCATCCTGCACGACGACGCCTGCTTTCGCTCGCCCATGGCCTTCAAGCCCTACCAAAGCGCGGCCGCCGTCAACCTGATCCTGAGCACCGTGCTGACGGTGTTCCAGGACTTCACCTACCACCGCACCCTGGCCAGCGAAGACGGCCTGAACGTCGTGCTGGAGTTCAGCGCCAAGGTGGGCGACAAGTCGCTCAAGGGCATCGACATGATCGCCTTCGATGAACAGGGACGCATCGTCGACTTCGAAGTCATGGTGCGCCCCTTCAACGGCCTGCAGGCCCTGGGCGCCGAGATGGGCGCCCGCCTGGCCGCCTTCCTGCCGGCCTACAAGGGCTGAACCCCGTCGCATTGCACGCCAACACATCCCTCCCCCAAGGGCACACGGAGACCGCCATGTCCAACGCCACCCCCACGCTCGAAACCATCCGCTTGACCCTGGCCGACAAGGTGGCCACCGTCACGCTCAACCGGCCCGAGAAGGCCAACGCCATGAACTGGCAGGTGTGGCAGGACATCCGCTCGGCCATGCAGTGGGCCGACCGCACGCCCGAGGTGCGCGCCGTGGTGCTGCAAGGCGAAGGCAAGCACTTCACCTCCGGCATCGACCTGACGATGATGATGGGCCTGCAAGCCCAGATCAAGGACGACTGCGACGGCCGCATGCGCGAGAAACTGCGCGAGCTGATCCTCGAGCTGCAAGACACCCTGACCAGCCTGGAGCGCTGCCGCAAGCCGGTGCTGGCCGCCATCCACTCGGGTTGCGTTGGTGGCGGCGTGGACCTGATCAGCTGCGCCGACATGCGCTACTGCTCGGCCGACGCCTACTTCACCATCAAGGAAATCGACATCGGCATGGTGGCCGACGTCGGCACCCTGCAGCGCCTGCCCAAGATCATCGGCAGCCAGGGCCTGGTGCGCGAGCTGGCCTACACCGGTCGCAAGGTCGACGCCGAAGAGGCCCTGCGCATCGGGCTGGTCAACCGCGTGTACGAGTCGCGCGAGGCGCTGCATGCCGGCGTGCACGAGCTGGCCCTGCAGATCGCGGCCAAGTCGCCTCTGTCCATCCGTGGCACCAAGGAAATCCTCAACCACACGCGCGACCACAGCGTCGCCGATGGCCTGCAGTACATGGCCAGCTGGAACGCGGCCATGCTGATGTCGCAAGACCTGATGGCCGCCATGATGGCCTCGATGAGCAAGCAGACGCCGACGTTCAAGGACTGATGGCGTCGGGGCCCGGCTGCGTGTGTGGCGACAGCCCCTGGCGCACCACCAGCGGCGTGAGGCCTGTCCAGCGCCTGACGGCGCGGTGCATGGAGCTGGGCTCGGCGTAGGCGGCTCGCTGCGCGACCTCGCTGAGCGGCAAGTCGGTGTGCCGCAGCTCGTGCAGCACCTGGTCGCGCCGCACGCTTTCCACGAGCTCCGTGAAGCTCAGGGATTGATCGGCCAGCCTGCGCTGCAGCTGCCTGGGTGAAAAGCCCAGGTCGGCTTCGATCTCGGGCGCCACGTCTTCGAGCCTGGGCAGTTGCCCCGATTGCAGGCGGTGGGCGATGTGCTGGCGCAGCACGCTGGCCAGCCTGCTGCCGTCCTGCCCGAGCCTGGCCCACTGCTGGTTGGTGACCGCGCTCATCAAGCGGTGCAGCTGCGGGTCCGCGTGGGGGTTGGGCAGGTTCAACCAGGCCAGAGGCGCCTGCTCGCTGGCCACCGGTGCATCGAAATGCATCGGGCAGCCATACCAGGCCTGCAGCGGGCCGACGTCAGCCGGCGCAGGGCAGGGCAGCCAGACGCCGTCGAGCACCAGGTGCCGCCCTGACACCCAGCGCGCAAATGCCATGCGCGAGGCCATCGCGAACACCCACAGGGCCGTGTCCCTCGGCACTTCGCCCAAGGTGTCGAGCTGGCTGACCAGGCGGTCACCCTGGATGCGGTGCACCGCCCGCAGCTGCGTGCAGACCAGGCTTTGCAGGCGCTCGAACAGGGCCAGGCCGTTCTCGAACGCCTCGCAGCTGATCAGCGTGTAGCCCAGCGGACCCATGTTGGCCGGCCGCACCTGCTGGGCGATCCGCCACGGCGTTTGGGGGTCCTGGCACAACTCGGTGGCGAGGTTCAGGGCTTCGCTCAGGCGGGTGGCAGGCACCCACAACGGGGCTTCAGGCTCGGTGGTGGCCGACTCGGGCAGGCCAAGCGCTCGCAGCACCGGGCTGGCGTCCAGATCCCGGGCGCGCACGTGGTCGGCGACCAGGCGCGCGTAGCTGGCGGCAAAACCCAAGGGGACGGCATCGGCACTCACGGCTCGCATGGTAGTGCACCGCTCGGCTGGGGTGGCTCCTGAGGTCAATCGGATGGCGGCCGCTGCCAATGACGGTTCGCAGCGGACCAGGCACCATCTGCCCATGAGCACCGCTTCCCTCCAGCGTCCCGCCTTGCGTACCCTTCGCGACCTGCCTGGGCCCCGTCCATGGCCCTTGGTTGGCAACGTGTTCCAGGTCAACCTGCATCGCATGCACCAGAACCTGGCCGATTGGGCCAACGAGCACGGGCCCTTCTTCCGCGTGCAACTCGGTGGGTTCAAGATCCTGGTCGTCACCGACGCCGAGCTGATCGGTCAGCTCCTCAAGGACCGCCCCGACACCTTCCGCCGCCCCTCGCGCATGCAGGCCATCATGCGCGAGATGGGCATCCCCGATGGCGTGTTCATGGCCGAGGGCGAAACCTGGTCCCGGCAGCGCCGCATGGTGATGGCCAGCTTCGCGCCTCAGCAGGTCAGGGCGTACTTCCCGTCTTTGCTCAAGGTGGCCCACCGCTTGAGGCAACGCTGGCAGTTGGCTGCCCGCGAGCAGCAGCAGGGCGCGCCTGGCCTTGACCTCCAGGCCGAACTCATGCGCTTCACCGTGGACGCCATCGCGGGCCTGGCCTTTGGCACCGAGGTCGACACCCTGGGCTCGGACGACGACGTCATCCAGCGGCACCTCGACAAGATCTTCCCGGCGATCTGGCGCCGTGCGCACGCGGTCTTCCCATATTGGCAGCACGTCAGACTGCCCGCCGACCGCGCACTCGACGACAGCATGCGCGTGGTCAATGCCGCGATCCGCCGGTTCATCGACGAAGGCCGGGTGCGCCTGCAGGACCCATCGCGGCGTGCCTCGCCGCCCAACCTGCTGGAAGCCATGATCGTTGCCGCCGACGAGCCCGACAGCGGCATGACCGACGAAGACGTGGCCGGCAACGTGTTCACCATGCTGCTGGCTGGCGAAGACACCACCGCCACCAGCCTGTCGTGGATGCTTGACCTGCTGTGGCGTCACCCGACGGCGCTGGCGCGTGCGCGCGCTGAAGTCGATCGCGAATTGGGTGAGCTGGGCGACTGGGAGACCGACGACCTCGGTCGCCTGACTTGGCTCGAGGCGTGCATCCACGAAAGCATGCGCCTCAAGCCAGTGGGGCCGTTCAACGTCGTCGAGGCGCTCAAGGACACCGTGGTCGGCGATGTCGCCATCCGGGCTCGCACCCCCGTGCTGCTGCTCATGCGCCACGACACCCTGCGTGACGACATCTTTCCCCAGGCCGCCAGCTTCATGCCGGAGCGCTGGTTCACCGAGCACACCGAGCTGGCGCCGGCCAACGCCAAGCGGGTGTCCATGCCTTTTGGCAGCGGGCCTCGCATCTGCCCCGGACGCTTCCTGGCCTTGCTGGAGATCAAGCTTGCTGCGGCGATGATCCTCAAGCACTTCGACCTCGTCGGCATCGACACACCGGACGGCCTGCCGCCCGAAGAGCACATGGCCCTGACCATGGTGCCCGTGGGCCTGAGGTTGCGCTTGCGAGAACGCGTCAGCGCCCGTGAGGGCCTTGGCGCCGCTTGAGCTCGCAGTAAAGCCCCGACTGGTCGAGGTCGGCGAAGCCGTGATCGGCCGCCTGGGCGTATAACCCGGTCAGGGCGGCGGTGATGGGGGCGTCCATCTGCATGCCTGCGGCGGTGTGCATTGCATTGCGCAGGTCCTTGAGCTGGATGGACAGCGAGCCGCGCTTGGCGAAGTCGCCCTCGACCATGCGCTGGCCGTGCACCTCGAGGATGCGGCTTTCCGCGAAGCCTCCGCGCAAGGCTTCCCGCACTTTGGCTGGGTCGGCACCACCGCGTTCGGCCAGCAGCAGCGCCTCGGCCACCGCACCGATGGTGATGCCCACGATCATCTGATTGGCGAGCTTGGTCAATTGACCCGAGCCAGTGGGCCCCACGTGCACCGGCCGACCCAACACCGCCAGCACCTCGCGTGCGCGCTCGAACGCTTCCGCAGGGCCGCCGACCATGATCGCCAGCGTGCCGGCTTCGGCGCCCAGCGTGCCGCCCGACACGGGGGCATCCAGGGCGACGACGCCTGAAGCGCCCAGGCGGTCAGCGTGATCGCGGGCCTGCTCAGGCAGTATCGAGCCCATGTCGATGAACAAAGTGCCCGAGCGCATCGTGTGGATGGCTGAGCTCGGGCCCGCATCGAACAGCACCTCGCGCACCGCATCGCCGTCCTGCAACATGGCGATGACGATGTCGGCTTGGGCGACCGCCTCGGCTGGCGATGACGCCACCGTGGCGCCATCGGGCAACAGGGCGTCGGCCTTGGCTCGTGTTCGGTTCCAGGCGCTGAGGCGGTGGCCGGCGGCAAGCAGGCGGCGGGCCATGGGCTGGCCCATCAGGCCGCATCCGAGCAACGCGATGTGTGACATGCTGGCAAACTGTGGCGACCCCGGGGACGCCGCGGATGTGGGAAAGCGCGTATTGTCCCGCATGGCTGCTTCGTGGTTTCCTGCCAGCAATGTGTGACATATGTCCTGCATGGCAGGGAAATACAGGACCGATCCCTCGTTTGAAGGACAGTCACGCTGCGCAAATTCGGCGAACATTGACGCGGCAGTTCCTCCACGTCAGGGGCGCCTGGCGCTCAAGCCGATGACACAATTCCAATGACCATGGCCGAATCCCTCGCTCCAGGCTTGCTTGACGTTTCTGCGCTGCAAGGCGCCGTTCTGAATTCGCTCGACCATTTCTCTGTGGCCGTGACGGTCAAGGACCTGGCCAGCGGTCGCTACGAGCAAGCCAACGCATCTGCCGCCCGCATGCTGGGCCTGGAAGGCCGCGACCTGGTTGGCGCGCAAGACGCCGAGCTCTTCGATGCCACCCTCGTCATGGCCTTGCGTGCCGCCGAACAACAGGCCCGCGCCACGCCATCCGGCGTGATGGCCGAGCACAAGCTCGAGATCGGCGGCACCCGCCGCGATTTCCTGGCCTGGCGCCAGGTGGTGGGTCAGGCCGATGGTCAGGCTCGCATGGTCGCCATCTGGCAGGACGTCACCGATGCGCGCCGCCGCGAAGCCCAACTGCAAACCGCTCTGGCGCAACTCGAGCAACAGCAGAAAACCAACGAAACGCTCCGCCGCGACGTCGAAGGCAGTCAGGTGCGCGACGCGTTGTCCGGCCTCTATCACCGTGCCCACTTCGAAGAGCAGCTTTGCCGTGAGGCCGACCTCTCCAGCCGTGAGCAGCGCGAGTTCGCACTGGTTGCCATCGCCGTCGACAACCTCGACGAGATCCGGCAGAACCACGGCCTCGATGGCTGCGAGCGCGTCATCGAAGCCCTGGGGCGCCTGCTGCGTGCGGGCACCCGTGCGATGGACGCACCTTGCCGCCTGGGCGGCGACCGCTTTGTCGTGCTCTTGTCGGGCGTCGGCCTGGCGACCGCGCACTCGCGCATGGAGCAGCTGCGTCGCCAATGCGCGCAGCACATCGTGGCGCACAACGGCCAGCAGATCCCGTTCACGGTCAGCATGGGCGTGGCCAGCTTCCCGCACACCGCGGGGCTGGTCGATGAGCTCATGCGCAGCGCAGACCGCGCCTTGGCCAGCGCCCGCGACAAGGGCGGCAACCGCATCGTGTTGGCCAGCATCCAGTTCACGCCGGCCAACTGAGCGCGGCGGCGCAGGCCGCCAGGGCATGCCTGTCCACCCAACGATCGCCCAAAGAAATCGGCCAGACCCTTGCGGTGTCTGGCCGATGGAGACGAGGTCCGCCGAGAACTGGTTGCCGCATTCCTGAACCCAGGGGGATTCAGGTGGGCGAGGTCAGCAGCACTTCGGGTTCATCTGACGCGAGATGATCGCACCCGTGCGCAATGTTCCAAGCCCTGGCTCCAAGAGCATCGGTTCAAGGAAATAAAAACAACCACGAACCCGACGGACGAGCCCATTCTACGTGGACTCGCACCGATCAGGTCAAGCACTTGCCGCTGTTTTGCACGCTTGAATCGGTGCTGTTGTCACGATCGGCGGGGCGCAGATCAGATCAGGTGGCCGTCCTGGCCGAGCACCTGGTCGATGCGTGCGACGAGCTGATCCACGTACTCGGGCGAGGGCAGGGGGCCCAGAGGCGATGCCTCGTCCGTGGCCTCGGCCTCTCGGCTTGTCACCATGGGAGCGGGGGCAGCTGGGCGCTCGACCAGGATGTAGGCCAGGTTCAGCGCAGCCAGCACGGCGATGCGTTCGCGCGCTTTGAGCTTGCCGCTGTCTCGGATGGCGCACATCTCGCGGTCCACCTGCGAGACCGCTTCGCGCAGGCGCTCCTCACCGCCTTCCGGGCAGCCCAGGCGGTAACTCTGTCCCATGATCGAGACTTCGATTTGCTTCATTCTGGTCGGGTGTCGGTGGCGGTCTGATCGCCATCGGGGTGTTCGGTTTCGGCGACCGGCAGCGGCAGCTTGTCGAGCAGCGCATCGATGCGCGAGCGCGCTGCGGCCAGCCGCGCCTTCAGGGACTCGCGCTCTTGCGTGACGACGTGCACCTGTTGCGCCAGCAGCGCATTGGTGCGGCGCAGCTCCTCGTGGCGCAACAGCAGGCGCTCGATGCGATCGGTGAGTTCGTCGATGCGGGACATGGTGTGCCGAGGCGGGTGAAGGAGGGGCTCGCTGGCATTGTAGGCGCCCTTACAATTTGCCCGTTGGTGCTCGCGCCGGGGTTCTTGCTCGGCGCAGTTAAACGGGAAGCAAGCAGGGGGCGCGCCATCAGCGGCGTCCACCTGACTTGCGCTGCCCCCGCAACGGTCGGCGATCGAGCCCGAGCAACCCCCAGTTGCTCGCTCCGCCTGCGCTCCTCAGCCACTGGGCCCATGGGCCTGGGAAGGCCGCGCAGGTTGCATAGCCCAGCCCGGATACCGGCCAGCAAGGGGTGCGTGCGTTCGCGCGCGCCATGTCGCCCAGGGTCTGCGGGGAAGCTGGCCAGGGCCTTTGTCTTTGCCTTTTCCCGTGAAATCCATTCCTGTTGCGCGCTTGTCCCTGAGCGCCCTGTCTTGCCTTGTTCTGCTGGCCTGGTCGCCGTCCTCCCTGGCGGATGAGAGCGTGCCAGAGGTCGTTGTCACCGCCACGCGCGCACCCGTTGACCGTGCCCGTGTCCTGGCCGATGTCTCGGTCATCACGCGTGAAGACATCGATCGCTCGGGGGCCATGGACCTGGCCGATTTGCTCGATCGTCAACCGGGGCTGACATTCAGCAACAACGGTGGCCCAGGCACCTACACCGACGTGTTCGTGCGGGGAGCCAACGCCCGCTTCACCGCTTTGCTGGTCGATGGTTTGCGCGTGGACTCTCAGAACTTGCAGGGCGGTGCGGTCTGGCAAGGCATCCCGTTGTCGCAGATCGATCGCATCGAGGTGGTGCGCGGCGCCGGCAGCGCCCTGTATGGCTCTGACGCCGTCGGCGGCGTGATCCAGGTGTTCACGCGCAAGCCGGTCGATGGCGTGGTGTCCTTGGCTGGTGGTTTGACTTTGGGCTCGCACGGCACTGTCAAGTCCGATGCCACGGTTTCCGGCCGCCAGTCCGGCTTTGACTATGGTTTGACCCTTGGGGCAGAGCGGGCCAATGGCCGTTCCGTGATCAAGAACCCCAGCAGCCCGGATTGGCGCGTCGATCGTGACGGGTACGGGCAGTCTTCGGCTCAGGCTCGCCTGGGGTGGCAGTTGCTGGCTGGGCATCGGCTGGAAGCTTTGGCTGGGCGGCATCGCACGCGTGCCGACTTCGATGACCGCTACGCCAGCGCAGATCAGGACTCTGTTGCCACCACGGTGATCCGCACGTCGCAGGTTGCCTGGCTGGCCGATTGGGTGCCCGGGCTGAAGGCCCAGTATCGATTGGGCGAGAGCAGCACGGAGGTCCTGTCGGAGTCGAGTGGGTACCTGCGCGCCAAGACCCGCACCCGCACTGCCCTGGCGCAGCACGATTGGCAGCGTGGGCCGCATGGCGTGCAGGTGCTGCTTGAGAACCGGGTCGATCGCATGAGCGCGGCTTACGACGGCAGCTCCTCCTTCGAAGGCCCGGAGCCTCGGCGCGATCAGTTGGGGCTGGGACTGGGTTATGCCTGGGATCAGGACAGCTGGGTTTTTTCAGCGCGAGCTCGCCAGGATGACGACAGCGAATTCGGCGTGCACCACACGGGCACCGTGGCAGGCGGCTGGCGCTTTGCCCCGGGCTGGATGGCTCGTGTGAGTTACTCGGAGGGTTTCCGGGCGCCCACGCTGTACGAGCGCTTTGCCCAATACGACGGCAACCCGGATTTGAGGGCAGAAACATCGCATGGCAGCGAGGCCGCCATCAGCTGGCAACGAGGTGCCGATCTAGCATCGGTGACCGCCTATGACCAGCGCATCAACCAGCTCATCGAGTACTCGATGAGCCAGTTCCAGTACTTCAACGTGGGTCAGGCGCGCCTCAAGGGCTTGACCTTCGCTGCTCAAACGCGTTGGGCGGGCGCCAACTGGTCGGGGTCATGGGACTTGCAAGAGGCCCGCAACGAGCAGACGGGTGAACGCCTGATTCGTCGCCCGCGCTACCACGGCAACCTGTCGGCCGACACCGATCTGATGGGCTGGACCGTTGGTGCTCGCTCGAGATTCGTTGGCGGGCGCAGCGACATCGATGGCGATTCGCTGACCGTTCACAACGGGGGCTACGTGACCTGGGGAGTGTTCGCCTCGCGTCAGCTGGCACCGGGCTGGCAGCTGCTGACCCGCGTGGACAACGTGTTCAACAAGCGCTACGAGGTGGCTCGCGACTACGCGGTTCCTGGTGCGTTTGCCCAGGTGGCGTTGCGCTACCAGCCTCGCTGACACCTGCCATGTCGGCACCGCAACACCACCTCATCCTGGGCGGCCAGCGCAGCGGAAAGTCCCGTCATGCCGAGCGCCTGGCGCGTGCGTGGCTTGAAAAGGATGCTCGCCACGAGGTGGTGGTCGTGGCCACGGCCATGTCCAGCGATGACGAGATGCGCGAGCGCATCGAGCGGCATCGGCGTGACCGCGATGCGGCCTTTCGGGTTGTCGAGAGCCCTTTTCATCTCGGTCAGGCTGTTCGCGGCGAGGCGGCTCCTCATCGTTTGATCGTGGTCGATTGTTTGACCTTGTGGGTCAGCCAGGCGCTGATGCCAGACTGCCATGGCGAGCAGTCCGCTGCGTTGCCTCAGTGGCCGCACTTGCGCGAGGATTTGCTCGGCGCCATGCCCGGCCTGGCCTCACCGCTGGTGCTGGTGTCCAACGAGATCGGCGCAGGCGTGGTGCCGATGGGAGCCGACGTTCGCCGAGTGGTCGATGAGTTGGGACGCCTGCATCAGGATGTTGCACAGCGCTGCGCTCGCTTGACCTGGATGGTGGCTGGCCAGCCCTTCACGCGCGACGTGGAGCGTTGGTCGTGAACGCGCTGTCCTGCGCCGGTCGAGTGCGCCGATGGAGGCGGGTCATCGCGTGCCTGGTGGGTTGGTCCATTTTTGGGGCTGCGCATGCCGCAAGCCATCGCCTGGCCATCGTGGACGATGGCGGCTCGGCCGTGAGCCTGCCTGCCCCGCCTGCTCGCATCGTTTCGCTGTTGCCTTCTTTGACCGAGGCGGTCTGTGTTCTTGGAGGCTGCGATCGCCTGATCGGCGTGGACCGTTGGTCCAACTGGCCTGATCAGGTCAAGAAGCTGCCGCAACTGGGCAGCCTGGACGAGGCCCCGCTCGAGCGCATCGTCGCGCTCAAGCCAGACCTGGTGCTGCTGGCGCCTTCGTCGCGCGTGGCGCCGCGCTTGCGGCAGTTGGGTTTGACGGTGGCCGAGCTCGATGCCCGCGACCTGCCGGGCGTGGAGGGGCTGCTTCACAAGGTGGCAGCTTTGTTGGGGCAACCTGAGGCCGCAACCCAGCGGTGGGCGGCCATGCAGCGAGAGCTGCAAGAGGCTGCTCGCTCGGTGCCTGCGCCCGCGCGAGGTCATGCGGTCTATGTCGAAATCAGCAGCGCCCCGCATGCGGCGGGCGAGTCCTCGTACATCGGGCAGATGCTGAGCCAGCAGGGTGCGCGGAACATCGTGCCGGCTTCGCTGGGGCCGTTCCCAAAGCTCAACCCGGAGTTCGTGGTGCGGGCCAGGCCAGCGCTGGTCATCGTGGGGGCCGGTGAGGTGGCGGCTTTGCGCCGTCGCCCTGGTTGGTCGGCGATCCCGGCCGTGCGAGATCAACGCATCTGTGCTTTGCAGCCGCTTGAGATGGATGCCTTGTCGCGCCCCGGACCTCGCCTGCCTGAGGCGGCCCGGGTGCTGGCCAATTGCCTGAACCGGGCCTGGAGCGTGAAGCCATGAAACCCGTCTGGTGGCTGGCGCTGGTGTTGATGGGGCTGTGTGGCCTGGGTGCGCTGGTGGGCGCCGATGGCTGGCGCTGGCCATCGGCCTTGTGGCGCGAGCCGGGCTTGCTTGAGCTGGCGATGGACATCCGCCTGCCGCGCTCGATCGGGGCTGCGGTGGTGGGCGCTTTGCTGGGTTTGTCGGGTGCCATCGCGCAGGGTTTGTTTCGCAACCCGCTGGCCGAGCCGCACCTGCTTGGCTCTGCCGCCGGTGCGGGGTTGTGCATGGCCGCGGCCATCGCGCTGGGTTGGGTGTCGGGCGAGGCCGGGGCTCGGCTGGGCCTGACAGGGCTGGCCTTTTTCGGTGCCATTGGCGGGGTGTTCCTCACGCTCACGCTGGCACGAGGGGCGGCGCAGACCTACCGCCTGCTGCTCGCGGGCGTGGTGGTGGGCGTGGTGCTGGGGGCGTTCACGCAGTGGATCATGCTTGGCTCGGCCGAGGCTTGGCGAGCGATGCAGGCCTTCATGCTGGGCAACACGGCCTTGCTGGGCTGGCCCGCTGTGTGGGCGATGGCTGGCGTGTGGCTGGTCGGGGTGCTGTTGGCGATGGGGCTTGCGCCGGTGCTGGATGCGCTGAGCCTGGGTGAAGACACCGCACGCAGCCTGGGTGTGCCTTTGGGTGGCTCGCGCGTGGCGCTCGTGGCGGTGCTGGCGGCCTGCACGGCGGCCGCCTCGGCACAGGCCGGTTTGATCGCTTTCATCGGCCTCGTGGCACCGCACCTGGTGCGGGGCTGGGATGGCGGGCGACACCGCGTGCGCCTGCTGGCGGCCAGCTTGATGGGTGGGGCGTTGTTGCTGTCGGCCGACCTGCTGTCTCGGGGCTTGTTGCCCCCTCAGGACGTGCCGGTGGGTGTGCTCACGGCGGTGCTGGGCGGGGGCTACCTGCTTTGGCGATTGCAGCGGAGTGCACCATGAGCCAGGGGCTGTTGTCTTTGCGTGCCGTCAGCGCCACCAGGGGGCATCGCACCGTGGTCGATCGGGTCGACCTGAGCCTCCATGCTGGCGAATGGGTGGCCCTGGTGGGCCCCAATGGCGCGGGCAAATCCACCTTGCTGCAGTTGGCGGCGGGGTTGCTGGTGCCGGCTGCGGGCGAAGTTTGGCTGGGTGAGCGCGCCCTGGCCGCCTGGCCCGACCGCGCGAGGGCGCGCCAACTGGCCTGGCTGGCGCAATCACCCGAGGCCGATGCCGACATGCTGGTGCGCGACGTCGTCGAGCTGGGCCGATTGGCGCACCGGGGCTGGCTGGGGTGGGGTGGCAAGGCCACAGTGACCGATCGGTCTGTGGTCGACGAGGCCATGGGTCAGGCCGACGTTCGTGCGCTGGTTTCGCATCGGTTGGGGCGCTTGTCGGGCGGCGAGCGTCAGCGGGTGCACCTGGCCCGCGCCCTCGCGACCCAGGCCCCGGTGCTGTTGCTCGACGAGCCGCTGGCCCACCTGGACCCGCCCCATCAACGTCACCTTGCCCGGGTCATGCGGCAAGCGGCCAGGGCGGGGCATGCGCTGCTCAGCGTCATGCACGAGCTGCCCATCGCGCTGAGCGCGGACCGGCTCGCGGTGATGGGGGGCGGGCGCTTGTTGGCCTCGGGGCCTGCGTCCGACCCAGCGGTCCGCGCCGCCTTGTGCGAGGTGTTCGACCACGCCATCGAGCTGCTCGAAGTCGACGGGCGCTGGACCGCCTGGCCCCGGCTTTGACCTTCCTTTCACCTTGATTTGCGTCCAGCAGGACAATCCCACCATGGACATCCAGAACCCACCCACCGAAGCCCCCCAGCAACGCGAGAAGGCCGAGCGCCGAGGCCTGCTCATCGTCAACACCGGTGATGGCAAAGGCAAGAGCACGGCCGCCTTCGGCCTGGCCCTGCGCGCCCATGGCCGCGGCAAGCCGGTGCGCATCTTCCAGTTCATGAAGGTGCCCAGTGCGCGTTTTGGCGAGCACCGCGCCCTGGAGCAACTGGGCGTGCCCATCGAAGGCCTGGGCGATGGCTTCAGCTGGAAGAGCAAGGACCTGGAGCACTCGGCGCAACTCGCGCGCGATGGCTGGGCCCGTGCCCGCGCCGTGATCGAAGCGGGCGAGGCCTTCCTGGTGGTGCTCGATGAAATGACCTATCCGTTGATCTACGGCTGGGTGCCGCTGCAGGAGGTGGTCGATGCCTTGCGCTCGCGGCCCTCGCACGTGCACGTCGTGATCACCGGGCGAGATTGCCCGGCCGAGGTCATCGAGATCGCCGACACGGTCAGCGAGGTGCGCAAGGTCAAGCATGCCTACGAGGCAGGCATCCCGGCACAACGCGGCATCGAGGACTGAGGCATGGCAGAGCTCCGCTTGCCCGAGCTGGCCGATTTGCGCGATGGCGTGCTCGCCGCTCGCTTGCAGCACCTCATCGACCACAAGACCAAGCCCTTGGGCTCGATGGGGCGCATCGAGTCGCTGGCCGTGCAGATCGGGTTGACCTTGCGCAGCGAGCGCCCGGTGCTGGTTTCTCCCCAGGCGGTGGTGTTCGCGGGCGACCACGGCCTGGCGGCGCGCGGCGTGTCGGCCTTTCCGTCAGACGTGACCTGGCAGATGGTCGAGAACTTCCTGGCAGGAGGCGCAGCCATCAGCGTGCTCGCGCGCCAGCATGGCCTGGCGCTCACGGTGGTGGACGCGGGGGTTGCCAGGGAACTGGCTCCGCGCCCGATGCTGCAAAGCCGCAAGGTGGCCCCGGGCACAGCCGACTGCAGCCGGGGCCCGGCGATGACGGCGGCGCAATGTGCTCAGGCGATTGAACAAGGTGCCGAGGTCGTGCGCAGCCTGCCGGGCAACGCCGTGTTGTTCGGCGAGATGGGCATTGGCAACACGTCCAGCGCCGCCTTGATCATGGCTCGCCTGACGGGCCTGCCCCTGGCGCAATGTGTGGGCCGGGGCACCGGGCTCGATGAGCCGGCCGTGCAACGCAAGCTCGCCATCCTGCAAGAGGCCCTGCTGGCCAACGCCGACGCGCACGAGCCCCTGGCTGTGTTGCGAGCCTTCGGTGGCTTCGAGGTGGCCATGATGTGCGGTGCCATGCTCGAAGCGGCGGCACAGGGGCGCGTCATCGTGGTCGATGGATTCATCGCCACCAGCGCTTTGCTCGTGGCCCATGCGCTGCGGCCACGTGTGTTGCAGCGCTGTGTGTTTTCGCACCAGTCCGACGAGAGCGGTCACGCCCGCATGCTGGCCCACTTGGGCGCCGAACCCTTGATCAAGCTCGACCTGCGCCTGGGCGAGGGCTCGGGCGCGGCCCTGGCCTGGCCGCTGCTGGAGTCGGCCTGTCGGATCCTGCGCGAGATGGCGAGCTTCGAGTCTGCCGGGGTCAGCAACGCCGGCACCGACCCGCAGGCCTGAGGTCGACATGAGCCAAGCGCCACCGCCACGCGGCCTGCTCGCAGCCCTTTCAGGCGCCCTGGTGCACGAGCTGCGCCTGTTCTGGCTGGCCGTTCAGTTCCTCACCCGCGTGCCGGTGCCGGCCTGGGTGGGCTGGCAGCCTGAGTGGATGCCGGCGAGCATGCGCCACTTTCCGCTGGTGGGCGCCCTGGTGGGCTTGTTTGGCGTGGCGGTGCTGGCGGTGTGCTCGGCCTGGTGGCCGCCGGCGGTGGCCGTGGGCCTGAGCATGGCTGCGACCGTCTGGCTCACCGGAGGGTTTCACGAAGATGGCTGGGCCGACACCTGCGATGGCCTGGGCGGGGCGGTCAGCCGCGACAAGGCGCTGCTCATCATGAAGGACTCGCGCCTGGGCACCTATGGCGCACTGGGCCTGGTCCTGCTGCTGGGCCTGAAGGCCACGGTGTTGGTCGAGCTGCTCACGCCCCGGGTGCATGAGCTCGACAGCGCCCGCACCAGCCAGATCCACCAGGTGCTGCTGCTGTGGACGTCGATGGGGTTGGTCTGGGCACATGCGCTCTCGCGCCTGGTGCCGGTCGTGCTGACCCGTTTGCTGCCCTATGCAGGCGATGCCGAACACGCCAAGGCCAAGCCCCTGGCGCTGGCCGTGGCCACACCGCACGTGTGGGCCACGGTGGCCAACACCGGGGTGGTGGCAGCGGCGATGGCCGTGTTCTTCGTGCTCGACGGCTGGCCTCTGCGCACCCTGGGTCAGGCTCTGGCCTGGGGCCTGCTGGGCGCCGCTTTGGTGTTGGCCTGGTGCCTGGTTTGGCTCAATCGTCGTTTGGGCGGCTTCACGGGCGACACCCTGGGCGCCAGCCAGCAACTCGCCGAGCTGGCCACCTTGCTGGCCTGGTTGCACGTGGTGCACCCTGTGGGCGGATGAGCCGGGTTGGCGTGGCTGCGTGAGCATGGTCGACATGCCGTTGGTTTTCACTGCCTGGCGCCACCCGCGCCCGATCGGCAACGAGGGGCGCTGCATCGGCCGCACCAACTTGCGCGTCGACCCGCGAAAGGCCCGGCGACTGGCGCGCCGCATCCATCGGCATGCGCTGCAGCACGGCCTGCCTCGCGTGGCTTGCACCTCGTCGCTCATGCGTTGCCATGCAGTAGGGCGTCACCTGCGCAGCCTGGGCTGGCGACACGTGGTTGATGACGCCTTGCTGGAGGCCGACTTCGGCACATGGGACGGAAAAGCCTGGGCACACATCGCACGCGATGACGTTGATGCCTGGGTCGCGGACTTCCTGCATCACCGCCCGGGCGGCGGCGAGAGCTTGCAGCAGGTGCTGCAACGGGCCGCAAGTTGGCATCCTCCCGAACCTGGTGTGAGCGTCGTCGGCCATGCTGGCTGGATGCTGGCGCGTCGCTGGTTGCAAACCCATGGACCAGGGCAGCCGCCCACTCAGGCATCGCAGTGGCCCAGGCCGCCGGCGCACGGGCAAGCCTGGTCGCTGATGGCTCAGTAGCGTCGCGTGGCGCCTGCCAGCCGCAGGTAGGTCCGCGCCAGCCAGCTGACCACGGCTCGCCGCGCTCGCGCCACCCAGCCAGGTTGGCTGTCGGAGGCGGGGGCGGGCACCTCGCGGCTGCGCGAGAAGTCCTCGTCCAGCGAGGTCGACAGGGTGCGCACGAAGGCCCGGTCCTTGATCACCAGGTTGCCTTCGAGGTTGAGCACCAGCGACAGCGGGTCGAGGTTGGACGAGCCCACCGTGGCCCATTCATCGTCCACCCTCAGCACCTTGGCGTGCAGGAAAGCGTCCTGGTACTCGAAGATGCGAACGCCGTGGCGCTGCAGCTCGTGGTAGAGCACCTGGGCCGCGACCCCGGCGATGCGGTAGTCAAGCTTGCCCTGCAGCAGCAGGCGCACCTGCACGCCCTTGGAGGCCGCGTGGCGCAGGGCCAGGCGGATGGCGCGGTGCGGGTAGAAGTAGGGCGTGACGATGTCGATGCGCTCGCGCGCCTGCCGAATGGCTTGCAGCGAGGCGAGCTCGATGGTGCGACGCTGGCGCAGGTTGTCGCGCATGACAAAAGCGCAGCGCGAGCCGTGCAACAGCTGCGCGGCTTGCTCGACGCGCCCTTGCTCGCGCGGAGACAGGCGCATGCGCGCCTGGTCGAGCAGTCGCTTGAAGCGGCGGAACTTCTGCAGGTCACTGGCTGCCTTGGGCAACTGAGGCAGCTCATCGCGCCAGTCCACACCGAACTGCGCACGCGTCCAGATGGCCCGCACCGCGTGCAACATGGGTGTGATGGCAGGGCCGCTCACGTCGACGGCGTAGTCCAGTCGAGGCTGCTGTGACCAGCCATGGTGCAGGTCGTGGCGGTCGTCGATCAGGTTGATGCCGCCAATGAAGGCCTGACTGCGATCGATGACCGCGATCTTCAGGTGCATGCGCCGCCATTGGCTGGTGTCGAACACGAGCGCACCCAGGCCCCGCGTGGGGCGGTAGGTGGCCAGCTTCACCCCGGCCAGCGTCAGGTCCTTCCACAGGCTGGCCGGTGCATCGCGAGAGCCCAGCCCATCGACCACCAGGTGCACCGAGACGCCGCGCCTGGCGGCCCGCATCAGGGCCTGCAGCACCCAGCTGCTTTGCCCCTGTGGCGAGACCATGTAGAACGCCATCCACACACTGTGCTGAGCAGCGTCGATGCGGTCGCGCAGCGCAGGAAAGAGCTGCTCTCCACCTTTGAGCAGGCGCACCTCGTTGCCGCCCGTGAACACAGGACGCCTCTGAACGTACCAGGCCAGGCCTTCGAGCGTGTCCAGGTCGGCATCGGCCGGCGACACCTGCATCGCTCAACCCAGCTCGAGTTCGACCACCAGGGGCAGGTGGTCCGACAGCCTGGCCCAGGTGCCACCGCGGGGCACCATCACCGAGGTGCAGCGCAGCCCGCGCGTGTAGACCCGGTCCAGCGACAGCACCGGCACGATCGACGGAAAAGTGGGCACGCGCGCCATGTCTGCGGTGCAAGCGCGAACCAGGCCGGCATCCGTGAAGACTGGGTCCAGCTTCTCGCTCCAGTCGTTGAAGTCACCCGCGATCACCACCGGCGCGTTCGCGGGCAGCGATTCGTGAACCAGGCGGGCCAGGCGCTCTGCCTGGCGCACGCGGCTGGCGTGGATCAGCCCCAGGTGCACCACCACCACGTGCACCTCGATGCCCCGCCACCGCACCGGCACGTGCAGCAGCCCGCGCTGCTCGAAGCGGTGGTCGGACACGTCGTGGTGCCCGATGTCTCCGATGGGCCAGCGCGCCAGCAGCGCGTTGCCATGTTCGCCACCGCGCGTGAAGGCGTTGGTGCGGTAGGCCACCTCGTAGCCTTCGGGGGCCAGGTAGTCGGCCTGCGGCTCGGCGGGCCAGGCCATCGGCCCGAACTGCGTTCGCGAAAACGTCCGCGCCTCTTGTTCGTTGAAGCGCCGGACCTCTTGCAGGCAGACGATGTCGGCGTCCATGGCCTCGACAGCCAGGCCCAGGTTGTGGATTTCCAGGCGCTTGGACGGACCCATGCCGCGCACGCCCTTGTGGATGTTGTAAGTCGCCACGCGCAGGCAGGAGGAGCCCTGGGTCGACGGCGGCAGCAGCGAAGACTGAAGCGGGTTGAGCACGGTCGTCAGCAGAGGTGCGGGGATTCAACCTTACCCGAAGTGGGGTGGTCCACGGCGCGCATCTGGGGGCGGGTTCCCCGTGGTTTTCATCGGTTCCGCAACTGCCGGGGCAGCATCAGGATGGCCTCCGCGTTGGAGGGCGAGAAGCAACGGTCGGCCGCCTCTTGCCAGGGCAGCCAGGCGTGCTGCGTGTGCTCGCGCGGCGCCAGCCTGATGGGGATCTCGCGCGGCACCTGCAGGCTGAAGACCCGCTCGGTGTTGTGTGTCACCCCCGGCGCGTAGCGGTGGCGCCAGACGGGGTAGATCTCGTAGATGTTCTCCAGCGCCCAGTCTCGCAAGGCCGAGGCGGGCACTTCGGGCGAGCCGACGGCGATGCCGGTTTCTTCGGCCACCTCGCGGATGGCGGTCAGCGTCCAGTCTTCCTCCAGGTGGTCTTTCGATCCGGTCACGCTCTGCCAGAAGCCGGGTTGCTTGGCGCGCTCGATGAGCAGCACCTCCAGCTCGGGTGAGTGGATCACCACCAGCACGGACTGCGGGATCTTGTGGGCGGGTTCCTGGCTCATTGAGGTCGGGTGTTGGTGGCCACAGGGGGCGGCAGTTGGCGAGCCTGCAAGGCCTGGACCTGGTTGACGAGCTTGTTGTGGGCGTCGTAGAAGGCCGCGGCGATCACCTTGCCTTCGTTGGTGTTGCTCCAGCCGATGCCGCCGAGCCCGCCTGCACGACCCGCCACCAGGCCACCCAGGCCCAGGTCGGTGCTGCGCGCCGATCCGGTGGCCGCAGCCAGCTGCTCCGTGGTCTCGTTGTCGGTCAGCAGCAGGGCCACCTGCGCTTCCTTGAGCTTGACCTGCTCGAGCAGGCCCACCAGCCCGGCGATGTCACGCAGCACCGGGATCGAGCCGACGATGCCGGCCAGGCCGCGGCCGGCGTCTTCTTCGCTGAAGGTCAGGCTGGGCGTGAGGGTGAACTGGGCTTCGTAGCCCTTGCCCTTGCTCACGGTGCTGTTGGAGCGGACGATGCCGGCTTCCTTGAGCTCGTTTTCCTGGATGGTGCTGCGCAGCCCTGCGGCGCGGTCCACCACGCGGAAGCACCCGCTTTGCTGGGCGATCAGCTTGATCAGGGGCACGGGCGAGGGCGGCAGCTGGTAGCTGCTGCGCATCGTGTAGCCATCGGGGTTCTCGGCCAGGGCCAGGGTGGCCACGGGGGCCGCGCAGGTCACCAGCCCGCTGTCGGCGCCTTGTGCGCCTTTGGGGCCCGCCGAGCCCGTCACCACGGAACTGCCCTGGCCCAGCTCGGTCGAGGCTTGAGGCGGCTTGGCGTCCTTGCAGGCGCTCAGCGCCAGCAGGCAAAGGGGCATCAAGCAGGTGGCAAGGCGAGTGGGGGACATGGGGAGGCTCCTGAGTGAATGTGTTGGGTTTGCTCGCGCACGCCTCAAGGCAAGTGTGCGGCAGGTGCGAGGGGTCACGTGGCGCCGGGTGGCGACAAAGCGAGGCCGCAGCACACGGCTGTAGGCTGGTACGCCACAAAGAAAAAGGGCCACCCTTGCACAGGATGGCCCCGAGAGTTTACCGAGCGGTCAGGTCAGGCGGCAGGAGCCTGGCCGGCTTGCGCGGCCTGTGCGTTGCGCAGGCGGATGTGCAGTTCGCGCAGCTGCTTTTCGTCCACGTTCGACGGTGCGCCCGTCAGCAGGCACTGGGCGCGCTGCGTCTTGGGGAAGGCGATCACGTCGCGGATGGACTCGGCCTTGGTCATCAGCGTGACCAGGCGGTCCAGACCGAAGGCCAGGCCACCGTGCGGGGGCGCGCCGTATTGCAGCGCATCCAGCAGAAAGCCGAACTTGACCTTGGCGTCTTCGTCGGTGATGTTCAGGGCCTTGAAGACCTTGGACTGCACCTCGGCGCGGTGGATGCGGATCGAGCCGCCACCCAGTTCCCAGCCGTTGAACACCATGTCGTAGGCCTTGGCGATGCACTTGCCCGGGTCCGTGTCCATGTAGTCTTCGTGACCGTCCTTCGGGGCGGTGAAGGGGTGGTGCACGGCGTTCCAGCGCTCGGACTCGTCGTCGTACTCGAACATCGGGAAGTCCACCACCCACAGCGGGGCCCAGCGGTCCTCGAACAGGCCGGCCTTCTTGCCGAAGTCGGAGTGGCCGACCTTCAGGCGCAGCGCGCCGATGGCGTCGTTGACGACCTTTTCCTTGTCGGCACCGAAGAAGATCAGGTCGCCGTCCTTGGCGCCTGTGCGCTCCAGGATCTTGGCGATCGCGGCGTCGTGCAGGTTCTTGACGATGGGCGACTGCAGGCCGTCACGGCCCTTCGCCACCTCGTTGACCTTGATCCAGGCCAGGCCCTTGGCGCCGTAGATCTTGACGAACTCGGTGTAGGCGTCGATTTCACCGCGCGACATGGTGCCGCCACCGGGCACGCACAGGGCCACCACGCGGCCGCCCTTGGTCGTGGCTGGCGTCGAGAAGACCTTGAAGTCCACGTCGGCCATCACGTCGGTCAGCTCGGTGAACTCCAGCTTGACGCGCAGGTCGGGCTTGTCCGAGCCAAAGCGGTGCATGGCGTCGGCGTACTTCATGACGGGGTAGGCGCCCAGGTCCACGTTCAACGCCTTCATGAAGACGTGGCGGATCATGCCTTCGAACATGTCACGGATTTCCTGCTCGGTCAGGAAGCTCGTCTCGATGTCGATCTGGGTGAATTCGGGCTGGCGATCGGCGCGCAGGTCTTCGTCACGGAAGCACTTGGTGATCTGGTAGTAGCGGTCAAAGCCCGCCACCATCAAGAGCTGCTTGAAGAGCTGGGGCGACTGGGGCAGCGCAAAGAACTGACCGTCATGGACACGCGAAGGCACCAGGTAGTCGCGAGCGCCTTCAGGCGTGGACTTGGTCAGCATCGGGGTTTCGATGTCGACGAAGCCGTTTTCGTCCAGGAACTTGCGAGCTTCCATCGCCACGCGGTAGCGCAGCATCAGGTTCTTCTGCATGTACGGGCGACGCAGGTCCAGCACGCGGTGCGTCAGGCGCGTCGTCTCCGACAGGTTCTCGTCGTCGATCTGGAACGGGGGCGTCACGGAAGCGTTCAACACTTCCAGGGTGTGGCCCAGCACTTCGATCTTGCCGCTGGTCAGGCCTGCGTTCTCGGTGCCAGCGGGGCGGGCGCGCACGACGCCGGTCACCTTCAGGCAGAACTCGCCGCGCACGTCTTCGGCGATCTTGAACGAGTCGGCGCGGTCGGGGTCGAACACGACCTGAACCAGGCCTTCGCGGTCACGCAGGTCGATGAAGATCACGCCGCCGTGGTCGCGGCGACGGTGGGCCCAGCCCATCAGCGTCACGGTCTGGCCCATCAGCGCTTCGCTGACCAGACCACAGTAAGTGGTGCGCATTGTTGTTTGCTCCGAGAGGGGAGAAGGGAAAAATCGGGTAGCGGTGCCCGCCGAGCGTCAGGCGAACACCGAGAACCCGTGATTGTCGTTCAGGATTGGGGTGCCGTCGGCGGGGGCGTGCCCTCAGCGGGCGAAGTGGGGGCGACAGGGGGCACGTTGGGTGGCGCCACCACCCCCATGGAGATGATGTACTTCAGCGCCTCGTCCACCGACATCTTCAGCGGGTGGACCTCGGCGCGGGGCACCATCAGCATGAAGCCGGAGGTCGGGTTGGGCGTCGTCGGCACGTAGAGCGTGACCATGTCGGCCGGCAAACGGGCCGCCACCTCGCCCGCAGGCTTGCCAGTCACGAATGCGATGGTCCAGGCGCCTTGCCTCGGGTACTGCACCAGAACCGCCTCGCGAAAAGCCTGGCCGCTGCTGGAGAACAGCGTGTCCGACACCTGCTTGACCGAGGTGTAGATGCTCTTGACGATGGGCGTGTTCGACAACACCCGGTTGTACTGGTTCAGCAGCCACTGGCCGACCATGTTCGACACCGCCATGCCCGTGAGCAGCAGCGTGGCCCCCACGACGATCACGCTCAGGCCGGGGACCTCGCGCAACTCCTGCAGGAAGGGGTGCAGGCTGACAGGCAGCACGGTGCGCGCAGCAGCCATGAACCAGCTGAAGACGCCATCGAGCGCGCCGACGACGTTCATCAGCACCCAGATCGTGATGGCCAGGGGCAGCCAGACGAGCAGGCCGGTGAGGATGTATTTTTTCACGCGAGGTGGGGCATTCAGTGGCAGGCGCAGGACGTGCCGCAACCGCCGGCCGCCGCAGCACCGTCACCGCTGGATGACGCGCTGGCGTTGCCACCGTCGCTGGGGGCTGGCGCGCTGGCGGCCGCGCTGGCCGTGGCACCCGTTGCGGCGGCGCCAGTGCCGGCCGAGCCGCCACGGAAGTCGGTCGCGTACCAACCAGAGCCCTTGAGCTGGAAGCCGGCAGCCGTGACCTGCTTGCTGAAAGCTTCGGCGCCACAGGCTGGGCAGGTGGTCAAAGGGGCGTCGGACATCTTTTGCAGGACGTCCTTGGCGTGGCCGCAGGCGCCACAGCGGTAGGCATAAATTGGCATGGTGAAACCTCGGGTCAACCCTGTGCGGGATTGTAAATGGGGTGGCGCCACGCCACCTTCAAGGGGGTTCCGCGTCGAGGCATGAGGGGGATCTGGTGTGCGGTGCGCGGCATGTCTCAGGCGAGGCTGGCCTGGCGCGCCCGGTGATCGCCAACGAATTGGGGCATGAGCGAGCCCACGATCATGCCGCCCAGCGCCATGATCAGGCCGGCAAGCTGCCCCGGGAAGGCCTCACCCAGCGCGGCGTGGAAGGTGAACAGCGCCAACGTGCCAATGCCCAGCACGATCGACAAAATGGCGCCTTGCGTGGTGGCGCGCGACCAGTACAGCCCGAACAGCAGCGGCACGAATGCCCCGACCAGGGGAATCTGGTAGGCCGCCGAAACCAGGTCGTAGATGGCCGTGCCCTGCATCACGATGGCGTAGGTCAGCACCAGCGCCGTGAACACGAACAGCGTGATCCGCATGGACAGCAGCACCTGGCGGTCGCTCATGCCGGGGTGGATGTTTTTCAGGATGTTCTCGACGAAGCTGGTCGAGGGCGCCAAAAGCGTCGCAGACGAGGTCGATTTGATGGCCGAAACCAGCGCGCCGAAGAAGAAGATCTGCGCGATCAGGGGCATCTTGCTCAGGATGAGCGTGGGCAGCACCTTCTGCGGGTCGTTGGCCAGCATTTCCTTGGTTTCGGCCGGCATGATGATCAGCGCCGAGGCCACGATGAACATCGGCACGAAGGCAAACGCCAGGTAACTGAAGCCGCCGATGATGGCGCCCTTGCGCGCCGTGTCGCTGTCCTTGGCCGACATCACGCGCTGGAAGACGTCCTGCTGCGGGATCGAGCCGAACATCATGGTGATGGCCGCCGCGATGAACCAGACCCAGCCGTCAACCGTGTGCTCTGGCAGGATCTTGAACCAGTTCTGCTGTTCGGCCAGCGCGAAAACCTGGTCGGCGCCACCTGCCTGGTCAGCGGCCAGCCATGCGATGAAGGACAGGCCCACCACCAGCACCACCATCTGCACGAAGTCGGTCCAGGCCACGGCCAGCATGCCGCCCACCATCACGTAGACCAGCACCAGCGCCGTGCCGATGACCATGCCCAGCTCGGCGCTGATGGCGCCCCCGGAGAGCACCACGAACACCAGGCCCAGGGCGGTGATCTGGGCGGCCACCCAGCCCAGGTAGCTCAGGATGATGGCGATGGAGCAGAAAATCTCGACGCCCTTGCCGTAGCGGTGACGGTAGAAGTCACCGATGGTCAGCAGGCTCATTTTGTAGAGCCGGCTGGCAAAGAAGGCGCCCACCAGCACCAGGCACATCGAGGCCCCAAAGGGGTCCTCGATGACGGCGTTGAGCCCGCCTTCGACGAACTTGGCCGGGATGCCCATCACGGTTTCGGCGCCGAACCAGGTGGCGAAGGTGGTGGTGATGACCATGGCCAGCGGCAGGCTGCGCCCGGCAATGGCGAAGTCGGCGGTGCTCTTGATGCGCGTGCCCGCGTACATGCCCAGCGCCATGGTGGCGACCAGGTAGAGGATCACGAAAGCGAGCAGCGTGGTGTTCATGTTCGGCAGCACCTTTCCAACAATCAGGCCGAAGAACGCAAAAAATGACCCGGGGAGCGCAGAGTTGCGGGCTCACCCGGGCAGGGCATCAGGGGGCGGAGTTTAGTCGCTGGCGGGGCCTTCGCCTCACAGCACCCCGTGTTCGTGCAGGGCCAGCACGAGCCGTGCCACCAGCAACCCCAGGCCGAAACCGACACCCAGCCACACCATGGCAGACAGGATGCGGTTGGTGCGCCTTTGCTCCAGCAAGATGGCGTGCATGTCGCGGCGCAGGGCCTGATCGCCGTGCTCCAGCTGGTGGTGCAGCAGGCGCGGCAGCTCTGGCAGCAGCTTGGCGTAGCGGGGGGCCTCGCGTTTGAGGCGCGAGACCATGCCGCGCCAGCCCACCTGTTCGTGCATCCAGCGCTCCAGGAAGGGCTTGGCCGTGCTCCACAGGTCGAGGTCGGGGTCGAGTTCGCGCCCGAGGCCCTCGACGTTGAGCAGGGTCTTTTGCAGCAGCACCAGCTGTGGCTGGATCTCGACGTTGAAGCGCCGGGAAATCTGGAAAAGGCGCAGCAGCACCTGACCCAGGGAAATTTCTTTCAGTGGGCGGTCGAAATAGGGCTCGCAGACGGTGCGGATGGCACCTTCGAGCTCGTCCACGCGCGTGCTGGCCGGCACCCAGCCGCTCTCGATGTGCAGCTCGGCCACGCGCTTGTAGTCGCGGTGGAAAAAGGCGATGAAGTTTTGCGCCAGGTAATCTTTGTCAACTTCGGTGAGCGTGCCGATGATGCCGAAGTCCAGGGCGATGTAGCGCCCGAAGCTGCGCGCGTCCAGGCTGACCTGGATGTTGCCCGGGTGCATGTCGGCGTGGAAGAAACCGTCGCGGAACACCTGGGTGAAGAAGATGGTCACGCCGTCGCGGGCCAGCTTCTTGATGTCGACGCCGGCCTCGCGCAGGCGCGCCATCTGGCTGATCGGCACGCCCTTCATGCGCTCCATCACCATCACGGTGGGGGTGCAGAAGTCCCAGATCATCTCGGGCACCAGCACCAGGTCGAGCCCCTGCATGTTGCGGCGCAGCTGAGCGGCGTTGGCGGCTTCGCGGACCAGGTCGAGCTCGTCGTGCAGGTATTTGTCGAACTCGGCGACCACCTCGCGCGGCTTGAGGCGCTTGCCGTCGGACCACAGGCGCTCGACCCAGCCAGCCAGGGTGCGCATCAGGGCCAGGTCGTCGTCGATGATGTCGAGCATGCCCGGGCGCAACACCTTGACGGCCACTTCGCGGCCATCGTGCAGCACGGCGAAGTGCACCTGGGCGATGGAGGCGCTGGCGATCGGATCGGCGTCGAACTGGCGGAACACCGCCGACAGGGGCTTGCCCAGCGCCTTTTCAACCAGGCGAGCGGATTCGGCGCTGGAGAACGGGGGCACCCGGTCTTGCAGCTTGGCGAGCTCGTCGGCCACGTCGGGCGGCAGCAGGTCGCGCCGGGTGGACAGCATCTGGCCAAATTTGACGAAGATGGGGCCGAGCTTTTCAAGCGCCAGGCGCAGCCGCTCCCCGCGCGTGCCTTCGAGCCGCCGGCCCAGGCTCAGCAATTTGGCCAGGCGGTTCAGGCCTTTGTGGCGGATGCTGCCCAGCAGCAGGATGTCCAGCCCGTGTGTGAGTGAGATCAGGCCGATGTAGGCCGGGCGAAAGAGGCTGCGCATCGCTCAAACAGATGGCTTCAGCGGGGGGAGCCGTTGCCTGGGCGCCAACGCTGCAGGGCTTCACGGATGCCTTCCCCGACCTTGCGCAGCGCTTCCGCCGGGGTGTTGCCCAGGAAACGAGCGACGTCGTCCTGGATGTCCCAGCGCAGGTTTTTCATCATCCAGGAGGCCACTTCGGCCAGGTTGGCGTCGCCCTCGATGTTGACCTCGGGGCGCTCGCCACGGGTAGCGCGCTTGAGCAGGTCGATCGGGTCGCCAAGTTGAACCGTGAGCGTCAGGCCCTGCGGTGACGCGGGTGTGAGCGCAGAAGCGGGGGTGTTTTCCGCGACGGCTTCGAACAGCCCGGCCGGGGTGATCAGCAAGCGGATGGGCGGCAGCTTGGCTTCACCCTTGAGCACCTGGCCGAGGAAAGCGGGCAAGACGCCCGCGGTGCCTGTGGCCCAGCGGATGTCGATCACGCGACCCGCGTGAGGCTTGAGACGGGCCGACGCCTGGGGCTCGCTGGCGACCACGTGGTTGAGCAAGAGGACGAGGCGGGCCAGCACAGCTGGAGCCAGCCACTGAATCGGGGAAGGGAGCATGACGGGATTGTAGGGGGCGCCCGACACACCCCTGCATGCCAGGGGGGCGGGGGAAGTCGATGGGATTTCTGTCATCCATTTTGATCCACAATGCCCGATCAAGATGGTGCGGGCATGCCTGCGCCGTCGGCCTGTCCTGCACTGGCCGGGACGAGGTTGGTCGGGTGGCTGGTGGAGCGCCCGCTGCATGTCTCGCTCACCCGCTGGGTCCGGTCGTGCCTCCCGGGTTTTTCATGTTCAACAACCGCAACTACAACCGCACGTTCTTCAACGCGCCACAGTCGGTCACATCCTTCGTGGCGGCGTTCCTGGAGCCGTTCATCACGGTGCTGACGCTGGCTGGCGCCATGGCCTGGGCGGGTGAGCCCATGGGGCGTGCCGGCATGGCCCTGTGCCTGCTGGTTTTTGCGCTCACCTTTCCGGGGCGCAATCGCTTCATCGTCTCCAAACTCGAGGCGCTGATCGACATCCTGGGCTCCTGGGTGTCCATGCTCGCCATCCTGTGGCTGTGTGGCTACGCCACCAACAGCCTGATGTTTTTCGACTTCAACGCCATGATGGCCTGGGCGGCGGTGACCCCCATCGTCCAGTGGTTCGCGGTCCTGGCGGGCAAGGTGGTGCTGCGCCATCGTCGTTCCCAGCCGGGCGCTCGCCGACGCGCCATCGTGGTGGGCGCCGGGCCCCTGGGTGGCAAAATGGCGCGAGCCATCCAGAGCGGGTTCGATCAGAGCACCGAGTTCATCGGCTACTTCGACGACCGCATCGACAGCCGCGTCCTGCCGGAAGCGCGAAGCATGCGCCTGGGCGGTCTTCGCGACGTCGCCAATTACGTCTACGCCCATGGCGTGCACGAGGTCTACATCACCTTGCCGCTGGGCTCGCAACCCCGCCTTGTGGAGTTGATGGAGGCGCTGCAGGGAACGACGGCATCGCTGTACTTCGTGCCGGATGTGTTCGGCATCAGCATCATCCAGGGTCGCTTGCAGGACATGAACGGCGTGCCGGTTGTGGGCATTTGCGAGACGCCTTTCACGGGCACGAACGACCTCGTCAAGCGCGTCTCGGACGTCATCCTGGCCAGCATCATCCTGGTGCTGATCTCGCCCTTGTTGGCCGGCGTCGCGATCGGCGTGAAGCTCTCGTCGCCCGGGCCGGTGATTTTCAAGCAACGTCGCAACGGACTCGATGGCGAAGAAATCATCGTCTACAAGTTCCGCTCGATGCGCACCCAGGACAACGGCGCCGTGGTGCGTCAGGCCACCAAGGGCGATTCGCGGATCACCCCTTTTGGTGCCTTCATCCGCAAAACCTCGCTCGATGAATTGCCGCAGTTCATCAACGTGCTGCAAGGCCGCATGAGCATCGTGGGGCCGCGCCCCCATGCCGTGGCCCACAACGAAGAGTACCGGCGCCTGATCAAGGCCTACATGGTGCGCCACAAGGTGCGCCCGGGCATCACGGGCTGGGCCCAGGTGCACGGCTTCCGTGGAGAGACAGAAACCATTGACAAGATGCAGGCGCGGGTCGAGTACGACCTGGAGTACCTGCGCAATTGGTCGTTGGGCCTGGACATGCAGATCATCATCCGGACGATCCGGCTGATGCTGTTCGACCGCAACGCTTACTGAACAAGCTCATCGAAAGAGGTGATCGTGAAGGTGTCAGCCCTCATCCCCGCCCGCCGTTTCCCAGCCCTGTTGACCGCCGCTTCGGCTGCGCTCTGGATGGGCTGGTGCGGTTCGTGCTTGGCTCAGTCAGATGAAGATTTGCCGCTCTTCCTGACGACGTCCTTGACCCTGATGCATGACTCGAACCTCGCACGCACCCCTGAGCGGCAAAGCGACACCGTTCGGGCTGCGGCATTGGCGGCGGGGCTGAACAAGTCTTACGGGCGTCAGACCTATTTGTTGTACGGCCGTCTCACGAAGAACCAGTACAACCGTTTTGCGGAGTTGCTCGACAACGACGGCAAGAACCTGAACGGCACGGTCTCCTCGGAGTTCATGAGCAACTGGCTGGTCACGCTGGGTGGTCAATACGACGAGAACCTCAACTCCCTTCAGGACAACGCCATCGTAGGCAATACCGTTCAGAGCCAGGTTGTTCGCAACATCCGTCGCTACCGCGACACCAACTTGAGCGTTCAGTACGGCAAGTCCGGCCTGTGGTCTGTGGTGGGCAAACTGGACAAGAACGACCTGACCTATTCTGCGCAGCGTGATCAGAATGCCGATCAGACTTCGCAAAGCTTGCGGGTTTACTACAGCCCCAGTGACCTGCTGCGTTTTGGCGTCGGCCCTCGTTTCGTGAAAACCGAGTACCCCAATCGCACCACCAGCAAGACGGTCGAAGACAGCAACCTGGACTTCACGACCGATTGGCGGGTCAGCGGGCTGAGCTCGCTCAATGCCTTGCTGTCCCTGCGAGACACCAAGTACACCGATGCCAATGGGCAATCGACCAGCAAGGGCTCGACCACGGGCTCGCTGGGCTGGGTGTTCACGCCCCGTGGCTCCGTGAGCTATTCGGCCAACTTGAGCCGCCGCACCAGCTCGGACCGAGCGAACGGTGGCGCAGGCGGGCTGGCATCGATCACGACCGACTACATCACCAACTCGGTGGCGCTTGGTGCCAACTGGCAGGCGACAGCCAAGATCAAGGTGGGTGCCAACTACACCCGCAACATGTACGACAGCTCTCGCACGGTGAACTACAGCCCGGCTCAACTGGCTTTTCTCAACAGCGAAGACAGCACCGACAGCCACCGGGACACCTACTCCCTGGACGTGCAGTACCAGCTGATGCGCTCGGTTGAGCTGAGTTGCAACCTGGCCAAGTACAACCAGACGCGCGGCATCGGCCGCAACGAGTACGACGGCCACTCGACCAGCTGCTCGGCCAGCCTCACCCTGGATTGACATCTCTCAGCGACTGACATGCCTTGCATCCTTCTTACCGGAGCTTCCGGGTACATCGCGTCCCACATGTGGGTGGTGGCCCGCCAGGCTGGCTACCAGGTTGTGGGCGTCGACAGCCACGTCAACAGCTCGCCCCGGGTGTTGGATCGCCTGCGCACCCTGATCGGTGAAGAGCCCGTTTTCGTTCAAGGTGATGTGCGCGATGCCACCGTGATGGACCGTTGCTTCGACATCGGACGCGAGCGCTTCGGGGGCATCGAAGCGGTGGTTCATTTCGCGGCGCTCAAGGCCGTGGGCGAGTCGGTCGAGCGTCCGCTCGATTACTTCGAGAACAACCTGGGCGGCTTGCTGTCGGTGTGCCAGGCCATGAAACGCCATGGCGTCAACCAGTTGGTGTTCAGCTCGTCGGCAACGGTCTATGGCCAACCCGATCGCTTGCCCATCACAGAAGACTCGGCCTTGCGCTCGACCAACCCGTACGGGCAAACCAAGCTGGTGGGCGAAGAACTGCTGCGTGGCCTGGAGGCGTGCGACCCCAACTGGCGCATCGCTTACCTGCGCTATTTCAACCCGGTGGGCGCTCACGAAAGTGGCTTGATCGGCGAAGACCCCCGAGGCATCCCCAACAACCTCATGCCTTATGTGGCGCAGGTCGCGGTCGGCAAGCGTCCGCACCTCAATGTGTTCGGCAACGACTACGACACGCCGGATGGCACGGGGGTGCGCGACTACATCCATGTCATGGACCTGGCTGAAGGTCACGTCTCGGCACTGAAGTACCTGGCCGACAAGGGGCAATCGCTCACGGTCAACCTCGGCACGGGCCGGGGCTACAGCGTGCTGGAGCTCGCGCGAGCCTATGGCGAAGCCGCTGACCGCGAGGTGCCCGTGGTGTTCGCGCCGCGTCGCCCGGGCGACGTCGCGGCTTGTTATGCCGACCCCACTCTGGCCGAGCGCCTCATGGGCTGGAAGGCCAGCCGGGGCTTGAAAGAAATGTGCGTGGACTCCTGGAGATGGCAGTCCACCAATCCACAAGGTTTCGAAGGTTGAGGATCATGACCCAGTCCGCTTTGTCCGTCTTGCCGGTGATCATGGCCGGTGGCTCCGGCACCCGCCTGTGGCCGCTCTCGCGCGCCCTGTATCCCAAGCAGTTCCTCATCTTGTCGGGCAACCAGAGCCTGTTCCAGCAAGCCCACCTGCGCCTGCAGGCCTTGGCAGGCGAGGGTGTCGAGGTGGGCAGGCCCTGCATCGTCGGCAACGAGGAGCATCGCTTCCTGGTGCTCGATCAACTGCGTGAGGTCAAGGGTGAGCCGGCGTCCCTGTTGCTGGAGCCTGCGGGCCGCAACACCGCTCCGGCGGTGACCCTGGCGGCGTTGCAGGCCACGGCCGATGGCGCAGACCCGATCCTGGTGGTCACCCCGGCCGACCAGACGGTGGTTGATGCTGCGGCTTACACGGCGGCGCTGCGCAAGGCGGTTTCGGCTGCAGCCCTGGGCGACATCGTCATCCTGGGCATCACGCCGGACAAGCCCGAAACAGGCTTTGGCTACATCCGCACCTCGGGTGCCGATGCCCAAGGTGTCCGCGACGTGGCCGCCTTCGTTGAAAAACCCAACCTGGAAAAAGCGCAGGCCTACCTGGCTGACGGCGGCTACTTCTGGAACAGCGGCATGTTCGTGATGCGCGCTTCGCGATGGCTGGCCGCGCTCGGCCACTTCCGCCCGGACATCGCCGAGGCCACGAAAGCATCGTTTGCCGTTCGCACCACGGACGCGCAGTTCGTGCGCCCTGGCAAAGAAGAGTTCAAGGCAGTGCCTTCCGAGTCGGTGGACTATGCAGTGATGGAGCAGTGCCCGGCCAAGCCGGATGCCGGCTTCAAGGTGCGCATGGTGCCGCTGGATGCGGGCTGGTCTGACCTGGGCGCGTGGGACGCCGTCTGGCAGGTCAGCGAGCACGACGCCGCTGGCAACGCTTGCCAAGGCGACGCCCTGATCGAAGACAGCCGCAACACCCTGGTTCATGCCAACAGCCGCCTGGTGGCTGCCGTGGGCCTGGACAACGTGGTGGTGGTGGAGACGCCGGACGCCGTGCTGGTGGCCGATCGCAGTCGCAGCCAGGACGTCAAGAAGATCGTGGCCAGCCTGGACAAGGCTTCGCGCACCGAGGGCAGCCTGCACCGCCGTGTGCACCGCCCCTGGGGCTGGTACGACTCGATCGACATGGGGCCGCGCTTTCAGGTCAAGCGCATCATGGTCAAGCCCAAGGCTTCCTTGAGCCTGCAGATGCACCACCACCGTGCCGAGCACTGGATCGTGGTCAGCGGCACGGCCGAGGTCACAAATGGCGACCAGGTGCTGATGCTGAGTGAAAACCAGTCGACCTACATCCCGCTGGGCACGGTGCACCGCCTGGTGAACCCGGGTGCGATCCCGCTGGAGATCATCGAAGTGCAGTCGGGCAGTTACCTGGGGGAGGACGACATCGTTCGCTTCCAGGACAACTATGGCCGGTCAGCTTGATGTTGACGCGCTGACCTTTGGGGCTGCATGCCCGGAGGCAACAAAAATGGCCACCCTTGGGTGGCCATTTTGTTTGGCGGGGCAATGAGCCCCGGTGCTCCGCCTTTGGCGTTCGATCAAGCAAGCGTCAGCAACAAGTCCAGCGGGTGATCCGCGATCACATCCGCCCCCCAGCTGCCCACCTCGCCGTTGTGCCCGATGTAGCCCCAGTTGGCCGCTGCACTGGGCATGCCGGCGGCTTGCGCGGCCTGGATGTCACGCAGGTCATCGCCCACGTACAGCACGGAAGACGCTTCCACGCCCAGCTCCTGCGCAGCGGTGAGCAGCGGCAGGGGGTGTGGCTTCGGGTGGGCGGTGGTGTCGCCGCTGATGTTGGTGCCAGACCGCTCAAGCAGGCCCAATGCGCGCAGCACGGGCACGGTGAAACGGTGCGGCTTGTTGGTCACCACGCCCCACTTGAGGCCACGGGCCTCGATTTCATCGAGCATGGCGGACACGCCGTCGAACAAAGCGGTGGTCTCTGCCAGGCATTGGTCGTAGTGCGCCAGGAAGGCCGTGCGCAGGGCGTCGAACTCGGGGTGGCCGGGGTGGATGTCCAGGCCCACACCGATCAGGCCGCGTGCTCCCGCCGAGGCGTAGGGGCGCAGCATGTCCAGCGGCAGTGGTGCGAGCCCGCGGTCCAGACGCAAGCGGTTGAGTGCGCCACCCAGGTCGCCTGCCGTGTCGGCCAGGGTGCCGTCGAGGTCAAACAGGACGGCGGTGGCGGGGTGCGGCCAGGCGATGGAGCCGGTCAGTGCCATGCTCAGCCTTGCAGGGGCTTGCGGCAAGCCACCATGTAGTTGACGCTGGTGTCGCCCGAGAGCCAGTAGCGGCGGGTGATGGGGTTGTATTCCAGGCCCTTGAACTGCACCAGCTCCAGGCCGGCTTCGCGGATCCAGCGGGCCAGCTCGGCCGGGCGGATGAAGCGCGAGAATTCATGCGTGCCTTGGGGCAGCAGCTTGAGCACGTACTCGGCGCCCACGATGGCGAACAGGAAGGACTTGGGGTTGCGGTTGAGCGTCGAGAAGAACACCCAGCCGCCTGGGCGGGCCATGCCGGCGCAGGCACGGATGATGGACGACGGGTCGGGCACGTGCTCGAGCATCTCCATGCAGGTGACGACGTCGAAGGCGGCGGGTTGCTCGGCGGCCAGGTCTTCGGCGGCGATGCTGCGGTAGTCGAGGTTGGCGACGCCGCCTTCCATGGCGTGCAGCTGGGCCACCTTCAGGGGCTTGTCGGCCAGGTCCACGCCGAGCACGTTGGCACCACGGCGAGCCATGGATTCAGCCAGGATGCCACCACCGCAGCCCACGTCGACCACGTTCTTGCCCGAGATGGCCGCGAACTGGTCGATCCAGTCCAGGCGCAGGGGGTTGATCTGGTGCAGGGGACGGAATTCGCTCTCCGGATCCCACCACTTGTGGGCCAGGTCGGAAAACTTCGCGAGTTCTTGGGGGTCGGCGTTGATCATGGGCGACATGCTACCCAATGCCGGGCGGTTTGCGCGCGAGGTGGCTCAAGTCATGCCTGATTCAGCGGCAGGGCGTTTGCGCCGCAGGCGATCAGCCCAGGTCGTTGCGACCGGCTTTACGTTGCCAGCGGTAGAGGGTGTTGCGGCTGATGCCCAGGCGTCGCGCCGCCTCCGACATGTTGCCCTGCGTGGCCTCGATGACCTGGCGGATGGCCTGGCTGGACAGGCGACGAAGGTTGGTCTCGCCCGCGTTGGTGTCCGCTTGGACTGGTGGATTCGATGCCGCCCCGTGGGGTGGCTGTGGCGGCCTGGTGCCATCGGCAGCATGCAGCTCTTCGGCCATGTCCTCTGGCAGGTGAGACCAGTCGAGGTCCCTTGCATCGGAGGGCAGCAAGGCGCAGGCGGTTCGCAGCAGGGCGTGGAGCTGTCGCAGGTTGCCGGGCCAGGCGTGCTGGCGCAGGGCAGTGAGCAGGCCTGGGTGCACTCCCTCGATGGCCGGGCGACCCATTTCGCGAGCGATGCGGCTGAGCATCTCGTGCAGCAGTGCGTCGAAGTCCTGCCGCTCGCGCAACGGGGGCAGGGTCACGCTCAGGCCGTTGAGTCGGTAGTAGAGGTCCGCGCGGAAGGTGTTGCAGGCGATGGCGTCCTTGAGCCGTTGATGCGTGGCACTCACCAGCAGGAAGTCGACCGGCATGGCCTGACCGCCGCCCACAGGCACAACGGCCTTGTCCTGCAGCACGCGAAGCAGGCGAGCTTGCAGTGGCAGCGGCATGTCCCCGATTTCGTCGAGGAAGAGGGTGCCGCCGTGGGCCTCGCGGATGCGACCTGGTGAGCCCTCGCGGCGCGCGCCAGTGAAGGCGCCCCCGACGTAGCCGAAGAGTTCGGCCTCGATCAACTGCTCTGGCAGGGCGGCGCAGTTGACTGCCACGAAGGGCTTGCCTGCCCGGGGGCCTTCTTCGTGCAGGCGGCGTGCGAGCACCTCTTTGCCAGTGCCTGACTCGCCCTGGATCAGCAGCGCGATGCCTTGGGCCTGCACGCGCCGGGCGCGCGAGAAGGCGTCGGCAACGCGTGGGTCGAGGTCGGGTGGCGCGTCCCGCTTGGCGGGGTGCGTTGCTGTTGGCGTTTGCTCGCGGATCGGACGGGACGTGGTGCTGCTGCCTGGTGCGATGGGCGTTGGTGCCCGGGCCTGGATCACCACGCGCTCGGTGCTGTCCAGCCTCGCATGCAGGGCATGGCCGCCGTGTGAGCCCTGGAGCACCCGCACCCGCCCCGGCGGCCACAGACCCAGCCCGGTGCCCGTGAGCTGCTCCAGCGTGCAGGCACCGATTCGTTCTGCCGGCAAGGCCAGCCACTGTTGGGCCAGGGGGTTGGCGCCCACCACCCAGCCGTCCTCCGACAGCGCGACCAGGCCTTCTCCGACGCCACCCAGGCCCTCGGCGAGCGGGTGCAGGCGCAGGATGCGGTCGCCTGCGTGGCGGGCGTGGAAGAGCCGGTCTTCGATCATGCGCGCGGCCGATCGCACCAGCGCGAAGGTGTGCGGGTGGTGTCCTCGGTGGTCGCCTGAGATGTCGAGCACCCCGCGCAGCTGGCCGCGCGGGCCGAACACGGGGGCGGCAGAGCAGGTCAGGAAGCCGTTGCGCTCGAGGTAGTGCTCGGCGCCGTGGATGACGACGGCGCGGTTTTCCGCCAGGCAGGTGCCGATGGCGTTGGTGCCGCGGTCTCTCTCGTGCCACAGGGCACCGGGGCGCAGCGAGACGCGCTCGGCGCGACCGAGGAAGTCGGCGTCGCCCAGGCTGTGCAGGAGCAGGCCGCGCGCATTGGCCAGCACGACCAGGCTGCCAGAGTCGCGCATCTGGTCGAAGACGAAGTCCATCACCGGGCGCGCCTGGGCCAGGAATTCATGCTCTGCGGCCACCGCGCGGCGCAGTTCGCCGTCGCTGCACAGCGGGGGCTCGCCCAGGCCACCGAGGGGGCTGATGCCAGCGTGCTGGCTGCGCTGCCAGGAGCGTTGCAGGGCGTCGTCCACCAGGCCCAGGGGCAGGTCGCCGGTCTCGAGCAGGCAGCGGCGAGCCTGCTGCAGCTGGGGCGAGGTGACGGGCAGGTGGTTGGGTCGCATGGCGAGCGCAGTATCCACCGGGGGACGGTGTGCCACACCCGGGCTCACCCTGTGTCATTTCGGTACAGCGTGCAGCGTTGACGCAGCGCAGGCTGGTGTGGGGTGACAACGGGTTCTCCCTGGGCCCGTGGGCGGCATCCCAGCGCGTGAAAGCTGGGGGATCGGTGCGAACCCGGGATGGCACGCGCCCTGCGCTGGAAGAAGGGCGGCGGGGCCACAAGCCCCCGGGCAGGTTCGATCTCCCGCCTGCCCACCCGCACCTTTTCAGCATCCGCCCAGCACATCGCTCACTCACCAGGAGACCCGCATGCTCTACGCCGCCCCCGGTACCCCCGGCTCCCCCGTCACCTTCAAGTCGCGCTACGACAACTTCATCAACGGCAAGTGGGTCGCGCCCACCAAAGGGCAGTATTTCGACAACGTCACGCCGGTGACAGGCCGCGTGTTCTGCCAGGTGGCCCGATCGACGGAAGAGGACATCAACCTGGCGCTGGATGCGGCCCACGCTGCCGCGCCAGGATGGGCCAAGACGCCGGTGGCGCAGCGCGCGGCCGTGCTCAACAAGATCGCCGACCGCCTCGAAGCCAACCTGGAAATGCTGGCCGTGGCCGAGACCTGGGACAACGGCAAGCCGGTGCGCGAGACGCTGGCCGCCGACATCCCGCTGGCGATCGATCACTTCCGCTACTTCGCGGCCTGCGTGCGTTCGCAGGAGGGCTCGCTGGCCGAGATCGACGACCACACCGTGGCCTACCACTTCCACGAGCCGCTGGGCGTGGTCGGCCAGATCATCCCGTGGAACTTCCCGATCCTGATGGCGGCCTGGAAGCTGGCGCCCGCGCTGGCCGCTGGCAACTGCGTGGTGCTCAAGCCCGCCGAGCAGACGCCCGTGGGCATCCTGGTGCTGGCCGAGCTGATCGCCGACATCCTGCCGCCGGGGGTGCTCAACATCGTCAACGGCTTCGGGCTGGAAGCGGGCAAGCCGCTGGCATCGAGCAAGCGCATCGCCAAGATCGCCTTCACGGGCGAGACCAGCACCGGTCGGCTGATCATGCAGTACGCCAGCCAGAACCTGATCCCTGTCACGCTGGAGCTGGGTGGCAAGAGCCCCAACATCTTCTTCGACGACGTGATGGCGCAGGACGACGAGTTCTTCGACAAGGCCCTGGAAGGCTTCACGCTGTTCGCGCTCAACCAGGGCGAGGTCTGCACCTGCCCCAGCCGCGCGCTGGTGCAGGAGTCCATCGCGGACCAATTCATGGAGCGCGTGGTCAAGCGCGTGCAGGCCATCAAGCAGGGCAACCCGCTGGACACCGAGACCATGATCGGTGCGCAGGCCTCGATGGAGCAGGTCGAGAAGATCCTGTCCTACATGGACATCGGCAAGCAGGAAGGCGCGCAATGCCTGGTGGGCGGTGGCCGCGCTGAGCTCAAGGGCGAGATCGGTGATGGCTTCTATGTGCAGCCCACCATCTTCCGCGGCCACAACAAGATGCGCATCTTCCAGGAAGAGATCTTCGGCCCCGTGGTGTCGATGACCACCTTCAAGGACGAGGCCGAGGCGCTGCAGTTGGCCAACGACACGCTGTACGGCCTGGGCGCCGGTGTGTGGAGTCGCGATGGTTCGCGCGCCTACCGCATGGGCCGGGGCATCCAGGCCGGTCGCGTGTGGACCAACTGCTATCACCTGTACCCCGCGCACGCGGCCTTCGGTGGCTACAAGCAGTCGGGCATCGGGCGTGAGACGCACAAGATGATGCTCGACCACTATCAGCAGACCAAGAACCTGCTGGTGAGCTACAACGCTCAGGCCCTGGGCTTCTTCTGATGGCTGCCCAGCGCGTGACGGCCACGCCCGAGGCGCTGGCCCTCATCGAGCGGCTCAGGGCCGAGCATGGCGAGCTGATGTTCCACCAGTCCGGAGGCTGCTGCGACGGCAGCTTGCCCATGTGTTTCGAGCGCGATGAGTTCATGGTCGGTCCGTCGGATGTGCGGCTGGGCGAGGTGGGGGGCTGCCCGTTCTACATGAGCGCTGCGCAGTTCGAGGTGTGGCAGCACACCCACCTGACGCTTGACGTCGCACTGGGCCGCGCCGGCATGTTCTCCCTGGAGGGCAGCAGCCGACTCCGATTCGTGATCCGCTCGCGGCCGTTCACCGAGCCAGAGCAGGCCAGCCTGCCGCCGGTGTTCGTGCTTCAGGTCTGAAGGTCTGAAGGTCTGAAGGTCTGAACACGACACAGCGAATCCATCGGATCCCATCCCCAGCGCGTGGCGCGGCCCACAAGGCTGTGCCACAGTTCAGGGCTCAAGGCACTCACCCGTTCCCGGAGCACTGAACATGTCCCTGCTGGTTTATGGCATCCCCAACTGCAACACCGTGAAGAAGGCGCGCACCTGGCTCGACGAGCAAGGCGCGCCTTTCGTTTTCCACGACTACAAGAAGCAGGGCGTGCCCGCCGACCGCCTGGACGACTGGATCAAGCAGGTGGGCTGGGAGGTGCTGGTCAACAAGCAAGGCACGACCTGGCGCCAGCTCGACGAGGCCACCAAGGCTGGCGTGAGCGATGCAGCCAGTGCCAAGGCCTTGATGCTCAAGCAGGCCAGCGTCATCAAGCGCCCGGTGATCGAGCAAGCTGGCCGGGTGCTGGCCGTGGGCTTTGACGAGAAAAAGGCCGCAGCGGTGGCGGCGGCCTTGTGATGGCGAACTGATCGCGCACGACGGTGCGCGCTGCCGGGGGCATGGCCGGTTCGAGGTCAGCCGCGCTCGCGTTGGTTCACACCCCGGCGAGCTTGAGCCGGGTGGCGTGCGTCAGGTAGAACTGCGCCGGGCTCGGGGCACCCTTGCCGATCAGCCCGAAGATGTGGTTCATCTCGTCGATGTGGTTCCAGGGGTAGTCGGCTCGGATGACCTTGCCCAGGCGCGCGGCGCACGAGACGATCGCGCCGTCAGAGGGCTCGGAGAGCTGCTGCATGGCCAGGTCGGAGATGTCCCAGGCGTTGGTTTTGACGCCGATGCCGCTGGCCGAGTAGTAGCGGATGCCGTTGACCACCGGAGCGCCTTCGCCGCAGTAGGTGGCGGGCAGGCCGGCCGGGAAGCGGATGGCGAAGTCGTCGAGCTCTTCTTTCAGCGTCAGCGCCGAAGCCTCTTGCGGCAGTTGCGGCTGGCCCGAGATCCAGGCCACGAAGGTGCCTGCGAACTCGATCCATGAGCCGTAAGAGCGGATGCCGTTGGCGATGTTGCTCTCGGCGTCTTGCTGGGCGGTCACGACCGTCGGGCTGGACATGGTGGTCACGCTGGCCACCATGTCGGGGGCCACGCCCGCCACGTAACGCGCGGTGGGGCCGCCCTGGCTGTGGCCGATCAGGTTGAACTTCTGGATGCTGTCCCTGGCGGCCCATTGCTTCATTTGCTGCAGCAGTTGCTCGCCGCGCACCGAGCTGGAGTTGACCTCGGAGACGGCGGCCACGTAGACCTTGGCACCGTTGCGGCGCAGCAGGGCAGGCACCTCGTAGAAGTAGTCGACACCGAAGATCTCTTTGAAGCCCATGAAGCCGTGCACCAGCACGATGGGGTGGCGCGTGGCGGCTTCCGTGGAGGCCGTGGCGGCTTGGGCGCTGGTGGCCAGCAGGGTGGCACCTGTGAAGGTGCAAGCCAGAGCGAGGGTGGCGGCGGCCGAGCGAGCGGCGGCCAGCAGGCGTTGGTGGGTGAGGCGCATGGTGGAGGTCTCGAGTTGGAATGTTATGCACAATAACAATCAGCCCGAGGCGCTTCAATCCGGTGGAGACCCGCATGCGTGCAAGCGGCGGGTCAATCTCTGCCAACCTGACTTCAACGCGCCGGGAGCGCCTCTTTCAGCGTCAGCTCGATCCACCCCAAAGCCTGGCCATTGACCGACACGTCCAGCCCCTGCGTGCCGGGGTAGAGCGTGCGCGTGCTCACCGGTTTGAACGACAGCGACTGCGTCCAGCTGGCCTGCTCACCCTTGGCCAGCGTCAGGCGCTTGCCTTTGAACACCTTGGGGCGCAACTGGCCATCGGCCTTGCGCAGGTGCACGCGCACATCCACCTCCAGGGTTTGCGGCGCGGGGCCTGTGGCCGTGAGTGCGATCGTCAGCGGCAGCACCTCGCCGATGTGCACGGTGTGATGTGGCACAGACAGGCTCACCTCACCATGGAACTCGGTGCCCACGTCCCAGCAGTGCAGCATGGGGGTGTGCCCCTGCTTGATGAGGTGACGGCTGGCATGGCGCAGCAGGCGCGAGCGCGTGGGGTGGGTGTCGTCGCGGTGCTCTCGCACCCATTGCACGAGCAGCTCGGGGTGGTCCTTGCCGATGTCGTTGAGGTGGTTGGCCACGCTGCGGCGCACGTACTCGGCCGGGTCGTCCTGCAGGCGGTGCAGCAAAGGCAGGGTGGGCGACGGGTCGCGAACGAGGTCGTGCAGGCGCAGGCCCCACGGCAGGCGGGGGCGGCTGCCTTCGCTGACCAGTCTGCGCACGTGGGCACTGGGGTCATCCAACCATCGCTGCAGGGTGGCGAAGGCCAGCTCGGGGTGTGCCTGGATGATGGGGCGGATGGCGAACTCGGCGGTGAAGCGTTGGGTGATGGCGTGCAGCGCTTGCAGGGCGCGCTCGGGGTGCGGCAGCCCGCGTTGTGCGATGACCTCGCCGTAGGCCCACAGCGCCCAGCCCGCCACACCGGTCTCGTCGGTTTGGAGGTTGCCAAGTTCCTTGTCCGGGTCGTGCTCGAAGCGAGGCGCAGGCACGCGCTTGAGGCTGGCCTCGAGCAGCGCGGCGCAGCGCTCGAAGTCTTCCGGCAAGTGCGCCATGAGCGCTTGGGCCAGGTGCTGCGCTCGGGCTTTGAACTCGAGCGCTTGCAGGCCGGTGAGGGCTTGCGACTCGAAGCTGGCCTGGTCAAAGCGCCGGTGCACGCGGTGCAGGTGGTGGGAGACGGCCTGCACCGTGGCCGGGCCGATCAGGTTCTTGAAGGCCTCGGCCATCGGTGTTCCGTTTTGCTTGGGCCGCGCGCCGGGTGGCGCGCGGCCGGTTGGAGGGGGGGATGGGGTCAGGCTGCCAGCAGTTGGCGCAGCACGAAGGGCAGGATGCCGCCGTGTTGGTAGTAGCTGACCTCGATCGGCGTGTCGATGCGCAGCAGCACCGTCACCTTCTGCACGCTGCCATCGGCGCGATGGATGCTGAGCGTGGCGTCTGCCTGGGGCTTGAGCTCGGTGCCCAGGTCGATGCCGATGACCTCACTGCCCGTCAACCCCAGCGACTGCCAGCTGACGTCGCCCTTGAACTGCAGCGGCAGCACGCCCATGCCGACCAGGTTGGAGCGGTGGATGCGCTCGAAGCTGCGCGCCACCACCGCTTTGATGCCCAGCAGTTGCGTGCCCTTGGCCGCCCAGTCGCGGCTGGAGCCGGTTCCGTATTCCTCGCCGGCGAAGATCACGGTGGGCGTGCCTGCGGCGATGTACTGCATGGCCGCGTCGTAGATGAAGGCCTTGTGCCCGCCGGGTTGCACCAGCGTCAGGCCGCCTTCCTCTCGGCTGCCGTCGGGCAGGGCGGGCAGCATCAGGTTCTTGATGCGCACATTGGCGAAGGTGCCGCGCATCATCACCTCGTGGTTGCCCCGGCGTGAGCCGTAGCTGTTGAAGTCGCCCTTCTTGACGCCATGTGCCAGCAGGTACTGGCCTGCAGGCGATGCCTCCTTGATGGAGCCGGCCGGCGAGATGTGGTCGGTGGTGATCGAGTCACCAAACAGCGCCATGATGCGCGCACCCTGCACGCTGGAGGACACCGCTTTGGGCGCCACCTCGAAACCATCGAAGAACGGTGGTTTGGCGATGTAGGTGCTCTGCGGCCAGTTGTAGACCTGGCCTTTGATGCCCTGGGTTTTCTCCCAGAGCTTGCCCGGCTGGGTCTTGACCTTCTCGTAGTTGGCCTTGAAGGCCTTGCCATCCATCGCGAACTTCATCAGCTGGTGGACCTCGTCGCTGCTGGGCCAGATGTCACCCAGGTACACCGGCTTGCCTTTTTTGCCCAAGCCCACAGGCTGGGTCATGAGGTCGACCGTGACGTTGCCGGCGATGGCGTAGGCCACGACCAGCGGCGGCGAGGCCAGGAAGTTGGCCTTGAGGTTGGGGTGGATGCGCGCCTCGAAGTTGCGGTTGCCCGAGAGCACGGCCGCGCAGACCAGGTCGTTGTCGGTGATGACCTGGTTGAGCTCGGGGGCCAGGTCGCCCGCGTTGCCGATGCAGGTGGTGCAGCCGTAGGCCGCCACGTTGAAGCCGAGCTTTTCGAGGTAGGGCAAGAGGCCCGCCTTCTGCAGGTACTCGGTGACGATGCGCGAGCCGGGGGCCAGCGAGGTCTTGATGTGGGGGGCGACCTTCAGGCCGGCTTCAACCGCCTTCTTGGCCAGCAGGCCAGCCGCGAGCAGCACGCCGGGGTTGGACGTGTTGGTGCAGGAGGTGATGGCCGCGATGAGCACGTCGCCGTTGTGGACGTTCACGGCCTTGCCCGCGATGTCAACCGGGAAGGCCTTGTCCAGCTTGTCGGCCGGCTGGTTGAAGCCGTTCTCGGCCACGGGCTTGCTGAAGAGTTCTGCAAAGGTGCGGCTCAGGTGCGTGATCTCGATGCGGTCCTGCGGGCGCTTGGGGCCGGCCAGCGAGGGCACCACGCTGCCCAGGTCCAGGCTGATGACGCTGCTGTAGTCGATCTCGCCGCGCTTGGGCACACCATAGAGCTGCTGTGCCTTGAAGTAGCCTTCGAAGGCCTCGATCTCGGCCTTGCTGCGGCCCGTGCCCTTGAAGTAGTCGATGGTGCGGTCATCGACCGGAAAGAAGCCCATGGTGGCACCGTACTCGGGGGCCATGTTGGCGATGGTTGCTCGGTCCGGCAGGGGCAGCGACGCCGTGCCCTCGCCGAAGAACTCGACGAACTTGCCCACCACCTTGGCTTTGCGAAGCACTTCGGTGATCGTGAGCACCAGGTCGGTGGCGGTGACGCCTTCGCGCAGCCGGCCGGTGAGCTCGAAGCCGACCACATCGGGCGTCAGGAAGTAGACGGGCTGACCCAGCATGCCGGCTTCGGCCTCGATGCCGCCCACGCCCCAACCCACCACACCGATGCCGTTGATCATGGTGGTGTGGCTGTCGGTGCCGACCAGGGTGTCGGGGTAGGCCACGCCATCGCGTGTCTTGTGCACGCCGCGCGCGAGGTACTCCAGGTTGACCTGGTGGACGATGCCGAAGCCCGGGGGCACGACGCCAAAGGTGTCGAAGGCCTGCATGCCCCATTTCATGAACTCGTAGCGCTCGGCGTTGCGCTGGAACTCGAGCTTCATGTTGAGGTCCAGTGCCTTGTTGCTGCCGAAATGGTCGATCATCACCGAGTGGTCGACGACCAGGTCCACGGGCACCAGCGGTTCGATGCGCTTGGGGTCCTTGCCCAACTGTCCGGCCACGTTGCGCATGGCAGCCAGGTCGGCCAGCAGGGGCACACCCGTGAAGTCCTGCAGCACCACGCGGGCGACCACGAAGGGGATTTCTTCGGTCCGAGGGGCCTGGGGCTGCCAGCCCGCGAGCTCGGCCACGTGCGCGGGCGTGACCTTCTGGCCATCGCAGTTGCGCAGCACCGACTCCAGCACGATGCGCAGCGACACCGGCAGGCGGCTCACGCCCGGGTGGCGTCGGGCCAGCGCGGGCAGCGAGTGGAACTTCAGCGACTTGCCGGAGGCCGTCTTGAAGGTCTGGAGGGTGTCGGCGAAAGGGTGCGCGGCTTCGGACGCGGTGCGGGCCATGGGAACTCCTTTGCTGTGGGGGTGGAGGATTGGGTCATTTTGGCAGCAGCCCATGGCCCTGCGTGTGTCAGGCTCTTGGGTTTAAGCTTTGACCTTTGAGGGCCTTCAGGCCTGACCGATTTCCCTGGTTGTACCCATGCGTCGCTCCTTTGCCCCGTTCCTCGCACCCGCAGTCGATCCACGTCGGAGCCAGCGCGGCGGGGCCGATTGGTTTCTGCTCGGCATGGTGGCGGCGGTGGTGCTGGCGTCGCTGGTGCCGCAATGGGGCCGCAGCGAAGGCCCGCTGCACATGGGACGGGTCACCGACGTGGGCGTGTTCCTGCTGTTCTTCCTGCACGGCATGGGTCTGTCGACCGACAACCTCAAGGCCGGCGCCAGCCGCTGGAAGCTGCACGTGCTGGTGCAGGCCTGCACCTATGTTCTCTTTCCCCTGTGGTGGGCGCTGGGCGCGCTCACGCTGGGGCCGTGGGTCTCGCAAGACTTGCTGATGGGCTTTTTCTACCTGGCGGTGCTGCCGTCCACGGTGTCGTCTTCGGTGGCGATGACGGCCCTGGCACGCGGACACGTGGCGGCGGCGGTGCTCAACGCCACCTTGTCGACTTTGCTGGGCGTGTTCCTCACGCCGCTGCTGGTGAGCCTGGTCATGGGGCATGACGGAGGTGGCCTGGACGTGGGCGCCACCATGCTCAAGGTCGCACAGATGCTGCTGCTGCCCTTCGTGGTGGGACACTTGCTGCGCCCTTGGCTGGCGCAGTGGTTCGCGCGCATCAAGCCCATCACCAATGTGTTCGACAAGGCCGTGATCGTGCTGCTGGTGTGGTCGGCGTTCAGCGACTCGGTGGCAGATGGCCTGTGGACGCGGCACGGGCCGCTGCTGCTGGCCGAGGCTGTGGTGGGCTCGGCCCTGTTCCTGTTCCCGATGCTGTGGTTCACCCGCCGCGTGGCGCGTGCGCTGGGCTTTTCTGTCGAGGACGAGATCGTGGCGGTTTTTTGCGGCTCCAAGAAGACGCTGGCGTCGGGCATGCCCATGGCCAAGCTGCTGTTTGGCGGCAGCGCGGCCATGGGGGTGCTGGTGCTGCCGATCATGCTTTATCACCAGTTGCAGCTGTTCGTGTGCGCGGTGATGGCCCGCCGATACGCCGCTCGGGCAGGCGCCGCAGAGCCCAAGCGCGTGGCTTGAGCGGACGCACCAGCCATGTCCACCACCAACCCGGACGACGAGATCGACTACCTGCCGCCGGCCGACACGGGCCTGGATCTGGTCCACGTGGACGACGACATCGTGGTCGTGGTCAAACCCGCCGGCTTGTTGTCGGTGCCAGGTCGGGGCGCCGATCGGGCTGACTGCATGGCCTCGCGCGTGCAGGCGCGCTTCGCGGATGCCCTGATCGTGCACCGGCTGGACATGGCCACATCGGGCTTGCTCGTGTTCGGTCGAGGTCCTGAAGTGCAGCGACAGCTCAGCATCGCCTTTGCCGGGCGCGACGTGCACAAGCGTTACGAGGCGGTGGTGCATGGCCTGGTGCAGGCCGAGCAAGGTGCGATCGACCTGCCGCTCATCACCGACTGGCCGCGTCGGCCCAGGCAGATGGTGTGCTTCGAGCGCGGCAAGCCCTCGCTGACGCGTTTTCGTGTCATCGAACGCGATGCGATGCAGGGCACCACCCGTGTCAGCATGGAGCCGGTGACTGGGCGTTCGCACCAGTTGCGCGTGCACATGATGGCGCAGGGGCACCCCATCGTGGGCGACCCGCTTTACGGCCCCGGGGAGGATGCCGAGCGCCTGATGCTGCATGCGGCGGAGCTGGGCCTGAACCACCCTCGCTCCGGCGTCGCCCAGAGTTGGGTGAGCCCGGTGCCCTTTTGACCGCGGTGTGCAGGGGCGATATCAGGCCAGCGGTGGGCCCAGCCAGCGCCTGAGCGTCTTGAACATCTGCTCGATGTCCAGCGGCTTGGGCACGTGGTCATTCATGCCGGCAGACAGCGCCTGCTCGCGGTCCGTGGCCAACGCGCTGGCGGTCATCGCGATGATGGGCAGGGAGCGCCAGCGAGGATCCTGGCGAATGTGCTGGGTGGCGCTGTAGCCGTCCATGCGGGGCATCTGACAGTCCATCAGCACGCCATCGGGGCGCTGTCCTCGCGCTTCCAGGTTGGCGAGGGTGTCGAGCGCGTCCTGGCCATCGCGCGCCAGCGAAACCCGCACGCCTGCTCGCTCCAGCAACTCCATGGCCAGCTCCTGGTTCAAGGGCTGGTCCTCCACGAGCAAGACGTGCCTGCCCGCCAGCCCCGACGTGTCTGGCGGCATCGGCATCGCAATGCTCTCGGCGACGCGTTGCTGCAAGGGCCTGGTGACGCTGCGGCTTGCGCCCAGCGCCTCGGTCAGGCTGTTGAACAGCGTTGAAGGGGTGACCGGCTTGGTCAGCACCCCGGCCAGGGTGACGTCCCTTGCCGCCTCGAGTGCAGCCTGTCGATCGAAGGCGGTCACCAGCAGGATGCAGGGGTGCTCCTCGCGGGGGCGAGCCTGGATGCGCCGTGCCAGCGCGAGGCCGTCCATGCCTGGCATCTTCCAGTCCACCAGCAGCCAGTCGTGCGGCACCAGGCTGGCGTCGAGCCGGGCCAGGGCCTCCTCGCCGCTGGCGGCCACGTCGGCTTGCAGGCCCATGGCGATGACCATGTTGGACAACACTTCGCGGGCATCGGGGTGGTCGTCGACGATCAACGCCCGCCGGCCCGTCCAGTTTTCTCGGGTGGGGGCCATCGGCTTGGGGCGTTCGCTGGCGCGCATCTGGGCGGTGAAGTGGAAGGTCGAGCCTTCGCCGATCTGGCTTTCCACCCAGATCCGCCCCCCCATGCGTTCGATGAGCTGGTGGGTGATGGCCAGGCCCAGGCCTGTGCCGCCGTGGCGACGCGTCGTGGAAGCGTCGCCTTGCGTGAACGGCTGGAACAGCCTGTTCATCTGCTCGCGAGACAAGCCAATGCCGCTGTCTTTCACCCAGCCGTGCAGGCGCAGGTTGTCGCCCTCCAGGGGCTCGGCCGACAGCCCCAGGGTCACGCTGCCGCTGTCGGTGAACTTGACGGCGTTGGAGCCCAGGTTGAGCAGCACCTGACGCAATCGGGTCGGGTCGCCGACGAGCCGGCTGGGCAGGTCAGGTGGGGCGGTGAACAGCAGCTCGATTCCCTTGCCCTCGGCAGCCAGGCCCAGCACGTCCGCCACTTCGTTGAGCACGTCCTGAACGCTGAACTCGATGCTCTCGAGCTCCAGGTGGCCTGACTCGATCTTGGAGAGGTCCAGCACGTCGTTGAGGATCTGCAGCAAGCCCGTGGCGGCGTGGTGCGCCTTGTTCACGTAGTGGCGCACCCGCTCCGGCGGGTTCTCTGCCAGGGCCAGGTGGGTCATGCCGATGACCGCGTTCATGGGCGTGCGGATCTCGTGGCTCATGTTGGCCAGGAAAGCCGATTTGGCGCTGGCTGCGGCCTGGGCGTCTTCGGTGGCCGCATTCAAGGCCGCTTGCGTTGCCTTGCGCTGGGTGATGTCTTCGACGATGACGAAAAACAGGTCGGGGTCTTCGTCGCACAAGCTCATCATGGTGACGTCGGCATCGAAGCGTGCTCCGTCCAGGCGGCGATGCGCCCATTCAAAGCGCACGGCGGCCTGGCTGTCTCGGCACGCCTGCATGTGCCCCTGGGCAAGCTGGGCCAGGGCTTCTTGTTCCCCCTCATCGGAGCCGCTGAGCGGTGGCTCCCAGGGCTTGAGTCCGGTCAGGTCTTGCGCGGCCAGCGCGTGAAACAGTTCCACCGTTGCCGGGTTGCAGCGCTCGATGCCCCGCCTGGCATGCAGGAAGAAATAGGCCAAGGGGGCATTGCGGTAGGCGAGCTCGAACCTCAGTTCCGCGCGGCGCCTCGCGCTCACATCCAGCCAGTAGCCGTCGTACGTGGCTCCGCCATCTGGCGTGTGTTCGACGGCGCTGTTGACGCTCAACCAGCGCGGCTGGCCGTCCAGCTTGATCTGCATTTCCTGGGGTTCCGTGGGGGGCCGCCCGTCGGTTTGACCACAAGCCAGCCAGGCATTCTGCGGTGCCTGCTCCCAGTCGTCGGCCAGCGCGCCGAAAAGCCGCCGGGCGCCGGTGCCGATGTGGACGAACTGCCCCTGCCCATTGGCCTCCACGCGGTAGCGGAACAGCCCCAGCGGCAGCGCCCGGGTCATGGCCAGGGTTTCGTTGCGGGCGCGCTCGAGCGCCGCATGGCGTTCGGCTCGGCGCCAGTACAGCCACAGCGCCCCCCAGCCCAGCATGGCGGCGATGAGCGTGTTCACCGCGCCAAAGACCAGGATGCGCTGCTCGCCCTGCAGGGGTGACATGACCCACAGGCGATAAGGGTGGTCAGGCAGGTTGACGCTTTGTGCGAGGTAGGGCTGGCCATCGATGAGCCACACGGGCAGTTGTTGCCCGCCGACCGAGATCTGTCCGTTCTGCCAGTCCAGTCGGCCGGGCATGCCCCGGTAGACGCCATCGACGTCCACGCCTCGCACCGCGGGGTCTGCGGCGTCCGGCATCAGGTGGATCAGGTCGTCTCCACGGTTGCCCGCCACGATCACGCCGTTGCGATCGACCACGGCCAGCAGGCGGCCGCCGTTGTCGTTCATCATGCGCTGCATGGAGGGCTGATCTGTCTTGAGGATCAGCACCCCAAGGGGGCGGCCATCGCGGCTGATGCGTGCCGAAAAATTGAAGCCCGGCTTGTGGCTGACGCTGCCCATCACGAACTGAAAGCCCGCGCCCAGCTCCATGGCCTGGATGAAGTACTCGCGGGTGCGGAAGCTCGCGCCCAGGGTGGACACCGGGTCTGCATGGGCGCTGTCGGCCACCGAAATGCCCTGGGTGTCTTGCAGGTAGGCCTGCCTGATCTGGAAGTCCTGCACCAGCTTCAACAGGTGCTCGCTCATGTCCCGCACGGCAGGCGAGGCCTTGAGTTGGGCCTGCAGCGCTGCGCGTCGCTCGGGGGCTGGGGCTTCTGTGGTGGGCACAGGCTGGGTGAGCAGGAAGTCGGCCAGCGATGGCTGTTGGGCCAGCGCCTGACCGAGTGCCGCCAGCGCTCGGAAATGGGTGTCGACGCTGTCTGAAAACGCCTGCAGACGCTGGCTTCCTTGATCCAGGACATCCTGTCGGTTGTCCTGCACCCGAGCCCAGGTCAGGGCTGCGGCCAGGGCCAGGCACATCAGCAACCAGCCCCCTGCGGCTCGCAACAGTCTGGCCTTGAGGCGGTCGAGTGAGCGCGGGGTGTCGCTGTGTTGGTCTGCCATCCCGTTTTCCGTCTGGTTTGTGGAGCGGGCCCCTGAGCTTGCGCGCTGGGGCCTCAGGCGGGTCTTGCGCCCGCCGTGTCGGCTCGATTGTGATCTGATTGTGCAACGCCGCATTGGGGGCTTGCCCCCGATCACGCGGAGCGGGCTGTGGACTGCCGCAGGTGCCCCGCAGGGGGAAAGGTGGCAAAATTCCGGTTTTCCTTCGAGCCAGACGTGCGAGAGAGAGCCCATGAGCGCAGTTGTCATCAGCGGAACCGGTCTGTACCAGCCGCCGCACACCATCACCAACGCCGAGCTGGTCGAGGCTTTCAACGCCTACGTTGACCGCTTCAACACCGAGAACGCTGCCGCCATCGAGGCGGGCACCGTGCAGCCTCTGGTGCACTCCAGTGCCGAGTTCATCGAGAAAGCCTCGGGCATCAAGCAGCGCTACGTGATGGAGAAGTCCGGCATCCTGGACCCGTCCCGCATGCACCCGCGCTTTCAGGAGCGCAGCGATGACCAGCTCTCCATGCTGGCCGAAATCGGCGTCGAAGCCGCCAAGAAGGCCCTGGCCGCCGCCGGCAAGACCGGCGCCGACGTGGACGGTGTGATCTGCGCCTGCTCCAACCTGCAGCGCGCCTACCCGGCCATCGCCATCGAAATCCAGGCCGCGCTGGGTGCAGGTGGCTACGCCTTCGACATGAACGTGGCTTGCTCGGCCGCCACCTTCGGCCTGGAGCAGGCGGTCAACGCCGTGCGTTCGGGCTCGGCCAAGTGCGTGCTGGTCATCAACCCCGAAATCACCTCTGGCCACCAGGAGTGGAAGGACCGCGACTGCCACTTCATCTTCGGTGACGTGGCCACGGCCACCGTCGTCGAGCGCGCCGACACGGCCACCTCGGCCGACCAGTGGGACGTGCTGGGCTCGCAACTGGCCACGCAGTTCTCCAACAACATCCGCAACAACTTCGGCTACCTCAACCGCAGCGAAGACAGCGACCCCAACGCCCGCGACAAGACCTTCCGCCAGGAAGGCCGCAAGGTGTTCAAGGAGGTGGTGCCCATCGCCGCCGCGCACATCGAAACCCAGCTGAGCGCGCTGAGCATCCAGCCCACCGACGTGCGTCGCTTCTGGCTGCACCAGGCCAACCTGTCGATGAACCAGCTCATCGTCAAGAAGCTCATCGGCGCGGAAGTCACGCCCGAGATCGCGCCGCTGATCCTGGACGAATACGCCAACACCTCGTCGGCCGGCTCGATCATCGCTTTCCATGCCCACCGCGCCGACCTCAAGTCGGGCGACCTGGGCGTGATCTGCTCGTTCGGCGCGGGCTACTCGGTCGGCTCGGTGGTGGTGCGCAAGCGCTGACGCTTTCACCCGATGCCGATGCGGGACAATGACCGCATCCCGACACGGCCCAGCGGGTGAACCGCCGGGCCGTTTTGTTTGAATCGACGCCACCCAGGCTTTTGCAGGCCCCGAGCGCCATGAGCGACTTCACCTTCTACTGGCACGACTACGAGACCTTCGGTCGCGTGCCGCGCCGCGACCGTCCCTCTCAGTTCGCCGGTGTGCGCACCGATGCCGACCTCAACGAGGTGGGTGAGCCGCTGATGCTGTTCTGCCAGCCCGCGCCCGACTACCTGCCCGACCCGGAGTCCTGCCTGCTCACCGGCATCCTGCCGCAGCAGTGCCTGGCCCAAGGCGTGCCCGAGCACACCTTTGCCGACGCCATCGAACGCGAGCTGGCCGCCCCCAACACCGTCGGCGTGGGCTACAACACCATCCGTTTCGACGACGAGGTCACCCGCCACCTGTTCTGGCGCAACCTGATCGACCCCTATGGGCGCGAATGGCAGAACGGCTGCGGCCGCTGGGACCTGCTCGACGTGGTGCGCTGCACCTGGGCCCTGCGCCCCGACGGCATCACCTGGCCCAAGCACGAAGACGGTCGCCCCTCCTTCAAGCTCGAGCACCTGACCGCCGCCAACGGCCTGGCCCACGAAGCCGCGCACGATGCGCTGTCCGACGTGCGGGCCACCGTGGCCCTGGCCCGCCTGATCAAGCAGCACCAGCCCAAGCTGTGGGACTTCTGCCTGAAGCTGCGCAAGAAGGACGCGGTGCTCGCCGAAGCTGGCCTGGACAAGCCCCGTGCCGGTTGGAAGCCTTTTGTGCACATCTCCGGCATGTACGGCCACGAGCGCGGCTGCATGGCCCTGGTGTGGCCGCTGGCCCAGCACCCCAGCAACAAGAACGAGATCCTGGTGTGGGACCTGGCTCACGACCCGGCCGAGCTGTTCGACCTGAGCGTGGCCGACATCCGCCTGCGCATGTTCACCAAGGCGGCCGACCTGCCCGAAGGCGTCACGCGCCTGCCGCTCAAGAGCATCCACATCAACAAGTCGCCCGTGGTGCTGGGCAACCTCAAGATCCTCACGCCCGAGTTGCGTGCCAAGTGGGGCATCGACGTCGAGCAGGCCTTGCAACGCGCCGAGCTGGCCGCAGCCCAAGGCAGCCGCATGGACGGCATCTGGGCCGAGGTGTTCTCGCGCCCCGAGCGCACGGCCGGTGCGGCCCCGGTGGACGTGGACGAAGACCTGTACGGTGGCTTCGTGGGCAACGACGACCGCCGCCTGCTGCAGCGCCTGCGCGGCCTCTCGCCCGAGGCCCTGGCCGACAAGCACCCGGCTTTTGCCGACGAGCGCCTGGAGGAGATCTTCTTTCGCTACCGCGCGCGCAACTTCCCCGACACGCTGAGCGATGAAGAGCAGGCCCGCTGGCACGAGCTTCGCAGCGCCCGCCTGCACGAAGGGCAGGGTGGCGGGCTCACCCTCGCGGCCTTCTTCGAGCGCATCGACCAGTTGATGGAAGAGTGCGGCGAGGACGACGAACGCGCACACGACATCCTGAGCGCGCTGTACGACCATGCCGAGCAGATCGCGCCCTGACAAGACCGTCGGGGCAGGTCAGCGTGGTGTGCAAGGCGCTGCCGTGCCGATCAACCCTTCGCTCAAAGCCCTGAGCTACCTCGGGGGCTACCCGCCCGCGCTCGTGCAGCAGGTGCAAGGCCTGATCGACGCCGGCAAGCTCGGCGAGGTGCTGCGCCAGCGCTACCCCGAGGTGCACGATGTGCGCACCGACAAGGCGCTGTACGACCACGTCATGGAGCGCAAGGCCCGCTACCTGCGCGGCGCCGACCCCATCAGCAAGGTGGCCTACGACAGCAAACTCCAGGTGATCCAGCACGCGCTGGGCACGCACACCCGCGTCTCACGCGTGCAGGGCGGGCAGCTCAAGGCCAAGCGCGAGATCCGCGTGGCCAGCCTGTTTCGCGAGGCGCCGCCTGAGTTCCTGGAAATGATCGTCGTGCACGAGCTGGCGCACCTCAAGGAGCGCGAGCACGACAAGGCCTTCTACAACCTGTGCACGCACATGGCACCGCACTACCACCAGTGGGAGTTCGACTGCCGCTTGTGGCTGACGGCGCGCAGCCTGGGCCGGTGGGCTCAGGCCTCAGCGCCCGAATAAGCGCTCCAGGAAGCCCTTGAGCCTGTCTTCGGTGCTCGGTGTTTCGCCGGGCTGCGGCGGGCTGGGAATCAGGCTCGGGTCGATGGGCGCATCGTCCACCCCCAGCTCTTCGATGAAGCCGCCCGACGCCCATTCGCTGTAGCGCCAGCCCGACTCCGTGCGCACCACGCCCTCGGGCACCGGCATATCGACCACCGGCTCTTTGGCCAGGGCCGTGCCCATGTACTGGATCCATGCCGGCAAAGCCAGCGACGAGCCCGAGGCTTGGCTGCCCAGGCTGCGCGGTGTGTCGTGGCCCAGCCAGACCACGGCCACCCGGCGCGGCTGAAAGCCCGCGAACCAAGCGTCGTACACGTCGTTGGTGGTGCCGGTTTTGCCGTACAGGTCGGGGCGGCGAAGCTGGGCTTGCGCCTTCGCGGCCGTGCCCGAGCGGGTGACCTCGTTGAGCAGCGTGCCGGTCAGGAAGGCATTGCGGGCCGGGATCACGCGGTCGCTTTCATCGAGCACCTTCGGGGTGGCCTCGAACACCACCTTGCCCGTGCCATCGGTGATCTGGCTGATCACCACCGGGTTGACCTTCAGGCCGCCGTTGGCGATGACCGCGTAGGCGCTGGCCAGCTGCATGGGCGTGGTCGAGCCGGCGCCCAGCGCCAGCGTCAGGTTGTCGGGCTGCTTGTCGACGTCAAAGCCATAGCGACCTGTCCACGTGCGTGCGGCCTGAGGGCCCATCAGCTGCACCAGCCGGATGCTGACCATGTTCTTGGACTTGGCCAGCGCCGTGTGCAGGGGCATGGGGCCCTCGAACTGTCCGTCCGCGTTCGAGGGGCTCCAGTTGCCCACCGTGAGCTGGGCGTCGTTGACCAGGGTTTCGGGCATCACGCCGTTCTCCAGCGCAGCCGCGTACAGGAAGGGCTTGTAGCTCGAGCCCGGCTGGCGCCAGCCCTGCGTGACGTGGTTGAACTGGTTGCGCTGGAAATCGAAGCCGCCAACCAGGGCCCGCACCGCGCCATCGCGAGGGTCCAGCGCCACCAGCGCCCCTTCGGCCTCGGGCCACTGCGTGATGACCCAATTGCTGCCTTGCTGCAGCGCGCGCACCACCGAGCCTCGGCGCAGCTTCAGCTTGTCGCTGGCCTTGGCGCTCAGACCGGGCTGCACCTGGCGCAGCCCCTTGCCACTGACCGGGATGACCTCGCCACCCGACAGCACCAGCGTGACCTGCTTGGGCGAGACCTGCGTGACCACGGCCACCTGCAGCATCTCGTCGTCGTTGTGGTCGGCCAGCACCTGAGAGACGGCCGGGTCGGTGTCAGCCAGCCCGCGCTCCAGGTCTTCGTGGCCTTCGGGCCCACGCCAGGCCAGGCCGAGCTCGCGGTCGATCAGGGTCTTGCGCAGGGCCTTCCAAGCAGCCTGTTGCTCGGCCGCGCGGAGCGTCGTCACCACCTTCATGCCGCTGGTGTAGGCCTGCTCGCCGTACTGCGCGTAGACCTGTGCGCGAGCCATTTCTGCCACGTACTCGGCGTGCACCTCCGCTTCACCGGGGTCGCGGGTGGAGGGCTTCTCGGCCTTGGCTGCTTCGTATTGCTCTGCGGTCAGCACGCCCTCGCTGCGCATGCGCGACAAGGCCACGAGCTGGCGTGCGCGGGCCCGCGAGGGGTTCTTGATCGGATTCACGTACGACGGGTTCTGCGGCAGCCCCGCCAGCATGGCGCACTGAGCAGGTGTCAGCGCGCTCAGCGGCTTGCCATAGTAGGTCTGTGCGGCCTCGGCAAACCCGTAGGAGCGCGCACCGAGGTAGATCTGATTCATGTAGAGCGTCAGGATCTGGTCCTTGCTCAGTTCGTGCTCGATCTTGAGCGACAGCAGCGCCTCATTGAGCTTGCGCGAGATCGTCTTCTCGCGGGTCAGGAAGAAGGTGCGCGCCACCTGCTGCGTGATGGTCGAGGCGCCTTGTGTGCGCCCACCGGTCAGGTTCGCCACCACCGCGCGCGCCACGCCGATCGGGTCGATGCCGTGGTGCTCGTAGAAGCGGCTGTCCTCGACGGCCAGCAGGCTGTCGCGCATCAACTTGGGGATCTTGTCGAACGGCACGAACTGGCGCCGCTCGCTGCCGAAGCCGCCGATCTCGACCCCGTCCGAGGTGTAGACGCGAAGGGGCTGTTTGGGTTGGTAGTTCGCCAGGCCGCTGGTGTCTGGCAACTGCGGGTAGAGCACCGCTGCCGTCAAGAGCAGGGCCAGCACGGCGATGGCGCCCGCGGCCAGGGCCATCAAGGCCGCAGTCAGGATGAAGCCGCCTTGGGGGCGGCGTGTCGGCGGGGGACTTTTCTGCGAGGGCAGCAGGGACATCGGGGCCGACGGGGGAGCCAGATCAGGCATGCACAGCGGGCAGGCGGGTCAGGCCCGGCCTGCGAGAGCCACAAAACGGCGATTATCTCGCTGCGGCGGGAGCGGTCACCCGAGGCCTGGTCGGTCAGGCCCACAGGGGCGGCTTGGCCACCATCAGGTAGTACACCGCCAGCATCGCCGTGAACGCGGGAATGCCCAGCCACGTCCACAGGCGTGCGTGGCGATGGTAGGCCTCGGGCAGTGGCTCGCCCTTTTGCCAGGCCTGCTCGGCCATGGCCGCCATCCGCAACTGCAACACGACCACGGGCAACCAGCACAGGCCAGCCAATGCATAGAGCGCCAGTGCGCACACGATCCAGGGGCTGTCCAGTTGCCAGCCGGCCATGTGTGCCAGCGCCAGCCCTGACAGCGGTTGCAGGATCACCGTGGGGGTCGTGAACCACCAGTCCGCCCGCACCACCAGCCGGCTCACCAGGGCCTGTGCCTCGACCGAGCCGGTGCGGTTGATGAAGAACATGTAGAAGGCCGAGCCGAAGCCTGTGCCGACCATCAACACACTGGACAAGATGTGGAACCACTTGAGGACAAGGTAGGCGGTCATGATGAAGCTCTCTGCAAGGCCCAAAGCAAGGCGATGATGGGCAGGTTCTTGGTGAGTGGCCCCAGCGGGTGCCACCACAGCGTCGGGTCGATCCAGGTGGCCACAGCGGTCATGCTCAGCGTCGCGGTCAGCGCCATCGCCCAGACCACGCGGCCTGGGCGCAGCCACATGGCCAGGCCCAGCACCAGGTCCAGGACGGCGCCACCCCAGATCAGCCAGGGGTACCAGCTCGGCGGCAAGCCCGGCTGTGCCGCCAGCAAGTTCGGCCCGATGGTGTTGGCCGTCCAGGCGCTGGCCAGGGCTGTGACGAGCCAGATCGCCGCGAGGACAGCGATCACCGGGCGCGTTGGCAAGGTGATCTGCGTGTTCATGGTGCGCAGGCCATCAGGTGGTCGGGGCTGGTTGCCGATCTCCCCAGCAACTGCTCGAAAGCCGCTGCGGTTGCGACATTGTCCTGAGCCAGCAGGCTCAGTGTCTCTGTGCACCATGGCGCCCAGGGCAGCTCGTCGCCCAGCCTCGCGCTCAACCGGGTCAGCAGGTCGGGCAGGGGCAGGACACGGGCGCGCCCATGGCCCATCTGCCGACGCAGGGTGGCAATGAAGTCCGCCAACGTCAGGGCCTCGGGCCCGACCACGTTCAGCACGCCTTGCACCACTGCGCCTTGGGGCGTCAGGAGGCGGGCCACACCCAAGGCCATCTCGCCGACGGCGATGGGCTGGACCCTTGCCCGAATGACGGGAGAAGGCAGGCACAGCAGTGGCGACCTGGCCAGCAGGGTGAACAGCCGGCTGCTGTCTCCACCTTCGCCAAAGACGATGCTCGGTCGCAGCACCACGCCATCGAGGCGGCCGTCCCTCACCCTGCTCAGCAGGGCGGATTCGGCGGCGAGCTTGCTGCGCGCGTACAGCGTCGGGTTGCCTTCGATGCCCAGGGCTGAGACGTGGACCACCCGCCTCACACCCTGCCTCGCGCAGGCCTCGAACAAGGCTTGCGGAACTTCTGCGTGGATGGCCTGCATGGGTTGACGGGGGCTGTCGCGCAGGACCCCCACGGCATTGACCACCGCGCCCACGTCCACCAGTGTCGTTCGCCAGGCCTCAGGCTGGCGCCACCGCAGGAAATCGACCCGGCGTTCACGGACTTGCCCATGGGCTGGCGCACGAACCCCGAGCAGCACATCGTGCCCAGCCTGTTGCAATGCGCTCGCCACGCGGGCACCGATGAAGCCCCGAGCGCCACACACCAGGACCCTCATGATGCGTCTCCTTGGGTCGAGGGTCGATCGTGGTGCTCAGGCAGTGGGCAGCCTGCGGCGCTGCAGTTCATGCGCGCGTGCGCTGCCTGTGCCGACCTGCGGATGGGGCCTTCGAGCACCGCCCGCACCAGCCAGCGCGGCACCCATTGGCGACGGCGGGCGAACCGGGGGTAGAGCCAAGCCAGGGCGGCGTTCATCACAGGCCACTGGGTGAAGGCGGTGACGTGCCCCAGCCCCACGGCGACATAAGCGGCGTGGATCGCGTCAACGCCCTGGCTCACGGCACCATCCGCCCACACGCCGTGCATGGCGGCCATCATCTGATCGCGATCGATGCCAGCGACCGGCGAGGCGAAGTCCCGGGCCGAGGCATCGACAAAGGCGAGCCTGCCATCTTCGTTGCGCAGCATCAGGTTGTGCATCTCGGCATGGCAGAGCGGGCAGCTGGCGTCGTAGTACAGCGTCAGGGGGTAGGCAGGCATGGCATTCTCCTGTTCTGATGGAAATTTCTGAAATAACAGAAATATTGGGGCAAAAAAAGGGTCAACTCCCTCTCACGAACTTCTGCACGCTGGCGCCCATCTTCAGCACCTTCTCCAGGGTGGAGGGCGACAAGCGCAGCATCTCGTCTGACCAGGCGCCCAGTGCGGTCATGAAGCGCAGGGTCTCTTTGACGCGGTCCTGGGTGTCCGCGGCTTCGCTGGCGAATTGCGGTGACGCCACCAGTTGCTCCAGCAGGCGCGTGGTCGGGTCGAACTCTCGCTCCTTGCGCTCCTTGACGATGGTGGTGAACAAGGCCCAGACATCGTGCGAGGCGGATTCAAAGTAGTCGCGACGGTCCCCGAGCACATGCGTGGTGCGGACCAGTTGCCAGCTTTGCAGTTCCTTGAGGCTGGTGCTCACGTTGGAGCGGGCCACGCCCAAGGTCTCGGCAATCTCTTCTGCGTGCAGGGGGCGGCCATGGAAGAACAGCAGCGCATGGATCTGGGCCACGGTGCGATTGACACCCCAGGCAGAGCCCATCTCTCCCCAGTGGACGACGAATTGGCGGGCGGTGTCGGTGAGTTCCATGGCTGCAGTGTATGTTCAATCAGAAATTTCTGTCAACACAGAAATATTTGATCGCCACCGCGTGACGAGGATGAGGTGTCGCGCTCAATCGCGCCGCTTCATCGACGCGCGCAACTCGTCCCTGCGAGCCTTCCAGGTCGCGCGCTGTTCGTTGTCTTTGTCCAGTCGGTCAAGCAGGGATTCGACGTGGTGCAGGGCGCGCTCCGGGTCGCCGCGTTCGCTGGCGCGCTCGATCAGCCAGACCAGTTCCTGCTCGTTGACCACGTTCTGCTTGAGCAGCTTGCTGTCGGTCACCGTGCCCACCAGTGCGCCCACCGAGGTGGCGATGGTGAAAGCCAGTGCGGCGATGCCGCCCACGATGTAGAAGCCGCGCCTGCGCCGCGTGTCTGCCGTGAAGGCGGCTGCCAGCGCGAAGAACACCACCAAGGCGGCCAGGGCCGTCATGCTCAAGGTGAACCCGTCCCAGACCAGGGAGAGCTCCATGCCTTGCCAGTTGGTGGTGGCCAGGATGCCCCCCAGGAACGCGCCCAGCAGCAGCATCCAGATCGCTTGCCGGCCCTTGGCGTGGGTCGGGAAAATGTCGAAGATCTGCATGGCGAACCCGAGCAGGGAGGCCAAGCCGGTGATCAGGGTGAACGCGTCCATCATGGGCGGCAGTGTAGGGCGCGGGCACCCAGGCGGTGTCCTGTTGTCAGGCATTCACCCGTCTGGCCAGGCCGCGGGGCATGCAGATCAGGCCGCGCGCGGGGTTTCGCTCAGCTCGTTGACCCATTCGTTCAGGCCGCGCCACGCGTAGAGGTTGTAGGCCACCACCTCGTCCAGGGGGTGGGCGTAACCGCTGCGAGCCCACACGGTGCCGACCTGAACGGCCATGCCCAACAAGCCTCGTCCCATCAACTCCAGGTCAAAGTTGGGGTTCATGCGCGGGTACAGCCTTTGGGCCGTTGCGCGGATCAGCGGGATGTACTGGGCCAGCGCCTCCTGGGTGCCCTGTGCGTTGGGCAAGGCGGCTCCGCTGAAGCCGTCTAGCAGCAGCACGTGGGCGCGTCGGGCGTCCTCGCGCAAAAAGCTGTACAGGGCGCTCAGGCCTGCCTTGGCTTGGTCGAGCAAGCTGAGTGGGGCGTTGGACATCGCTGCCGCGACGTGGGCCACGAGCAGGTCTTTTTGCCAGCTGTCGACGGCCTCGTAGGCGTCCTTGGTGTTGCGGAACGACTCGTAGAAGTAGCGGTCGGTCAGGCGCGCTTGCGAGCAGATGTCGCGCATGGTGGTGTGGGCCACACCGCGCGTGGCAAAGCAGTCCAGCGCGGCTTCGAGCAGCTTGGCGCGGCGTTGCTCGCGGCGCGCTTGCGCGGTCTCGCCTCGGTAGGTTCGCGTGGGCGTGGCGACTTCGGCCTGGTTTCTCATCGTGTGTCGGGGCCTGCTGCTTTGCGGCAGCCTGGCAAACTGAAATCTTTTGTTTCCCGAATATCGCGCAACGATGATCGAATCGGAATAGGGTGTTGCGTGGGTTTGTTGCAGTCAGCCGGGCGGCCTGCTCTCGCAGGGGTGAGAAGAGGACACCGTCGCTTCCCAATGGGGCGTGACCTTCATGCTAGGCTGACGGCCCCACGGCCTTGTATCGAGCCAGAGCCCATGCCTGCTGCCATCGACTTCTATTTCGAGTTCTCTTCTCCCTACGGTTACTTCGCGGCCGAACGCATCGAGGCCCTGGCACAGCGCCATGGCCGCACGGTGGACTGGCACCCCTTGTTGCTGGGCGTGATCTTCAAGAGCACGGGCGTGTTGCCGCTGACACAGGTGCCGCTCAAGCGTGACTACGTCAAGCGCGACTGGGAGCGCATCTCGCGCCTGACGGGCATCCCGTTCAAGATGCCCTCTGTTTTCCCGATTGCTTCGCACCATGCCTCGCGCGCGGTGCTGTTCGTGGCGCGCAGCAACGAGCAGGCCGCCAAGGACCTGACCCTGGCGCTATACCGCGCCTGCTATGTCGAGGGGCAGAACATCGGTGAGGCCGATGTGGTGTGCGCCGTGGCCAAGGGCATTGGCCTTGATGCCGACGCGATCGCCGAGGGCATGGCCGACCCGGCCGTCAAGGACCAGCTCAAGCATGAGGTGGGTGCGGCCGAGGCGCGTGGCGTATTCGGCAGCCCCTTCGTCATCGTCGATGGCGAGCCCTTCTGGGGCTTCGACCGCTTCGACATGCTCGAAGCCTGGCTGGAGCGCGGTGGGTTCTGAGCCCAGGGCTGGTGGGTGCCGACTGCGCAACATGGCCAGGACCCTGGATGGTGGCGGCGATGACGCCTGACTGGGACTGTCAGGCCTGTGGTGCGTGCTGCGCGACGTTTCGCGTGTCCTTTTACTGGGCCGAAGCCGATGACGCGCCCGGCGGCACCGTGCCCGTGGGCCTGACCCAGCCTGTGAGCCCGACTTTGCGCTGCATGGTGGGCACAGGGGTCAAGCCCGTGCGCTGCGTGGCGCTGGAGGGCGAACTGGGTCGGCACGTGGCCTGCCGCATCCATCCGCTGCGTTCGTCGACCTGCCGGGAGGTGCAGGTGGGCGACGAGCAATGCCGCAAGGCGCGGGCACAGCACGGGCTGCAGACCTGATCTTGCCCCCGGCGCAGTCGCCCGGGGCGTCTCGCGCGAGCATGAAAAAACCCGCCAGGTTGCCCGGGCGGGTTTTTCGTCAAGGTGCCCAACCGTTGCCAGTCAGGCCCCAGGCGCTGAGCGAGCTCAGGCGGCCGTCACGCCCTTGGCGGTCTCCACGTACTCTTCAATCTGGTTGAAGTTCATGTACTTGTAGATCGAGTCGGCGTTGGCCGTGACCACGCCGGTTTCAGCCATGTACTCGGCTGGTGTGGGCAGGCGGCCCAGCTTCGATGCCACAGCAGCCAGTTCCGCAGAGCCCAGGAACACATTGGTGTTCTTGCCCAGGCGGTTCGGGAAGTTGCGGGTCGAGGTCGAGATGCAGGTCGAGCCTTCCTTGATCTGAGCCTGGTTGCCCATGCACAGCGAGCAGCCCGGCATTTCGGTGCGGGCACCGGCTTGGCCGAAGGTGTTGTAGAAGCCTTCCTTGGTCAGCTCGGCGGCGTCCATCTTGGTGGGCGGGGCCACCCACAGGCGAACCGGCAGGTCCTTCTTGCCTTCGAGCACCTTGCCAGCGGCACGGAAGTGGCCGATGTTGGTCATGCACGAACCGATGAAGGCTTCGTCGATCTTGGTGCCGGCGACTTCGGACAGGAACTTGGCGTCGTCCGGGTCGTTCGGGCAGCAGACGATCGGCTCCTTGATGTCGGCCAGGTCGATCTCGATGACGGCGGCGTACTCGGCGTCCTTGTCGGCTTCCAGCAGTTGCGGGTTGGCCAGCCAGGCTTCCTGGGCTTCGATGCGGCGCTGCAGGGTGCGGGCGTCGGCGTAACCGTTGGCGATCATGTTCTTCATCAGAACGATGTTCGACTTCAGGTACTCGGCAACCGGTTCCTTGTTCAGCTTGATGGTGCAACCGGCGGCAGAGCGCTCAGCGGAGGCGTCGGACAGCTCGAACGCTTGCTCGACCTTCAAGTCAGGCAGGCCTTCGATTTCCAGCACGCGGCCCGAGAAGATGTTCTTCTTGCCGGCCTTGGCCACGGTCAGCAGACCGGCCTTGATGGCGTACAGGGGGATGGCATGCACCAGGTCACGCAGGGTGACGCCAGGCTGCATCTTGCCCTTGAAGCGAACCAGCACGGATTCGGGCATGTCCAGGGGCATCACGCCCGTGGCAGCGCCGAAGGCGACCAGGCCCGAACCAGCGGGGAAGGAGATGCCGATCGGGAAGCGGGTGTGCGAGTCGCCACCGGTGCCGACGGTGTCGGGCAGCAGCAGGCGGTTCAGCCACGAGTGGATCACACCGTCGCCCGGACGCAGGGCCACGCCGCCGCGGTTGCTGATGAAGGCGGGCAGCTCGCGGTGCATCTTCACGTCCACGGGCTTGGGGTAAGCGGCCGTGTGGCAGAACGATTGCATGACCAGGTCAGCGGAGAAGCCCAGGCAAGCCAGGTCCTTCAGCTCGTCACGGGTCATCGGACCGGTGGTGTCTTGCGAACCCACGGTGGTCATCTTCGGCTCGCAGTAGGTGCCGGGGCGCACGCCTTGGCCTTCGGGCAGACCACAGGCGCGGCCGACCATCTTCTGGGCCAGGGTGAAGCCCTTGCCGCTGTCGGCCGGGGCCTGGGGCAGGCGGAAGGCGGTGGAAGCGGGCAGGCCCAGGAACTCACGGGCCTTGCCGGTCAGCGAGCGGCCGATGATCAGGTTGATGCGGCCGCCGGCTTGCACTTCGTCGAGCAGCACTTGCGACTTGAGTTCGAACTTGGCGGCTTCGGCGCCGTTCTTTTCGATCTTGCCGTCGTACGGGTAGATGTCGATCACGTCACCCATTTCGAAGTTGGACACGTCCACTTCGATGGGCAGCGAGCCGGAGTCTTCCTGCGTGTTGAAGAAGATGGGAGCGATCTTGCCGCCCAGGGTCACGCCGCCGAAGCGCTTGTTGGGCACGAAGGGGATGTCTTCGCCGGTGGCCCAGATCACGCTGTTGGTGGCCGACTTGCGCGAAGAACCGGTGCCGACCACGTCGCCGACGTAGGCGACCAGGTTGCCCTTCTTCTTGAGGTCTTCGATGAACTGCATCGGGCCGCGCTTGCCGTCTTCTTCGGGCTTGAAGGCCGCGTCGGGACGGGTGTTCTTGAGCATCGCCAGATAGTGCATCGGGATGTCAGGGCGGCTCCAGGCGTCCGGAGCGGGCGACAGGTCGTCGGTGTTGGTCTCGCCAGGCACCTTGAACACGGTCACGGTGATCTTCTTGGCGACGGGCGGGCGGCTGGTGAACCACTCGGCGTCGGCCCACGACTGCATCACGGCCTTGGCGTTGGCGTTGCCGGCCTTGCACAGCTCGGACACGTCATGGAACGCGTCGAACATCAGCAGGGTCTTCTTCAGGGCGTCAGCGGCCACACCGCCGACTTCGGCGTCGGACAGCAGGTCGATCAGGGGCTTGACGTTGTAGCCGCCCACCATGGTGCCCAGCAGCTCGGTGGCCTTGGCCTTGGAGATCAGCTTGACGGCGACATCACCGTGAGCCACGGCCGACAGGAAGGAAGCCTTGACCTTGGCAGCGTCGTCCACGCCGGGGGGAACGCGGTGGGTCAACAGGTCCAGCAGGAAGGCGTCTTCGCCAGCGGGCGGGTTCTTGATCAGCTCGATCAGCTCGGCCACTTGGGTGGCCGACAGGGCCAGAGGGGGGATGCCAAGGGCGGCGCGTTCGGCAACGTGTTGGCGATAGGCTTGCAACATGGTGTTCACCTGGTTGGGATGGGCAAAAAACGTGTCAGACACGTGGGTGGCGCACAAAAAATCACCGCGGTGGGGCGAATCAAGCGTTCCAACCACATGGAAATGCAATTTCCGTGCAGCCTGCTATTTTCGCCTACACCGCGGTGAATGTCACCACGACCGCATGAAATCAATGGACTTCATGCGACGAATGAGGGGGATTTTTCAGCGCGGGGCGTCGAAGATGGACGCGCGGGCTGGCTGGGCCGCCAGATCGGCCTCGGCCTTGCGCTGCACCTCGTGCACGCAGGCGTCCACCAGGCGCTTGCCGGTCCGGGTGTCGAGCACCATGGATTTGGTCAGGATCTGCACCAGCAGGGCCTGGCCGCGCACGTCTTCGAGGCGGGTGGCGCCGGTGGCCGACAGCACCGGCTTCATCAGCCACTTTTGTTTGCCCAGGGTCAGGTCGACGTAGCCAGGGTTGGCCTCGTTGTGACGCACCAAGATGTGCTGGCCGAACTCGCAGTTGTACGAGCCGGTGAGCACGCGCTCTTGCGCCGCCATTTGTTCGGGCGTGGCCGCAGCCAGCTGCAAGGGCTTTTCAACGGGCTGAGCCGCGCCTTTGATGACCGACTTGGAGGCTTTGACGGCGTTGGAGGCGTGGACCAGTTGGGGGGCAATGGCTGCAGCGGCCATGCCGATCACCAAGCCTGCGGACAAGGCCAGGGTGCGGGTGCGCTGGGTGCGGCGAGCGAGCTTGGATGCGTTCATGCTGTGAAAATCCGGGAGGCGCCAGGGGCGCCGGATCCTTCATCTTGCCACCGATCCATGGGGGTGTGGGGAAGAAAACACCCCGTGGATGTGTCAGTTCGTAGTGAAGATTTCGGCCCCTGAGCGCGCCGTGACGTGTTGCCCGGCTCGCTTGTGGTGTTCACCTCAGAACGCGTCACCGGGCACGCGCACCCAGCCTTCCATCAGGATGCGGGCGCTGCGGCTCATGATGGCTTTGGTGACGGTCCACTGGCCATTGACCTGTTTGGCCTGGGCGCCCACACGGAGGGTGCCCGAAGGGTGGCCGAAGCGCACCGCCTCACGCTCGCCGCCGCCGGCCGCCTGGTTGACCAGGGTGCCGGGGATGGCCGCTGCCGTGCCGATGGCCACCGCGCAGGTGCCCATCATGGCGTGGTGCAGCTTGCCCATCGAGAGGGCGCGCACCAGCAGGTCCACGTCGGCGGCTGCGATGGTTTTGCCGCTCGATGCCGTGTAGCTGGTGGGCGGTGCCACGAAGGCGATCTTGGGTGTGTGCTGGCGGGTGGCTGCTTCTTCGGGCGTCTTGATCAGGCCCATGCGCAGGGCGCCGGCCACGCGGATGGCTTCGAAGCGCTTGAGTGCTTCGGGGTCGGTGTTGATTTGTTCGCGCAGTTCGGTGCCGGTGTAGCCGATGTCCTTCGCGTTGACGAACACGGTGGGGATGCCCGCCGTGATCATGGTGGCCTTGAAAGTGCCCAGGCCCTGGACTTCCAGGTCATCGACCAGGTTGCCGGTGGGGAACATCGAGCCACCCTCGTCGCCGTCGTCCGACGGGTCCATGAACTCGAGCACGATCTCGGCGGCGGGGAAGGTCACGCCGTCGAGCTCGAAGTCACCGGTTTCCTGCACCTGACCGTTGGTCACGGGCACGTGGGCGATGATGGTTTTCTGGATGTTGGCCTGCCAGATGCGGACCACGGCCACGCCATTTTCAGGAATGCGGGCCGCATCGACCAGGCCGGCGTGGATGGCGAAGGCACCGGCGGCGGTGGAGAGGTTGCCGCAGTTGCCCGACCAGTCCACGAAGACCTTGTCGATGGAGACCTGGCCGTAGAGGTAGTCCACATCGTGGTCGGGCACGCTGGACTTGGACAGGATCACGCACTTGCTCGTGCTCGAGGTGGCACCCCCCATGCCGTCGATGTGCGCGGCGTAGGGGTCGGGGCTGCCGATGACCCGCATGAACAGCTTGTCGCGCGCTTCGCCTGGCTGCTGGCAGCTGGCAGGCAGGTCTTGAAGGCGGAAGAAGACGCCTTTGCTGGTGCCGCCACGGATGTAGGTGGCAGGGATCTTCACTTGTGCGGGGTGGGCCATGGTCACGGATGAGGTTCGAGAGGAGGAGGCGGCGTCTTCACGCCGGATTTTCGCTGGTTTGTTGGTCGGTGTGTCGGTGGCTGATGCTTCAAAGGGACTCCAGCTTCGGGCCCCTCAGGCCGACCAGCAAGGCCCGTCCACCGGGCTCGACGCGGAACTCGCCAAAGCGGGCGGCGGACCAGCGCTGGGCTTCGCCTTCCTTGAAGTGGAAGGCATCGGTCACGAGCAGCCAGTTGCCGTGTTGACGGCGCATGCGCATGATCAGTTCGTCAGGCTGAAGGGCCTCGCCTCGGTGCTGGCGCAAGGCGGTGGCGACGCCGCGTGGGTCGACCCTGAACACCAGGTACACGGGTGAGCGATCGGCCGACGCGGTGACGGGCACGCGGTCGGTGGCGAAGCGCAGGGCCATGTAATCCCCTTGCATCAGTGAGCGCGGGTCAACCGGGGCGAGCGCCACGTAGACCGGGCGCCCATCGCGGATGAGGGCCTCGTTTTGCCAGATCGCGATGTTGGCCACCAGCAGCATCGCCACCGAGCCCAGCGCCAAGGCCGCGCGGCGGTGACCACCCGCTGCGAGTGGGCTGGCAAGGGGAGCTGAATGGGCGGACGTGTTTGCGTGCTCCCCCGTTGCCTCGCTGCCGGCGGCGCGCTGGCCCCAGGCCGCGATCACGCCCAGCAGCACGCCGGCGCCGCACAGCACCAAGGCCTTGGTGGCCAGGGGCCAGGCGAGCTGGTGATAGAAGGCACCGAGTGTCCAGAGCGCCACGACGCCGGCCCAGGTGGCCATGCGCGGACGCCGGGTGGTCAGGCAGGCGGCGGCCACCAGCAGCACACCGCCCAGCGCGGGCATGAATGCAGCCAGCCCGCACGCCACTGCCGCTAGGCCGGCGCACCAGGCCTGACGCCAAGCTGACCGGTGCGAGGCCAGCCACCACATGGCTGCCAGGGCGACGGTGACCGACCCCAAGTCGAGGCCCCGCCAGGTCCACGAGGCCTGGAGGCTGAGTGACGCTGGAGCGCCATCGAGTTTGAGTGGCTCGTTCAGCACGAAAGTGGAGCCCGACCACCAGGCCAGGGCCAGCAGCGCGGAGGCGATCCAGCCGTTACCCAGGTCGGTGACCGCTTCGGCGATCGCTGGGTGTGTGCTGGCACGCTGGCGCAACCACCCCACAGAGCCCAGCCAGGTGGCGACCGCCAGGTGCGAGGTCAGCCATGGGCTCCACCACCCCCGGTCACCCCGCCACCATGCCTCTTGCGTGCAGGCCACCAGCATCAATGGGCAGGCCAGCGCGCCCAGCAGGTTGCGCACCCAGGCTTGTGGCACCGCAGGCCCCAGGCCCAAGGCAATCAGACCGAGGGTGGCGCTGGCAGGTTGCCAGCCCAGTGGGGCGCTCAGGCCCCAGCCCAGCAAGGTCAGGCCGGCGAGCAGGGTGGGCACGCCCAGGTTTTCGACGAACAGCGAACGTGCGGGCGCGCGCAGCAGCGCCAGGGCACCTGCCAGCATGAGCAACCCGGCGAGCAAGGCGCCTTCCTGCTCGCGCAGCAGGGGTTCCATCAACAAGACGGCCACCGCGAAGAAGGGGATCGCTGCCAGCCATGCACCGAGGGCGCTCAGCAGGACGACAGGCCAAGGGCGAGAGGGTGTGCTCATGCTGGTTCCCCGTGCTCGCGCGCGATGTGCATCACGCCCTTCACCGAGGCACCCAGCAAGCCCGCTGCCAGCAGGCCCAGGAGCAACCAGGCGCCCAAGGCATCCCCTCGTGTGCCTTCCAGCAACCAGCGCCCCAGTCCGCTCACGACACACACATTGAGCCCCAGGGTCAGGACGCTCAAGCCGTACAGGTCGAACCAGCGGGGGCGCGACAAGAGTCCCGCGCCCGCGCCCATCACCAGCAAGCCCAGGCCGTAGACCCGAACGCCGCCGTCGGCCAGCAAGTTGGCGACGGCATGGCTCGATACGCCGATGGTGAACAGGGTCAGGGCCAGTCGTTGGCTCCAGGCGCCGGTGCCCATCCACGGGCGCACAGGGGAGCTCAGGCCGATCGCGATGACGCCCGATGCGATCCAGGCCAGCACGTGGGTGGCTACGTCCTGGTCGCGGGCCAGCCAGGCGCTTTCGGTGTTCGCCGTCAGCCACAGCGACACGGCGGTCATGGCGACCATGGCCCAGGCCGACCAGGTGGCGTCGTGGCGGGTGCCCCAGGCCATGGGCAGCCCCAGGAGGGCCCACAGCGCGAAAAGCTGCCAGGGGTCTGCGCCGGTCTGGTAGGTCTGGCCGATGTGCGCGAGCAGCCCACCCGAGAGCAGAAAGAGCAACAAGGCGGATGCAGGGCGCCAAGCTGGACGCCACATGGCGACGACACCGGCAGCGAGCAGCGAGGCCTGCAGCAGCCCGAACTGCGTGGTGCGCGCCAGCGCGGCCCAGTTGGCGGCGAGCCAGAAAATGGCACCCAGGCCGCACAGCGTTGCCGCCAGGACAGCGGTGGCTCGCCGAAGCCACGCAGCCGATTCAATGCCGTCTCCGTGTGGGGTCTTGCTCATGGGTGCGTCGGCCTGGTCGCGTGGGCCGGGCCGGTCTCTCTGAAAGGCTGGAATGTGCGGAGGATCTTATCGCTGCGGGCTCGAACGAAAACCAAGGGGCACCAGGTTGCCCTGATGCCCCCTCTCGGAACGGACCGATCGAGATCAGGCCGCCTTGTTGGCTGCCAGGAAGTCCTGCGCGAAGCGCTGCAGCACGCCGCCGGCCTCGTACACCGACACCTCTTCGGCGGTGTCCAGGCGGCTGGTCACGGTCATCTTCACGGTCTCGCCGTTCTTGCGGTGGATCACCAGGGTCAGGTCGGCGCGCGGCTTGAGGTCGCCTTCCACGTCGAAGGTCTCGGTGCCGTCCAGGCCCAGGGTCAGGCGGGTGGTGCCCGGCTTGAACTCCAGGGGCAGCACGCCCATGCCGATCAGGTTGGTGCGGTGGATGCGCTCGAAGCCTTCGGCGACCACGGTTTCCACACCCGCCAGGCGCACACCCTTGGCGGCCCAGTCACGCGAGGAGCCCTGACCGTAGTCGGCGCCGGCGATGATGATCAGCGGCTGGCGGCGGTTGAGGTAGGTCTCCATGGCCTCCCACATGCGCATGACCTGGCCTTCGGGCTCCACGCGGGCCCACGAGCCCACCTTGATGCTGCCGTCTTCCTTGCGCACCATCTCGTTCTTGAGCGTGGGGTTGGCGAAGGTGGCGCGCATGGCGGTGAGGTGGTCGCCACGGTGGGTGGCGTAGGAGTTGAAGTCCTCTTCCGGCAGGCCCATCTTGTGCAGGTACTCACCGGCGGCCGAGTTCATCAGGATCGCGTTGGAAGGCGACAGGTGATCGGTGGTGATGTTGTCCGGCAGGATGGCCAGCGGGCGCATGGCCTTGAGCGTGCGCGGGTTGGCGGCCAGGGCGCCGACGCCTTCGGTGTCCCAGTAAGGCGGGCGGCGGATGTAGGTCGACATCGGGCGCCAGTCGTACTGCGGGCTGACCTTCTCGCCCTTGTCGGCCTGGATGGCGAACATGGGCTCGTACACGGCGCGGTACTGCTCGGGCTTCACAGCGGCCTTGACCACGGCGTCGATCTCTTCGTCAGACGGCCAGATGTCCTTCAGGCGGATTTCCTTGCCGTCCACAACCGTCAGCACGTCGTTTTCGATGTCGAAGCGCACGGTGCCGGCGATGGCGTAAGCCACGACCAGCGGGGGCGAGGCCAGGAAGGCCTGCTTGGCATACGGGTGGATGCGACCGTCGAAGTTGCGGTTGCCCGAGAGCACGGCGGTGGCGTAGAGGTCGCGGTCGACGATTTCCTTCTGGATGACCGGATCCAGCGCGCCTGACATGCCGTTGCAGGTGGTGCAGGCAAAGGCCACGATGCCGAAGCCGAGCTTTTCCAGGTCGCCCAGCAGGTTGGCTTCCTTGAGGTACAGCTCCACGGCCTTCGAGCCAGGGGCCAGAGAAGACTTGACCCAGGGCTTGCGCGTCAGGCCCAGCTTGTTGGCGTTGCGGGCCAGCAGGGCGGCCGCGATCACGTTGCGCGGGTTCGACGTGTTGGTGCACGAGGTGATGGCAGCGATGATCACGGCGCCGTCGGGCATGGTGCCTTCTTCAGCCTTGGGCATGGCCCATTGACCGGCGATGCCCTTGGAGGCGAGATCGCTCGTGGCCACGCGGGCGTGCGGGTTCGACGGGCCGGCCATGTTGCGCACCACGCTCGACAGGTCGAACTCGAGGTTGCGCTCGTACACGGCGTTCTTCAGTGAGTCGGACCACAGGCCGGCGGTCTTGGCGTAGGTCTCGACCAGCTTGACCTGCTCGGCGCTGCGGCCGGTCAGGGTCAGGTACTCCAGCGTCTGCTCGTCGATGCTGAACATGGCGGCGGTGGCGCCGTATTCGGGGGCCATGTTCGAGATGGTGGCGCGGTCGCCGATGGTCAGCTTCGACGCACCCTCGCCATGGAACTCAAGGTACGCGCCCACGACCTTGTTCTTGCGCAGGAACTCGGTCAGCGCCAGCACCACGTCGGTGGCGGTGATGCCCGGCTGACGTTGGCCGGTGAGCTTCACGCCCACGATTTCAGGCAGGCGCATCCACGAAGCCCGGCCCAGCATCACGTTCTCGGCTTCGAGGCCGCCCACGCCAATGGCGATCACGCCCAGCGCGTCCACGTGCGGGGTGTGCGAGTCGGTGCCGACGCAGGTGTCGGGGTAGGCCACACCGTTGTCCGAGTGGATCACGGGCGACATCTTCTCCAGGTTGATCTGGTGCATGATGCCGTTGCCCGCGGGAATCACGTCCACGTTGGCGAAGGCCTTCTTCGTCCACTCTATGAAGTGGAAGCGGTCTTCGTTGCGGCGCTCCTCGATGTCGCGGTTCTTCTGGAAGGCTTGGCTGTCGAACCCGCCGCACTCCACGGCCAGCGAGTGGTCCACGATCAGCTGCACGGGCACCACCGGGTTCACCTTGGCCGGATCTCCGCCTTCTTTTGCGATGGCGTCACGCAGGCCAGCCAGGTCGACCAGGGCGGTCTGGCCCAGGATGTCGTGGCAGGCCACGCGGGCCGGGAACCAGGGGAAGTCGAGGTCGCGCTTGCGCTCGACGATCTGCTTGAGGCAATCGGTGACGATGGCCGGGTCTGCCTTGCGCACGATGTTCTCGGCGTGCACGCGGGCGGTGTAGGGCAGGGTGGCCCAGGCGCCCGGCTGGATGGCTTCGACGGCGGCTTGCGTGTCGAAGTAATCGAGGGAGGTGCCGGGCAGCGGCTTGCGGAAATGGGTGTTGATGTGGCTCATGACCGTGTGGGGCGGAGATCGAGGCAGGTGGCGAAGCAGGCGGGGAGGCTGGGGGTTCAGCCCACCGGGCTGCAACGCTGGAAGTTGAAAGGGCGCCATCGGCGCCCTCGTTGCTGAATTACTTGCGGTCCTTCAGCGGCACGAACTTCTGGTCTTCCGGGCCGGTGTAGTTGGCCGAAGGACGGATGATCTTGCCGTCGATGCGCTGCTCGATCACGTGGGCCGACCAGCCCGATGTGCGGGCGATCACGAACAGCGGCGTGAACATGTCGGTGGGCACGCCCATCATGTGGTAGCTCACAGCCGAGAACCAGTCGAGGTTCGGGAACATCTTCTTGATTTCCCACATCACCGACTCGAGGCGTTCGGCGATGTCGTACATCTTGGTGTTGTTCTGTTCCTTGGACAGGTCTTGCGCCACCTTCTTGATGACCACGTTGCGCGGGTCGCTCACGGTGTAGACGGGGTGACCGAAGCCGATCACGACTTCCTTGCGTTCGACGCGGGCGCGGATGTCGGCCTCGGCTTCGTCCGGGTTGTCGTAGCGCTTCTGGATTTCGAAGGCCACTTCGTTGGCGCCGCCGTGCTTCGGGCCGCGCAGGGCACCGATGCCGCCGCACAGCGCCGAGTACATGTCGGAGCCCGTGCCGGCGACCACGCGCGACGTGAAGGTCGAGGCGTTGAACTCGTGCTCGGCGTACAGGATGAGCGAGGTGTGCATGGCGCGCACCCAGCTGTCACGCGGCTTCTCGCCGTGCAGCAGGTGCAGGAAGTGGCCGCCGATCGAGTCGTCGTCGGTTTCCACGTCGATGCGCTTGCCGTTGTAGGCGAAGTGGTACCAGTACAGCAGCATCGAGCCCAGGCAGGCCATCAGCTTGTCGGCGATGTCGCGGGCGCCGGGGTGGTTGTGGTCTTCCTTCTCGGGCTTGACGCAACCGAGCACCGACACGCCGGTGCGCATCACGTCCATCGGGTGGCTCGAAGGCGGCAGCTGCTCCAGCGCGACCTTGACGGCGTTGGGCAGGCCGCGCAGCGACTTCAGCTTGGCCTTGTAGCCAGCGAGTTCGGCCACGTTGGGCAGCTTGCCGTGCACCAGCAGGTGGGCGATTTCTTCGAATTCGCAGGTGGTGGCGACGTCGAGGATGTCGTAGCCGCGGTAAGCCAGGTCATTGCCAGTGCGGCCCACGGTGCACAGGGCGGTGTTGCCGGCGGCGGTGCCGGACAGGGCGACCGACTTCTTGGGCTTGAAACCGGGGGTGGTGGTGGTCTCAGGGGTGGCGCTCATGTTGCGTCTCTCCAATTGAAAGCAGTGGCGGATGAAAGGATCACTTCTTGGCGGCGAACAGCGCGTCGAGTTTGCCCTCGAACGCGTGGTAGCCGATGCGGTCGTACAGCTCTTCGCGGGTCTGCATGATGTCGACCACGTTGCGCTGGTGGCCGTCGCGTCGGATGGCAGTGTAGACAGCTTCGGCGGCCTTGTTCATGGCGCGGAAGGCGCTCAGCGGGTAGAGCACCATGCCCACGCCCGTGGGGCGCAGGTCGTCGACGCTGAACAGCGGGGTCTTGCCGAACTCGGTGATGTTGGCCAGCACGGGCACCTTCACGGCGTCGACGAACTTCTTGTAGGTCTCGAGGTCGTAAGCGGCCTCGGCGAAGATGCCGTCGGCGCCGGCTTCCACGCACTTGATCGCACGTTCGATGGCGGCGTCCACGCCGTGCACCTGGATGGCGTCGGTGCGGGCGATCAGGAAGAAGTCCTTGTCCGTCTTGGCGTCGGCGGCGGCCTTGACGCGGTCGACCATCTCTTCGGTGGTGACGATTTCCTTGCCGGGGCGGTGGCCGCAGCGCTTGGCGCCGACCTGGTCTTCGATGTGGCAGGCCGCGGCGCCGGCCTTGATCAGGCTCTTGACGGTGCGCTCGATGTTGAAGGCGCTGGGGCCGAAGCCGGTGTCGATGTCGACCAGCAGAGGCGTGTCACAGACGTCGGTGATGCGGCGCACGTCGATGAGCACGTCTTCCAGGCCGCTGATGCCCAGGTCGGGCAGGCCCAGCGAGCCCGCGGCCACACCGCCACCCGAGAGGTAGATGGCCTTGAAGCCCGCGCGTTGGGCCAGCAGCGCGTGGTTCGCGTTGATGGTGCCCATGACCTGCAGGGGCGCTTCTTCTTTGAGGGCCTGGCGGAAACGGGCGCCGGCGGACAGTTGAGCCATGTGGTTCTCCGTGGAGTGAAGGACGGTTCACACGGACAGCGCAACGCGTGTGCCAGGGCGATCATGGCGGGGAGTGTGCAACGTGCACTTGGGGTAAGTCCTTGATTTGATTGGTCGCGAGGGGAAGTGGTGCGCATGGGTGTCGGGTGCAGGCAGTGGCGCATGTTCCATTTGTGAAACGTTTTGCCTGAAACGTGAAACAATGTTGAAACGGAGCGCCGACCCGTCTGTTCGCAACAAGCTGCCCAGCCTCTGACCATGCCCGTTTCCTCAACTCCCGCTGACGGCCTGTCGGCCGCCGCGCCCCTCAGGCGAGCCACCCAGACCAGCGCCCCGCCGCGCATCGTTGCGGTGGGCTACCGACGCATCAACAAGATGCTGCAGGAGCTGGCGGCCGATGTGGCCGACCGGGCCAGCGTCGACGTGTTGGACGTGGGCTTCGAGCAGGCCGTGGCGCGCGTCAAGGACCTGCAGGCGCTGCAGCCCGTGGACGTGGTGGTGGCCGCCGGCTCGAACGGCGGTTACCTGCGCCAGCACCTGGACGTGCCGGTGGTGCTGGTCAAAGTGGGGGGCTTCGATTTGATGCAGGCCCTGTCGCAGGCCAGGCGACTGGCTGACCGCATCGGCCTGGTCACTTACGAGGGCATGGCGCCCGACCTCAGCCGCTTCGATCGCCTGTTCGATTTCGACGTGGCTCAGCGCAGCTACCGCACCGAAGACGAGGCCCGAGCCTGCGTGCGCGAGTTGCAGCAGGCCGGCGTGGGCGTGGTGGTGGGCAGCGGGGTGGCCGTGGACGTGGCCGAGCAGCTGGGCTTGCCCGGGCTATTTCTGTATTCGATGGATGCGGTGCGTGCGGCGCTGGAAGACGCGGTCGAGGTGGCGAGGGCGGCGCGCATCGAGCAGGCCAAGCGTGAGCGGCTCAACACCATCCTGGCCCAGGTCAGCGATGGCGTCATCGCCGTGGACCAGGGCGAGCGCATCCTGACGCTCAACCCGCGCATGGCTCAGTGGCTGGGCGTGGCGCCCACCGATTGGATCGGGCAGGTGCTCGGACGCGTCTGCCCGGAGCTGAGCCTGCAAAACACCTTGCGCCTGGGGCAGCCGGAGCTCGAGTCGATCGAGCGCGTCAAGGGCAAGGCGCTGATCGTCAGCCGACAGCCCATCCTCGAGCAAGGGGTGCTGACCGGCGCGGTGCTCACGGCGCAGGACCCCATCTCCATCCAGCGGGTTGACCGGCACATCCGCGCACGCATCCAGCCGCACCAGGCGGCCCGATCGCGCTACGAGCTGTCGGGCTTCGTCGGGCGCAGTGCCGCTGCCCAGCGCGTGCAGGCACTGGCCGAGCGCTGCGCGCAAAGCCCGGCCACCGTGCTGCTGCTGGGCGAGAGCGGCACAGGCAAGGAGCTGGTGGCTCAAGGCATTCACCGCGCCAGCGATCGCCGTGACATGCCCTTCGTCGCCGTCAACTGCGCAGCCATGAGCGAGGCGCTGCTCGAAAGCGAGCTGTTCGGGTACGAAGAAGGGGCCTTCACCGGTGCACGTCGGGGTGGCAAGGTCGGGCTGTTCGAGGCGGCACACCGGGGCACCATCTTCCTCGACGAGATCGGCGAGATGCCGCTGCCCTTGCAGACCCGTTTGCTGCGCGTCTTGCAAGAGCGAGAGGTGCTGCGCGTGGGGGCCACCGAGCCCGTGCCCGTTCAGCTGCGCGTGATCGCCGCCACGCACCGGGATCTCGCTGAGCGCGTGGCGCAAGGCACGTTCCGACTCGACCTCTACTACCGGCTCAACATCCTGCGGATCGAGGTGCCCGCCTTGCGCGAGCGCCTCGAAGACCTGCCCGAGATCGTGCAGGCCCTGCTGCAGCGCCAACTCCTTCGCCTGAGTGCCGCGGGCGCGCCCGCTCAGCGCTCGGTGTGGTTGCAGCGCGGGCAGGCGATGTCGCCCCTGCTCGCAGCCCTGTTGCAGCAGGCTCCGAGTCACCCGTGGCCGGGCAATGTGCGCGAGCTCGACAACGTGGTCGAGCGCTTGCTGGCTTGCGTGGCCGACGAGGACCTGCGTGGGTTGCAAACGCCGCAGCAGGCTCGGGACATGCTGCGCAGCCTGGCTCCCGAGCTGTTCGCCTCAGGGGGGGGGGCCCAGCCAATCGGCGCCATGGGCATGAGCATGGGCGCGGGCTCGATTCCGGGCGAGAGGTCTCGCATCGAAGCCGTGCTGGCTGCCTGCGCCGGCGACCGCGCGCAAGCCGCGCGTCAACTGGGCATCAGCCGCACGACTTTGTGGCGCAAACTCAAAGGGCCCTGAAGAGGGCCCTGGGTGAGGTGGTGCGCGAAGAGGGCGATCAGGCCTGGCGGCGACGCATCGCGCCCACGGCCGCCACGCCCATGGCCAGCAGCAGCCAGCTCGAGGGCTCGGGCACCGCCGGGGTCACGCCGCCAGTCGTCACCGAGATGCCGTCGATGCCCAGGTAGGCCTTGTCGGCGTGGGCCAGGCGGAAGGACAGCAGCTGAGATGCCGAAGTGGCCACGAATGTCAGCGACTGGGTGGCCCAGCTCGAAGACAGGCTCAGCGTCGCACCCTGACCGATGCTGGCGCCGTCGAGCATCACGCCGATCGCGTTGCTGCCCAGGTAGGAGTCGACCGAGTTGTTGACGCCGAAGTTGGCGGCCTTCCAGCTCACGGTGTAGGTCTGTCCGATGCTCAGACCGCTGAGGGTCTGGCCGAAACTCTCGAAGTAACTGCCGTTGGCGCCCAGGCCCACCCAGGTGCCGCCATCGGGCGAATCGGTGGGCGCAACGCCAAAGGAAAGCCAGCCCGACACCCCGACGTTGCTCGTCGGGTCCATCGTGTCGGGCGTGCCTGCCAGCACCGTCCAGCCGGTTGGCACATCCATGTTGGCGATGCTGCCGTTGAGTGAGCCGTTGACGACCAGCGACTCAGCGCGGGCGGTGAAGGCTGCGAGCAGCAGGACAGACAGGGTGGCGATTCGGATGGGTTTCATGGTGCGCTTGTTACAACATGTACAACGGTTTGGATCCTAGGCGTTCGGGTCGCTGAGCGGGGCGCCGTCACCCCCCGCCAACAGGGGGCGAATGCCGTCATTTCCGCCATGCACGTGATGGATTCACGCCGTGGGCAACACACCTTCATGAAGCGCCGCCCGAACCCTCGCTGGCACAATCTCGCCACCCCAGCCCCCAACCTCGCCTGCATGCCGCAAGAGTCGCCTCGCGTGCTGTCGCTCATCCCGCCGATGACGCAGCTCAACACGCCTTACCCGTCCACCGCCTACCTCACCGGGTTCCTGCGGTCGCAAGGCGTGCAGGCGCAGCAGGAAGACCTGGCGCTGGCGCTGGTGCTGCGTCTGCTCTCGCGCGAGGGCCTGTCTCGGGTCAGGGCCGTGGCCGACGCCATGCCGGCGAAGGCCCGCAGCGCCGCCGTGGCCTCGTTCATGGATCAGGCCGACGCCTACCTCGCCACCATCGAGCGCGTCATCTCCTTCCTGCAAGGCACGGACGCCACGCTGGCCCACCGCATCGCCGGCCGAGGCTACCTGCCTGAAGGCCCGCGCTTTGCCTCGCTGGAGGCTTACGCTGGCGCGCTGGCCGATGACGACGGAGGCGACCCACTGGCCTGGGCCTTTGGCGCCTTGGGGCTGCAGGACCGCGCACGGCACGTCGCCACGCTCTACCTCAACGACCTGGCCGACGTGCTGCGCGATGCCATCGATGCGCGCTTCGAGTTCGTGCGCTACGCCGAGCAGATCGCCATGAGCCAGCCCAGCTTCGAGCCGCTGGCGGCCGCGCTGGCTGCGCCGCCCAACCTGATCGACACCACGCTGACCGAGCTGACGCTCGACGCCATCGCTCGCCACCGACCCACGGTGGTGCTGCTGTCGGCGCCATTCCCCGGCAATGTGTACGCGGCCTTTCGCATCGCCCAGGCCATCAAGGCCCACCACCCCGGTGTCGTCACCGTGCTGGGCGGCGGCTTCGTCAACACCGAGCTGCGCGAGCTGGCCGAGGCCCGCGTCTTCGACTTCTTCGATTTCGTCACGCTCGACGCGGGTGAGCGCCCCTTGTTGGCTTTGCTGGAGCACGTGCAGGGCCGACGCAGCCGCGAGCGCCTGGTGCGCACCTTCGTTCGCACCGATGCCGGCGCCGTCAAGCTCATGCAATGGCAAGAGCCCGACGTGCCCTTCAACGACGTCGGCACACCCACCTGGGACGGTCTGCCACTGCACCGCTACCTGTCGCTGCTGGACATGCTCAACCCCATGAACCGGCTGTGGTCCGACGGGCGCTGGAACAAGCTCACCGTGGCGCATGGCTGCTACTGGAAGAAGTGCAGCTTCTGCGACGTCAGCTTGGACTACATCTCGCGCTACGAGGCGGCATCGGCCACCGTGCTGGTCGATCGCATCGAGGCCATCGTCGCCGAAACGGGGCAGACAGGCTTTCACTTCGTCGACGAGGCCGCGCCCCCGAAGGTGCTGCGCGCCTTGGCCGAAGAGCTGCTGCGCCGTGGTGTGCAGATCAGCTGGTGGGGCAACGTGCGCTTTGAAAAAACCTTCACACCCGAGTTGTGCCAGTTGCTCGCCGACAGCGGCTGCATCGCCATCTCGGGTGGCCTGGAGGTGGCGTCCGATCGCCTGCTGCAATTGATGAAGAAGGGCGTGTCCGTCGAACAGGTCGCGCGCGTGACGCGGGCCTTCGCCGACGCCGGCATCATGGTGCACGCCTACCTCATGTACGGCTTCCCGACGCAAACTGTGCAGGACACGGTCGACGCGCTGGAGTACGTGCGCCAGCTCTTCGAGCAGGGTTGCATCCATTCGGGCTTCTTTCACCGCTTTGCCTGCACGGTGCACTCCCCCGTGGGCCTGAACCCGGCCGAGTACGGCATCGAGCTCGTGCCTTTGCCCGAGGGCAGTTTTGCCCGCAACGACGTCGGCTTCACCGACCCGACGGGTGTGGACCACGACCGCCTCGGCCTGGCGCTCAAGAAGGCCATCTACAACTTCATGCACGGTTTCCTGCTGGAGCAGGACGTGCGCGCCTGGTTCGACGTGCGCGTGCCCCGCCCGACGGTGCCCAGGCACTTCATCGAGCGCGCACTGGCGCGGCACTGAACGAGGGCTGCCCCTCGGGCCAGCGCACTCGCTCGATCAAAGTCCGCCGAAGAAGCGTTCCTCCACCTCCACCGGCAGCGGCTGCCCGGTCACCCAGGCGCGCTCCAGCACATACCAGTGGTGACGGTAGCTCGCGCGGTCGTGCAGCACCCCGTGGTGAGAGATGGGCGCCCAGTGCTCGGCCTGGGCAGCCAGCAAAATTTCCACCGCGTCATCGACCTCCGCCACCACGGGTGTGAACGCATCCAGGATCACCGGGATCTGGGCCGGGTGGATGCTCCACATGCGCGTGTAGGCCAACTCGCGTGCGGCCTTGGTGGCCGCCTTGAGCAGCGCACGCGTGTCCTTGAACTCTGTGACCACGCCATGCGAGGGCGTGATGCGCGCCGCGTGACACGCAGCCGAGATCTCGACCTTGGCGCGCAGCACCAGCGGGTGTGCGAACTGGCCTTCGGCACCCATGGCCGATGCCGGGATCGCGCCGCGGTGCTCCGAGACGAAATCCATCAGCCCGAAGGACAGCGACTCGAAGCCCGGCAGCCGCGCGATGCTCGCGACCTCCTGCACCCCCCGGTGGGTTTCGATCAACCCATGGACGGGCAGCGCCCGCGTGACACCGTGGCGCTCGCGCGCCGACTGGATGGCGTGCAGCACGCGGCCGGCGTCCACCTCGCCGTCGATCTTGGGCACCATGATGTAGGCCAGTCGCTCGCCGGCCCGTCGCACCAGGGTGTCCACGTCCTCCTCGAAATGCCGGTGACGCAGGTCGTGCACCCGCACGCCCACCCGTCCATGCGCGTTCAAGGGGCTGTTGATCAGGCCGCAGACCAGGTCGAGCTGCTCGGCTTCACCGCCCACCGGCGCGCCGTCCTCCAGGTCCAGCGTCACGTCGAAGACCGCGCGCCCTGAGTCCTGTGCCATGTCGGCCTGCAGCCTCAGGCTTTTGAGCATGCGCTCCTCCACGCCCGCGTAGTGATCGCAGACGGGCAAGGCGGCCGGGTGCGGCTCGGTGCCGAAGAGGGCTTGGCGAGGGTGGATGGACGTCAGTGTGGACATGTGGGGTTGGCGCGGGTGAGGTCTGGCGGGTGTTCCAAGGGTGCATTGATCGGCTTGGCCGTGATGAAAGTCACGCCAGGCGCCATCGTGGTGCGTGATTGCCATCATGTGAAGCCGCCTGACTGCCGAAAGTTTACGCAGTTGCGTGTGGTCTTGGTTGACCGGATGCAACCCCGATCCGGATCAGGTTCGCCCTCGCCGGTCGGTGACACACGCGACAGGATGATCCGATGAGACTCAATGACTTGAAACTGGGCGCCCGCCTCGGCCTGGGTTTCGGCCTGGTGCTGCTGTTGGCGGCTTTGATTTCCCTGGTGGGATGGCTGCGGCTGGGCAGCACGTTGGACGGCATCGAGCTCACCCACGATGCGACCGAGCGCGCCAACAGCGCTCAGCGTTGGGAAGCCCTGACCCTGTTGAACGTCAACCGCACCCTGGCGATCGCCAAATCGGGCGGTCACGCCGACGTCAAAGCCCACTACGCGCCGCTCATCAAGGCCACCTCGGCCGAGATCAGCGAACTGCAAAAAGGACTGGAAGCGGCCATCAGCGACGACGCCGAGCGCGCCCAGTTCCAGGAAATCGCCGATCACCGCAAGGCCTACATCGCCTCCCGCGACAACATCTTCGGCTTGCTGGATCTTGACGATCCGGGCGCCAAGGAGGCGCTCAACGGGCAATTGATGCCCGCAGCCGAGCGCTACCTGGCAGCCATCCACGCGTTTCAGGTCCACCAGCGCGAGGACGCCGAAGCCACCAACCAGGCCATCACCGCCGCGGCGCAACAGGCCCGCCTGATCCTGATGGTGCTGGGTGCGGCCTGCCTGGTCACCGGTGCCATCTTTGCCTGGCGCATCACCCGCTCCGTGACCCGCCCCCTGTCGGCGGCTGCGCAAGCCACGCGCATCATCGCCTCGGGAGACCTGACCCAGAAGGTCGAGGCCCATGGCCACGACGAGGTGGCCGACATGGTGGGCAGCCTGCACGAGATGCAGGAGTCCCTGCGCCGCATCGTCCATGACATCCACGTCTGCACCGACGGCATCGCCACGGCCAGCAACGAAGTGGCCGCCGGCAGCATGGACCTGTCCGGCCGCACCGAGCAAGCCGCTTCCAGCCTGGAAGAAACCGCCTCATCCATGGAGCAGATTTCCGGCACCATCCGCCAAACCGCCGACTCGGCCCGCATGGCCACGCAGTTGGCACAAAGTGCCGTGAACGCTGCCACGCAGGGTGGCCAGGTTGTCTCGCAAGTCATGACGACGATGCAGGCCATCACCGACAGCTCCAAGCGCATCGCAGACATCATCGCTGTCATCGACGGCATCGCCTTCCAGACCAACATCCTGGCTTTGAATGCCGCCGTGGAAGCCGCTCGCGCGGGCGAGCAAGGCCGTGGTTTTGCGGTGGTGGCAGGTGAGGTGCGTGCCTTGGCCCAGCGCGTGGCCGAAGCAGCCCGAGAGGTGCGCACGCTCATCAGCACCTCGGTCGAGCAGGTCTCGTCCGGCTCGGCCCTGGTCCAGGATGCGGGCACCTCGATGAGCGCCATCGTCGAGTCGGTTCAGCGTGTCAACGACATCATCGACGAGATATCGACCGCCGCCTCCGAGCAGTCCGATGGCATCTCGCAGGTCAACCTCGCCGTCACCAACATGGACCAGATGACCCAGCAGAACGCAGCGCTGGTCGAAGAGTCGGCTGCTGCGGCTGAAAGCCTCAAGGACCAGTCCAGCCGGCTGACGCAAGTCATCTCCGTTTTGCGCATCGCTGGCTGAGCGGGCAGGGCAGGGGCCGCGAAGGACTTGGTTCGCGCCCATGAAAAAGCCGACCGGCCAGGGGCCCGTCGGCTTTTGTCTTGCTGGGGTGAAAGGGGCAGGCCCCTTCACCAATCAGCGCATCACAGCAGGTGCTTGACGCCGTCTTGCTCGCCTTGCAGCTCGGCCAGGGTCTTGTTGATGCACTCTTGCGAGAAGGCATCGATTTCCAGGCCTTCGACGATTTTGTACTCGCCGTTGTTGGTGATCACGGGGAAGCCGAACACGATGCCGGCGGGGATGCCGTATTCGCCGTTCGAAGGCACGCCCATGGTGACCCATTCGCCGTTCGAGCCCAGGGCCCAGTCACGGATGTGGTCGATGGCGGCGTTGGCTGCCGAAGCGGCCGACGACAGGCCGCGAGCGGCGATGATGGCGGCGCCACGCTTGCCCACGGTGGGCAGGAAGGTGTCGGCGTTCCAGACTTGATCGTTGATCAGGTCCTTGATCGACTTGCCGTTGGTGGTGGCGAAGCGGTAGTCGGCGTACATGGTGGGCGAGTGGTTGCCCCACACGGTCAGCTTCTTGATGTCGCCAACCTTGGTGCCGGTCTTGGCGGCCAGTTGCGAAGCGGCGCGGTTGTGGTCCAGGCGCAGCATGGCGGTGAAGTTCTTGGCCGGCAGGTCCGGGGCCGACTTCATGGCGATGTAGGCGTTGGTGTTGGCGGGGTTGCCGACGACCAGCACCTTCACGTTGCGCGAAGCGACAGCGTTCAGTGCCTTGCCTTGGGCCGTGAAGATCTGGGCGTTGGCAGCCAGCAGGTCGGCGCGCTCCATGCCGGGGCCGCGGGGACGTGCACCCACCAGCAGGGCGTAGTCGGTGTCCTTGAAGGCTTGCAGCGGGTCGCTGTGGGCTTCGATGCCGGCCAGCAGCGGGAAGGCGCAGTCTTCCAGTTCCATGATCACGCCCTTCAGGGCGTTCTGGGCCTTCTCATCGGGGATTTCCAGCAGTTGCAGGATGACAGGCTGATCCTTGCCCAGCATTTCGCCCGAGGCGATGCGGAACAGGAGGGCGTAACCGATTTGGCCAGCGGCGCCGGTGACGGCGACGCGAACGGGGGCTTTGCTCATGGCAACTCCGATGTGAGAGAAGGGGGTAAAAGGAAGACCGCAAGTGTAGCGTCGCGCGGCAGTCTAGGGACAAGCGCGAGCGGCGTCAATGATCTTCTGTCTTATATAAGACATCTTTCATTCGATCGTGGACTTTGACTTGCAGATGTGGTGCAATGGCGCCCGTTCGAGCGAGCCTGACCCGGGCGCGGCTCGGCCAAGCTTGAGCTTGATCCACCCGATCACTCTGACACAACAAGACACGCTGTGGTGACCCCCCCGCCCATGACCGCCGCCTCGCAGACGCCGCCCGCCGGCTCGGGCGCACCTGTCTCGGCGCCGCCCACAGCCGCCAGCCCTGCGCTGAGTGCCCCCTCGTTCAGCCCGCTCTACCAGCAGATCAAAACCCTGATCCTGCGCAGCCTGCAAGGCGGCGAGTGGCGTCCTGGCGAAGCCATCCCCTCCGAAATCGACCTGGCCGCCCGCTTCAAGGTCAGCCAGGGCACCGTGCGCAAGGCCGTTGACGAACTCGCGGCCGAGAACCTGCTGGTGCGCCGCCAGGGCAAGGGCACCTTCGTGGCCACCCACGCCGAAGAGCAGGTCCAGTACCGCTTCTTGCGCCTGGCCTCCGAGCCTGCCGCTGCGGCCCAAGGCTCCACCCACCGCGAATTCCTCGATTGCCGTCGCATGCCTGCGCCCGCAGACGTGGCCGCTGTGCTGCAGTTGCGCCCCGAGGACTCGGTGGTCGAGGTGCGACGCGTGCTGCACTTCTCGGGTCAGCCCGTGGTGCTGGACGACATCTGGTTGCCTGCACCCCTCTTCAAAGGCCTGACCGCCGAGCGCCTGAGCGAGTACCGCGGCCCGATGTACGGCCTGTTTGAATCCGAATTCGGCGTGCGCATGATCCGCGCCGAAGAAAAGATCCGCGCCGTCTCGGCGGACGAGGGCGTGGCCGCCTTGCTGAAAGTGGCGCCCGGCACCCCGTTGCTGAGCGTCGAGCGCCTGGCCTTCACCTATGGTGACCAGCCGGTCGAGTTGCGCCGCGGCCTGTACCGAACCGACCGGCACTACTACCGCAACGAACTGAGTTAGTGCCTGATTCCCCAGTTTTCGCCGCTGCCGTGGCTTGTCTCAAAGATGTCAACGGCAGGGGTGAGATACCGGGCTTGGTGATTGCCCTAAAATCGCCGGCTTATTTCGACAGTTTTTTGACGCTCGGCAGGAGCCCACACAACATGGCAGACAACGCGAAAACCCCACGCCCCGTCTATCGGAACATCCACGTCACGGACATCGTCTCGTACCGCCTGCCTCCGGCCGGCATCGTGTCGATCCTGCACCGCATCAGCGGCGCCGTCATGTTCCTGCTGATGCCCTTCATCATCTGGATGTTCGACAACAGCGTCACCTCGGAAATCTCGTATGACGAGTTCACCTCGGTGTTCGCCGGCGACTTCGGCTGGTTCTTCAAGCTGATCGCCCTGGGTCTGATCTGGGCCTACCTGCACCACTTCGTCTCCGGCGTTCGCCACCTGATCATGGACGCCACCCACCGCGTCACCAAGGAGCAGGGCAAGTCGTCGGCCATCGTGACCCTGGTGCTGGGTTTCGGCCTGACCGCCGTGCTGGGTCTCAAGCTCTTCGGCCTGTTCTGACCGCCGACAGCCGCCCCACCGCCTGATCCCCGCCCTTCCTCAGGAAAACAACCATGTCCCAAAACTACGGTACCAAGCGCATCGTCACGGGTGCGCACTACGGCCTGCGTGACTGGCTTGCCCAGCGCGTCACCGCCGTGCTGATGGCCCTGTTCACCATCGCTTTGCTCGTCCAGGTCATCTTCTGCGTGGACAACCTCGACTACTACAGCTGGTCCGGCATCTTCGCCCAGCAGTGGATGAAGACCCTGACCTTCGTGGTCATCGTCTCGATGCTGTACCACACCTGGGTCGGCATCCGTGACATCTGGATGGACTACATCAAGCCCGTTGGCGTGCGCCTGTCCCTGCAGGTGTTCACCATCGTCTGGCTGGTCGGCTGCGCCGGCTGGGCCATCCAAGTGCTCTGGAGACTGTAAGAAATGACTGCCATCGCTAACTCCCTCCCCACCCGCAAGTTCGACGTCGTCATCGTCGGTGCCGGCGGCTCCGGCATGCGCGCTTCGCTGCAGCTTTCCCTGGCTGGCCTGAACGTCGCTGTCCTCTCCAAGGTCTTCCCGACCCGCTCGCACACCGTGGCTGCCCAAGGCGGCATCGGTGCCTCGCTGGGCAACATGTCCGAAGACAACTGGCACTATCACTTCTTCGACACCGTCAAGGGCTCCGACTGGCTCGGTGACCAGGACGCCATCGAATTCATGTGCCGCGAAGCCCCGAAGGTCGTGTACGAACTCGAACACTTCGGCATGCCCTTCGACCGCAACCCGGACGGCACCATCTACCAGCGTCCGTTCGGCGGCCACACCGCCAACTACGGCGAAAAGCCCGTGCAACGCGCGTGCGCTGCTGCTGACCGCACCGGCCACGCCCTGCTGCACACGCTGTACCAGCAAAACGTCAAGGCCCGCACCCAGTTCTTTGTGGAATGGATGGCCCTGGACATCATCCGCGACGCCGATGGTGATGCCGTGGGCGTGACCGCGCTGGAGATGGAAACCGGTGACGTGCACGTGCTGCACGCCAAGACCGTGCTGTTCGCCACCGGCGGCGCCGGCCGCATCTACCAGGCATCGACCAACGCCTTCATCAACACCGGCGACGGCCTGGGCATGGCCGCTCGCGCCGGCATCCCGCTGGAAGACATGGAGTTCTGGCAGTTCCACCCCACCGGCGTGGCCGGCGCGGGCGTGCTGCTGACCGAAGGCTGCCGTGGCGAAGGTGCGATCCTGCGCAACAGCAATGGCGAGCGCTTCATGGAGCGCTACGCCCCCACGCTGAAGGACCTGGCCCCGCGCGACTTCGTGTCCCGCTCGATGGACCAGGAAATCAAGGAGGGCCGTGGCTGTGGTCCCAACAAGGACTACGTCCTGCTGGACATGACCCACCTGGGCGCCGAGACCATCATGAAGCGCCTGCCCTCGGTGTTCGAGATCGGCCACAACTTCGCCAACGTCGACATCACCAAGGAGCCGATCCCCGTGGTGCCGACCATCCACTACCAGATGGGTGGCATCCCGACCAACGTCTACGGCCAGGTCGTGGTTCCCAAGAACGGCAAGCACAACGACATCATCAACGGCCTGTACGCCGTGGGTGAGTGCTCCTGCGTGTCGGTGCACGGCGCCAACCGCCTGGGCACCAACTCGCTGCTCGACCTGGTCGTGTTCGGTCGCGCCGCCGGCAACCACATCGTCGAGACCAACCTCAAGACGAAGAACCACAAGCCGCTGCCCAAGGACGCTGCCGACTACACCCTGTCGCGCCTGGCCCGCCTGGACTCGGCCAAGAACGGCGAGTACTCGCAAGACGTGGCCAACGAGATCCGCGCGACCATGCAGAAGCACGCCGGTGTGTTCCGCACCCAGAAGTCCATGGACGAAGGCGTTCAGCGCATCGCCGCCGTGCGCGAGCGCGTCAAGGCCATCGGCCTGAAGGACAACTCCAAGGTCTTCAACACCGCCCGCATCGAAGCGCTGGAAGTCGACAACCTGATCGAAGCCGCACAAGCCACCATGGTGGCCGCTGCCGCCCGTCCGGAGAGCCGTGGCGCGCACGCCCACGACGACTTCCCGAACCGCGACGACGCCAACTGGATGAAGCACTCGCTGTGGTACTCCGAAGGCAGCCGCCTGGACTACAAGCCCGTGAACCTGACGCCGCTGACCGTCGAGTCCGTGCCGCCCAAGGTCCGCACCTTCTGATTTCGTAGCGCCCCACACCTAGGAATCGAACATGAGCACTCAAAAGCGCACTTTCCAGATCTACCGCTACGACCCCGACAAGGACGCCAAGCCCTACATGCAGACCATCGAGATCGAACTCGACGGCAACGAACGCATGCTGCTGGACGCCCTGGTCAAGCTCAAGGCCGTGGACCCGACCCTGTCGTTCCGCCGCTCGTGCCGCGAAGGCGTGTGCGGTTCGGACGCCATGAACATCAACGGCAAGAACGGCCTGGCCTGCCTGACCAACATGCGCACCCTGCCGCAGACGGTCGTGCTCAAGCCTCTGCCCGGTCTGCCCGTGGTCCGCGACCTGATCGTGGACATGACGCAGTTCTTCAAGCAGTACAACTCGATCAAGCCTTACCTCGTCAACGACACGCCGCCGCCTGACAAGGAGCGTCTGCAGTCGCCTGAAGAGCGCGAAGAGCTCGACGGCCTGTACGAGTGCATCCTGTGCGCCAGCTGCTCGACCAGCTGCCCCAGCTTCTGGTGGAACCCCGACAAGTTCGTCGGTCCCGCCGGCCTGCTGCAGGCCTACCGCTTCATCGCCGACAGCCGCGACGAAGCCACGGCCGACCGCCTGGACAACCTGGAAGACCCGTACCGCCTGTTCCGTTGCCACACCATCATGAACTGCGTGGACGTGTGCCCCAAGGGCCTGAACCCCACGAAGGCCATCGGCAAGATCAAGGAACTGATGGTCAAGCGCGCCGTCTGATCCCCGTCCCCCAACCCGCTCCCGTCCATGACCGACATCACTTTGCCAGACGCCAACGCCACGCCCGACGAGGACGTGCTGCGGCGTCTTCGCTGGCGGTGTCGCCGTGGGCTGCTCGAGAACGACATCTTCATCGATCGGTTTTTCGAGCAGCACGGAGCGAGCCTGACCAATTCGCTGGTACAGGGCTTGCTTGAATTGATGGACCTGTCTGACAATGATTTGCTGGATTTGCTGCTGGCCCGCAAGGAGCCAGAGGGCGAGCTGGACAACGCCGAAGTCAGGCGCGTGCTGTCTCTGATGAGGGTGTCGCCAACCTGATGTTCTGTCGCTCGCGCCACCCGATCCGTGATGGTGCAGTGCAACTTCGGACCATAATGGCGACCTCGGGTTGTCACCAGTCTGGCCGCCCTCGACCCACAACGATTTTTCCCAAAAGACCGACCCCTAGGAGTGCTCATGACACCGTCCGACGTGAAAGCCACCCTGTCGTTTTCTGACGGCAGCCCCAGCATGGACTTGCCCATTTACAAGGGCTCCATCGGCCCGGATGTGATTGACATCCGCAAGCTGTACGCCCAGACCGGCAAGTTCACCTACGACCCTGGCTTCCTGTCGACCGCTTCGTGTAATTCGAAGATCACCTACATCGACGGTGACAAGGGCGAACTGCTGTACCGCGGCTACCCCATCGAGCAGCTGGCCACCAACTGCGACTTCCTGGAAACCTGCTACCTGCTGCTCAACGGCGAGCTGCCCAACGTGTCGCAGAAGGACGAGTTCGTCAACCGCGTGACCAACCACACGATGGTCAACGAGCAGATGCAGTTCTTCCTGCGCGGTTTCCGCCGAGACGCCCACCCGATGGCCGTCATGACCGGCCTGGTGGGCGCCCTGTCGGCCTTCTATCACGACAGCACCGACATCAACAACCCCGAGCACCGCAAGATCGCCGCGATCCGTCTGATCGCCAAGATGCCCACGCTCGTGGCCATGGCCTACAAGTACTCGATCGGCCAGCCGTTCATCTACCCGAAGAACGACCTGTCGTACACCGCGAACTTCATGCGCATGATGTTCGCCACCCCGTGCGAAGACTACAAGCCCAATGACGTGCTCGTGCGCGCCATGGACCGCATCTTCATCCTGCACGCCGACCACGAGCAGAACGCCTCGACCTCGACCGTGCGCCTGTGCGGCTCGTCGGGCACCAACCCCTTCGCCGCCATCGCCGCTGGCGTGGCCTGCCTGTGGGGCCCCGCTCACGGTGGCGCCAACGAAGCCGCCCTGAACATGTTGGAAGACATCCAGCGCAAGGGCGGTGTCGAGAAGATCGGTGAATTCATCGCCGAGGTGAAGGACAAGAACTCCGCCACCAAGCTGATGGGCTTCGGTCACCGCGTCTACAAGAACTACGACCCGCGCGCCAAGCTGATGCGCGAAACCTGCCACGAAGTGCTGACCGAACTGGGCCTGGAAAACGACCCGATGTTCAAGCTGGCCATGGCCCTCGAGAAGATCGCCCTGGAAGACGAATACTTCGTCGCCCGCAAGCTGTACCCGAACGTCGACTTCTACTCCGGCATCGTTCAGCGCGCCATCGGCATCCCTGTGCAGCTGTTCACCGCGATCTTCGCGCTGGCTCGCACCGTCGGCTGGATTGCCCAGCTCGACGAAATGATCGGCGACCCCGAGTACAAGATCGGCCGTCCGCGTCAGCTGTTCGTCGGCGCCGAGAAGCGCGACGTCAAGCCCATCGCTTCGCGCTGATCGGCCCGGGAGGGTTCGCCCTCCCGCGCACATGCCGTGCAGGCACCCGCAACCCGGCCATTGGCCGGGTTTTTTCATGGGTGCATCAGTCGCCCGTGCGGCCTGCGCGGCCATCGCGGCGCCGCGCGCCCCACACGGCGCAGGCGCCCGCCAGCAGCAGGGCCGTGCTGGCAGGTTCCGGCACGGCCGGCGTGAAGCGTTCCGCGTTGACCTGGACCGCGAAATCCGTGGCCACGCCGTGGTCTTCCAGCAGCAGTTGCAGGTGATGGGTTCCGGCGCTCAGGTCGCCGAGCGCCACCTCGTATTCCCCGAAGATGGCACCACCGGTGTTGCGGGCGCCGAACAAGTATTGGCCGTCGAGCCAGACCGAGATGCCGTTGTCCACCCCGAAACGCGCGCGAACCTGGCTGGCGCCGCCGGTCTCGATGGTGTAGACCAGGGCGACTTCGGTGCCAATCGCCCAGTTCTTCGGTGCCTGAGGCAGGACGCGCCAGTTGGCGTTGAGGTGCGTCGGGTCGCCAAGCCAATCGCCCAGTGCGGCCGACGCCGCGCTGAGGTCGGGCGCGGACGCAAAGCTCCGAGCGCTGTCATCCGAAACCGGGAACGGCCCCGTCTCGGCGCCATTGGTGCCGTGGAGGAGTCGCCCCACGCTGTCGTTGTAGGCGACCGGTGTGAACGCGTGGATGATGGTGGTTTCAGCTTGGGCGTGAGCGGCGAGCAGTGCCCATGCTGCGGCGCAGGCCGCAAGGCGGGTGTTCATGGTGTTTCCCTTGTTTGGATGGTGTGTATCCGCGCCCGAGGACGGGTGCGGTGTCGCATTTTGTTCAGCGCAGCGGCCGCCGACAAGGGCTCGGAGCTGAAGAGCCCCTGTTCGCGGGGCCGCTGGCGTGCGCCGCAGCGCGTGGTGCGAACGAGTCCGCGCCGACGCAAGGGGCGCGGCGGCTTCCAGCGGAGACATCTGCCTTAAAATGGCCGATTCCCCCACCAACACCGTGATTCGTTGCGGGCTTCGTGCCCGCGCGCGCAGCCGCACCATGGGACGCACCCTCTACGACAAGATCTGGGACGAGCACATCGTCCACACCGAAGAAGATGGCACCGCCACCCTCTACATCGACCGCCATCTGGTGCACGAAGTCACCAGCCCCCAGGCCTTCGAAGGCCTGGACATCGCCGGTCGCAAGGTGTGGCGCCTGTCGGCCAACCTGGCGGTGAGCGACCACAACGTGCCCACCACCGACCGCCGCGACGGCATCAAGGACGCCGTCTCCAAGCTGCAGGTCGACACGCTGGACGCCAACTGCGACCGCTTCGGCATCACCCAGTTCAAGATGTCCGACAAGCGCCAGGGCATCGTGCACGTGATCGGCCCGGAGCAGGGCGCCACGCTGCCCGGCATGACCGTGGTCTGCGGTGACAGCCACACCTCCACGCACGGCGCCTTCGGTGCGCTGGCCCACGGCATCGGCACCTCCGAGGTCGAGCACGTGCTCGCCACGCAAACGCTGCTGGCCAAGAAGGCCAAGAACATGCTCATCAAGGTCGAGGGCATCCTCGGCAAAGGCTGCTCGGCCAAGGACATCGTGCTGGCCATCATCGGCAAGATCGGCACCGCAGGTGGCACCGGCTACACCATCGAGTTCGCCGGCAGCGCCATCCGCGCACTGAGCATGGAAGGCCGCATGACGGTCTGCAACATGGCCATCGAGGGCGGCGCCCGCGCTGGCCTCGTGGCCGTGGACGACACCACCATCCAGTACGTGCAGAACCGCCCCTTCAGCCCCAAGGGTGTCGAGCTGGAGCAGGCCATCGCCTACTGGCGCACCCTGCATTCCGATGCCGACGCGAAGTGGGACGCCATCGTCGAACTCGACGCTTCGCAGATCGAGCCGCAGGTCAGCTGGGGCACCTCGCCCGAGATGGTCATTGGCGTCAACGCCCACGTGCCCGATCCCGACAAGGAAAAAGACCCGGTCAAGCGCTCCGCCATGGAGCGCGCGCTGCAGTACATGGCGCTGGAGCCCAACAAGGCGGTCAGCGACATCCGCATCGACAAGGTCTTCATCGGCTCGTGCACCAACAGCCGCATCGAAGACATGCGCGCCGCGGCCGAGGTGGTCAAGCGCATCGGTGGGCGCATCGCCTCCAACGTGAAGCTGGCGCTGGTCGTGCCGGGCTCCGGTCTCGTCAAGGAGCAGGCCGAGCGCGAAGGCCTCGACCAGGTCTTCAAGGCTGCTGGCTTCGAGTGGCGCGAGCCCGGCTGCTCCATGTGCCTGGCCATGAACGCCGATCGACTCGAGCCCGGTGAGCGCTGTGCGTCCACCAGCAACCGCAACTTCGAAGGCCGTCAGGGCGCGGGTGGCCGCACCCACCTGGTGAGTCCGGCCATGGCTGCTGCGGCTGCCATGCAAGGCCACTTCGTCGATGTCCGCCGCATCGCGTGACGTCCCTTCATTCGGCCCCTAAGCGCCCCTTGCCTCGACACCCCCTCACACGGAGCTTCCCACCATGTCTCGCCTGATCACCCTGCTGACCCTGATCGCTGCCTTCTCTCTGGCTGGTTGCAACACCGTGCACGGCATTGGCAAGGACATCGAAAAGGCGGGCGAGACCATCTCGGGCGCCGCCTCCAAGTAAAGAACGCACCATGCAAGCCTTCCGCATTCACAAGGGCCTCGTGGCCCCCATGGACCGCGAGAACGTCGACACCGACGCCATCATCCCCAAGCAGTACCTCAAGTCGATCAAGCGCACGGGCTTCGGTCCCAACCTGTTCGACGAGTGGCGCTACCTCGATGTGGGCGAGCCCGGCCAGGATCCGGCCAGCCGCAAGCCCAACCCCGACTTCGTGCTGAACCAGCCGCGCTACAAGGGTGCGTCGGTGCTGATCGCGCGCCAGAACTTCGGTTGTGGCTCCAGCCGCGAGCACGCGCCCTGGGCGCTCGATCAGTACGGCTTTCGCGCCATCATCGCGCCCAGCTTCGCCGACATCTTCTTCAACAACTGCTTCAAGAACGGCCTGCTGCCCATCGTGCTGAGCGAGCAGCAAGTCGATCAGCTGTTCAACGACGTGTTCGCCTTCCCCGGCTACGAGCTGACGATCGACCTGGAGCGCCAGGTCGTGATCAAGGCCGATGGCGCCGAGCTGCCCTTCGATGTGCAGCCCTTCCGCAAGTACTGCCTGCTCAATGGCTTCGACGACATCGGCCTGACCCTGCGCCACGCCGACAAGATCAAGGCCTATGAAGCCGAACGCCTGGCCCAGAAGCCCTGGCTGAACAACCGCATCGTTTAAATCAACCCGCTGAGATTCCCATGGTCATGAAGATTGCAGTGCTGCCGGGTGACGGCATCGGTCCCGAAATCGTCACCGAGGCCGTCAAGGTCCTGAAGGTGCTGGACCTGCCTTTCCAGCTGGACGAAGCCAAGGTCGGTGGCGCTGCCTTCGACGCCCACGGCCACCCGCTGCCCGAGCACACCCTGAAGCTGGCCATGGAATCCGATGCCGTCCTGTTCGGCTCGGTGGGCGACTGGAAGTACGACAAGCTGGACCGACCCCTGCGTCCTGAGCAGGCCATTCTGGGCTTGCGCAAGAACATGGGCCTGTTCGCCAACTTCCGCCCGGCCATCTGCTATCCGCAGCTGACCCACGCTTCCAGCCTCAAGCCCGAGCTGGTGGCAGGTCTCGACATCCTCATCATCCGCGAGCTGACCGGCGACATCTACTTCGGTCAGCCTCGCGGCCGCCGCGAATCGCCCGATGGCGAGTTCAAGGGTGCACCGGAAGCCTTCGACACGATGCGCTACTCGCGCCCCGAGATCGAACGCATCGCCCACGTGGCCTTCCAGGCCGCCCGCAAGCGCAACAAGCGCGTGACCAGCGTCGACAAGGCCAACGTGCTGGAGACCTTCCAGTTCTGGAAGGACGTCGTCACCGAGGTGCATGCCCAGTACCCCGACATCGAGCTCGACCACATGTACGTGGACAACGCCGCGATGCAGCTGGTCAAGGCCCCCAAGAAGTTCGACGTGCTGTTCACCGGCAACATGTTCGGCGACATCCTCTCTGATGCCGCCGCCATGCTCACCGGCTCGATCGGCATGCTGCCCTCGGCCTCGCTGAATGCCAAGGGTCAGGGCCTGTACGAGCCCAGCCACGGCTCGGCCCCGGACATCGCCGGCAAGGGCGTGGCCAACCCCTTGGCCACCATCCTGTCTGCCGCCATGATGCTGCGTTTCAGCCTGAACCAGGAAGAGGCCGCCAGCCGCATCGAGCGCGCCGTGCAGTCCGTGCTGGAGCAGGGGCTGCGCACGCCCGACATCTACTCTGAGGGCACGAAGAAGGTCGGCACCGTCGAGATGGGCGAGGCGGTGGTGGCCGCGCTCAAGGCGCAGTGACACCTGAGCAGCCCCACATCAAACACGTTTACTGAGGACACACAACATGGCTACGACTCTGGTTGGTCTGGTGGGTTGGCGCGGCATGGTCGGCTCGGTCCTGATGGACCGCATGCAGGCCGAAGGCGACTTCGATCACTTTGAACCCCTGTTCTTCTCGACCTCGAACGCCGGCGGTGCCGCGCCTTCGATGGCCAAGAATGAAAAGGCGCTCAAGAGCGCCTACGACATCGACGAGCTCAAGCGCTGCGACATCATCGTCACGGCCCAGGGCGGTGACTACACGACCGAGGTCTACGGCAAGCTGCGCGAAGCCGGCTGGAAGGGCCACTGGATCGACGCGGCCTCCACGCTGCGCATGAAGGACAGCGCTGTCATCGTGCTCGACCCGGTCAACATGCCTGTCATCAAGAACTCGCTGGCCAAGGGTGGCAACGAGTGGATCGGCGGCAACTGCACCGTCAGCTGCATGCTGATCGGCGTGGGCGCGCTCTACAAGGCCGGCTTGGTCGAGTGGATGTCCACCCAGACCTACCAGGCTGCTTCGGGCGGTGGCGCCCAGCACATGCGCGAGCTGCTGACCCAGTTCGGCACGCTCAACAGCGAGGTCAAGGCCTTGCTCGATGACCCCAAGAGCGCCATCCTCGAGATCGACCGCAAGATCATCGCCAAGCAGCGCTCGCTGACCGAGGCTGAGACCGCCAACTTCGGCGTCCCGCTGGGTGGCTCGCTGATCCCCTGGATCGACAAGGACCTGGGCAATGGTCAGTCCAAGGAAGAGTGGAAGGGCATGGCCGAGACCAACAAGATCCTCGGCCAGGGCGAGGGTTTTGGCTCGCCGGCGGTGCCCGTCGATGGCTTCTGCGTGCGCATCGGCGCCATGCGTTGCCACAGCCAGGCCCTGACCTTCAAGCTCAAGAAGGACGTGCCCCTGGCCGACATCGAGGCCATGATCGCCGCCGACAACGAGTGGGTGAAGGTGGTGCCCAACACCCGTGAGGCCACCATCCGTGACCTGACCCCGGTGGCCACCACCGGCACGCTGACCATCCCGGTGGGCCGCATCCGCAAGCTGGCCATGGGTCCCGAGTACGTTGGCGCGTTCACCATCGGCGATCAGCTGCTGTGGGGCGCCGCCGAGCCGCTGCGCCGCATGTTGCGCATCCTGCTCGACAAGTGATGGATTTCCCTGGCGTTCGGGGCGCATTGCGTGGCAATTGCGCCCCGAATCCCGGGTAATTCCCGCCGCTCTTGCAACGTCTGGAAACAAACTGAGCAAATGGCCATGTGGCCGGCCGGCGACAATTTCGCAAGTCCGTTTCAACAGGACGGGTTTTCATCCTGGGCTGGCCCGATGTCAGCCAGAGCATGAGCTTGTCACCCTATCTGCTTGATGCTATTGTGTTTTGTGCCGCGTACCGTCTGCAGGTGCTGGCGTGATGCCCCTTTCGCGAAACAGGCCCTTTTTGGGCCTGCGGTCGCATGGGCCCGCCACGGGTCTTTCGACCCACGCATGACGAATTGGGAGACGCCTTGAAAGATCATTCCATGTCCGCAGGGCGTTTCGTCCTGAATCGGGTTGCTGTTGCTGCTGCCGTGTCCGTCCTCTCCGCCTTGCCGACCGCTGGTTGGGCCTTGGGTTTGGGCAAGCTGAATGTCCAGTCTGCACTGGGCGAAGGCCTGCGCGCTGAAATCGATGTCACCAGCCTGACGGCCGACGAGGGTGCGACCCTGCAAGTCAAGGTGGCCACGCCCGAGACCTACCGCGCAGCCGGGGTCGACTACAACGGTGTCCTGTCGAACACCTCCATCACCCTGCAGCGCCGCGCCGATGGCCGCCCATTCCTGCGCCTGAGCAGCGATCGTCCCGTTCAGGAGCCTTTCGTCGACGTGATCCTGGACTTGGCGTGGTCGTCTGGCCGTTTGGTGCGCGAATACACCCTGCTGTTTGACCCGCCGGCTGCCCGCACTTCGTCGGCCCCCGCTCCGGTGACGGCGCCCATCATGGAGGCTCCCGCCCCGACGCCTGCGCCACCTCGTGCCGCTGCGCCTTCGCCGGCACCTGCACCAGCTGCGGCCACCGCACCGGCGCCCGCGCCGGTTGAGAGCAAGCCCCGCAAGGCCGTCAAGCCTGCTGCTGCAGCCAGCCAGGCTGAGCCTGCGGCTCCCGCTCCCGCTCCTGCCCCGGCGCCTGCTGTGCGTCCGGCCGCTTCGACGGCTTCCCAGCCCTCGACCGCAGACGACGCTCGCACGGTTCGGGTGCGCGCTGGCGATTCGCTGTCTGCCATCGCTCAGCGCAACGCCACCGAGGGCGTGTCGCTGGATCAGATGCTGGTCGGCCTGTATCGCAGCAACCCGCAGGCCTTCCAGGGCAACAACATGAACCGCCTGAAGGCGGGCGTCGTGCTCAACGTGCCCTCGGCCGAAGAGGCCCAGAAGGTGCCGCAACCCGAAGCGCGCCGCATCATCCAGGCTCAAAGCGCCGACTTCTCGGCCTACCGCCAACGCCTGGCTGGCACGGTGGCTCCCACGCCGGTCGAGCAACCGGAACGCCAAGCCACCGGCAAGGTTGAAGCAGAGGTCAAGGACCGCAAGCAGTCGGCCGCTCCGGCGCCTGACAAGCTCACCCTCAGCAAGGGTGGCGTGAGCAGTGGCACCGCCGCCGAAGACCGTGTTGCCAAGGCCCGAGCCAAGGAAGACTCCAGCGCCCGCGTGGCCGAGTTGTCGAAGAACCTCGACGAGTTGCGCAAGCTGCGTGAGAAGGCGGCTCAGGCTTCGGCTCCCGCCCCAGGCAAGACCGCACCGGCTCCTGCTCCCGCGCCTGCCCCCGCGCCGGCGCCCGTTGCTGCCAAGGTGGTGCCTGCACCCGCACCCGCTCCGGCTTCTGCGCCCACACCTCCTGCCGTCCCCGCCCCGGCGCCTTCGAAGGCCGAGGCGGCTTCGGCCCCGATCGAGTTGCCGGCCAGCGCCGCATCGTCGGTCGATGGCTCTGTCACCATCGTGGCCGACGCCGCATCCGAGGTGGCTTCTGCCGCCTCGGCGGTCGTGCCGGCCGTGCCCGCTCCTGTGAGTGTGCCCACGCCGCCTCCTGCACCAGCCCCGCAAGAGCCTGGCTTCCTCGAGTCCATCAACCTGATGGCCGTGGCAGCAGGTGGCGCAGCGGTCGCCCTGCTGGCGGGTGGCTTGATGTTCCTGCGCTCGCGCCGCCGCGCTGAAACCGGTGAAACCTCCTTCCTGGAAAGCCGCCTGCAGCCAGACTCCTTCTTTGGCGCCAGCGGGGGCCAGCGCGTGGACACCCGAGACGCCACCGGCGGCCCCTCGTCCATGAGCTACTCGCTCAGCCAGCTCGACGCCATCGGTGACGTCGACCCGGTGGCCGAGGCCGATGTGTACTTGGCCTACGGCCGTGACCTGCAGGCCGAGGAAATCCTCAAGGAAGCCCTGCGCAGCACCCCGGAACGCCTGGCCATTCGCACCAAGCTGCTCGAGGTTTATGCCAAGCGCCGTGACACCAAGGGCTTCGAGCAACTCGCCGCGCAGCTCTACAGCCTGACGCAAGGTGAGGGCGAAGACTGGGCGCATGTTCAGGAACTCGGTTTGGGCATCGACCCAGAGAACCCGCTGTACCAGCCCGGCGGCCAGCCGGCAGAAGCGCCCTTGAGCGTTGAGCAGCCTGCGGATGGCCTGGGTGCCAGCACCATCCCTCACTCGGTGATGCCTGCGCCCAGCATCCTGGACAGCGTTGCTCCCGCCGTGCCGGAAAACCTGGCGGCTGTGGACGATGGCGTTGACCTGGACCTCGACATCTCTTCGCCGACGCCCCTGGACGAGGTGAAGGACTCCGTTGCTCCGCCGGTCACGGCCGCTGGCGACCTGCCTCCTCTGGAGTTGCCCGAGTTTGGCGCGGACCTGCCGGTTGCCCCGGCGCCTGCACCGGCACCGGCCGCTGCCGATGCCCCGCTGGAGTTCGGCGTTGACCTGCCGAGCCTGGAGCCAGTCCCGACGCAGCCCGCCGATTCCGAAGGCCTTGATTTCGGCATCGAGGTGCCTGCCGTTGCGGCTCCCGCACCTGCTTTCGATTTGGGAGACATCAGCCTGGACCTGGATGAGCCTGCCACCGCTGAACCGGCTGCCGAGCAGGATTCGATGGCGGACATGTCTGCCGATCCCATGGCTCGCAAGCTGGAGCTGGCCGACGAGTTCCGCCAGATCGGGGACGCCGATGGTGCCCGCGAGCTGCTGCAGGAAGTGGTCGAGCAGGCCCAGGACGCTGGCTTGAAGGCCCGTGCCCAGTCCATGCTGGACAGCCTGTCGTGATGTCCTGACCATGGCATCGCTGGATGAGGGCGGCGAAGGGGCAACCCTTGCCGCCCAACCCGAGAGGGCGATCCGACGGATCGCCTTCGGCGTTTCATACGTCGGCACCGCCTACAAAGGCTGGCAAAGCCAGCCGAGTGGTGGCACGGTGCAAGACGTGCTGGAGTCTGCTTTGAAGGCCTTTGCGGTGCGGCCGCTGAAGGTGCTCTGCGCAGGTCGAACGGACGCTGGGGTGCATGGCATCAACCAGGTCGTGCACCTCGACACCGACCTGCGCCGCGAACCCTTTTCCTGGGTCAGGGGCACCAACACCTTCCTGCCGCCCGACATTTCAGTGCAGTGGGCGGCTGAGGTGCCCGCGCACTTTCATGCTCGCAACAGCGCCATCGGGCGGCGATACGTCTACGTGCTGCTGGAGTCGGCTGTGCGGCCGGCGCTGGAGTCGGGCAGGGTGGGGTGGGTGTTCCGTCCCCTTGACCAAGCCGCGATGGAGCGCGCTGCGGACCATCTGCTGGGCGAGCACGACTTCAGCTCCTTTCGCTCCTCGATGTGCCAGTCGCCCACGCCGGTCAAGACGCTGCGGGAAATCCGCATCCGGCGGTGTGGTCCGCCTGGTGCGCCGACGGCCTACTGGCGCTTCGATTTCGAGGGGCAGGCCTTCCTGCATCACATGATCCGCAACATCATGGGTTGCCTGATCATGGTCGGTACGGGCGTGCAGCGGCCGGACTGGGTGCGGGACGTGCGCGAGGCCCGTGACCGCAAGGTGGCTGCGCCGACCTTCTCGCCCGATGGCCTGTATTTTCTGGGGCCGCGTTATGCCCCGGCTTTCGCCCTGCCCGAGCAGGTCCCGGGCATGGATTGGCTGCCTTCCTGAGTCAGCTGCTCCAGAGGTGCGTGGTTTGTGGGCTTTTGCCTGGCGAAAGTCGGGCCAAGGGGCTTCCCGGCTGAGAGGCGCGTTTTTTGAGACAATGTGGGCATCGACACCGCCACGGGACGCAGACGTTCCGGCTCCTGGATGTCCCCTCAGATTTCCCATCGCACGCGCATCAAGGTTTGCGGCCTCACCCGCGAGGCCGATGTCGACGCCGCGGTCGAAGCCGGCGCAGACGCGATTGGCTTCGTCCTCTACGACAAGAGCCCTCGGCACGTCAGCGCCGCCCGCGCAGGCGAGTTGGCGAGGCGTTTGCCGCCCTTTGTGACGCCCGTGGTGCTGCTCGTCAACGCCGATGCCGCTGAGGTGTCGCTGGCCATCCAGGCGGTGCCACAGGCTTTGCTGCAGTTCCACGGCGATGAGTTGCCCGCGCAATGCGTCGAGTCTGCTCGCCCGTTCATCCGGGCGGCCCGAATGGCCCCCGGTTTCGATTTGTTAAACTTCGCCCGGCAATTTGACGCCGCCCAGGCCTTGCTCGTGGATGCCCATGTGGACGGCTACGGTGGAGGCGGGCAGGTGTTCGATTGGTCCTTGCTGGCCGACTTGCCCGCGTCGCTGGCGCGCAACCTGATCCTTTCCGGCGGGCTGCACGCTGGCAACGTGGCCGAAGGCATCCGCCGCGTGCGCCCCTGGGCCGTGGACGTGAGTTCCGGCGTTGAGGCGGCCAAAGGCATCAAGGACGCCGCCAGGATGATCGATTTTTGCCAGGCGGTTCGCGACGCTGACCGAAGCTTGGTGGCCCCCCGTTTTGCGACGGCTGCATGACGTGCAGCCCTCACACCTTGACCAGACATGTTGACCTACAACCAGCCTGACGCCCGCGGGCACTTCGGACCCTACGGCGGTACTTTTGTCTCCGAGACGCTCATCCACGCGCTCGATCAGCTCAAGGATGCTTACGAGCATTACCGCCACGATGAGGCTTTCAAGGCAGAGTTCCGCCGCGAGCTTGCGCACTTCGTGGGCCGTCCCAGCCCCGTTTACCACGCTGACCGCCTCAGCCGCGAAGTCGGCGGCGCACAGATCCACTTCAAGCGCGAAGACTTGAACCACACTGGCGCGCACAAAGTCAACAACACCATCGGCCAGGCCCTGCTGGCCAAGCGCATGGGCAAGCCCCGTGTGATCGCCGAGACCGGTGCTGGACAACACGGTGTGGCCACGGCCACGATTTGCGCGCGCTACGGCATGGAGTGTGTGGTCTACATGGGCGCCGAAGACGTCAAGCGCCAGTCGCCCAACGTCTACCGCATGCACCTGCTGGGCGCCAAGGTCGTGCCGGTCGAATCCGGCAGCAAGACCCTGAAGGATGCGCTCAACGAAGCCATGCGCGACTGGGTGACCAACGTCGAGAACACCTTCTACATCATCGGCACGGTGGCCGGACCGCACCCGTACCCCGCCATGGTGCGAGACTTCCAGAGCGTCATCGGCGAAGAGTGCCTCAAGCAGATGCCCGAGCAGATCGGCCGCCAGCCTGATGCCGTGATCGCCTGCGTGGGTGGTGGCTCCAACGCCATGGGCATTTTCTACCCCTACATCCCGCACGAGCAGGTGCGCCTGATCGGTGTCGAAGCGGCGGGTGAAGGCTACGACAGCGGCAAGCACTCGATGTCGCTGCAAAAGGGCGTGCCGGGTGTGCTGCATGGCAACCGCACCTACCTGCTGCAAGACGAAAATGGGCAAATCACCGAGACGCATTCCGTCTCTGCTGGCCTGGACTACCCTGGCGTGGGTCCGGAGCACGCTTACCTCAAGGACATCGGTCGCGCGGAGTACGTCGGCATCACCGACAAGGAAGCGCTGGAAGCTTTCCACCGCCTGTGCCGCACCGAAGGCATCATCCCGGCGCTGGAGTCGAGCCACGCTGTTGCCCACGCGATGAAGCTGGCCGCCACCATGCGTCCCGATCAGCACGTGCTGGTCAACCTCTCCGGCCGTGGCGACAAGGACATCGGCACCGTGGCCGACCTGACTGGCGCCGAGTTCTATTGCCGCCCGTCCTGCCGCGGCCTGTCGGTGAAAGGGGGCGCATGATGAGCGCCGTGACCCACCCCATCACCCGGCTTGACCAGACCTTCGCCACGCTCAAGGAGCAGGGCCGCAAGGCGCTGATCCCCTACATCACCTGCGGCGATCCGTACCCGGCCAGGACGGTCGAGATCATGCTGGCGATGGCCGAAGCCGGTGCCGACGTCATCGAGCTCGGTGTGCCGTTCTCCGACCCGATGGCCGACGGCCCCGTCATCCAGAAGGCGGCCGAGCGCGCGCTGACCCACGGCATCTCGCTCAACCACGTGCTCGATGACGTGCGCGCGTTTCGCGCCAAGAACGCCACCACGCCGGTCGTGCTGATGGGCTACGCCAACCCCATCGAGAACCACGACTTGCGCCATGGCGCTGGCAGCTTCGTGCGCGACGCCAAAGCAGCAGGTGTTGACGGCGTGCTGGTGGTTGACTACCCGCCCGAAGAGTGCGAAGAGTTCGCCGCACGCCTGAAGGCCGCAGGCCTGGCGCCCATCTTCCTGCTGGCCCCCACTTCCACCGAGCAGCGCATGGCCGACGTCGGCCGCATCGCCGCCGGCTACGTGTACTACGTTTCGCTCAAGGGCGTGACGGGGGCGGGGCACCTCGATACCTCCGCCGTGGCCGACATGGTCCCGCTCATCAAGGCGCACGTCAGCGTGCCCGTGGGTGTGGGCTTCGGCATCCGGGACGCCGAGACGGCCAAGGCCGTCGCTGCGGTGTCCGATGCCGTCGTGATCGGCTCGCGCCTGGTGCAACTGCTGGAAACGCAGTCGCCCGAAACCGTGGCGGCAGCGGCCCGCGGCTTCATCGCCGAGATCCGCGCTGCACTCGATTCCCTGAAAGGATGACCATGAGCTGGCTCGAGAAACTCCTGCCCCCCAAGATCCAACCGACCGACCCGGCCGAACGCCGCTCGGTGCCGGAAGGCCTGTGGGTGAAGTGCCCCTCCTGCGAAACCGTCCTTTACAAGAACGACCTCGAGGCCAACGTCAACGTCTGCCCGAAGTGCGGTCACCACCACCGCATCGGGGCACGCGCCCGCCTGGACGCCTTCCTCGACGCCGAAGGGCGTTACGAGATCGGTCAGGAGGTGCTGCCGGTTGACGCCTTGAAGTTCAAGGACAACAAGAAGTACCCCGATCGCCTCAAGCAAGGCATGGAGGCCACTGGCGAGACCGATGCCCTGATCGTGCTGGGCGGCTCGGTGTGCAGCATCCCCGTGGTCGCGGCCTGCTTCGAGTTCGACTTCATGGGTGGCTCGATGGGCTCGGTGGTGGGCGAGCGCTTCGTGCGTGGCGTCGAAACCGCCGTCGATCAGAAGACCGCGTTCATCTCGTTCACCGCCACCGGTGGCGCCCGCATGCAGGAAGGCCTGCTGAGCCTGATGCAGATGGCCAAGACCAACGCGGCCCTGACGCGCCTGGCCAAGGCCAAGTTGCCCTACATCAGCGTGCTGACCGACCCGACCATGGGCGGCGTGTCGGCCTCCTTCGCTTTCATGGGCGACGTTGTCATCGCCGAGCCCAAGGCCCTGATCGGCTTCGCGGGCCCCCGCGTGATCGAGAACACCGTGCGCGAGGTGCTGCCCGAGGGCTTCCAGCGTTCGGAGTTCCTGATGCAAAAGGGCGCCATCGACATGATCATGGATCGCCGCGAGCTGCGTCGCAACATCGCGCGCCAGTTGGCCATCCTGATGCGTCAGCCAGCCGACGCCGTCGCTGGCTGAGGCCTTCCTCGCGCTGTTGGCGCGTTCAGAGCGGGCTGCGCTGAGCAGCCCGTTTTGCGTTTTGTCGGTGGTGATGGGTGACTCCTGGTCGCCCGTCGCCCACCTTGAGGACGCGAGGCGCGTCCCCACCTGTTGTCCTGCCCCACTTTGAACCCATCCATGTCTCCCAAGCCCCGCACCCTCGAAGACTGGCTGGCCCATTGCGAACGCCTGCACACCGTTGGCATCGACATGGGCCTGGAGCGCGTGGGCGGGGTCTGGCGCCGCGCGAGCGTCACGCTGGGAACGCCGCTTGGGCAGGAACCGGTTGATGGGGCCCCGGTGGTCTTCACCGTGGCGGGCACCAACGGCAAGGGCTCGACCTGCGCCATGCTGGAGCGCATCCTGATCTCGTCGGGTTTCCGTGTGGGGGTGTACGGCTCGCCCCACCTGGTGCACTTCGAGGAGCGCTGTCGCGTCAACGGCGAATTGGTCAAGGCCGATGAGCTGCTGCCGCATTTCGAGGCCATCGAGGCCGCGCGCGGCGACATCCCTCTGACCTACTTCGAGTTCACCACCTTGGCCATCCTGCGCCTGCTGGCCACGGCTGGGCTGGATGCTGTCATCCTGGAAGTTGGGCTGGGTGGCCGGCTCGATGCCGTGAACGTGGTTGACACCGATTGCGCCGTCATCACCAGCATCGACCTGGACCACATGGACTACCTGGGGCCCGATCGCGAGAGCATCGGCCGAGAGAAGGCCGGCATCATGCGCTCGGGCCGCCCGGCCGTGGTGTCCGACCCGCAGGCGCCCAACAGCGTCGTGCAGCACGCCGAAAGCCTGGGCGCCGACCTGTGGTTGTTCGGACGCGACCACAACTACGCGGGCGATCGCCAGCAGTGGTCCTGGGGCGGGCGCAACAAGCGCTTCAACGGCATGGCCTACCCATCGCTGCGGGGCGCCAACCAGTTGCTCAACGCCTCGGGTGTGCTCGCTGCGCTGGAGGCCACCCGCAACCGGCTGCCGGTGTCGGCGCAGGCCGTGCGCACGGGCCTGGCCACCGTCGAGCTGCCGGGGCGCTTCCAGATCATCCCGGGTCAGCCCACGCTGATCCTGGACGTGGCGCACAACCCGCACGCGGCGGCGCAGCTGGCGGTCAACCTCGACCAGATGGGGTTCTTTCCGCGCACGCATGCTGTTTGGGGTGCCATGGCCGACAAGGACCTGGCTGGCATGGTGCACAAGCTGCGCCCCCTGGTGGACGCCTGGTACTGCTGCGACCTGCCCACGGCCCGGGCAGCCACCGCCGAGCAATTGGTGCAAGCCATCGAGGCGGATGCCGCTGCGCGCCCCTCGGTGACGGCGCCCAAGGCGACCCTCAGCCGACACGCCGACCCCATGGCCGCGCTGCATGCCGCCCTGGCCGCAGCAGACCCCACGGATAGAATCTTGGTTTTCGGATCTTTCTACACGGTCGGGGGCGTCATCGATGCCGGTCTGCCACGTTTGAATGCGCCCCACATGCCTGGCGCCTGAGTCCTTTTGGTCGTTTTCACCTCGTCCTAGCGCATGCCTTTGCCTTCCTTCCTCGAGCGATTTCGCCGTGCCGCCAGCGGGACCACGCCGGCCGCTCGCGCGCCCTCGCCATCGGACGTCGAGGCCCTGCGCACCAGGGCGCGCCGTCGCCTGATCGGCATGGTGGTGTTGGTGGGCGCGGGCGTGCTGGGCTTGCCGTGGCTGTTCGAGACGCAACCGAGACCGATGTCGCCCGATGTCCGCATCGTGCAGGCCGGGCCGCACGCCTCAGCCGATGCCGAGGCATCGGCCCGGTCCACCAGTGGCCGGGTGGCGCAGGCGCAGCCGCGAGAGGCTCGTGTGGTCAACATCACGCCGCCCGTCGACACGTCAGATGCGCCGGGTGCGTCGGGTGCAAACACGCAGTCGCCCGCCAAGGCTCAGGCGGATGCGCAACCCGATTCGCGTGAGGAGGGCCGCACCGATGACGGCGCGAAGGCAGCGCCCAAGGTCTCACCGGCTGAAATCCCCCGTCAGCCGGACAAGGCGGCCGCGAAGCCTGCCGACAAATCCGCTGCCAAGGTGCCGGATAAGGCCCCTGACAAGCCCGCGAAAACAGCCGTCAAGCCGCCTGAAAAAGCCGCTGACAAAAAGCCCGATCCCAAGGCAAGCGACGCCCGTTATGTCGTGCAGTTCGGAGCCTTTGCCGACGTCAACGCTGCCCGCGAGGCCCGCCAGAAGGCCGAGCGCATGGGCCTGAAGACCTACGCTCAGCAGGTGGACACCCCGCAAGGCAAACGCATCCGTGTGCGCCTGGGCCCCTTTGCCGACAAAGCCGAGGCCGACAAGGCCCTGGCCACCCTGCGCAAGGGCGGGCTCAACGGCAACGTCCTGACGCTCTGAAGCGGGAAAGGCGAGCTGCACCGTGGAGGGCATCACCCCCATCACCACCTTGTCGTCGGGCCCGGCCTGGACCTGGTTGGACATCGCCCTGCTGGCCGGTTTGCTGGGGTCGGTTGTGCTGGGCGCCTGGCGCGGCCTGGTGACCGAGTTGCTGGCCCTCATGGGCTGGGTCGTGGCCTGGTTGGCGGCTCGTTTCCTGGGCGCCGATGTCGCTCGCCACGTGCCTGTGGGCCAACCGGGCGACCAGCTCAACGTGCTGTCGGGCATGGTCCTGGCGTTTGTGGGGGCCTGGCTGGCCTGGGCGTTGCTGTCCTGGGGCATCTCGAAGCTCATCCAGGCTTCGGGTCTGGGCGGATCCGATCGTTTGCTGGGGGCCGTTTTCGGCCTGCTGAGGGGGCTGCTGGCGGCCCTCGCCGTGTACGTGCTCGTGAGCATGACGCCTGTGGCACAAGCCGATTCGTGGCGCGCTTCACGGGGCGTGGCCTGGCTCGGCACCGTTCTGCAGGGGCTTCGCCCCATCCTGCCTCCCGAGGTGGTCCAATTCCTGCCGGCGCCCTCGATGCCTTGATGGCGGCGGACTGAGTTTTTTTGACATTTGATTTTCCGGACTCAGGTCCGGTGTGAGGTGAACCATGTGCGGCATCGTGGGTGTGATTTCGAAGACGCCCGTCAACCAGCTGATCTATGACGCGCTGCTGCTGCTGCAGCACCGTGGCCAGGACGCCGCCGGCATCGTGACCGCCGGCCCCGACGCGCACGGCCGCAAGTTCTTCATGCACAAGGCGCGCGGCATGGTCAAGGACGTCTTCCGCACCCGCAACATGCGTGCGCTGCCGGGCACCGTGGGCCTGGGCCAGGTGCGTTACCCGACCGCCGGCAACGCCTTCAACGAAGAAGAGGCCCAGCCCTTCTACGTCAACGCGCCTTTCGGCCTGGTGCTGGTGCACAACGGCAACCTGACCAACGCACACGATCTGCGCAAAGAGCTGTTCGACATCGACCGCCGCCACCTCAACACGGACAGTGACACCGAGGTGCTGCTCAATGTGTTCGCGCATGAGCTGGAGCTGGCGGGCCGCGACCTGCCGCTGACCCCGGCTGCCGTTTTCAAGGCCGTGCGAGCTGTCAACAAGCGCATCAAGGGCTCCTATGCCGTGATCTGCCTGATCGCAGGCTATGGCCTGGTGGCCTTCCGCGACCCCTTCGGCATCCGTCCGATGTGCTACGGTGAGGCCGACCTGCCCGAGGGCCGCGAGGTCATGGTCGCCAGCGAGTCGGTGGCGCTGGAAGGCACCAGCCACAAGTTCGTTCGCGACGTCGCCCCTGGCGAAGCCCTGTTCATCGACCTCGACGGCGTGGTGCACGCGGAGCAATGTGCCGAGAAGGCCGTGCTCAACCCCTGCATGTTCGAGTACGTCTACCTGGCTCGCCCCGACTCCACCATCGACGGCGTATCGGTCTACCAGGCTCGCCTGAACATGGGTGAGACCCTGGCCCAGCGCGTCATCTCGACCATGCCCCCGTCCGAGATCGACGTGGTCATCCCCATTCCCGAATCGAGCCGCCCCTCGGCCATGCAGCTGGCCCAGAAGCTCGGCAAGCCCTACCGCGAAGGCTTCGTCAAGAACCGCTACGTGGGCCGCACCTTCATCATGCCGGGGCAGGGCGCGCGCAAGAAGTCCGTGCGCCAGAAGCTCAACGCCATCGGCCTGGAGTTCAAGGGCCGCAACGTGCTGCTGGTCGATGACTCCATCGTGCGCGGCACCACCTCCAAGGAAATCGTGCAGATGGCCCGCGAGGCCGGCGCCAACAAGGTCTACCTGGCTTCGGCCGCGCCGCCGGTGCGCTTCCCCAATGTCTACGGCATCGACATGCCCACCAAGAGCGAACTCGTGGCCCATGGCCGCTCGCTCGAAGAGGTGCGTCAGATCATCGGCTGCGATGCCCTGATCTATCAGGATGTTGACGCCATGAAGAAGGTGGTTGGCCGCCTGAACCCCAAGATCCAGGGCTTCGAGGCCTCCTGCTTTGACGGCACCTACATCACGGGTGACGTCAGCGCCGAGGACTTCGCCGCCATCCAGTCGCAACGCCTGACGCAAAAGGGCGAAGAAGAAGCCATCAACTCACGCCTGGCCCTGCAAAGCCACAGCGACGAGTGAGGCAGAACCTTGATCAGAGCCCTGGCTTGCGCGCAGGCCGGGCTCAGAGGAGGCCGCATGGCCAAGTCCGATAACCAGACCGACGACAAGAAGCGCCTGCCCCGCAAGGACCTGCCGCCCGATGCCCGCATCGAGACGCTGTCCGTGCGCGAGGGCTTGCCGCCCACGCAATGGGGTGAGAACTCCGAAGCGCTGTTTTTGACCAGCAGCTTCAACCACCCCGACGCCGCCACGGCCGCTGCGCGCTTCGCCAACGAAGAAGAAGCGTTCGTCTACACGCGCTTCACCAACCCCACCACGATGATGTTCGAGCGCCGCCTGGCTGCGCTCGAAGGCACCGAGGCGGCCATCGCCACGTCCAGCGGCATGAGCGCCATCCTGCTGCTGGTCATGGGCCTGCTCAAGTCGGGCGACCACATCGTGTGCTCGCAAAGCGTGTTCGGCTCGACCATCACCTTGCTGCAGACCCAGTTCGGCAAGTTCGGCATCGAGACCACCTTCGTGTCCCAGACCGATGTGCAGGCCTGGCGCGCTGCCATGCGACCCAACACCAAGCTGCTGTTCGCCGAGACACCCAGCAACCCGTTGACCGAGGTCTGTGACATCGCCGCCCTGGCCGAGATCGCGCACGCCGCAGGCGCCTTGCTGGCCGTGGACAACTGCTTTTGCACACCCGCGCTGCAAAAGCCCGTCGACCTGGGTGCCGACCTCGTCATCCACTCCGGCACCAAGTACCTCGATGGCCAGGGCCGCGTGCTCGCCGGTGCCGTCTGCGGCCCCGACGCCATCATCAATGGCCCGCTGATGAGCACCTTGCGCGGCGCAGGCATGACGCTGGCGCCATTCAATGCCTGGGTCGTGCTCAAGGGCCTGGAGACGCTGTCCATCCGCATGGCCGCGCAAAGCGCCAATGCCTTGAAGCTGGCGCAATGGCTGGAGCAGCAGCCGCAGGTCGACCAGGTCTACTACCCCGGCCTGCCCAGCCACCCGCAACATGCGCTGGCCATGAAGCAGCAAAACGGTTGCGGTGGCGCGGTGGTGTCGTTCACCACCAAGCCCGCGCAGGGCGCCATCACCGTGCCGGCGCCCGCGGTGCTGAGCGATGACGCCAAGCGCCTGCGCCAGGCCGCCTTCCACGTGATCGACCACACCCGGCTGTGCTCCATCACCTCGAACCTGGGCGACACCAAGACCCTCATCACTCACCCGTCGAGCACCTCGCACGGTCGCCTCACCGAAGACCAGCGCCTGGCCGCCGGCATCACGCAGGGCATGATCCGCGTGGCCGTGGGCCTGGAGCACATCGATGACCTCAAGGCCGATCTGGCCCGTGGCCTCGACACCCTGAACGCCTGAACGGCGCCTGAAGATCACCTGATCCCCACATGTCCCAAGTCCGCACCCGCTTTGCCCCGTCGCCCACCGGCTTCATCCACCTGGGCAACATCCGCTCGGCCCTCTATCCCTGGGCCTTCGCGCGCGCCAACAAGGGCGTCTTCATCCTGCGCATCGAAGACACCGACGAGGAGCGTTCCTCGCAAGCCGCCGTCGACGTCATCCTCGAAGGCATGCAGTGGCTGGGCCTGAACCACGACGAAGGCCCGTTCTACCAGATGCAGCGCATGGACCGCTACAAAGAGGTCGTGCAGCAGATGTTCGACAAGGGCCTGATCTACCCCTGCTACATGAGCTCGGCCGAACTCGATGCCCTGCGTGAAAAGCAGATGGCCAACAAGGAAAAGCCCCGCTACGACGGCACCTGGCGCCCCGAGCCCGGCAAGACCCTGCCACCCGTGCCAGCAGGCGTCAAACCCGTGCTGCGCTTCAAGAACCCGCAAGGCGGCAGCGTCGTGTGGGAGGACAAGGTCAAGGGCCGCATCGAGATCAGCAACGACGAGCTCGATGACCTGGTGATCGCGCGCCCGGCGCCCGAGGGCAGCGACAGCATCGTCGGCACGCCCACCTACAACTTCTGCGTCGTGGTCGACGACATGGACATGGGCATCACCCACGTCATCCGCGGTGACGACCACGTCAACAACACCCCGCGCCAGATCAACATCCTGCGCGCATTGGGGCAAGAGCCGCCCGTCTACGCCCACCTGCCCACCGTGATGACCGAAACGGTGGACGAGCACGGCGAAAAGCACGTCTCCAAGATGTCCAAGCGCCACGGCGCCAAGGCCGTCACGCAGTACCGCGACGAAGGCTTCCTGGCCGACGCCATCGTCAACTACCTGGCCCGCCTGGGCTGGAGCCACGGTGACGACGAGATCTTCTCGCGCGCCCAGTTCATCGAGTGGTTCAACCTCGACCACCTGGGCCGCAGCGCCAGCCAGTTCGACGAAGCCAAGCTGCGCTGGGTGGCCCAGCAGCACATGAAGACCGCCGACGACGCGATGCTGGCTGGCCTGGTGCGCGAGCAGTTCGCTCGACGTGGCGTGAGCCTGCCGGCTGCCTTGGCCGAAGGGCAGGGCGGACAGGGTGATGACAGCCGCCTGGCCGCCATTTGCGCCCTGTTCAAGGACCGCTGCGCCACGACCGTGGAGCTCGCCGACTGGCTGAGCATGTACGTGGCCGACGTCACCCCGCCCGCACCAGAGCTGGCCGAGAAGCTGACCGATGCCGTCAAGCCCGCTGTCGCCGGCCTGGCCGCCCGCTTGGCCACCTGCGCCTGGGAGCCCGCGGCCATCGCGCAAGCCATGAAGGACACGCTCGCCGAGTTCGGCCTGAAGATGCCGCAATTGGCCATCCCGGTGCGCCTGCTGGTGTGCGGTCGTTCGCAGACGCCTTCGGTCGATGCTGTGCTGGCGTTGTTCGAGCGTGACGCAGTTCTGCAACGACTGCGTTGAGGTGCCCGCTACTTGTGCTGAGCGCAAAAACCGGTATATACTCGCGGTCTCGCTTGATACGACGCTTTGTTTGAAACAAAGCAGCCGGGCAAAGCCGAAAGAAGGCAACGCAAGACGCCATCTGACGGGGGTATAGCTCAGCTGGGAGAGCGCTTGCATGGCATGCAAGAGGTCAGCGGTTCGATCCCGCTTACCTCCACCAATCAACCTTCGGGTTGTTCGGTGACCAGGTTGCACTTGGGCCAAGCACAGCGTCTGTCAGGTTGGTGAAGGATCAAAGTCCCCTTCGTCTAGAGGCCTAGGACACCACCCTTTCACGGTGGCTACAGGGGTTCGAATCCCCTAGGGGACGCCAAGTTTGACGGCGCTTGGATTGAGCAATCAATCGAAGTCGTCACCGACGCGGAGTGGTAGTTCAGTCGGTTAGAATACCGGCCTGTCACGCCGGGGGTCGCGGGTTCGAGTCCCGTCCACTCCGCCAAGTATTTGATGGCGTTGCTGGTGACACAGCAACGTCGAAACGAGTCAGTCTCGGTGCCAGCGCGGCGCCCTGTGTGGTGACACAAGGGGGTATAGCTCAGCTGGGAGAGCGCTTGCATGGCATGCAAGAGGTCAGCGGTTCGATCCCGCTTACCTCCACCATCCAACCAGGCGTCGCCGGTATCGGGGTCGCTTCGTTTCACGACAATTCGATTTGACGGAGTCCCCTTCGTCTAGAGGCCTAGGACACCACCCTTTCACGGTGGCTACAGGGGTTCGAATCCCCTAGGGGACGCCACAAGTTTTGACGGCGCTTGGACTGAGCAATCAGTCGAAGTCGTCACCGACGCGGAGTGGTAGTTCAGTCGGTTAGAATACCGGCCTGTCACGCCGGGGGTCGCGGGTTCGAGTCCCGTCCACTCCGCCAAAATGCAAAGCCCTGATGGTTCTCCATCAGGGCTTTTTGCTTTGAGGCTCAGGCTGTGGGGCTCCTTGGCTTGCCTGGCCATCCGGGCCAACTGTCACACGCCCCCTGCATCCTCGGGGCGTCCAGCGCAGGTGGCCCCCGTCTTGCTCCCTACAATGCCGGCAACGGGAGGGGCGCCACACGATGCCGCTCGAAGCCAGTCACACCTCATCCAGATAAAAAGGATCACCATGCAAGTCGCCGCTTCCATCTTCAAGGCCTATGACATCCGAGGCATCGTCGGGCAGACCTTGAACGAAGCCGTGGCCGAACACCTGGGCCGTGCCTTTGGCACCGAGGCGCTCAAGCTCGGCGAAAAGGCCGTGGCCATCGGCCGCGATGGCAGGCTCTCCGGCCCTTCGCTCAGTGGCGCGCTCATCAAGGGACTGCGCAGCACCGGCATCAACGTCATCGACCTGGGCGCCGTCACCACGCCCATGCTGTACTACGTGGCCGCCACGCGCGCTGACCAGGGTTGCCACAGCGGCATCCAGGTCACGGGTAGCCACAACCCCAAGGACTACAACGGCTTCAAGATGGTGCTGGCTGGCCGCGCCATCTATGGCGACGACATCCAGGGCTTGCGCCAACGCATCGAGGCCGAAGACTATGCACAAGGCCAGGGCAGCCTGAGCACCCTTGATGTGCTGGGCGAGTACACGCAGCGCATCGTGGGCGATGCCAAGCTGGCGCGTCCGCTCAAGATCGTGGTCGATTCCGGCAACGGCATCCCGGGTGCTTCGGCGCCGGGCATCCTGCGCGCACTGGGTTGCGAGGTCACCGAGCTGTACTCCGAGGTCGATGGCGACTTCCCCAATCACCACCCCGATCCCTCCAAGCCCGAGAACCTGCAGGACCTCATCAAGGCTGTGAAAGAGCAGGGCGCCGACCTGGGCCTGGCCTTCGATGGCGACGGTGACCGCCTGGGCGTGGTCACCAAGGAAGGCAACAACATCTTCCCCGACCGCCAGATCATGCTGTTCGCGCGCGACGTGCTCAGCCGCGTGCCTGGCGGCAAGATCATCTTCGACGTCAAGTGCAGTCAGCAACTGGCCGTGGCCATCCGTGCCGCCGGTGGCGAGCCCCTGATGTACAAGACGGGCCATTCGCTCGTGAAGGCCAAACTCAAGGAAACGGGTGCGCCGTTTGCGGGCGAGATGAGCGGCCACATCTTCTTTGCCGAGCGCTGGTACGGCTTCGATGACGCGACCTACACGGCCGCACGCCTGCTCGAAATCCTCTCGAAGGTGCCAGACCCCAGCGCCGTGCTCAACGCGCTGCCCACCAGCCACAGCACGCCGGAGCTCAACGTTCCCTGTGCCGAAGGCGAGCACCACGCTGTCATCGAAAAGCTGCGCCAGACCGCCAAATTCGAAGGCGCCGAGCTCACGACAATCGACGGCCTTCGTGCTGACTACGAAGACGGTTTTGGTTTGGTGCGCGCCTCCAACACCACACCGGTGCTGGTGCTGCGCTTCGAGGGCCAGACGCCCGCCGCGCTGGAGCGCATCCAGGCGCACTTCATGGCTGCCATCCTGGCGGTCAAGCCCGACGCCCACGTGGGCGCGTCCGCACACTGAGCGCCCGGATCGCCCAGACCTTGAGCGTTTTGCCGACACCTTTGCCTACGCCTTTGTGGGCCTGGCTGGCCCGCCAGTTGTATTCGACCCTGCTGCGGCTGGGCACGCCTGCCTACCTGTGGCGGGTCTGGTCGCGCGGGCGGCAAGAGCCGGGCTACCGGCGCTGGTGGCAGCAGCGCCTGGGCTGGCAAAGCGGCCCGGCTTGGTCTCGCAGCGGCCAGGCCCCTGTGGTCTGGTTGCATGCGGTCTCCCTGGGTGAGACCCGGGCTGCCACGCCGCTCATCCAGGCGCTGCGAGCCAGCTTGCCCGGCATGCGCTTGCTGCTGACCCACACCACGGCCACCGGTCGCGACGCTGGGCAGCCATTGATGACGCCCGGCGATGCCCAGGCGTGGCTGCCTTTCGACACCCCTGGTGCGGTGCGGCGCTTCCTGGCGCATTACCAACCCCACGTTGGCGTGTTGATGGAAACCGAGGTCTGGCCGAACCTGATGCACGGCGCTCACTGCCTGGGCATCCCCATGGTGCTGGCCAATGCGCGCTTGAGCGACAAGAGCCTGCGCCAGGGCGAGCGCTTCGCTTCGTTGCTGAAACCGGCGGCCTCTGCCCTGAGCCTGACCCTGGCTCAGACCGAGGGCGACGCGGCCCGTTTGCGGCAGATGGGGGCCCATCCTGTGGAAGTGATGGGCAACGTCAAGTTCGACATGACCCCGCCTGCGGCATTGCTGGCACGGGGGCGCGCCTGGCGCGATGCCCTGGGGCGGCCCGTTGTGCTGGCGGCCAGCACCCGCGAGGGCGAAGAGGCTTTGCTGCTCTCTGCCTGGCGCAAGCTGCTTGATGAGATGCCGGCGAGTTCGGCGCCCAGGTTGATGATCGTGCCGCGTCACCCTCAGCGGTTTGACGAGGTGGCCGCTGCCATCGAAGCGATGGGGTGGCGGGTGTCGAGGCGCAGCGCATGGGGCCCGGCTGGCTGCGATGCCGTACCGGATGCCCATGCCTTGTCGGCCGATGTCTGGCTGGGTGACAGCATGGGAGAGATGCCCGCGTACTACGCCTGCGCCGACATCGGTCTGCTGGGCGGCAGTTTTGCCCCCCTGGGCGGGCAGAACCTCATCGAAGCAGCGGCCTGTGGTTGCCCCCTCGTTCTGGGCCCTTCGACCTTCAACTTTGCCGAGGCGGCAGAGCAGGGGTTGGCCGCTGGGGCGGCTTGGCGCGTGGCCAATTTTGACGAGGGGTGTCGGCGCGTGTGGCAAGCCTTGCAAGGCGGCGCTCTCCCTGCTTCGCGGGAGGCTGCTTTGACGTTTGCCGCCAGCCATCAGGGGGCAGCCGTCCGGATGGCCCTGGCGATCAAGCCATTCTTGCGTCAAGTGAAATAAAGGGTAAACGCGGATTGGTCGCTGTGCACGATGGCACGCAAACGGGGGATAACAAACGGAAACATTTCCCGATATCGTTCACCCATCAACAGTTCCTTCGGGAGAAGAACAATGAACGGTCTGCACAAGTTCCTCGGTGGCGTCGTCGCCTCCACCGTCCTGGCGGCTTCGGCTTTCGCCCAGGTCACCACCACCACGAACCTCGGCCAACTCTCGTCCACCCCGACGAACTTCGGCAACACGTTCAACAAGTCGCTGGACTTCAGCGACGTCTACACCTTCTCCATCGCCAGCAACGGCTCGGTGGGCGTTACCACGAACGACGCCAGCACGTTCCGCGCCTTCATCGACTTCCGCGATGTGGACATCACCAGCCTGATCCTCTACAAGGGCACGACCGCCAGCCCGGTCACCGTGCTGGACTACGACCTGTACGTCCCCCAGTACAACACCTTCACGTTCTCTGGCCTGACCGCCGGCACTTACTCGCTGGCCGTCAATGGTCACGTGACCCTGGGTGCAGGTTCGTGGGACACGGCTTCTTACGCCGGTCAGATCTCGACCACCGCTGTGGCCTCTCCCGCCCCTGAAGCTTCCGACGTCGCCATGACGCTGGTGGGCCTGGCTGGCGTGGGCCTGATGCTGCGTCGCCGCAAGCAACAAGCTTGATTCGGGTTAGATGATCGATGAAACGGGCCTTCGGGCCCGTTTTTCTTTGGCTCTTCGCATCGTGACGCCGAGCAACCGGATCCACCATGTGACAAGATGCCAAGCTGTCATGGCAACGAGGTGAAAGCACATGGTGCGATGGAGCAAGGGGCGGTTGGTGCTGGGCGCGAGCCTGGTGGCGATGCTGACGTTGGCGGGCTGCAACCGCGGCGGCGGCGCGGGAGGTGCGGTGGATTCGCAAATCGCGGCGCAGGTCAACCAAGGCGAGATTTCCGTTCACCAGGTTCAGGCCTTGCTGCGAGCCCAGCCTGGGGTCGCGGCGCAATGGGGCGAGAAGGCGGCCGACCGCGCCCTCGACGTGTTGATCGAGCAGGAACTGGCGGCCCAGGCCGCTGCCAAAGCTGGCCTCGACAAGCAGCCGCAGGTGATCCAGTCGCTGGCGCTGGCGCAGCGCGAGGTGTTGGCTCGGGCGTTCCAGGATCAGCTTGCTGAAAAGGCCCGCTTGCCTGACACGGCGGCGATCAACAACTACTACGACGAGCACCCTGAGCTGTTTGCTCAGCGCAAGGTGTATCAGCTGGAAGAAACCGTGGTCAGGCCAGGCTCGGCGAGCGAAGCCGATGCACTCGTGCGCGAGTTGCCGGCCCTGGCCAACCTGGAAGCGCTGAACCTGCACTTGACGGCCAAGGGCTTGCGAAAGGCCTCTCAACGGGTCACCGTGGCTGCAGAGAACGTGCCCATGGACTGGTTGCCCAAGCTGGCGCAGTTGCCCGTTGGGCGCTCTCTGGCCTCCACCCGTGGTGACGCGGTGGTGGTCTGGACGCTGATCGCCGCTGAAGAAGCTCAAATGCTGCTGGCCCAGGCCAAACCCGCCATCCAAGCTGCGTTGGTGCGCCAGGCGCGCCAGCAAGCCGTCCAGGAAGGCATGAAGAAGCTGCGCGATGAGGCGAAGATCGAGCGGAAAGCCACGTCGGCTGCTGCAGCGAGCGCTGGGACGGCCGCTTCGGGGGCCTCTGAGGCCGCTTCGCCCGTCCCTCAGCCTTGAGGGCTTGTGCCATGCAGTTGGGGCGTGCCGGGCTGCCGGTCCTGATCCTGGGGTGGTTGTGCCTGGCGGCCCCCACGCTCTGGGACTTCCTCTTTGGCGTGTGGTCCGGCTTCAGCCAGGGTCACGAGTTGCTGCTGCTCACGGTGGCCGGATGGCTCGTGTGGCGGCACCGCCATCCTGAAGATCGCCCCGCGCAGGGGCCCTGGCCAGCCTGGTTCTGGCTCGCCTGGGGGCTGGGTGTGCTGGCCTATGTCTTCGGGCGCTCGCAGGAATTCATCCGCATCGAGTTGCTGTCGGTGTGGTGGTTGGCGATGGTGTTGACCTGGCTGGCCAGGGGCTGGGCGGGTTTGCGCCGCACGTGGTTCGCTTGGCTGTTCTGCCTGTTCGCGATGCCTTTGCCTTTCGGGCTGGTGTTGATGCTGACCGCGCCTTTGAAAGAGGCGGTGTCGGCCCTGGCGGCGGGCATCCTCTCCGGTGTGGGCTACCCCATCGGGCGCAGCGGTGTGGTGCTGACCGTGGGGCAATATCAGCTGCTGGTGGCCGAGGCCTGCGCTGGCCTGCACTCGATGTTCATCCTCGAGGCCATGGGTTTGCTCTACAGCCACCTGGCCGGGCACACCTCGCGTTGGCGCACGATCTGGCTGGCGATCATGGCCGTGCCGGTGTCCTTCGTGGCCAACGTGCTCAGGGTGATGATCCTGGTGCTGGTCACCCATCACTTTGGTGACGCGGCGGGTCAGGGGTTCATCCACGATTTCGCGGGCATCGTGCTCTTTGCACTGGCCCTGGCCCTGATGGCCACCGTTGACTGGGTGCTGGGCTGGATCTGGCCAGACCTGCCTGCACGGCCCTCGGCGAACGTGGCCTCATCCCCCGGGGTGCTTGCATCAGGGGCGGTCGGTGGCGATCAGGCGGCTGGCGCCACGTCGGTCACCCGTTTGTGGTTGTTGGCGGCTTCGTTGTTGCTTGCGGCGGGGCTGGCCCAGTTGGGTAAACCTCAAGCCTCTCCTCAAGCCAATGCTCGCGCGCTGGTGCCCCTGGAGTCCTTGTTTCCGCAGCGCGTGGGCGAGTGGCAACCGGATCCGGTGTCGGTGGGCTTTGTTCGGCCAGCGTTCGAGCAGGCCAAGAAGTTCCAGATGTACGACCAGGTGCTCGAGCGCGTGTACGTGAACCCGGCTGGCGAGCGCGTCATGCTGTCCGTCGCCTATGGCCGCCAGCAGTCCGTGGGCTTGCAAATGCACCGACCGGAGGTTTGCTACAAGGCCGGAGGCTTCGAGGTGGGGCCCGTCAGCGCTGGGCAGGTCGACTTGCCCGGGCATGTCTTGCCGGTCAAGCGCCTGGTGGCAACCATGCCGGATCGGCAAGAGCCCATCACCTATTGGCGCTTGTTGGGCGATCAGCTTGTCACCGATGAGGTCCGCTTCAAGCTCGACCAGATCGCGGCAGGCATCAAAGGGCGGGGCATCGACGATGGCCTGCTCGTGCGGGTGTCGTCACTGGGGGCCGATGCCGAGGCGGCTTGGCGTCTGCAGGCTGCTTTCGTGCAGGCGCTGGATCAGGCCCAGGACGTAGATCAACGCCGTCGCACGACGGGTGCGCGCGCGGGTGCCCCGGGCTCCTGAGCCGATCGCAGCCGGGGGTGCGATGCCCGCGCTCTGTTGAGCCAAGTGGCCGATGGACTTCAGCGCAGGTCGTGCCACTCCGGGTGGCGCCGAAGGTACACGGCCACGTAGCTGCACACCGGATCCACTTTCAGCTGCTCTTGGCGCGCCCAGCGCAAGGCGTGCTGGACCAGTGCCGCAGCGATGCCTCGACCTTCGAGCGGTCTGGGAACGCCCGTGTGGGTGATGTGCATGCGCCCGGGGCTGAGCCGGTAGTCGAGCTCGCAACGCAAGCCCTCGACCGTGGCTTCGAATCGGCCTTGTTCAGGCTGGTGCTGGATGTCGATGTCGGGTGAGTTGGGCATGGCGTTGGGCAAGGTGCTCGGAGCAAGGTGCGTGGAAGAAGCGGCTTCAGACCCAGCCAAGGCCGCCCAGCAAGGCGCCAGCGCCCACCAGCCAGAACAACCGGATGCGGGTGCGCCAGACGACGATGGCGACGGCGACAGCGAGCAGCCAGGCTCGCAGGTGTTCGCCGGGATGGGGCATGAGCAGCCAGCCGGTGGCCAGCAGCAAACCGACGGTGACAGGCGTCATGCCGGCCTGGAAGGCGCGGACCCCCAGCCAGTCCCGGCGGGTGGCCACCCAGCGTGACACCGCCAGGGCCAATGTGGTGGAGGGGAGCATGATGCCCAGCATGCTTGCCAGCGCTCCACCCAGGCCCGCGCTGTGCCAGCCCATCAGGGCCACGAAAAGCACGTTGGGGCCGGGCGCGGCTTGCGCCAGGGCGATGGAGCCGGTGAAGTCGGCGTCGGTGAGCAGGTGGTCGCCCTCGACCAGGCGGCGGTGCATGTCGGGCACCAGGGTGATGGCCCCGCCGATCGACATCAGCGACAAGGCCAGGAAATGGCCGAACAGGGTCCACCAGGCGTCGTGCTGGCGCCAGGCCTGCTCGATGGCTTGCAGGAGGGGCTGTGTCCAGTCGCTCATGCGGGGTCCTTGGGGTCCTTGCCCCGATGTTCGCCGAGGGTGTCGCCGCGCCCGGTGGCATCTGGGCCGGCGGATCCAGGGTTGGCCCGGCGGCGCAGGATGAACCAGGTGGCCAGGCAGGTGATGCCGCCCAGGCCCAGCAAAACCCACAGCAGGGGCCAGCGCAACCAAACCATGCCAGCGAAGGCGATGGCGGCCAGCGCCGCGCAGGCCGGTGCACCCAGCTCGTGCTCGCGCAAGGGTGCTGACAGTTTGAGGACCGTTCCAATGATCTGGCCCGCGGCCACGGCTGCGATGCCGGTCAGAGCGCCACGGATCCAGCCGGCGGTCTGCGGGGCCTGGCTGGCGTGCCCCAGTCCCCAGGCCAGCATCAGCAACAGGGCCATGGGGGCAGCGATCATGCCGGCCAGGGCCACACAGGCGCCGCGCCAGCCGAAAAATCGGTCGCCGATCATCAGCGACAGGTTGCAGACATTGGGCCCAGGCAACACCTGTGCGGTGGCCAGCAGGTCGATGAATTCGCGCGGCGTCAGCCAGTCCCGGCGTTCACACAGCTCGCGCTGGGCCACGGCCAGCACCCCGCCGAAGCCCTGCAGGGCCAGCAAGGTGAAGGCCACGAACAGCTCGGTGAGCGAGGCCGGGCCCCGGCGGGTGGCGCCGTCGTGTGTGGCCACGGGCTCGGTCATGTTCAGCCGTACACCGCAACGACCTGGTAGCCCAGGGCGGCCATCTGCCCCTCGGGCGTCCACAGCGTGGTCTTTTCGTTGACGTAGCCTTCGCCGGTGGCCAGGGCCTCCTTGTCCATGCGCCAAAAGCCTGTGGCGTCGCCCACCGTCACGGGGCGCAGCTCCAGGGCCCAGGACACCGAAGACGCCGGGGCGAAGCCTCGCAGGCGGGCCAGCGCCGGAGTGGGGCCTGCGTCGGCCAGCATCACTGCTTGCAGCTCGCTGTCAACGCCTTCGACGGCGTTCAGTCGCGTGTAGACGCGGCTGTGCCATTCGTCGGAGCCGGTGAATGGCAAGCCGCCTTCTGCCTGACGGAACTCCAGGTGCTGCGTGAAAGCAGGGGTCAGGTTGGGCACGTAAGGCCACTGGAAGGCGCTGCCGATGTCCTTGGCCGCGGGCTGTTGCGTGGGGCGCAGCTCGGGCAGGCCCGACTCGCGGCCTGTGCCGAACACCCCCAGCAGCACGCCACCGGTTTGTTCGACGCCGTTGGCATCGGGCTGGGTCACGCGGGCCTGCACCTGGCGGATGTTCTTGCCCTGGCGCAGCAGGGTGACCTCGACGTCGAAGGCGCCAGGTGCCACCGGGCCGACGAAATTGGTCTGCAGGGCTCGCAGGGGCCAGTCGGCGCCGCACGCGTCGCGCATGGCCTGGACGACCAGCACCGACAGCAAGCCGCCGAAGGTGGTGCGGCCTTGCTGCCAGTCGGGGGTGACATGAAAGCGGATGCGGGGCGCCCGCGCATCCAGGCGCTGGCGGCTCGACAGCAGCTGTGACAGGGGGGTGATGACAGAAGCTGTGGTGGTGTCGCTCATGGTGCGCTCGGTGGCGAATGACTGCAGAGCAGGCATTATCGAACGATCGTGCTTTTTTTGCTGGCGAGCCTGCTGTGGGGGCTTTTTTGTCGCGCTGTTGCGCCGTTCAGCTGCGCGAAAGCATGGCCGCGATCTGCTCGGCCGGCACCGGTCGGCTGTAGAGGAAGCCTTGGGCCACGTCGCAGCCCAGGCTGCTCAGGAAGGCTTCCTGGTCGGGCATCTCCACGCCCTCGGCGACCACGTGCAGCTTCAGGCCGCGCGCCATCGAGATCATGGTGCTGACGAGCTGGCCGTCGCTGTCGTTGCTGGGCAGGTCCTGCACGAAAGGGGGTGCGGCAGAAAACTTGGACTGGTTAAACGGCGATTCCCAGGCTTTGGCGATGCCCGACAGGGCTGCGAGCACCAAGGGAAACTTTGATCCGCGCCTCGTTGTACCACCGGATGTATGT